>Ga0209292_1000004_pt1 | contig 438249 bp, 381 predicted proteins | sample GOMGulsemesocosm_2_FD_184634 | JGI IMG/M metagenome (GOLD analysis project Ga0209292, IMG submission 184634) | Methane-oxidizing microbial communities from mesocosms in the Gulf of Mexico - GOM9C Gulf of Mexico (SPAdes) (version 2) | ecosystem: Environmental > Aquatic > Marine > Cold seeps...
CTATGGAAGTACAAACACCTAAAGTAGCCGTTACGGTATAAGTGCCTGATGGAGCACTTACTGTATCTCCTGAGAGACTAACTCCTGTGGATGGACTTACATCATATGTATAAGAAGCATCATAGTTGGTGATGGTAAAACTTCCGGTAGCGGTAGAACAAGTCGGTTGGCTTACCGTGCTTAATGTGGGTTGGGATGCACAGCGGACTGGAGTTACAGAAGAAGTATTATTTGAAGTATTTAAATCTGGTTGATTACTTGATGTTATATTTGCTGTATTAGTAAGACTTCCTGTGGGATTTACTGTTGCTGTAATTAAAAGAGATACACTTTGGCCATTATTTAAATTTCCTATTGACCAAAGTCCACTAACATTATTATAGGTAGTACCAGCAGGTACGCTTGAAGAAACATAAGTATAGCCTGAAGGAAGTATATCATTAACAGAAACCCCTGTTACACTACTTGGTCCATTATTTGTGGCTGTGATTGTAAAAATTACATTTGATCCTATTACTGGTGATGAATTATTAACCGTTTTAGAAACTGAAACATCACTACACAGCACTACATTTACTGGAGCAGATTGTACTGAATCACCACAAACTAAAGTGGATGTCACAGAATATAAACCTGTATTTGTTGCTACATAAGTGTTTGAGGTGGCTCCAGAGATTAAAGTACCATTAAAATACCATTGATACGGTGCAAACCCTGGGAGGGTAGATAAAATTGCTGTTTGATTTGAACATTGGCTTCCAGCCACATATAAAACAGTTGGATCTTCTGGAATTTCAGTAAAATTCGAAAAAATTGCCGACATTGAAAAACCTCCTCCTTGTTGAATAATTGCTACTATTAATTTTGCTGTACTAGAAATTGATAAAATTGCAGGATTAGCTAATTGTGTATTATTAAAGTTTATTACATACCATCCTGTTGTTCCTAATTGATGTCTAGGACCGCATAGAGTTTCAATATTAACGCCATTAAAATCAACAGCTGTAGAAGAATCTTTTAGAAGAACGTAGCCTGAATATGGCAAGTTTGAATTGTCATAACTTCTATACTTATAAGTTTCAACAAATGTTGAACCCCCACACTGAGAAACTGGGGAAATCGTAGCAATATCTACTTCACATCCTGAAGCTGTTCCTGAATAAACAGCTATGTTTTTAGTCCCTACAATTCTTGAAGCAGAAAAACTATTTCCATTTCCATTATTAAAAGTATAAAAATCCCCTGCATTAACTAAAGTATGATTTGAAGTTGAAACAAAAGCTCCAGTTTCTGAGAATATATTAATTGTTAGTACTGTATTTGCTTGCGTAGCAACTACTGTGGTTTGTTCAGCTGTGTTATTACCTAGTCCTCTAATCACAACATATTCATTTCCTAAAACAGAAACAGGTACCATCTCATCTAATGTACCATCACCACAACCGTTTGGTGCATCAATTTTCCCTCCAGTATTCATTACAATTGGCAAAGAACTTTCAACTAATGAACCTATAGCGGCTTCAAACAAATAACTTTGTCCTGCATTTAATGTTACCGTTGAAACTCCATTAATTGAGATATTTGTTCCATTAGAAATCGCTAAAATAGAATAAATAGGTTTTCTAAAACCATTTAAATTTCTTAAATCTGAATCTCTATAATACCCAACTCTAAATTGAATTCCTTTAGCTGCATTTCCAAAACTTGTGAGTGAAGCATTACCTTTTATATTATTTGAATCGGCACTTCCCCCCAATTGGTCAGAAGCTACATTTCTCAAATTTACTGATACTGGACTTGTACTTGTGATGTTTAGTCCAGCGCCATTAATAACTGTATTTAAAGGATGGTAGCTTAAACTGGTAGGATTGCCCACAAATCTATAAACGGCAGGATTGCCTTTTATTGTTGTCAAACTAGTAACTAGAACACCATTACTTTTTTTGACATCTACGTTAACAGTTGTAGTTGAATTTGTTGAAATAACAATTTCATTTGCATTAGAAAAATACTGCCAAGGAGCAGGAGCTACATAATGTTGATTATAAAACTGAGCATTTAAATCCGAAAAATTAAATAAACATAAACTTACTACAAATAGAAATTTAAATTTTCTAAAATTAAATAAATTTGAAATGGAATTTGCTAAAAAAAGAAATTCAATAACCAGAATATTTAATATTCTAATACTATCATTTGTAAATTTTAATAATTCATTAAAAAACAAACTTTGAGGTTCTTTGCTTTTCATACGATTTGAATTTAAAAACTCCTAGAATAGTATAAAATTGTTTAAACTATTTAGATGTTTAATTACATCAAAAATGGCATGGGTAGGAATACCTTTCTTTGATTTTTACGTTTCTTAATATTTATATGTGTAAACAAATTACAAGTCACTCAACTTAAATAAAACGTAACTTGCTTTGTATTAGACAAATGTACATGAACTTGTTAACAATTTAGTAACAAAACGTTGAAAAACATTTTTCTAACGACGAGATGTATCATTTTATCGATTAAAGTTAAATTTAAGAATCATTTTTATCTTTTATAGCCATAAAATAATTCTCATGAAAGTAAAATAAGGCAATAATATCCTCTATTAATGATTATATTAATATCCATTTTAATAAATTTGCAACTTTATTGATATTATGAGTTTAGAAAAAGAAATTTTAAGAAGAAGGACATTTGGAATTATTTCGCATCCCGATGCAGGTAAAACAACTTTAACGGAGAAATTACTACTTTTTGGAGGTGCTATTCAAGAAGCAGGTGCAGTTAAAAACAACAAAATTAAAAAAGGTGCCACATCTGACTTTATGGAAATTGAACGTCAAAGAGGAATTTCAGTTGCAACATCTGTTTTAGCTTTCAATTATAAAGAAAAAAAAATAAATATTCTTGATACTCCAGGACATAAAGATTTTGCTGAAGATACTTTTAGAACGCTAACAGCTGTTGATAGTGTTATTGTTGTAATTGACGTAGCAAAAGGAGTTGAGGAACAGACAGAAAAGTTAGTTGAAGTTTGTAGAATGCGAAAAATTCCAATTATTGTTTTTATTAATAAATTAGATCGTGAAGGAAAAGATGCTTTTGATTTAATGGATGAAGTGGAACAAAAATTAGGATTAACGGTTACTCCTCTTAGTTTTCCAATTGGCATGGGATATGATTTTCAAGGTATTTATAATATTTGGGAAAAGAATATTAATTTATTTTCAGGAGACAGTAGAAAAAACATTGAAGATACTATTGCAATTTCCGACTTAAGCAGTCAAGAATTAGATAAAATTATTGGGGAAAAACCTGCTGTAAAATTAAGAGAAGAAATAGAATTAATTAATGAAGTGTATCCTGAATTTGACAGAAATGAATATTTAAAAGGAAATATACAACCTGTATTTTTTGGTTCTGCATTAAACAATTTTGGTGTTAGAGAACTATTAGACTGCTTTATTGACATAGCTCCTACGCCACGACCTAAAGAGTCTGACACAAGAATTGTTAATCCAAACGAAGATAAACTAAGTGGATTTGTCTTTAAAATTCATGCCAACATGGATCCAAAACACAGAGACAGATTAGCTTTTATTAAAATTGTGTCTGGTACTTTTGAGCGAAACAAAGCTTATCACCATATGCGATTAAATAAAAATCTAAAATTTTCAAGTCCAAATGCCTTTTTTGCTGAAAAAAAAGAAATTGTTGATATTTCTTATGCTGGAGATATTGTAGGACTTCACGATACTGGGAACTTTAAAATTGGAGACACTTTAACAGAAGGCGAATTAATGAACTTTAAAGGCATTCCTAGTTTCTCTCCTGAACATTTTAGATATATCAATAATGCTGATCCATTAAAATCAAAGCAATTAGAAAAAGGAATTGACCAATTAATGGATGAAGGTGTAGCCCAATTGTTTACACTTGACATGAATGGTAGAAAAATTATTGGAACTGTTGGTGCTTTACAATATGAAGTTATTCAATACCGACTTGAACATGAATATGGAGCTAAGTGTACTTATGAAAATTTCCCTGCATATAAAGCTTGTTGGATTAAACCAACTGACCCCAAAAACGAAGAATTTGCTGAATTTAAAAGAATTAAACAAAAATTTTTAGCAAAAGACAAATATGGGCAATTAGTATTTTTAGCAGATTCTGAATTTTCAATTCAAATGTCGAGACAAAAATATCCAACTGTTGAATTATTTTATACTTCTGAAATAGATTAAAAACAAAAAACCACATCATGATGATGTGGTTTTTTGTTTATACTTAATTGTTTTTAAACTCAAGATTCATTAGCTGTTCTTCTTTTTATAACAACATAACCTAATCCTATTGCTACTATCAACATTAATGGAACATAATCTCCTATTGGTGCTACAGGTTCTCCTGGATCTGTTGACAATGGATCATCTGGATCTTGTGCATTAACACTTAAACTTAATCCTAGCATCATAATGATTACTAACAGTCTTTTATATATATTTTTCATGTCTATATCCTTTTAATTTGTAATGATAACTTTTGTCTCATAAACGGATTGTCCGTTACTCAATAAACGTAGAATATACCAGTTGCTTGATAAGCCTTTAGTAGAAATTGTAAATTGATTTCCTACTTGTGATTCCACTTCATTTGATTGTACTTTTTGACCTAAAACATTTATCAATTCATAGCTATAGTTAGTATAATTCCCTTGAGGTAATTGAATATGTAACACACCAGTTGTTACAGGATTTGGATACACTTTAACTTCCGAGGACTCAAGAGTTGTTGTTCCCAATGCTGTTGAACCAAAAACAACTTTAAAACGATCTCCTGTACTATTTGCCGATGAAGTAACTGCAAAAGCATATTCTTGAACCGTTCCATCTAATGCAATTGGTGTTTGTGTTCCTGTAAACAAATCAATTAATGTTGCTTCTAAATTGGTTGCATCAAATGCTTCTGTATTAATTCTTAACACATAACTATTTACCGATGTATTCCAAATTCTGATAAACAATTCATCTTGTGGCTGAGCTGGTGAATAATGCTCACTTGATAAAGCGATGTTATTTCTAACAAAGGCAATATTTTCACCTCCATTTGCAAATTTCTTACCATCACTATTATCTACTGCATCATTTGCTGTATCATAAAATCCTACAACTGCTCCGTCTAAAGATTTTAAATCCTGATTGGATACTTTAAGAAGTCCCACTCTAAAGATTGAAGCATTTACTGAATTTTCTAATGTTGTATTTTCTGTTTTTCCAAAAACATTAGATACCGATGTCGCTTTTTTATTCTCTGACAATGTAAGTGAACCTGTATTACCTGTTGTAGCTTTTACAAAAAAGGCTTGACCACTTTGAATTGCTGTTGTATTGGTTGGATAACTTCCTGTATTATTTGAATATGTATTTAATATATCATCATAAGAAACATAACCTCCTGTTGTAGCTAATGAAGGATCCCAAACCCAAAATGATGGAATTAAATCAGTAGCTCCGTCAACTAACAAACTTGGTTCTAATGGACTTGCATAAGGATTACCAATTAATGTATGTCTTGTATCAATAATTGAAGTATAATTTACGTCACCTGTAATTAGTGTTCCTGTTGCTTTTAATGTAGTTGCTGCTGATAAACCATTGGTTATATTGTTTGTTCCATAAGCTCCTGTTACAAAAACTAAGTAAGCATTGTTTTTTGTTGTTTCAAATAGATTTGATGTAGAAGTATTGGTTACTCCTACCCAACCTGTAGGTGTATAATCTAAAACGGAATAATTTGGCCCTGTTACTATATTAGTTCCTGTTGGCCCCCAAATCTCTAATCCTGTATCAGATAATGTAGTTCCTCCATTTTGCCATGTAGTATATAAAGAACCATTGGAACCTTTTAATGGCGCCGTTAATGCTCTCCATGCTCTTTTTGATGGAATGTATCTTTCTACAGTTACATCTCCTGTTATACTACCTAAAACCTCAGTAACTTGTGCTGTGTTTGCTGCCGTTGAAACTAATGTTAAATTGTTATTTGTGGTTAATGTACCTCCGTTAATAGATAAGCTTTCAAGTATTCTTAATTTTCCGTCATCTGAAATTTGACCTTCGTTTACAATTAAATTATTTACTGTTAATACAACTCCTGCATCAATAGTTATAACTCCTGAATTTAAGTTAATCGTATTTAGTGTTTGATTTTCACTTATTCTCAAAACACCAGATGATTGAATAGTAATATCATTAGATGAAGGCAATGTATTTCCTCCAATATGATTCAAACGAAGTGTACCCCCATTGATAGTTGTTAATCCTGTATAAAGATTTTCTCCATTCAATATAACAGCTGGAGATTGAAAAATTTGCAGTGTTGAACCTGTGCCATTTTTCTCATAAATGGAAGCGTTTATTGTTAATCGATTTTGTCCATATATTTTTAAACTTCTAGTACCATTTAAATTATCGATTGAAACTTTGTCGCAAGAAATTAATATCCCTCCAGTTCCTACTGGATTTATTTCAAAATCATTTCCTATCCTGTTCCCTATTTCTCTATTTCCAGAAGAAGAGGAAGAAGGACTTAGTTCAAGAAGTAAGGGATCTTCAAAGTTTTCATATTTATTAGCATATAAATTATCTCCATAAATTTTAATACCACCAGCTCCATTATAGGTAATTATATTATTAAAATAAGAGCCTGAACCATAATTAGAATAGGCATTATGTGTTCCTTGTGTGTTATTAAAATATAGATTATCTCCTGAACTAGGATTTCCATTAAACCAATTTCCTGATTGTCCAAAATCATCATTTGGTCCATTACCGCTCCAATATTTATCCGATTGAGCTCTTAGTGTATAAGTAACTAATACAAGTATTCCTAAAAAAACATACTTGTTGCTTTTTTGTAATTTTTTACTCATTATTATACTATTTTATGTGTTACATAAATTAATTTAAACTCTTAAATCAATTTAGTACTATAAAAATATTAAAAAATAACATACAAATCAACCTTATACATAATTAAAATGTTACAATATTATCAAATACATAAAAAAATAACATAATAATTATAATTTAAATAAAACAGAATTACTTTTCTGTAATTATTATTTTCATGTTCCAGTAATTAAAAGAAACCTTTAAAAACAAAAAACCACATCATGATGATGTGGTTTTTTGTTTATGCTTAATTGTTTTTAAACTCAAGATTCATTAGCTGTTCTTCTTTTTATAACAACATAACCTAATCCTATTGCTACTATCAACATTAATGGAACATAATCTCCTATTGGTGCCACAGGTTCTCCTGGATCTGTTGACAATGGATCATCTGGATCTTGTGCGTTAACACTTAAACTTAATCCTAGCATCATAATGATTACTAACAGTCTTTTATATATACTTTTCATGTCTATATCCTTTTAATTTGTAATGATAACTTTTGTCTCATAAACGGATTGTCCGTTACTCAATAAACGTAGAATATACCAGTTGCTTGATAAGCCTTTAGTAGAAATTGTAAATTGATTTCCTACTTGTGATTCCACTTCATTTGATTGTACTTTTTGACCTAAAACATTTATCAATTCATAGCTATAGTTAGTATAATTCCCTTGAGGTAATTGAATATGTAACACACCAGTTGTTACAGGATTTGGATACACTTTAACTTCCGAGGACTCAAGAGTTGTTGTTCCCAATGCTGTTGAACCAAAAACAACTTTAAAACGATCTCCTGTACTATTTGCCGATGAAGTAACTGCAAAAGCATATTCTTGAACCGTTCCATCTAATGCAATTGGTGTTTGTGTTCCTGTAAACAAATCAATTAATGTTGCTTCTAAATTGGTTGCATCAAATGCTTCTGTATTAATTCTTAACACATAACTATTTACCGATGTATTCCAAATTCTGATAAACAATTCATCTTGTGGCTGAGCTGGTGAATAATGCTCACTTGATAAAGCGATGTTATTTCTAACAAAGGCAATATTTTCACCTCCATTTGCAAATTTCTTACCATCACTATTATCTACTGCATCATTTGCTGTATCATAAAATCCTACAACTGCTCCGTCTAAAGATTTTAAATCCTGATTGGATACTTTAAGAAGTCCCACTCTAAAGATTGAAGCATTTACTGAATTTTCTAATGTTGTATTTTCTGTTTTTCCAAAAACATTAGATACCGATGTCGCTTTTTTATTCTCTGACAATGTAAGTGAACCTGTATTACCTGTTGTAGCTTTTACAAAAAAGGCTTGACCACTTTGAATTGCTGTTGTATTGGTTGGATAACTTCCTGTATTATTTGAATATGTATTTAATATATCATCATAAGAAACATAACCTCCTGTTGTAGCTAATGAAGGATCCCAAACCCAAAATGATGGAATTAAATCAGTAGCTCCGTCAACTAACAAACTTGGTTCTAATGGACTTGCATAAGGATTACCAATTAATGTATGTCTTGTATCAATAATTGAAGTATAATTTACGTCACCTGTAATTAGTGTTCCTGTTGCTTTTAATGTAGTTGCTGCTGATAAACCATTGGTTATATTGTTTGTTCCATAAGCTCCTGTTACAAAAACTAAGTAAGCATTGTTTTTTGTTGTTTCAAATAGATTTGATGTAGAAGTATTGGTTACTCCTACCCAACCTGTAGGTGTATAATCTAAAACGGAATAATTTGGCCCTGTTACTATATTAGTTCCTGTTGGCCCCCAAATCTCTAATCCTGTATCAGATAATGTAGTTCCTCCATTTTGCCATGTAGTATATAAAGAACCATTGGAACCTTTTAATGGCGCCGTTAATGCTCTCCATGCTCTTTTTGATGGAATGTATCTTTCTACAGTTACATCTCCTGTTATACTACCTAAAACCTCAGTAACTTGTGCTGTGTTTGCTGCCGTTGAAACTAATGTTAAATTGTTATTTGTGGTTAATGTACCTCCGTTAATAGACAGCGTATTATATAATTTAACCATACCGTTTGTTTGCAATGTATTATTTAATAACGTTACATTGTTATATGTTCCCGTATTTATGGTTGCGTCTGTATTATAAACTGGATTCCCTAAAACAGCTCCCCAACCCGTTCCTATTCTAATTTCATCAATTCTAGCGGTTGGTGTATTTGATCCTTGTCTTAAAGCTATTGAACCAATGTTTGTATTACTTGCAGAATCAGTATCTGTAGCATCGGCAGAATTTGGTTCTGAATACACACTTGGATTTATATAAATAGATGAAGTAGTATTTGAATCATCAAAAGAATATTTCAATACTATCAAATAAGTTTCATTTAAGTTATAATCATAAGCAGTGTAATCTACATTTCCACCATCATTTGAAACACCAAAACTAATATTAGAGCCATTGTCTCTTACAAAAACTCTTCCCCTAAATGCAGAACCTATTGTTGAAGGACCTAAATGTAAAAAATAATCTCCACTACTAGGCCCACTTGTTACATTAATTAAAAAAGAGCAATATACAGTAGAACCAAATTCTTGTTGTGTAAATGTTTTGTTCACGTCTTGACTCGAAACATTTAAAACAGCTGCGTTCCCAATACCTGAACTTGCATAATTTAAATAACTTAAACCATTACCATCAACTGTACTTATATTTGGAGTCGACCCCGAATGAGCAGAAAATCCATTAGAAATTAAATTTCCAACATAATCAAAATTTTCATCTAGTAATAATTCCCCAGCAGGAGGAATTGTTACATCAAATGAAGCACTATTTCCCGTTGTAGTTAAACCTGTAGCTGTTCCTTCAATTGTAACTCCATTTGCTGAAGTATCAAAAATCAAATTAGAGAACGTTACCAATCCATTAACAGCACTCAAAGTTGTTGTTGCTGAGGATTCAAAACTTGAACCTAATACAGATAATGTAACTGAACCTGTATAATCTAAATCAACATTCAATTCTCCATCAACGGCTAAAATAGTTGGAAAAGGATTCATTACTACATTAATAGCAACATTAGAAGGATCTTGATTAAAGGTTAAATTAGTAGCTGTTACTTCAATTCTATTTTCATCTCCATTTGTTGATGAAGTTGCACCACCTGCATTACTTGTTGCAAAAAACGACCCTGATGGATCTGCATTAGCACTTGCTACTGTTAATTGTAATTGAGCATTGTCTGTTACTGTTGTTTTAAATGTTGCTCTAACAGAAAAAACTTTAGTACTTCCAGATAATGCTTCTATATTTAAACCCGAAAATGAAGTTATAGTTGTTGCATCAACTTCTTGTAATTCATTATTTTCATCATCATAAATAGCTATTTTATTTAAATTAGTAGCATTTACAATATTAAAATCAATAGATGTCAAAATAGTTGACAACCCATCATTTGAACTATCTGGTATATCATTTACATTAAAACGTGCAATCTCTATACTTGTATTAGTTACATCATTACCTAAATAACTAGCATAGTTAATATTGGAAGATGGTGTAAAAGAATTATTTGCTGTTATAGTTGAAAGTAAATTATTAGATGAAGTTACTGCCCCAGCATAAGCACTGAATGTTTCAGTTCCTGTAATATTTCCTGTTGATGCCACTGGTGTGACAGAAAAACGAACATACTTATTTAATTCATTAATAGTTAAAGTATAAGTTGAAGAAGTTGCTCCAGAAATTACAACCTGATTAGTTCCTGAATTATCATCAGCCCTATACCAATTAAAAATTGATGTTCCTTCAGGATCACTTTCAATATCATTGTAAATATAACTTCCTGTTAATGTTTGTCCGATCTCTGTTGTGCCTGAAACAGAAACAGAGGTAGCAGTTGGTGCTGAATTTGAGACAGTACCCGTTAATATTAAATCATCTAGTCTTAACGTTGCGCTTGTTCCAATGGCTTTAATTCTAATTTTAATAGAACTTTTATTACTATAATTAGCACCTATTAATGTAGGACTTAAACTTCCAAAAGAGCCATTTGGACAACTAAGTGATGTAATAGCTGTAAAAGTTGTCCCCCCAGAACTATCTCCACTAACTTCCCATGAACTACCGTTTTGAGAGGATCTCCCAGAAAAACTAATTTTTATATTGTCATATCCCGTTGTACTTATAGTTAAATCGAAATATTTATTAGTTGAAGCACCGTAAGCTACAGATTGACCAGTTACTCCTCCAAAATAGGAAACAGCTGTACTATTCGTTAATGTTGGACTACCTATTGAACCGACTTGGGGCGTAAGATTGTTTTCAAATTTGAAATTCACCAAAGTGGTTTGCCCCAATCCAATTTGACTAAAACTAAAAATAGCAATAATCAAAACAGATTTAAAAAAATCTGTAAATCGTAATTTTTTTTTCATGTGTCTGTTAATGTTAAACTATACGCAACCAGTTTTTTACAAAAGTGCATATTTTGTCTATAATTTTTTTCTAGTCAAATGTATATTTATTTTTTAAATAAATAACATGTGACATATTATCTTTTTGTAAACTAGTTTTTAAGTAATTAGCCTACTATTTTATATAGAAAAATCATGCTATTCACGGGTGCTTTTCATTTTATAATTTTTTAAAAAAAGGCACAAACAAATCCTTATTTTAAAATTTTTCAATTACCTAACATAAAAATAGCAATATAATAAAGTGAATTATTACTCCTTTTTCAATCCTCTTTTAACGTTTTTATTACCGTTCATCTGTTTTTAAGCACATTAAATCGAATTTTTCTTTTTTGAAACATTAAAAACAAGACGATTAGACATATATTTTATATCTTCGCACTATAAACTACTCTTATTATGAAGAATTACCAAAAAATAAGCATATTCTTATATATGCTTCTATTTGATTTTATAGCATTTGCTCAACCTGGTGATACAGATGGAACACCTGATGGATTAGACAGTGATGAACCTACCGCTCCAATTAACGGAAAGTTAATTATACTAGCTATAGTAGGTGTAATATTTATGTTCTACAAACTTAGAAGCACAAAAAAGCAATTAAATTAAATCATCTTTATAAAAGATTAAAAACTATAATTCTAGAAGAAACTAAAGTTTTAATTATCTTTATTACTATTTTTAACACTCAAAAACTTTATTTTGACTAGGCTTAAATACAATTGTATTTAAGCCTTTTATATATTTATATATAATTATTTCCACCTATATAATATTTCTAGAACAGATATAATTATAATAACAACAAAAAAACAGTTGTAGTCTTTAAACCACAACTGTTTTTTTAAATTATTTTTTTTAAATTGAGAACTAATTCAAGTTCTTTTTAAAGTCTTATTTAATTACTTTTTTAGTCACTACCACACCATCTGTATTAGTTACTTGCACAAGAACTAATTCATTAGATGTAGCTGTATTAATAACTACTTCAGAAGCATTCACATTAGTTTTCTCTGCTAAAAGTCTACCTCTAACATCAAACACTTTCACATCAGCTATTAAAGCTTTTCCAGCATTCACTGTAATACCAGAAGTATTTGTATAAACTACAACTCCATCAGCTAATAAAGAAGAATTAGTTGTGCTTAAAACAGTGCTTTGATATACAATTTCAAATCTATTTAAAAAGCTTCCTACTGCAGTAGCAAAAGTATAATCTTCATTATTTAAATTTGTAATTGTGTTAGTCAAATTATCTTTTAAAAATATATCTTGTACACCATTAGCAAACAAACCATCTACATTACTAATTGAAATAGTGAAATTACCAGAAACTGTCGTTTTAAATGCAAGAGGAACTATATCTGTATCTGTAAAAGCACCTTTACCTTGTATTATAAATAATGGATCATTATCTATAATAGATGTTAAAGTAGCCCCATTAGTTGGTTCACTTAAAATATGTCCATCAATTCCATTATCAATTCCTGAAGTTGCATTTGGCATATAAGCAATTAGTGTTTGACCAAATAAACCATCTGTATTTGTTAAATCTAACCAAATTCTACTTTTATCATTATTACTTGTTTTTAAAAACAAATTATCATTATCTGCTACACGCATTGCATTAGTAAAGTTCAGACTAGTTGAAGTTGATTTAGCAATAAAACCTTGCCCTACTTGAATAGCATAAGTTGGTACTAAAGCTGAACCTCCAGCAGTATTAGCAACTCCTCCAGAAAGTGTATAAGTTGCATAAGATGGGTTAGCTGATCCATTTTCTTTTCTCCAGAAATACAAAGCTTCTACTAAATTATTTTCATAAATAAAAGCATCTGCATCTAATGTAGATGGATATGGGTTACCTACTGCATTGTATGTATTAGCCGTAACTGCTACTGAAATATCTCCATTTTGAGGATACCCTGTAAAAGTAGAAGTCCAAATGGTTGGAACTACTGGATGATTATCTGGGGTTCTTATTAAATACCCATTTCCTTTTTCAAAAAAAGTTGTAGATGGAGAAGCAACAACAACATAATTATCCGTTGCTGAATTATATGTATAAAAACGTGTTGCTAAAGTTGAAGGCGAAAATGATTGTAAATATTGATATTGGACTGGTGAAGACCACAAAACATAATCGAGACGTTTTAATGGTGAGGTTTCACGATTAACTGTGATATTACCAACGTTTACATTTACAGGTACATCTTGAATTTGCAATAAGTTTGCATTATTTTCTACTATAAAATCAGCAGCTGTTGCATTATTAATAACGTCATCAATAACATACACATTAGTTCCTGAATTAATAACCAATGATCCTGATGAAGTAACTGTTAATTTTTTTGCCACAAACTCACCATCTGTATCAGTACTATATGCTCCATCAATTGTAGCCTCAGTATATTCATCTGGACCAGTTACATTTGACCAAGCAGCTCCATCCCAAGTACATGTAGGCAAAAACCCAGATATTTTCAAATTGTCAATTGTAACTCCAACAGTATCACTTGTTCCTCCTACTTCAAATTTAACTCTTACTTCAGTTCCACTATAAGCATTTAAACTAAAAGCCGTTTGATTAGCAAATATTGCAGATGAAGTTGGAGTTCTTGTACCTAAAACAGTCCATGTTGAACCATTATCTGTTGAGATTGAAACCGTAATTACAAACTCATCAGCTCCACCAGTACCTACTTTTTTTGCTTTAAAATTCAATTCTTCTCCGTTGTAAGAATCAAAATCCATTGCAGGCGAAATTGTACTTGATGTAGCCTTTAACAATCTGATATCAGATGTTCCAGTAACATCAGTATCTGTCCAAGTTGAAGAGAAACCACTTACGTTAGTTCTCATAGGAGTAATATCTATTTGTCCATAACTAAGTACAGAAACAACAAACAATAATCCAGTTAATACATTTTTTCCAAAAAGTTTACCAACGAAAGCATTGGTGTTTTTTAAATGTAAAGATTTTTTCATAGTAATAAAAATTATTAAAAACTGTAGTTTAACACCTTTTGAAATTATTATTACAATAAAAACAAATAAGGTGGATTTATTCTGTGTAAATATAAGGTTAATTGCTCTAATTTTAATTTACCTTATAAGATTATTCGTTAAAATACAAAAAAAACCGTTATAAACTTAATAAAAAAACCTCAATTTCATTGAGGTTTTAATTTTATTATTCTTTTCCGTAAATCAAGCTTGCCCTGTTGGTCCAAAATTAAGAGGAATTTGGGGAGCATCACCTTCTTTAATTTCACCGTGAGCTAATTCAAATCTGTGAACATTTTCTCCAAGTGCTTTTAATAATCTTTTAGCATGTTGAGGCGTTAAAACAATTCTTGATTTTACTTTTGCTTTAGGTACCCCTGGCATCATAGCTACAAAATCAACTACAAATTCAGTATTAGAATGATTTATTATTGCTAAATTAGAATAAATCCCTTCTGCAATTTTTTCATCTAACTCAATATTTATTTGGTTTTGTTGTGGGTTGTTATCACTCATAATTGTATATTATATATGTTATTAAAATAAAAAAACCATGAGGCAATCAAAAAGATATGTTCTCATGGTTCTAATTTATGAAATAATTATTAATTAATAATTATATGTTTCTTTTGAAGCTACTAATTCATTGTACTCTTCATTTGAACCTACAATAATATCATCATAGTCTCTCATACCAGTACCTGCAGGAATTCTATGTCCTACAATTACATTTTCTTTAAGACCTTCTAACGTATCAATTTTACCTGCTACAGCAGCTTCGTTTAATACTTTAGTTGTTTCTTGGAAAGAAGCAGCAGAAATAAATGATTTAGTTTGAAGCGAAGCTCTTGTAATACCTTGAAGTACAGGCGTTGCTGTTGCAGGAACTACATCTCTTGCTGCTACTAAATTTTTATCATTACGTTTTAGTAATGAATTTTCATCTCTTAACTGTCTTGCTGTGATGATTTGACCTGGTTTTAAATTATCAGAATCACCAGCATCTTCAACAAATTTCATTCCGTATAATTTATCATTTTCAACAATAAAGTCACTTGTATGTGCTAATTGATCTTCTAATAATAAAGTATCTCCTGGATCTTGAATTCTAACTTTTCTCATCATTTGACGTATTACAACCTCAAAGTGTTTATCGTTAATTTTCACCCCTTGTAGACGATATACTTCTTGAATTTCATTTACTAAATACTGCTGAACTGCAGAAGGTCCTTGAATTCTCAAAATATCTTCTGGAGTTATAGCTCCGTCAGAAAGCGAAGTACCAGCTTTAACAAAGTCATTTTCTTGAACTAAGATTTGGTTAGAAAGTTTAACTAAATATTTCTTCACTTCACCAAACTTAGATTCGATAGAAATTTCTCTATTTCCTCTTTTAATTTTTCCAAAAGTAACTACTCCATCAATTTCAGAAACCACAGCTGGGTTTGAAGGATTACGAGCTTCTAACAACTCAGTAATTCTAGGTAGACCTCCTGTAATATCACTTGATTTAGATGAACGACGAGGTATTTTTACAAGAATTTTTCCTGCTTTAATTTTCTCGCCATCATCTACCATAAGGTGAGCTCCTACTGGTAAATTATATGAACGTATTAAGTCTCCATCTTTACCATATATTAATAAAGTTGGAATTAATTTTTTACTACGTGAATCAGAAATTACTTTTTCTTGGAATCCAGTTTGCTCATCGACTTCAACCATGAACGAATGTCCTTGTTCAATATCTTCATAAGCAACTTTACCTGTAAACTCAGAAATAATAACTCCATTATATGGATCCCATTTACAGATTACTGACCCTTTATCAACTACTTCTCCATCTTTAACATAGATTGTAGATCCGTAAGGAATATTATGTGTATTTAATAGGATTCCTGTTTTTGGTTCAATTAATTTAAGTTCAGTAGAACGAGAAACTACAATATCAACTGTATTTCCTTCAGCATCTTCACTCTTAACTGTTTTTAAGTCTTCAATTTCTAAACGACCTGCAAACTTAGTTACAATACTAGATTCTTCTGAAAGTCCACCCGCAACTCCACCAACGTGGAATGTACGCAATGTTAACTGTGTACCAGGCTCTCCAATTGATTGAGCAGCAATAACTCCAACTGCCTCACCTCTTTGAGTCATTTTACCTGTTGCTAAGTTTCTACCGTAACATTTAGCACAGATACCTTTTTTAGCTTCACAAGTTAAAGGAGAACGAACTTCTACTTTTTCAATAGGTGATTCTTCAATTTTCTTAACATGAGAAGCAACAATTTCCTCTCCTGCATGAATAATGATATCTGTTGTTAAAGGATCAATTACATCTTGTAATGCAACACGTCCTAAAATTCTATCTCCTAATGATTCAACTATCTCTTCATTTTTCTTCAATGCAGCAACTTCAATTCCTCTTAATGTACCACAATCTACAGAGTTTACAATAACATCTTGAGATACATCATGTAATCTACGAGTTAAGTATCCTGCATCGGCAGTTTTAAGAGCGGTATCCGCAAGACCTTTACGAGCACCGTGAGTAGAAATAAAGTACTCAAGGATAGAAAGACCTTCTTTAAAGTTAGAAAGAATAGGATTTTCAATAATTTCACCACCACCAGCAGTAGATTTTTTAGGCTTAGCCATCAAACCACGCATACCAGTTAACTGACGAATTTGTTCTTTAGAACCCCTTGCTCCAGAGTCAAGCATCATATACACTGAGTTGAAACCTTGTTGGTCTTCTCTAATGTTTTTCATTGCCAATTCTGTCAACAATGCATTTTTAGAAGTCCAAACGTCAATAACTTGGTTATAACGTTCGTTGTTAGTAATAAGTCCCATGTTATAGTTCATGGTAATACCTTCAACTTCTTCTCTTGCATCAGCAATTAATTCTCCTTTTCTTTCAGGAATAATAATATCACCCAAAGAGAAAGATAATCCTCCTCTAAATGCGAATTTATATCCCATATTTTTGATATTATCTAAGAATGCAGCAGTTGTAGGAACATCTGTAGCATTAAGAATTTTACCAATAATATCTCTTAATGACTTTTTAGTTAAAACCTCATTAATATAACCTGCAGCTTCAGGAACAACTTCATTAAATAAAACTCTACCTGCAGTTGTTTGAATAATTTTGTATACTAATTCACCTGCTTCATTAAAGTCTTTTGCTCTAATTTTAACTCTTGCATTTAAATCAAGTCTTTCTTCATTTAATGCAATATTAACTTCTTCAGCTGAATAGAATGTTAATCCTTCTCCTTGAATTTTAACTTCTGGAGTTGACAAACGCTCTTTTGTCATATAATATAAACCAAGTACCATGTCTTGAGAAGGCACTGTAATTGGAGCGCCATTAGCAGGATTTAAGATATTATGAGAAGCCAACATTAATAATTGACATTCTAAAATAGCTTCTGGTCCTAATGGTAAATGAACTGCCATCTGGTCACCATCAAAATCGGCATTGAAGGCAGTACACACTAATGGGTGTAATTGAATTGCTTTTCCTTCAATTAATTTTGGTTGGAAAGCTTGAATACCTAATCTGTGTAACGTAGGAGCACGGTTAAGCATAACTGGGTGTCCTTTAATTACGTTTTCAAGAATATCCCAAACTACTGGTTCTTTTTTATCTATAATTTTCTTTGCAGATTTTACAGTTTTTACAATTCCTCTTTCTATTAATTTACGAATAACAAAAGGTTTGTATAATTCAGCTGCCATATCTTTAGGCAATCCACATTCGAATAATTTTAATTCAGGTCCCACAACAATTACCGAACGAGCAGAATAATCCACACGTTTACCTAATAAGTTTTGACGGAAACGTCCTTGCTTACCTTTTAATGAATCAGATAATGATTTTAATGGTCTATTAGATTCTGTTTTAACAGCAGATGCTTTTCTTGTATTGTCAAATAACGAGTCTACAGATTCTTGTAGCATACGTTTTTCGTTTCTTAAGATAACTTCTGGAGCTTTGATTTCCATTAATCGTTTTAAACGATTGTTACGGATAATAACTCTTCTATATAAATCATTTAAATCTGAAGTCGCAAAACGACCACCATCAAGAGGCACAAGAGGACGTAATTCTGGTGGAATCACTGGAATTGCTTTAAGAATCATCCATTCAGGACGATTTTCTCTATTCTCATTAGACTCACGGAATGATTCTACAACTTGAAGACGTTTTAAAGCCTCTGTTTTACGTTGTTTAGAAGTTTCATTATTAGCCGCATGTCTTAATTCGTATGACAATGTTTCTAAATCAATACGTGCTAACAAGTCCATAATACATTCAGCACCCATTTTAGCGATGAATTTATTAGGATCATTATCGTCTAAATATTGATTTTCCATAGGAAGTGTATCTAAAATATTTAGATATTCTTCTTCTGTTAAGAAATCCAATCTTTTTAATTCATCACCTTCAGGATTTTTAGCAATACCTGTTTGAATAACTACATATCTTTCGTAGTAGATAATCATATCTAATTTCTTAGATGGTAAACCTAAAATATATCCAATTTTATTAGGTAATGAACGGAAGTACCAGATATGAGCAATTGGCACAACTAAATTGATGTGACCTACTCTATCTCTACGTACTTTCTTTTCAGTAACTTCAACACCACAACGGTCACAAACGATACCTTTGTAGCGAATTCTTTTGTATTTTCCACAAGCACATTCATAATCTTTAACTGGACCGAAAATACGCTCACAGAAAAGACCATCTCTTTCAGGTTTGTGTGTACGATAGTTGATAGTCTCTGGTTTTAAAACCTCACCTCTTGATTCCCCTAAGATTGACTCTGGAGAAGCTAAACCTATCGTGATTTTATTAAATCTCTTGGTTGGAATATTTTTGTTGTCTCTATTTCTATTATTCATCATAGTCGTAACATTTAAAAAGTGTTCAGTGTTCAGTGTTCCAATGTTTAAAACAAATTAAACATTGGAAACTGCCAACTATTTTTATTCTTCTAATCTAATGTCTAATCCAAGTCCTTTTAATTCATGCATTAATACATTGAATGACTCAGGCAATCCTGGCTCTGGCATTGATTCACCTTTTACGATTGCTTCGTAAGTTTTAGCTCTACCAATTACATCATCAGATTTAACCGTCAAGATTTCTCTTAAAGTACTTGATGCTCCATAAGCTTCAAGTGCCCAAACCTCCATCTCTCCAAAACGCTGACCACCAAACTGTGCTTTACCACCAAGAGGTTGTTGCGTAATTAACGAGTATGGTCCAATTGAACGTGCGTGCATTTTATCGTCAACCATGTGTCCTAATTTCAACATATAGATAACTCCAACAGTTGCTGGTTGATGGAAACGTTCTCCAGTTCCACCATCATAAAGATAAGTGTGACCAAATCTTGGGATTCCTGCTTCGTCAGTTAATTCATTAATTTGGTCTAAAGTTGCACCATCAAAAATTGGTGTTGCAAACTTTTTGCCTAATTTTTGACCTGCCCAACCTAATACTGTTTCATAAATCTGTCCAATATTCATACGAGAAGGTACTCCAAGCGGATTCAATACGATATCAACTGGCGTTCCATCTTCTAAGAAAGGCATATCTTCATGACGAACAATACGTGCAACAATACCTTTGTTACCGTGACGACCTGCCATTTTATCTCCTACTTTTAGTTTACGCTTTTTAGCAATATAAACTTTAGCAAGCTTTAAAATTCCTGCTGGTAATTCATCTCCAACTGTAATTGTAAATTTCTCTCTTCTTAACCAACCTTGTAAGTCGTTTAATTTAATTTTATAATTATGAATTAAGTCATTTACTAATGCATTTGTATGATCATCAGTAGTCCACTGTCCTTTTGTTAAGTGAGCAAAATCATCAACAGCATATAACATTTTTTGAGTGAATTTTTTACCTTTTGGTAATACTTCTTCACCCAAATCATTCATAACACCTTGAGATGTTTTTCCATTAACGATGTTAAATAATTTATCAATAAGTTTTTCCTTTAAGTCATTTGATTTAACATCAAATTCCGTTTCTAACTTATCAATATCTTCTTTATCTTTTGTACGCTTACGTTTATCTTTTACTGCTTTAGCAAATAATTTTTTATCTAAAACAACTCCGTGTAATGATGGAGAAGCTTTTAAAGAAGCATCTTTTACATCACCTGCTTTATCACCAAAGATTGCTCTAAGTAATTTTTCTTCAGGTGTTGGGTCAGATTCTCCTTTTGGTGTGATTTTTCCAATAAGAATGTCGCCAGGTTTTACTTCAGCTCCAATTCTAATCATTCCATTCTCATCTAAATCTTTAGTTGCTTCTTCACTCACGTTAGGAATATCATTAGTCAACTCTTCGTTTCCTAATTTTGTATCTCTTACTTCAAGTGTATAATCATCAATATGAATAGATGTAAAAATATCATCACGAACAACTTTTTCTGAGATAACAATTGCATCCTCGAAGTTATATCCTTTCCATGGCATAAATGCTACTTTAAGGTTTCTTCCTAATGCTAATTCTCCTTTTTGAGTTGCATATCCTTCACAAAGCACTTGCCCTTTAATAACTCTATCTCCTTTTCTTACGATTGGTTTCAAGTTTATAGACGTACTTTGATTTGTTTTTCTAAACTTAATTAAGTTATATGACTTCTCATCTGAATCAAAACTTACAAGTCTTTCTTCTTCGGTTCTATCATATTTGATTGTAATCATGTTAGCATCAACATATTCAACTACACCACTACCCTCTGCATTAATAAGTACACGAGAATCAGACGCCACCTGTCTTTCTAATCCGGTTCCAACGATTGGAGATTCTGGACGTAATAAAGGTACAGCCTGACGCATCATGTTTGATCCCATCAACGCACGGTTAGCATCATCATGCTCTAAGAAAGGAATTAATGAAGCTGAAATAGATGCAATTTGGTTTGGTGCAACATCGGCATAATCAATACGTGTTGGTTCAACCACTGGAAAATCTCCTTCTTCACGAGCAATTACTCTTTCTGCAAGAATTTTTCCATTTTCATCAATATCAATATTAGCTTGAGAAATTAATTTACCTTCTTCCTCTTCAGCACTTAAGTAAATAGGCTCTTCAGTTAAATCAATTTTTCCGTCAACTACTTTACGGTATGGTGTTTCAATGAATCCCATTCCGTTAACTTTAGCATAAACCCCTAATGAAGAGATAAGACCAATGTTTGGTCCCTCTGGTGTTTCAATAGGACATAAACGACCGTAGTGTGTGTAGTGAACGTCACGAACCTCAAAACCAGCTCTTTCTCTAGATAAACCTCCAGGTCCTAATGCTGATAAACGACGTTTGTGAGTAATCTCTGCTAATGGATTTGTTTGATCCATAAATTGAGACAACTGATTTGTTCCAAAAAATGAATTAATTACAGAAGATAAAGTTTTAGCATTGATCAAATCAATTGGTGTAAATACTTCATTATCTCTAACGTTCATTCTCTCACGGATTGTTCTAGCCATACGAGCAAGTCCAACACCGAATTGTGAAGACAATTGTTCACCAACTGTTCTTACACGTCTGTTAGATAAGTGATCAATATCATCAATCTCAGCTTTTGAATTGATTAATTCGATTAAATATTTAACGATAGTTATGATATCTTCTTTGGTCAAAACTTGTTTTTCCATTGCGATATCTAAACCTAATTTTTTATTCATTCTATAACGACCTACTTCACCTAAGTTGTAACGTTGATCTGAGAAGAATAATTTATCGATAATACCTCTTGCAGTTTCCTCATCAGGCGGTTCTGCATTACGTAATTGTCTATATATGTGTTCTACAGCTTCTTTTTCAGAGTTTGTAGGGTCTTTTTGTAACGTATTATGAATAATTGCATAATCCGCTTGATTGCTATCTTCTTTATGTAATAAAATTGTTTTTACATCTGCAGTGATAATTTCTTCAACATTATCTTTGTCTAAGATTGTATCACGATCTAAAATAATTTCATTACGTTCAATAGAAACAACTTCACCAGTGTCTTCATCAACGAAGTCTTCATGCCATGTATTAAGTACACGTGCTGCTAATTTTCTACCGATATATTTTTTAAGACCTGTTTTAGAAACTTTAATTTCTTCAGCAAGATCGAAAATTTCTAAGATATCTTTATCTCTTTCAAATCCGATTGCTCTAAATAAAGTTGTTACAGGTAATTTTTTCTTTCTATCGATGTACGCATACATTACGTTATTGATATCTGTTGCAAATTCAATCCAAGAACCTTTGAATGGAATAACTCTTGCAGAATATAACTTAGTTCCATTTGCGTGAAAAGACTGACCAAAGAATACACCAGGTGATCTATGTAATTGAGAAACTACAACTCTTTCTGCTCCATTGATAACAAAAGTACCACTTGGAGTCATATATGGTATTGTTCCTAAATAGACATCTTGAACAATTGTTTCAAAATCTTCATGTTCAGGGTCAGTACAATATAATTTTAGTCTAGCTTTAAGAGGCACACTATATGTTAAGCCTCTGTCAATACACTCTTCAATTGTATATCTTGGTGGGTCTACAAAATAATCAAGAAATTCTAATACAAAATTATTTCTTGTATCTGTAATTGGAAAGTTTTCCATGAAGGTATTATACAGCCCTTCGTTGCCTCTTTCGTCTGATTTTGTTTCAAGTTGAAAAAAATCTTGGAATGACTTTACTTGAATATCTAGAAAATCTGGATAGTCAGGAATGTTCTTAGTAGAAGCAAAATTTAATCTTTCAGTCTGATTAGCAATCATCTATGGATAAATTTATTAAGAAAAAATATTAAAAGCGTATAAATCATTACTATACGCAAAATGGTTTAGACCTTTGGGATGTTTTCCCAAGGTCTAAACCCTGCTTTATTGTCTATGTTTTAATTAAACAAGCTCAACAACAGCTCCAGCTTCTTCTAAAGATTTTTTAAGACCTTCAGCCTCATCTTTAGCTACACCTTCTTTGATGTTTGAAGGAACTCCATCCACTAAATCTTTAGCTTCTTTAAGTCCTAAACCTGTTAATTCTTTTACTGCTTTAACTACAGCTAATTTAGAAGCACCAGCTTCTTTTAATACTACAGTGAATTCTGATTTTTCTTCAGCAACTTCACCTGCACCAGCACCACCTGAAACTACTACTGCAGCTGCAGCAGGCTCAATTCCGTACTCATCTTTTAATATTGTTGCTAATTCGTTAACTTCTTTAACAGTTAAGTTAACTAATTGTTCTGCGAATTGTTTTAAATCTGCCATTTTTCTATCTTTTAATGATTTTTTATTTATTGTTTATTGTGCGCGTTTTCTTAATTATTCAGCGTCAGCTCCTTCAAATTGATTCTTAAGAGCAGAAATAACTCTTTGAGCTGGTGACTGTAATAATCCGATGATTTCACCGATAACTTCTTCTTTAGATTTAATAGAAACTAAAGTATCTAATAAATTGTCACCGATATAAATTTCTTCATTAATATAAGCTCCTTTTAAAACTGGCTTAGTTCCTTTTTTACGAAATTCTTTAATGATTTTTGCAGGTCCATTTGCATCTTGACCTATCATTATAGAAGTATTTCCTTTTAAAGTACTTGGCAAGTCACCAAAGTTAGCTTCTAAAGACTCCATTGCTTTAGCAAGTAAAGTGTTTTTAACAACTTCTAATTTAATTCCAGCTTTAAAACAAGCTCTTCTTAAATTTGAAGTAGTATCTGCATCTAGTCCTGAAGTGTCTGCTAAATAAATAACATTAACACCTGTTAACTGTGCAGTTAAATTTTCAATTGCGATTGATTTTTCTTCTCTAGTCATCTTAAAAAATTTTAACTACCAATTATACTGCTTTAGGATCTAAAGCGATAGCAGGACTCATAGTACATGATAAGTGAATTCCCTTAATATATGTACCTTTTGCCGCAGTTGGTTTCATTTTGATTAATGTTTGTACTATTTCGTGTGCATTTTCATAGATTTTATCAGCATCAAAAGATACTTTTCCAATTCCTGCATGAACGATACCAGTTTTATCAACTTTAAAGTCAATCTTACCAGCTTTTACTTCTTCAACAGCTTTAGCTACATCCATAGTAACTGTACCTGTTTTTGGATTAGGCATTAAACCTCTAGGTCCTAAAATACGACCTAATGGACCTAATTTACCCATTACAGCTGGCATAGTGATGATAACATCAACATCAGTCCAACCATCTTTAATTTTTTGAAGGTAATCATCTAAACCTACGTGGTCAGCACCAGCAGCTTTTGCTTCTGCTTCTTTATCTGGAGTTACAAGAGCTAAAACTCTTACATCTTTACCAGTACCATGAGGTAAAGTCACAACACCTCTTACCATTTGATTTGCTTTACGAGGATCTACTCCAAGTCTTACAGCAATATCTACAGACTCATCAAATTTAGCAGAAGAAACTTCTTTAATTAATGCCGCAGCATCTCTTAAAGAGTATAATTTATTCTTGTCTATTTTTGAAGCTGCTTCTTTTTGTTTTTTTGTCAATTTTGCCATTGTCTAATTCTTTATAGGATTAAAAAGGAGCTGTTCCTGAAACTGTTATACCCATAGATCTAGCTGTACCAGCAATCATGCTCATTGCAGATTCGATAGTAAATGCATTTAAGTCTTGCATTTTGTCTTCAGCGATAGATTTAATTTGATCCCAAGTAACACTAGCTACTTTTTTACGGTTAGGTTCTCCTGAACCAGACTTTAATTTTGCTGCTTCTAATAATTGAATTGCAGCTGGTGGCGTTTTTACAACAAAGTCAAATGACTTGTCTTTATACACAGTAATTTGTACTGGTAATATTTTGCCAGGTTTATCTTGAGTTCTAGCATTAAATTGCTTACAGAATTCCATGATATTAACACCAGCAGCTCCCAGAGCAGGTCCAACCGGTGGCGATGGGTTCGCAGCACCTCCCTTAACTTGTAGTTTAACTACTTTACTAATCTCTTTAGCCATTGTTTTTAAAAATTTTTAACATCTCTCTTGGAAGCGATAGATGTAGTTTAATTATGAATGTAACAAATATTATACTTTTTCAACTTGCATAAAACTTAGTTCTAAAGGTGTTTTTCTTCCGAAAATTTTCACCATTACTTCAAGTTTACGTTTTTCTTCATTTACTTTTTCGATAGTTCCGTTGAATCCATTGAAAGGACCATCAATAACTTTTACTGTTTCTCCAACTGTAAAAGGAATAGAAACATTATCTGCGTTTACAGCTAACTCATCTACTTTACCTAACATTCTATTTACTTCAGATTGACGTAAAGGAACTGCATCTCCACCTTTAGTTTCACCTAAAAAACCGATAACACTAGTTACAGACTTTATTATGTGAGGTATTTCTCCTGTTAAATTAGCTTCAATCATTATATATCCAGGGAAGTAGACTTTCTCTTTACTAATTTTTTTCCCGTCTTTAACTTGCACTACTTTTTCAGTTGGAACAAGAACTTGTGAAATATAGTCAGACAAACCAAGCCTATTGATTTCAGTTTCAATATAGTTTTTAACTTTATTTTCCTGACCACTTACAGCTCTAACCACATACCATTTCTTCATGTTATTATCTGACATAGGAATTTATTATGATTTTAAAAAACTGTAAATATTTTTAACTACTACTTCGAAAACACTATCTACACCGAAAGTCAACAATGCAAATAAAACAGAAAAAACAGCTACAATGATTGTAAGCTTTTGTAATTCTGGCCAACTTGTCCATGTTACATTTGATTTTAATTCACCAAATGCTTCTGTAATATAATTAACAACTTTTGTCATATGTGTTTTTATTTAATGGCACGGGCGGAGGGATTCGAACCCCCATCAACGGTTTTGGAGACCGCTATTCTACCCTTGAACTACGCCCGTTTGTTTATAAAGCCAGTTAACAGAATCAACTGGCTTTTAAAATTATATAAGTTTTTACTTAGTCTAAGATTTCAGTAACCTGACCAGCACCAACTGTTCTACCACCTTCACGGATAGCGAAACGTAAACCTACAGATAAAGCAATAGGGCTTAATAATTGTACATCAATTGTTAAGTTATCCCCAGGCATAACCATTTCTACACCAGCTGGTAAAGAGATAGTTCCTGTTACGTCAGTTGTACGTACGTAAAACTGTGGACGGTAGTTATTATGGAATGGAGTATGACGTCCACCTTCTTCTTTTTTCAAGATATAAACCTCTGCTTTAAAGTGAGCGTGTGGCTTAACAGATCCTGGCTTAACAATAACCATACCTCTTTTGATATCAGCTTTATCAATACCTCTTAGTAATAAACCTACGTTATCTCCAGCTTCACCTCTATCAAGGATTTTACGGAACATTTCAACTCCTGTAATTGTAGAAGTTAATTTATCAGCTCCCATACCAATGATTTCAACAGGATCTCCAGTATTAGCAACTCCAGTTTCGATACGACCTGTAGCAACAGTTCCACGTCCTGTAATTGTAAATACATCTTCTACTGGCATTAAGAATGGTTTTTCAACGTCACGAACTGGTAATTCAATCCAGTTGTCAACCGCTTCCATTAATTCCATGATAGTAGCAACCCATTTTGGATCACCATTTAATCCACCTAAAGCAGATCCTTGGATAACTGGTCCATTATCTCCATCATATTGATAGAAAGATAATAAATCTCTAATTTCCATTTCAACTAACTCTAATAATTCAGCATCATCAACCATATCCACTTTGTTCATGAATACAACCATTCTAGGCACACCAACTTGACGACCTAAAAGGATATGCTCACGTGTTTGTGGCATAGGACCATCTGTAGCAGCAACTACTAAGATAGCTCCGTCCATTTGAGCAGCTCCAGTAACCATGTTTTTCACGTAATCCGCGTGACCTGGACAGTCAACGTGCGCATAGTGACGGTTAGCTGTTGAATATTCTACGTGTGAAGTATTAATAGTAATACCTCTTTCTTTTTCTTCTGGTGCGTTGTCAATCTGATCGAAAGATTTTGCTTCTGATAAACCAGCATCAGCTAATACTTTAGTGATTGCTGCAGTTAAAGTAGTTTTACCGTGATCTACGTGTCCAATTGTACCAATATTTAAGTGTGGTTTGGAACGATCAAAATTTTCTTTTGCCATGATTTAATAATTTAATCTTAGTTATTTATTTATAGTGTTCAAATTTATACAATTTTTTTTGAGCCAATGTCGGGAATTGAACCCGAGACCTCTTCCTTACCAAGGAAGCACTCTACCCCTGAGCTACACCGGCTTTTGTGAGTTCAGAAGTTAAAATTAGAAGCTAGAAAATTCTATACTCTAAATTCTAAATTCTTTTTTGTGGGGAGAGCAGGATTCGAACCTGCGAAGTTTTCACAGCAGATTTACAGTCTGCCCTCGTTGGCCGCTTGAGTATCTCCCCTATTTTTATTCAATAAACATAAGAACCAATAACCTTATAATTTAGGATATATTCTGCTTCAAAAAAAGAGCCGATGGAGGGACTCGAACCCACGACCTGCTGATTACAAATCAGCTGCTCTAGCCAGCTGAGCTACACCGGCTTATTAAATAAAAAAAGTCCGCTATTTCTAACGGACTGCAAATGTATGGAAATATTTGTTTAATCAAAATAATTTTTACAAATATTTTTATTTTATACGTGAGCTCTTATTTTTTCCTTATGTCTAATTAAAACTCTTTCTAAAGAATTAACACAAGAATCAACTGCTTCTTCAAATGTTTTAGCTGTTTTTTTAACCATTAAATCATCCCCTGGAACATTAATTTTTATTTCTACTATCTTATTCTCTTTATCACTCATATTTTCAACCTTTAAAAAAACATCTGATGACACAATTTTATCATAAAATTTTTCCAATTTATCCAATCTTTCTTGTGTGAAGTTAACAAGCTTTTTGTCAACATTAAAATTTACCGCTTGAACATTTACTTTCATAATTCTAATTTTTTGAGATTTTACAAATTCTATTTGTTCCTAGGATGCGCATTTTTGTATACTCTTTGTAATTCTGACAAACTACTATGGGTGTAAATTTGAGTAGAAGACAAACTCGCGTGACCTAACAATTCTTTAACCGAATTAAGGTCTGCACCATTATTTAACAAATGAGTTGCAAACGTGTGTCTAAGAACGTGAGGACTTTTTTTTACCTTTTCAGATATAGTACTAAAGTAAGAATTAATCATTCGATACACAAATGTTTCAGATATTTTTTTACCGCTTTTAGACAAAATTAACAATTCGGGATTTTGAATATTTTCAATTTTAGATCTTTGCATATTATAATCATCAATCAATTCAATTGTACAAGACAACAAAGGGATAATCCTTTCTTTATTCCTCTTACCCAATACCTTTAATGTTTTATTATATTTATCTATATTATTTATTTTAAGATTTATTAATTCAGCTCTACGAATCCCTGTTGTATAAAACAATTCAATAATTAACTTATTCCTAATAGATTCAAAATCATCTTGAGCAAACTCAATCAACTGTATATTTTGTAATTCATTTTCCGAAAAAGGGATTTGTATTTTTTTAGGAACTTTTAATGACTTGTGTTTTGATAAGGGATTAAATTCTATCTGTTTAATCTTTAACAAAAACCTGTAGTATGATTTTAAAGAAGATATTTTTCTGTTAATTGACTTATTAGCGATACCTTTTTCAACTAAGACCACTATCCAATTTCGAACATGAGAATAACTAACTCCTTCTAAAGAAAGGTTTTCATGATCTTTATTTAAAAATTCTTGAAAAGAATTAATATCATCTATATATGCACGAAGCGTTAAAAGTGAATAGTTTTTCTCTTTTAAAATATAATCTTGATATGCTTGGAGATTTGTAGCCATAAAAAAACCGCTAGTTACAAAGTTACACTTTATATACTAACGGTTATTATTTTGAACATTAAAAATATTAACTTTCTAATGCATCTTTCATGTTTTGAATATAAGCAGCCTTTTGAATTTTAGCTCTGTTAGTAACAGATGGCTTAATAAATTGCTGACGTGCTCTTAATTGACGAACTGTTCCAGTCTTATCAAATTTTCTTTTATAGCGCTTTAATGCTCTATCTATATTTTCTCCGTCTTTAATTGGTATAATTAACATAATATTGACACCTCCTCTCGTTAAGGGTGCAAAGATAGGAATTATTTTGAATTACAAACAATAAAGCAAAAATATTTCAATAAATTGAAGACAACTTAGATAGATTACTTTACCACTCCAAGATAGATAGCTTTTTTCACTAGACCTGCAATATTTTTAACTTGTAGTTTATAAAAAATATTTTTTCTATGTGTTTCTACGGTACTTTTACTTAAAAATAATTTCTGTGCAATCTCGTCCGTAGTATATTCCTTAGCTATTAACTTTATTATTTCTTTTTCTCTTATACTAAGAATCGTTTTTTTAAAGTTAAAATTCTCAACATTATCGTCATTAATGAGAAAACATTTCTTATTCTCCAATACAATCTCTTTTATTGTCCTTATTAATTCCTCTATATGAGTACTTTTTAATAAGTATCCATCAATGTCTTCATGGGATTTTAAATCTTGAAACATACTAACTACTAATATTTTTATTGTTGGAATTTTCTGTTTGAGAAGTTTGATGAATTCAATTCCATTCATTTCTGGCATTGATATATCTGTGATTACTATGTCTGGAACATTTTTCTCAATCTTATTTAATACTGTTTTTGCGTTATTCTCTACAAATAAAATTTCAAAACTATCATCATTTGAAAGTGCCGACACCATTCCATCTAAAAACATTTGATGGTCATCTACAATAACTATTCTAATTTTATTTTTCACTTAAATTGGAATATTAATTATTACACTTGTACCTACTTGTATTGATTCTATAATCATTTCTCCTTTTATTGAAGACAATCTCTCTTCAATATTTTTCATTCCAATACCTTTATTAACATTATTATCAAATCCTTTCCCATCGTCTTCTACTATTATACTCAAATTAGTATCGTACTTTGTTATATTTATTGATACATTTTTAGCATTTGCATGTTTTGAGACATTTGTTAGTAATTCTTGGATGATTCTATACAAATGGTGTTTTATGTCTTTCGACAAATCAAAGAGACTATCATTAGGGAAAAGAACAATTTCTACATTAAATTCTAATCTACCTTCATACTCTCTTTTTAATTCATCTAATAAACATTCAAAACTTTTCTCATGAATATAATTTGAGCTTAAATTATGAGATATATTTCTCAATTCATGAAATGCTTTTGAAACCTGATTAATTACATTTTGAATAGTTTCATTTTTAATAACTGAGTTAACTTGTGATAAATGAAGTTTAATCCCCGCTAAATCACCACCTATTCCATCATGAATCTCTTTTGCTAATCTGTTTCTTTCATTATCTTGTCCCTCAATAATACCAATAATTTTCTTCAATTCTTTTTCTTGTTCCAATCGAATAATTTCCTGTTGATGAATTTTATTTTCTTTTTCATTTATGAGACGTTGAATTTTAGCTCTATGAATAAAGAAAAACAAAACTGAACTAAGTACAATAAATAATATGATTCCAATAAATATTATTAATTTCTTCTTTTCTTTCTCAATTTGCCTTTCTTTAGTTAATAAATCTATTTTTAAATTCTTTTTTTCAACTTCATATTTAGTTTGAATTTCGTGAAATGATCTATTTTTTTCAATATTAAAAATTTTATTGTTTTCTTTAGTAAACTTCTCTTGATAAAATAATGCTTTTTTAAAATTATTATTCGCCTTATATGTATCTGCTAGGGCACCGTATAAATTCACAATCTGATTATTATCAATATTCTCTTTTGAAAAATTTAAAGCTTCGTTGTAAAAATTAATTGCCTTCTCATACTCTTTAATTTTATAATAATACGACCCAAAATTAAACTTTAGATAAAACATATTCTTATTATCTTTTATTACTTCCAACAATCTATTTGCTTTATTCAAATAAAACAATGAATTATCGTATGCTTTCACATTTTCTATTGAAAGATAAATATCACTTAAATTTATATAAACAATAAACTTATTATAGTCATTATTTGCATCCTCAGATAATTTTAAGGCTTTTTTATAATAAATAATAGCATCATTTATATTTGATTTTCTTTTTAATATTGCCAAGTTGTTATATGTATGAAACAAATCTTCCAAAAAATTTTCTCTTAATGCAATTTTTTCGGATTCCAAATAACTTTCAAACGCTTTTAAAGTATCACCTTGATTTTCATACAACAAACCTAAGTTGTTTAATGCATCAAATTCTTTTTGACTTAAGTTATATTTTTTTGTTATTTTTAAAGAATTTAAAAACATTTTTAATGAGCTATTATAATCACCATTTTCCATATCTATAAGTCCAATCTGATTATATGCCATTGCTAAAATCTTAAAATTCAAAGATTCTTTGGCTGGATTTATAGACTCAAAAAAATATTGCTTAGCACTAAGAACATCATCTTTAATATATAAAAAATACCCTTTATTATATAAACTTCTAGAAAGTAAAAATTTATTATTTTGTTCTTTACTTTTAGAGATGGCTTTATTAATATAAAATAATGAAGAGTCTGGCTTACTTTCTATAGTTTTTGCAAAGTCTTCAATTAGCTTTTCTACAATCTCCCCATTGGATTGTCCGTAAACAAAAAGAGAACTTAAAAACAACACGATCAAGATTATATAAAATTTCATAATTAATGCTGAAATAAAAATAACTGTTTTATGGTATGTTTTTATGATAATAAAAAAACAAACTTTGTAAAAAACAAATTAATAATAATGAAAAAAATTACTTCCTGTATAATCATACTATTTTTTGGACTCAATACTTTTTCTCAACAAACATCTTCAAGTAATGGAGAAATCACCATACTATTATCAGCAAATGTAGAAAACACCACTATTAGTTATTATGAAAAAATCAGAATATTAAATGACAATAATGCTGTTTTAAGCGGTCTTATAGAATCTGATAAATCTATTATTTTCACTCCAAATAACATTAATTATATTTTAATAACACCTGCTACAGAAGCAACTTTTGGTAGAGATTCTCAAGGCAATCAAGAAAATGGAACTTCTACTGTTATTGGTTCAAAAAAAACAAGTGGTATTGGTCGTCATGTTTCATTACAATCTAATCCTGTTCAAAACAATCTTACCTTTTCTATTTCTGAAGGTTTGGCTAGCTCTTACAGTATTTATGATCTATCTGGCAACTTACTATCTACTCAAAACATAACTCCCACAAATACATCAACAATTGATGTAACAAATTTAAACATTGGTAACTATCTTTTAAAAATCAATTTTGATAATGCCGAATTTACAACTATTTATTTTATTAAAAATTAAAACAAATATAAACATTAACAATTAAAATTATGAAAAAATTATTTTTAACAATTGCTTTATTCTCTGCAGCATTTTCTTTTGGTCAGATATTAACAAATTCTGGCTCAGTTTACGGTTCAGTAAATTTCGGAACATCATATCTTACTTATGATCAAGGCGGTTCATTATTATTAAGACAAGAAAATTCAACAGCAACACCATATCTCAACTTTAATAGGTTCGACGACAGCAGCTATGCAAGATTTACCTATATTGGTTCTAAGCTATGGTTATACGGATCGGCTCTAAATCTATTAGGGTCTGACGGAATTGAAATTACACATTCTGAATATGGAGATGGATTTGGTTCAAAAATTTGGGGAGAAGATAATGGATCTGGAAATACATATCTTCGCTTTGACGTTAGAAACAATAATACAGCATTTACAAATGCAATGAAGATTAGAACTAGTGATGGTAAAGTTGGAATAGGAAATATCTCAACTTTCCCAACAAATTCATTATACAATGATTATAAGCTTTTTGTTACAGGAGGAATTTTGACTGATGAAATTAGAGTAAAATTAAGCGCTAGTGGTACTTGGGCAGATTATGTATTTGCTAAAGACTACAACTTAAAACCATTATCTGAAGTTGAAGCTTATATTACAGAAAATGGTCATTTGCCAAATGTACCATCTGCAACTCAAGTAAAAGAAGATGGTATTGATGTGGCTGATATGACACGTATCCAACAAGAAAAAATTGAAGAGTTAACACTTTATATCATTGAGCAAAACAAAAGAATTGAAGCTTTAGAAGCTAAAATTAAATAATCTCTTACTCCAATCTAAATCTAAATAATTATGAATAAGCACAATATTTATTTTGTGCTTACTCTCTTTTTATTGTCTTTTATTAAGGTAAGTGCTCAAAAAACAGAAGCAGAATACCTAAAGATAGAGGAGAAAAGAATTGAGCAAGCTCAAAAAATAGAACTAGAAATTGAAGAGTTTATAAGTTCAAATATAAATTCTTACAGACTAACAGACGAACTAATTGAGAATGTAAAAAATTCTAAAAGCTGTATTGGTTCACTTCCTTTCACCAAAAACATAGCTGAATCCTATTCAAAAGAAGAATTAGAAAACATGCTTATTGAAATAAAAAAGCAAGAACTTAGAAAGCTTTATTTTGAGAAGCATAAGGAGAGTGAAATTCTTTTTCAAGCTACTGATTTGAACAAGACTATTAGTTGTACAAATGGTGGCTTTGAAAATGGTGTAGCAGGATATACTTTTAGAACAATGAACTTGTGGCAAAATCAAAATGGTCCAGGTACGGGATGGAATGGTATTAATACTGTAATGACGGGAAACACATTTAATGTTACTACTTTAAATCAATTTAATAACAACACGTATGGAACATTAGTATCACCAGGCAATGAACCTCTTCTTGCAAATAGTAATATTTTCATTCCAAAAGTATTAAATGGAAATAGAGCCATAAAATTAAATCCTTCTGAGCTTTCAAATAATGGTGATTATGATATAACTACAATGACGAGAAGCGTTACTATTGATGATAACTTTATGGATATAAATTTCTCGTTGATTATGAATAATCCTGGTCATGGTGGTGCTAATTTTTTCAGAGTAAGAGTATTGGATGCACAAAACAATGTAGTTGACCAAATATTTATAGAATCTAACCCAGCAAATTGCTTATATAATTCAGTAATTATTCCTAATAGTACAAATATTAACCAAACAGTATTATATACAGGATGGGTTTGTGGTAGACTAAATGTGGGACAAATCATTAACCAACAAGCTACTATTGAATTTATGATTGCCGATTGCAGTGCAAGTGCACACTTTAGCACAGTATATATTGATGACATTTGTGGAGCAGCTTCAAATTGTGACAATCCTCTTTTTGGAAGTATTAATCTAAATCCAACAAATCAATCTTGCCCTACTTTCCCTCAAAATATTTGTGGTACATACCAATTACCTACAAACAGTACATTAAGCAATATAAACTTAAACATTTTACAAGGTAATAATATTGTAGGCACAATTAGTACTCCAATACAATTAGATAATTCTACATTTTGTTTTCAAGTTAATGCAATAGATTTTCCAACATTAACAGGGCAATATGAATTTAGCGTAAATGCAACATTTAACATCAATTGCCCAGTAAATAATTTCCCTTATAGTATCTCTGATACTTCAACAGATATAGGTCCAGATGTTGATTTTGATAATACAGTAACAATTGATAATATTCAATATAACAACGGAGGCATTGGTATAACTACATGGAACGATATTGCTAATAGTTATACTGTGGAGATTGTTGCAGATACAAGATGTTGTGAAAATGTTAATTATACTTTACCTCCAGTATATTATACTTTCACAACCACAGATAATTATTTTAATGCACAAGATATAATTAATTTGATTCAACAAAAATGTTTTAGATGGAGAGCTAAACCAAACACTCCATGTGGAACTTGGTCAGAATGGTGCTGTATTTCTCCTATTCCTGGAGGTAATTATTCAAACCCATTCGAAAGTATTGGTATTTGTCATCCTAATCCTCCATGTTCTGGTGAATATAGCTTATATATAGACACAGATGTAAATTCAAATACATTAAGTGATGAAAATGTAGATGGCTTTATAATTGCTGTTAACACTTTATATTCAAACTCTATAGTGAATTATTTCGCTGGTAATGAAATCTTATTAACCAACAGCACTACTAATAATCAAAGTTTCCTTGCAAAAAGCGGAACTGATTTTTTAGCAAGAATTCAAGCGTGTGATCAACAAGTTCCTAATAATAAAGTTAGTTATGAAGCTAATGCATCAAATACAAAAGACGATTCTAACAAAATAATAAATCTTATTAGAATCAATAATGAAGATACTATAGTAGATGACTTTATAAAAATATATCCTAATCCTGCTAGTGATGAAATTAATATTAGTACAAAAAACACTACTCTTATTGGTGTAGACATAATTGACAATACTGGTAAGTTACTACAAACAATTAAGAATACTAACACAAACGATATTAAATTAAATGTTGACAATTTAAGCCAAGGAATATATTTCTTGAAAATTATCACAAAAAATAATGGAGTTTATCTTGAAAAGATTCTTATAAAATAATTAGTTCAGTCTTCCTTTTATGGAAGACTGAATTTTTTAAATCAAAACGAAACAGTTATTGTTTAATAAATTTACTATTAAAACATTCTATATGAAAAAAATAACAATTATAATTGCAATTATAATATCTATGAATTCTATTGCTCAAGATTTAAACAATCATTGGCAACTAGGAGTTTCAGATATCAATTTTACAACCAATCCGCCAATTGCATATACTAACGGAGTTAATAATCAATATGGTAGTTCTTCAATTAGTGATGACAATGGAAATTTATTATTTTACACAAATGGTTCAATAATTTGGAATAAAAACCATCAAGTTATGGAAAATGGAGGATATATAAATGGCTATTATTCCTATGACACAAACCAACAGCCTGCTATTATTGTTCCTAATCTTGGAATCAGTGGTCAGTATTTTGTATTCACATCAATTGTTGAACACTTATTATGTTTAAGTTGTAATGAAATTAATTTATACAAAGTTTCAACTGTTGATTTTAATGACACTAGCTTTCCACTAGGAAAAGTGATTAACAGCCAAAGTATCGGGCAAAATTCGGGCTACTATGGACCATTAACAGTAACTAAAAACGCTTCAAATGATGGGTATTTTGTTATTATAAATGTTAGTCCTACTACTGGAAATGGAGGCTATTTATACTCATATAAAATAGATTCAACAGGATTAAATTTAAATCCAATTGACACGTTCATTAACAACGACATAGGCTACTATAGTTATTCAGGAGAAGGAGAATTTAGACGAAATAGTAAAGCTATAATTAAATTTTCTCCAGACAATTTAAAATTAGGAGGATTAGTACATACAGACTTTTTCCATTCTGGACCGAACACATCAAGTTCATCAAGCAGATTCTTTACATTAGATTTTAACAATACTACTGGAACTTTTAGTAATTATTCCCTAATACAAGACAGTAATAGCAATTCAACAGGAATGAATACAATGAGAGATTTTGAATTTTCTGACACTTCAAGTACTGTTTTCTTTTTAAGCGATAAGATTTACGTTAAGGATTTAACAAACCTATCCATAGCTCCAAGAGTGCTATCAGAGTTTGGAAATAACACTAATATACCCAATGGATTTAAAAATATCCAAAGAGACAAGTATAATAATATATTAGTAAGTTCAACATTAACAACAAATAATCAAAATAAATTTATTCATAGAATTGACAGTCAAAACTCATATTCTAATTCATCTGTATTACTTAATTCAATCTCGTTAAACAATAATACTATTGATTATCTACCCCAACAAATTCCATCTCTTACAGATTCTTGTCCAAATAATCTTAGCATTTCATTAAATGTTTCAACGGGTACAGACAATCATCAAGCATCATCAATAATCAATGCTACAAACATAATTAGCAGTGGTGCAACAGCAATATATCATGCTGGAGATGAAGTCTTATTAAAAGATGGTTTTAACGCAAAAAGCGGTTCAATATTTAGAGCATATATTGAAGGTTGTTCTAATGTTTTTGTTGCTAGGCAAATTGACAATACTAACATTAAAGATTATGATGAAGAAATTGCAAAAGTTGAAATTTTAGAGTATAGATTAAAAATTGCTCCAAATCCAAATAATGGTATTTTTAATCTTTCTTTAGAAAATTTTAATGAGGGTAAAATTGAAATTGTAGATTTATATGGATTTACGATTTATAAATCTAAATTTAAAAATCAAAATGAGGTAGAAATAAATATACAAGAACGACAAAAAGGTATATATATACTAAAAATATATTCTAATAATCAAGTATATACAGACAAAATTATTAAAAAATAAGGTTGCAAATATTTTAAAAAAAGCCGGCTCTTTTTGAAGTCGGCTTTACTCTTTTATAAAAAACAAATATTATTTCACCGCAGGTTTATAATTTTGCTTATCAATTATCATTTTTGATAAGATTTCCTTCAGAATTTCAGAAGTTCCCCCTCCAATTGGTCCTAATCGACTATCTCTTAATAAACGTGCTAATGGATATTCTTCCATATAACCATAACCTCCTAGCATTTGCAAACAACTATAAATAGTTTCGTCGGCAACTTTTGTGGATTTTAACTTAGCCATTGTTGCTTCTTTTACTACATATTCGCCTTTATTTAATCTTGCTACAGCAGCATAATTAAATACTTTACAATGTTCAACATCAGTTGCATGCTCCACCAATGTGTGACGTAATGCTTGGAATTTATTAATTGTCTTTCCAAATGCTTCTCGTTGTGCCATATATTCTATTGTATAATCAATAGCATATTCTGATCTCGCATGTGCATTAATAGCCATAATTAAACGCTCTAAAGCAAAATGTTGCATGATATAAGGAAATCCTTTTCCTTGTTCACCCATTAGATTTTCCTCAGGAATTTCAACATTGTCAAATGCTATTTCTGCAGTGTCAGAAGCTCTCCATCCTAATTTATCCAATTTTGTTGCTGCAATACCTTTAGTATTTGTATCTACTAAAAACATACTTATCCCTTTATTACCAAGCTCAGGATTTGTTTTAGCAGCAACCACATAATAATCAGCATAAACACCGTTAGTTATAAATGTTTTTGAACCATTAATAATATATTTATTTCCATTTTTAACTGCAGTTGTTCGCATACCAGCCACATCACTACCTCCAAAAGGCTCTGTAATACATAATGCTCCTATCTTATCACCTAAAATACTTGGTGCTAAATAATCTTGTTTAATTCGTTCATCCCCTTCAGCATTTAAATGCGTCATTGCTAAATAAGAATGTGCCCACATAGCAGCTGCAAAACCAGCCGACTTTATTTTTTGAAGTTCTTCTAAAAAGATTACTGTGTAAAATAAATCTAAATTCAACCCACCATAAGCTTCGGGATAATTTATTCCAAAAAAGCCCATTTCTCCAAATTTCTTCCAAATAAAACGCTCTATCGTTCCTGTTTTCTCCCATTTTTCAATATAAGGTACAACTTCTTTCTGCAAAAAATCTCGCAAGCTTACCCTAAATAATTGATGTTCCTCTGTGAAGTATTCTGAATTCATATATTTGTAATTGTATTATTTTTCGTTATTAAACTATAATATTTTTTTAGAATTCCAAATATAAGGCTATTATTTTTATTTTTTCATCAGGTATTCCTTTAATTTTTGTTAAATCCTCAATATTCTGAATATCACCATTCATACTTCTATAAGTGACAATATCTTTTGCTAAGTAATAATTAAAATAGGGGAATTTTGCTAGTTCTTTCATTGATAAATTATTAATATCAATCTTTTTAATTAAAGAACTTGGCCCTACAAAGAATCTTTCTTGAAGACCAGCATAGACTTCAGGGGAAACTCCCCAAATGTATTGCAGTTGTTCTATTGAAACAAATGCTCCAAACTTTTGCTTTTCATTTAATATAATTTCAGCTATTTTTTTTCCGATTCCATAAACTTTCATTATCTCTTCTTGGCTAGCTAAATTAATGTCCTTTTGAACAATTGGCTCTTTATCAGGAAAAACTTTATAGTTTAGTTTACTTTTTGCAGAAGAGCTTTCTTTATTAGCAACCCAATCTGGAAATTTGAAATAAGGAGAAATTTTATTTTGTAGTTCATTAGACACTTTAGTAACTTGTTGAAATTCTTTTGCTGAATTAACATATTTATCTTGTGCTCTAAATTGATGTAATCTATCAATTTCTTCAACTGACATTCCTAAAATTGAACCTTTATAATCTGATATAAAATTAGGGTTAAAAGGTTTTATTTGATTTTTTAAAAAATCATTTACTTGTTTAATACTATCAATCTCCTCTTGAATAGCTAACCATTCAATTTCATCATTAGATGGTTTTCTTTTTTGAGTAGGGTTAAAATCATAACAAAACCAAACTATTTGAAAAAGAAGTATAATTAATAACAACAAAAAAATCCCACTTCTGTGTTCTCTTGAAAACATGAAGTAGGATTTTATTTTTTTCATAACAACCTTAAATTTAGTCTTTAGGTTGTCTTACTAATTCATCATCATTTTCTGAATATGAATCTGGTTCTTGTTTTGGTGGTATTGTTAAAACTTTATAGAAAAAGTAACATGCAAAACATACTACTATTCCTTGTGCGCACACCATTGTAATTATTGCTGTTGTATTCATAATTATTCTCTCCCTTCTTTAACACGTTTTTTATAAGCTAAGTACACTACGATTGAAATAAATAAGAACAATGTTAACAGTAACATTCTTCCTAAAAATTTATGAAACGTATGATTTGTAAAATCACCTGTTGCAATTTTGTCTTTCGGACTAACTACATCTCCAACTTTAACAGTTGTAATTTGATTTCTTGAAGCATCAAATTCATATTCTTTAATATCTGTAAAGTTTACAATCTTTATTTTCTCTGTTTCTTTATCAAAGACTTTCTTTTCATTTTCAAAAGAAAGTTTAATATAATCTGCTTTTACTTCTTCAACTTTACCCGTTTTGGTTCCAGTTCCGTCAAAATTTTCGGCATAATAGGTATCTGTAAACCATTCTTTATTATTAGTATCAGCATCTTTTATTTTATCAATCCAATCAGGAACACTTGAAACTAATACCCAGCCTAGTAATAAAGGGGTTACAATTAAGATGATATATTTATAAACTCCTGGAATTTTAATATCTGCGCCTCTATTGATTTCAGCCCATCCTTTTTTGATTCCAAAAATATAAGAAAACAATATGGTTTCAAGGAAAGCAAACACAACTAAACTAACAGTTCCAGCCCAATAATCGTATTGATCAAAAAGCCCTTGCTTATAAAAAATAACGGTTGGTAGTCCCATTAATAAAGCTAATGCTCCAAATGACCATGCTCCTTTATTCTTACTCCAGTTAAACTCGTCCTGCATGAATCCCATCCAAGGAGTACCCATTGCTAATGAAGAAGTAATTCCTGCAAAGAATAACAATCCAAACCAGAAAACTCCTGCAAATATTGAGAGTACATCACCCCATTGTTGGAAAAGATAAGGCATAGTTTGAAATGCCATTCCAAAACCTGCATTTTGTATAACCCAGTCAAGACCTAAATAACCTGCTGCAATTGGAATTACAATTAAACTTCCTAATACTACTTCTACAAATTCATTCATAAATCCAGCAGAAACTGCATTCAGTGCAATATCATCTTTTTCTTTTAGATAAGCGGCATAACAATGAATTGTTCCCATACCCACTGATAATGTAAAGAAAATTTGACCGGCAGCTGCCAACCAGACCTTAGGATTTGTTAACGAATCAAATTGTGGTGTCCACAAGAAATTTAAACCATCCCATGCATTTGCCTCTGGAAAAATATCTGAAGCACCACTAGTTCCTAATGTTAATCCACGAACTGCCAATATAACTCCAAATAAAATTAATAATGGCATTCCTATTTTGGCTACTTTTTCAATTCCTCCTAAACCTTTAGAAAGAATGTAAGTATTTAATAATAAACAAACTATATAAAATATTACGGCTTCAAATGGAATTCCAGTTGTTGATTGCGCAACATCTACATACGAATTAAAAAATCCTGCTACATCAGCTTGGCTCATTCCGTTGAATGTTCCCACTATAGAGTGATACACATAAGACATTGTCCAAGATTCAATATAACAATAATAAGCTGCAACAGCAATGTTAGTAAAAATACCAAATACACCTATGTATTTCCATATTCTACCTTTTGCCATCGTATTTAAAATGTAAGGTGTACTGTGATTTCCAAATCTACCACCATAACGACCTGTTGACCATTCAATAAAAAGTAAAGGAATTCCCATTACAAGGAAACAAACTAAATAGGGAATTATAAAGGCTCCTCCTCCATTTTGAACGGCTTGAACAGGAAATCTAAGAAAATTTCCAAGTCCAACTGCATTCCCAGCCATAGCTAAAATGAGCCCTACACGCGAGCCCCATGAATCTGCTTTTGTAGACATAAAATATTATTGGTTAATTATTAGTTGCCCAAAGATAAGAAAACTAAGCAAAAAACAAAGTAATTCTTAATTTTACAAGTCAAAAACAGAAGATCTCTTAGTATATATCATATCTTTAAGTTTTAACCAAAAGGCTAATGTTAAATATATACCGAACCATAATCCTGCTGTTATGAATGAGATGTAAATAAAAAACAAACGCACGTTTGTAGCTCTCATACCTAACTTATCTGCTAAGCGTGATGCTACAAAAAAACCGTTTTTTTCAAAAAAATGTAAAAGATTGCGAATCATCTTATATTCAATTTATTCCAAAGATATAATTATTTTTTTAACAAAGCCAATCCCACATTACATTGCAAGCATTTTTTATGGTTACAATATTCATTTTTAAGTTGTAATAATGACTGAGAATCAAAAGCATTATTAGCTTTTATATTGAATTTATTAAATTTTTCAACTATAGCGTTTTTCTCTGGTTTTAATCTGCTTATTAATTCAATAAGTTCTTCAGCATTATCATTAGTCATTGTACATGCGTAAAGAAATTTAATAGGCATTATGGTGTTAACAATAATCAAATCAACAAATGAAGTGGTTATTTTTTTTGCTTTTAACTTACTTTCCTTATCAAAATTATAATGTGTTTCCCAATAAGAAGAAGTTGTATTATTAAAAATAGCATAAATTTCTTCTTTTGTTTTAGCTAAAATTATTTCGATAAAAAGGGTTTGCTTATAATGATATAATTGTGCCAATTGCGCTAAACGAATTGTTGGAAAATTATCTGGTCTAAGCTTAAAAAACTGAACGGGTGTTATGAAATATTTTTCTAATTGGTATTTCTGTTTTAAAAAAAGCCAACGTTTTTGTAAATCGTTATAATAAACGTCTTGTCTCTCTTCTTGTAATAAATTGGATATCCCAAAAAACAAAGCTTCTAAATTTTCAACATTAAACGATTCTTTCTTAATAATATCGTATGGAATAACTTTTGCCATTTCAAAAAAAGAAGTACCATTTATATTTAATCCAAAACTTTTAGCTAACATAACAAATAAGGTAGCTTCCCAATTTGAAGTATTTTCATGTAATAATTTAATAATGGGTATTGATTTTTGTTCTAATCGCTCAATAAATAGGCGTTCTTTCCAATTTGAAAACAGCAAGTCATCAACAGTTGCAATTTCATTTTCACAAAAAATCCAAGATTTAGATGTTGAAAGTACTTTATATTTTTCAACTTCATCATTTGTAACATAATCTTTAATCTGCAATACAGGTATTTTAGAATTATCTTTCCTATATACCTCAGTATCGTGTTCCCAAACAACATGTAAAATAACATTATTATAATTAGCATCATTTTCATGATTATGTAAATACCAATCAGAAGATTTGACATGAATTTCAACATTTCCTGCCCATTTTTGACTATCAATTATTAATTGAGCGTTAAAAATATCAGGTCCTGATTGTTGTAAATATTGCCCAAAGTTTACAATTTGAATTAATTGATTATCCATTGTTTTTAATTCTGAAAAATTAAATTTCTTATTAACCCAAATATAATGTAGAAAATCTTCTTTCATTTAACCTTATTTAAACCATTGATTTATAATAAATTAAATTCAAACATATAAAAAAAGACACAAATAAAATCATTCTTTTTTTAGAATTTTATTTTATTTAAAAAAATTACAGTTGGAACATTATTTTTTGCATTTCAACGACCATTTTGAAAAACAATCTATAATATATCAAATAGCTACTTACTTTAATTTTACAGAAATAAGTATCTTTGTCTAACAAACATTATAACATGAAAAAATACTTTCTACTTCTTTTTATTAGTTTTTCTATATACAGCCAAAATTATAAGATTACATTTTTAAAGAGTTCTAACAACAAATTAATTGAAAACCAAGAGCCTGTTTTAGTTTTTGCAAATTCAAATGAATCAATTATAACGAATCAAAAAATACTAGATCAGAAAGCGGACTATCCTTATGAAATTAGTTACTTCAACGGTAATGTTGAAAATCAATTTTACAACATAGCTCAACTTAATGTAAATCAAAACATTATTACAATTGACAGCGTCTCATTAAAAAAACAAAGTTTTGAATTTATTAATGAAAGTAAAAAAATACTTGGATATAAATGTAAAAAAGCCAAAACAATAATCAATTCTAACACCATTGAAATTTGGTATACCAATGATTTAAAAATAGATGCTTCCCCTTCAGTTTTGGGAAAAAATCTAGGTTTGGTTTTAGAAATAAACAGAAACGGTACTTATTTAATTGCAGCAACAAAAATTGAAAAAGTAACTAAGTTCCCTAAGATTAATACTTCCCAAGAGCCAATTGACCAACTTAGTTATAAAGATTTACTTTGGAAAAGTCGCTTTACAACAATTGCTGTTTTTAAAGATGAAATTATTAACTTTTCAGATAAATCAAAATCAAATGATAGCATTCTACGATTTGCAAATGGCACTATAGCCTTACGAAAAATACAATTCCCTGAAATAAAAAAAGGAAGTCAAATTTTCATTGATTTACAAGAGCAATCAAACGGCGATGCTTATGACAGAACAGGATCTGTGTTTGTAATTCCTATGGAAAAAGAAAAATCTTTTATAGAAGGATTAGAAAAAGGAAAAGAAAAACTGCCTATTTTTGATAATGGAAATGGAAAAACCTATCAAGGTGTAGTGGCTACAGCAAATTATTTGCCTCCACTAGAATTGATGCGCTTTTTTACCCCCTTTGGTATTAAACAGTATAATTATATTGAATTAAAAGATAAAAATTGGCATGATATTGTTTCTTATAGACAAGATATTTCAGATTTAAGATTAGCATTATCTAACAAAGAAGTGTTCATTGGAACATTCATAGGAAATTATGATAATGGCGGACATAAAATCTCAATGAATTTAACTATTCACCCTGAAGAAGAATCTCAATTGAACAAAGAAAATATCATTTTACCTCTGTTTAACACTGTTAATGTAATGGAAATGGCTGGTCAAGAATATGGAACTATGTTTAATTCTACTAAAGGATTAACTGTTGAATTTACTTTAGATAATGAAATTAAAAATGCTCGTTTAAGATATATTACAACAGGACATGGTGGTTGGGAAAATGGTGATGAATTTGTTCCAAAATTAAACACAATAACTTTAGATGGAAATAGCATATATAGCTTTACTCCATGGCGACAAGATTGTGGAAGTTACAGATTATACAATCCCGCTTCAGGAAACTTTAGTAATGGACTATCATCTTCCGATTATAGCAGAAGTAACTGGTGCCCTGGAATGGCCACAAATCCTGTTTACATTGACCTTGGATATCTTAAAAAAGGGAAACATTCCATTCAAATCACAATTCCTCAAGGTGAACCAGAAGGAAATAGCTTTAGTGCATGGAATGTTTCGGGTGTTTTATTAGGAGAATAAAAAGAACTATTTTATTGAACTAATAATATCATGTTTTGTAATTATATGGTGTTTACCTTCTCCTAAATCAACAATAACTGCTTGATTATCTTTATTGATTAATTTGGAAATTTCTTCTATTGGAGTATTTCTTGCAACGATAGGATAAGGTTTACCCATAATATCTTTGATTGGTTTATCGGCTATATCTTTATTTTCAACATAACTTCTAAATAAATCAGATTCATCAATACTACCCACAAAACCTGTTGTATCAATAACTGGTATTTGAGAAATATTGTATTTTTTTAAGCGTTCAATAGCATGAGAAACTAATTCCTCTGTTCTTACAATTACTAATGGCTTATTAATATGAGCTTTTATTACATCTTCTGCCTTGGTTATTTCTTCTTCTAAAAAACCTCTTTCACGCATCCAATCGTCGTTAAACATCTTACCTACATATCTACTACCAGAATCATGAAATAAAACAACCACCACATCTTCGGGTTTAAAATGTTCTTTTAACTGTAACAATCCTTTAATAGCTGCACCTGCTGAATTTCCAACAAATATCCCTTCTTCTAGCGCAATTTTTCTTGTATAAACGGCTGCATCTTTATCTGTTACCTTTGTAAAACCATCAATTAAAGAAAAGTCAACATTCTTAGGTAAAATATCTTCACCAATACCTTCAGTTATATAAGAATAGATTTCATTTTCATCAAAAATACCAGTTTCATGGTATTTCTTGAATACTGAACCATAGGTATCAATTCCCCATATTTTAATATTAGGATTCTTTTCTTTTAAAAATTTTGCAACTCCTGAAATAGTTCCTCCTGTTCCAACACCTACTATAAAGTGTGTAATTTTCCCTTGTGTTTGTTCCCAAATTTCTGGTCCAGTTTGTTCATAATGAGCAAGGGCATTACTTGGATTATCATATTGGTTAACATACCATGAATTTGGCGTTTCTGTTGCTAATCTTTTTGAAACAGAGTAATATGATCTTGGATCCGTTGGTTCAACATCTGTAGGGCAAACTACAACTTTTGCTCCTACAGCTCTAAGAATATCCATTTTCTCTTTAGATTGCTTGTCAGATATAACACAAATTAACTTATATCCTTTAACTATAGCTGCTAAAGCCAACCCCATTCCAGTATTACCAGAAGTTCCTTCAATAATAGTACCTCCCGGTTTTAGTCTTCCATCTGCTTCAGCATCTTCAATCATTTTTACCGCCATTCTGTCTTTAACAGAATTTCCAGGATTAAATGTTTCCACTTTCGCCAATACTAAAGCATTAACTTCAGCAGTTACTTTATTTAATCTAACCAAAGGCGTATTTCCAATAGTTTCTAATATATTTTTTGCGTAATTCATGTTGAATTTTACTTTTATTTATTTTATGACTGCAAAGATATGGGTTTGGCATAGGACTGCAAAATTACTTTGCAATTTGTTATTATAGCTTTATAAGCATTCTTATAAAACAATTTTACAAATACAAACTCATATTATTAATTAAAGAATAAGATTGCTGTACAGAACAAAGCATTCAAATCTAATGTAGGGAACTATTGAAAAAAGTTCCACACTAATCCAAATCTTACAATAAAATCGCGATAAGGATAATTAGGTGCAGAATAGTAATTATAGCCTGTCCAAGCTGAATTAAAATGTTCTGCCTTTAAAAAAATACGGGTTTGACGCACTTTTGCATTCACAAAAAAATCTAATAAAGGAAAACCTCCTATTTTTGTTTGATTTTGTACATAAAATTCGGCCAATAAAGGATTGTAATCATTGGCATAATAATTTGTAAAATAATTAAATGTTACACCTGTTTGAATTTGCATAGCTTTTTTAAAAATCATATCCGTAAAATACAACGTATTTCTAGTTACAATTTGAGGCACATTAATCACATTACTCGACTGATCAACGTTTTGATATAAAACGGTATTATCTAAAGCTAATTTCCAGAATTTAATTTCCTTTTTAGCTTGAATGGAAATATAGTTTATAGTATTTTCAAACTGTTTTGGTTTCACTTTTAAGGAAGTAATATCATTATTTTCATTTTCAAAATATAAATAATCATCTAAAATTTTATAATTGAATAAGATATCTAACCATTTAGTATTAGCTCCAACTTTAAACTGATTTACTTTTTCATTTTTAAAATTATTATACCAATTGTAATCTGCATAATTACTTTGATATAAAGTATAATTTAAATTAGGTAAGCTATTCATTTTTTGATATTCAAAAGAAAAGCTGTAATTATCATTCAATTCATAATTTGCTTTTGCTTCAATATTTGAAATTGATTGATCTGTGATAGCATTTGAAACTAACAATTTAGCAACTAAATTATTTGCAAAGTAAGTATATGTTCCACCTACATTATTAATTCTATCATTAATAGAATTAGGTACAGTTATATTTCCTGCATTATTATAAACAACACTGTTGTAATAGTAATTATATTTATTATCGTCTATAAAAAATTCTAGATCACCATAATTCTTTGTCTTATAAGCCACTCCTATCTTATTATATAGATGATTATATCTTGTTTTATTTGAGACAGAATTTGAGAACGAAGAACCAAATCTATCATTAGCTGCAGTTTGCTTATATTCAAAAAACTTGTATTCTTGATTAAATTGATGTGTAAAAACTAAACTATTAGGATTATTTTTTGAAAGTTTAAAAGAGTGATCAATAAAAAATCGGTTGCCTTTTAAAAGGTTTTTTGCATCTTTGAAGTAGACATCTAATCTAGCTCTTTCATCATAAGGAGGTTCACTTGTTTCAAAAAGATTTAAATCAACTATCCCACCATTTTCTTGATTTAATAAATCTTGTCCTGTAAAATGGGCATTTAACACATATCTTTTATCTTCAGTAAAATAACTCGTTGTGAATCTAAAATTCCCTGAACTAGACAAACTGTTTATATATTTACCAAGTGACCTTATTCCTTTATAAGCAATTGAAAAATTTAAATTTGGTTTTGTGTTTAAGGTTAGAAAAGCATCTAAAGATTGTCCTTGTTCCATAACAGTCTTAAAATACAATTCCGTTAAAGGAGTTGGAACTGAATAATATTTAATATCATTTGCTTCTAAATAATTAAAATGTTTTGCTTTAAATCCGAAATCTGGAAATGTAGATTTATTATTTAATCCAAAGTTTAACGTATTGTATGGTTGTCCTTCATTAGCAAATGGTAATAATCCAAATACATCTTTTCTAAGCAAATTAAATTTATACTCTTTTTTAATACTTAAAGTAGTGTCAACATAAGTTGTATCTTTTTCTAACGTATAGATTTTATATAGATCAATTGATGGCTTGTCTTGTGGAGTTTTATTTTCAAGCTCATCAAAATTATCTTCTTGAGAAAAAAGACATAAAGAAGAAAACAAAAGGAAGAGAATATATATATTTTTCATTTGCATAAATAAGAGCAAATGTAATAATTTAAAACAAAAAAAGACTGCTTAAAAAGCAGTCTTTAAAAATTTATGTTTAAATTATAAAAATATTATAATTTTAATTTATTTTTTTTAGTTTTCATTTTAAAATCAGCAACTTTTCCTGAACCTAAAACATCACCTGTATTGAAATCTGTCAATACATAAGTAGAACCAGTTTTAACTAAAGTAGCAATTGGATAATATGCATTTGGGTTACTTTGTTGAGCACCTCCTTCAGAGAATAACCAATTGTTATCAATATTAACTTCACTTACCCAAACACCTGGTTTAGCCATAGTAACTTTAGTTTTGAAGAAAAAGTCTTCATCTGGAACTGCATTACCAGTTGTAGTCCATAAACTTGGTACAATTTGGTATGTTCCATCAGGAGTAGTAGCATCCAAAGTAATAGACTCTGGACAACTTGAATAGCTATCTGCAACTGGTGCAGTAAAGAACTCATCATAGATTTCTAAATCAAAATCTAAATCACAGAATGAATGAGTATTACCGTCAGCGCCTAAGTATTCACCTTCAACTAAACTTCCAAAACTATCATAATAATTTGAAGTCCAATCAAAAATAGCAACAAAATCATCAGAAGTTTTGTTAGCAACGGTAATGTTAATCATGTCAGAACCTGGAGCAACTAATCCTCTAGAATATGAATCAGAGTACAATCTTAATTGGAAAGTTTCAGTACCTTCTGGTAATAAATCGAATACAGCAGTAATATCAAATGTTCCACTTGAAGCATAAGCAGGTACAGTAACGATATGACCAATTGGACCAAAACCATCACTTGATGCTGTTTCAGAACCTGAACAAGTATAGTCTCTAAAAGAACCCGTTCCACCTACTAATTCTAGTTTGAAAGTCATATCTAAATTTAAAGGTGTATCAGCTGTTAAAGTAATTGTAGCTGTTTCGCCTTCTTCAATTGTAAAATTAGTTTGACTTGCTGTCACAACTGGTTTTACTGAACGAGCGCCAGTAGTATCATTGTCAATCTCATTACAAGAAGTAAACAATAAAGAAACCATAATTGAAGCAAAAAAAGCTTTATTTATAATATTTTTTCTCATGTTTTTTATTTAAATTAAATTCTTGTGTAAACAGAAGTATAATTTCTCCACACTGTATTTCCTGTAAAACCAATTTCATAATTAGTTTGGAAATGGTTAATATCAGTAACAGTACCATCTAATCCGTTATTTGCGCTATTTGGTCTCAAAATATTAGAATAAATGTGTGCAAGATTTTGTTCAGGTATTGTAATTTCATTACAAATATCAACAAAATCATATCCTGGATTAGAACCTGCTAATGCACCAATGTCATAATTACCAGATCTAGTCGTAACAAAATTGTTAACAGATGTTTCCGTGATTATCTCACCAGCATAATTCCACTCATTAGAAGAATCGGCACGAGTTACATGTAACGTATAAGTACCTGCAACACCAGACTGACAACCAACAAATATAATTTTTAAAGCATTGTATTGCTCCCCTACAACTGTTGAATTACTTGCAGAAGTCAATTTAACAATTAACTCAGTTTTTGCTGTTGGATTTAATTGACCAGTATTAACTAATAATGGGAATTCAGCAAAAGTACCTCCAGCAGGGATAGTAACTTTTCCAGAAGTATTTGCAAAATTAAATTCTACTCCTTCTGTTGCTGTACTATTAGCTAAATCAACCTCATATTGAATTTCAATATCAGAACCTAAAACTTGTCCATTACCACTTCCTATTAAGTTAACAGGAAAAGCTAAAGCAACTTGTCCTTGATCCTCGAAATAAGATACTGTTTCAAATGATTTTGAAAAACCTACAATCTTGCTACCAGAATCAAGCTGATGCTCTACTCTAATATCATCGTCACATGAAAAAATGACTAATGACATTGCAAATAATGATAAAATCTTTTTCATAATTTATATTTTTAATTAATTAATAAGCGAACCAGAAAGAACCAGTAGTGAATACATTTCCTTGAGCAGGTACATTTGCAGAGTTACTAGTATATTCTGAAGTTGGATATAATAAACGTCTTGGTCTATTTGGTTGAGTAGCTCCTAAGATTGAACCAGGAACAGTATCAATTAAACCAGTTCTAGTATATTCAATAAATGCTTCTAAAGCAGTATTAGTTCCTTGTAAAGCAATATTTTTTTGATACATGATAGCTTCAATTTTTTGAGCTGAAGTTCCAGAAGCAGCATATCCTTTACCTGGAATATTATTAATACCACCAATATAATTAGATATATTCGCTTGATCTGTAACTCCTAATTGATCACAAGAAGCTTGAATAGCTGCATCAAACAATCCTTGAGCATTACCTGGTAAATATCCTCTGTGTACTGCTTCGGCTTGTAATAATAAGCTTTCAGCTAATGAAATCATATAAGAATCTTGAGAAGAACCAGATACAATACCAGGGCCAAAAGAAGATAATGTTGCAGGAGCATTACCACCATTTACAACAGCGCTATCTCCTTGCTCAACACCAACAACAATACCACCTACTAAAGTAAATAGTCTATTAGCTCTAGGGTCAGAAGTAGAGTTTAAATTATCCGCATTTCTTTTAGAAGCTTTGTATTGTCTAAAGAAAGTTGTTTGTGTCCCATCAAGTTGAAACATAGTTCCGTAGAATGGGTTTTGTGTATCTGCTCTTAAATCAGAATAACCAGGATTTAATGTTGCATCAACAGTCAAGAAAGTAGCATTAGTTAATGTAGCAAACTTATCAGCTAAATAAGCAGTAGTTTCACTATCTGTTCCTGATTCAGCAAGATCAGATTGACGCATTAACAATCTTAATTTCATTGTATTAGCAAATTGTTTCCATTTTGACATATCACCACCAAAAACAGCATCTTCAGATCCTACTGGCGTAGCATTAGGTGTACCATCAATTAAAGCGATAGCTTCATCTAATTCATCGTATAAATCACGATAAACTGATTTTGCATTATCATAAGATGGCGTAATATCAGCAACACCTAAGTGTGCATAAGTATATGGTATATCTCCATATATATCTACCAAATATTGAAAATAATAAGTTTTACAAATTTTTGCAATAGCTACATGTTTTTCATAATTAGGAAACTCAGTATTAATAATATTACTTAAGTTAGCTGTATTACGCATAGTAGTATTCCAAATACCTTGATAAAAATTATTATCAATAGAATAAGAAAACTCAGCTGGATTAGTCACAGCAAATGAGTTAACGTCGAATCCCCAGTTGTTCATAAATAAGTTTCCTAAGAAATCCATATTTATAGAAACAGCACCGTAAGAACTTGTTTGAGCAGCTGATAAAGCTAAATCTGGAGTAACGTCACTTGTTTTAGGATTATTTGGCGTTTCATTTACATCCAAATAGTTATCACAAGAAGCAAAACCAAAAAAAGCAAAAAGAGCTAAAATCTTAATTTTTTTCATATCATTATTTTTTTAAAAAGTTGCATTTAAAGAGAAAGCGAATGTTCTAGTAGTAGGGTATCTACCAATGTTAGCATATCCTTTTCCATTTCCATTAGAGAAAGATGATTCTGGATCAGCATATCCTCTATTTTCTTTAGGTAAGAAAACAAAAGGATTTCTTGCAGAAAGACTAAAACGCAATGAGCTTAAACCAATACTTTTAACTGTTTCAGAAGGCAATCCGTAACTTAAAGCTATCTCTCTAATTTTCAATGCAGTAGCATCTAAAACCATATTTTCTGCGATATCAGCATATTCATCTTGGAAATAAGATAAGTAAGAAGAATAGCTATTACCACCTGTTACACGTGTAGTGTTATCAATATAATTACCTGGAGTAGTTTCAATAGAAGAATTAGGGAAAATAAATCCAGTTCTTCCATTTACAGCTGATTCATATAAGTGACCTGACCAAGATAACCAGTCTTTCGTTTCTGAATAGAATTGGTGTCCTGTTCTATAATCCATTACAACAGATAATTTAACTCCTTTGAAACTAACAGAAGTACTATAGTTAAGGATATAATCAGGAGTAGCTTTACCTAAAATTTGTAAACCTTCAGCACGTAATGGGTTACCATTAGCACCTATAATAACTCTACCTTGATCATCTCTTTGATAAGCAGTTCCTTTGATTGTTGGAAATTCTTCACCTTTAATAGCAAAAATACTTGCCTCAGCACCAGTAACTAAAGCTACTTCATCTGCTTGATCCGAAACCTCATTAACAATTGCTTTATAATGAGAATATCCTAATTTGTTTTCCCAAACTAAACCTAAGTTATTAAAACTTGTTTTAGCAATTGGAGTAAATCCTAAATCAATTTCAAAACCTTTATTAGTCATTTTACCAATATTAGTTTGTAATCTAGACAATCCTGAAGCTGCTGAAGCATCAGTACTTGTAATAAGGTCAGTAGTTGTAGTTTTATAAGCAGAAAAATCTAAAGTTAATCTATCTTTTAAGAATCCTAAGTTAATACCACCTTCTAATGTTGTTTGGAATTCTGGTTTAATACCTCCGTCAGTAACAGTTACATCTTGTACAAATGAATTATTACTACCGTAAGGATAACCACCACCAGCTGCATATAAACTATTTAAATCATAAGCACCAACACTAGATCTATTACCAACTCTGATGAAGTTACCATATACTTTCGCATATTTTAAACCTTTTTCACTTTGAATACCTTTAAACGCTTTTGTAGGAATAAAAGACAATCCAACTGATGGGTAAAAATATTTGTTACCAGCAGTACTTCCAACTAATTCAGAAATCATATCATAACGACCTGTTAAAGTTAAGAACAAATAGTTATTATAGTCAAAATCTAAATTTGTAAAAAACGATGCAGATCTAGCTCTTGTTTCATAGTTACCTGCAGTTGAAGTAGAAACGTTTTCAACATTATCAATAGTATATAAACCAGGTATTGTTAAATTAGTACCACCAACTGTAGTAATTTTATAGAATCTATCTGTAATATTATTACCAACTGTTCCATTAAAACCAATTTTTTCAGTTAATTTATAATTAAAGTTAGCTGTTAAATCTCCATAAAAATCTCTTTGACCAGAATTGTATTGAGAAAAAGAAGAAACTGTAGAAGCGTCTCCACCACCTAATTGAATTTTATCAACATATTCATTCACATAACTTAAACCATTATTTTGAAATGTTCTAATGTTAGCTATGTAATTTAATTTAATATGTTTATTAACTTCATAACCGATAGTTGCACTACCTGTCATATAATCAGATCTGTTTTGAAATCTCTCATTAGCAGCTCTCCAATATGGGTTTCTGTAGTAAGATGTCCAAGCTCCTTCATTTCCTGAATTTTTAAATTTCTCAACAGGTATATTAGTTGCAGCTTGTAATAATTCTTGTAAAATATTTGAAGTTGTATTTTCTGTTTTAGAAGTAATATAGTTAACATTACCATCTAAAGTCCATTTTCCAATTTGTTTACCTCCTCTAAAAATGAAAGAAGATCTATCAAGTTTATCACCTTCAACAACGAAATCAGTATTTTGTTTATTAGCAGTAATACTTGCGTATCCGTCTTTTAAAGAACCTCCACTGATACTGATACCGTTTTGGTAAATAGTACCTGTTTTGAAAAACTCATTAATATTCTTATCAATAGGAGAGTATGGAGCCATAATATAAGTTCCGTCTGCTTGAACTTGACCTACTGTTCTTACAACACCATCAAATTCAGCACCCCATGCTCCATTTTCATAAGTAACATGTTGTCCACTCCATCCTTGACCATAACGCTCTTGTCTCTCTGGCATGAAAGAAATACTTTCAAAACCTACAGATGAATTTACAGTTACGCTAACTTTTTCTTGTCCACTACCTCTTTTAGTAGTTACAACAATAACACCATTCACACCTCTATCACCGTATAAAGCCGCTCCTTGAGCCCCTTTAATTACGTTCATAGATTCAATAGATTCTGGAGCTAAATTTTGTAATACAGTAGCAGAAGAAATTGCATTATCAATAACAATTAAAGCCTCATTATTACCAGTAATAGAACGATTACCTCTCAAAACTATTGAGTTTGTTTGGTTAACCCCATTACTTGTAGTAGTAATTTGCAAACCAGTAACTTTACCAGCAAGCGCTTGAACTGCATTTGGATTAGCCGCTTGATTAATTTCTTCAGACTTAACCACTTGATATGTAGAAGTAACAGCATCTGCTTTTCTAGCCACACCAACTATACCTGTTAATACAATTTCGTCTCCAACGAAATCAGCCTCAAGAACTACATCATAAACATTCGCAGCTCCAACTGTAACTGAAGATTTTTTCTTTCCTGTAAAAGAAAATTCTAAAATATCTCCCGCTTTAGCAGAAATGGAATAATTTCCATCAAAATCGGTTGTTACACCACGTGTTGTTCCTTTAACAACAACACTTGCACCAGGTAATGCTCCTAAATCATCAGAAACAACACCCGTAACAGTTTTCTCTTGTGCAAACGAAAACTGCATTGTAAACGCTACTAATAGCGTAAAAATCCATTTGAACTTCGATCTCATATTAAATTTATTTGAGTTAGTTATTCAGCAAACTTCTTAATAATTTCTTAAATAAGCAAATAATATTGTGTTTTATTATGATTTTATTTTGTTAAAATTTTTGCTTCAAATACTAACATTGTTGTTGCTTCACAACTAAAAGATGAAGAATAATGCAAAAGGTTGCGTTAAAATTTATATTTTTATCAAAATTAATTAAATGTTAAAATTTAACTTTTCAGGATTTGAGTTTGAATGCGGAACAGATGAAGCTGGAAGAGGTTGCTTAGCCGGCCCAGTAACCGCTGCTGCTGTTATATTGCCTAAAAATTTTCAAAATCAAGTATTAAATGATTCTAAACAACTTTCTGAATCAAAAAGAGATTCATTAAAACCTTTGATTGAAAACGAAGCCATTTGTTATGCTTTCACTCATATTGACAATAGGGAAATTGATAAAATAAACATCCTTAATGCATCCATCAAGGCTATGCAAGAAAGTATTTTAAAATTAAACCCTTTACCAGAATACATAATAGTAGACGGAAACAGATTCAAACCTTTGAATGACATTTCTTTTTCCACTATAATTAAAGGGGATAGTAAGTTTATGAGTATTGCAGCAGCTTCTGTTTTAGCCAAAACATATAGAGATGAGTATATGAACAAAATACACGAAGAATTTCCCATGTACAATTGGAAAAAGAACAAAGGCTACCCAACTAAGGAACATAGAGAAGCAATTAGAAAGTATGGCACAACTAAATACCACAGAATGTCCTTTAGATTATTACCAGAACAACTCTCTTTAGATTTATAATTTTAACTAACTAATTATGTAAAGTAGCTATTTCAAATTCTGATTCAAATAATACAGCAAAATGGTTTAAGATTTTTTGTTTCACTTCTTCCTCATCTACTCTTTCCACTCCAAGTTCAACATTTAAAGAAGTAACAGCCTTTCCTTTTATCCCACATGGAATAATATTATCAAAGTAACCTAAGTCTGCATTTACATTAAGTGCAAATCCATGCATGGTCACCCAACGGCTTGCTCGAACTCCCATAGCGCAAATTTTTCTAGCAAATGGCGTTCCCACACCTAACCACACCCCTGTTTCTCCTTCGCTTCTTGTACCTACAATATTATATTCTGCTAATGTTAATATTATTGCTTCTTCTAAAAAACGCAGGTATTTGTGAATATCTGTAAAAAAATTTTCCAAATCTAATATAGGATAACCTACTATTTGACCTGGTCCATGATAAGTAATATCTCCTCCTCTGTTTATTTTATAGAATGTCGCTCCTTTATCAGCTAATTGTTTTTCTGACAAAAGTAGATTTGACAAGTCGCCACTTTTCCCTAAAGTATAAACATGAGGATGCTCTACATATATAAAATAATTAGGTGTATCAATATTTAAATCTTCTCTTCTGTTCTTAATCTTTAAATCCACAATTTCTTTAAAGAGTTCCTCTTGATAATCCCAAGTGTCTTTATAATCTTTGTGTCCTAAATCTTGTATTTGAATTTTTTTATTCATGTTTACTGAAAGTCTATTTCAAAGTTTAAAGAAGCTGGATTCTCTATATAATCTTTTAATGAATATTCTATTGTTATTGTTTTCCTATCTTCACTATAAAGAGCACCTTCTATAGAAACTTTTTTTACAGGTTTTGGAAATTCATAAACTACTTTAAAGCTTGATTGTGCATAAAACATTTCCATTGATTCTTCAACTCTTGCATTTTCTTCACTTGTTTCTTCATCTTCTTCTTCATCTTCTTTAGTAATTTTTTCTGAAACTATTTTTTTAAATGTTTTGCCATCATAAAAATAAGAGGTTGACGATTTATCTTCTAATGCATTTGGAGCCATTCCCATTCCTCCTGCTTGTTGCCCTGCTGGGGAAATGTTTTTCATTGTTTCAACTGGCGACATTACATCTTCTAACTCTTTGATTGAGGAAAAATCTGTAAACATATTATACTTCATCAACCCTTTTTCTTGATCTATTAACATGTGCATACTAAACTTTTCCATTTTTTTTATCTTTTCTTGCTCTGCTAATGGAAGTTTAGCAATACTATCCTGTTTATCCGCAAATAATTCTTTAAAAGTAAAAGTACTGTCCATTGCTTTTTTTACATTACTCTCTTTTTTACCTTTTTTCTTTTCTTTTGTCGTTGTTTCTTCTTTAAAAGCACTCCCCATCATGGACATCATTTTTGAACCGTCAATTTCATAAGAGAATTTTCCAGACCCGTCTTCATTAATAATCATTTTCTCAGTAATAGAACAACTGGTCAACAAAAACACAAAAGCCAATAAGGCAAGCAACTTAAATTGTTTCATATTTATAAATTTTTAACGCATACAAATATACAAATGATTTCTCAAATAGCCCTGACAGGAATGGCATCCTTTTTTGAAAAAAAAGATAGAATGTAGGGCAGGAAATACGAAAACGGATAAGCCCAAATCTTTTGCTTTAAAAAACCTTAAAAATCGCACTTGAATCTTGAAACAAAATCTATTATCTTTGCAAGCTTAAATAAAAAATAATATGCAACTTTCGGAACAAGAAATCATTAGAAGAGAAAAACTAAACACGCTTCGTAGTCTAGGAATCAACCCTTATCCTGCAGATTTATATCCTGTGGATTCAACTTCAAAACAAGTAAAAGAAAATTTTGAAGAAGGTAAAAAGGTGGTTTTAGCTGGTCGTGTTATGAGTACTCGTATTCAAGGAAAAGCTTCGTTTGCGGAATTGCAAGATAGTGAAGGTCGAATTCAGATTTATGTTAATAGAGATGAAATTTGCCAAGGTGAGGACAAAACTTTATACAATGAAGTTTTTAAAAAATTAATTGATTTAGGTGATTTTATTGGTATTGAAGGAACTTTGTTTACCACTCAAGTTGGAGAAAAATCGATTAGGGTTTCAAATTTAACTTTATTAAGCAAAACACTTCGTCCTTTACCATTACCTAAAACGGATACTGATGGAAATACATTTGATGCTTTTGTAGATCCAGAGTTGCGTTACAGAATGCGTTATGTTGATTTAGTGGTTAACCCAAAGGTGAAAGAAGTTTTTGTAAAGAGAACTAAACTTTTTACAGCAATGAGAAACTTTTTTAATCAGGCTGGTTATATGGAGGTTGAAACTCCTATTTTACAAGCTATTCCTGGTGGAGCTGCAGCTCGTCCATTTATTACACATCACAATAGTTTAGACATTCCTTTGTATATGCGAATTGCAAACGAATTATATTTAAAAAGATTAATTGTTGGTGGTTTTGATGGTGTTTATGAGTTTTCTAAAAACTTTAGAAATGAAGGAATGGACAGAACACACAATCCTGAATTTACTGCCATGGAAATCTATGTAGCTTATAAAGACTACAACTGGATGATGGAATTTACCGAAAATTTATTAGAGCATTGTGCTAATGAAGTAAACGGAACAACAGATGCTACTTTTGGAGAGCATAAAGTAAGTTTCAAGGCTCCTTATGCAAGAGTTACGATGACTGATGCCATAAAACAATTTACTGGTTTTGATATCACTGGAAAATCTGAGAAAGAACTATATGATGCTGCTTTATCTATGGGAATTACTGTAGATGAAACTATGGGTAAAGGAAAACTAATAGATGAAATTTTTGGAGAAAAATGTGAAGGTAATTTCATTCAACCAACATTTATTACAGATTACCCAAAAGAGATGAGTCCGTTATGTAAAGCACATAGAGATAATCCTGAATTAACGGAGCGTTTTGAATTGATGGTTTGTGGCAAAGAAATTGCAAATGCTTATTCTGAATTAAATGACCCCATTGATCAAAGAGAACGTTTTGAAGCTCAAATAAAATTAGCAGAACGTGGCGATGATGAAGCTACAGGAAAAATCGATCAGGATTTCTTGAGAGCTTTAGAATATGGAATGCCTCCAACGTCTGGATTAGGAATAGGAATGGATCGATTAATTATGTTTTTAACAAACAATCCTTCCATTCAAGAAGTTTTATTCTTCCCTCAAATGAGACCAGAGAAAAAACAAGTAGAGCTAACCGAGGAAGAAAAAATGATTATTGATTTATTGGCTAAAAATGAAAATGCAATGGATTTAGTTGAACTAAAAACCAAAGCTGCATTAAGTGGCAAAAAATGGGATGCTGCTATGAAAGGTTTAGCTAAACACAATATGACTTCTGTAAGAGCTGAAGGCGAAAGCAAAGTTGTTGAATTGAAAAGTTAAGACTTATGCGTTTTTAATTATACAAAACAGGAATTCAAAAATGAATTCCTGTTTTTTTTTGAATACTTTATAGAAAAAAACTATTTTAGTCTACTAATTTAAAACGATGAAAAAAACAAAAATCCTTAGTTTATTTTTAGGACCAATTTTATTTCTTATCATTCGTGTTTTTTTCAATCCAGAAGGATTAAGTCATGAAGCAAATGCGGTTTTGGCTACAACTATTTGGATAGCCATTTGGTGGATACTAGAACCCGTGCCAATTGCAGTCACATCATTACTCCCTATAATTTTATTTCCATTAACGAATGCGGTTTCAATTACCGAAACCACAGCGTTTTATGGAGATAAATATGTATACCTATATCTTGGTGGCTTCATGATTGCCTTAGCCATTGAAAAATGGAATTTACATAAAAGAATTGCCATAAACATTATAAATATCATTGGCACAAACGTGCAGAATATAATTCTAGGATTCATGTTAGCAACAGCCTTTTTATCTATGTGGATTTCAAACACAGCAACAGCTGTCATGATGCTCCCTATAGCAATTGCAATTGTTAAACAACTCAAAGACAATCCCCATACGATAGAAAACGAAAATAAAATATTTGGAAAATCATTAATGCTAGGCATTGCATACAGTGCCAGTATAGGAGGTCTTTCAACATTAATTGGCACACCTCCAAACTTGGTTTTAGCTGGAGTATTAAAAGAAACCTATAATTATGAAATAACATTTTATCAATGGTTCATATTTGCTTTTCCAATTTCAATTATATTGCTTTTTATATGTTGGAAATACTTGACTTCAATAGCTTACAAATTCAAACAAAAAGAATTTCCAGGAGGAAAAGAAGAAATCATGCGATTAAAAACGGATTTAGGAAAAACAACTTATGAAGAAAAAGTAGTTTCGATTGTCTTTTTATTGGTAGCTCTATGTTGGATATTTCGTTCCTTGGTACTAAATAAAATTTCGCCTTATATTGATGATACTATAATTGCTTTAGTTTTTGCAATATTCCTTTTCATCCTACCTGCAAAAAGCAAAAAAGACAAAATATTAAATTGGTCAGATATTGAAAAATTACCATGGGGTATTATTTTATTATTTGGAGGCGGTATGGCACTAGCAAATGCTTTCAAAATAACTGGGCTTGCAGAATGGATCGGATCCCAAATAACATCCCTTGAAGGAGTTTCCCTGTTTCTTTTATTATTAATTATTGTTACTTGCGTAAATTTCCTAACCGAAATAACTTCAAATTTAGCAACCACCGCAATGCTATTACCCATTTTAGCTCCTTTAGCCGAAAGTTTCAATATCCACCCGTTAATAATAATGACCGGAACAACGATTGCTGCATCATGCGCATTTATGTTGCCTGTTGCAACACCACCAAACGCTGTTGTATTTGGATCGGGTTATTTATCTGTTTCTGATATGGCAAAAAAAGGATTTGTATTAAACATCATTTCTATCCTATTGATAACCTTATTCGTTTATTTTTTACTTCCTTTAATTTGGGGCATCGATCCTTTTTCATTTCCTAATACATTTAAATAAATGTTAACAATTAAACCTTTTTATTTTTGTATTGTCTTATTACTAAACTTAAAAATATAAAAATGAAAAAATTATTTGTATTAGCATTATTAGTTGTAGGATTAACAACTTATGCACAAAAAAAAGGAGGAGATAAAAAAGAAATAACTCCAGAACAACGCACAGAAATGCAAGTCAAAAGAATGACAAAAGAGCTTGACTTGAATGAAAAACAACAAAAAGAAGTTAAAGAATTACTAGAATCTCAAAAAGAAGGACGAACAGAATTTGCTGAGAAAAGAAAAGAAATGAAAGAAAGTGGAGAAAAACCTACTCAAGAGCAAAGAGAAGAAATGAAAGCCAAAATGATTAAAAACAGAGAAGCTATGAAATCTAAAATGAAAGCTATTCTTTCTGACGATCAATATAAAAAATGGGAAGAGAAAATGGATGACAGAAAAGAGAAAATGGGTGAACGAAAAGAAAAAATCAAAGAAAAAAGAGCCACAAAATCAGAATAGTTTAAATAAAAAATGCAGTTATTATTTTGATTTTCAAAAAAAATAGTTAGATTTGACTTTCAAAATCAAACCAACCCAATACAATGAAAAAAATAATTGCACTTTTTGTCTTCATGTTTGCTTTATCATTTAATGCAAATGCTCAAGAAGAGAAGTCAGCTAAAGAATTAGGAAAAGAAGATGCTTATGCATTAGCTACCTATTTAGAAATTAGCGGACCAATTGTAAATGATTTACAAAATTTATTTGTAGAAAAACACCAAGCTCTTTTAACTGAAGGAATTTCTGAAGAAAGAAAACAAGTTTTAAAAGAAGTAATAGAACAAAAATTAGCCGCTACATTGGATGCTTCTCAACTAGAGAAATTAAAAGCAGACCAAGTGCTTTATAAAAAGTTAATCAAAAATTAAAAAAAATCCCGAAATTTAGTTTCGGGATTTTTTTTTATAATTTATCTATCACTTTATTTATTGCATTTATTGTAAAATCTAAATCTTCATAGCTTAAAGCATCTGTAATAAACCAAGTTTCATAAGCTGAAGGTGCAATATAAACTCCTTCTGCTAGTAAGCCATGGAAAAATTTCTTAAAGCTATCATTATCGCCTTTTTTAGCTGTATCAAAATCACAAACTTCATTCTTATCAAAGTGAACTGAAATCATAGAACCTACTCTATTAATAGTAAAATCTATTTTTTTATCAGATAATACTTTATGTATTCCATTGTGTAAGTAAGCTGTTTTTTCTTCTAAACGATTGTAAATTTCTTTATCATTGTTTAATTCTTTTAGCATTTCATAACCCGCAGCCATTGCCAATGGATTACCAGACAATGTACCTGCTTGATATACTGGACCAATTGGAGCTAAATAATCCATAATTTCAGCTTTTGCTGCAAAAGCACCTACTGGCAATCCACCACCAATTACTTTTCCAAAACAAACAATATCTGCTTTTATATTAAATAATTCTTGAGCACCCCCTTTGGCTAATCTAAATCCAGTCATTACTTCATCAAAAATCAACAAAGTCCCTGATTCATTGCAAAGTTTTCTTAACAATTGAAGAAAGCCTTCTTTAGGAGGAATGCACCCCATATTTCCTGCTACTGGTTCAATGATAATTGCCGCTATTTGATCTCTATTAGCTTCAAACAAAGCTTTTACATTTTCAATATCATTATATTTTGCTAACAAAGTATCTTTTGCTGTGCCTTCAGTTACACCAGGACTATTTGGAGAACCAAATGTAATAGCACCACTTCCAGCCTGAATTAAGAAAGAATCCGAGTGACCATGGTAACAACCTGCAAATTTTATTATTTTATCTCTTTTTGTATATCCACGTGCTAATCGAACAGCACTCATACAAGCTTCTGTTCCAGAATTTACAAATCTAATTTTATCAATATTGGGTACCATAGAAACCGCTAATTCAGCAATCTTAGTTTCTAGTTCAGTTGGCATTCCAAAAGAGGTTCCTAGCTTAGCTCTTTTGGTTATTGCATTAATTACAGGTTCATGAGCATGACCTAAGATCATAGGTCCCCAAGAGTTAATATAATCAATTAATTTATTTCCATCTTCATCAAATAAATAAGCTCCTTTTGCCCTTTTTACAAAAATAGGCGTTCCTCCTACCGACTTAAATGCTCTAACCGGTGAATTAACTCCTCCAGGAATCACTTTATTTGCATCTATAAATAACTCGCTACTTCTTTTATACAACATTATTTTATTTTTAATATTTGTCCTATTGACAATGAATCACTGTCTAATTTATTCTTACTTCTTATTTCATCTATAGAAATATTATATTTTTTTGACAATGAGTATAGTGTATCTCCCTTGATAACTTGATGTTCTAAACCGCTTATAACAACAGGTTGATCATCATTTACTTCATCATCATTAGAACTATTATCTTTGATTCCTAAGACTTCATTATCAAATTTATGCAAATTGTATTTTTCAATTATATAAATAAGCTTTGTTGGATATTTAGGATCTGTAGCATAACCTGCATCTTTTAGCCCTTTTGCCCATCCTTTATAATCTCCTTTATCTAATTCAAATAATTTACTATATCTTGATCTGGATGTCAAAAACAAGGAATGATCTCTATAAGATTCAGCGGGATGATTATATTTTCTAAAACATTCTTGCGAAGTATCATCATCGTGATAAACCCTATCTCCTTCCCAACCCACATGGCATTTTATTCCAAAGTGATTGTTTGCTTTTTTGCATAATTCTCCTTTTCCTGCACCTGATTCTAAAATTCCTTGTGCCAAAGTAATACTTGCAGGAATTCCATAATTAATCATATTGCTTTTTGCCGTATTCTCAAAGGTTGAAATATAATCCGTTACAGATTCAAAAGTAACAACAACAAATGAAGTTGCTTCCAACTTTTCTTCTTCTTTTTTAACGATTTTACTTTTATTAATTGTAGTTGTCTTTTTTACGACAGGTTTCTTAGAAGTTCTCACTTTTCTTTGAGAACCACAACTAGCCAAAAGAATAGTGCAGATTAAAAGTAGGGCAAATTTAATTTTCATGTATAATAATTGTTTCTTTATGCTGTTTTTTTAAAAGCTCATTCATACCTTCAATTCCTTGTAATCCTCCTGTATGAATAGTTAAAATTTTACTGTTATTTGGAAAATAATTTTTGAGAATTAAATCAAAAACTCCAAACATCATTTTTCCTGTATAAATTGGATCTAATGGAATGTTGTATTTTAAATAAAAATCATTAATAAAACGAATTAATTCGTCCGATATTTTACCATAGCCTCCAAAATGATAATCTGAATTTATTTTCCAATTTGTTTTCTGTACAAAGTTACTAATCTCATTTGAAATAAAATCACCTTTCAGAGAAGGAAAACCAATAATTTTTTGATGAGAAAAACTAGCATTTATAATTCCCGAAATTGTTCCACCAGTTCCTATTGATGAACATATATAATCAAAATCAAATTCGGACTCCGTTATAATCTCTTCACACCCTTTTATAGCCAAGGCGTTAGTTCCTCCTTCTGGAATCAAATAAAATTGTCCAAACTCTAGTTTTAAGTCATTTAAAAATGAAGGATTTGTTTTTGTTCGATACACTTCTCTTGTAACAAATTTAAATTGCATACCAAGTTCATGTGCTTTTTTTAAAGTTGCATTTTCATTAATCTTATCCAGTAACTCTTCACCTCTAATAATACCAATGGTTTTAAATCCATTTTCAAAACCGGCACTTGCTACAGCTAAAATATGATTTGAAAAAGCACCTCCAAAAGTAAGTAAAGTTGTTTGATTCTCTAATTTAGCTTGAATCAAATTATATTTTAATTTTCTGTATTTGTTTCCTGAAATTAGAGGATGTATTAAATCTTCCCGTTTAATATATAATTCTACAGACGAATTAAGGATTTCAATTTTTTGAGAAATTACATTCACATCTTTTTTATACAAAAATACCAATCTTAATTTCAAATTTAAAAATAAAAATAACACAATCTTACTTATTCATACCTCAACAAATAACACACTTATTATCAATGCAATACAGATAAAAAGTTGTAATTCTTAAATAAATCATAATTTTTTATTCATAAGAAAACAAGTAAATAACCATTCGTCGATATTAAATATCATTTCATCGGAATAAAATCACATATTACCTATAAAATTTGGTTCATAATATTATTATATACTACTTTCGCTAAGAATTTAGAAGTTAGTAGACACTAAACTCAGACACATAAAATATTATAAGAACGTTTAATCACGTAAATTCTTATCTATGCGTTATAGTTATGTCTTACTATATATCTAATCAATAGACATTAATAGACATATATTATAATCATCATTATGGAAAAGAATACCCCAAATCTAGCCATTTTAAAGATTTCAAAATCAAAATTGTTAATCACAGTATTAATTTTATTTTTTGGAGTTTTAAACTTAAATGCACAATGTGGACAATATACTAGTAACGTAGCTTGTACTAGTAGCGCCCCAACTGTCATTGGAAATTCAATTTCTTGTACCCCTTCTAATAGCAACGGTGGACGAAGAAATTTTGTTGTAAACAATATGGTTGCTGGAGCAACATATAGAATTGATAATTGTGGTTCTGGTGTAGATACTCAAATGACTATTTACGACGCATTAGGAGGAAATGTATTAGCATATAATGATGACGATGGTCCAGCATGTAATGGAACAGCAGCTTCAATAGATTTTACTCCAACAACAACGGGGACATATTATATTCAGCTTAACAAATATGATTGTGCAACCTCTATAAGTACTTCTAATGGAAACATTAATGTAACTTATTTAACTGAACCTTCATGTCACCCATTAACATATTGTACAAATTCATTTTCTAATGGTGTGAGAACAATCACAAATGTAACTTTTGCAGGTATTAATAACGACTCTAGCACTTCTAATAGTAGTCCTGAACATGAAATATTTTGTTATACGGGAAATGTTACAAAGGGAAGTAGTTATACAATTTCTGTTAATGGTGTTACAAATGGTTACTTTTTATATGGAGTTATGGCTTATTTTGACTGGAATCAAGATGGTGATTTTGAAGATAGTGGAGAAACCTATACTATAGGAACTCTAATAAATAACAGTGGTTCTGGAACTCCTGCTACAGCAAATATATCAGTTCCTGCTACAGCCACATCAGGATTAACGACAATGAGAGTTGTAAAAAAATACAATTCATATGCTACTTCATGTAACACTTCTGGCTACGGTCAAACTGAAGACTATTTGGTTAATGTAACTTCAGTATCACCTCCTACTATAACTACTTTAAGTGCTGTAACGGGTTGCCCAGGAAGTAATTTAACTATTACAGGAACTAATCTATTAAATGCTACATCAGTAACTATTGGTAACACAGCTGCTACTATAACTGCAAACACAGCAACTTCAATTACTGTAACGGTTGGTAATGGTACAACTGGTACTGTAAAAGTCACTACTTCAAGTGGAACAGCAACAAGCTTACTTACATACACTGTACTACCTACTCCAACAATAACAGCACAACCTACTACACCAACTTCTGTATGTGAAAGTTCAGGAACAAGAACTATTAGTGTAACTGCTACTGGAGCTACTTCATATCAATGGAGAAGAAATGGTGTTAACATCTCAAACAATACAACTTATAGCGGAACAACAGGTTCAACTTTAACTATAACAAATCCATTATTAGCAATCGCTGGAGATTTTGATGTTGTAATAAGCAATGGAAGTTGTACTAAAACATCAAATGCTGTTACTTTAACAATTACTGCAGCTCCTAGTATAACATCTAATCCTAGTAATTCATCTATAAATGCTGGATCAAATACTTCATTTTCAATAACTGCATCAAACAGTCCAACTAGCTATTCTTGGCAAGTAAGCACTAATGGCGGTACATCATGGACTACAATTTCAAATGGAGGAGTATATTCAAATGCAACAACAGCAACTTTGAGTATTACTAGTGCAACAGCTACTATGGATGGCTACTTATATAAAGCTAGAGCCACAAATTCATGTGGAAATTCTTCTTATTCTTCTTCAGCTACTTTAACAGTAAATATAAGTTACTGTACACCTTCAGTTAGTAGTGGAAGAGAAAGTTCTAATTATATAACAAATGTTAATTTTATAGGTAACCTAGTAAATTCAGATAACGGACCTACAACATATAGCTCTTCACCAAGAGGATATCAAGATTGGACTTCACTAGGTTCAAGAGCCTCTCAAGCACAAGGAGAGGGAGTAAATATATTTATAAATACTGCTGGAGGAGCTAATTATTTAAAAGCATGGGTAGACTGGAATAAAGATGGTTCTTTTGATACTTCAACAGAAGTTGTATATCAATGTACCAATGCTTTCCTAAATACAACCTTTGGATTCCAAGTTCCTTCAAGCGCAACACCAGGTAATTATAGAATTAGATTAAGAATAAACAAAAGTGGTGGTGGTAATAGTTATACCCCATGTGAGAGTATATCATACTATGGAGAAACAGAAGATTATTTATTTACAGTAGTTGAAAACTGTTCAGCTAAAATAACTAGTATTACAAATGGTTATAATTGTGGTACAGGATCAGTAGCATTAAATGCAGTAGGATCATCTGGTACTACTGAATACAGATGGTACACAACTGAAACAGGAGGTACATATACAAGTACAACTTCTACTACATGGAATACACCATCAATAAATTCAACAACGACATATTATGTAACAGCTTACAATGGTTCATGCGAATCGTTATACAGAACAGCTGTTGTGGCAACAGTAAAACCAGTACCATCCCTTACCTTTAGTAATTCAAACCCTGAAATTTGCGGTGAAAATAGCATTATAAATTTATCTGCTTCTGGTACAAATGAACAAGTTTATTTAATCGATGAAAATTTTGAAGGAAGTACAATATCTTTTGTAAATAATGAAATATCATCTTCAAATAGTTCAGTAACAAAATGGCAAGTTAGAACAAGTACTTATGTTCCATCATATCCTACATACCCAGTATGGTATCCTGCAATTTCTTCAGGTTTTGGAACAAATAAATTTGCAATGTCAACATCAGACATTACAAGTGGAGGAACAGTTAATGAAGCGTTAGAATTAATTTCTTCTATAAGCACTACTGATTTTATTAATTTAACATTAACTTTTAAAATGTATTTCTCTAGTTATTATGATTCAAACAATGCAAATAATGAAGGAGTGTTTATTGAAGTAAATGACGGAACAGGATGGTCATCACCAATAATGTCTTATTTAGAAGATGAAGGAATTGGAACTCAATTTGTAACAAAATCAATTAACATGGATGCTTATATTAACAAATCTACTTTGAAAATAAGAATTCGTTATAGAGCAGGATGGTGTGATGGTGTTGCTGTTGATGATATTAAATTATATGGAGACAGACCGTTGGTTCCTAACTTTACTTGGACAAGTGGATTGCCTATTGATGCTTATATAGACGCTGCATGTACTATACCTTATACTTCTGGTACACCAATATCAACTGTATATGTAAAACCAACATTAGAACAATTAGAAAACCTAAATTATTCATTTACTGCGAATGCAAATTTAGCGAATGGATGTACAACAAGTGGAGTTGTTAATGTAACCAATAAAACTAAAATCTGGAAAGGTGTTGAAAACAATGATTGGAACAATGCTAATAACTGGTCTCCAGTTGGCGTACCATCAATTGACAATTGTGTATTAGTACCAGACTCTGTAACTATATCTGGCTCAGGGTATAATGCTTATGGAAAAAACTTAAATGTAAAAAGCAGTGGTACTTTAAATGTAAATTCAGATAATAATTTAACAATTGCAGAAGAAGTAATCGTTTCTAGTGGAGGTACACTTCAATTTGAAAATAATGCAAGTTTAATACAAATAAATAATGTGGCTAATTCAGGAAATATTATTTATAAGAGAGCTGCTGACAACATAAAAGGTTCTGATTATGTGTATTGGTCATCACCTGTTGCAAATCAAGCGATAAACACGATTTACTCAAGTCCTACTTCAGGTCCAAAATACAAATGGAATACACTTGTAAGTAATGGAAATGGTGCTAATGGAAATACAAGTCAAGGAAACTGGGCTGGAGCTAGTGGAAACACAATGGGTACTGCTACAGGATATATTGTAAGAGGTTCTTCTTCATTTGGAATGACAGCTACTACAATAAATAGTACATTTACAGGTGTTCCTAATAACGGAACTATTACAAAAGAAGTTAGTAGAGGTTCATATACTGGAGCAACATATAATGGAGCTAATGGCGTTGCTATTACAAATCTTGATGATAATTATAATTTAATTGGAAACCCATATCCATCAGCAATTAATGCTTTAGAATTTTTAAGCACAAACAGTAGTGTTTTGAACGGTCAAGTAAAACTTTGGTCACATGGTTCTTCCCCTTCAACTTCAAATAGTAATCAATTCTATAATACATTTGCTTATAACTATTCGTCAAGTGATTATATTACTATAAACTTTACTGGATCAACTAACCCAGGTGCTTCAGAAATTATAAAAGCAGGTCAAGCATTCTTTGTAATTATGCAAGATGGTCCAACAACTACTACAAATGTTACATTTAATAATTCATTAAGAAGAAACGCAAGTAGTAATCCTTATGCTAATAATAATTTCTTTAAAAATTCTGACACTAATAAAACAGCAACAAACAACTCAGAAGCTACTACTTTTGACGCATTTGAAAGAAATAGAATTTGGTTAGACATTGTAGATTCAAACAACAATTCTAATAGAGCTGTGATAGGATATGTATCAGGAGCAACCATGGCAGAAGATAATCTTTATGATGCTTTTTCTCCAAGTAGTTCAATGCGTCTTTATTCATTAATCAATGAAAAAGAATTCCTTATTCAAGGTAGAGCATTACCATTTGAGGATACTGACGAAGTACCATTAGGTTTTTCAGTTTCAACTGCAGGAAATTATCATATTGCAATAAACGCAGTTGATGGTCTATTTGAAGGTAATCAAGAAATTTATTTGAAAGATGAATTACTTAATGTTTACCATGACTTGAAATCAGCACCATATTCATTTACAGCAACAGTTGGAAATCATAACGACAGATTCAAATTAGTATACAAAAACACCGTTTTAAGTACAACTACTTTTACTGAAAATGAAGTTCAGATTGCTAAAAACAATGGTATAATTGATATCGTTTCTGGAAATGAAACAATGCAAAGTGTAAAAGTGTTCGATATTAGAGGAAGATTAATTGTTGAAAAAAACAATGTTGACAATAACACTTTATCATTAGATGTTAATTCAGTAGCAGATCAAGTTTTAATAGTAAACATTACTACAGATGAAAACATCAAAATAGTTAAGAAAATACTTTAAGACTATAAAAATTTTATAAAATTCCAAAAAGACCTTTGCTTTAAATAGTTAAGGTCTTTTTCGTTTCTATAAGCCTCACGTTCAAAAGAAATATTCAAATAAGCCTTATTCCAATTTCTATATTGAAAATACCTGATTAAAAATTCTAATCCATACCAAACAAAAAAAGGTAAAACTAAAAGTTCAATTTGTTGTCTGAGGTGAATTTTTTCATGATTTATAACAACCTTATTATCTTTGTCGCTTTTAAACGAAAGCACAATGAAAGGAAAAATTGAAATTCCCCTAACCCACTTTGGCGTTAAATATTTAAAAACTATTACAAACATATAGTGCAAAGTTGCTAAATTTGTATTTATGAACAATACAATTGATCCAAATAATTTAAAAGAAGGAGAAGATTTTTACTATACTCCTGAAGGATATAAATGTTTTACAGAAAAATACCATTTAAAAAGAGGCTATTGTTGTAAAAGTGGATGCAGACATTGCCCCTACGGATTTGATAAAAAAACGGGAACTATTAAAAAATAGAGTATTCAATAAAAAACATAGATTACAAAACAACAAGCCAATAACTACAAACAAAACAATGACATTCAAAGAACAAATACAACAAGGCATACCAAACGAATTACCAGCTGTTAAACCCTATGAAACAGAAATAAATCACGCCCCAAAGCGAAAAGAAATCCTCTCAGATGTTGAAAAAAAACTAGCCTTACAAAATGCTTTACGCTATTTTGAACCTAAACACCACGCTACCTTATTGCCTGAATTCAAAGAAGAATTAGAAAAATATGGACGCATATACATGTACCGCTTTCGTCCTAGTTATGAAATGAAAGCAAGACCCATTGAAGAATATCCAGGAAAAAGTGAGCAAGCAAAAGCCATAATGTTAATGATACAAAATAACTTAGATTATGCTGTAGCACAACATCCACATGAATTAATTACTTACGGAGGAAATGGTGCTGTGTTTCAAAATTGGGCTCAATATCTTTTAACAATGAAATATTTGTCTGAAATGACAGATGAACAAACCTTAACAATATATTCAGGACATCCTATGGGATTATACCCTTCACACAAAGATGCTCCAAGAGTTGTAGTAACAAATGGCATGGTTATTCCTAATTATTCAAAACCAGATGACTGGGAAAAAATGAATGCTCTAGGCGTTTCACAATACGGACAAATGACAGCAGGAAGTTATATGTACATTGGTCCACAAGGTATAGTACACGGAACAACTATCACTGTTTTAAATGGTTTTAGAAAAATTAAAAAAGCACCCAAAGGAGGTTTATTTGTAACTTCTGGACTAGGAGGAATGAGTGGTGCTCAACCAAAAGCAGGAAATATTGCAGGTTGTGTTACTGTGTGCGCTGAAGTAAATCCAAAAATAACACACATTAGACATTCACAAGGATGGATTAATGAAGTTATTGAAAATATTGAAGAGCTTGTTGCTAGAGTTAAAAAAGCATTAGAAAACAAAGAAGTCGTTTCAATTGCCTATTTAGGAAATGTAGTAGATGTTTGGGAACGATTTGATACTGAAAATTTACATATCGATTTAGGTTCAGATCAAACCTCTCTACACAATCCATGGGCTGGAGGTTATTATCCTGTTGGATTTTCATTTGAAGAATCAAACGAAATGATGGCTAACAATCCAAGCCAATTTAAAGAAGAAGTTCAAAAAACATTAAGAAGACATACAGACGCTATAAACAAACATACGGCAAAAGGAACCTATTTCTTTGATTATGGAAATGCCTTTCTACTAGAAGCTTCAAGAGCAGGTGCAGCTATTATGGCTCAAAATGGTATTGATTTCAAATATCCAAGTTATGTTCAAGATATTATGGGACCAATGTGTTTTGATTATGGATTTGGCCCTTTTCGTTGGGTTTGTGCTTCAGGAAAACCAGAAGATTTAGCTAAAACCGACAAAATTGCTTGTGATGTATTGGAAGAAATGATGAAAAATTCACCAGAAGAAATCAAGCAACAAATGGCCGATAATATACAGTGGATTAAAGGAGCTCAAGAAAACAAGTTAGTTGTTGGTTCACAAGCAAGAATTCTATATGCAGATGCAGAAGGACGAATAAAAATTGCAGAAGCATTCAACAAAGCTATTGCCAAAGGAGACATTGGATATGTAGTTCTTGGTCGCGATCATCATGATGTTTCTGGAACGGATTCCCCATATAGAGAAACTTCAAATATTTATGACGGTTCTCGTTTTACAGCTGATATGGCTATACAAAATGTAATAGGCGATAGTTTTAGAGGAGCAACATGGGTTTCTATTCACAATGGTGGAGGCGTTGGATGGGGAGAAGTAATCAATGGTGGTTTTGGTATGGTTCTTGATGGTAGTAAAGAAGCATCAAGACGCTTAGAGTCAATGCTTTTCTGGGATGTAAACAACGGAATTTCAAGAAGAAACTGGGCAAGAAATGAAGGCGCTATTTTTGCTATAAAAAGAGCAATGGAAACGCAACCATTATTAAAAGTTACCATCCCTAATATAGTTGATGAGTCCTTGTTTTAGTTTAAAGTTTCAGATTTAATTTTAATCAAAAGCTTTAAACAGATTAACTTTAAATAAAAAAAATTTAAATATGAAAACAATTAAATTAATTCCATTATTTATGCTCTTCATTCTTGCATCATGCAGTTCTGTAAGAGTAAATTCAGATTATGATAAAAAAGTAAATTTTGACAATTACAAAACATATGCTTATATAAAAGCAAGCATTGATAAAGTTGAGATTTCTGATTTGGATAAAAAAAGAATTTTACATTCAATAGACGATGCTATGGCATCAAAAGGATATACAAAATCTGACAACCCTAGTATGTTGATTAGTATTTTTACTAAAGAAAGTGAACGAGTAGATGTATATAACAACAACTCATGGGGAATGGGTTTTGGTTGGGGATGGAATCCGTATTGGGGAATTAACTACAACAGAGTTTACACAACACCTGAAGGAACCCTATTTATTGACATATTTGATGCTAAAACCAAAGACATGATTTGGCAAGGAGAAGGAAGTGGTTATTTGACTAATAATACCCATAAAAAAGATGAACGAATCAAAGAATTTGTAGATAAAATATTGGCTCAATATCCTCCCATACCCAAAAAATAATTTTTAATACAGAAAATAAAAAGTGTAGACTAGTTTTAGCCTACACTTTTTTTTATTTAGACAACCTCAATTTTTAAATTTATAGCAGGTTTGCCATCACTTTTTAGCAATTTATTATTTACATTTCCTGATAATAATCCATCACGACCTTTAACCTCAACTTCAATTTGTTCAGCCGTATTTTTTGAACTTTTAAGGGTATTTTCAATACTTACTGGTAATTGAAAAAAGGCTTTTACTTCTAAATGCGTTTGGCAATTTGCACAATATTTGGTATCCCATCTACTCAAAACAGCTTCAGTACCAATATGCTTTCTTTCTCCATCAACGACTGCAAAAGCAGAAATTAAGAAAGATCCTCTAATAGGAGCACGATTAATATTTGAAACCTTAATAAGTTTAGAATAATCTGCTGCTCTTGACGCTAACAAAGCCTTATCTGTAGCAGGAGTATCTAATGACCCTATACTATAAGTAAAACCTAATTGTTTTTCAATATTAATACAGTCTAGTGAATTAAATGTATCCCCATTTTCTTTTTTAAATGGATTCAAAGGCGATTCTAGAGTTAGCCACGAGTTAGGCACCATTCCTGGAGTTGGTCCTTGACTATCTACCGTATTAGTTCCTGGATATTCTGGAATAATATCTAAACTATCTGTATAACCATGTTTTTTTTGCCAAACCCAAAACATTCTATCAACATTACAATGGTGAAAGTAAAAAATTGGATCTAAACCAGCAGTATCATTTTCACCCATATCGCCATTAGCCCCAGGAATTTCAGAAAGATCGCCTTGTCCAGGCACATCAAATCCTCCAACAGCTAAATGAACACTATTATGAGGTGACTCTAAAGGTGTAGTATATACATTTCCCATTTTGCTATTCCATTCCGCAGCAGAAGTAGTATTTGAGAATACAGTAAAATTAGGTGCTTCTAAACAGTCTTGAAATTTTTTCAATATTTGTCCAGCTTTCGTATTCTTTCCATCAATTATAATCTCATTGTTAAGCCAATTAACCACATTAGCATTTAATAAACTCACATTTTCATCATAATTAGGATACTTTGCATTATGTGCCGCCGTAGCTTTTCTATCTTGTTCACTACCTACCAATCCTGAAAGAGGATATCTTACGGTTTCATAACCATAAGGCTTAGAATAATTAGGATTATCCCCATTAATATTATCCGTAATATTTTGAGGAAAAACAAAAGAGCGCAAAGGATTTGGTATCTGAACACCATCCAAAGTAAAAAATTCTTCAGTTAATGCCCATGGAATTCCATTTTTTAAAGACTCCTCATTCGTTTCATCCCAATAAGGTAACATTACATCTTTACAACCTGGAATACTTTGAAGTGCAAGCTCTAATTGATATAAATAAACCCTGTGCCAAGTTGGGAAAAGCACATTTCCGTGATTGCAATAACCACCCCAATAAGCACTGTTTCCCCAACCTGCACCTCTAAAAGGTTCTCCATGAAATCCTCCTAACATAAAAAAGGAATTAAGATCAGTTGGTGATAATTCTTTAATTCCTTTCCAAGCCCTCATTAAGTCTTCTAAAGGTTTCTTATTACCGCTTGTATAAGCATTCTGAAGTTCGATAATTGAAACTCGAACTTTTAATTGATTAGTTGTATTCATTATATAAAGATTTAAGTATTAGTGTTTTTTTGTTTTAAAAATTGAATGGAGATATCTGAAAGACTATTGATTAATGAGCCCAAAATAATGAACACCATTCCTAGAATAAGAATTCCGTTATAAGTAGGAAAAAAAGAGCGACTAATCAATAAAATAGTAGCCCCTATGACGCTTAAAGTAAAAGGCAAATAACCATGTCTTTTAATTCCTTTAAATTGCATAAACAAATGCAGTCCCAGAAAAGCTATAAGTACTGGCAATAGCCATTTCATATAGGGCAATTGTGATATCCCTAAGCTACCGAACATACTCATATAAACAGCCCAACATACAGGACATTTTGGAAAAAATGCAATTAATAAACTTAGAAATGTAGAACGAAAAATTTTAAAAGCAGGTTGCCACTTTTTTACTTTTCTTTCAACAACTGGTTTTTTCTCTTCTTTAGAGCAACAACAACTTTGTTCAGAATTATTTGTATTCATAATTATGTGTTTTTAAGATTGTAGAACAGCATAAAAAGAGCAAACAACCCCAGCTGGACTTATTCCACCTTGCCCATCAGGATGAGGGATAGCTCTAGTAACACTTCCCACAAGAGCAGGAATTTGATTTTCGCCATTAGGAATTTGTGGAACTACATAGCATAAATAATCATAAACCCAAAGTGAACCACTAACAATTCCTTTTCCTTGGAACCATAAAGTAGCTGGACTTCCTTGTTGAATAGATCCTTTTAAATCGAGTTCCCAACCCGTATCATAAATCTTTCCCGTCAAAGTACCATCAGATTGTGTCTCAATCTTTAGATTACCACGTCCAAATTCAAGAGCATTAAAATCTAATGTCAAATCGGGATTATTAAGTAAACTTCTGTAGGTCCATAAACCCGTACCCAAGGTGTAATTAGTCTGTTTCATATAGTGTAGATTTGGTTAAGAGGATTAGAGAAGCTTTTCAACGGCAGCAATGATTACTTTAAAAACTAGCAACTGGCTCGAAAAGTTTCTGTTATTTTAATTGGAGTGTATGCAGTATTTCCTGAATTCAATAGTAGATTAGGTTGATATTGAATAAAAAGTCGCGTTAGTTCAGCAAAACCTATCAAAGTACAATTGTTATACAATGAAATACCTGTGATAATTGATACTGCTACACTCATAATTACTATATATTAATTGTCAGTATTTAACTACTATAAAGTAATAACGTAATCCCTAATAAAAACAGCGTAATTCTACTCGATTTTAGAAATGGTGGAATATACCTGTATTGAAAAAAATATGAGAAATTAAAAAAACAGTTCAATAACAAATAGATAATCAATAATTTACATTGAAAAGAATATCTAAATAAAAAATAACCAATTTAAACCCAGAAAAAATATAGAATTCATAAAAATTAAAAAATAATATTATCTTCTGAATTAAACTATACTATTTTTATATAAATTTGTCCCATTACTAAATCAAAATGAAAAACACAAACATCATTATTATCTCTGTCATTATTCCAACTTTTGGATAGGAGATAGTATGCAATTAATATATTGAAGCCTCCTATTTTTTAGGAGGCTTTTTATTTTTATAAAACAATGAAAAATATAACAAACAACATTAATATCGTAATTGTCATTATTCGTTTCACCAAACGAGTCAGGATTCTATTACTTATTTCCAATAGCCTTTCTCGTCAAACAGAAAGGCTTTTTTATTAGTAGCTATAACACAAGTCTTAATATCATAAAAAACACAAACATAAGCAACTGATATACAGTGATATAAATATAAAAAATCATTTTTAAATACTGTATATAACGGAGTATTGAGGCAAATTAAAAACAACCATATTTTAATTTTACATAATTATATAAAGAAAACAATGAATACAAAATTAAATCCATATTACACTGAATCAACTATTCTATATAATGATGGTGAATTCAAAAAAGCATCAGACACTACAATTGATTTATATGCACAAACTTTGCACTATGGCTATGGTGTTTTTGAAGGAATTAGAGCCTATAAAACAGAGAGTGGAGCTAAAATTTTTAAAGCCGAAGAACATTATAACCGACTAAAAAGATCAGCAGAAATGATTCATATCCCTTTTAATTATTCTATTCAAGAATTAATTGAAGTAACGTATGAAGTTTTAAAACAAAACAATTTCGAAAACGCCTATATAAGACCTCTTATCTATTGCAGTCCAAACATGGGTATTAATAGACCTAATCAAGTATCGATTATGATATGTGCATGGGAATGGGGTGCCTATTTAGGAGACCAATTACTAAATCTATACCAATCCTCATTTTGTAGACCTCATCCAAGATCAACAAAAATTGAAGCAAAAGTATGTGGCCATTATGTAAATTCAATACTTGCCTCAGTAGAGGCAAAAGACAATGGTTTTGATGAAGCCTTACTGCTAGATTCAGAAGGATTTTTAGCAGAAGGACCCGGATCAAATTTATTCTTTGAAAAAGACGGTCAATTATATACTCCCAAAAAAGGAAATATACTTCCTGGCATTACTAGAGCTACAGTTATAGACTTATGCAAAGAGCTAAACATTACAGTAACCGAAGGAGCATACAAACCTGAACTATTAGAACAAGCCGACAGTGCTTTTCTATGTGGAACTGCCGCAGAAGTTATTGGAGTTAATTCATTCAATTCAAAAGTATTTCCTATTGAATGGAAAAATAGTCTTGGAAAAAAATTACAAACAGCTTATCAAAATTTAGTTCTAGAAAAGGAACTTACATCACAAAATTTTTAAAATGGAATTAAATAAATATAGTAAAACAGTCACTCAAGATCCTACACAACCAGCAGCACAAGCCATGTTATATGGCATTGGTCTAACAGAAAAAGAACTTGCACAACCTTTTATAGGAATTGCATCTATGGGATATGATGGCAATACTTGCAATATGCATTTAAACCATTTAGCTTCATATATAAAAACAGAAGTTAATGCTGCCAAAATGGTTGGCCTTATTTTTAACACCATAGGAATTAGTGATGGAATAACCAATGGAACCGATGGCATGCGCTATTCCCTTGTAAGTAGAGAAATAATAGCAGACAGTATTGAAAGTGTAGTAGATGGTCATTATTATGATGCCGTTATTGCTATTCCAGGCTGTGATAAAAACATGCCTGGTTCAATTATGGCAATGGGTAGGTTAAATCGTCCTTCAATTATGGTTTATGGTGGCACAATTGCTCCAGGAAAATACCAAGGCAAAGATTTAAATATAGTTTCCGCATTTGAAGCGCTAGGTGAAAAAATTGCAGGCAAAATATCCGAAGAAGAATTTAAAGGAATTATAAAAAATTCATGCCCTGGTGCTGGTGCTTGTGGAGGTATGTATACTGCAAACACTATGGCAATTGCAATTGAAGCTCTTGGAATGAGTCTTCCCTACTCTAGCTCAAATCCTGCTGTATCTCATGAAAAAATAGAAGAATGTAAACAAGCAGCTCACTACATCAAATTATTATTAGAGCAAAATATAGTTCCAAAAGATATTATGACGTATGAAGCATTTGAAAATGCAATAACCACGTTGATAGCTCTTGGCGGTAGTACAAATGCTGTACTACATATAATTGCTATGGCAAAAAGTGTAGGTGTAAAAATTACGCAAGATGATTTCCAAAGAATCAGTAACAAAACACCCCTTATAGCAGATTTTAAACCAGGAGGTAATTATTTAATGCAAAATCTACATGAAAAAGGAGGCGTTCCAATGGTTTTAAAATATTTATTAAGCAAAGGAATGTTACACGGCAATTGCATTACTGTAACAGGGAAAACAGTTGCTGAAAACTTAGAAAACGTAACACCCATAAACTTTGACGAGCAAAACATCATCAGACCTATTGAAAAACCGATTAAAGAAACAGGTCATTTACAAATTTTATATGGCAATTTGGCTGAAAAAGGATCCGTTGCTAAAATCACAGGAAAAGAAGGGGAAAAATTCACTGGACCAGCCAAAGTATTCAATGGAGAAAAAGAATTAATACAGGGTATAGAAAACAAAAAAATACAAGCGGGTGATGTTATTGTCATTCGCTATGTAGGCCCCAAAGGAGGTCCAGGCATGCCAGAAATGTTAAAACCAACTTCAGCTATCATTGGAGCCGGTTTAGGAAAGAGTGTTGCGCTTATAACAGATGGAAGATTCAGTGGTGGAACCCATGGTTTTGTAGTGGGTCACATTGCTCCAGAAGCTTACGATGGAGGCACAATAGCTTTAGTAAATGATGGAGATCGCATTGAATTAGATGCCATAAACAATACTATTCACTTAGCTATTTCTGACCAAGAATTAGAAAAGAGAAGAAAACAATTTAAACAACCCGAACCCAAAGTAACAAAAGGCGTATTATATAAATACTTACAATTAGTAAAAGATGCTTCTGAAGGTTGCGTTACAGACGAATGCTAAAATCAAAATTATGGAAACATTAGATGAAAAGTTAAAAGAAAGCCCCCTAAAAAAAGTTCAAAACATTACCGGAAGTTTAGCTGTAATTGATGCTTTGCTATCGGAAGACGTATCAACAGTCTTTGGTTATCCAGGAGGTGCAATCATGCCTATTTATGATGCTCTTTATGACTTTAAAGAAAGTCTTACTCATATTTTAGTACGTCATGAGCAAGGTGCCATTCATGCAGCACAAGGCTATGCAAGAGTTAGTGGAAAAACAGGAGTAGTTTTTGCAACAAGTGGACCAGGAGCAACAAATTTAGTTACAGGTTTAGCTGATGCTCAAATAGATTCTACTCCATTAGTTTGTATCACTGGACAAGTGTTTGCCCATTTATTAGGAACGGATGCCTTTCAAGAAACTGATGTCATTAATATTACCACACCTATCACTAAATGGAATTATCAAGTCACAGATGCCAATGAAATTCCAGAAGTTTTAGCAAAAGCCTTTTATATTGCTAAATCAGGTAGACCAGGTCCTGTTTTAATTGATATCACCAAAAACGCCCAACTTCAACTTTTCGATTATGAAGGATATAGTCCGTGCCAACATATTAGAAGCTACAGACCCGAACCTATTGTAAGAAATGAATATATAGAACAAGCAGCTACTTTAATAAACAAAGCCAAAAAACCATTTGTAATTTTTGGCCAAGGCGTTATTTTGGGTAATGCCGAAAAAGAATTTTTAGCTTTCATTGAAAAAGCAGGATTACCAACTGCATGGACCATTATGGGCATGAGTGCTATTCCTACAGACCATCCATTAGGCGTTGGAATGCTGGGCATGCACGGTAATTATGGTCCTAATTATTTAACTAATGAATGTGATGTGCTAATTGCTATTGGAATGCGTTTTGATGATCGCGTTACTGGTCGTTTAGACAAATATGCTAAACAAGCTAAAATTGTCCACCTAGACATTGATCCCGCAGAAATAGACAAAAACGTTCAAACCACGGTTGCTGTTTGGGGAAATTGTAAAGAAACACTTCCACTTTTAACGGCTTTAATTCAAGAAAAAACTCATACTGAATGGTTTAAAGAATTTCATAACAAAAAAGAAAAAGAGACCAAACTGCTAATAGAAAAAGAACTAAACCCTACAACAGGTGGATTAACTATGGGAGAAGTTTTAAATGTTTTGAATGAACTAACCAACGGAGAAGCTGTCATTGTAACAGATGTAGGTCAACATCAAATGGTCGCATGTAGATATGCCAAACAAACGCAATCCCGAAGCAATATTACCAGTGGAGGTTTAGGCACTATGGGATTTGCACTTCCAGCAGCAATTGGAGCAAAATTTGGAGCACCAGAAAGACAAGTTGTTGCTATCATGGGAGACGGAGGCACACAAATGAACATTCAAGAACTAGGTACCATAATGCAATTTAAACCTAATATAAAAATATTGATACTTAACAATAGTTTCTTAGGAATGGTAAGACAATGGCAAGAATTATTTCATAAAAAACGCTATTCATTTACCGACATTCAAAGCCCTGATTTTGTCAAAGTAGCAAACGCGTATGGAATTAATGGAAAACAAATCTCTAAAAGAGAAGAATTAAAATCCAGTTTAAAGGAAATGCTAGATTATCCAGAATCCTATCTTTTGGAAGTTGCGGTTATACACGAAGACAATGTTTTCCCTATGGTTCCACAAGGCAAAGGAGTAGCAGAAATTGTATTAAGTAAAGAAGAAATATAAAATGAGAACAGAACATACATTAACCGTTTATTCAGAAAATCAAGTTGGGTTACTTAATAAGATTGCTACCATTTTCTCAAGAAGAAAAATAAACTTAACCAGCTTCAACTCATCCCCTAGTGAAATTGAAAATATTTATCGATTCACAATTGTAGTATATGAAACAAGTGATGTAGTAAGAAACTTGGTTAGGCAAATTGAAAAAATTGTAGATGTATTCAAAGTGTACAACAATACCAATGACGAAATTATATGGCAGCAAATGGCTCTATATAAAGTTTCTACAGCCACTATCATGAAAGATGTAAAAGTAGAACGTTTGCTAAGAAAGTTTGGAGCCAACGCAGTTGTTATTAGAGATGATTATACCGTTTTTGAAACAACAGGTCAAGATGAAGAAATTAATAATTTACTTAAAGAATTAGACAAATATGGCCTAATTGAATTTGTTAGAAGCTCTAGAATAGCCATCATAAAATCAAGTGAAGGCATACACAAAAAAGTGCTTAATATGGAAAAAAATGATCCTACAAAAAAACCGATTAACAATGAGTTTTTGAACAAAAAAAGTAAAATATTTCAAATGTAATTAGTCTGAATTACAAAACCACAACATAGCATTCAATATTAAAAATTTAAAAAAAATACAATGTCAAATTATTTTAACTCGCTTCCCCATCGTATAAAAGTTCAAGAATTAGGAAAATGTGATTTCATGGATAGCGCTTCGTTTACAAATGGAGTAACAAAATTAAAAGGAAAAAAAATAGTAATCATAGGCTGTGGTGCTCAAGGTTTAGCTCAAGGACAAAACATGAGAGATAGTGGGCTTCATGTAGCTTATGCCCTTCGTAAAGAAGCTATTGAAGGTAAAAGAGCTTCTTATATAAACGCCACAGAAAATGGTTTTGAAGTAGGTACTTTTGAAGAAATGATTCCAACAGCTGATTTAGTTTCAAACCTTGCCCCAGACAAACAACACACTGATGTAGTAAACAAAGTAGTCCCACTCATGAAAAAAGGTTCTTGCTTGTCTTACTCGCACGGTTTCAATATTGTTGAAGAAGGAACAAAAATTAGAGAAGACATTACAGTAATAATGATTGCTCCCAAATCTCCTGCATCTGAAGTAAGAGCTGAATATTTAAGAGGATTTGGTGTACCCACATTAATTGCCGTGCATGCTGAAAATGATCCAAATGGTGACGGTTTAGAAATTGCAAAAGCCTATTGTGTTGGAACTGGTGGCGATAGAGCTGGCGTTTTACACTCTTCATTTGTGGCTGAAGTAAAGTCCGATTTAATGGGTGAACAAACGATTCTTTGCGGTTTATTGCAAACAGGTTCTATCTTGAGTTTTGATAAAATGGTCGAAAAAGGAATCGATGCAGGTTATGCTTCAAAATTAGTACAATATGGCTGGGAAGTAATTACAGAAGCTTTAAAAATCGGTGGAATAACCAACATGATGGACCGACTTTCAAATCCGGCAAAAGTGGAAGCTTTTAAATTAGCCGAAGAATTGAAACAAATCATGACACCATTGTTCAACAAACATATGGACGATATTTTATCAGGTCATTTTTCTAAAACCATGATGGAAGATTGGGCTGAAGGTGATAAAAACTTACTAACTTGGAGAGAAGCAACTGGTCAAACTAATTTTGAAAAAACTCCAGCAACTGATACTAAAATCAATGAACAAGAATATTTTGACAATGCTACTTTAATGGTAGCCTTTGTAAAAGCGGGTGTGGAATTAGCTTATGAAACCATGACCCTTTCAGGTATTAAAAATGAATCCGCTTATTACGAATCATTGCATGAAGCGCCGTTAATTGCCAACACCATTGCACGTAAAAAATTATTTGAAATGAACCGCGTTATTTCGGATACAGCTGAATATGGTTGTTATTTATTTGATCATGCTTGCAAACCTCTTTTAGCTAATTTCATGAAAAAAGTGAATACTAATTTGATTGGAAAAAACTTTAATGCAACAGTAAATTCTGGAGTAGATAATTTTGAATTGGTAAAAATTAATGCTGCAATCAGGAATCATTCAATAGAAATATGTGGTGCCGAATTACGTGCAGCCATGACAGCTATGAAAAAAATTGTAGAATAAAATGATACTAACCCAAACAAAATCAATATTTGACGAAGTACTTGCCGCAAAAGAACAATTCAAAGGAGTTGTTTTTCCAACCCCACTTATGCCAAACCGAAATTTGTCCAATGAATTTGATGCTAATATTCTTTTAAAAAGAGAAGATTTACAAGTGGTTCGTTCCTACAAAATTCGTGGTGCTTATAACAAAATGAGTTCCTTAACAATTGAGGAAAAAAAACAAGGAATTGTATGTGCCAGTGCAGGAAATCATGCACAAGGTGTAGCTTATTCTTGTAATTTATTAAAAATAAAAGGCAAGATTTTCATGCCTAAAACTACTCCAAAACAAAAAATAAAACAAGTCCAACTTTTTGGAAAAGAATATACAGAAATCATATTAAATGGTGACACGTTTGACGATGCTTATGCTTCAGCTAAAACTACTTGTTTAAACGAAAATAAAATTTTCATTCACCCTTTTGATGATATCAAAGTTATTGCAGGCCAAGGAACTGTAGGTTTAGAAATTTTAGAAGATTGCACTGAACCCATCGATTATATATTTGTTCCGATTGGTGGTGGTGGGCTCTCTGCAGGACTTTCAACGGTTTTTAAAAAATTAAGTCCAAATACTAAAATCATTGGCGTGGAACCTGAAGGTGCTCCTTCTATGAAAACATCTATTCAAAATGGAAAAAACACCCGTTTAGAAACTATAGACAAATTTGTAGATGGTGCTGCGGTTAAACAAGTGGGCGATCAGAACTTTAACATCTGTAAAAAAAACTTAGACGATATTATTTTAGTACCCGAAGGAAAAGTTTGTTCAACTATTTTACAATTATACAATGAAGAAGCTATGGTTGTGGAACCAGCAGGAGCTTTAAGTATTGCAGCACTTGACTTCTATAAAGATAAAATCAAAGGAAAAAATGTAGTTTGCATTGTTAGTGGAAGTAACAACGATATCGAAAGAACAGCCGAAATTAAAGAACGTTCCTTATTGTACGAAGGATTGAAACATTATTTCATGATTCAATTTCCACAACGACCAGGAGCTTTAAAAGAATTTGTAAATAATATTTTGGGAGATGATGATGATATCACTTATTTTCAATTTAAGCAAAAAAACAACAGAGAATCTGGCCCAGTAATAGTAGGACTCGAATTAAAAAACAAAACCGACATTACACCTATTCAGATAAAAATGAAAGAAAAAGGATTTGAATTTCATTACCTCAATGAAAAAGAAGACCTGTTTTCACAAATAATTGGCTAAAAATGAAACTGTAACCCTAAAAAAGTTACAGTTTTTTTATTGTCCATTTATTTAAAATGTAATTTTATATTTGAATAATTATACCTTTGTGAAAAATACTTTTACATTATGTCCCAAGGTAAAAAGCCCCTTTTTAAAATCCTAAAAATTTCTGGGATTTCCATAGCAAGTTTCTTGTTACTCCTTTTCATTTTACCTTTTGTATTTGCGGACACCATTACCGAAAAAATAAAAGTATTTGCTAATGAAAATTTAGAAGGAGAACTTAATTTCAATGATTCAAACCTTTCTTTTTTTAAGCATTTCCCATCACTAACCCTAACTTTAAAAGAGTTTAGTTTAAACGGTTCAATACCCTTTAAAGAACAATCCCTAATTGCAGCACAAGAAATAGGATTTGGAATTGATGTCCCTAGTTTACTTTTTGGAAGTGAAACCCAAATTGATAAAATCTATCTCAATCAGGCAAAAATCAACATTCAAGTCAACAAAAAAGGAGAAGCCAATTATAACGTCTATAAATCAGATAATACAACCACCACAAATGACGCTTCCGCTTCACTGCAATTAAAAAACATACAAATAGACAATAGTGCTCTTATTTACAACGATGCTTCCGCTAAAATAACGATAGAAGGAAAAGGATTAAACTACAAGGGAAAAGGCAACCTATTAGACGTTAATTTTGATTTAAAAACAACGGCAAGTATTGACAGTTTAAGCCTTACTTACGACAATAACGAATACCTAAAACACAAAAAAGTAAAGGCTGATTTAATTACCAAAATCAACACCCATTCCCTATCCTTTATTTTTGAGAAAAACGATTTAATCATCAACAAACTCCCAGTTCAGTTTAATGGCTTTTTTGATTTCCTTTCTAATGGATATCAAATGGATTTTAACTTAAAAACCCAAAACAGTAATCTAGAAGATCTTTTTTCTGCTTTACCAGCTGAATATGTAACATGGATGAGCCAAACCCAAATGAAAGGAAAAACAGATGCTACCTTTACTTTAAAAGGAAAATATAGTGCTTCGGAAAACTTAAATCCTGAAGTTAATTTTAAAATTAAAGTTAGAGAAGGTTTTGTTAAACACGAAAAAGCACCCTATCCAGTAGAAAACATCTTTCTAAATTTAGAAACCAAACTTCCTAATTTAGACATCAATCAACTACAAGTACAATTAGATTCCTTGTATTTTAATGTAAACAACAATAAACTAAGTGCCCTATTAAAATCAGAAGGCTTTGGTAAAAAAATACAAATAGATACTAAAATTAAATCAAAACTCGACTTGGGTTTTCTTTCCAATGCCCTTCAAATTCCGAACTTCAAATTAGCGGGAAAATTAGACGCTGACATAGTTGCAAAAGGAAATTACAATTCAGAAGAACACAAATTTCCTGTTACAAAAGGAACATTTGACATAACAAACGGTAGATTGCAAACCGCTTATTACCCAAAAGCTATTGAAAACATAAACATCAAAGCCAAACTAAATTGTGCAACCGATAACTTTAAAGACGTTAGCCTTGTTTTAGCACCTGCTAGTTTTTCTTTTGAAAACGAACCTTTTAACATGACGGCTTCGTTTCAAAATTTTGACGATTTAACTTATAATATTAAAGCTAATGGAACAATCAACTTGGCTCCTATTTATAAAGTCTTTGCTCAAAAAGGATTGGATATAAACGGTAGCATAAATGCCCATGTTTCCTTACAAGGAAAACAAAGTGATGCCACCAATGGAAACTTTCAAAATTTAAAAAATAGCGGTACACTTGAATTAAAAAACATTCAAACCACAAGTACTTATTTACCCAAACCTTTCTTGATAGAAAACGGTCTTTTTACCTTTAACCAAGAAAAGATGAATTTTACCAATTTCAATGGTAAATATGGACAATCTGATATTACAATGAATGGATATGTACTCAATGTGATTAACTTCATCCTATCTGATAAAGAGGTTTTAAAAGGAAAATTTGATTTGTCTTCTCGTTATTTAAACATCAATGAATTCATTCCCACCAGCACTCAAAAAACAGAAGAGCAAGAAAAACCAACCACCACAACGGCTGGCGTAATTGAGATTCCTACGAACTTAAACGTAAGCATTCAAACCCATGCTTTAAAAACACAGTATGAAGACCTAACCCTAGACAACCTTAGCGGAACTATATTATTTCAAAACGGAAGCCTTTCCCTTTCAAATGGAAATTTAGGAATTATAGGTGCCACTGCAAAAATGAATGGTAAATACACCAATGAAGGAAAAGACAAAGCCTATTTTGATTTTGACGTACAAGCCAGTGAATTTGACGTAAAACGGGCATACAACGAAATAAAATTATTCAAAGAAATTGTAACCGCAGCCGAAAATGCAGAAGGAATTATTGGGCTAAACTATACTATAAAAGGCGTTTTAAACAATCAAATGCAACCCGTGTTATCTTCCTTAGAAGGAAAAGGAACTCTTTCTGTAAAACAAGTAAAGATGAAAGGTTTTAAGCTACTAAATACTGTAGCTTCAAGAACGGAAAACCCAGAAATGAAAGACCCAGACATTACTAAAGTAGACATTAAATCCACTATAAAAAACAACTTACTTACCATTGAAAAATTCAAATGCAAAGCCGCTAGTTGTCGTTTGCGATTTGAAGGACAAAGCAGTTTAGATGGCAAATTAAATTTAAAAATGAGAGTGGGATTACCTCCTTTAGGGCTTATTGGCATTCCTATAAAAATTACAGGCACACAAGATAACCCACAAATTAAATTAGGTAAAAAAACAGAAGACTTAGAAGAAACCATTTATGAAGATGGCGTTACTCCTATTAATGCTCCCGTTAAAAATGATAGTATTCCAAAACCTCCTATTGAGAAAGTGGAGTGATTTTGTTTAGTTGTAAGTCGATGATTTACGGTTTACGATTGATAGTTAAAAATAAACACAATCTTGTCATGCTGAACTTGTTTCAGCATCTCACTCGCCACACATCCCTCACAAACCTGTCATGCTGAACTTGTTTCAGCATCTCACTCGCCACACATCCCTCACAAACTTGTCATGCTGAACTTGTTTCAGCATCTCACTCACTACACATCCCTCACAAACCTGTCATGCTGAACTTGTTTCAGCATCTCACTCGCTATACATCCCTCACAAACCTGTCATGCTGAACTTGTTTCAGCATCTTACTAACTACACATCCCACACAAACCTGTCATGCTGAACTTGTTTCAGCATCTCACTCGTCACACATCCCTCATAGACCTGTCATGCTGAACTTGTTTCATCATCTCACTCACTACACATCACTCACAATCTTGTCATGCTGAACTTGTTTCAGCATCTCACTCGCTATACATCCCTCACAAACCTGTCATGCTGAACTTGTTTCAGCATCTCACCATTTTTCTTTTTTTCATGACAATTTCCATAACAAAAAATATTTTACCACAGTTTTGAAACAACCATTTTTCTTCTAGAATTCAAAATCAAATTCTAATTGATATAAGGCATTTACTAAATTTAAACGTTTAAAAAAAACATTTCTTTTAAATTTACTTTATACTACCAAAAACAGACAACCATGTATCATAAAGTCCTTTTAATTTTTATTTTGTTCACCTATACCATTAATGCACAAAACTGTGTCGAAAATGTTACTTGTTCAGATGATACAGTGTCGGTGCTCATTTCAGACGGAACTATTTATAATTGGGGGAAAAATGATTATGGGCAATTAGGAATTGGTACTTCAACAACTGAAGATAGTCCCGTTCTATTTGGAGCAATCTCTGATTGGGACACATTGACTTATGGGCGTTTGCATTCAGCAGGATTAAAAACGGATGGAACAATATGGTCATGGGGTAATAATGATTTAGGGCAATTAGGCTATGGAAATAACATTACAAGTAACGCTCCTATTCAAGTAGGAAATGAAAGTAATTGGGTAACTATATCAGCAGGAAATTTACATTCAGTAGCTTTAAAAAATGATGGAACACTTTGGGGTTGGGGAAATAATCAAGGAGGAGAATTACTTAATACTGTGACTTCATCCTCCTCATATAATACCCCTGTTCAAATAAGTACAACTACAGATTGGGATAAAATATATGCTGCTTATTTTAGAACATTTGGTATTAAACAAGATGGTACTTTATGGGGTAGAGGAAATGGTAGCTTTGGAGCTGTGGGCATAGGACAAGCCGGTTTTGTTCAAGAGTTTACTCAGATTGGATCAGATTCAGATTGGGTTAAGATTTCAACGGCTCGTTCCTATCATGTTTTAGCTTTAAAAAGCAATGGAACACTTTGGGCTTGGGGGAGTAATGAAAATGGTAGATTAGGTGACGGAACAACTACAAATCGTTTAGTACCTACACAAATAGGAAATAGCCAATGGAAAGATATTGCGGCTGGCAATTTTCATTCATTAGGAATAAAAGCAGACGGGACTTTATGGCAATGGGGATCTTATGGTTGGATAGATGGGCAAATGTTAATCCCAAACAGTATGATTCCTGTTCAGGTAGGAACCGATAATGACTGGAAAAGTATTACCGCAGGTACCTCTATTTCCTTTGCTGTTAAGGAAGACAACACCTTATGGGGTTGGGGATTTAATACCCTAGGTTGGTTAGGAAATAATTCAACCGTTTCAACTGCAAATCCGGTTTTAATTATTGATTGTGTCAATTTATCCACTTCAAATTTTGAAACTAATGCAATTTCTATTTATCCAAATCCTACTGAAGATGATTTGAATTGGTCTGGAAATATAACCGAAGGATCATTTGAAATAATAAACATAATAGGTCAAAAAGTTATAACAGGAAAAATTGATTTGAATAAAAAAGAAATAAATGTTTCTACTATTCCAACTGGTATTTATGTCTTTATTATAAAAACCAATGAAGGCAATTTATATAGGTGTAAATTTTTGAAGAAATAACATAAAAAACAAGTAGCGTTTAACTTTTAATGACAGGAAAACTTTTTTTACATTTTATTTTCAAAAGCTAATTTTGTGACAATTTTCATAACAAAAAATATTTTGTCACAGTTTTGTAACAATTATTCTAAAAAACTGAAAAAAATCACAAAAAGACAACTAATTTTAAAAAGTTACAACTCAAAATGGAGGTTAAAAGCTCAAAACCACAACTTAACATCTTAAAAAAATCATAAAATTAAGTTAAAAAAATAATTATTTTTACGATAAATCAACAAAAATATAACAAAAACCCCTGTTCCCTTTTGTATTTTTTTTCTAAAAAAAAGAAAAAATAAAGCTCACAACAGTTTACTGATAATCAAAAGAGTAAGGCCTAAATAAAAAACAAACACTTAAAAAAAACTAACTAAACAAGTCATAAAAAAATGGTAGAAAATTTCAACATCCCTTTATAATACGCCATAGTTTGCCCCAGCTAAACGCTTTTCTCTTAGCATTTAAACCCTTACTTTTACAATATAAATAAACTACAAACTTTTTTAAATGAAAAAAATTACATTAATGTGTGTAGTATTGTTAGCTTTTTGTTGGCAATCTTATGCACAATTTACCGAAAATTTTGACGCAAGTACCGACCTACCCACAGGTTGGTCAATTATTAACCAAGGAGGTTCAAATGAGTGGACCATCTACAACCAAGGTTCTGACGCTCATTCAGGAACAAACATTGCTCGTATTCAATACAATACCGTAGCCCATGATGATTATTTAATTACTCCTGCAATTAACGTAACAGCTCAAATAAACGATAGAATTTCATTCTATATCAAATCCATAAACTCAGGATTTTTAGAGCCTTATGAAGTTTTATTATCAACTACAACCAATACAACAGATACTGATTTTTCTGTAGTATTACAAGCCGAACAAATTGCGAGCGCTACATGGAACAAAAAAGAATTTAATTTAACTCCTTACATAGGCCAAACCGTTTATATTGCCATTAGAGCAACAGGAACCGATGAAGACCGTTTAGGAGTTGATGATTTTGTAAATGATGCCAATCCAACTTGCCCACAGCCAACAGCTTTAACAGCAAATAATATCGTTCCTACAGCAGCAACATTAAGCTGGACAGAAAACGGAACAGCTTCTTTATACAATGTAGAAGTAATTACTTCTGGAGTTACTCCTACTGGGGTTGCAACAGACTCAGGTGTTACAAACGCATTTAACAAAACAGGTTTAAATGCAGCCACAGCTTATGACTTTTATGTACAAGCTGATTGTGGAAGTGGTGATTTAAGTATTTGGTCTGGTCCTTTTACTTTTACTACAGCATGTGATGCATTAGGTAGTTTTACAGAAGGATTTGAATCTTATGCAACTTCAGTTAATCCTAATTGCTGGAGTTCTAATCTAGGAGGTTCATCAGGATATGCTTATACAAGTAGTACTGAGCCATATGCAGGGGTAAGAGCTTTACGTTCAGGAAATAGTGGTTCAGCAACTGCAACTCATTATTTAGTATCTCCTTTACTTTCAGATATGCCAAGCGGTACATATCGTTTAAAAATGTATGCCAAAGGAAGTACTTCTAATACTGTAACCGTTGGTAGAATAAGTGATCCAAATAACCCAAGTACGTTTACTGCCGTTACTACTTTACCAGTAAACACTGAATATGTATTATATGCTGTTAATTTTGATACACCATCTACTGCAGGTTATTTTGCTATTAAAGTAGACTATACTTCAACATATAACTACATATCAATTGATGATGTTATATGGGAACCTATCCCATCTTGTATTGAACCATCAACATTAACTGCTGACAATATAACTGCAGCTACAGCTGAATTAGGTTGGACGGAAAACGGAACTGCAACTCAATGGAATATTGAATGGGGAACTGTTGGTTTTACACCAGGTTCTGGGACTATGGTTACAGGAGCAACAGCTAATCCTTATTTATTATCAGGATTAGATTCTGAAACAAATTACGAATTTTACGTACAAGCAGATTGTGGTGGTGGAGACACTAGTTCTTGGACAGGACCTTTTTCATTCACAACTTTAATTTCTTGTCCAAAACCAACCGATTTAACAGCTACAAATGTAACATCTACAACTGCTGATTTAGGTTGGACAGAAAATGGAACTGCTACCCAATGGAATATCGAATGGGGAACAACAGGATTTACACAAGGTACTGGAACAATGATTACAGGAACAACTACAAATCCTACCCCATTACCAGGATTAATAGCAGCAACATCATATAGCTTCTATGTACAAACAGATTGTGGTGGTGGTGATACAAGTACATGGGCTGGTCCTTTTACTTTTGTTACGTCATGTTTAGCTGTTGATAGTTTTAGTGAAAATTTTGATGGAGTAGCAACTCCAGATTTACCAGCATGTTGGTCTATAGTTCTTGATAATGGAGTATCAACTTATGCTTCAGTAACAACATCTAATTCTGCCGATTATTCAGCACCAAATGGAGTAGCTTTATACAATTCAAGTTCGCCAAGTGATTCAAACATTATGCTTGTTTCTCCTTTATTATCAAATTTAAGTGCAGGAACAAATCAATTGCGTCTTTTTGCAAGAGCAACTGAAGAATCTCAAGATATTGAAGTAGGAACTATAACAGATCCTTCAAACGGTTCTACCTTTACTGCATTAGAAACAGTAAACTTAACTACAACGCATACAGAATATACTATTCCTTTTGCTTCTTATGCAGGAACAGACACTTATATTGCTATCCGCAGATTATCTACATCAACTTATACTTATGTTTATTTAGATGATATTATATGGGAAGTAACTCCAACTTGTGTTGCACCAGCTACAGGTTCATTAACAGCAACGAATATTACAAGTACTTCTGCTGACTTAGGTTGGACAGAAAGTGGATCTGCTACTGTTTGGGACATCGAATTAGGTTTAACAGGTTTTACACCTACAGGAACACCTACAGAATTAGGAGTAACAACTAACCCCTATCCAGCAACATTACTTACTGCTAATACAAGTTATGATTTTTATGTAAGAGCTAGTTGTGGTAGTGGAGATGCATCTGATTGGAGAGGTCCTTTTACATTTTACACAGGACATTGTATTCCTACAGGAACTAGTGCTGATACTTATATTGATATTTTTACAACAACTAATGGTGCTGTAAACATAGACAATTCAGGTTCTGGATTTTCTACAGGAAATTATGGCAACATGTACAACACTATGAGTGTAAGCCAAGGTCCTAATGGAACAGTAGATTTTAATGTGGAAATTGTATCAGGAACAGTAGGTTGTGCTATTTGGATTGACTGGAATAATGACTTAGTATTTGATGCAACTGAAACAGTTTACAGTACTACTGATTATGGAAATGGACCCTTTACAGGAACAATAACAGTACCATCTGGAACTGCAGACGGTGATTATAGAATGCGAGTAATGATTGATTATAATGACTCAAACCCTGGAGACGATAATGCTTGTTCATTGGCTTATGGAAGAGGAGAAGTTGAAGATTATAAATTTACAGTTGACGCAACTTTATCTGCAAAATCTTTTGACAGTTCAAATTTTGTAGCTTATCCAAATCCGGTTAAGGATGTGTTGAATTTATCATATACTTCAGCAATATCTTCTGTTAAAGTAATGAACTTACTAGGACAAGAAGTAATGACTAAAAAAGTTGGAAATACTTCAACTCAAATTGACATGTCTGGATTAACAGCTGGTGCTTACATTGTAACTATCACTGTTGACGATATAGTTAAATCAATAAAAGTAATTAAGCAATAGTCTTATAAATACATTTATATTAAAAGCCTTGTCATTAATTTTGACAAGGCTTTTTTGACATAAAAAAGTATTTAAGATTCTATCACACTATACTGCAAATTATAAGATTTTAATATTTATGTAATCTTTTAGGATTTTTTCTACCATCAAAAACATCTAAAACAATAACGCTCTCTTCATTTCTTTCATAGATAATTTTATAATTCCAAATACTCACATGACGAAACTTTTGTTTGTTAATTATAGGATCAATAGAATATTCGACTCTTTTATCTTTTAATTTCTCAACTAATTCTATAATTCCGTCAACAACTTTAACAGCATTTTGAGGACTATCTTCAAAAATGTATTCGTAAATTTCAGTTAGAGAATTACTGGCTTCTTTTGACCAAATTAAATTCATTTTTTACTAGAAAAAATTCGCTTTTTAACTTCTTCAGTAGTAAAAGTTGTAGCTCCATTAGCAATAGATTCACTAACAGACTCAATATGATTCATATATTGATTTCTAGTCAAAGGCATACCATCAATAGTGTAAGCCACAATATAATTACCATTTAAAACGGTATCAAGTTCATCTAAAAGTTTTTCATCTTGAATACTTTGCACTTTTTTGATGATTTTGGATTTATGCTGCTCTAAATTCATAATTACTACTTTAGTATAGTAAAAATAAGAAAAAATATTTGTAAAACAAATTACAAAAAAAGAGCTCCTTATGAAGCTCTCTTATGTCTTATAAAAAAGTCTTGTTTGTAAAATCTTACCATAAGATACTGATTAGCTTCTTAAAAGATGCTGAAACAAGTTCAGAATGACAGAAGTCAATTAATAATTCAACAATTCTTCCATCTTCGCTTTAACTTTATCCACATTTGGAATCATAGTAAATTCTAAAGTGCTATTTAGAGGAATAGCGGGCATGTTTTCTGAACCAATTACCATTACAGGTGCATCCAAATGTTTGAAACACTTTTCTTGGATTAAACCGGCTAAACTTCGTGCAAATGAATTATTTGTTGGTTCTTCAGTTACTACTAAACATTTTTTAGTTTTTCTAACTGATTTTAAAATGGTTTCTTCATCTAAAGGATACAAAGTACGCAAATCGATAATCTCTACTTGACTTTTAATAGCAATCGAAGCATTTAATGCCCAATGCACTCCCATTCCATAAGTAATAATTGAAATAGTTTCGTTTGTTTCTTGTTCCCAAACTTCTTGTACTATGTTGGCTTTACCAAAAGGTAATATATAATCTTCACTAGGCTCATTTACTCTTGCAGCATCTGTTCCTTTTACTTTACTCCAATACAAACCTTTGTGTTCTAAAAACACTACAGGATTTGGATCGTAATAAGCCGCTTTTAATAAGCCTTTTAAATCGGTTCCATTACTCGGATAAGCTATTTTGATTCCTCTAATATTAGTTAAAACACTTTCTACAGAAGAAGAATGATATGGACCACCACTGCCATACGCACCAATAGGCACACGTAAAATCATACTCACTGGCCATTTACCATTAGACAAATAACACGAACGACTGACTTCAGTAAACAATTGGTTTAATCCTGGCCAAATATAATCGGCAAATTGTACCTCAACAATAGGCTTTAATCCCACAGCAGACATTCCTACAGTAGAACCTACAATAAAAGCTTCTTGAATGGGTGTATTGAAAACGCGTTCGTCTCCAAACTTTTGAGCTAAAGTAGCGGCTTCTCTAAAAACGCCTCCTAATCTTCCTCCAACATCTTGTCCGTATAATAAACTTTCTGGATGTTTTCTCATTAATTCTTCTACTGCAAATAAAGCACAATCCACCATTACAACTTTTTCTTCTCGCTCTGGGTTTCGCTCTCCTACTTCCTCTGTAATAGGTGTAGGTGCAAAATCATTTGTAAACAAATCAGCTGGACTTGGGTCTTCTGCTTGTTGGGCTTTTTCAAAATCTTTTTTAACTACAGCTAAGGCTGTTGCTAGTTCCGTATCTATTTCTTGTTGAGAAAATCCTGCATTTACTAATTGTTTAACTAAAACAGGAAATGGATCACGAGATTGAGCTTCTTCTAAATCATCACGATACCATTCCATTCGAACACCTGATGTATGATGATTTAACAAAGGAACTTTAGCATGTACTAAAAAAGGTCTTCTTTCTGTACGTATGGTTTTTATTACGCTTTGTAAAGCTTCGTAGCTTTCGGTAAAATTAGCACCATCAATACTAATAGCTTCAATTCCATGAAATCCTTTGGCATACTCAAACGCATTTTGAGCACGAGTTTCTGCAGCATTAGCTGAAATATCCCAACCGTTATCTTGTACTAAATACAAAATAGGCAATTGTTTTAAGGCTGCCATTTGAAGAGCTTCTGCAATTTCTCCTTCCGTAACTGACGCGTCACCTAATGAACAAACTACTAATGGACTTTCTTGGTTTTTATCTTGAATTCCTGTTTTCTCTTTATACCAAAACCCCATTGCTGCTCCAGTTGCTGGAATAGCTTGCATACCCGTAGCTGAAGATTGATGTGGAATTTTAGGTTTATCTATATCGTTTAAACTAGGATGGCAGTAATAGGTTCTTCCTCCAGAAAAGGGATCGTCTTTTTTTGCCATTAATTGCAACATTAAATCATAAGGTTGCATTCCTATTCCAAGCAACATGGCATCATCTCGGTAATAAGGGAAAGCGTAATCCTGTGGTAATAATTGCATGGCTACAGCAATCTGAATGGCTTCGTGCCCACGTGATGTAGCATGTACGTATTTTGAAACTATCTTGAAATTTTCTTCATACAATTCACTCATGGCTTTTGCAGTTGCCATGGTTGAGAATGCTTTTTTTAATATGCTTTTATCTAACATTATTTATTCTTTATACTTTCTAACATCACAATTGAAACTTTTTTTAGTATCAAATGTTTGTTCAGTTAAAATTAACTTTCCTTTTTTCCATCTTTCCATTTTCAGAGGTGTTCCATCTTCTTTATAAAATAACTGAACACATGTAGGCTTATCATATTCAAAGGCTCCAACAGTTTTTACATTACCATTTTCATAATACTGATAACAAATCCCATGTTTTTTTCCTTCAATTAAAAAATTTTCAATTTTAAAAAATCCGTTTGAATAATATTCTTTATAATTTTCATACTCATATCCATCTTCTTTTTCCTCAACTAGAGTTTCACTTTTATAATTTCCATTTTCAAAGAATTCAATTGTTCGAGTAGTTCTATAATTCTTTTCTTTTATCCATTTTTCATCATAATATTCTACCTCACTTAATGTATGGTTATCATTAAATGACTGAGACATAATTTTTTTACCAGCATTATAAAAATCAATAGACTTAATATTTTCACTTTCCGAATAGTAGTAAAAATTACCTTGCTCAATTCCACAAAAATAATTTGATATACTCTTTATTTTTCCAGTTTCATAATACTCTTTCCATTCTCCATTTAATATTCCATCTTTTATTGAATCTTTTTTAACTACTCCACATCCGACAGTAATTAATATTACTTTATTTGTTTTATACTGGCAATTTTTAAAAACACCTTCTCTTTTAATTACTCCATTGGAATAATATTCTCTGTAAATACTATCTAAAACATTATTAACAATATAACTCTCATAAAAAATATTTCCATTATCATATTTCTTTACAATCTTTTCTTGTGAAAACAAATTACAAAAAAACATTACCATTATTAATGTAAATATTTCTTTCATAATACTCTATTTCGCTTCTACAATCCAACCGAACTTATCAGCTTCTTTTTGGACTTTAATAGCATTCAAAGTATCATTTACCATAACCGATACTGGATTTTCATCTGGAAATTTAATAGTAAAATCTTCGTTTCCTAGCTCTTCTATCATTGCTATTCCTACAGCTGTTCCTGCTCCAAAGGCTTCTTCTAATGTACCGTTTGCAGATGCTTCTTTAATTTCGGATAATTTTATGGGTCTTTCAGTTACTTCAAAACCTTTATCTCTTAATAATTCAATTACACTCATACGGGTAATTCCCGCTAAGATTGAACCACTTAAATCAGGTGTAATGAATTTTCCATCGATTTTGAAGAAGATATTCATGGTTCCTACTTCTTGTATGTACTCAAAATCTTGTGCATCTAACCACAGTACTTGGTCATATCCTTTCGCTTTTGCAAATTCTGTTGGACGAATAGCCGCTGCATAATTTCCTGCTGCTTTGGCTTCCCCTGTTCCACCATTTACGGCGCGAACGAATTTTTTTTCTGCATATAATTTAATTTTTCTGCTAAAAAAGGGTCCTGCTGGTGATGCCATTACAATAAACTTATAGCTTGTTGCTGCACGCATTCCAATAAAGGCTTCGTCTGCATACATAAATGGTCTTAAATATAAAGCACTTCCCTCTTGTGCTGGAATCCAGTTTTTTTCAAGAGCTGTAAATTGCTTTAAGGCTTCTACAAATAAATCTTCTGGAAAAGCAGGCATTCCCATTCTATCTGCACTAAAATTCATTCGTTTTGCATTCTTTTCTGGACGAAATAATAAAGGTGTTCCGTCTTTCCCTAAAGTAGCTTTCATTCCTTCAAAAATAGCTTGACCGTAATGCAATGCCATAGCTGCTGGATGAGTTGGAATTAATGCTAAAGGCTCAATTCTTGGATTTTGCCATACTCCATTTTTATAATCACAAATAAACATATGATCGGTAAACCTTGTTCCCATTGTAATGTTATTCAAGTCTACCTCTGCAACTTTTGATTGATTAACTTTTGTGATTTTTATATCTAATGTCATAGTCTCGGTCATCTTTTATATCGTTGTGTTTGTTTCAAATTGTTCTAAATAATCTCCTATTCTTCTTAGGAATGATCCTCCTAAAAACCCATCTACTACTCTATGGTCGAAAGAAAGAGAAAGATACATCATACTTCTAATGGCAATTTCGTCTCCATTAGCTGTTGTGATTACTTCTGGTCTCTTTTTAATGATTCCCAAAGCTAAAATAGCGACTTCAGGCTGATTAATAATCGGTGTTCCCATTAGACTTCCAAAAGTTCCCACATTTGATATTGTAAAGGTACTTCCCTGAATTTCTTCTGGTTTGAGTTTGTTGTTTCGAGAACTATCAGCCAAATGGTTTACGTCTTTTGCAAGAGCAACCAAATCTTTTTCATTGGCATTTTTAACCACTGGAACAATTAAATTTCCACTAGGTAAAGCTGTTGCCATTCCTACATTTATGTCCTTATGAACGAATATTTTTTTATCATCTACAGAAACATTTATTAAAGGATAATCCTCTATTGCTTTAGCTACTGCTTGAACAAAAATGGGTGTAAACGTTAATTTTTCGTTGTATTTTTCTTGAAATTTGTCCTTGTTTTGATTTCTCCAATTAACCAAGTTCGTTACATCTACTTCTATATATGAGGTTACATGCGGAGAAGTTTGTTTAGAGTACACCATGTGATCCGCAATCATTTTGCGCATTCTATCCATTTCTACAATACTATCTTTTCCTTCTACAAAATTGATTTTTGGTTTTGGAAAATTCGTTAATGGTTGATGGTTAATAGTTGATGGTTTGCTTTGTAATGGGTATTTTCTATGCTTTAAATAATTAAAAACATCACTTTTTTGAATACGTCCATCTGCTCCTGAACCAGGAATACTTTGTACTTCTTCTAAAGAAAGATTTTCTTTTTGAGCTATGCTTATAATTAATGGAGAAAGAAAAGCATCTGGATTACTTTTTAGCTGCTTAAATTCAGTATTTTGTTGCTTAATAACTTCAGATTGTGTTTCTACTTTATCATTGTTAGCAACATCTTGCTTCTTATCTCTTATCACTTGCTTCCCATCAGCATCAATCAACGCTAAAACAGTTCCTACAGCAACTACATCGTCTTTTTGAAAACGAATTTCTGTAATTGTTCCAGAAACAGGTGATGGCACTTCGCTATCAACTTTATCTGTTGCAACTTCTAAAATAGTTTCTTCTGCTTCCACAAAATCTCCCACGTTTTTCAACCAAGAAATTATAGTTGCTTCTGAAATACTTTCACCCATCTTGGGCATTTTAAATTCTATTGTCATTTTTATTTCATTAATACGTTGCTGTTGAGACGTTGCTGTTGAGACGTTGCTGTTGAGACGTTGCATTGCAACGTCTCTGCACGAATTATTATATTTTTTTTGAATCGTTCTTATGCAACGTTTCTAATAATGTTTTGTAAAATGCTTCTTGTGTAGGTCTGTCGGTTGGAATTTCTCTTAACGGTTCAACTGCTTTTAAGGTTTCGTAGCATTCTTTTGGCAATTGTTGGTATAAGGCTGTTCCTTTTGTTTTCCAATCTATCATTTCATCTGAAACATCTTTTATGATAGTAGCTGGATTTCCTACCACCATTTTACGTTTTGGAATTTGCATTCCTGCTTTCACAAAGGCTAAAGCCCCAATGATACATTCATCACCTACGGTAACATCATCCATGATTACGGCATTCATTCCTACAAGGCAATTGGCTCCAATGTTAGCTCCATGAATAATGGCTCCATGTCCAATATGTGCTCCCGCTTTTAAAACCATTGATTTTCCTGGAAACATGTGAATGGTGCAATTTTCTTGAACGTTACATCCATCTTCAATAATAATTTCACCCCAATCGCCACGAATAGCCGCACTAGGACCAACATATACGTTTTTTCCAATAATTACATTGCCCGTAACTGCTGCTTGCGGATGAATGAAACTACTTTCGTGTATAACAGGGATAAACCCTTTGAATTCGTATATCATTTTTTTGTTGTATAGTGTATTGTTGTAAAATGTATATTGCTCTTTTCAGTATACAATATACATTTTACAGTATACAATTACTTGAATTTCTTCAACGTTTCTTTAGTGAAATCGGATAAAACTAATCGTCCACTTATGGCTGCTCTTTCGGCTAAAAGGGTATCCCAATCTTCTGTTCCTCTCCAAAAAACTTTTTTCATTTCTTGCATCGCTTCTGGATTATAAGTACAAAGATGTTCTGCAAACTTTTGAACTTCTATGTCTAATTCTTCTATGCTCTCATATACATTAGCAAATAATCCTTTTTGTTTTGCCCAAGTTGCTTCATAAAATGTATTAGCATCAATAGCGATTTGTGACATGGCAGAAACACCCATCTTTCTTTCAATAGCTGGTGCTACTACAAAGGGGCCAATTCCAACATTTAATTCGCTTAATTTAATGGCTGCAAATTTAGTTGCCATACAATAATCCGTTGCTGCTGCTATTCCTACTCCGCCTCCAACAGTTTTTCCTTGAATTCTTCCAATGATGAATTTTGGACATTTTCGCATAGCATTAATAACATTTGCAAATCCTGAAAAGAAAACTTTTCCAGTGGCTGCATCGTTAATTGAAATTAATTCTTGGAAACTAGCTCCTGCACAAAATGTTCTGTCTCCACCACTTTTTAAGACGATAACTTTTACTTCATTATTGTTTCCTATTTCTGTAATAGTGTTGGCTAAACTAGCTAATACATCACTCGGCAATGAGTTGTGTTCTGGATGAAAAAACTCTATCGTAGCAATATTATTTTGTATGTTATGTTTTACGTATGGTTCCATATTTATTTTATAAAATATTAAATTGTTCAAAATGATGATTTAGATGTTTTCTTTCTAACAAATACCATTCATATCGATTCATTTCACCAAAAACTGCATTTATTAATTTATGGTCTGGGTTTTGTTTAAAAAAGGCTAAATAGGCTGATCTTGCTTCCAACATTTTTTCTTTTGCTGTAGCTAAGTCAGTATGTTTTAACTCATTTATTTTTGATTTTTCGGCTAACGGGAATTCAAAATTATGAGGCATTTTATTATAATCATAAAGTGTATTATGTACTTTATCTAAAATTTTCTCAGGTGTTTTGATTTCAAAATCTTGAATTTGTCCTGATGCAATTTTATAACTATATTCCATGTGCTCAATCATTTGTTGGGCTGACATAGTTCCCCAATTTGGTTTTGAATTTTCTGTTAGTTTATATAAACATTCTTGAATTTTCTCTTCGGTCATTTCAACGAATGTTTCTTGCTTTTTTTGCACCATTGTTAGAATTGTTGCAACAGCTACTAATTCATCTTCCGCATCAAAAACCTCAACAAACCATTTTACAATTCCGCTTGGATGTTCAGCTGAAGCTACATCTCTATCTACTTTTTGTTTACATGTTAAACGCACATAAACGGTATCATTGTGGTATAATGGACGTAAGAAACGACACTCTTCTAAACCGTAATTAGCGGAAACTGGCCCTTTATTTGGATATACGAATAGCCCTGCTGCTGCTGAAATAATAAAATAGCCGTGAGCCGTGCGTTTTTCAAAAATACTTCCGTCAAGTGATGTTATATCCGTATGGGCATAAAAATGATCCCAAGTAAGGTTAGCAAAATTAATTATATCGGTATCTGTAAATGTACGCTTGTGTGTTTTTAAAGACATCCCTGGTTGAATATCTTCCCAGTGGTATTTGAAAGGATGCTCAGGTGCTTCTTTATATTTGGCATTAGCTTGATAAATCCCTGTAATTTCGGTTAATGTAGTTGGTGAACCTTGGATAGCACAACGTTGCATATAATGCTTAATACCTCGTACTCCTCCCATTTCTTCTCCACCACCTGCACGACCAGGACCACCGTGAACTAGCATAGGAAGTGGTGAACCGTGACCTGTACTTTGTTTAGCCATTTCGCGATTTCCGACTAAAATTCTTCCATGATGCGAAGCAGCTCCGATAACATAATCTCTTGCTATAGCATCATCATAAGTGAAAATTGAAGATACTAACGAACCCTTACCCATTTGAGATAGTGTGATTGCATCTTCTAATGTTTTATAAGGCATTATTGTTGAAACGGGTCCAAATGCTTCAATTTCATGAACAGCAATATTCGTAAATGGATTATTTTCACGCATTAAAATAGGTTTCATAAATGACCCTTTTGTAGCATCTGCTCCTATTGTTTGAACTTCATCAAAATTTCCATATACCATTTCTGCTGTTTGAGCAATTTTGGCAACTTGATTTTTAACAGTCTCTACTTGTGTTTTATTGATTAAAGCTCCCATTCGAACTTCTTTTAGTCTTGGGTCACCAATAGTAACTTTATCTAATTGAATTGCAAGTGCTTTTTGTACATCATCTGTTAATTCTTCTGGAACAATAATTCTTCTGATAGCCGTACACTTTTGTCCGACTTTTATTGTCATTTCATTTTTGACTTCTCTAATGAATAAATCAAATTCTGGTGTTCCAGGAACAGCATCTTTTCCTAAAATAGAACAATTTAATGAATCGGCTTCCATTGTAAAAGGCACAGATTCTTCAACTAATCTTGGATGATTTTTTAATAATTTTCCAGTATGTGCTGAACCTGTAAAAGTTACTACATCTTGTGATTCTACTGTATCTAAAATAGAGGTTGTCTTTCCTGCTAGTAATTGTAATGCTCCTTCTGGTAAAATACCTGAAGCTATTATTTCTCTAACGACTGCTTCTGTTAAAAAAGCAGTTTGTGGTGCTGGTAAAACTACTGCTGGCATTCCAGCCATCCAGTTAACAGCACATTTTTCTAACATTCCCCAAATAGGAAAGTTAAAAGCATTGATATGAACAGCAACTCCTTGTTTAGGAACCAAGATGTGGTGTGCCATAAATCGACCTCCTTTTGATAAGTCAATTGGATCACCTTCTACATGAAACGGTTGGTTTGGAAATAACTTTCGTAGTGAAGCATTTGCAAAAAGATTTCCGAATCCCCCTTCAATATCAATCCAACTGTCAATACGTGTAGCACCCGTTTTATAACTTATTTCATAGAAGGTCTCTTTTCTTTTGGCAAGATATAAGGCTAATGTTTTTAGCATATTCCCTCTTTCTTGAAAAGTCATTTTACGAAGTGTATTTCCTTTTTCTCTTCCGTATGCTAACACTTTGGGAATATCTAATCCTTCTGTTGATGAAAAACCAATAATCTCACCTGTTACGGCATCAAACATAGGAATTCCATCTCCTTGTCCTTCAATCCAATTTCCGTTTATGTAGTTTTGTAATTTCATTTATGCTGAATTTAGTTCAGTATGTATTTGTTATATCGTAAATTATACGCGCTCTATAATGGCTGCATAACCTTGTCCTACTCCAATACACATTGTAATCAATGCATATCTTTTTCCTGTTAATTGTAATTCTAATGCTGCTGAATAAGCAATTCTTGCTCCTGTTACTCCAAGTGGATGCCCAATAGCAATTGAACCTCCGTTTGGATTTACTCTTGCATCGTCATCTTTTAAACCTAATTCACGTAAACAAGCTATACTTTGAGAAGCAAATGCTTCATTTAGTTCAATGATGTCGATTTGGTCTAATGTTAGGTTGGCTTTTGCTAAGGCTTTTTTTGTTGCTTCAACTGGACCAATACCCATTATTCTTGGTTCTACTCCTACTACTGCTGAACTTACTATTCTAGCGATTGGTTTTAAACCGTATTTTTGAACGGCTTCTTCCGATGCAATAATTGTTGCTGCAGCTCCATCATTTAATCCAGAAGAGTTTCCTGCTGTTACACTTCCGTCTTTTTTAAATGCTGGACGTAATTTCCCCAATATTTCTAATGAGGAAGTTGGTTTAATAAACTCATCTTTTGAAAAAACGACAGGATCTCCTTTTCGTTGTGGAATTTCAACCGCAACGATTTCTTTCCCCAAACGACCAGAATTTTGAGAAGTTGTAGCTTTGATTTGACTATTTAAAGCAAATTTATCTTGGTCTTCTCTTGATATATTGTATTTTTCTACTAGGTTTTCTGCTGTTTCTCCCATAGCATCTGTACCAAACATGGCATGCATTTTTGGATTCACAAAACGCCATCCGAAACTTGAATCATACATTTTAGAATCTGTACCAAATGCTGAAGATGGTTTTGAAACTACTAATGGTCCTCTAGTCATATTTTCAACTCCACCAGCAATAAAGACATGTCCGTCTCCTGCTTTTATAGCACGATTAGCATGGATAATTGCAGACAGACCAGAACTACACAAACGGTTTACTGTTTCTCCAGGAACTGTGTGTGGCAAACCTGCTAGCAATAATGCCATTCTTGCTACATTTCTATTGTCTTCTCCAGCTTGATTAGCGCAACCTAAGATTACATCATCATAAGCTTCTTTGGGTATATTGGGATTGTTTTCTACAACTGTTTTTATTACTAATGCAGCCAAATCATCCGTACGAACAGGTGCTAAACTGCCTTGGTAACTTCCTATTGGTGTTCTTATTCCGTCTATTATGTATGCTTCCATTTCAATAATTATGAATTATTAGTTAATGAATTATTAATTCTTAACCTATAAATTTATTTTGTTATAATAATTATACTTTTAATTATTTCTAATATTTCTGTTGTTTGTGAATAGATTATTTTAAAATCTTTTCTTCAATATATTTTGTTTGTTTTAATAGTTAGTGATTCATCACTCATTCCCACTCTTTTGATGTTCTATAAACAACACCTTTAAAAAGGGCTACTAATTCACCGTTTCTTTTTACTTCTATAATATTAAAACCTAACTTATTATTTACTTTTTCTATGATAGATTCAGCTACTAAATAATCGCCTTCGTTTACAGCTTCTATATGATTGATTGAGGTTTCAATAGAAACGGCAAATTTTCCATGTGTATTGGCTGCAAAACCAAAGGCTGTATCTGCTAGTGAATAGGTTATGCCTCCATGTGCTTTATTCATACTATTAAGCATTTCTTTTCGCACTTTCATGGCAACTTTGCAACGACCAATTTCACAATGTAAAATTTCGATTCCTAACCATTGGCTGTAGGCATCTTGAGAAAGCATTTTGTGTGGTATTTCTGTTCCTTTCATTAAAAAAAGTTTTTATTTTCTTTATTCATCTTTCTTAAAATTGGACTGCAACGGTATCTGTCTTCGTGATATTCGTTGTATAATTCATCTAATTTTTCTACACACCAATTGATTCCTAGTTCATCTGCCCAAGCTAATAATCCTTTTGGATAATTTACTCCTTTGGTCATAGCATTATCGATATCATTAGCAGAAGCAATATTTAAAAACAAAGCATCAGCTGCTTCATTGATTAGCATTACTAGTACCCTTTCAAAAATTGATTTTGCCAATAGAATATCTTCTACTGGTTCTGGCAATACTGCATTTTCAGCATAATTATAAAAACCTCTACCTGATTTTCTTCCTAAATAACCCGCTTCAACTAAGCGTTTTTGAGTTAATGATGGTTTATATCTTGGGTCATAATAAAAAGCAGTAAATACGGTTTCTGTTACAACATAGTTTACATCATGACCTATAAAATCCATTAATTCAAAAGGTCCCATTCTAAATGCTCCAACTGTTTTTAATGCCCAATCAATGGTGGCTATACTAGCAATTCCTTCTTCTAAGATTCTTAAACTTTCACTATAAAAAGGTCGCGCTACTCGGTTTACAATAAATCCTGGTGTGTCTTTAGCAACTGCTACTACTTTTTTCCAATCTGAAATAGTTTGTACGGTTCTATTTACTACATCTTCACTCGTTTGGATAGCTGGAACAACTTCCACTAATTGCATTAAAGGTGCTGGATTAAAAAAATGAATTCCAATGACGCGTTCTGGTTTTTGACAAGATGCTGCAATGGAAGTTATGGATAATGAAGAGGTATTAGAAGCTAGAATGGTGTTCTGGGAAACGAGAGATTCTAGTTCAAAAAACACTTTACGCTTGACTTCTAAATTTTCGACTATGGCTTCAATAACTAAATCAGAATCTGATAAATCTTGTAATGTATTTACATAGTGGATATTATTTTGGATTCGATTTTTCTCTACTGCATCAATCTTTTCTTTTTCGATTAAACGGTTTAAAGTTTTTTCTAAATTGATTTTACTTTTTATTAGAGCTTCTTTATTTAGATCGAATAATTTCACTACACAACCAGAAGTTGCTGCTACTTGTGCAATACCACTTCCCATTGTTCCTGAACCAATTACTGCTACATTCATTTATTAATTTCCTTTAAATTCAGGTTTTCTTTTTTCTACGAAAGCCGTTACTCCTTCTTTATAATCGTTTGACGAACTGGCTTCAATTTGCAAATCGCTTTCTAAAGCTAATTGTTCGTTTAGGTTATTGCTCATGGATTGATTTAGTAATCTTTTAGTTAATCCTAAAGCTTTCGTTGGCATATTAGCTAAGGTTATAGCTAATTTATTTACTTCTTCTTCAAATGTTTCTGCTGAAAACACTTTGTATATCATTCCTAAATCTAAGGTTTCCTGTGCAGATACTTTATCACCTAGCATCATTAGTGCTGATGCTTTTTGAAAACCAATTAATCTTGGCAAAAAGAATGTTCCTGCACTATCTGGTATTAATCCTATTTTACTAAAGGCTTGAATAAAACTTGCATGTTCACTTGACACTACAATATCACAGGCTAAAGCTATATTGGCTCCTGCTCCTGCTGCTACTCCATTTACAGCTCCGATGATTGGTTTTTCAATCGTTCTTATTTTTTGGATAATGGGATTATAATGTTCTTCTAAAATTTTACGAAAACCTGGATTTAATTCTGGGTCAGTTACCTCTTTTAAATCTTGTCCTGCACAAAATGCTTTTCCATTTCCTGATAAAACAATGGCTCTTACATTACTATCTTTTTCACAATCCGTTAATGTTTTTTGCAAAAGCAAAGCCATTTCGCGATTGAAGCTATTAAAAACCTCTGGTCTGTTTAGCGCTATGTAGGCTATTTTATTTTCAATTTTAATTAGAATTGAGCTCATTATTTTTCTGTTATTTTAAAATATGGATTATAAATAATTCCAATAATATTTTTCCAAGGGTCGTATACACTTGCTAAGACAATTTCTCCACCTACATTATTAGGTTCTTCATGTTTAGTTGCACCAAGATCTAATAGAGATTGATAAGCTTCTTGAATATTAGCAACTCCCCAATATGATACTGCTGTACCATTATCAGTTCCTTTAACAGTTTCCTTTGGGTGTAGCCCTAATTCATATCCTCCAATATTAAATCCTACATAATAAACGGTATCATAATAAGGTACTGCTTTAAAGGCTTTCATATACCATTCTTTGGCTTTTTGAAGATCATCTACCATATATACTACCGTTCGAAGTCCTAACATTGCTGATTGATTATTCATATCTTTATTTTAAGCATTTAAAATAGTCGAAAGGCTCTAAACAATCTTCACATTGAAAAAAGGCTTTACAAGCTGTGGAACCAAATTGACTAACTAATTTTGTGTTTAATGATCCACATTGTGGGCATTTAACTACTCTTTTATTGCCAAGAAGAGCTTCTTTATCTGCATCGGCTGATAATGGTGATGCAATACCATATTTTTCTAATGCTTTTCTTCCTTTTGGTGTTATCCAATCGGTTGTCCAAGCAGGTGATAATATTAATTCAACTTTAGCGATATATCCTTTTTTTTTGAATGCTTTAATGATATCTTCTTCAATTACATCCATCGCAGGACAACCACTGTATGTAGGTGTGATTTGAATTTCAGCAATACCATTAACTATTTTTGCAGAACGCACAACTCCCATTTCCATAATCGATAAGACTGGAATTTCAGGATCGGAAACTGTTTCGAGAATTTCGAAGAGTTGTTGATCGATATGTTGTAATTGTTCTGTCATTTTTTTATTTAAGCGCAAAGACTTACTCAATATTCACTAAGTACTTTTTTACCAATTCATATTTGGATATGCCAATTGCATGTATTGCATTTCAGCTAGCAAATAACCTAAATGCTCAGTATGTATGCCTTGTTTACCGCCTTTTTGAAAATAAGTTATTGTTGGAGTTTCTAGTGTTGCTTCATCTAAAATTTCACTAACTTTTTTGTAAAATGATTCTTTTAATAAAGTTACGTCTACTCCAATTCCTTCAGTAATCATTGCTTTATCAGCATCTGTTACATGAAATAGTTCATCTGTATAAATCCATAAATCATTTATGGCTGTTTGAATTCTTTCATGACTTTCTGTTGTTCCATCACCTAAGCGTTTAATCCAATCTGAAGAAAAACGAGTATGGTAAGAAACTTCTTTTATGCTTTTTTTAGCTATAGCTGCTAGTGTTTCATCTTGGCTATTTTGCAGTTTGCTTAACAACAAAAGATGATAAATATCAAATAGAAATTGTCTTGCAATTGCATAGGCAAAATCGCGATTAGGTTGTTCTACTAGAAGCACATTTTTATATTCTCTTTCTTTTCTTAAGAATGCGATTGTATCTTCGGTTGCCTCGTTACCTATTATTTTTGCCGCGTATTGGTAGTAGCTTCTAACTTGCCCAAATAAGTCTAATGAAATATTTGTCATAGCAATGTCAGTTTCTAAACTTGGGCCATGACCACAAAGTTCGCCAAGACGTTGCCCTAAGATAAGTGAGTTATCTGCAATTCCGTAAATATATTTTATTAAGTCGTTATTCATAAGTAATTTACATGTGTTTTAATTCGTCAGGAAGTTCATAGAACGTTGGGTGACGATAAGCTTTATCTTTAGCTGGTTCAAAAAGTTCTGCACTATCTTCTGGACTTGATGCTGTTATTTGTGCTGATGGTACAACCCAAATGCTTACACCTTCATTTCTACGTGTATAAACATCACGAGCATTTTCTAGTGCCATTGTTGCGTCACTTGCGTGAAGTGAACCACAATGACGGTGTTCTAATCCGTTTTTACTTCTTATAAATACTTCCCAAAGAGGCCAATTCTTCATAATTATGAATTTTAAATTATGAATTATGAATTATTGTAATTCGTAATTCGTAATTATTTATATTGCTTGTTTTACTTCTTTATTTGCTTGTTTTTCTGCGTATGCCATAGCTGCATCACGAACCCATTTCCCGTTTTCCCATGCATTTACTCTTGCTGAAATACGTTCTTTATTACAGGGTCCATGTCCTTTGACAACTTGCCAAAATTCATCCCAATTCATTTCTCCAAAATCATAAGATTGTTTGTCTTCATTCCATTTTAAATCTGGATCTGGAATTGTTAAACCTATCATTTCTGCTTGAGGAACGGTTTGGTCTATAAATTGTTGACGCAATTCGTCATTACTTTTGCGTTTCAATTTCCACTTCATAGACTGTTCTGTGTGAACAGATTCTGCATCTAAAGGTCCTAGCATCATTAATGAAGGCCACCACCAACGGTTTAATGCATCTTGTGCCATTTCTTTTTGCTCAGCTGTTCCTTCAGCTAAAGTCATCATGATTTGGAATCCTTGTCTTTGATGAAAACTTTCTTCTTTACAAACTCTTACCATTGCTCTCGCATAAGGACCAAAAGAAGTGGAACATAAGGGTACTTGATTAATAATAGCTGCTCCATCTACTAGCCAACCAATTGCTCCCATATCTGCCCAAGTTAATGTTGGGTAATTGAATATGCTTGAATATTTTGCTTTTCCTGAATGCAATTGTTCATATAACTCTTCACGAGAAATTCCAAGTGTTTCACAAGCAGAATATAAATATAAACCATGACCTGCTTCATCTTGTATTTTAGCTAATAAAGCCACTTTTCTTTTTAAGGAAGGAGCACGTGTAATCCAATTTCCCTCAGGTAACATTCCTACGATTTCAGAATGCGCATGTTGAGAAATTTGACGAATATGTGTTTGACGGTATTTCTCCGGCATCCAATCTTTAGGTTCTATTTTTTCGTCTCTAGCAATTTTTGCATCGAAAATTTCTTCTAGGTTTTTTACTTCTTTTTCTGACATAATTCTTAGTGATTAGTCGTTAGTAATTAGTTGTTAGTAACTAGTGATTCTTTTTAATTTGTAAACTCTTCTTTTTATTTACACTCCAAAATCTACTACTACTTTATCGGTTGTTGGCACAGCTTGACAGCTTAATACCAATCCTTTTGCCACTTCGTGTGCGTCTAATGCATAATTTATTTTCATTTCAACTTCTCCTTCTATGACTTTGCATTTGCATGTACTACAAACACCGCCTTTACAAGCAAAGGGCAAATCAGCTCCAGCGGCTAATGCTCCGTCTAAAATGTTGTCAAACTGTTCTTCCATTACAAAGTGAAATTCTTTTCCTCCATCTATAATGGTTACATCAGTTCCCTCAGCTTTATGTTCGACTATTTTTCTTATTCTTTTTTTATCCTCTTCAGAAATACCTGATGTAAAGAGTTCAAAGTGAATTTTATTTTTATCTAGTCCTGCAGCTACTAATTCATCCCTAAGTAAGAAAATCATTTCTTCTGGTCCACAAATGAAACATTCATCAACAGTAGGTATATCAATAATTTTACTAGTAAGTATTTGTAGTTTTTCTTTAGTAAACCTACCGTTTAATAATTCAATACTTCTGTGCTCTTTGGTTAGGAAATGAAAAATTTCAAAACGATTAAAGTATTTGTTTTTTAACTGTTCTATTTCTTCTTTAAAGATAATTGATTTTACGCTTCTGTTCAAATAAAACAGTTTAAAAGTACTATTTGGTTCTTGTGCTAAATGTGTTTTTATAATTGAAAGTATAGGTGTAATACCACTTCCTGCTGCAAAAACAATATAATTTTTAGCTTTCTCTGGCTCTATTGACACATTAAAAACACCGCTTGGTGCCATAATCTCTAAAGTATCTCCTTTTTTAAGCTTTTCGTTTATATAGCTAGAAAACAAACCTCCATTTATTCTTTTAACAGCAACTTGCCATTTATTTTCAACAGGACTTGAGCATAATGAATAAGAACGACGCACATCTTGTCCGTCAATCATTGCTTTTAATGTTAAGTGTTGCCCTTGCTTGTATTGAAACTCAGTTCTTAATTCATCAGGAATTTTAAAAGAAACTACTGAGCAATCTTTTGTTTCTTTATATATATCTTGAACTTGTATGTTGTAAAATTTTGCCATTTACTTTTGGAATTATTAAAACTAACAACCGTTAGTTTACAATGCAAATTTACTGAAAAATTATTAATGTAACGAAAACGTTGTATTTTTTTAACTTCTGTTAGTTACAAATGACACAAGTTCTTTAACAATAAAGACTTATTAAAAATATTTTCCCCTTAACTTAAATAATTCCTTTTAGTAGAACTTCTGCCATATCTTTTTTTAAAGAAGATTCTGTCAGTCTTTTTTTCTTTCCGTACCAAACATAAAGTGTTCTTAAGGTTGAGAGTATTGAAAAAATAATTACCTCTGAATTTACATTTTTAATTTCATTGGATTGAATACCCGAATTTATTAAGTTTCGAAAAGTTTCTTCATAATCTTCTCGCATTTTAATAAAATAGGTTAATTCTTCATCTGTTAAATGCATCCAATCGTTATTTAAACAAGCCAATGCGTCTGGATTTCTAACGGTAATATCTATGTGGAGTTCTATTACTTTTTCAATTTTTTGAATCGTATTCAAATCTGAAAAAGCAATTTCATTTATCCTGTTAGTGAACTCTTCTGCTATTTCTAAGATAATAAGAACAAGTATTTCTTGCTTAGATTTTATGTGGTTGTATAAACTTGCTGCTTTTATATCTAATGCTTGAGCAATATCTCTCATGGTAACTGCACTGTATCCTTTTTCTTTGAAAAGTTTTGCTGCAATGTTTATGATTTCGGATTTACGATCAATTATCTTCATGCTATAAAAATAGTAATTTGGATTGATTGTGGTAACATTTGTTACAAAAGTATATTTAGTAAATTGTATTTTTGAGTTTAAATATGCATTTTACTTGGAACAAAGATTGATGAAATTAAAAAAATAAAAGCAATGGGATTATTAGATTTATTAGGGTTAGGAAACAAAGCAGATGAAATTCAAGCTTATGTTACAAAAGGAGCTGTTATTTTAGATGTAAGAACAGCAGAAGAATTTAAAGAGGGACACATTGAAGGGTCAAAAAACATCGCGCTACAAGTTTTAAACACTAAAGTTGCAGAAATTAAAAAATGGAATAAACCAATAATTGCTTGTTGCCGTTCTGGAATGCGTAGTGGTCAAGCTACTTCAATTTTAAAACAGAACGGGATTGATTGTATTAATGGTGGTGGTTGGCAAAGTTTGGAAAGTAAATTATAAAAAAAATGACTTCTTAATAAGAAGTCATTTTTTTACAGTTTTAATTCTAAATCTTTTTCAGTTTTAACTTCCTTTCCTTTGTATTGGAGTGTCCATCCCATTGAATTTGTTAACACCAACATTTTTGATAGTTCGGAAAGCAATCGATTTTTTGCATTGGATTTCAATGTTGATTTATCTATTTTTTTAGCTAAATTTTCTTTTACTTTCTTATTGATTTTATTATAATCATCACCTGTAAATTCATTAAAAGTAGAAGATTCGGTATCATAATATTTTATGTCTGGACTAATTTTAATTTCCTCTTTTGGAACATTTGTAATTTTTAAAACCTTATTCTTCTCATCAATATCATATTTAATTTGACTTAAATCAAAGGCTACTGTAACATCTGCATTGATAACCACTAATGCTTTTTTACTGGAAAGCATTTCAGGAATATACCATTTTTCACCTCCTTTATCTTTATAAGTCAAAACTTCAGCGAAATGCCCTTCAGTCACTATAAGTTTCCCCACATTTTTTATTTGTGTTTGAATAAGATTTGTGTCGTATTCAATTGTAGTTTCATTTGAATTTTTAGTAAAATAATTATATGCTAAATAAACTATTACTGCAGCTATCAAAAAATACAAAAACTTTCCCGAACGTCCTATAGCCTGAATAATAGGAACTAACATGTTTTTGATTTGGGTTTCAGAAGAAGTTGCTCTTTTTACCATTTTAAAATGTAATTTGTGGAAATTTAGATACTAAAATATTGATTTTTTTATTCAAATTATCTAAAAATTTTTGATGACTTTCCGAATTGGGATTGAAAGGTCTATGTTTTAATGCTCTTTGAATTTCACAAACTTGATTCATTAATCCAAATTCTTTTTCATCTACATAATTTTCAAAGAATTTTATCCAAATATAATCAATAGCTGTTTGGTTTGGATGCAACATATCTTCCGCATAAAAACGATAATCCCTTAGTTCATCCATCATTATTTCGTAGCTTGGAAAATAGTTATTGGTTGTTATTTCTTGCTTACAGGAATGAATTGCAGAAATTAAATGAGCTTTGCTTCTTTGATTTTCCACAAAACCATCTTTTATGTGACGAACGGGTGAAACAGTAAAAATGAAATGGCAATTTGGATTTACCTTTTGAATTAGCGCTATGGTATTTTGCATAGATTTTTCAATAGTATCTATGGAAAGAATTTCTTTTGAAAATTGTTTCTGAGGTACCTTATGGCAATTAGCTACAATTTCGTTGGATTCAATATTTCTATAAACCCATGAAGTTCCATAAGTAATGATTAAATGTGACGTTTGGGGTAAAGAATTGAAAGATTGAGCAATTAAATGATTTAATTGTTTTAGAAATTCTTCTTTATTTGGATTAGATAATTCGGAATGGACTTCATAGCAATGCCATAAATCGTTGTGAAAGAAGATATCTTTTTCTGTGAATTCAATTTTATTTACAATTCGGTTTACTAATTTTTCAATAGAAACGGGATTGAAGATAATTCCAAAAGGATTGGTTGTACTTTGAAACTTAAAGTAATTAAATTTCTCACCCATATTCTCAGCAAAACAAGAACCCAAAGCCATTATCTTACTTTCATAAGTTATTGGTTTTTGGGATTTATCTATTGTAATTTTTGTTGTGAATTGCATATTTTTTCTCGCAAAGACGCTAAGTTTATAAATTATTTATCATTCTTGTTATTCAAGTTTAATTAAAACTTAAAAACGTTGCGATTTTGCGAGATAACTTACTTCACAAAATCAACAGCTTTTTCCAAAGCCTCTTTAATTCCATTAACATTTTTTCCGCCAGCCGTTGCAAAGAATGGTTGTCCACCACCACCACCTTGGATGTATTTTCCTAATTCACGAACCACTTGACCTGCATTTAAACCTTTTGCTTCTACTAATTCTTTTGAAATATAGCACGTAAGCATTGGTTTATCATCAGTGGCAGTAGCTAAAACCAAGAATAAATTAGTTTCGTTATTTCCTAGTTCATAAGCTAAATCTTTTGCTCCATTAGCATCTAAATCCACTTGGGTTGCTAAGAATTTAACTCCGTTTATTTCTTGAATTTGTGCCACTAAATCTCCTTTTAATCCTTTTGCTTTTTCTTTTAGTAATTGCTCTACTTGTTTCTTTAATTTAGCATTTTCATCTTGTAGAGAAACTACTGCTTTGATAGTATCTTGAGGATTTTTTAGTGTTTCTTTGATTTCAGTTAATGTATTTTCTTGATTAGCAAAATAGTCTTTCACAGCGTCACCCGTTATTGCTTCAATACGACGAATTCCTGCTGCAACAGCACCTTCAGAAATAATTTTGAAATACCAAATATTAGCTGTGTTAGGTACGTGAATTCCTCCACAAAGTTCCATACTATCTCCAAATTTTATGGCACGAACATTATCTCCATATTTTTCTCCAAATAAAGCCATTGCTCCTTCATCTAAAGCTTGTTGGATTGGAATACTTCTTCTTTCAATCAAAGGCAATTGCTCTTGAATTCTTTGATTTACAAAATCTTCTACCTGTTTAATTTCTTCATCTGTCACTTTTGAAAAATGAGAAAAGTCAAAACGCAAATAATTGGGGTTAACCAATGACCCTTTTTGTTCTACATGTGTTCCAAGAATTGTTCTTAAAGCCAAATGCATTAAATGCGTTGCCGAGTGATTTTTGGATGAAGCTGTTCTTAAATCAGTATTTACTTTGGCTACAAAACTACCCTCAATATTTTCAGGTAATTTTTTTGCTATGTGAAGAATTAAATTATTTTCTTTTTTGGTATCAATAATTTCAATAGACTCGTTTGCCGAAACTAATATTCCTTTATCACCTACTTGTCCTCCACCTTCAGGATAGAAAGGAGTAGCATCTAAAACGATTTGGTATAAAACTCCATCTTTTTTAGAATCAACCTTTCTGATGCGTGTAATTTTTACCTCATTCTCAGTTTGGTCATAACCTACAAAAGTTTCAGTATTTCCTTCTACTAAGATTTTCCAGTCATCAGTTGAAACTTCTGAAGCTGCACGAGAACGGTTTTTTTGTTCTTGCATTGCTTTTTCAAAACCAGCTTCATCTAATTCAAAACCTCTTTCTCTTAAAATCAATGCTGTTAAATCAATTGGAAATCCGAAAGTATCGTATAATTCGAATGCTTTTGCTCCATCAACTTGTTTTCCTTTAGTAGATGCAATTACATTGTCTAATAATTGTAGCCCTTGGTCTAATGTTCTTAAAAACGAAGCTTCTTCTTCCCGAATTACATTAGTTACTAAACTTTGTTGTGTTTTAATTTCTGGGAAAAACTCACCCATTTGATTGGCTAAAACTGCTACTAATTGATAGATGAAAGGCTCTTTTGTATTTAAAAAAGTAAATCCGTATCGAATAGCTCTACGCAAAATTCTACGAATTACATAACCTGCTCCTGTGTTTGAAGGCAATTGTCCGTCTGCAATAGCAAAAGCCACCGCGCGAACGTGATCTACAATTACACGAATAGCAATGTTGATTTTTTCTTGTTGTAGAGACAGGTCGCGACCTGTCTCTACGGTGTATTTTAATCCAGTAATTTGCTCTACTTTTTCAATAAGTGGCGTAAAAACATCGGTATCATAGTTGGATGTTTTTCCTTGTAAAGCCATACACAAGCGCTCAAATCCCATTCCTGTATCAACGTGTTGTGCTGGTAATTTTTCCAAAGAACCATCTGCCTTACGGTTAAATTCCATAAAGACATTGTTCCAAATCTCTACAACTTGAGGATGATCTGCATTAACTAAGCTTTTTCCTGAAACTTGTTTTTTTTCTTCTTCTGAACGCAAGTCAACATGAATTTCTGAACAAGGTCCACAAGGTCCTTGATCGCCCATTTCCCAAAAATTATCCTTTTTATTTCCAAGAATAATTCGGTCTTCATCAATCAGTTCTTTCCAAATATCCCAAGCTTCTTGATCAAAGGGTACATTTTCAGCAGGATTTCCTTCAAAAACAGAAACGTATAGTTTTTCTTTTGGTATTTTATACACTTCTGTTAACAATTGCCATGCCCAGTTGATAGCTTCTTTTTTAAAATAGTCGCCAAAAGACCAGTTTCCTAGCATTTCAAACATAGTATGGTGATAGGTATCAAAACCTACATCTTCTAAGTCGTTATGTTTTCCTGAAACGCGCAGACATTTTTGTGTATCAGCAATTCGGTTACTTTTTGGTGTGGCATTACCTAAAAAGTATTCTTTGAATTGAGCCATTCCCGAGTTATTGAACATAAGGGTTGGATCGTCTTTTAAAACAATTGGTGCAGAAGGAACAATAAGATGTCCTTTGCTTTCAAAAAATTGTAAAAATTGCTTTCTAATGTCTTGTGATTTCATTTTTGGTAATTAGATTTTATATCTTTAGCTGATTAGATTCTTTTAGTATTGCCACTCATTTATCAAAAGTTTTATTCTAAAAAATAGATTAGAATGAAACATTTCTTAAATTTGTTCGTATAACTACTGTCTAATATTCTTATTGGGCACAAAAATACTATATTTTAAATAATGTCGAAGGTAAAATATTATTACGACCCAGAAAATTTATCCTATAAAAAAATTAGCCCTCGTAGAGGTCGAAAAATTGGGTATGCCTTATTGTTTCTTTTATCGGCTGCTTTATTTGGTTTTTTAAGTTTCATTGTGCTTTTAAATACTAGTTTTTTAGAGACTCCAAAAGACAAATTCCAAGCGAGGGAGATTGAAAATCTTTCCATCAACTATAAGCTTTTAAATAAAAAAATTGATCAAATTGAAGATGTTCTTGGTGCGCTTGAAGACAGAGACAATAATATATACAGGGTTTATTTCAACAGTGAACCTATCCCAATGGAACAACGAAAAGAAGGTTTTGGTGGTGTAAACAGATACAAGGAACTACAAGGATATAACAATTCTGATTTAGTAATTAATACCACAAAACGCATTGATATTTTAACCAAAGAACTGGTTATTCAATCCAAATCTTTAGATGAAGTTATTGGTTTAGCCAAAGGAAAAGAAAAATTATTAGCATCAATTCCAGCTATTCAACCTGTAAAAAATGAACAATTAAAGCGTATGGCATCTGGTTTTGGTTACAGAAGTGATCCTTTTACAAAAGCCAGAAAATTTCATTACGGAATGGATTTTACTTCCCCAAGCGGAACTCCAGTATATGCAACAGGTGATGGTGTAATTTTAAAAGCTGATAATTCGCTTTCGGGTTATGGCAATCATATTGAAGTCAATCATGGTTTTGGTTATGTAACGCTTTATGGGCATTTAAGCAAATATAATGTAAGAGCTGGGCAAAAAGTAAAACGTGGAGATGTAATTGGATATGTAGGGAGTACGGGACGTAGTGAAGCTCCTCATTTGCATTATGAAGTAATTAAAGATGGGAAAAAAGTAAATCCGCTTAATTTTTATTATGGAAGTATTTCGGCCGAAGAATATATCAATATTTCAAAAATTGCTAACCAAGAAAATCAATCACTGGATTAATCTTTGAGTAGTAAAATTATAATGTTAAGTTAATATAAATATGCACATAGATTTACCTAAAGACAAACTATATTATAGTATTGGCGAAGTAGCCAAAGCATTTGATGTTAATGCATCTCTCATACGTTTTTGGGATAAGGAGTTTGATATTTTAAAGCCTAAAAAAAACGCCAAAGGAAACCGTAAATTCACTCCAGAAGACATCAAAAATTTGCAATTGATTTATCATTTAGTAAAAGAAAGAGGCTTTACGTTAGAAGGTGCTAAAATTCATTTGAAAGAAAATCAAAAGAAGACATTAGATAAATTTGAAATCATTTCAAAATTAGAAAGTATTAAAAATGAATTGATTAAATTCAAAGGAGAACTTTAAGAATAAAAACAAGAATAAAAATTAATATTAACAAAATCTGAATTTATTTTAGGTTAAAAATTAGAACTTATGAAAAAATGGTTAATTCCCGTAATTATTATTGTAGTAATTGTATTTGGTCTATACAGCTGGGCAAAGGGTGTAAACAACAAAGCAGTTACTTTAAATGAAAATATTTCTGAAGCATGGGGTAATGTAGAAACATCATACCAAAGAAGAAATGACTTAATTGGAAACTTAGTTAAAACCGTTAAAGGAGCTGCTGATTTTGAAAAATCTACTTTAGAAGCTGTTATTACTGCACGTTCAAAAGCTACATCAGTTACTATTGACCCTACAAATATTACTGCAGAGCAATTAAATCAATTCAACCAAGCACAAGGTGGATTAAACAGTGCTCTATCAAGATTATTAGTTACAGTAGAAAAATACCCTGATTTAAAAGCAAATGAAAATTTCTTAAAATTACAAGACGAATTGGCTAGTACTGAAAATCAGATTTTAACGGCTAGAACTCGTTTTAATGAAGCAGTTAAACCATACAATAATCATATTAAAGTATTTCCAAATAATTTATTAGCTGGTATATTTGGCTTTACAGAGAAAGCATATTTCAAAGCAGCAGAAGGAGCAGAAAAACCAGTTGATGTTGAATTTGACTTTGGAAATGATAAACCCCAATAAAAATGTCTAAAACAGAAGACTTTTTAACTTCAAAACAAGAAGAGAAAATAGTGGAAGCTATTCGAATTGCTGAAGAAAACACTTCGGGAGAGATTCGTGTGCATATAGAGGAAAAATCTGAAAAACCTGCTATTGAAAGAGCTAAAGAAGTTTTCAATGCTTTGGAAATGTTTAAAACAGAAGCTAGAAATGGCGTGTTATTTTACGTAAATGTTTCTGGAAATCAATTTGCTATTTTAGGAGACGAAGGTATTAACAAGGTAGTTCCAGCTAATTTTTGGGAAAGTACTAAAGATATTGTTTTGCAAAACTTTGCAGAAAAAAAATACAAAAAAGGATTGGTCAAGGGTATTAAAAAAGCTGGTGAACAATTAAAAAGTTATTTTCCTTATCAAGCAAATGACACAAACGAATTACCAAACGAAATCTCAAAAGGATAATGATAAACTTTCTATTTAAACTAATTCGATTTATACTTTTTGCCACTTTACTGCTAATGCATTATTTAGGTTTTTCACAATATAACATTCCTGAAAAGCCTAAATTTCAAACATCAGTTTATGATTATGCAGCTATTCTAAATGAAAGTGAAGAAAAAGCATTAGAAGACAAATTAGTCCATTTTTCAGACAGTACAACCACTCAAATTGTAATTATTACTATCAACGACTTAAAAGGTGAAGATATTAGCGTACTTGCAACAAATTGGGGTCAAAAATGGGGAATTGGGCAAGAGAAGCAAGATAATGGAGTAATACTATTAGTAGCTAAAAATGATCGAAAAATAAGCATCAGAAATGGCTATGGCTTAGAACAATATTTAACCGCAGGAAGAACGGGTGAAATCATTAGAAATGTTATTACTCCCGAATTTAAAGCTGGAAATTACTTCAAGGGACTTGATGCTGGAACAACTGCTATTATTGATACTATAAAAGGAACCTATAAAGGAACTAGACCTCAAAACAAAAATGAAAACCCAATTGCTGGAATACTCTTTTTTGTTTTTATTTTCATCATTTTCTTTCTAATTTTTAAGAACAGAAATAAAGGTGGTGGAAATGGCGGAACAGGAAAATTTGCTGGTCCAGACCTATTAGATATGATTATCCTAAGTAGAATGGGAAGAGGTGGTGGAAGTTTTGGTGGCGGCTTTGGCGGTGGTTCTTCCGGTGGAGGATTTGGAGGCGGTGGCTTCGGTGGTGGATTTGGCGGTGGAGGTTTCTCTGGCGGTGGAGCAAGTGGAGGCTGGTAAAATAATACTATAATTCAGATATAAAAAAACTCGTTAGAAATGCTAACGAGTTTTTTATTTTTTCATAAATTCTAATTAATCCCAAAACATCATTCTCCCTTCTTTCTTTTTACCTCCAAATTTTTCTAATTTATAAGTCAAAGAAAACATAACATATTGTTTCAAAACTGTATTTTCAGCATCTGTAATGGCTGTTGGAGTAATTGTTCGAGTTGCATTTACATTTTGATTTAAAACATCATACACCTTTACTTTAGCTAAAAATTGATCTTTAAAGAAGTTATATCCTAAGCTAATATTCCATAAATAAAAATCTTTTTGAAATCCTCCAGAAATATTAGAGTTATAGTTATATCCAAAATCATTCCCTAATACAAAATGCTTTGGCCAATAACTTGTAGTCTCTAATTTAAAACTATGCTTGAAATTATCTGTTTTATCGATAACATAATTATTAAATCTTGTGACATTGAAAGTATATCTATAAGAAGGTGAAATCGTAATTAAATCCTCAACAATCCAAGAAAAATTAACTCTAGGATTTAACTGCAATGCTTTTGATTCATACAATGCTGCATTAGTTAATCCTTGGTCGTAGTTATAATTAAGTCTAAGTCCATAACCATATTTAATGGTTCTCTTTTCTTTTTTATAAGATTTATTTAAACTAAATCCTGCATAAATTCCTGCGGAACGACTAACGTTTTGATAAGTAGTAACAGCTTTAAAATCGGAATCATAAACCGTTGAACTTACTATTTGATTTGGGGATAAATCTCCTCCAAAATAAGTAAAAAAGCCTGAACGTGTTGCATAGTCATAATTATTAAAATTAAAGTAAAGATCATATCTTTCGGTTGGCTTTAAATTAGCATTACCAATAACTGTATTCAAAGGATTGGCAAGATTTTCAAAAGGCAATAATTGATTTGCTGATGGTAATGAAGCTTCATAACCATAATAAGTATAAAAAGATTTTGATTTGGCTAATCGGTAACTTAGATATCCATTTACTTTTGGATAAACATAATTATTTTTTAAACTTGTTGTTGTTCCTAAATAATTAGATTGGTTATTATAATTTAAAAAATTAGCTCCTATATTAACATCTCCTCTTAATTTACTTTTATTGAATTGTAATCCTACTGAAGTTCCAAATGTATTATTCTTAGAGTCAATTGTATTTGACAATAAACCATTAAAAGTATCATAATCATTTGTACTTGAATTAAAATCAAAGGCGTTTTTAGAATCTCTACCTTTGTTTGTATCATAAAAACTCTTAAAATTCAAGCTCAAAGAGTCATTTATAGGCTCACTATATCCTACTTCTAATCTATAATTATTACTTACTTCTTTGTTAAAAATCTTTTGATTTCTGTTATCATCAGCATTCCCAGATTGATAAAAAGTTGTATTAGTTATCGTATTAGTTGTGTTTTCATTTCTTGAATTATCATTTTTTAATTCAAAATTTATAGATCTTCCCTTTTTCTTAAGAGACTTATTATAATACAAGTTATTTTTAAAACCTGTGTTATCCGTATTACTAAAGTTAGAACCATTTGTTTCATTTAACAACAAATCATTTTCATCATAAGATTTAGAGAAGCTAGTATTTCTGTTTTTACTATTGCTACTTGAAAGAGATGGTGACAAATAAATGGTTGAAGTTGAATCTATTTTAATTTCAAATTCAGAAGTAAAGTTATGCCCTGTCACATCATTTTTAAACTCTGATTCAGAATTCGTTTTTGTCGTTCCTGTTGGCAATAAATTAGTTCTGTTCGTTCTGTTTTTATTTTCTGTAGATGCCGTATTTAAATAATAACTAAAATTAGGGTCAATTTTTTTATTTAACCATTCATCAGCATAATTAACACCCACCATATTGGATTGTGTAATCCCCGTATTACCTCCAAACTGCATACCATTTATCCCAAAACTTCCATTATCATTTATCCAAACAGAAGAATTTCGACCACCTCCCATATTGTCAAAAATTTCATTCATGGAAAACCCTACTGAGTTTATATTATTGGAAGAACCTAGCACACTTATTTTTTGTGTATCTTTAAAATAGTTAAATAACAAACTCGATTCGTATCGATCGTCAGTTCCGTAACCAGCTGTTGCTTTCCCAAATAACCCTTTATTTTTATCTTCTTGTATGGTAAGGTTTATTGTACTTTCATTTGAACTAGCTGCTTTTCCTGACAATTCTTCCGCTTTTGTTTTAGTATCAGTTATCTGTACTTTATCAATCATGTCTGCAGGTAAATTTTGAGTTGCAATTTTTCCGTCTTTACCAAAGAAAGGCTTACCGTTTACCAAAATATTGTTAACCTCTTTACCATTTACAGTAATTTTACCTTCGTCGTCAATTTCAACACCAGGTAATTGCTTTAATAAAGCCTCCACATTGGCATCTGGACTCACTTTGAAGGAACCTGCATTAAATTCTAGCGTATCAGTTTTAATTCTAATGGGTGGAATTTCTCCTTTAACAACAACTTCACTTAATTGATTTACATTTTCAGCAATTTCAATTAATCCAAAGTCTTTGTCTTCTAAAATTGAAGCTAATTTTAAATTGTAATTTTCATATCCATTATACGAAATTTTAAAATTAACAGCTCCTTCTGATTTTCTAGCTTTTAAAGAAAAATTTCCGTTTTTATCTGAAATAGTATAATCAATTATGGTAGAATCTTTTACTGTAGTAAGGTAAATTGTTGCAGATTCTAGAGGAGTTTTAATTGTTTTATCTATTATTTTCCCTTTTAATTGATAAGTGTTTTGGCTGAAAGATAATGTTGCAAAAAAGAGAATTGCAACAAAATTAATTTTTTTGAGCATAAAAGATTTTGTTTGATGATTGATGTATCTATTAACTAGCAAATAAAAAATTTATTGTGTAAATACAAAAATTCTTACGATAATTTTAACAAGACTTTATAAAAAAACTCTTATTTTAACAGCTATATCTATCAATATGCTTAAAAAAAACTTCTCTTACATAGGTAAATCCTAAGTAAGAGAAGAATAAAATATTTAATTAAATTAGATAAAGACTGACTTTCCTAATTTAATATTCTCGGAATAAAAGCTATTATCATCTTGATTTTGAACCAAAATCATTTCAGCAATAACACTACCTATAAATGATGTAGAAGATGAGTTTTCTTTATTAATATCGACAGAAACGATATTATTATTTAATGTTTTCTCTACTGCTTGTCGTATTTTTTTAGCTTCATTATTTAGTCCAAAGTGTTCTAGAAGCATTGCTCCACTTAAAATAGAAGCAATAGGGTTAGCTATATCTTTCCCTTTTGCTTGAGGATAAGATCCATGAATTGGCTCAAACAAAGCAGTTCCTACACCAACTGATGCAGATGGTAACAACCCAATAGACCCACCTATTACACTTCCTTCGTCTGAAATAATATCTCCAAACATGTTTTCAGTTAAAATAACATCAAATTGACTTGGATTTAAAATCATTTGCATGGCTGCATTATCAACAAATAAGAAATCTAATGTTACTTCTGGATATTGTGTGGCTAATTCTGTAACTACTCTTCTCCACAATCTGGATGATTCTAATACATTAGCTTTATCAATCAAGGTTACTTTATTTCTTCTTGCTTGTGCAGCTTTAAATGCTAAATGTGCAATTCTTTCAATTTCTGCTTTTGAATATTCACATAAATCAGAAGCTATGGTTCCATCCTCGCTCAATTTTTTCTCTCCAAAATAGATTCCTCCTGTTAATTCTCTATAGATAACCATATCTGTTCCTTGAATAATCTCTTTTTTTAAAGGAGATTTATCTAATAAAGAATTATAAGCTGTAACAGGACGTATATTAGCAAATAGACCTAATTCTTTTCTTAATCTTAAAAGTCCTTGTTCTGGTCTTACTTTAGCATCTGGATTATTATCATATTTGGGATCACCTATTGAACCAAACAAAATAGCATCACTTGATTTACATAATTGCAATGTCTCTTCTGGTAAAGGATTTCCTGTTTCGTCAATTGCTATTGCCCCTACTAATGCTTCTTTAAATTCAAAAGTATGCCCGTCAACTTCTGCAATTGCTTTTAATACCTTTATGGTTTCTCTTGTTACCTCAGGCCCTATTCCATCTCCTGATAAAACTGCTATATTTAATTTCATATCCGTTCTTTTTTAAATGACCATGGTTTCTTTGGAAGTTCTGTTAGCTTCAAAAGCTTCTATTTTATCTTTGTTACTAACTAAAAAATCAATATCATCATATCCATTAATCATGCATATTTTTTTATAAGTATCAATTTCAAATGCTTCTTTTAAATGTGAATTTTCAACTTCAATTGTTTGTGCTTCTAAATCTACTATCAATAGACTTTCTGATTTTTTTTCAACTATTGCAAGGATTTCTTTTAAAAAATTGGAAGAAACTTGTATAGGTAGCAATCCATTATTTAAAGCATTTCCTTTAAAAATATCGGCAAAATAACTTGATACAATTACCTTGAATCCGTAATCGGTCAATGCCCAAGCAGCGTGTTCTCTACTGCTACCACAACCAAAATTATCTCCTGCTACAAGAATGTTTCCTTTGTATTTAGGATTATTTAAAACAAATGTTGGATTGGGTTTATTTTCTTCATCAAAACGCCAATCTCTAAAAAGATTATTTCCAAAACCTGCTTTATCAATCACTTTTAAAAAACGGGCTGGTATAATTTGATCTGTATCTATATTTTCAACAGGTAATGGAACAGCTGTTGAATATAATTTTGTGAACTTTTCCATTTAATTTAAGTGTTTGGTTATATCTATAATTTTTCCTTCAACAGCAACAACAGCTGCAACTAAAGGACTTGAAAGCAATGTTCGAGAACCTTGTCCTTGTCTTCCTTCAAAATTTCTATTAGAAGTAGAAACACAATATTCTCCAGCGGGAATTTTATCATCATTCATAGCTAAGCAAGCGGAACAACCTGGTTGGCGAATTTCAAAACCAGCTTTTTCAAAAATGGCTGTTAATCCTTCGTCTTTTATTTGCTTGGCAACTTGTTGTGAGCCGGGAACAATTAATGCATTTACATTAGCCGCTTTTTGTTTTCCATTAATGTATTGTGCAGCGATTCTAAAATCTTCTATTCTAGAATTAGTACAACTTCCTATAAAAACATAATTAATAGGTTTATTAATCAAGGTTTCCCCTTTTTGGAATCCCATATAATCCAATGCCTTTTGAAAAGAAGCATCTCCTGAAGCAGGAATAGCTTCATTAATTTTAATTCCCATTCCAGGATTTGTCCCATAGGTAATCATTGGAGCAATATTTTCTGCATCAAAATAAAACTCTTTATCAAAAATGGCACCTTCGTCTGTTGGTAAGGTTTTCCAATAGGCAATTTTCTCTTCAAGTTTTTCTCCTTTTGGAGTAAACTCTTTATCTTTAATATAATTAAAAGTTACCTCATCTGGAGCTATCATTCCACCACGAGCTCCCATTTCAATACTCATATTACAAACCGTCATTCTACCTTCCATAGACATTTCTTCAAAAACATTTCCTGCATATTCACAGAAATATCCTGTTCCTGAATTAGTTCCTATTTGAGCAATTATATATAGAATTACATCTTTGGGAGTTACTCCTTTAGCTAATTTACCATTGACAGTAACGCGTAAACTTTTAGGCTTATTTAACAACAAACATTGACTAGCAAAAACTTGTGCTACCTGACTTGTTCCTATACCAAAGGCAATGGTTCCAAATGCACCATGTGTAGAAGTATGACTATCCCCACATACCATTGTCATGCCTGGCAAAGTAATTCCTAATTCGGGTGCTATTACATGAACTATTCCTTGGTATTGATGTCCTAATCCATAAAGTGTGATACCATTTTTAGCACAATTCTTAGTCAGTTGTTCCAATTGATTTTTAGACAACTCATCTTTTATAGGCAAATGCTGGTTTTTAGTAGGCACATTATGATCTGCAGTAGCCACAATTTGATTAGGGCGAAAAACAGGTATATTTCGTTCTTCTAATTCCGCAAAAGCTTGAGGACTAGTTACTTCATGAATCAAATGTTTGTCAATATATAATATTTGTGGACCATTAGGCACTTCACTAACTACATGACTATCCCAAACTTTATCAAATAAGGTTTTCTTTTTCATTTTTATTTAAACTAATATTCCTATTTTACTGGCTTCAATAATACGATGTACATCATCATCAATTACTTCTTTTTTTCTATCTGCTAATTTTAAAAACTCATGATACACTACATCTAACTGAAGTTTTGTTAACTCATACCCTATTTTTTTAGCTCTATATGCTAATGCTGCTCTTCCACTTCTAGCAGTTAAAATAATAGAAGATTCATTTACTCCTACATCTGCTGGGTTGATTATTTCATAGGTTTCTCTGTTTTTAATTACTCCATCTTGATGAATTCCTGAACTATGCGCAAAGGCATTGGCTCCAACGATAGCTTTATTAGGCTGTACTAACATTCCCATACTATCTGAAACTAATCTGCTTATTTCATTTAAAAGTTTAGCATTCACATTGGTATTCATACCTAAAGTAGGATGTTGTCTTAAAATCATGACAACCTCTTCTAACGATGTATTTCCTGCGCGTTCACCTATCCCATTAATTGTACATTCAATTTGTCTTGCGCCATTAATTACTCCTGCGATTGAATTTGCTGTAGCTAAACCTAAATCATTATGACAATGACACGAAATAATTACATTTTCAATTCCAATTACATTTTCAGTTAAGTATTTTATTTTTGCTCCATACTCTTCTGGCAAACAATAACCTGTTGTATCAGGAATATTTAACACGGTTGCTCCAGCTTTTACGACTTCACTGCATACCTGTGCTAAAAAAGCATTATCAGTTCGTCCAGCATCTTCAGCATAAAATTCTACATCATCAACAAATGTTTTAGCATAAGCTACTGCATTTATTGCTCGCTCAATAATTTCTTCTTTTGAAGCATTAAACTTATACTTCATGTGAGAATCTGATGTTCCAATACCTGTATGAATCCTTGGTTTTTTCGCATATTTTAATGCTTTTGCTGCTACTTCAATATCCTTTTTGAGAGCCCTTGTTAGCCCACAAACTGTTGCATTTTTTATCGTTTTAGCAATAGCTTCTACTGCTTCAAAATCCCCTGGACTAGAAACTGGGAATCCTGCCTCTATTACATCTACCCCTAATTGATCTAAACGTTTAGCAATAATTAATTTTTGCTCTTTGTTTAATTTACAACCAGGTACTTGCTCCCCATCTCTTAATGTGGTGTCAAATATTTGTACTTTCTGATTCTCCATAAAAGATTTATTAAACTTAATTTTATTTTATGAATACAAATTTATACTTTGCCTATTATAAGAAGGCTTTTTTAAATTTTGTATTACGGTACTAAAATCCATTTCAATAAACTTACTTATTTGATTTTTAACTATTTACGATTAACTTTTTTACAATGGCAAACGTTACTAAAGACAATCTTTTCATATTAATTAAGTCCCTTTCTAAATCTGAAAAAAGACAATTTAAGCTCTATGCGAATAGACTTGATGTTAATGCAAATGCAAAATTTTTATTGCTTTTTACACTTTTAGAAAAAATGGAGGAATACAATGAGGATGAAATTTTAAAAAGAAAAATTGTTACCAAAATACAATTATCAAATTTAAAAGCTCATTTGTATAAGCAAATCTTAATTAGTCTACGCATGAATCCTGTGAATCAGAACATTCGTATTTTAATAAGAGAACAACTTGATTTTGCAACGATACTATATCAAAAAGGATTATATAAACAAAGTTTGAAAATTCTAGAGAGAGCCAAAATTATAGCACTTGAGAATGAAGAAAAAAACATAGCTTATGAAATTGTTGAGTTAGAAAAAGTTATTGAATCACAATATATAACTAGGAGTATTAGCAGCAGAGCAGATGAATTAACCATTCAAGCAAAGGAACTCAGCCAACAAAATGTAATAGCCAGTAAACTATCTAATTTATCATTACAACTATATAGTATAATGCTTAAAAGTGGCTATGCTAAAAGCGATGCTGAGATGAAAGCTATAACCACCTATTTCAACAATGCTTTACCTAAATATACACTTTCTGACTTAGGATTTAGAGAAAAACTTTGGTTATATAAAGCTCATTTATGGCATAGTTTTTTAATTCAAGATTTTTTATCTTGTTACAAGTATGCTAAAAAATGGGTTGATTTATTCTACACGCATCCAAAAATGATTTACTTAAATCCTGTTTGGTATATTAAAGGAGTAACATATTTATTAGAATGTTTATATTTAATCAGACACAAAACTCTTTTTAAAAAGACATTAGAAAAATTTGAAGAAACCATTAATCATGAGTCTTTTCAAAGAAATGATAATATTAATATCTTAACCTTTTTGTGTATTTATAATAGTAAATTTAATTTGCATTTTTTGAAGGGCGATTTTGAAGAGGGACTTTATTTGGTAAATGAAGTATTAAAAGAGTTAAAAAATAAAAAGGATAAAATAGACGAGCATCACGTTATGGTTTTTTATTACAAAATTGCTTGTTTGTATTTTGGTTTAGGCAATTATTTAAAGTGTATTGAATTTCTTCAAAAGATAATTGAAAATAAAAATTTGACTATGCGAGAAGATTTAATGTGTTTTGCAAGAGTACTTAGTCTGATTGCTCATTACGAAGCTTGTTTAGATTACAAACTTGAAATTCAATTAAAAAGCACCTATAAATTTTTAATAAAGATGAATGACTTACATGAGGTGCAACGTGAAATGATTAAATTCTTAAAGAACTTAGGCTCTATTTACCCTCATCAATTAAAAGGTGAATTTAAAAAATTACACACCCGATTAAAAGAATACGAGAATCACCCTTATGAAAAACGTGCTTTTCTTTACTTAGATATTCTTTCTTGGTTAGAAAGCAAAATTGACAACAAGCCGCTGTTGACTATTATAAAAGAAAAAGCGCATAAAACTATGCGCTAATACTTTATTTTTGTCTAAAATAAATTTCGATAGGTACACCTTCAAAATTATATTCTTCTCTCAATTTATTTTCAATAAATCGCTTATAAGGATCTTTTACATATTGTGGCAAATTACAAAAGAACACAAACTGAGGCGTTGGTGTAGGCAATTGCATACAATATTTAATTTTTACATACTTTCCTTTTAATGCTGGTGGCGGATTATGTTCAATAATCGGCAACATAGTATCATTAAATTTAGAAGTAGGAATTCTATGTTTTCTATTTTCGTAAACTTCAACAGCTGTTTCAAGTGCTTTTAGTAAACGTTGTTTGTTTAAAGCAGATACAAAAAGAATTGGCACATCCGTAAAGGGTTGCAATTCTTCTCTAATTTTTCTTTCATAATCTCTAGCAGACATGGTATCTTTTTCAATTAAATCCCATTTGTTTACTAAAATTACGATTCCTTTTCTATTTTTTTCAGCTAACCAAAAAATGCTTTGATCTTGCCCTTCAAATCCACGAGTCGCATCAATAACTAATATACAAACATCAGAATGTTCAATAGCTCTAACCGAACGCATTACTGAGTAAAATTCTAAATCTTCTTTTACTTTTGCTTTTCTTCTAATTCCAGCCGTATCGACTAAATTAAATTCAAAACCAAAACGGTTGTATTTGGTATCAATTGCATCACGAGTTGTTCCTGCAATATCCGTAACAACAAATCTATCTTCACCTATCAATGCATTAATAAATGATGATTTTCCTGCATTTGGTCTTCCTACCACACAAAAACGAGGTAATGGATTTTCCTCTTCAACAGCTTCAGGTAATTCAGGTAAAATTTCAACTAATTTATCCAATAATTCCCCTGTTCCACTTCCTGTCATTCCAGAAATGGTATAGTATTCTCCTAAACCTAAATTATAAAACTCTAATGCGTCATTCATACGCATAGCATTATCTACTTTATTTACTACTAATAAAACAGGTTTAGTAACTTTTCTTAAGAGTTTTGCTACTTCATCATCCATTGGAGTAATTCCTTCTTCAACATCAACAACAAAGACAATAACATCTGCCTCATCAATAGCTAAAACAACTTGTTTGCGAATTTCTTCTTCAAAAACATCATCAGATCCTTTGATATATCCTCCTGTATCAATTACAGAAAATTCTTTACCATTCCATTCACTTTTCCCATAATTTCTATCACGTGTAACACCACTTACCGAGTCAACAATAGCTTCTCGACGCTGAATTAAACGATTAAAAAAAGTAGATTTCCCTACATTTGGTCTTCCTACAATGGCAACTATATTATTCATACTCTTTATTTGAAAGTGCAAAAGTACGCTTTTTTAAAGCTTAAACATATATTGGACTCCAAGTTTTTTAATTTCAGACGTTAACATACTATTAAATAAAAGTTTTTCGTTATTAAAAATATTGTAATTTAGTATTTTAAAAACCTTATCCATTTTATGGAATTAGAAAAAGAAATAAAATTAAGATTCCGATTTGATAAAGTAGTTTCAAAACCTATTGAGGATATCCTTAAAAGTTGTGAAGATTTAAAATCTACGGTTGAACCCGATTATAAAATTAAAATATCAGACCTGCATATTTGGTTTACTATTGGGATATTGCGAAGAGAAAAACATTCACCTAACCTACATATCGAATTAGAGAAAATGGAAGACGGAAACACTTTCATTAGAGGCACCTATGGTCCTGATCCTGTTTTGTGGACATTATTTATGTTTCTCCATTTTATAGTAGCTGGCGTATTTTTGATTTTTACGGTTATTGTATATTCAAAATGGTCCTTACATCAATCTTATAAGTTTGATTTAATGGTTATGATAACTATGATTATTGTATGGTTTTTACTTTATTTTACAGCTAGGCTTAATAGAAGTAAAGGAATTCCTCAAATGAAAGAATTAGAAGAATTATTCGATAAAGTAATAGAATAATTCATCATGAACTTTAAATTTGACCAAAAATACATTCTTGAAAATGATAGAGTGTTATTAAGACCACTAGAAGCTTCTGATCTTGAAAACCTACTTCCTTTTTCATTAAACGAACCTGAACTTTGGAAGTATTCTCTAATTCCTGCAAGCAATGAAGAAGAATTAAAAAACTACATAAGCATTGCCTTATCGCAAAGAGAAAATAAAAAAGAATATCCTTTTATTGTTTTTGACAAAAGAACAAATTCTTATGCTGGTAGCACACGTTTTTATGACATTCAACTATCAAATAAATGCCTACAATTAGGATATACTTGGTACGGAAAAGAATTTCAAGGAACTGGATTAAACAAAAATTGTAAATATTTATTATTGTCCTTTGCTTTTGAAAAATTAGACATAGAACGCGTTGAATTTAGAGCCGATAATACAAATGAAAAAAGTATTGCTGCTATGAAAAGTATTGGCTGTAAAGTTGAAGGTGTCTTGAGAAGTAATGGCATAAGACCTAATGGGGAAAGACGTGACAGCATTATTTTGAGCATTCTAAAAAGCGAATGGGAAAATGAAGTTAAAGAAAATTTACTAAAACGATTATGAAAACCCAATAAAAAAACCGTTGACCAAAACCAACGGTAATCTAATTAAATCTGTATTTTTTAATTCGTAATTATTTCTGATTGTACCCAAATCGTCTTAATTGGTATTCACTACTTCTCCAATCTTTGTTGACTTTTACATATAATTCTATATGGATTTGTTTACCAAAAAACTTTTCTAAATCGGCACGAGATTGTATTCCTACTTTTTTCAAAGCACCCCCTTTATGTCCGATTATAATTCCCTTTTGAGTATCTCTTTCTACCATAATTACAGAGCGAATCCTGATAATTTTTTCATCTTCAATAAACTCTTCGGTTTCGATTTCTACTGCGTAAGGAATTTCTTTATCATAGTTTAAAAGAATTTTTTCTCTAATTGTTTCATTAACAAAAAAGCGTTCAGGCTTATCCGTTAGAGTATCTTTTGGGTAATAAGCGGGAGAAACAGGCAATAATTCTTTGATGGTAGCAAAAACAGTTTCTACATTAAAATTCTCTAAAGCAGAAATTGGGATAACTGTAGCATTAGGCACCTTCTCTTTCCAAAAGTCAACTTGTTCTTCTAACTGCTCTTGATTGGATTTATCAATTTTATTTAATAGAAGTAATACAGGAATTTTAGAGTGAATTATTTTATTAAAAAAAGCTTCATCTTTTAAGTCCTTTTCCCCTATTTCTACCATATAGATTAATACATCAGCATCTTCAAAGGCACTTTTAACAAAATTCATCATAGAACTTTGTAATTCATAGGCAGGTTTTATAATTCCAGGAGTATCTGAAAAAATAATTTGAAAATCATCACCATTTACAATTCCCAAAATACGGTGACGTGTTGTTTGTGCTTTACTTGTAATAATAGACAAACGTTCTCCTACTAAAGCATTCATTAGCGTAGATTTACCTACATTAGGATTTCCTATAATATTTACAAAACCAGCCTTGTGTTCCATCATAATCAATTTCTTTTTGCAAAGGTAGTCATATCGTTCGAATAGAGGAAATAAAACATTATTTTAAAAAAGGTTTGTTTATTCAAATAATCATTGTACTTTTGCACTCACAAATCGCGGGATAGAGCAGTAGGCAGCTCGTCGGGCTCATAACCCGAAGGTCACAGGTTCGAGTCCTGTTCCCGCTACTAAGTAAATATTGAATTACAAACCGTACATCGCGGGATAGAGCAGTAGGCAGCTCGTCGGGCTCATAACCCGAAGGTCACAGGTTCGAGTCCTGTTCCCGCTACTAAATTGAGCCATTCAGCAATGAGTGGCTTTTTTTATATTGATATGGATGAATATGTGATATATATTTTATTCTCTAAAGAATACAACAAAACCTATGTAGGCTTTACATCTAATTTGATTGAACGCTTTAAATCTCATAATTATTTGAGTAAAAAAGGCTACACAATCAAGTTTCGACCTTGGTATGTTATACATGTTGAATTTTTCGCAACTAAATCTGAAGCTTTAAAAAGAGAAAAAACCTTTAAAACAGGAAAAGGCAGGGAGATTATAAAAGAAATTGTTTCTAAATTATAACAGATTGGGCTCATATCCGCCACGGCGGACACAGGTTCGAGTCCTGTTCCCGCTACTAAGAAACTCCAATTTTTCAATTGGAGTTTTTTTGTTTCTATTATAATATCTACTTCGTAGAAGTCATCTGAACCATCATTAGTATTTTGGGCATTCTCAAAATAAAAATTTATGTTTTGTCCAAAACTATTAATTGAAAATAATAGTAAAAACTCAAAAAAAAGTTTTAATATTCAATTTTTTTAAGCGTGATTAAATTCATTTTATTATTTTTTGGGGTTATAAAAAAATTTGATTAATGCTTAATGATTGTTAATAGTTTTTTTATTTGTGTTAATTCTGTCTTTTGTTAAAATAAAAAATATCAATCCTAGAACAATTCCTACACACAACATCACTATTATTTGAGAATCAATAGAAGCTACAGGAGGTGGATCTTCGTCTCCAGGTGGATCCACCTGACTGAAAATAAATTGACTATAAAAAAATACACTTAACAAAATTTTTGTTTTTAAATTTTTCATAATTATTTTAATAATTTTAATTTGACATTCTTTCCGTTTTCTAATAACACATTTACTAGAAGCATTTGTTTCTCAAAAATGTTTTGCAAATAATATTCATTATTGTTAATTTCTTTTGCCATAAATAACAATCTACCTGTAACATCATGAATAGTAATACTTTCAATTTGACTTTGAGGACTCATAGCAGTAATTATACCACTACTATCTTGATAAACTAAAACCGTTGAAATGTTAAAATCTATATTAGATAATTGATTTTCTTGATAAATTATTTCAAAACGATTTTCAAAAATTCCCGCTTGAGTTGTAAAAATATAAGATGATAGTTTTAAATTATGAATTATGTTAGTAACATTATCTTTGATAAAAACATCTTGAAGATTAAAAAATCCATCAAAATTTGCAATAGAAATAGTATAAGTTCCAGCTTCAATAACTTTTAGACCTAAAGGAACTATATCATTACTATTAAATGGTAATGCTCTTCCTTGAATTACATATTCTTCATTATTAATTAAATTATAAAGCATTGTATTAGAAGTGTCTAATATTTTACCATCAATTAGATTATCAAAGTCATTTGAAGCTCCTGTCATATAGCCCAATAGTATTTGATTGAAATTGAAATTTGAATCATCTAAATTTAGCCAAAAGCGATGTTTTTCAATATTTGAAACTGTTTGATTAGAATTTTTGAAAAACTGATTAGTAACTGATGCGTTTTCTCTTTGTAGATTATTAAAAGTTACTGTACCATCTACATTTTCTTGGACAAAAAAACCTTGACCAGTTAATATATATGAATCTGGAGTACTCCCTCCAGCAGCAGCAGCAGTCCCCCCTAAAGTAGTATACGAAGCAAAATTATTTTGAGAATATGTTCCACCTGATGCTGCTACTGTATGAGTCCAAAAATAGATTGCTCCTACACTTGGATTGTCATTTAAAAAAGTATCTGCATTAATAGGTGACGGATATGGATTACCAATTAAGTTATAACCAATTCCTAAATTTTTCACTATGTCTCCATTTGACGGAACGCCTAGAAATTGACCAATATAAGGAGAGGCAACTACTGAAGACCAATTGTTATCTACACGTATCATGTATCCTTTACCTACTTCAAAGTCATTTGATGGTGAAACAGATTGATAAGCTGTTGATGTAGTAGTTCCAGTATACAAATATTCATAAAATCGATTAGTTAACGTATTTGGTGAAAAAGATAACAACTGCTGACCGCTTACTGGTGAAGCCCAAGCTGTGTAATCTAAACGAATCATAGGAGCTGAATTACGAACAACATTAATATTTCCTGAATTCAAATCATTATTAATTTGACGAAGAGCGGCATCATTTTCTACAGTAAAAGTTGATCCAGTATCAACATTCAAAGCCCCTGTAATTACGAATGTATTATCTGAACTTACTATAACATTTGCATTATTAGTTACTGTAACTGAACAGGCTTCCATATTAGCCATCAAAGTATAGTCCCCAGTGAAAGTTGTTGCTTTTGTAATATCAGGTAATCCATTTGACCAAACTAAACCGTCCCAAGTTGTTGTAACTATTCCACAACTTACATAAGGGCTATAGTTTGTACAATCATAGGTATCATTTAATAATTGAGTTCCAGGAGTTGTTGTACAATTTTTGGTCTCAAATGGAGAACCTGTAAAAGGGCCACAAGCTGTAAAAAACTGATCGATAAATACTGGAATACTCTCAATACAAACCATTGGATCTTCATTTACATCAGTATATTGTAATTTTAAATGACATAATTTTTTTGCAGTAGCATTAATATTATCTACTGCAAAAGTGCAAGCTGCAAAATTTTGAGAAAAAGCCCAAGAAACTCTGGATAAAGTATTATCATTAATAACAAAACTAGTGTAAATTGGTATAGCAAAAGCATCAATATTTTGCCCACAAACATACCCTTCAGAATTTGGATAAGTTATCTCAATTTTATTATTTGCTTTGACGTTTGTCCCGAAAGCAGCTGTACTATAATTAAAATACAATTGTCCTGAACCTAATTTAAAAGATGAAGCGTCAACTGTTTCAATCATAATATCTACTTCATAAAAATCGTTTGTTCCATTGTTTGTGTTTTGAGCATTTTCAAAATAAAAGTTTATATTTTGTCCAAAACTATTTGTGGACATTATCACTACAAAAAGAAGGGTTAAAACTCTAAAAGTCTTCTTTAAATTGAAATTTTTATTTGTTTTTGGCTTCATTATTATTTATTTTTTATTATTATTATTCAAAATTCAAAAGTTTTTTATTCAACTATTAATTTATTGTTTGTTAAAATTTCATTAGTAAATACCTTAAGCATATAGGCTCCTGCTGATACATTTTTAAGTTGAAAGCCAGTTATAACATTATTTTCTTGTTGAATTAATTCTCCATTTAAATCATAAATTTCCATTTATTATCTGTACTATTGGAAAAATTTATATAGCCGTTTAGTCTAACAGGATTAAGACAAAAGAGATTTGTTTCTGATTTTACTTCTTCTAAACTTAAAGATTTATAATTATTACAATCAAACAAATCATTAATAATTTGAGTAGTTTGATTATTAGAATAAGTTATTTTTTGTTCTTTATCCCCATTATAGGGTCCAAAAGCAGTATAAAATTGATTAACAAAAACAGGTTTGCTTTCCATACAAATTTGTGGGTCTTGATTTACATCTTCATATTTAATTTTTAAATGACAAAGTTTTTTGGGGATTACTGTTACATTATCACCAGCAAAAGTACAAGCTGCAAAATTCTGTAAAAAAACCCATGATACTCTCGAAATAGTGTTATCATTAATTACAAAATTTTTATAAATAGGAATAGGTGCATCATCAATAAATTGTCCGCAGATATATCCTTCACTATTTGGATAGGAAATCTCAATATTATTATTTGCCATCACATTTTCTCCAAATGCATCTGTATTATAATTAAAATACAATTGTCCGGACCCCATTTTAAAACTATCTGATTTATCAGTTGTTTTTATTGTAATATCAACTTCATAATAATTGTTAGTTCCAAAAGTCGTTATTTGTGGATTTTCAAAATAGAAACTAATTTTTTGCCCATAGCTATTATAAAAAAACAGACATAGAATAAGAAGTTTTACGATTCTTAAATAATTTTTTTTCATTTTTTAATATTTTAATATTGTGTCCCTTTTCCTTTATTTACCTCAAGAATAAGGTTTATATCAGAATTTTGTACTTGACCATTCATATTCAAATCTGCACTACTATAATTAGCTAAACCTAAATAGTTTAAAACTTCATTTAAATCTGAATTTTGAACTTGACCATTATTATCATAATCTCCAGCATACATTGCATAATATCCTGTGCCAAAATCATAAACTGCGTTTTCACCTCCAACTAACAGTAATGGATTTGTTGAAAAATCTAATTGTGTTGTTGTTCCAGATAGACTAACCGTATTTGCCGTTAAAATGCCTAAATGATTTCTGTGATTTATTAATATATAATATTGATCTGAATTAACATCAAATACTAAATTTGAAATTCCATCGACTGAAACAATATCTCCATCCTTTTGAATTAATGCTGACTGTCCAGCAATGATATTTGTTGAATCATTTTTATCCCTTAATTCCACCCAAATCCAATCAATTATATTATCACTTGTATTACCTGTACCATTCAAACCTCCATCATTAAAAACAGCCAGATCACATGTTAGACCATCAGCATAAGGACTGCTAGTTGGCAAATATCCTGCAACTCTTAAGTCATCTAACATTTGATTTGCACTTGAACCCAATAAAGGCCCTTGTAACAAAACTCTTGGATTGATCTTAATTTCAACTCTTACATCACCCTGATGAAAGCCTTGAGAAATTATTGCTACTCCATCTGTAATTGTTGTAATTGCAACTTCACCAACTGTGAAATCAATAGATATAGTAGCTCCATCAGCAATTGTTTCTCCAGCACTACCTATTACTTGTCTGTCAATTGATTGTGCTTTAGTTGTAAAACCTATCCAAAAGAATACTAAGCTGTAAAATAAATATTTGTGTACTTTCATATAATTCCCTTTTATATTTTCTTCATAATTTGTTAAATCTAAACATAGTTAATTCAGCTGCCATTAGATCTTAAAACTGCTTGCCTTTACCTTTATTCGGTTCTAAAATCAAATTTATATCTGTATTTTGAACTTGACCATTCATATCTAAGTCAGCTTCTGAGTAACTTGCCAGTCCTAGAAGCGCTGCTATCTCATTTAAATCTGAATTTTGTACTTGTCCATTATTGTCATAGTCACCAGAAAATATTGAATAAACTCCCCCACCACTGCTATTCATTGCATTACTTCCACCATAAATCATATTCAAATCATTGGTAAAGTCAACATTAGTTGATGTTGATGATAGGATTATTGGATTTGCGGACATTATTGGTAAATGATTTCGATGGTTGATAACTAAATAATATGAATCAGGTGTCGTATCAAAAACTACTGGAGAAATTCCATCATTGTAATTTACTATATCTCCGTCTCTTTGTATTAATGCAGAAGTTGAGGATACTAAAATGTTATAATCTAACGAGTCTCTTAATTCTAACCAAATCCAATCAACTACATCATCATCACTCGAGCCAATACCAGAAATTCCACCAGTATTTAATACTGACATATCTAAATTTACTGCATCTGAATAAGGACTTATAGTAGGTAACATACCTCCACTTCTTAAATTATCATTCATTAAACCAGTTGTTGTAGGATTTGTGAAAGCACCTTGTAAAAATACTTTTGGAGACACAACTACAGTTAAACATTCTTTTCCACCATCATTAATCGTCCATCCATAGGTATTAATTAATAAATCTCTTTCCATTTCGCTTGCACAATATTTGCTGTTACCACCGTTGAATGTTATGTTCATTGGAATATCATCAATACCATCACCAGCAATACCACTAGAATCTTCTGCCCAGCCAATTAAAGTCGCATCATAGTTAGTTGTTGATAAAACTGCTCCTAAGAACATATCTTGCATATTTGTAGCATTTGTTAAATCCCAATTTCCAAGATTTTGATTGAAATTAGTTGCATATCTGAACATACTATTGAAATTATTCGCATTTGAAGTGTTCCAATTTCCAATGTTTTGATTAAAATTGCTATTAAAAGAAAATGCAAAAAGGAAACTTTGAACTGCACTTGTATTCCATTGGTCAATCTGGCCATTAAAATGACTTCCAGCAAATGCAAATGCTAAGTCATTTATTGTACTAGTATCCCAATCATTTAGATTTGTAGTTATAGTACCAGTGTCATTCAAAATTCTTCCAAAATCTGTTACATTTGATAGGGCCGGTATATCTGAAGCTAAGAAATCTAAGTTCGTACATCCCATAAAGGCATTTTCCATGCTTGACCATTCCCCAGTACCCCACTGGTTTACCGCTTTTATTTTACTTTTATCACCAGTTCCATTAAAATAAATTCTAGGAAAGTCTCCCATTATTTTAACAGTATATACTCCTGGGTTAACAAATGAATGACTTGAACTACCTGTGTGATTTGATATCGTTCCATCTCCCCAGCTAACAAAGTAATTATATCCAGAACCTGTTGTAGGTATATTTATAGTTTCATTATTTGATGTAGTTCCCCAAGTAGTAATAAATACATCTGAGCACTCTAATCCTGCATCAATTATGGTCCAACCATTTACATTTATTAAACTATTTCTTGTGACTTCACCTATACAATATTTACTATTTCCTCCATCGAATATAATGCTTAAAGGAATTTCATCAATGCCATCACCAGTTAAACCACTAGAATCCTCTGACCAACCTATCAATGTAGAATCATAGTTTTCAATTGATAATGTTACATTAGTAAACATACTGGTCATATTAATGGCAGATGAAATATCCCAATCTCCTAGATTTTTATCAAAAGCAGTAGCATTTTTAAACATTTTACTAAAATTATTTACTTTGCTAACATCCCATGAAGATATATCTATATTGAAGCTATAATCTTGTTCAAACATTGATTGCATTGAAACATTTCCTGCTACAAATTCACCAATATTCCATGCACTTATATCTTGATTCATAGCTGTTGCTAAATAGAACATACCATTAAAACTTGTAACTTTTCCAACATTCCAATTAGTAATATTACCATTAAAATTTACATCGGCATAAAACACTCCAACCATATCAGTAATTGTAGAAGTATCCCAATTTGAAAAGTCTGAATCAATTAAATTATAACAGGCTCTGAACATATATCTCAAACTAGTAACATTAGACAAATCTGGAGCATCTAATGCAAGTATTGTTAAACTTTGGCAGTCATTAAATGCATTTGCCATATTTGTCCATTGAATAGTACCCCATTGATTGATTTGTAATACTTTATCAGATTCTGCATTATTATTAAAATAGATTCTTGGAAAATCTCCTGCAATTTTAACTGTATATAATCCAGCTGTAGTATAACTGTGAGTTGCATCAGTTGTTGCATCAGCATCACTATGAGTAGTTGTTGTTCCATCTCCCCAATCTACCAAATAATTATAACCAGTTCCTGTAGTTGGAATTGTAATACTTTCTCCATCAATTGTAGTTTCCCATGTGGTAATAAAATATTCACTTTCATCAATACATGCTAGATTTCCTTTTTCAACTGTAATCATGTATGTTATATTAGCTTGTAAACCATTTGAATCAGTAGCTGTTATTGTTACAGGAATGGTATTACCTACATCTAAACAAGTGAATGTATCTTGAGTTAAGGTATATGTCAATGGAGAACAATCATGAAAATAATAACTACCTAAAATCTCTTGAGGTGTTACAGTAACAGAACCTGTTTCATCAATAGTCACTGTATATTCTAGGTCAATTGGATTTTCAATCAACATATATAATTTTGCGGTGTTATAATTAGCTATACCTCCTTTTCCATAGTAATCCCATGTTGTAATAGTACTATTACTGTCATTGCCAATACCTAAATCATGATTACTACTGTTGTAAAAACGGTTAAACGCAAATAAAGTTTGTTGAGCACCATAATTATGTACTTGAAAGATGCCATATGAGTTTGCATTATTTATTTTAGGTTGATCATCGAAATCATGTCTTATATTCCCAGCAAAACCAGTTACATTATAATCATTGCTAGTTGGATTTTGATCACCTTTCCAAATTTCAATATTACCCGTTGTAATACTATTTCCTGTAACAATACCAGCTACATTGGAAGCTACATTCATATTCGTTACTGAAGTTTCCCATGTAACATCGTTTAAAGTTAAATGCGGTATACCTAACTGAGTAATATTTCCAGAAGTAAAATCGTCCATAGATATCCATATCCAGTTATTATCTAACTGTAAAAAATAGGCAACACGATTGTAATTAGTTGGTAATAAACTACTATTATCTCTTGTGTATGGAATAGAAGTACCAATTGATCCTCCTGTTTTTATATTATATTCGTAAGCTACAAGATAATCAGATGCTTCTGCAACATTATTTAATGCTTTTAGAGAAGGTACAAATGAATCATTTCCAGCAACAAAAATGGGTGCTTGCTGATCTAATACCGTTATTTGAGCCGTAGCATAACCAATATTTCCATGGTTGTCATTCATAGTTACCGTAATGGTATTCACTCCCACATCTTCACAACCGAATACACTTTTAGACAACCCACCAGAATAGCCTCCACAGTTTGAAATGTAACTCACTAAAACATCATTATAACTAATAGAAGCTTCATTATTTTCATCTAATGTAATAGTTAAATCTTGAGTTTGTAATATAGGTACTAAATGATCCACAACATCTACTTGTACCGTTGCTGTAGCTTGGTTTCCAGAAACATCTGTAACCGTTACAATCACATCTAGAATTCCACTATTTATTTGATTACATCCAAAAGATGCTGGTGAAAATGAATATGAAGCTATTGTACCACAAGCATCAGTTACGGTACTATTCACTAAGACATTATTTTCTGTGCAAATTGCAACTCCACTAGCATCAATTTCTAATTCAGGTATTGTGCTTCCTACTGATATTACAGGTGCAACAGTATCTAAAATGGTAACTTGTGCATTACATTGTGCTGTGTTACCACTTAAATCTGTTACTGTAACAACTACCATATTAACACCTGCATCAGCACAAGTAAAATTAGTCTTACTTAAAGTTATAGAATCAATTCCACAGTTATCAGTTGCTGAATTTATAACGTTATTGGATGTAATACTAGCATTCCCCATAGCATCTAGTGTTACTGAATAATCTTTACAAGTAATTATAGGATTTTCTGTGTCACCGTACGATTGAATCGTATATTCACCAATATATCTTTTACAAGAAGCGTAATAATACGCCCATATTTGATAGGTTCCAGGAGTTAAATTATTATAAGTATAAGAAACTGTATTATCTAAGACAGAAATATAATTGGCTCCATTATCGATACTTAATTGTACACTTGAAAAACTAGGATGATCAGCAAATGCAATTGTAATTGAACCCGTTGTTGATCCACAAGTAACATCAACAGGAGTTATTGTTAACGATGGTGTTTCAATTATAGTAATATTAGAAACATTTGATATTGCTATACTTCCGCAAGTATTGGTAAAAACACATCGGTAATTGTTGTTGTTAAAACTAAAAGGTATATTTAAAATATTTAATGTATTTGTAGTTGTACCAGAATAATTTACATTGTCAGCAAGTGCTGAGAAATTGCCTGTTCCATTAATTTGAACTTCCCACTGATAACTAATAGCACCTGTGGCTTCAGCAAATATAGAAACATCACTATTTTCACAAATGGCTTGGTCAAATATATTATTGGTAATTGTGATAGTATCTTGAACGGTTACGGTAGCATTACAAGTTGCTGAATTTCCAGCTGCATCATAAACGGTTACAGCTACAACATTGGTTCCGATATCTGCACAAGTAAAATTAATTTTACTTAAAACCACTGAACTAATCCCGCAATTATCTGATTTTGTATTTACAACATTATTTTGAGATAATGTCCCTTGTCCAAGTGCGTCAAGAGTTAAGGTATAGTTTTTACAACTTACTACTGGTTGTTCATTATCCACTCCGATATCTATAATAAAATCTCCTAAATTGATAGCACAAGAATCATCTCCCCATCTTGACCATAATGTGTAATTACCTGAATCTACGTTTGTAAATGTATAAGAGCCAGAATTATCAGCTACTTGAATGTAAGAACTCCCATTATTAATACTTAGCTCAATTTGAGTTTGATTAGCATTGTCTGGAAATGCAAAAGTAAAACTTCCTTTATCAGATGAACATATATAATCTGTTTTTGAAACAGTTACAACTGGAAAAGTTGAGATACTTACAGCTATATTGGCCGTGTTAGCACTTCCACAATTATCTGAAACTATACATCTATAATTATATGGAGCAGTTGCTGCAGAAATTAAAATAGATAACTGATTTGTAGTTGCTCCTAAGTAATTAGCATTGTCTGAAATGTTTGTCCAAGTTGAACCAGAAAAATTACCTTGCCACTGATAGGTGGTAGCATTTGGCGAAACAACATTGATAGAAACGGATTCATTTGTACAACTTTTTGCAGTAGCAGTTTGAGAAGAAATTATTACAGTTTGAGAAAATGAAGTTGCTGCTTGACTTGAATTAACCAAAGTTCCACAGGCATTTTTTACAACACATCTATAATTATATGGAGTTGTGGTAGCATTAATAGTGATTGATAGTTGACTAGTCGTTGTTCCGCTGTAATTAGAATTATCTGTAAGATTAGTCCAAGTACTTCCTGAATAATTAGCTTGCCATTGATAAGTTGAAGCATTATTAGCAACAACAGACATGGCAACTGTGCTAGATAAACACCCAGAAACAGCCGTTGGTTGAGTTGTTACAACTGGATTAGAAGGAGTGGTATAATTTGCTCCTACCCCAACAGCATACCAAGCTTTTGTAATAGTCTGAACTTCTGAACTACACGCTCCATATAAATCGGATGCACTCGTTATCGCCGCATCTCTAGCATCAGTAAAATCTGAATTGGCAGTTAAATAAACCGTTTGCATTCTAAAAATAATCTGTCCCATTTTGGTATATCCAATACCTGAAACATTAAAGCTATTACCAATATCATTAGTCCCAGATCCACCATTGGCAGCTAGCCAAAACCAATAATTAAAAACACCACTATTGGTATGCACTCCACAATAATCATTATTTGAATCAGGAGTACCACAACTAGGAGTTACCCAATAAGTTCCTCCATATGTATCGGGTTGATTTCTTGCATTTGGATTAGACATGGAACGTAAATAATTAGAAGAAGTGTAAAATTCACTTCCTAATTGTTCAAGATTTTTCGAAGTTCCAAATGTAGTATTCAAATAATTCTCAGCAAGGACAGCCCAAATATCACTCATTCCTTCATTTAATGCTCCAGATTCTCCATTGTACTCTAAATCAGATGAATTAGAGGTCATACCATGAGCAATTTCATGTGCAGAGACATCAAAAGCAGTTAATGGATTACTTGAAGAATTACCATCTCCATAAACCATAAATCCTCTACCATTTGTAAAAGTTAAAAATGCTGCATTAAACATATTGTTTGACCAATGTACATAAGAAACAAGAGCTGAATTAGTGTTATCATAACTTTTCCAAGAATAATTGGTGTTCCAATAGTCATATAAAACTTGCGCATTCCAATGTGCATCCAATGCATATTGATCTTCATTAGCGCTCATCTCTGCGGTTGTCCATGAGTTATTATTATCAGTAAACTCAGCATTGGTTGCTGATGCATATGATGTATACTCTTGATGATTCAAGTTTACAGTTGCAATACCATTTTTAGTACCTGTTGTACTGCCAGTATTGTGACTAAAGCTTGTATTAGCTCGAGTTTGATCATATAATATATAATTTGACCCAGACAACGTTGTTTCAAATGTTCTAGTGCCAGTGTAAGCTGTTTGAGCAGAACCAGAAACTATCGCATTATTTATTTTATTTTTAGGAGAAAAATGAATTACAGGTTCATCATGAGAATGATTCTCTGTCTTAAAACAAGTAAACAAAAGATTTTTATATTTTAAAACTTTGCCAGACGATGCTTCAATATAAACGATACCCCATTTCGATTCAGGCATTGTAGTACCTATAGTTATTGCTTTAGCTAATGTTATAGATTTGTTACTTAAATTTGGTACATATATTTTAGAAAAATTAGTAGGTGGAACATTTGTAAATTCAGAATCATTTTTTAAATAATAATGATTTGTCCCTCCAACAAATTTTTTTGCAGCACTTAACGCTTGACTATCAGAAATTGATTGATTAACATTTATGTTTTTAGTAGAAAAAGCATATCCATTATAAGAAAAAGGAATGTTATTTTGATAATGCACTTTTACAATTCCTCCCAAAATTTCAATTCCATTATAGTATTGTTGAAAGGTTATATGGAAATTATTTTTTTTATCACTAATTCTCTTTACTTCTCTAAAAGTAATCCCACTACTATTTGAATCTTTAAAAATTAACTTATTTAAGTCAAATTTATTTTCTTGATTCATTTCAAATTTTGTAATTGCTATTTTTCCAAAATTATTTTGAGCATATCCATTCAGATTATACATGAATAGAAAAATCAGATTTAAAATGATTATTCTATTCTGAAAAAAAAGTAGTAATGTTCTTTTCATAAAGTTAACGATTAATGAAACAAAGCAAAAAAAACTATCTTCAATCACAAAAAAATATGGGTGGACAAAGAGAGGACATTGTTTTAAAGAATTGATTTACAATTATTTAAAAAAACAAAGAATATGACAATTAATCTATTCCTAGTTTTAACTTAATTGTTTCTATATCATTATTATTACTTTGTATTTGTTCTTTTAACACCTTATTTTCTTCCTTTAGTTGAATCATCTCACTTTGTTGTTCTTTAATCGCTGCGAGTAATAAAGCACTCATTTTGCTGTAGCTCACACTTAAAATTCCTTGATCATCTTCGGTAACTAATTCTGGTGCTACTTTTTGAACTTCTTGAGCAATTACTCCCATTTCTCTTTGATTACCCCTAGTTTGAGCATCTTTCCATTCATAATAATAAGCTTGTATCTGGTTTACTTTATCAATAGCATTTGTTAGTGGAATAAAATTTTGCTTAAGTCTTTTATCACTATTTTCAGTTAATGTTCCTGCTAAAGTAGCATTACCAGTAGCGTAAATTTTAAATTTTGAAGCTGCTGGTCGTCCTGCATCACTATATGTAGTTGAACCTCCTGTAGAAACATAACCTACTTGAAATTCATCACCACCAGCATTATAAGTTGTTCCTGAGTACCAAACATGGCTATCGGATCTATTAATATGATATGTTCCTTGAGCTCTTTGTGAATTATTACTTTCTAAAACAATCTGTGCTCCATTAACCCCAGTCGAGTTATCATAATTTCCTGATATTTTAACAGTTGTTGCTCCATCGCCAACAATTTCGAGTTCTTTAGAAGGGGCTGTTAATGTTGTATAATTACTTGTATTTATACCAACATATTCATTATCGCCTATTAAAATACCTTGTCCAGTTGAGCCATTAGATATATAATTACCATTAGTTTGTAATGCCCCCAAAATAGACACATCACTATCCAAAAACGTTAATTTACCAATAATAAAATTAGTCACATTAATACCATCTGTAGTTATTTTCAAACCATTATTAGAACCATCAGGTGATAAGTATTTATTATTTAAATTGATGTTTTGTGTAGCAGTATGATTGCCTAGGTTATCTTTTAAAGTTGAAAGATCAACGCTTCCTCCATTAGTTAAACTTAAATCGGTACCTGTAAAAGATAAATCCTGAGTATCTGTATTTATAGAAGACAAATCCACAGTTCCTCCGTTTATTATACTTAAACTAGTGCCAGATAGTGATAAACTTTGATTATCTGTATTGTCTAAATAAGTAGACAAATCAACTGTAGTTGCATCACCAGTTAAGCTTAATATATTATTATTTAGAGATAAGTCTTGATTATAATTTTCATCTAATAAGTTACTTAAATCAACTGGTGTAACATCATTACTCAATGACAATATCGTTCCTGTTAAACTAAGATCCTGATTATCTGTATTATCTAAAAAATTAGACAAATCAACCGTAGTTGCATCACCAGTTAAGGTTAGTGTATTATTATTTAGAGATAAGTCTTGATTATAATTTTCATCTAGTAGGTTGCTTAAATCAACTGGTGTAACATCATTACTCAACGATAATATCGTCCCTGTTAAACTAAGATCCTGATTATCGGTATTATCCAAATATAAAGACAAATCTACAGGAGTAGTATCATTTGTCAAGAACAAAACATTATTAGTTAATTCTAAATTTTGATTATCTAAATCCTCTTTCCAAAATGAAACACCATCACTATTACTAGTTAACACTTGATTTTGTGTTCCATTTTCAAAGGGTAATTTATAATTATTAATTTGCAATCCGTCATCATTTATTTTAAATTTCCAGCCAGGAGAATCTACATATATTTTAAAAGTAAAATCACGAGCAGCAAAGGAAGAAGTACCTCCGTCATAAGGATTTAAATTTGAAAATCGCCAGTTAGCTGGTGTACTTATTTCAATTGAATATTTATTCCCAGCAATAATAGGAACTGCTGTGTCTAAATAATAGCTACTCCAATCATCAATATTATATGTGGTGATTGCTTGTGAATGTAAAAGAGTTCCAGTATTACCCTCACCTTCATAAATTGACAAAGTTGTATTAACCCCTGCAAAATAAAATACTAAATCAATTTGCCTTATATTAGAAGTAGTTTCCGCTGTAAAAGATTGCCAAATATTGGAAAGAGCACTAGAATTATTCCACTCTGTTTGCTGTTGGTCTATAAAAGTGGTAACGCCATCGTTGGTTTTCACTTCTAAATAAGATGTTGGCGTTGTATTTATGCCTACATGACCTTCATCATTAATTTGAATTATTTCTCTACCTCCAGCATTTAATCGAATAACATTTTCATTAGTATTCTTCTCTACCTCAACAGATGTATCTCCATCATTATCTTTTAAAGCTATTGTCTCTAGAGCTTGAGAGGATAATAAAGAAAAAGGAACGCTTAAGAGTTGATTCGTTCCTATAGTGGTATAGGTAGTACCACCTGACAAATCCACACCTATTTCTAGAAAATAATTTCCGATACTCCAGTTAATAGTAGAAAAATCATCACTTGTTGTTCCAGAACCAACTATTAATGTTACTAAACCAACATTTGTTGTAGTTGTTGTATGAGTTTCAGTATAAACCACAATACCATTAGCTGTATCTTGATGCAAAACAAATTGTATTCCAATAGATGCATTCACTATAGGGCTATTTGTATTATCTTTTATTATTCCTTGCCAATTAAACGCTTGAGGTATATTTTGTGAAAATATCGAACTAACAACAAATAGCACAAAAAATAAGATTGTAATGTTTTTATTCATAATTAATTGTTTTTTAATTTATTTTCAATAGTGTCTATTTTATTAAGCATACTATTCATAAGCAATTGAATTTGAGTATTTTCCTCCTTTAATGAAGAAATCTCTTTTTTTAAATCTTCTATTATTTTTTGTTGATCTTGAACGGATTGAACAAGTATTGGTGTTAACAGTGAATAATCAACACCCCAAGGATTCTTTTGAACATTATCTCCGCCTACATTTACAGCTTCTGGATAAACTTCGTAAAGTTCCTGAGCCATAAAACCTGTTTTAGGATTAGCAACTCCATCTGCGATAAAATTATAATCGTAAACTTTTATATTTAAGAGGTTATTTAAACCAAATTTTGTTGGTCTTAAATTTTCTTTTAATCTTTTATCACTACTTGTAATCAATGAAAGTGAACTAGTTCCTGTTCGTTTTATACGACCACAATAATCTCCACGATTACTTTCAAACTGAATAAAACTAGACTGATTTGCGGGATAGTAAATATTACCAGCTCCTTTAATTAATAACACATCTGCTCGTCCAGCACTTGTATCTGATCTGCTATTATTGATTGATGCTACAAAATTTTCAAATCCATATCTATTAGCTTCTACTTCTAAAGTTCTCGTTGGATTATTATTACCAATACCTACATTTTCTCCATATAAACTTAGTGTTGGCGTAGAACTATAGGTTTCCCAACTTGTTCCTCTTGTAAAATGTAATGCAGTATTAGCCCAACTAGTTGCAGTAGAATACATCATATAACCTGTGTGGTTATCGAGTGTTCCGCCATAATCAATATCAGTTGCTATTTGTATGGTTGTATTCTGACCGTGAGTAGAACTTATGGAGCTGTTGCCTCCTAAAGCTAATCCTTTATTTAAGCTTAAATTTAAAGCTGCTTTTGGGTTGTTTGTTCCTATTCCAACTTCACCATCTGTATTAATAAAAATTCCTTCATTATCTCCATCATTACTTAAATATTTACCATTCAATTTAATATTCTCTGTAGCAGTATGGTTACCTAGATTATCAGCCGAGCTAGGAACATCTTTCCAAGAAGTAATTCCTGATCCATCAAAAGTTAAAACCTGATTAATTAAACCCGCATTATTTGGAAAACCATAAATTCCTTTAATGCTTAATGAATCTTTAACTTCTAAATTACCATTAACTCGTAATAAATCATTATCAAACTCACCATATATCAAAGGATCTGTTGAATTAGAATTTTCAATATATAATTTATTTGAGCTAAAAATACCATTATAAAATCCTGCTTTATAACCTAAAAAAACATTACCACTTCCTTCATTATTTTGCCCAGCGAATGCACCTACAATCACATTATTATTTACTGTATTAATCCCAACTCCTCTTCCAGCAGAATTTCCTAAAAATACATTTTCGTTACCATTTTTAATATAATTTCCAGTAGCATTTCCTACCCCAACATTACTGTTTCCTTGAATATCACGAAAACTTGAAGATCCTAAAGCAATATTGCTATATGAAGCATTATTACTACCTCCCATTAATGTTTCTTCACCAATACCTATGTTTGAAAAACCAGTTGTAAAATTATAACCAGTTAATGAGCCTATAAAAATATTATAACCTCCAGTAGTCAAAGATTTTCCAGTTGCTTTTCCAATTAAAACATTATTGTTTAGAGGATCTGTTTCAATTCTTTTATCAGTAAATAAAATAGACTCATTATTATCTATACTTATTTTTATTGTATCTTGAACTGCTTCTCTAAAGCTAATGAAAGTATCTTCATCAAAATCAATTAAACTAGAAGCCTTTTTAGATTTATCTGTTAGTAAAGCAAATGGTACGCTTAGTAGCTGACTTGTACCTAGACTTGCATATGCATTACCTCCATTAATATCAATAGCAATTTCAAGAAAATAATCACCTAAACCCCAATCTATAAGTGAAAAATTATCACTAGTAGCTCCTGTACCAATAACCAATGATACTAAACCATTCTCTGTAGTTATTAAAGCATGTGTTTCAGAGTAAACTATTATACCTGAAGGACCACCTTGGTGTATAGAAAATTGTAATCCAATTGATGTATTCTCTAAAGGGTTTCCTGAATTACCCCTTATAATCCCCTGCCAATTCAAGGCCTGAGGAATATTTTGCGAGAACAGATTTGATATGATCACAAAATTGAAAACAATTAAGTAAAATATTTTTTTCATATTAAATTTTATTTTGTTTTTTAATAGCAATCCATAAATCATTTATTATTATCTACAAATTCTAAACTATCGGACGATAAATTTCAATGATAGCTTAAGTGTTATTCACAACTTTAGTATTAGTCAAATAAAATTCGGCATTGATATCTGGATTTATTGTTACTTGAAGATTTGCAGATTTATTAAAAGTTGATATGAATATAAAAGTCGTTGTTGTAATTCTAAAACCTGACAAAAACGAAGTTTTATAAATTATTCTGTTATCAATCAATCTTACATTCATTTCATTGAAATTTACTGAATCACTTATTCTAACATCAAACGTTACATTAGGAGATGTAATATTAATTCCGACTTTTGCTAGCGAAGTATTTATAATCAATAATAAAAACCAGAGACATATCATCTTTACATAAATAAAATCTTAGTTGCAAAGAAATATCTAAAGTTTTTAATTGTCTAAAAAACAGGGTAGACAAATAGGAGACAATTATATTAAATAACTGAAAATCTAAAACTTAGACATAAAATATTCCAAAGACTCCCCATCTTTTAAATTTATTTTTTTTCTCAATCTGTATCTATTTTTTTTGATTGCTTCTATCGAAGTATTACGTAAATTAGCCATTTCTTTAGTTGATAAACTCATTTTTGCAAAAACTGCCATTTCAATATCAGTATCAGTAAGTACTGGATATGCTTTCTTAAGTCTTGTAATAAAAAGCTCATTAACTTTGTCCAAATTTTGCTTGTACATCAACTTTTTTTCATTATCTAACTTTTCAACATTTAAATCTGCAATAATAGTCTGTAAAGAAAATTTATCATTCGACTTACTAATTTCTTTTAATTGTTCGGTAAGTTTAGTTTTAGATTCAATATGAGATATTGATTCGGTTATTAACTTTGATATTTCGCTATCTTTTAAATTGACTTCTACATTTATTCTATTAAGGTTAAACTCAACATTTTTCTTATCTTCTATTAAAATCTTATATCTTTCAACTAATGCCAATGATAAAAAAGTTACCTCCAAAAAGGAACCCAACATATAAGCATTTGTAGTGAACCACGTAATTTCAAGCACAGCTAATAAAGTTCCAACATAAATTACTATTGAAAAAGAATAGAAAAACCATGCAATTATAAAATACCTTGCGAATTTATTTCCTTTTCTGTACACTATTATTCCTGAAAAAAGTGCTGCAAAACCAACAATCATTGTAGCAAGAGCAACTAATTTATTTGTTGTATATATTCCAAAAAATTCAAATGACACAAATTCAATAACCAAACCAAAAAGAGTAAAGTAAATTAATGCTTTTAAAATATAATTTGCTGTTCTATTATATTTTGCTGCTTGTAAAAACCTTATACTGAAAAGAGAAAATAAAATTACTCCAGTTGCAATTATAAATGGTGGCCACCATTCCCTTATAAAATCACTTTCAATATGAATATAATTAAAGAAAAAACCACGAACTGTTGCTTGAATCAAAGTTGTTGTTATGATTAATGCCGCATAATAATAATAAGTCGTATCACTAAATCCTTTTCCTATCACTAAATTATAAATTGCAATCGATAATAGAGCCCCAATAATTAATGCCATTATTAGCATTTCAGCAAGTCTGTAATTCAAATACTCTTGAATATCAATTATTTTAGAAGCAAACGATATTCCATATTTACTTCTTACTCTTATATAAAATGTTTTTGTCTCTGAAGGTTCTAACTTAATTGGAAAATAAATTGCACTGCCTTTGATTAATTTGTCTCTATTTTTAACTTTGACACCTGATAAATATATCATCCAATCATTTTTATCTATTTGTTCAAAAAAAACAATAGAATCTTGAAGTGGTTTTTGAATTTGTAAAATTTTGTCTAAGCTATTTTTTAAATCATTTCTTATGGAAAATTTTACCCAAACAGAGCCCTCCTTGAAACCAAAATTTAAAATTTTTTGCTTTGATTTTTTAAATTTTTTTGATTGAATAGTGTTAATTGATTCCGAATTATTCTCATCATTAAAAAATTGAAAATGATCCGCAACGAAAATGTCATTATTCATTTTACTCGCATATAAAATGGAATTTTCTTGGGAAAAACTATTTATATAGACAATTATAATTAAAGTAAAAGAATAGAAAATTTTCATATTTGAATTTAATGAACTGTAAAACTAGCTCAAAATCTAATTCACAATGAAAACTACTCAAAATCCAACCACCAATATTAGGGGACAAAAAAGTGACATTATTATAACTAATTATAAATCAAAAGTATGTCATTAAAAGTTATTAAAGAAATCTTTTAACTTGTCGCTACTTTCAATGTTCAATTTGATTCTTAATCTGCTTCTACTCTTTTTAACAGCATCAAGTGACACGTTTCTTAACACTGTGATTTGCTTTAAATTTAGTCCTAATTTTATAAATGAAGCCATTTCAATCTCAGTTTTTGTTAATTCAGGATATGATAATTTTAACTTTTCTATAAATTCATAATTGATTAGCTCAAGGTCTTTTTTTAATATTTTAGATCGGTCATCTTCAATTTTTTCTGCTTTCAATTCATTTATTAATGATTTCAAATCATTATTATTTGTAGCAACAGACTCTTTACTCATTTGATTTAACTGTTCCAATATTTTTTCTTTAGAACTTATTTGTGCTAAATTTTCTGAAATTAAGTCTCCTACTTGCTGTCTTTTAATATCAATTCTTTGTCCTAATTCTAGAATTTCAACATTTTTCTTTATTACTAAATTTTCAGCTCTTATTTTCTTTATTCTATTGATTAAAAATAGTACTAGAAATGCAATTCCAACAAATATTAATACATTAATAATTCCAACATATTTTAATTTATTATTAAAATCTGCTTTTTGAGCAAATAAGATTTTATTTTTTTCTAATTTTAAACTATCTAATGTTCTTTGCTCCTTTAATTTAAAATCGTTTTCTTGATTTACAAGCTTAATAAAATGCTCAGCATTTGTTCTACTATCTGTAATGTCTTTATACAAAACATAATAATCATAAGCTAATTTATAATCTTTAATAGATTCCCCTGTATTGGACATGGCTAAATAACGCGTTTTTAATGCCGTACTATCGCCTAAAATTTTTACTTTTTCAATACATTCTCTTAAAATTTTAATCGATTGTTTTCCATCTCCTGACTTTCTGTAATATGTTGCTAGTGAAAACAATGCTTTTTCTTGACCTATAACATTCTTGTCTTTTTCATAATTCATGCTACTCAATTCAATAAAGCTTTTCGATTCCTCGATTTTACCTAACAATCTACTTAAACGAGACATTTGAGAATAAGCATTACCTGCTACAGAATATAGAGAATGTTTTACTGCTTTATCAGCCATAATTTGATAATTTTCCAGTGCTTTTGCTCTAACAGAATCTATTTTTTTAGGATTATTTTCTTCATAATATTGCAATTGGTGCATTGTTAACCCACTTTGACATTTTAGTTCTTCTTCATAATTAGCATATTTTTTTGCTGTGTCTAAACCTAAAAGTAAATATTGTTTTTCTTTTTTATAGTCTTTTTGCGATCTCCATAATCTTCCAATTCCCCTATAAGTTGCAGGTAAATCATAATAATAATTATATTTTTTTTTGATACTTTCTGCTTTCAACAACATTTTTAATGCATCATCAAAATCAAAGCTAAAACCTTCAAAAAAAGCTTTAAAATCATAAAGACTTGCCAAGTTTAAATTTAACCATTCTGAATTTGGATTTTTCTTTAACTTGATAAGAATTGATTCCTCAATTTCAGCTATATTATTTTTATAAAATAAAGGATCTCTGTAATACGTTTTTAAACCTGATACAAAATGTACTATTTCTGTACTATCTTTTTGAATCGTTCTATTAAAACCATAAAGGGTATTGTTCTTTAATTGTATTATAACTAACACGAACAATATGAGTAAATTTACTTTTTTCATTTTAGGAAATTAATCAATTTTGCATAGCTTATTAAACAAAATTAAATTATTTATTTCTGTAATGAATCAATATATTTTATTTTTTTAATTAATATATAATTATAAAATATATCTATAATTTTTACCTAAAATTGAAGGTTAAATAACTTTAATCTATTAATTTGATTTTCAGAAGTTTTTTTTTAAATTGCAACTCACTTTTTCACGTTAACAGCGGATACTGCAAAAGCTATTACGAAATTGACGGAGTTGTAAAAAACACAAAACTTTCTGAAACCACCAAAAGCCCTATTTGATATATACCGTGTTGGTAGCATTTATTTTATTTCTATGATAACCATATTTCTTATTCCTATTTATTCCATTTGTTTATGAATAAATTTATGGCTAATTATCGGAATATTTTTTTTTGTCAATTTAGCTGCTAATTTTTTACAGATTAGATTCTGTGTTAATTTCCAAAATAAATCTTAATATGATTTAAAAACATTGTATTAAAATAAACGTAAAAACAAAACCATTCTTGTAAAAAGAGTGGTTTTGTTTTTTTTTATTTACAGGCTATCGTTGTAATTATTATATCGATTTTGGTTTCTTATTTTTCCATACAAATAAGCACTAATACTAAGAGTTTGTATATTTGTTTTGAGTCACATGGAAACATAATTGAAATGTAGTGCAGTAAGAACCGTTACTAAATCGTTACCTAGCTATCTTTGGTATTCCTTATAAAAACTTTGTATTCAATGGATACAACTTTTTTCCTGAAACTTTAAAATAAAAACACTTATTTAAATCTTTTTTGATTTATTTTTTTAAAAAAATTTTGAAAAATATTCTATGGCTAAACTTAATATCATTATTGCTCGTTCTAAATTTAATTTTGAAAATAAATTAACACAATTTCTTGACGATGGGCATATAAGAATGAAATGTTTTGAAACTTATGGAGACTTTAAAGCACCCAAAAAATTCAAGATTATAATCAATAAAAATGATATTATTAAAGAACATTACATTGAGTTAAATTTAAATAAAATGAGTAATAGTTATGAGCAACATTATTTGGGATTGTCGATTGATTATTTAAATACTAAAATCAGTGTAATTGCATTAACCGAGTTAGAACAAGAAAAACTAGAATCAATTAGCTTTGGTATTATTTTTGAAAATAATTATAATGATAAAACTATACAATTTAATCAATTACTAGCTCCAAAAAATGAATAATTCAAGATATTGAATTTAATCAATCATTTTTATTAAAATATATAAATTTAAATTATCAATTTGGATTTTAGAACATAGAAGAAAATCAACTTTAGAAATAAATAAAGGTTTATTATGTTTAAAAAAATGAATATTTATATATCTAACAAATAATTTTATTGGCTTTCTTCAAAAGCAATCAAAATGGCATTTCAATCATTTACCAATATGTAAAGAATTGATTTATATCAGATTATATATAACATTCTAAACTCATTCAATGATTCTGGTGTAAAAGTTATATTCAAATAATTTCTAAAAACCAGCTATGGATGTTTAGAATCCATAGCTACTTCAGCACACTTAATTACCTGTATCAAAAGATTCTTTTATCGAATTTGAATATATTTTTATCTGAATTTCTTAATTCAAATATTTCGCTTATATTTGCACTCAGGTTAGACATCTTGATACTTAGGTCTACTAAGAAACTCCAATTTTTCAATTGGAGTTTTTTTTGTTCCTATTATTATTGACATTAGATATGTTATAAAAATTTAGTAGATTTGGTTAAAGTTATGAAAATGATATTTTTTTTACGCAATGCGTATTTTTAAATATCATTTTTTAAAAGACTAATTATCAGCAAATAAAATCAACTCTACATTAACATTCATATATATAAGAGTTGTGGCTAATTATGAATTGGTATTGAATCTCATCCGAATAAATCTGGCAGCTCTATTTATTGTTGAGTTATGTGTAATTTATTTAGTTGGGCTTTAGGGAGGAAAATCTTACGATGCCTGGGTTAAATATGTTTTTACCTTTGGCATTCTCTCAAGTGTTTTGAATAAATCGATAATCTGAACCTATGAGACGTTCACAACCGATAATTCACGCTCATGTACTTTGTCTTTTTTAATTGATAAAATCACCTTTCCTTTGTTTCATCAATGCGAAAATTAAAAAACATAGCGAACCACAAGATTATTTCCCTGTACTGGAAATGCCAGCTCTTAGGTTGGGGAACAGTTTCCATTTACTGGGCTTATACTGTATATACCCGGGACAATTACGGAGTGTTCTTCACATTCCTCAATTATGTACTTGATATTGCAATTGGTGTCTCACTCACTCATCTATATAGATATTTCGCTAAAAAATATAATTGGAGTGCGCTTAGTCTTGGCAATTTAGCCACCATGGTTATTCCTTCAATCATTCTATTGTCAGTTGCTTACATGGAGTTGGTAAATTTCAAATGGTACTTTTACTGGGTTTTTGTAGAAAACAAAGATTACAGCCTGTGGTATTCTTTAAGTTATTGGGATCCCGTTTTTATTACGGGTTTGCGTTTAATGGCTATCTGGGTTCTGGCGTATCATTTATACCACTACCATCAAAATAAACTGGAAACAGCTGAACAAAATGCAGAGCTTTTGCTCATTGCAAAACAGGCACAACTCGATAATCTGTCAACACAACTCAATCCTCATTTCTTATTTAATTCCCTCAACTCTATAAAATCCTTGATAGTTGAGAATCCTAAAATTGCCCGAAGAGCTGTGGATTTACTTTCTGACATTTTGCGTACCTCACTTTATGAAAAAGACACCCCGTTTATTACGATTAAAGAAGAGCTCGAATTAGTAAAAGATTTTGTTGATCTTGAAAAGATACGGTTCGAAGAACGTTTAAGTATGTCGATAATTATGGAAAGTAGACTGGAAAACTACCATATTCTTCCATTAAGTATTCAGCTTTTGGTTGAGAATGGTATAAAGCATGGCATTGATAAACGAATTAACGGAGGAACTATTAAGCTATCCATAAAGAAAACAACAGGAACCATTGAAATCATCGTCGAGAATCCCGGACAAATTGCGGGGAACCATACTGAAACAGGCATTGGCATTCAGAATTTAACGAAAAGATTGCAACTGCATTACGATGGAGAAGCAAGTTTTGAATTGCAAAATACAGATACTGACCTGGTGAAGGCCACTTTAATCATACCAATCCGAAAACAATGAATACCTATAAAACAATCATAGTAGATGATGAACGACTGGCAAGGGAAGAAGTAAAAAGAGCCCTGTCGAATTACCCGGAATACATCGTAGTTGGTGAAGCATCCAATGTCTACGATGCCGCCAACCTGATAGAAAAGGAACATCCAGATTTAATATTTCTGGACATTCATATGCCTGAAAAATCAGGATTCGATTTGCTGGAAGAGCTTGCGGTGGTTCCAAAAGTGGTATTCACAACGGCATACGATCAATATGCTGTAAAGGCTTTTGAAGTAAATGCGTTGGATTATTTGGTAAAGCCATTGAGAGATGAGCGATTTGCTGTCACCATTGAAAAGATTCAAGCAGAGTTCTCAAAAATTGAAGCACCAAAAAATCCTTTACCAATGCACTATAAGATATTTATAAAGGATGGTGAGCAGTGTTATTTCGTTCCCTTAAAAGAAATTCGGCTTATCCAGTCGATGGATAACTATGCGCGCTTCTTTTTTGGGAATAATAAGGCAATGATTAAAAGATCGCTAAACCTGATTGAGGAAAAGCTGGATTCGAATGTATTCTTTCGAATTAATCGTAGCCAGATTGTGAATACGGAATATATAGAAAGAATAACACCCAGCTTCAAGCATAAATTGAATATTGAATTGACTACTGGAGAAACGCTAGAGGTTTCCAGTCGTCAATCTGCCCGATTTAAAAACTGGAATAGCTTATAAGAGATGAAAAAATTACTGATCCTATTGATTTTAGTAAGCCTGAGCACAACACTTAAAGGCCAGTCAATAAAATTTGAAAAAACAACATTATCTGACACCGTATCTTTGGCAATGGATATGCAAAATCTGGCAAAAGTTTATTTGCGTCAAAGCCAAATTAAAAGCCAGACCATCGAGCCAAACGACTTTTACCTGATAGAAATTCTGGCGGGTAATTATGAGCGTGCTATCAAAACAATTCAATCTACCAGAGCAGTTGTTTCCGTTCAAAAAGATCACCCCGACAAGCTTCCTTATGAGTTATTTGCGAAGGCAAAAATAGAGCAATCAGAGAAGCAAACCAGTTTTAAAGCCGCATACCGAAAGGTATTGTCTGATTATTTGGGAAATTGTAGTGATCAGCAACTTTCTTCCGTCAATATAGTATTGACAACTTATGATCAGGTTGCTCAATTTACGAACCAATTTAAGGAGAACTATAATTATGCTTCAGAGCCAGCGATTACCCAGGAAGAAGCGTTAACGTTGTTGCGGTCGTATTTCTTATACCAGGTGTTTCAGAGTACGGAGCCTATTGTTTTCGATAAAATAAAAAAAGAACAAAACAGAAGATACCAGATCGAACGAAAATTAATCATTTCCCCGATCGACAGCGCTGAAATTTCGGTTACTGTTGTCTACAAAAGAGGAAAAGGCCCGCTTCCTGCCATCCTGACTTTTACCATTTATGCGGATTCATCAAATATTAATCAAGCCATATTGCCAGCATCGAAAGGCTATGTAGGGGTTTTGGCTTATTCCAGAGGTAAGGGCTTGAGTCGTGACACTATTGAACCTTACAAGCATGAACACAGTGATGTTTATGCAGTGATTGACTGGATTAGTAAACAGCCCTGGAATAATGGTGAAGTGGGAATGTTCGGAGGTAGTTACAATGGTTTTGCTCAATGGGCATCCATGAAAGACAGTGTACATCCAGCATTAAAAACGATTGTGCCTTGTGTTTCGGCTGCTCCAGGAATTGACGTGCCTATGGAGAACAATATCTTCCACAACTTTTCCTATAAGTGGATTTCTTATGTTACTGAAAACAAGTATTTGTATAACACCGATTATCAAAGGTGGAATAACCTGCAAAACACATGGTTTAAATCTGGTGCACCTTATAATAAAATGGATTCCATTGATGGAACACCCAATCCTTTGTTTCACAAGTGGATCAGCCACCCGAGCTATGACATTTACTGGCAAAGTATGATTCCCTATAAAGATGAATTTGCGCATATTGATATTCCAATACTTAGTATCACAGGTTATTATGATGACGGTCAACGGGGTGCAATGTATTATTATAATCAGCATTTAAAATACAACCCTGATGCAGAGCACTATTTATTAATTGGTCCCTATGATCATTGGGGCGCACAAGCAACGCCTAGTGCCAATCTGCGAGGCTATCAGCTGGATGAAGTTGCGCTGATAGACATTCAGAATCAACTGATCTTCGACTGGTTCGATTACATTCTCAAAGGAAAGGAAAAGCCTGAAATCCTGAAAGACAAAGTAAACTTTCAAGTTATGGGTAAGAATAAATGGATGCATAAACCGTCTGTTTCAGCAATGAGTAATGAATTGGATAGTTTTTATCTGGGCAGTGGTAAATCAAATGGCCATTATACCTTGCTCAATAAAAAACCAAAAAAAGAATATATAAAACTTGAGGTTGATTTAGCTGACAGAAAAACCAAGAATAATGCAGACTATTATCCATGGCCCATTATAAAGGATAGTATAAATTTAAATGATGGTCTTGTTTTTATCAGTGAACCATTTCAAAAGGAAAAGATTATTAATGGTTCTTTTACAGGAGAATTAATCCTAGTAAGCAATAAAAAGGAATTTGATTACTCGGTTAATTTGTATGAGTTAACTTCTGAAGGTAAATATTTTCACCTAAGCTATTACATAGGTAGGGTCAGCTATGCAAAAAGCAAGGAAATAAGGGAACTATTAATTCCCAATAAAGAGACAACAATAACTTTTGATAACTCCCGAATTATTAGTAAAAAGATTTCAAAAGGAAGCCAGATTATAGCCATCATCAATGGGAATAAAAATCCTTATGCCCAAATTAACTATGGAACAGGCAAGGATGTCAGTACTGAATCGATTAAAGATGCCAATGGACCCTTGCTATTAAAGATTGGTTCCAATAGTAAAATAAACATTCCTGTGTGGAGTGAAGGACAACAACAGTAAGCTGTGCATAAAAAAATAAATATAAACCAACCACAATAAATAAAGATTAATCAAAAAAATAACATTATGACAAAAAAAGTATTATTTCAATTTACAGCAGTGCTATTGCTAATCTCAAGTTGCTCAACTTCAAAAACAGACAAACCAACATTAAATGATTATAAAATTGGAGAAAAATGGATTTGGAAATGGAGCCGCTCTGTTGAAGGCGAGGTTCGTGCTGAAGGAGAAGATATACAGGAAGTAGTAGACTATAATGGAGATTTAGGATTATGGAATGGTATTGATACTGTTAAAGTTTCAACTACTTTAGACCAAAAGCTAAGCAGCACCCCCTTTAGAAGCTGGCCCTTACATGTCGGAAAAAAATGGAAATATGAATCAGAATGGGAAAACAATGAAGGCACAACAGGTAAAACCAGTCAGGATGTTGAAATCGTTTCATATGAAGAATTAAATGTTGAAGCCGGAAAATTCATGGCTTACAAAATAGAATACAAGGGAATTGTAACAAATTCCAGAGGTTTTAAAGGTAAAATGTCCGATACCTGGTGGTATTCCCCTGATTTAAAAACATATATCAAGCATATTAATAATGATGGTTATGGAATCTATATAAATGAATTAACTTATTATTCAAAAGTCCAGTAAAAAAACTATGCACAACAATGTATAAAAATAATAGTCGAGATTTTATAGCAATGCCAAGGGATTTAGCCCATTTCAACTTCCTTGTAACTTGACAGGAAAGTATCACACAATCGGCTACTATTCTTATACTCATCGTTAACAATTCATCACGCAAAAACAACAACTGAGTAAGTAAAATTAGACTAAACGATGGTTATTTCATAATTTTGAATTGAAAATAAAACTCTTATGATAATTAAAAAAGTTGATAATTCATCCCCAAAAGTTGCTAAAACTAAGTCTCATCCATTTTGGCGATGGTTCTGGTTTACTTTTCTTGTAGTTTCTCTTGCTTATGCTTGGTATTCATTTTATGTACCTTCTAATGATATTGAATGGGTTAATGATATTACTTCTGTTCAAAAACTTAACAACGATTCTGGGAAAAACACACTTATATTTTTCACAGGAAAGTGGTGTGTGCCTTGCCGGATTATGAAACGTGAAGTTTTTGCAGATAAAGAAGTTATGAAAACCATCAATTCACAAGTAATACCAGTAATGATTGATATTGATAACCCAAATACCGAAGAGCTAATAAAGCATTATAAGGTTGATGCAACACCAACAACAATTATTATCGATTCCAAAGGAAAAGTAATTGACTACGTTGTGGGAAAGATAGGAAAAAAGAAATTTCTTGAAATGCTTAGTAACATTGAACCCCAATAAAAAATGGCAAAAAATAAATCAAAAATGATAACTAAAATTTTATTGTTCTTGGGAGCCACAATCTCATTGTATTTCGTTCCGTGGCCTATTGTCAAGGCTTGGATAAAGCCACTTCCCGACACGGTTCAGGAACAAGTTAACAAAGCTACGGATTACGGATTTGATGGCATTATTGTTTGTGTAAACAAAAAAGGCAACCAATCCGAATTTTATACTTCCGGCTACAAAAACAGAGAAAAGAAAATTCCAGCTGACCCCAATGCATTATTTAAAATTGCCAGTGTAAGTAAATTGTATAAAGCAGTAGCCGTAGCAAAATTGGTTTCCGATGAGAAATTATCATTAGACAAAACACTTACGGACTATTTGCCCGAACTGAAAGGCAGAATAGAATATGCTGATAAAATCACTTTGCGTATGTTGGTTAAACATAGAAGTGGTATTCCAGATTATGTTCGAACTCATAATTATTGGGTACACCCAAAAGAAACTGCTGACGAACAACTTGCTTTGGTATTGGATAAACCCGCCAACTTTAAGCCCAACAAAAAGTATGAATATTCCAATACAAATTATTTATTACTTAGCAGAATATTGAACCGAGTTCTTGGGTATGGCACTTTCCAATACATTCAGGAAGAAATTTTAAACCCATTAAATCTAAAGCATACTTTTGGCTCAATTCAAGATGTGAACATAGATGATGTGATGAGCGGTTACTATGTGGGCTATGATACGGATTTAAAAACGGATAATGTAGGCTCAATACTGGCAACAGCAGAAGATTTGAGCATATTCATCCGAGCGTTAAATGATGGTTCTGTTTTTAGAGATAAAAAGGAACAAGAAATCTATTCTTCCATATATAAATATGAGCACACAGGTTTGATACCGGGATACCAAACTATTGCCAAATATCATAAAGATATTGATGCTGTTGTCATACAATTTACAAACACGGTAAACTTTGATGGCTACAATTGGAATATGTCAGAAATAATGTATAATCGAATAGTTAAAATATTGAGAAAGAAAAACTAGCCACAACATTGTATCCTATGAAAATAGGCGAAACAGTAATAAAATCAAGGCTTGTGACTCGTTTCAAACTATGTATTTTAACAAACATTAAAACAATATAAATAGAAAATGAAAGGATACATTTCAATAATATTAATAATTCTAACTCTTTGTTTTTCTTGCAATGACAGAACCAACTCAAACGGCACAGAGAACTTCTTGAAAAACAGACTTGAATCCTATATAAATGAGTGTAATGAAAATGGACTTTCTGCAAGCATTTTAATCGCCAAAGACGGAGAAATACTTTACTCTAGTGGCGTTGGACTAAGAAACAAAACTAAGAAGCTTTCTGTAACTGAAGAAACCATTTTCACAACGGGTTCATTAACAAAACAGTTTACAGCAACCGCTATTCTAAAATTACAAGAAGAAAATAAATTATCGGTAAACGATTCTATTTACAAATTTCTTGAAAATGTGCCGAAGGACAAACAAAATATTACTATTCATCAATTACTGACACACACATCAGGAATAGTAGGAAACCTTGGTTACGGAGTGGATTTCGTTCCCATCTCAAAAGAGGAATTTTTAAGCAAAACTTACAATTCACCATTAGATTTTGAACCGGGAAAACAATTTAGTTATTCCAACGTAGGTTATAGTATTTTGGCTATGATAATTGAAAAAGTTGCGCAAACAGATTACGAAACCTATTTGCAAAAAAAGCTTTTTCAAAAAGCAGGCATGAAACATACTGGCTATCTTTTCCCAAAATGGGATACAACTCAACTTGCCCACGGTTATAAATGTGGGGAAGATTGGGGAACTCACTTTATGAAATGGCAAGCAGATTCAAATCAAATCTCGTGGCATTTAAAAGGCAATGGAGGAATACTCTCTAATCCTTCTGATCTATATAAATGGTATAAGGCATTAAAAGAAAACAGAATAATTTCTAAAAAATCATTTGAACAACTCACTTTTCCCCACGTAAAAGAAAATGAATTAGGAGATTCACACTATGCATACGGATGGACAATAATGAATAGTGATAGGAATACAAAAATTATAGCACACAACGGCTCAAATGGTGTTTTTTATGCCGATTTCATACAACTACCTGTAGAAAATACTGTAATCATATATATGACCAATGAATTAAGATACGACACTCAAATTGTTGCATGGGAAATAGAGCAATTACTTTTTAAGGAAAACTATACTCCCATTGTACCTAAAATGAAAAGCATAAAACATGGCAGCACCGATATTACAAACAAACAACTTGAAATCATACATCAGTTTGTAGAACTAATTTTGACCGATGATAAGAACATTGATGATTTCATCAACAAACATGTCGCTAATAAAGAAAGAGAACGAAGATTCAAAATGTGGATTAAGGACATGCAAAAAGAGTTTTTGGAATATCGATTGAAACATATTTTAGAATATGGGGATATGAGCTACGATATTGTTTTGGAATCGAAAGATGGAAAAGTTGTTGATTTAACCCCATGTTTTGACCTACAATTCAATGAAAGTAATAAAATTGTCGCTTTCGGATGGTAAATCAAAAACTAGCCACAACATTGTATAAGCGTAATGCGGGCGAAAGTGCTAAATTGAAACGAATTGAACATATAACAAACATATTGGCAAACCGAAAGTGAAGTGCTTCTAATCCCACACTATGCTTATACTTGACCGTTGTGCGTAATTTTAGAAACCAAATAAATAAGAAAATAATTGACAAACGAATATAGATATTGACCTTCTTTTAAATATTTATTTGTTGGAATTGGAGGATTAATTATGGCAACAATATTTGGTGCAGTAACAATTGGAAACGGAGAAATCTGGTTACGAATTATAACATTAGTGTTTTTTATTTTGACTATTGCAATGGGAATTGCTTTTCTATGGCTTTTTGTTAATAAATTCAATGTTGGTGGACTAAAAATTGGAGCGGACTTTATTGAAATTCCTGAATGTTGAAAAAAACGAACTAAAATAAAGTTTTCGGAAAATTAATAAATATTTGATAATGCAAACTAAAGGCGGAACGTTATGCGCTATTTTACCACAAATCGAGTTGATTTCAACTTTTGACAGATGATTTTATGAAAAATGTAATTTACATATTTTTGTTTATTGTTTCATCTTGTTATTCACAACAAAATGACAAAAAACATTGGATAGGACAAGAAATAAAAAGCGAAAGTGGATTTTTATTGGAAAAAGGCAATTTTGATACTGATTTTGGTATTGTATTTTCTCATTCTCATTCTAAAACTTTTCTATTGTTTTTCAAAATTGAAAACACGAAAAATATTATAATTGATATTGTAAAAATTAACAAAAAAGAACTAAAAGAAAACAAACTGACAGAATATTGTTACTCAAAAAAAGGTGCTGACAGCGAAATTATTGCACTTGTAAGTGACACAAACAACGACACTGAATTTTACACTAAAATTAAGAAAGCATGGCGTGCCAATAGAAAAATCGGTAAATTTGAAAAAGTAAACCGAAGAAAAATAATAAAATGCGGTAATGAAAGTTACGGAATATAGACATTGAAAAAAATATTTTACATATTCATCATTTTGCTTACAGCAAGTTGTAAAAACAATGTGCAGAACAAAACTACGACACAAAACATTGTAATTACTGATACCGTTGCGCCTATAACGGTAGAAGAGCACGAAGTGAAAACAGATACGCTTACCTTAACAAGCCAACCCTTTACACTAAATAATTTGTTGTGTTTTTGGAAACATTCCTTTCTAATTTATGATAGTTATGGACTTGATATAGAAGCAAAACTATACGATTATAAGACAAAAAAAGTGCTTTTAGAGTATGAAGAAAGCCCTAAATACCCTGAATATTACTATGATTATAAATCAGAAACATATTTTGACAGTATAAACAAAAACTATTTTGACGATTTTAATTTTGATGGTTACAAAGATTTCGTGGTTTATAGTTATGGAAGTATGCCTATGACAAGTATGGAGAACATATATATCTTTAATGACCAAACCAAAACTTTTGAAATTTCAAATTTGTCAGACACTATTATAGAAGAAATAGATAGTATCAATAAAATCTTGACTACACACAGTTGGTCGTTAGAAGAAACTCTTGACAAAAAATATCACTTTGATAAAAACGGAAAAGTAAAATTTAGAGAAGAGATAACAGAAAGATATTACTATCCAAATGACACAACAGAAATGAAAATAAGAGAATACGAAAAGATAATTGACGAAAAAATTGTAGAACATCGAAGTGACACAATACAAGAACAGTAATAAAAACAGCACACAACAGCGGTTAAAAAAATGGCTTGGTCAAGAATTTCACGAAAATTATCCGAATTTTCTATATTTTGTCTATTTTTGGTTTGGCTTGATTCTGACTCAAGCCACTTTCTTTAACCGCGAACCGTTGCCAGTAATTTGAATGAACCAAACAATATTAATCATACTAGTCTTTTTTTCAACGAATTTGTTTGGTCAAAATCTAACTGAAAAAGTTGGAGAAATTGAAGTTCATTTAATTTATCATTATTTCAAAACTGATTCAGACAACAAACCAACCAACAAAAAGACAAACAAAAGAAATAAACCGCACGAAAAATTATACTTTGACTCAAACGGAACTTTATTAAAGAAAATAGGTTTTGGAAAACAACATAATTCGGATTTAAGACTAACAGATTATATTGAAGTTTATAAGTACGAGGATAATAAATTAGCTCAAACAATTAAATACGAATCTGATTATCAAAAGCATATTTATCCTTATTGGCGAACGGAATTCATTTACAACGAAAAAGGACAGCTAATAGAAGATTCAATGTTTTATTATCAAACAGATTCACTTTTCCATAAGACAACATACGAATATGATTTAAACTCAAATAAAACCAAATCGATTTTCAATCCTACTTACTTTTATCAAAGAGAGTTTGATTCTATAAACAGGATAAATTCTCTAAAACAGATTTATGATAATAAATTGAGATGGGAATATAATTATACTTATTCAGACAATAAAAGAATCGGGATTTTCCAAACCCATTATGATGACGGAAAAGATTATTCAAAAAAAGTAATACAGACTTTTAATGACAAAGGACTTTTAATTGAAACTGAAGAAAAATATATTTCAAAAGACGGACTTGGCCAAAAAGCAAAGTTCTTTTATGACAAAAATGGAATAGTATCTAAAATAGAGCAATACGAAACTTACATAATTGGAAATGAATATGTATTTGTTTCGTTTACAGAAATTAAGATTAAAGCAAAATTGAGATTGAATTCAAATATTGCGGAAAAGATAAATAACCAGATCGAAATTGAATAAAAACTACTGGCAACAATGACTATAAGTAATTGCTTGTTCTCCCCTACTTCTGAAAATCCTAACGGATTTTCAGTTTGGTGTGTACTTGCAAAGTTAAGTGTTAAACCACGCAACTACTCATAGCCAAAACCGTTACCAATCATATAGAAATCAACAGAATGCATAAAAACATCATTGTAGTACTACTTTTGTTAGTAGGTATTAATCAGGTAAAATCACAAGATATTGGACAAATTGTCATCGGCACAAAATATTCGCTTAAATCTAATATCTTGCAAGAAGATAGAGAATATTGGATTAGTCTTCCTGATTCATATAATAATAAAGAATCATCCTATAAGAGGTATCCGGTGCTTATTGTACTTGATGGAAATTTGCACTTTAAGCCCATAGCAGGAATGGTAAACTACATGAGTTCTGATGAATATAGAAACTGGAAAATTCCAGAGATGATAGTGGTTGCTATTCAAAATGTTGATAGAAGAAGAGACTACACACCAGACAAAATCATTACAGTTAGAGAGAATAATACAGGTGGTGGAGATAGTTTTCTCCGCTTTTTGGAAGATGAACTTTTGCCTGAGTTAGATCAAAAGTTTAGAACGGCACCCTATCGAATACTTTTTGGGCATTCTTTAGGAGGCTTGTTGACCACTCATGCCTATATGAAAGAAAAGACACTTTTTAATTCATTTATTGCGGTTGACCCAAGTTTTGGAACATGGGATTCAGAAACCATGGATAAAAAGTTGGATTCCCTATCTGAACAATCATTTGAAAGATTCATCTACATCGCCACTGCCAATTGGGGCAAAAGAAATATCAAAAATCGTGATCGTCATGTACGATTGTATGAGGCATTGAATAGTAAATGTAAAGGAGAATTACCTGCAAAATTGGAATACTTCGATAATGAAGACCATAGCTCAGTTCCAATCATTGCTTTTCATAATGGAATCTCTACAATTTTTGAAGGTTACGGGATTTCCTATCGCGATGTGGCAAACAAAGAGCAACTAATTCAACATTTTCATGCACTTTCTGAACGGCTTTCATGGGATTTTCGACCTCCCGAGTATCTTGTAAACCAATTAGGTTATAGAATGCTACAAAGTGGAAATGATAAAGACAAATCCAATGCATTAGAATTCTTCATCATGAATGTAGAAAATTACCCTAAATCATCTAATTCTTATAATAGCTTGGGAGAAGCTTATGAAACATTAGGTGATACTCAAAAAGCAATCGAAAACTATAAAAAATCTCTTGAGCTGAACCCAAGTAATGAATACGCCAAAATAAAAATAAAAGAATTAAGCGAGAGCGAATAAATACGATTAGTAACATTGGCTAGACGTAATGTAGGCAAAAGTGCTAATAGAATAGTAAATACAATAAATAAACATATTAGTAATCGGAAAGTGTAGAGCCTTGAAATCCCACACTACACATAATTGAGACCGTTGCCAGTAATTGTAAAAAAATCAAACTTGAAAAGAAATCATTTTTTAATAATTAAATTTTTATTATTATTTGTAACTTTAATTTCGTGTTCGAAAAAAGTAATTAATGGAACATACAGAACTAACTTTAATTCTTATGGAATGTTTAGTAAAACTTTGACTATAGAATGTAATGGAAATGCAATTTTGAATTTTCAAGGTGATATGCAGAATAACAATTCGTTTGGAACTTGGAAAATTGAAGAAGACACTTTAATTATATTTTTTGATTCTTTAAAAAATCAAAGCAACAAATTTAAAGGAGAATTAAAATTTATAATAAAAAGAAATAAACTTGAAAATATGCCTTTTCCTAAATCTAAATATTACGGATTAGTTAAATATGCAAAAAGAACAGAAAACGATACTTTGAAAGTTCCATCTTACAGAAAATTAAATAAGTTAACTAATCAAGTTTTGAAAAATTTTCAAGGAAAAACTGGTAAACAATACTTTAAAAAAATTGAAATTATAAATTGCGAGTAGAACAACAACTGCTAACAGCCATTTGTAGCAATTGCCATGTATATTTCGAAGAAAATTCTAAAGTAATTATATACTTGAAAAACAATTGTTAACCTACGCAACTAATCATAGTCAAACACATTGTGAGCAATTATAGTAAACCCTAAGAACAAAGTCTTTCGACTGAAATTTTATACAATCTAAAAAAAACTTGAAAAAAATTTGCGAAACCGAAAAGTTGCACATATATTTACAACTGATTGGTTTCATTAAAATAAACAAACAAATGCGTAGAGACATTTTTCAAGCAATTGCTGACCCAACAAGACGAGCCATTATCGCCTTAATTTCATTACAAGCAATGACCCCTAACGCTATTGCCGACAACTTCAATACAACACGACAGGCAGTTTCAAAACACTTACGCATTTTAACAGAATGTGAACTCGTAAAACAAGAACAAAAAGGTCGGGAAATTTACTATTCCCTTGAAATTGACAAAATGAAAGAAATAGATAAATGGTTAGAACAATACCGCAAAATTTGGGAAAGCCGATTTAATCAATTAGACAGTTTATTATCAACATTAAAAAAATAAAAAAATGAACAATTTACAATTTGACTTTAAGGTTGACAAATCAACCAAAACGGTATTCATAGAAAGAGAGTTTGATGCAGAACTTTCACTTGTATGGGACGCATTTACAAAACAAGAAATTCTTGACCAATGGTGGGCTCCTAAACCCTTCGAATCAAAAACGAAAGTAATGGAATTCAAGGCAGGCGGGCGTAGATTTTATGCAATGGTTAGTCCTGAAGGATAAGAAATGTGGCAACTTCAACAGTATACTTCTATTACTCCAAAAACCAATTTCAAATTTTTGAGTATGTTTGCTGATAAAGATGAAAACCCTCATTTACCAGGTTCAAATTGGGATTTAAATTTTAATGAAGAAAATAATATAACGAAAGTTAGTATTTCTATTTACAATGAATCTCTTGAAAGAATGGAAAAAATGATAGAAATGGGCTTCAAAGAAGGCTTTACTATGACATTAAATGAATTAGAAAATTTATTATCAACTTTAAAATAATAATGTAATGAAAAAGTATAAACTTAAATTTTTGGCAACATTAATGATAATGATTCTAATGAGTTGTGGAAATTCTCAACAAGACTCTCACAAAAACAATAAAATTGACACAACTTCCAATCAAACTTTAACAAAAAAACCTAATTCGATTATGCAAAAAATAACACCATGTCTTTGGGTTGACAAAGATGCAAAAGCAGTAGTAGATTATTACCTTTCTATTTTCAAAGATGGTAAACTAAAAGACTATCATCAATATAAAAATCCACCGCAAGAAAAAGGACAAGATGGTCAAGATAACTTTGAAACAGCAGTTATGGAAATTCATGGTATAGAATTTAGCATTTTGGCTGCAGGTCCATTATTCAAATTTAATGAAGCTGTTTCGTTTGTTATTAATTGCAAAGACCAAGCAGAAGTAGATTATTACTGGGATGCTTTGACCGCGAACGGAGGAGAAGAAGGATCTTGTGGATGGTGTAAAGACAAGTATGGCTTATCGTGGCAAGTTGTTCCTGTTGAATATTTTGACCTTATTAACAACGATGATCCTAAAATTAGAGAAAAGGCGATGAAGAATACATTTAAACAGAAAAAGCTAATACTTTCAGAACTTAAATGAACTAAATAATAGCAGCTAATAAAAACAAGTCAGAATTTACAAATGATGTTGCACAATACTAATTAAAAAACACAACATTACAAATCAAAATTAGCCTTATATCAAATCATTGAAACAACTCATAGAAAACAAAAGTAAAATTGACTTCAATATATTTGAACAAGAAAAAATTGAACTAACTCAAAAATCTAATAAATAATTCATGAACTAGACAAACTTAATCACAAACAATTTTTATCTTAGACGAGCGTAAGAATTTCAGTATGAACATTACGAATAATTATTGACCAAAAAAAGCAGCCTAATGAATAACGAGTATCACATATTAAATGGAGATTCTCTAAGACAACAGTTTCCAAAACAAATTGATGGGGAAGTAATTGTTGCTCGAGAATGTCTTGTTGACGGAGAAGTTAAAAGTGACTCTTTAGATGAATTATTTAAAGTTCGTGCCAAATTTATAACAGAGTATGGCAATTATACCATCGAAGATTACTATACTAATACAGTATCTGAGTTTGAAAAAATTCGAAAAATACCAGAGAAATCAGATATTAACTTGTGGTTTGAAGATGACTTATTTTGCCAAGTGAATTTTTGGTTCAGTATAAACCTGATATTGAATTCTGTACGAAATTGCAACGTTTTTCTAATTAGACCAAATATCCACACTCAATATGGCTTTGGTGGGCTAAATGAATTAGAACTTATTAAGGCTTTTGAGCAAAGAACTCCTATTATAAAAATAGACAAAATTGCAAGCCTCTGGAATTCATACCAAAAAAATGACCTAGAAAAATTAATCAGAACAGCCAAAGAATTAGAAGCTACATTCCCTTTCATATATAGAACAGTTGAGGCACATATAGATAGAATTCCTAGTGGAAACTATCCTGGACGACCAGCACAAACTTTAATTGAAATAATGAAAGAGTTAAAAACCGAATCATTTGGACCTATTTTTAAGGAATTCAATAAACGGGAAAGTATCTATGGGTTTGGTGACTTGCAAGTAAAGCGCCTTTTTGATGAAATAAAAAACAAAACGCCAAAAGAAAATAATATTAATTAAAAATATAAGAATAAAAAGCAGACTTAAAGCCTAGGAACGTTTTAAACAAGCTAAAAATCGTAACATCAAACGAAATACGTCTTTAAAATGAGCAAAAAACTACTGATTTTATTAGGAATTTCATTAATCATATCCTGTAAACAAAAAACAAATTCAGTAAAAGAAATTGTAAATAATCAACCCGTAAAGGATAGTTTAACATTAGAAATTGAAAATTTAGGTAAAAACTACTTTAATGGTTTTGGAGTTGCAATAATTGATTCTACAGGAGTATTATATGAAAAAGGAATTGGATTCGCTGACAAAAAACAAAACAGACCTTATACTATAAATACTGTTCAACCAATCGCTTCAGTTTCAAAAACACTCATTGGCATAGCCTTGATGAAAGCACAAGAAAAAGGGCTTTTAAATTTAGACGACCCAATCAACAAATTTCTTCCATACAAAATAACAAACCCAAACTTTCCTAATGAAGAGATAACCATAAGACAATTGGCTACACATACTTCATCAATAGTTGATACAGAAAATTATATGAATAGGTCTTATGTTCTCAAAAACGAAATAGACAGCACAATTGCCAAGAGTAATAATATATCTCAAAATTTCAATCCTATTAATACTAAAATTTCACTATCTGAATTTTTAAAAAACTACTTATCAAATAAAGGCAAGTGGTATAGCAAAGAAGCCTTTTCAACAAATAAACCAGGAGAACTGTTTGAGTATACAAATGTTGGAGCCTCATTAGCCTCTTACATTATAGAAATTGTTTCAAACCAATCCTATTCAGAATTTACAACTGAATACATTCTGAAACCGTTAAAAATGGAAAATTCAGGTTGGAATTATGATGCTATTAATTTTGACAACGCTTCAATTCTTTATTCTGATTTAAAAACTCCACTACCCTTTTATTCATTAATTACTTATCCTGACGGCGGATTTTTAACAACTATAAGCGATTTAGGAAAATACTTAAATGAGTTGATAAAAGGATATTCAGGAAATGGAACTTTACTGTCAAAAAAAAGCTATAAAGAACTTTTTAAAGCACAATTAAAAGAAAAAAACTTTACAGAGAGAAACACTAATAATCCTTATAATGATGAATACAATTCAGGAATATTTATAGGCTTTTCTGCCATGGGTAATATAGGACACACAGGAGGAGACCCAGGAGTTTCATCTTTAATGTTTTTCAACTCAAAAGATAAAATTGGTAGAATTTTATTAATCAACACTGACATAGAAAACCAAAAAGGTTTTAATGCATTTTTTAAAATTTATGACAAATTAGGAGATTATTCCAAAAAACTAAAAAAATAAACCTTAATAGATGAAAAAACATATCATATTCTTACTTCTTTTATTCAATCTATCCACTACTTTTTCTCAAGTCATTATTGAAGATGAACGATACGTACCCGAAACGGATCCTTTGGTACTTCAAAAACTAGACGAGTGGCAAGACATTAAATTTGGTTTACTTATGCATTGGGGAACCTATAGTCAATGGGGAATTGTAGAATCTTGGTCCATTTGCCCCGAAGATTATGGCTGGTGTGAGCGTAAAAAAGGAGCCAATCCGCAGGATTATTTTGCTTACAAAAAAGAATATGAAGACCTTAAAAAAACCTTTAATCCTGTTAAATTTGACCCAGAAAAATGGGCTCAAGCGGCTCAAGCAGCTGGAATGCGTTATGTGGTTTTTACTACTAAGCATCATGATGGTTTTTCCATGTTCGATTCAAAATATACAGACTATAAAGTAACAGATCCAGAATGTGCCTTTAGCAACAACCCAAAAGCAAACATTACAAAAGAAATATTTGATGCTTTTAGAGCCAAAGATATGTGGATAGGCGCTTATTTTTCAAAACCTGACTGGAACCATAAAAACTACTGGGATCCTTATTTTCCACCACAAGATAGAAACGTAAACTATGACCCAACACTTTACCCCGAAAAATGGGAGTCATATGTTCAATTTACACATAACCAACTATTAGAATTAGCAACAGATTATGGAAACATAGATATACTTTGGCTAGATGGTGGTTGGGTAAAAAAACGCGACAAACAAAACCTTGATGAAAACTATGCCGAAAAATTTACCGAAAACAAATCAGGTAACGGCTTTATAAAACATAGAATAATTTCACAAGACATTCGTATGGATGAAATCGTAGAAAAACTTCGTAAAAAACAACCTGGATTAATTGTCGTTGATAGAGCAGTTTACGGTAAAAATCAAAATTACCTTACCCCAGAAAATCGTGTACCAGAAAAAGAATTACCCTATCCTTGGGAATCTTGTATTATCTCTGGAGGCGGTTGGTCATATACACCAGATGCTACATATATGAGCGGTCGCGAAGGCGTGCAAACACTCGTAGATGTTGTTTCCAAAGGGGGAAACTTGTTACTTAACATTGCCCCATCACCTGAAGGTGAATGGCAAGAAGGTGCCTACAGGTTATTAAAAGACTATGAAAAATGGATGGCCATTAACAGTGAAGCTATTTATAACAGCAATACACTAGCACCTTACAAAGAAGACAACATTTGTATGACACAGCAAAAAAATGGTAATGCCTACTTTTTTTATCTTGCCAAAGACAAAGAAACAGAGTTACCAGCTACCATCACTATAAAATCACATCAGCCTGCTAATGACAGTGAAGTATATCTACTAGGTTATGAAAAAGCTTTAAAATGGACTGCTGTAGGAAATGGTTTTACAGTAAACATTCCTAAAAGTCTGCGTAAAAATCCTCCTAGTAATTATGTGTGGACATTAAAAGTTTCAAAATTAAAATAAACCTTATGAGATTGTCACTGTATTTATTTTGTTTCATTTTATTGGGTTTGTTTACTAATTCATGTAACAAAGAAGACAAATTCATATACAAAAATCCTGATGCTTCCATAGATGAACGGGTAAACGATTTACTAGGAAGAATGACGTTAGAAGAAAAATTCTGGCAATTATTTATGATTCCTGGTGATCTCTCAGAGGGAAAAGAAAAGTACCAACATGGTATTTTTGGTCTTCAAGTTGCTACAAAAAGTTCTTCTACCAGTGAATCTGAACAAATTTTGAACTACGGCAAAGGCGGTTCAGCCAAAGAAACAGCATTACTCATTAACCAAATCCAAAAATACTTTCTTGAAGAAACCCGACTGGGCATTCCTATCATCCCTTTTGATGAAGCTTTACATGGATTAATACGAAAAGACGCTACTGCCTTTCCTCAGTCCATTGCTCTCGCAGCAACTTGGAATACTACTTTAATGGATACTGTTGCAGATGCCATTGCATCAGAAGTAAAAGCCAGAGGTATTAGGCAAAATTTATCCCCAGTCATTAATATAGCAAGAGATGTGAGATGGGGACGTGTAGAAGAAACCTATGGCGAAGACCCTTTTTTAACATCTAAAATGGCTATTTCCTATATTTCTGCCTTTGAAAAAAAAGGAGTCATTACCACACCCAAGCACTTTGCCGTCAATGTAGGTGACGGTGGTAGAGACTCTTACCCCATTCATTACAATGAACGGATACTTGAAGAAATTTATTTCAAAGCATTTAAAGCAAGTGTTCAAACAGGTGCAGGATCAATAATGACTGCTTACAATTCGTTAGATGGCACACAAGCAACGGCCAACGATTGGCTACTAAATAAAAAACTAAAAACAGATTGGAAATTTGATGGATTCGTCATATCAGATGCGGGTGCGGTAGGAGGTGCTAATGTTTTACATTTTACGGCTAAAGACTATGCCGAAGCAACAAAACAAGCAATAGAAAGCGGACTCGATGTTATTTTTCAAACCTCATATGACCATTATCCTCTTTTTTATGAGGCTTTTGAAAAAGGTATGATTAGTGAAACAGCCATTAACAAAGCTGTTAGCCGTGTACTCTATGCCAAATTCAAATTGGGTCTGTTTGAGAACCCTTACGTCAATATAGATGCTCTAGATAAAGAAAACAATGTAGCTAATCATAAATCTTTAGCCAAAAAAGCAGCATTAGAATCGAATGTGCTTTTAAAAAATGATAACCAAACACTACCTCTCAAAAAAAGCATTACTTCCATAGCAGTATTGGGGCCAGAAGCCAACGACGCACGCCTAGGTGGTTATTCAGGACCAGGAAACAATCCCGTTTCAATACTAGAAGGAATAAAATCTAAATTAGGAAACACAGTAGATATAGCTTACGCAAAAGCGTGTTCACGAACACTTGAAGATTTTGTTGCCATCCCAAAAGAGCAATTTTTTTACATTGAAAATGGTGAGCAAAAAACAGGATTAAAAGCAGATTATTTTAACAATACAACCCTAAAAGGGACTCCTGCCCTTTCCAGAATAGATCCCAATATTGATTTTAGATGGACCCTGTTTTCACCAGAGCAAAATACTATAAACTATGATTTTTATTCCGTGCGATGGACAGGTCAATTAATAGCACCTAGTACAGGTATTATAGATATAGGAATTAAAGGAGATGATGGTTACCGCATTTTTATTAACGATGAAATTGTAATTGATAATTGGAAAAAACAAACAGTTCAACAGCTAACCCAACCTTATTATTTTGAAAAAGGGAAAACCTATAATCTTAAAGTAGAATTTTATGAAACTACTGGTAATGTATGGTTCAAATTAATTTGGAACGCAGGCATAGAAAAAAATAACAATGCTGAATTAGCAAGAGCAGTCGCTTTAGCTAAAAAATCAGATATTGCAATAGTTTGTGTAGGTATAGAAGAAGGAGAGTTTAAAGACAGGGCTTTTTTGTCATTACCAGGATATCAAGAACAATTGATAGAAGAAGTTACAAAAACAGGCACCCCTGTTGTTGTTGTTTTAGTTGGTGGTAGTGCTATAACTATGGAAAAATGGCGACACCGAGTTAAAGCCATTGTTGATGTTTGGTATCCAGGAGATGAAGGCGGTAGCGCCATTGCCGATGTACTTTTTGGCGATTATAATCCAGCTGGCAGGTTGCCTATCACATTTCCCATTCATGAATCACAGTTACCCTTATATTATAATCATAAACCTACAGGACGTGGTGATGATTATGTCAATCTTTCAGGTAAACCATTATTTCCTTTTGGCTATGGACTAAGCTATACTTCGTTTGAATATAGTGATATTAAATTAGAAAAAAACAGTATTAACCTTAGTGAAAACACAAAAGTTAGTTGCAAAATAAAAAATATCGGAAATTATGATGGAGATGAGGTAGTACAGCTCTATATCAAAGATGAGTATGCTTCAGTTGCCAGACCCATTATGGAACTTAAAGGTTTTATACGTATTCATCTCAAAAAAGGAGAATCCAAGAAAGTAACTTTTGAAATTACACCAGAACTTCTCACTATGCTTGATAAAGAATTAAAGCCAACAATAGAGTCAGGTGATTTTAGACTGATGATAGGTGCTTCTAGTAATGATATTAGACTGAGAACAATTTTAACCGTCACAAAATAGAGCCAAATAGCTAAAAGTAGTGAATAAAAATTACTGCTTTCATATATGAAACCTTTGTAAATAATTTAATAAAAATATTAACGCAATATAGTAAAGAAAAAATCCAATAAAAGTACTTTGAATCTTAACCCAAATGGAATAAAATTACCAAAATTAGAACAAGTTCAATGGCTTATTTTTTGTTGTATTTCAAAAAACGAAACTAAATCTAAAGTTATTGCTTATTTAAATCAATTGTAAAAAATGGTGATAACAACAAATATAGATAATTGCTAGTTCTCGTCTACTTACGAAAATCCATACTAAAAATTTTTATTTTCAATTTGAATTCATTAAATCAAGCGTTTAAGCAAAATAACTAACTATACATAAACACGTTACCAAATATTATGATTAACAACATTCCTAAAAAAATTTCAAGTTTTATATTAGTTGCAATAATAGCTTTTATTCTATTTAAAATTTATGTTGCCCAAGACAAGTATAATCTTGAAAATAATCAAACTGAATGGGATAAAAATAATACCCGAGAAATTAACGCAAATGACAAATTATTAAATAACTCAAAACAGACCACTCAAATAAATTTGCCTTATTTCAAATCCGAATTTAAAACTAAAGACAAATCAAAAACTGATTTCTTTACTAAAGTAAAGCTGACCGAAAATGAAAAAACAGAGCATATTTGGATTTATATTTTGAATATAAATAATGACAAATCCATTGGATTATTATATAATGAACCTACATATTTCAAAAACATAAAGTATTTAGACACAATAACTTTTGACATAAATAAAGCAGAAGATATAATGATAATGAAAAACGACTCTATACTATTTGGTGGATTTTTACAAGCTGAAATGGAAAAAAACTAATTTGAAATGCTGAATTAAAATCAGTAGACAGAGCTCCTTTTTAAGTGTAAAGAAAGAAAATAATTTGTCTTACGAATGAGTAACTCTTTCATAAAAAAATAATTTTTATCTATATTACTACTTACATTTTTTAACGTAAGTTTTTATTATATGGGAAGTAATACGTTTTAATTCCTGTCCAGACAAAGGATGATAACCCCTATGATTAAAATACTGTGGCTTATCATTTATTTTACAATAATAGACAAGAGCCTTATCTCCTATAAAAAAAGGAGTTGTATCACAAACTTCTATTTTTTTTAATGTCAATTGATTTTGATCTACAGATATCACATCTCCAAAATCATAATCCTCTCCTTTCACAGCATCACAATCAACCAATTCATAATGGTCATTTTGCCATTGCATGCATTTCTTTTCATTTAGGAAATAGTTAATTCCAAAAAATCCAATAGCCAAAACAAGTAATCCAATTGCAACATACTTTAATTTATCTTCCCTACTCATCTTCTTATTTTCATCTTTTTTAGTATCTGTAAATGTAATAATCATCGGAGGTTTTGTTGTAGGCTTTTCTTCTTCATCACTTTTAGCATAATTTTCTTTTAACTTTTCAGATTCAAAATTTGACAAGTCATCTTTCTCCTCCTTTTCAACCTCTACTTCACCAGCAGATAAAACTTTAAATTTATTAAAGGGTCTATTTTCAAAACCCACAAGCATAGCTGCTATATCCAATCCACTAATACTTTTAAGTTCTGACTTTCCTTTTAAAAACCTACCTATAGGCACAAACTTATTTAAATTAATTTGAAGATTTAAATTATTGACATTCTCTATAGTATAATCAAATCCAAAATACAAACGAAAACTTGTAAAGTCATCTATATTTTTATTATCTCTAAAAATATTAACACATAAATCTCTAAGATTAGCTGCTGAAGGGATTACTAAAAAATTTGCATTAGTCTTATTTTTCTCCACTTCATATCTTTTTCTAATCTCATTTCTATACTCATTTAAGTAATTTTTTACCATAATTTTTTTTCAGATTTTTCAGATTTTACCAGACTTTTTCAGATTCTTCCATACTTTCCTAGAACTATCGGAACTATCAGAATTCCGTATAAATACTAAAACAAAAACGACGAATCTTTGCCTCAGAATTAGTTCTTGTTCTATTTCGCGATAAGAACAAATGTACAAAACTACTTCTAAAAAAGTGACGCTAAACAGATTAGAATTTTTATTCGGGAAGTATAATTTGACTTCTCTGCTCTAGCCCACTTCACTTCCCAAAACATTTTTTAACGGCATGACTGCCTTAACAACCCTTTGAGAAAATCTCAAACAGTCATGCCTATGTCCAATTTTAATTTTTAAAATCATGAAAAAAATATATGTTTTAATGGCAATTGTATTTATGTCGATAGCAAGTACTTCTTGTACTGCAGATAGTATAACAGATGAAATACCAACTCAGCAAGCAGAAGGCGATACAGGTGGGCAAAATGGTTCAATTCCGCCACCACCACCTCCACCACCACCTTCAAATCCATAATCATTTATAGGTTATATAATTAATTTTTTACTAAATTCGGGAAATGAAACTCACTATGAAGCATTTCCCGTTTTTATTTTTAATCCTTTTTTTACATTCTTGCAAAAAAGAAAATAACTTTTTCTCTAATGACATAGAAGAGTTTAGGTCTCTCCAATCAAAAGGCTATAACAACTACATATCGGGAAATTACGACAGTGCTTATATATATTTTAATAATGCTAAAACAATTAGCAACAAACTAGACATAGAAAACAGAATTTACATCTTATTATATCTTGCCGAAATAGATAAAATAAAATCTGATTTTGATGGAGTTGAAGAAAGAGTAACTGAAGCTTTAAAAATTAGTAAAAACTCTAAATTCAATATAAATCTATACAATTTACTAGCAATAGCATATGAAGAGAAGAAAGATTACAAATTAGCAATTGAAAATTACAACTTGTCATTACAACATTCAAAAAATGAAGTATATAGAAGTATAATTAAAAACAACATTGCAGTTGTTTATCTAGAGCAAAAAAAATATTTTGAAGCAATTAAAATATTAAAACCACTTCTACTAAACGATTCTTTAAAAAAAAACAGAAAAGAATATGCCCGAGTAACTGACAATTTAGGTTTTGCCTATTTTAAAAACAATAATGATTCCTTAGCTAAAAAATATCTCGAAACTAGTTTAAAAATAAGAGATAGCATTAATGATGATTCAGATAAAATTGCTACTTATATTCATCTGTCAAGATTTTACAAAAAAAGCAACCCTAGCTTAGCAAAAGAATTTGCAGAAAAAGCTTTACTATTTGCTACAAATGTCGATAACCCTGATGACCAACTGGAATCTCTTGACATATTAATTAAAAATCCAACTAACAAAGAAGCCATTCAACATTTTGAACAATTTTCATCCATTAATGACAGTATTACAACGGCTCGACAAATAGCAAAAAACCAATATACTAATGTAAAATACAATTACAAAATTACAACAGAAAAAAACGAGAAACTCAAAATTGAAAAAGAACTTATAACCTACATATTCATAGGTTTTGGAATTATTGCGATTTTAATCTATTTCTTAATCATTTCAAAAAACAAGAGAGAGAAATTAAAAATTGCTTACACTACTGAAACTCGTATTTCCAAAAAGCTTCACGATGAACTTGCTAATGATGTCTTCAATACTATGACATTTATAGACACACAAGACTTGCAAAATCCTACTAATAAAGAATCCATTTTACAAGGTTTAGATTCTATTTATAACAAAGCTCGAAACATTTCTAAACAAACCAGTGAAGTAAAAACAGGAAAAGAATTTGGAGTTCATCTAAATCAATTATTAATGAGCTATAATTCCAAACAAGTTGGTGTGATTGTTAAAGGAAGTACACTTATTGATTGGAAAAAAATTAAAGACAACAAACAAATTGAAGTTCACCGTACTTTAAGTGAATTGTTAGTCAATATGAAAAAACACAGTCAGGCTAATTTAGTTATAATAAGCTTTGAAACCCTCGAAAAAACTATTAAAATTGAATATTCAGATAATGGGAAAGGATTTGAAAAAGAAAAAATAATTAAAAACGGACTTCAGAATGTGGAAAACCGTATTCATGCCATAAAAGGAAGCATTACTTTTGATTCTGAAACAAATAAAGGATTAAAAATTAATATTGAATTCCCAAAATAGTACGCTTATGTTTTCAAAAGTAATTATAGCAGAAGATTTAGACAGTATCAATTTAGCTGTAGTAGAAGCCCTTAAAGATTTTAAAATAGACGAAGTAGCTTATGCTAAATACTGCGATGATGCTTTGTTAAAAATAAAAAGAGCTTTGCAAGACAAAACTCCTTATGAGCTACTCATAACCGATTTGTCATTCAAAGAAGATTATAGAACAGAGGGGCAAAAACTACATTCAGGAGAACATTTAATAGAAGCTGTTAAAACTTTACAGCCTCATATTAAAATTATAGTCTTTTCTATTGAAGATAAGCCTTATCGTATTAAATCGCTATTTGAAAAACACAACATCAATGCTTTTGTAATGAAAGGTCGAAATAGTATCCCCGAATTAAAGCAAGCTATTGAAGCTGTTTTTCAATCAGAAGAAAAATACATTTCACCCGACATAGCTTATGTGTTACAAGACAAAATCGTTAATGAAATTGACAATTACGATTTAGAACTTATTAAGCATTTATCACTTGGCGTTACACAAGAAGAAATGGAAGCTAAGTTAAAAGAACTAGGTATTACACCTAATAGTAAAAGTACAATCGAAAAGCGTATTAACAGATTAAAAATCTACTTCAAAGCTAATAACACCGTTCACTTAATAGCTATGGCCAAAGACTTAGGCTTAGTATAATAAAAAGGAATCATTTTCATCATTTAGACCTGACAAGTTTTGAAACCTGTCAGGTCTTTTTCTTGTCCTATACTAAAATATTTTACTGCTTTACGGTTTCCCGTAAGGAATGCATTTGTATTGGGTTTAAGTTTGGGGTGTAATAAACATTATAAATATGGATAAGCTAACTAAAGATGCATTAGCAAATGATCAAAATATGAGCCCAAGAGATACCGGAAAACAAAAAAAAATTAATCTGAAAATTTTAAAATTCGGATGTTTTCCTATTATTATTCTCTTCGGACTGATATCTATAATTGCTGTTTTTTCTGATGAAAAAATTGAACAAACAAATGTGAAAAAAGAAACTATTATTAATAAATCAGAAGATACTGATGAAAAAACAATAGAACAACTTAAAAGAGAAATAGAATCAATTGACAAAGGAGTTGATTTTTCTACTTACAGAGGAGAAATTCAATCTGTTCAAATGGAAATAGTGCTTTTCGGAGCTTGGGCAAAAAACATAATTGATGCCAAAAACAACAAAAATAAAGCAATTAATGATTTGGGGGAAATCTTAGAAAGCAAAGTTAAAAGACTTCAAGTTAAAGAATTTCCACTTCTTCGTATGGCATATAAAGAAGCTATTTATCAAAAATTATGGGTTGAAAATATTGAAACTAATGTTATTGGAAAAGGAAACAGAACCATTCAATTTACAGGAGCTCTTTTTGCCAATAATAAAAACAAACAGGATACTCAAAATACCCTTTCAAATGTATTGAGGCAATTTAGGTTTAAAAAAGTGAATTACAAATGGTACAAATATGATGATGAATATACTTATTATGATATGGATACACCAAACGATAATGAATTAGTAACTTTTAATTAAATAAAATATTAGAATTATGAAAAAATATTATGTAAACAAAAATGCACAATCAAACGGAGACCATGAAGTACATATCCAAGACTGCAAATACCTACCTAACCCAGAAAACAGAAAATATTTAGGCGAATTTGACGATTGCAAAGATGCTGTTAAAGAAGCAAGAAAAACATATTCACAATCAAACGGATGCAAAACATGTTCAAATAGTTGTCATACATCTTAAACGCCATGGGATTTAAATTTCAAAAAAGAATTAACCTAGGCAAAGGGATTGGTATAAACATTAATAAATCTGGTATAAGTCCCAGTTTTCGAACTAGAAAAGGATCAATAAGCACAAAAGGATATTCCATAAAAACAGGAATTTCAGGAGTAAACTACAGAAATAACTTTAAAAAATCTTCAAGCGGTTGTGTAGGAACATTTCTACTATTAATAACAGGAATCGTATTAATTATTCATTTAAACATATAAACTATGGGTTATCGTAAAGGTTATTACAGAAAAGATGGGACATATGTAAATGGTCATTTTATCTCATCAAAAAGAAATTCTTATAAGAATAATAAAGGATGTGCAATAATTCTTTTAACAATGACAAGTTTATTATTAGCGATTTCTTGCTCTGAAAGTTCGGATTCATCTGGCTGTCCAACAAAAACTTGTTCTGATTTTGCAACACAAGCTCAAGCTCAAACTACTTATGATAGCAATAGAGATTGTTATAAAAATCTTGATGCTGATAATGATGGAATTGCTTGCGAAAATTTACCAAATTAAACCTTAACATTATGATAAACCTAGAACTTAAAAGCCATTTTATAAGATTATATCAAATGGCACTTGCTGATGATAACTTTGATGTTTTAGAACTTCAAATGCTATATCAGTTTGCAGATGAAAGAGGAATTCCTAGTTCCGAATTAGACAAACTATTCCTTAGTCCAACAAATCACGACACACAAATACCTAAAGATTTAAATACGAGAATTGAATTTCTATATGATTTAACTTGTATGATTTGGGCAGATGGGAAAGTCACTGAAGATGAATACAACACATTGATTAAATATTGTAAAAAATTTGAGTTTTTAGATGAAAATGTAGAAGAATTAGCAAACTATTTGATTAAATGTGTAAAAGATGGCATAAAAAAACAAGAGATAATTAACCAACTAAACTCTTAAAAAATGAAATCAATAATAGAATTATTCAGCATCAAAAAAGCAGATGAATCCACATCAAAGAATATTGAAAATACTGAAGAAGAAAGAGAACAAATAAGAATTACTTATTATCAAAGTGGATTTGCTGCTTCAGTAAAAGCAACAGGAAGACCCATTGTATTAAAAACATGTTTTCAAAATTTATATTCAAGTTTTGAAAATCAATGTAGGAAACAAAAAGAAGAACAAGAAAGGTTAAAGCAACCATACAAAGAGGAGCAGGAAAAACACAAAATTGAGTTGAAAAAGTTTGAAACAGGCTTATCTATTCATGAAAAAAAAGAAGAAGAGTTAAACAATACTATTGAAAATCTAAGACAAGAAATTGTTGAAGTTAGAAAAAACCCTGACAAGTACATTGACGGCATAAAAGGATTGACTGCTCAATTCTATATTGGTTTAGCACTATTAATACCTATAACATTATATCTTTTAGTTTTTTATGTTTCTGCCTCTTATTCTGCCTTTTTCAAAGAGTTTTCTGATGATAGTTTAACAGCAGCTATATTTGACAAAGATGCCTTTACAAATGCTTTTAGTGATAGTTGGTTAGAAGGCGTTCTAGTAATTACAATTCCATTTGTATTTATGGGTTTAGGATATGTCATACATATGGTTCAAAAAAGTACTGGCTTTAAAAGCACTTTACGATTAATCTCCCTTTTTGCACTTACCTTTTTGTTTGATGGTTTACTAGCATACATCATTGAGAAAAAAATATATGATTTTAATAAAACTCCAGATTCTCCTTTATACAATTTAAAAATTGCTTTAGGAGAAGCAGAATTTTGGATGATAATATTTGCTGGTTTTGTTGTTTATGTTATTTGGGGGCTAGTATTTGACTTCATAATGAAAGAACATGAAAAATTAGATGCCATAAAAATTTATGTTCGTTCAAAAAAAGAAGAAATTAAAAACATAGAGAAACAATTAATAAAAATCACTCATCTAGTCAATGATTTTAAAAATAAAATCATTGAAGAAGCAGGTAAAATAAATGTTTTACAATCTAAAATTGATGGTTTTGTTTTTCCAGTCAAAGAATATATAAACTATCATAGTCAATTTAAAGAAGGTTGGTTTCAAGCAATCGGAACAGAAATAGCATTAGCAAAAAGCTCAAAAGAAGAACTTTTAATTGAATGTGATAACATAGCTAACGAACATTTAGAATCGTTAAATTTAATAAACCCTGATTTTCAACATTTAGTATATTCTAAAAATTAATTAATATGAAAAATATAGTAAAACCTATTTTCATTATATCTCTGTTTTTATTCTTGTTTTCTTGTAAAAATGATGATGAAAATGAAAAAACAAAAAAAGCAGAAAATTCAAATACTGAACTACATAAAAATAGTAAAAATGAAAATTACAACATTAGTATTTTAATTGATTTATCAGACAGAATTAGCACAACTAAATATTCTAATCCTACAATGGAATATTATCAAAGAGATCTTGGATATATAAAATCTATTTCAGAAGCATTTACAACTCATATAAAAAACAAAAGGATCAGGCAAATGAATGATAACATTCAAGTTTTCTTTAATCCCAATCCTTTAAATTCTGAAATAAATGATATCAATAAAAGATTAAAAATAAAAGTGGATAAAAATAATGCAACTAAAGAATTCTTAAACACAATTAATAATACATATATAAGCGAAACCTCAAAAATTTATAATCTAGCTCTAAAAGACAATAATTACATAGGCTCAGACATTTGGAACTTCTTTGAAAACAACATTAACAATTATTGTATAGAAAAAAATCATAGAAACATACTAGTAATACTTACTGATGGCTACATTTATTATGAAGACAATAAATTTAAAGAAGATAATTTCTCAACTTATTTAACCCCAGAATTAATTAGATCTTATTCCCTTAACAATAAAAACTGGAAAGAAACTATGGAATCAAATAAGATAGGTTATTTAAAAGCAAATGATGATTTATCCAATCTTGAAATATTAGTTTTAGGAGTTAATCCAAGTACAAAAAACCCTTATGAAGGAAAAGTAATCAAGGAGATTTGGAGCAATTGGTTTAAAGAAATGAATGTAAAACGCTTTGAAATTAAGGAAACTGCTTTACCTAGCAATATGGATAAAGTGATTAAGGATTTTATAGGTCTAAACAATGATCTTAGTTTTTAAACCACAACAAATCAGGTATAAATACGTATAAATTATCTTTTAAATTACTTTAATATTAACAATATTAAAGAATAAAGCTTAGCACATGGCAAAAAAACTACTCTATTTATTAATTACCTCACTCCTCTTCTCCTGCAAAGAATCTTCATCCAATGCAGAAGAACAAGTGCAATCTTTTTACCAAGAACAGCCACAACCTAAAATTCTGCCTGATGATATAGAAACCATCACACCAGAAGAAGCCAAAACATATTATAAAAATAAAGAATACAAATATGAATACCGCACAGGATATTCAGGAAATTATGAATACAATTATGATGTTGTAGGTTATGATGAAGATGAAAATGAAATAACCGGAAATATAAATATTGAAGGCAAATATGGAGCTGGAAAAATTACCACAAAAAAAGGAAAAACCTATGACATAGAAGTTGAATGGTATGATTACGGCAAACTAAAAGGCACAGATGAAAACGGCACAACCTATGAACTAACCGTAGAATAACATGAAAATAGCGATAATATTTGTCTTTATAGTTTTCTTCACAACATCAACTGAAGATAAAGACGTGTATTTATGTGGTCCAAATGGAGCTAAAAAATACCATTTTTCAGAAACCTGTAGAGGATTATCAAATTGCAAACACGAAATAACTAAGAAAAAATTATCTGAAGCAAAAAACTTAGGATTGACAATTTGTGGTTGGGAAGATTAATATTAATTATACTAAAAAAGGCAAATAAAAAATAGTTTAATTAAATGGAATGTTTATTTTTGAGATACTAAAAACTATAATTTAATAATCCAAAATAAATATAATCATTAAGAAATTACACATAAATTTATACCCCATGAAAAAAATATTACTCCTTTTTATATTAACTCTTTTCACAACAGCTAATTCTTTTTCACAAGACTTTACAGATTTAACGAGCTATGAATTAGCTTCAGAAGAAGATTATAAAAATGCAGAAAAAAAAGTCATTGAATGCGCTAACTACCTATTAGCTAATCCAGTAAAAGAAGAGGATTCAAATAGAATAAATGCCGTTCAATTTGTATTAAGATGGATGGCAGGCACAAACTACACTTTCAACATAGATAATAAAATGGTTGAATTAACCGATGGAAATAATGCCTTATTTAGTTTGTATCTAACTACCATGTCCAAAATAGTTTTAGAGCATCAAGCAGACAACTTAACCGATAGTCAAATTCACGAACAAGTTGTAGACATATTGATTAACTATTGCAAAGATTCTAGTAATAACTTAAAACCTACTAAAAAATTAAAAAAGTTAATGAAAAACTAATTTATTAATAATATTGTAATTGAATCTGAAAAATTAATCTTGTTTTCATATAAACTAATTCTCAAAATATTCTGATACCAAGAGTAAGAGATCTAAAACATTTACATCCCATGAAGAAATTATTAATTATTGCTATATTATTTTATAGCGTAACTGTATTTTCTCAACTTAAAATCATTTCATGGAATCTAGAAAATTTAGGAAAATCAAAATCAGATTCTACCTTAATTTACATTGCGAATACCTTAAAAAATTATGATATTGTAGCTATTCAAGAAGTGGTTGCTGGTGAAGGTGGTGCGCAAACTGTGGCCAAATTAGCAGATGAATTAAATAGAAAAAATTCAAAATGGGATTATATAGTAAGTGATCCTACTTCAGGCAGTGCATATAAAACCGAACGCTATGCCTTTCTGTGGAAATCCTCCAAGGTAAAAAAAATAGGTGATGCCTGGTTAGAAAAAAAATACCATCAAGAAATTGACCGAGAACCTTTTTTCTGCACTTTTAGCTACAATGAAAAAGAACTAACTTTAGTCAACTTTCATGCTATAACCAAAAGTAAACAACCCGAAACTGAAATAAAATATTTTAAGTTTTTTCCCGCAGAATATCCTCTACTAAACCTCTTTTTTACAGGTGATTTCAATTGTCCGCAATCGCATACCGTTTTTAATCCTCTAAAAAAAATGGGATATGCTTGTGTTTTCAAAAACCAAAAAACATCTTTAAAAAAGGAATGCATCTCAAATAATTGCCTAGCTTCAGAATATGATAACATTTGGTATAATCCCAATAAAATAACAATCAAATCATCAAACGTGATTCATTTTTATACGGATTTTAAAACGCTAAAACTAGCCAAAGAAATTACGGATCATATCCCTATTTGGGCAGAAATTAATTTAAAAAAATCACCAGAAGGATAATTATCACCATTAAATTATAAAATCAGGTAAAAACCCCTATTTACTAAAGCAATAAAATTTTTAATTTTAAGCCCCCAAAAAAAACAAAACCTATGATAAAATATTTTTTAATCTTTGAATTAAGAAGTAAAAACAATTACGACTGTTTACTTGAAGAGTTAAAAAAATTTAATGCTATTTCTGTTTTCAAATCAACTTGGTGTCTAACATTCTGCGATGATAAAACGGAAGACCTTCGAGATCATTTCAAAAAACACATAGATAGAAGCGACGGTATCATTGTAATCAAATCTTCATTTTGGGCTGGAGTAAAACTAAACCAAAACCCAAATGACTTATAATTAAATACAAAACAATAATAAATTTATTTATTCATTTTCAAATAACAGTAAATTAATTTAAAAAAAGATACATCTAATAAAATATTAAACTACATTTGCACCCGATTTGAATAAAAACCTGAAAGTCATTAAATTATAGTTGACTTTTTTACTATATTACTATGAACACTAAAAAAATTGCTGAGTACCGTAAATTACTTGATGTAGACAAAAACGTTACATTAAAAGAATTAAAAACTATCTACAGAAACAGTATGAAGGAAGATCATCCTGATACTATTGCCGATGCAAGCGAAAGATTAATTGCAGAAGAAAGAAGTAAAAGTGTTATTGAAGCGTATCACTTTTTAGTAAGTATTGCACCTGAAACACAAGAGAAAGTTAAAGACGCGTATGAAAACACTATAAAAACCTTCAATATTGAAGATTTTTATATGGACAATACTGTTTTATACATCCAATTTTTAGACGGTTCAAAATTTGAATATTTTGGAGTGCCTAAAAATACTTATATTAAAATGGTCAATGCAGAATCACCAAGTCGTTTTGCAAGAAGACATATTTATGGTAATTTCTTATACAGAAGCGCTAGTAAATTAGTAGCTGTAGAATAATAGAAAGACCAATATTTCATCAAAAACCATCAGATTATCTGATGGTTTTTTTATATCTATAATTTAACATCTGTTTGATATTCAATAATTTATTATATTTGATTTATTAACCAATAAAAACACCTTAATTATGGAAATGAACTACTTAGCTATTTTGGTAGCTGCTTTATCAAGCTTTGTTGTCGGATTTATTTGGTACAATCCAAAAGTATTTGGAACTATTTGGATGACCGAAATAGGAATGACTGAAGAAAAAGCAAAACAGGGAAACATGGTAAAAATTTTTGGACTAACTTTTGTTTTCGCTTTAATTTTTGCTTTCATGATGAATACTATTACTATTCATCAAATTGGTGCATTACAACTAGCTGGCGGAAATGAAAATGACGAAGCTTTTTTAGCTTATATGCAAGTACACGGAGAAATGTTTAGAACTTTTAAACACGGTGCATTACATGGTTTTATGGCTGGTTTATTTTTAGCATTACCAATTGTTGGAACCAATGCTTTGTTTGAACAAAAATCGTGGAAATACATATTTGTAACATCAGGATATTGGGTAGTTGTTATGACTGTAATGGGAGCAATAATTTGCGGATGGAAATAAAACAAAAAAGGGAAGTTTCTACTTCCCTTTTTATTTGATAATTAAATAAACTACTCTTTAATTGTCAAAGTTACCGGGTTACCCTGGATATTTTTATTAGCTGCTATTAAACTAGTTTTTTTATCAGCTAATCTAATTTTCTCTTTTGAATTATTTTTATACATCTCTAATTTAAACCTATCAATATTTACTAAAGCATCATCAGTGAAATTAGTAAAATTATTTAATGATAAATTTAAAGCCACAAGTTTGTTTAACTTATCTAAAGAAGGAATTGTCCCTTTTAATTTATTGTCAAATAAACTCAAATTTTCAAGTTTAGTTAAATTAGCAATTTTAGCATCTAAATGACCGCTTAAATAATTACTATTTAATAATAATTCTTTTAAATTGTCTAATTGAAATAATCCTTGTGGTAATTCTCCTTCTAAAGCATTATTAAACAAAGATAACATTTCAAGGTTTTTTAAATTTCCTATCGATTCTGGTATTTGTCCAGATAATCTATTCATAAAAATCTCTAAACTAACTAGTGATTTTGCGTTTCCAATTGTATTTGGCAATTGACCTGTGAAGCTATTAAATGACAAATTAAGACTAATAAGATTTGTTAGATTGAACAACTCAGCTGGAATTTCTCCAGATAACTTGTTTTTAAACATATTCAATGTTTCTAAAAACTTTAAATCTAATATTGAAGCATTAATACTTCCTTCTAAATTATTAGCTGCTAAATCTAACCCAACAACTTTATTCTCTTTTATTATTACACCATACCAAGACTCTACAGGTTGGTTTAAATCCCATTTTGTATTCCAATTTTCTCCATTTGTTGATTTATTTAAATCAACCAAAGCTTGCATCTCTTTTGTAGAAATTGAAGCAAAAATAGAAACTGAAAACAGCACTAAAAATGCTGATAGTAGGTGATTAATTTTCATGGCACAATAAATTAGGGGCTATTGTTACTGCTAAAATACATGAGTTAATTTTAACAAAAAAAGAAATTCTCAACAAAATCATCAAAATATTAAAAATATGCGGTAAAACCGTAAAATTGAATACGAAATTATCTGCAATTACGGTAAAACCGTAAATAAAAAACAATTCTTAAGTATAGAAATATTAAAAAACACTTAAATAATAATCTAAAAGAAAAGGTTGTTTTATATTTGAAAAAAAGAATAAGCCATTAAAACTTTTACAATATATAAATCAGTTAAAGAGCTTCCTCATGAATGGGAAATTTTAGCTCAAAAAAACATTTTTCTTTCCAAGTCCTATCTTCAAATTCTTGAGAATTCTGCTCCAAACAATATGCAATGTCATTTTGTAGGAATATTCAAAAACAATGCTTTAGTTGGAATTACATTAACACAATTCTTAAATCTAAACCTATTAGAATCATTTGGAGAAAGGGATAATTGCATCAAGACCTCGGTTAGAAATTTTATCTTCAAAAATTATTGTTCCCATGTTTTATTTATTGGAAACAATATGCTCAGTGGTCAAAACGCTTATGTTATTTCTGACACCATTACAAATGCAGAAATGGTTGCTGTTTTAAAGTTAGCTGTTGAAGCATTAAAAAACATTTTCAAAAACCAAAAAACCAAAGTACATTTAACTGTTTTTAAAGATTTTGACACTACAACTTCTACCGAATTAATTCCAATTTTAAAAGAATATTACAAATTTACCACACAGCCTAATATGGTTTTCTTTATTCCTCAAAACTGGAAAACGGAAGAAGACTACATCAATGCTTTACATAAAAAATACCGCGATCAATACAAGCGAGCTCGAAAGAAGATTATAGATGTAGAAAAGCGAAAACTTTCTAGTGAGGAAATGAAAATTCATAAGACCACAATTAACAATTTATACCATCATGTAGCAAAAAATGCTCCTTTTAACACTTTCTTTTTAGCTGAAAATCATTTTTGTAATTTTAAAGAGTATTTAAATGACAATTTTTTGTTTTATGGCTATTTTTTAAATAATAAACTAATAGGGTTTAACACATTAGTTAAAAATGGAAACGTTATGGATACTTACTTTTTAGGCTATGACGACACCATTCAGCGAGAAAAAATGTTATACTTAAACATGCTATATGACATGATTGCCTATTCCATAAAAAAGGAATTCAAAGAAATTATTTTTGCCAGAACTGCTCTAGAAATAAAAAGTTCAGTAGGTGCAAAACCAGAAGAAATGTTTGGTTTTTTAAAGCATTCCAACCCACTAATTGATAAAAAAATTGGAAAACTATTCGCTTATTTAGAGCCTAAAACCATCTGGAAAGAACGCAATCCGTTTAAATAACTTTACATACTATCAATTTCACCTTGCACAATTTCCCAATCTTCTAGTAATTGATCTAATTCTTTCTTTTTCTTTTCGTAAGCCGTAAAAAAAGCAGCGTTTTCAATTAATTTATCATAGTTTGAAGCCAATTCTTTATCGTCTTTTTGAATGTTGATTTCTAAATCTTTAATTTGACTTTCAATTTTACTTAAGCGATTTTGTAAAGATTTACTCTTTTTTTGATCTTCATAAGAAACTTTGTTGTTAGTCTTTGGCTCTTCCTTTTTTGCTACATCTTTTTTCTCAACTTCACGCATATTTTCCATATTGCGTTGCTCTAAGAAGAAATTAATATCCCCTAAATATTCTTTTATTTTTTGATCTTTGAATTCATACACAATATTTGACATTCCTTGTAGAAAATCTCTATCGTGAGAAACTAAAAGTAAGGTACCTTCAAATTTTTGCAAGGCCGCTTTTAATACATTTTTAGATTTGATATCCAAGTGATTGGTTGGCTCATCCATTACTAAAACATTGATGGGTTGCAATAATAACTTACATAATGCCAAACGATTTCTTTCACCACCAGAAAGCACTTTTACTTTTTTCTCAACATCATCTCCTCCAAACAAAAACGAGCCCAACATATCTCGAACTTTAGAACGATTGGTATCTGTTGCTGCGTCTTCCATAGTGCGAAGTAACGTAATTTCTCCATCCAAATATTCTGCTTGATTTTGAGCAAAATACCCCAATTGCACATTATGACCTAATTTGATTGTGCCATCATATTTGAATTCATTAACAATTGCTTTTATAAAAGTCGATTTTCCTTGCCCATTTTGACCTACAAAAGCAATTTTACTTCCACGTTCTACTAATAGAGAAATATCTTTCAATATGGTTTTATCACCATAAGCTTTCGTTACATTTTCAGCTTCGATTACAACTCTTCCCGGTGTTTGTGAAACTGGAAACGAAATATTCATCACAGAATTATCATCTTCATCTACTTCAATTCGCTCTACTTTATCTAATTTTTTAATAAGCGACTGTGCCATTGACGCTTTTGAAGCTTTTGCTCTAAATTTTTCAATTAGCTTTTCTGTTTCTTCTATTTTCTTAGCTTGATTTTTTTGAGTAGCCAATTGTTTCTCGCGAATTTCATGACGCAATTCTAAATATTGTGAATAGGGCTTATTGAAATCATAAGCTTTACCTAAAGAAATTTCGATAGTTCTATTGGTTACATTATCCAAAAACATTTTATCATGCGAAACGATAACTACAACTCCAGCAAAATTTCTCAAGAAACCTTCGAGCCAAATAATACTTTCAATATCCAAGTGATTGGTTGGCTCATCTAGTAGTAAAATATCATTAGTTTGCAATAATAATTTAGCCAATTCAATACGCATTCTCCAACCACCAGAAAAAGTAGAAGTTAAGTTATTAAAATCTTCCCGCTTAAATCCTAAACCTAATAATATTTTTTCGGTGTTTCCCACATAGTTATATCCGCCTAAAACATCATAATGATGCGTTAAGTCGCTTAATTCTTCAATTAAATCAGAATAACCTTGACTTTCATAATCAGTTCTTGTAGCTAATTGATGGTTGATTTCATCAATTCGATATTCCGTTTTTTTAATTTCTTCAAATGCTTGATAGGCTTCTTCTAAAACAGTGCGTCCTTCTTCAAAATCAATATCTTGACGAAGAAATCCCATCTTTACTTCTTTTTCTGTAGCAATCACACCAGAATCAGGCTTAAAATCACCAGCCAAAATTTTAAGCATAGTTGATTTTCCTGCCCCATTTTTTCCTACAAGTCCTACTCTATCTCCTGCACCTAATCTAAAAGTGACTTCTTCAAATAAAAATGTTCCACCAAAGGAAACTGATAAATTGTGAATGTTTAGCATTGCTTTTTGTTTCAGATATATTTTCGTCTATAGCTCCAAAAATATTGAAGTTTATAAACTATTTTGTAATTAATGTTACACAAAATCTATAGTAAAGAATTAACTTTGTATAAAAATTTTTGCAAATGTTAAAAAAAGGATCCAAACTAAATAGTATTTTAACAGGAAGTTGTCCAAAATGTCAAGAAGAAAGTATGTATTTGGACCAAAACCCATATAATTTAGGAAATATTTACAAAATGCATGAAAAATGCAGTCATTGTAATACTAAATATAGTATAGAACCTTCGTTTTTTTATGGAGCCATGTATGTTAGTTATGGGTTAGGTGTTGCATTAGCTGTAGCGGCATTTATTATTTCTTATGTATTCTTTGGTAGTACCTTAATAACTTCATTTATTGCTATCGTAGTTACACTAATTGGATTAATGCCTATAATTATGAGATTAGCAAGAAACATTTGGATAAACATGTTTGTTTCTTATGATAAAAACTGGAAAGAGCACAAAAAAACTATTTAAAGTTTCTCTTTCTATAAATTCGTTTTATATCAATTTCTTTCTCTAAAGGAATGTTTTCTGTTATATTTTTAAAAAGTTGTAGAGCCAAATAAGGACCTAGCATAACACCTCTTGTACCAAGACCATTAAGAAGGTGTAAATTTTCATGCTGAAAATGGGTTCCAACTAAAGGTCTTCTATCCTTAACTGTAGGTCTAACTCCTGCAAAATGCTTTATAATTTCAAAATCACACAAAATTAAATCCTTTAGATTATCTACCAACTCTTTTTTTCCCTCTTCAGTAGGTGTGTTAGTTTTATCCTTCCAATCGTAAGTTGCACCCACTTTATATAAATTATTCCCTAAAGGCAAAAGAAAGATATTAGATTTAACCACCACGTTTAAATCCAAATTAGGCGCTTTTATGATGAGTAATTCCCCTTTTGTTCCATCTAATGGTAAATCGTTAAAAAATGGATTAGAATGCAGCCCAAACCCTTCAGCGAAGATAACGTGCTTAGCTTTGATGTTTTTATATTGAATATAGTCTTCATTAAATTCAAGATGGTTGTATTCAAACCTATCAGTAGTATAGCAATTAGCTTGTTTTAGATAATCGGAATAATTAGATATCAAAGAAGCTATATCGAGATAGCCAGTCTCCAAAACTTCACCAAAACCATATGATGAGTTAATATTTTTTAAATTTTCTTTGATTAATGTTGAAGATAAGAAAGGAGACAAATTAGGTTTATCAGCTGCTTGAAACCAATTGTTTTGTTCTTCTATAGAAGCTAATTTGCGATAAATTGGAATTTTATAATCAAAGATAAACTGAAGTTTTTGCTCAATTGATTTATAGAATGGAAAAGCAATTTCAAGTTGTTCTTTAGCCTTCCACACTTCACTAAATCTTTTTAATACTACTGGATTATATAATCCTCCAGCTACTTTTGAAGAAGGTTGTGAATTATCATCAAAAACAAATATGGTTTTATTGTTTTGAAGAGCAATTTCAGCAAAACAAATTCCGGCTAAACCGTTTCCTACAATTATAAAATCAATCATGGTGTAAAAGTAAAAAACTCTTATCAAATAAATGATAAGAGTTTTTATATAATTAAGTTAAAGTAGCATTAGTAACTCCACATATCTTGTTCGAAGTCTCTAATTTTCTCTTTTACTCTTTCAGATTCTAATAATTGCATCTGAGCATTCTCTTTCATATACTCTTCAATTTTTCTATCACCCATTACATTTTCTTCTTGGTAAATTACAGCGCTAAAACGACGCGCATTTAACAAGTGGTCAAAAGAAATTGGCGTTGCAGAATTTTTATCATTGAAAGCATAATTCTCATGTAAAACATCTCTAGAAGCAGGGAAGAATACCCAAAATAAATCAACGTAATCTTTCTCTTCTTGATCCATAGTATAAACGTCTGGGATAATTGGGCAAATACCTAACAAACGGTATTTTAATTCCCCTTGTCTTTTGTCAAAGTACCAATATCCTACCACTCTATATCCGTTTACATCTATAGATTTTAATTCCGTTACATTAATAAATTGCTCATCTATTTTGTAAGTACCGTTTTTATATCCCTCGTAATCAGTATTCATTTGTTCAATACCACCTTCAGTAGTATCAATCTTAACTAATGAAGCCTCAATTTCTGCAAGAGATTTTTTAGTAGTAAAATAACTTGAGTCATAAACCTCAGTAATTTTACCATCTCTAATTCCTTGAATTAAAACTGAATATAATGATTTTCTGTTTTCACCTAAATTTTCATCGATAGGGTAATACAAAGGAAAATTTACTCTTTCATCAAGATCAATAATTTCCCAAACTTTTCTTCCAAAAAGTACATCTCTATCATCCACATATCCATAAGGAAGTGGTTTATCATTATCAGAATTCATTTGAGCTTCTGACTTTTTACCTATTTGATCTGGTGTTTTAGCATTTAACAAGTTTGATTGTGCAGAAACTGCAAAAGAACTTAAAGTTAATAATGCTAAAAATAAATTTTTGTAATTCATTATATAAAATATTAGTTTTAATAAAAACTCAATTTATGCAAATTTATTGTATTTCGTATGTACAAGTAGACGATGGTTTTGCAGCTTGTTGAATTCCTTGGAAAGTTGCCTTAATATCTCCAATAACAACTACATCACCTCTTTTAGCTTTTTTAATGGCTGCTCTTGCTCTACCGTCCATTCTGTCTCCGTTAACTAAAATAGTTGGTTCACCAGGAACTTTAACAGTAAATTGAGTTACGTTAACTTTAACTGGAAAATCAAAATCTTCTAAAACAGCTGTAACTTGGCAAGCTTCTAAATTTGAAGTTGATCCTTTTGCTGCTGTTTCACCTCTAACTTTTCCTGTTGGACTAGGTAATCCTTTAATTCTAAATGGTTTTTTATCAGAAACTGTAGTTCCATCAGGTAAAGTAGCAGAAGCTACAATTACAACCTCAGTACCAGCACCTGGTTTTAAATTATATTTACCATTTGTACCACCTGACATTCCAGGAGCGGTTGCTCTAACTTTATCATTAGCTACACCTGGAAAAGATACAGAAATTGGGTTATCAACTCCTCTATATACAACATTCATTTTATCTGCAGAAATTGTAGCAGAATTTGGACGTGGTACAACCACATATTTACCATCAAAATCTAAAGGAATATTTTTACCATCTTCTAAGAATGTAAATTTACCTTTAATAGATTGCTCACCTACAGAACCAGCAGTTAATGAGATAACAGCTTGACCATTTTCTAATTTACCTGGCCCTTCGAAAGAAGTTGGTTTAGTGTTTTCATCATAACGACCTAAAACAACTTTACCTGTTACTTTTTCACCTTGGAAATAAGCATTTTTGTCTAAAACAACAATTGCTTTATAGTTACTATAAGAAGCAGCTTGAACAGCAGCTTTACCTAAAGCAGCAGCAATAACATCAGATTCAGCTTTTTTAGCATCATTCTGCCAAGCCGATAATTTTGCCAAAGATGCAATTGCAGGAAATCCTCTAAAATGATAGTTTAGGTATTTATCCTTTAGACCTTCTTTATTAGGAACATCAGATAAATCAAATTCTTTAGTTACTGCATTTAAAATTGCAGCATATTTTTTTTCATCACCTAAAGCGCTTTTCATTTCAGCTTTGTAAGTTTCAATTGCAGCTATTACTTCATTACCTCTTTTAGTGTAACCTTCTCCAGCAAACCAACTGTTATCTAAGTTATCAGCCTTATCCATAGATTCATAAGGTAACTTACCTTCTTCAGACTCAACACCAGTTAAAACTTCAGTTTTTAAAGTTGCAACAAAATCATAGAATTTTTTTGTAGCAGCTTCCACTTTATGAGCGGTAATAGCTGCTTTTTCAAATTCTCCTTTAGCTTCAATAGCTTTTGCGTCTAAAGCAGTTAACATTTGTTCGTTTGTAGAAGCAGATGAAGCATTTGCTGCTTCAAATTTTTCATTCATCAATCCAAATGCTGAAAGCACTTCTTTTGACATGTTCATTGCCAACATTGCGATGAAAACCAGATACATCAGGTTAATCATCTTTTGTCTAGGGGTTAATTTTCCTCCTGCCATTTTCTTGTAATTAGTTTTTTAATTAATAAAATTTATTTAATAAGATAAAACCAATTATCCTCTGTTACTCATAGCAGTTAACATTCCACCATAAACTGAGTTTAATGAAGCAATGTTAGACGTCATACTTTGCATTTGCTCTTTTAATTTTGCTGCATTATCAGCAATTTCTTTATTAGCTTCTGCATTTCTGTTAGCGCTTTCTAATTGTAATTTGTATAAACTATTTAATGATTCTAATTGAGATGCAGCTAAAGACATTTCTTCGCTATATTTCTTTTGAGAAGCAATAGAATCTACAGTAGGTGCAATGTTTTTTGCAGCTCCTTCGAAGTTTTTAATACTATTAGTTAAGCTAGACATTAATTCACCATCAATTTTAGCGTCTTTAAGCATAGTATCTAATTTTTGAGATAATAAACCTTGTGCTTCAGCAGGGTTTTCTTGTTTCCCTTTTTTTGTAGGCTCTCCTCCAGCTAATTCTGGATAAACTAAAGACCAATCTAAATCTTTTGCAGGAACTTCAAATGCAGATATTGCAAAGATAGCAGCTTCAGTAACAAGACCAACTGTTAACATTAATGTACCAGTTAAAGGCCCGATTTCTAAGTGAGTAATTTTAAATAATGCTCCAATAATTACAACTGCCGCTCCCATTCCATATAGGAAATTCATTAGTTTTGGTGATAAAATTGCCATAATAAATAATTTTTAATTAGTTAAGTTAATTTAGTTAAGTTAATATAGTTGATTAATATATTCTTTTTTATTATTTTCCAGTTACTTTAGTTCCCATGTAATCTTGAACTGTTCTGAAACCAATGTAACTTCTAGCAGAATCTGCATATTCGAAATCACGTGTAGCATTTTGCATATTGTATGCTACATCTTTCCATGAACCTCCACGAACAACTTTTCTTTGGTTTTTAGCATCTGGCACATTAGGATTCATTGTAGAAACAAATTCATAAGCTCCTGGATCGTAAGAAGTTTCGGTCCATTCTGCAACGTTTCCTGCCATGTTATATAAGTTATAGTTGTTAGCCTCAAAAGATTTTGCTTCAACAGTATATAAAGCACCGTCTGCTGCATAATCTCCACGATTTGGTTTAAAGTTCGCTAAGAAACAACCTCTATCACTGTGAGCGTAAGGGCCTCCCCAAGGGAATGTAGCTGATTGAATACCACCACGAGCAGCATATTCCCACTCAGCTTCAATAGGCAATCTAAATTGATTGATTAAATCAATTCCTTTTTTAGTTTTAATATAAGCATTTTTCTTTAAAGTTCTCCATGCACAAAAAGCTTTAGCTTGTTTCCATGAAACTCCAACTACTGGATATTCTCCATAAGCTTGATGCCAAAAATAATCATTATGCATTGGCTCATTATAAGAATAAGCAAAGTCTTTTATCCAAGCTGTTGTATCAGGATAAATTTCAACAGGTTCTGTTTTTTTGATAAAGCCTTTTCTTCCTTTTTGCTTCACTGCTTCGTTTAAGTCAACTTCAGTATATCTAAATTTCAATTTAGAAACATCAATTGTTCTTAATCCGTTGTAAGACTCTGCTTCTGGCAAATACATAGAATCCATTACTTCAACGTAATACTCATCTGGGTACTTTTGTGGGTCTTTAATTAATTTTACTTTTTTATTTAGCTTTCTTCCTGCATAAGCATCGTCATCTGAACCTACGCTATAGTAGTTTTCATACATATACTTATCATATGGAGACATTTTATCTGGCTCTGCATCGTTAAATGCATACTCACCAATACCACCTGAACCAGGTTTCTGACCCATCTCATCAGCTAAAATAGCTAATCTTGTTCTAATTGTAGAATCTTTTACCCATTCTACGAAAGAACGGTATTCTGCATTAGTAATTTCAGTTTCATCCATATAGAAAGAACGAACAGTCACTGTCTTTGTTGGGGCGTCTTGTGTATTTGCTGGGTCATCATCTGATTTTCCCATAATAAAAGCTCCTCCAGGAACTAATGTCATACCGTATGGCTTTTCAGGATGCCATTTTTTACCTTTAACTCCTACAAGCTCTCCTTTATCTCCACTTCCACAACTTGCGAAAACTGAAATAAACATTGAAAATACTATGAACTTCTTCATATTAAATTTGGGTTAAATAATTATTTTATTTTAAGGGCGTAAACCTATTTATTTTATTTGACAAAAACAATACTTTATTAAAAAAAACCTAAAATTTCTTTAAACACTGTTATAATATTGTGATTTAACGAAAAAAATGTGTTTTTATTATATTAAATGCAATTTTTTATTTGCGCTTTCCACCATCTGTTAGGAATTTCTTGTTGTGTTGCCATTACGTAATCTTCGTTTGAACAAGGTAATAACGTATTTCTTTTTAATTTATTGTTTACATCTGAATATGGAATCTCAATCCACCACCTTTCTGATGTATTACTTTTAAAAAAAATTAGTTCTTCATCGTCAATTGGAACAATATATTTTATAAAATGCTCTCTTGTTCCAAATGGATACTCATTTGATCTATAATGATACCCTTCTATAAAGTACCAAATAATCTGTGCAATCAATGCTGCTTCTTCTTTTGTATTGCTATGATTAAAAACTCCAAAAGAGGTTACTTTATCACTTATTCCCGAATATCTGGCTAATGTACAAATTTCTTTTCCATTAAAACCATTTGGCATGAAAGGATTTTTATTACCTGAATCACTTGATTTTACTGAGGTCATGTCTATACTAACAATGTCCGCATCTCTAAAAACAGGCTCAGCAATTGTTATATTATGAGAAACATCTCCCAATCTATAAGCATCAAAATATAATTTCTCAATTAAATCTATTTCTTCTTGCGAATTAAAATAGGTTTGAAATCCTATATTACTAAAATTAAATAAATTATTAGGTTCATCAACAATTATTCTTGACAGATACGCATTTGCAATTTTATCGTCTTGTTCATTATTAAAATCAAATCTACTATCTACTGAAACTAAATTCACCATTTGATCCAAATTATCATAGGCTCTATACATGGCGTATGTTAAATCTTGGCTTCCTCCTATTATTATAGGTATAATTCTTTTCTTTATTAATTCAGTACAAATGGATTTTAATACATAATAAGTATCATTCACAGTATCTCCTGCTGCAATATTTCCTAAATCATAAATAGAACTACTCCAATTACCTGGAAATAAATTATAAAATTGCAGTCGTATATCATCAAGACCATTTACATAGTTCACCCCATTACCTCTATTATCAAGAACACCTATTAGTGCAATTGTGTTTTCTTCAAGATTTGGAAATTCTTGTGAAGTATGCATGATAACTTTTTTACCTAATGTTTGATTAGACACTTTATGAATATCAATTAACAAATCATCTGACAAAGGTTGTAAAAAGTCAAATACCATATATTATTTCTTTTTAGCTGTTGTTTTCTTTTTAGCTGGAGCCTTTTTAGCTGCTTTTGCAGGAGCTTTCTTTTCAATTAGGTCTTTCACCTCGTCTAAAGTCATTGCAGCTGCATCAACATCCTTACTTAGCTCAATTTTAATTTTCCCTTTTAAAATTACACTTCTTCCCCATCTTGCTTTTTCTACTCGAATTCCTTCTTCTTTCCAATCGTGTAATACTTTATCTTTTTCTTTTTGAATTTTATCAACAATCAATTCATTCATGTCTGATTGTGTCAATTTATCAAAATTGTATTTCTTACTTACATTAATAAACATGCCATTCCATTTGATAAACGGTCCAAAACGACCTACTCCTTTTTGAATAGGCATTCCTTCATAAGTTCCAATAGGCGCATCCGCTTCTTCTTTTTCCGCTATTAACTCTTTTGCTCTATCAAAAGTTACATCTAATGGATCTTCTCCTTTAGGTAAAGAAATAAACATTTTTCCAAATCGTACATAAGGTCCAAAACGTCCATTATTTACTTCTACTTCTTCTCCGTTATGTGTTCCTAAATTTTTAGGCAACAAGAATAAGTTTAAGGCTTCTTCTAAACTTATAGTCCCAATATTTTGATCTAAACCTAAACTTGCAAATTGTTTCTCTTCGTCTTCTGCATCACCAATTTGAGCCATTGGACCAAACTTTCCTAATCGTACAGAAACTGGTTTTCCTGTTTTTGGATCTTCTCCTAAAACACGTTCTCCACTTTCTCTATCTGCATTTTCTTCTACATCTTTAACATTTGGATGAAATTTTGAATAAAACTCATTCATCATGTTAGTCCAGTTAATATTTCCTTCAGCAATTTCGTCAAAATCTTGCTCTACTTTTGCTGTAAAATTATAATCTAAAATTGCTGAAAAGTTTTTTACTAAAAAATCATTTACAATTGTTCCAATGTCTGTAGGAACTAATTTTCCTTTATCTGAACCTGTAGTTTCTGTAAGCACTTTAGACTTTACATCGTTTCCTAATAATGTAAATTGTGTATATTTTCTTTCCACTCCTTCTGAGCTTCCTTTTTCAACATAATTTCTATTGATAATAGTTGAAATCGTTGGCGCGTAAGTTGATGGTCGACCAATACCTAATTCTTCTAATTTTTTAACCAATGATGCTTCTGTATATCTTGAAGGTGGACGAGAAAAACGTTCCGTTGCTTGAATATAATTGTTAGTTAATTTTTCATTAACTTTCATTGTTGGCAATAATCCGTCTTGTTCCTCTTCATCATCATCATGCCCTTCTAAATATACTTTTAAGAAACCTTCAAATTTAATTACTTCTCCACTTGCTGTAAAAGTTTCATTATGGTTGGTTGCATCTATTTTTACATTTGTTCTTTCTAATTCGGCATCACTCATTTGAGATGCTAAAGTTCTCTTCCAAATTAGATCATATAATCGAGCTTGATCTCTTTCTACATTTATGGTATGTTGCGTCATATCTGTAGGACGAATGGCTTCGTGGGCTTCTTGTGCTCCCTTACTTTTATTATTGAAGTTTCTAGGTTTACTAAACTCTTTACCATAAGAACGAACAATTTCATCTTGTGCAGCACCCATTGCTTCTTGAGAGAGATTAACGCTATCAGTTCTCATATAGGTAATCAATCCTGCTTCATATAAACGTTGTGCAATTTGCATTGTTATACCAACTGGCAAATATAATTTACGTGCTGCTTCTTGTTGTAATGTTGAAGTTGTAAAAGGTGGTGCTGGAGATTTTTTAGTAGGCTTTGTTTCTAAATCAGCTACCTTAAAATTAGAGCCTATATTTTTTTTCAAAAAGTCTTCTGCTTCTTGTTTTGTTGTAAAGTTTTTTGGCAATTTTGCTTTAAAGCTTTTTCCTGCTTCAGTTGTAAACTCTGCTGTTATACTATAAGTTCCTACAGAATTAAACTCTTGGATTTCTCTCTCTCGTTCCACAATTAAACGAACAGAAACAGATTGCACACGACCAGCAGACAGACCTCCTTTTACTTTTTTCCATAAAACTGGAGAAAGTTCATATCCTACTAATCTATCTAAAACTCTTCTAGCCTGTTGCGCATTTACTAAATCATAATTAATATCTCTAGGATTTTCAATCGCTTTTAAAATGGCTGACTTTGTAATCTCATGAAAAACAATACGTTTTGTTTTGTTTTTATCTAATTTTAATTCTTCAGCTAAGTGCCAAGAAATAGCTTCTCCTTCACGGTCCTCATCGGAAGCTAACCAAACCATTTCGGCATTTTTAGAAAGCGTTTTTAATTTACTAACAAGTGCCTTTTTATCGGAAGAAACTTCATATTTTGGCTTGAAACCATTTTCTACATCTACTCCTATTTCTTTTGAAGGTAAATCGGCTATATGCCCATAACTTGACTCTACTTGAAAATCTTTTCCTAGAAACTTCTCGATTGTTTTTGCCTTTGCAGGTGACTCAACGATTACTAAATTCTTTGCCATTCTGATTTTTTATTTGAGGCAAAAGTATGGGTTTTTTTTAAATTTTCAATTTTTAATTATTTTATTACCATCATATTTCCTCTGATAAACCTATTGTATCTATTTCATTTTGCTCTTTAAAACCTACAGCATGTTTATAAACATAATACATAGGAATAAGCACTATTGCAAAGGTAGCAAAGTAACCTATTCCACATAAAAACAAACCTAACATAGCTACAAACGAAATTACAATTCTCAACAAAAATGTTTCAAACCAATTTTTATTTCCTAATGCAAAAGCTAAACTAACAATTTCAGTTGAAGACAATTCAGGGTTGAATGCATAAATAACAATAATATAGCTTATAGGAATTGCAGTATAAATTATTGGAAAAAAACATAGTAAAACAGAACCTATTGTTATTAACATTTGAAGAATACTTACTTTAAATGTTTTAAAAATCTTATCTCCTTTTAATAAAGTAAATAAATCATTCGTTGAGTACAACTCGTTATGATCTGCTTTTTTATAAACAATATACAATCCTCCCAACAGACCATTTACTAGAGTAATGATAGCCGCAAAAAACAAAAAAACAAACACAAACACTAAAAGAAATAGTAAAAAAGAAAATTCTTGTAAATTAATGTCATTTAAAGAGCCCGAAGCAGAAGCTAAGCCTATTAAAGGAACAATAATAATAAATTCGATTACTAAAATAGAAACAATTAGTAATACCATCATAATCAAACCCTGAGCCCATGTTTGTTTAAACAATTCTATTGATTGATTAAAAACAGTTCCAAAATCTACGGAATGACTTGCTTGAATTTTTTGCTTAATTTTTTGAAAATGCATCTTTTTATTTTGCTACAATATTACTAATTTATCGTTAAACTAACTCTGCCATCTTGTCATATTTCACAATTTAGTATTATATTTGCCATCCGAAATAGAGGAATATTTGAATATGGAAAAGATAATTGATGAAAACAAGCAAGGGCAAAGTTTAGTTCTTGAACAAAAAAAAACTAACACTAAAAAACTTTTTATTGAAAGTTATGGATGTGCCATGAATTTTTCGGATAGTGAAATTGTTGCCTCTATATTAAATGAGCAAGGATATAATACTACTCAAATACTGGAAGAGGCCGATTTAGTATTGGTAAACACTTGTTCAATTAGAGATAAAGCAGAACAAACTATTCGCAAGCGTTTAGAAAAATACAATGCCGTAAAACGCGATGTTAACCCAAAAATGAAAGTCGGTGTTTTAGGTTGTATGGCTGAGCGATTAAAAGAACAATTTTTAGAACAAGAAAAGATTGTTGATTTAGTCGTTGGTCCAGATGCCTATAAAGATTTACCTAATCTATTAAGCGAGGTGGAAGACGGTAGAGATGCTATAAATGTTATTCTTTCTAAAGAAGAAACATACGGAGATATTTCTCCTGTGAGACTAAACAGTAATGGAATTAATGCTTTTGTTTCTATCACTAGAGGTTGTGACAATATGTGTACCTTTTGTGTTGTTCCTTTCACCCGTGGAAGAGAACGAAGCAGAGAACCTCAAAGTATCCTACAAGAAATTCAAGATTTGTGGAACAATGGATTCAAGGAAGTTTGTCTTTTAGGTCAAAATGTAGATAGTTATTTATGGTATGGTGGTGGCTTGAAAAAGGATTTTATCAAAGCTTCTGAAATGCAAAAAGCCACTTCTGTTGATTTTGCTCAACTTTTAGAAATGTGTGCAATTCAATTTCCAAAAATGCGTTTTAGATTTTCAACATCAAATCCGCAAGACATGCATGAAGAAGTATTACATGTTATTGCTAAATACCATAACGTTTGTAATTATATTCATTTACCTGTTCAAAGTGGAAGTACACGAATTCTAAAAGAAATGAATCGTCAGCATACACGCGAAGAATACATGGCTTTGGTTGATAAAATAAAAGCTATTATACCTAATTGTACTATATCACAAGACTTAATTGCTGGTTTTCCTACGGAAACAGAAGAAGACCATAAAGAAACATTAAGCCTAATGGAATATGTGCAATATGATTTTGGCTATATGTTCTACTATTCTGAACGCCCTGGCACTTTAGCTGCTAGAAAAATGAAAGACGATATTCCGGAAGAAGTTAAAAAAAGAAGATTACAAGAAATAGTAGATTTACAACAATTAATAAGCGAAAAAAGAACTAAACGTTTTGTAGGCGAAATAGTTGAAGTTTTAATTGAAAAAGAATCTAAAAAATCAAACCAAGAGTGGAGTGGTAAAAACTCTGAAAATGTGGTAACTGTTTTTCCAAAAGAAAATTATAAAGTTGGTGATTTTGTTCTTGTAAAAATTAAAGATTGCACAGGAGCCACTTTAAAAGGAGAAGCTGTAGGCTATAGTGAATTGATGAATTAAAATGTTAAATGGGGTTTACATATTTTTAAATCCTTAGCCTTTTAAACAAAAATATAAAAATGGAAAGCATACAAAACATAAAACAACGATTTGAAATTATTGGAAATGACCACAAACTCAATCGTGCTATTGAAAAAGCTATCCAAGTAGCACCAACAGACATTTCTGTTTTAGTAACAGGTGAAAGCGGTGTTGGTAAAGAAAGTATTCCAAAAATAATTCATTCTCTTTCCCATAGAAAGCATGGAAAATACATCGCAGTAAATTGTGGAGCTATTCCTGAAGGAACTATTGATAGTGAATTATTTGGTCATGAAAAAGGTTCGTTTACGGGAGCTACAGGTTCTCGTGATGGTTATTTTGAAGTAGCTGATGGTGGAACAATTTTTTTGGACGAAGTTGGAGAATTACCATTAACAACACAAGTAAGATTATTACGTGTTTTAGAAAATGGTGAATTTATTAAAGTAGGTTCTTCTAAAGTTCAAAAAACAAATGTAAGAATTGTTGCCGCTACAAACGTAAATATGTTTGATGCTATTGAAAAAGGGAAATTTAGAGAAGATTTATATTATCGTTTAAGCACTGTTGAAATTTTACTACCTCCTTTGCGAGAGCGAAAAGATGATATTCATCTATTATTTCGCAAATTTGCTTCCGATTTTGCACACAAATACAACATGCCACCTATTAAATTAGATGACGATGCGGTGCAATATTTAGTAAAATATAGATGGAGTGGAAATATCAGACAATTAAGAAATATAGCTGAACAAGTTTCTGTATTAGAAACAAATCGCAATATATCTATACAAACGCTTCATTCTTATTTACCCCAAGAAGGTTCAAACTTACCTGCCTTAATTAAGGATAAAAAAGCGGAAAGCGACTTTAGTACGGAAAGAGAAATTTTATACAAAGTTCTTTTTGATATGAAAAGTGATTTATCTGATTTGAAAAAATTAACTTTGGATTTAATTAAAAATGGAAATTCAAATATTCAAGAATCAAACAAAGGTTTAATTCAAAAAATCTATGGAAAACCAGAAGAAAACAATGTTACTTATAATGAAGAGCCAAGATTAGAAGTTATTCCTCCAAAAGCTCATCAAATTCAAGAACAATTTGAAAATATTGATGATGATGACCAAAACTATCTTTTTGCTGAAGCTATTGAAGAAGAAGAGACATTAAGTTTAGAAGCAAAAGAAATAGAATTAATTAAAAAATCATTAGAAAGAAACAAGGGAAAAAGAAAAGCTGCTGCTGATGAACTAGGAATTTCTGAAAGAACATTATATAGAAAAATTAAACAATACGACCTTTAAAAGAAGTAAAATGAAAAAAGCACATTATATAATTATACTTTTAATTTCTGTTCTATTAAATGGTTGCGGAATATATAACTTTACGGGTGCAAAGCCCGTTAATGCTAAAACATATCAAGTAAATTATTTTGCCAATAATTCAGACTTAATACAGCCTGGAATTGAAAGAACATTTACATTAAAATTACAAGATTATATCCAAAATCAAACTAATTTGAGCTTAGTTCCTCAAGGAGGAGAATTGTTATATGAAGGAGAAATAACAGAATATAGAATTACACCAATGACTGCTACGGCAGATCAAAGAGCGGCTCAAAACAGATTAACGATTTCCATTAATGTTAGATTTACAAATCGAAATAAAGAAGAAGATGATTTTGAAAAGCGCTTTTCATTTTACAATGATTTTGACGGAAACACACAGTTAACTGGAGCACAATTAACCCAATCATTAGACCTTATTTTTGATAGAATTACACAAGATATCTTTAATGAATCATTAGCAAAATGGTAAAACACAACATTTAATTTGAATATTAACAGCATAACATATTTATTAAACACTCCTGAAGCCGTTGACGAAAATCAAACTATGGCTTTAGAATCTTTATTACAACAATACCCTTATTTTCAAGGCATAAGAAGCTTATATTTAAAAGGCTTATATAACCTAAATAGTTATCGTTATAATTTTGAATTAAAAAAAACAGCTGCTCACACAACTGACAGAACCATTTTATTTGATTTCATTACTTCAAAAGACTTTAAAACAGTAAACACAGCCTTAATTGAAAAACAACAAAAAGAAATCAATGAAATAATAGTAGAAGGATTTGAAATAATAGAAGTATCAAATCCAATACAAAATATAGCATTAGAAAAATTTAAAGAATCTAACGAAGTTAGTCCAGAACCTTTAACAGAATTAGAAGAAAAACTGGAGATAAATAAGCCGTTGCATTTTGATTCTGAAGAAAAACATTCGTTTTCAGAATGGCTACAATTAGCAAAATTTGCACCTATTCAAAGAGAAAAAAAAGAAATTGAAGAAGTTTTTCCAGAAGAAAAGAAGAAAAAATTAGACATTATTGATAAGTTTATAGAAGCCAGTCCAAAAATTGGTCCTATAAAAGAAACCACTATAAATACTGACATTATAGAGAAAAGTTCTCAAGAACCAACACATTTAATGACAGAAACTCTAGCCAGAATTTACTTGGAACAAAAGAAATATAAAAAAGCAATTCAAGCTTATGAAATATTAATTTTGAAATATCCAGAAAAAAGTATTTTCTTTGCAAACCGAATAAAAGATATAAAGGATTTACAATAAAATAAATAATTATGGGATTTACAGGATTTTTAATAGCAATAACAATAGTATGTTTTCTATTAATATTAGCAATTATGGTACAAAACCCTAAAGGTGGAGGATTATCTTCTTCTTTTGGAGGTTCACAACAAATAGGTGGAGTTCAAAAAACTACAGACTTTTTAGATAAAAGTACTTGGTATTTAGGGATAGCCTTAATCGTTTTAATCTTCTTATCTACACTTAGTTTTCAAAATGGTGGTGTAAATGGATCTAAAATTGTTAATGATAGTGAAGTAAGTGTACCTAAAACTACAATTCCTACAACAGCAGAACCAAAACCTGCAGATGCTCCAGCAACACAAGCTAACGATTCTACAAAATAACAATATAGAACACAAATCAAATGCCAGCCTGTCAGTGCTGGCTTTTTTTTTGAAGTAAAAGTGGCAGAAATAGTATTTGGCACAATTTCTGAAAAATAAGAAACAAACAATTTAAATTTATTAAAAAATATAAAACTATGTCATTAAACATTAAACCACTTTCAGATCGTGTAGTTATTGAGCCAATGGCCGCAGAAACTACAACCGCTTCAGGATTAATTATTCCTGATACTGCTAAAGAGAAACCTCAAAAAGGAACAGTAGTTGCAGTAGGGAATGGAAAAAAAGATTATACAATGACTGTTAAAGTTGGAGATACAGTATTGTATGGTAAATATTCAGGTACAGAGCTTAAATATGAAGGTAAAGATTACCTCATTATGAAAGAAGAAGAAATTTACGCAATAATCTAAAGACATAAATTCTACCCAAGTATAAAGTAATTTTTATACGACAATTTTAAAAAGAATAACCCTTTAAACAAGTTAAATAAAAATCAAAATGGCAAAAGATATTAAATTCGACATTGATGCACGAGATGGATTAAAAAGAGGTGTTGACGCATTAGCTAATGCGGTTAAAGTAACATTAGGACCAAAAGGAAGAAACGTAATTATCAGCAAATCATTTGGAGGACCATCAGTAACAAAAGATGGTGTTTCAGTTGCAAAAGAAATAGAGTTAGCAGATCCATTAGAAAATATGGGAGCACAAATGGTAAAAGAAGTTGCTTCAAAAACGAATGATTTAGCAGGTGACGGTACAACTACTGCAACTGTTTTAGCACAAGCAATCGTTAAAGAAGGACTTAAAAATGTAGCTGCAGGTGCTAACCCAATGGACTTAAAAAGAGGAATTGACAAAGCTGTTGAAGCTATCGTTGAAGATTTAACAAAACAATCTCAAACTGTTGGAAATTCTTCAGAAAAAATAAAACAAATTGCTTCCATTTCAGCTAACAATGATGATACTATTGGCGAATTAATTGCTACTGCTTTTGATAAAGTAGGAAAAGAAGGTGTAATCACTGTTGAAGAAGCTAAAGGAACAGATACTTATGTTGATGTAGTAGAAGGAATGCAATTTGACAGAGGATATCTTTCTCCTTATTTTGTAACAGATGCAGATAAGATGATTGCCGAATTAAGCAATCCTTATATCTTATTATTTGACAAAAAAATATCAAACTTACAAGAATTATTACCTATTCTTGAACCAGTAGCACAATCAGGAAAACCATTATTAATTATTGCTGAAGATGTTGATGGGCAAGCCTTAGCGACTTTAGTAGTAAACAAATTAAGAGGTGGTTTAAAAATTGCTGCGGTAAAAGCTCCTGGTTTTGGAGATAGAAGAAAAGCTATGTTAGAAGATATTGCCATCTTAACTGGTGGAACTGTAATTGCTGAGGAAAGTGGATATTCATTAGAAAACGCTACCCTAGAAATGTTAGGAACTGCAGAAAACGTTACAATTGATAAAGACAACACTACAATTGTAAACGGAGCTGGAAGTGCAGATAACATCAAAGCTAGAGTAAACCAAATTAAAGCACAAGTTGAAACAACAACTTCTGACTATGATAAAGAAAAACTACAAGAACGTTTAGCTAAACTAGCTGGAGGAGTTGCTGTTCTATACGTTGGAGCTGCTTCTGAAGTAGAAATGAAAGAGAAAAAAGACAGAGTTGATGATGCTTTACACGCAACTAGAGCAGCTGTAGAAGAAGGAATTGTTGCCGGTGGTGGTGTTGCATTAGTAAGAGCAAAAGCTGCTTTAGCTAATATAAAAGCAGAAAATGCAGATGAGGCAACAGGAATACAAATTGTTAATAAAGCAATTGAATCACCATTAAGAACTATTGTTGAAAATGCTGGTGGAGAAGGTTCAGTAGTAATTGCAAAAGTATTAGAAGGTAAAGGTGATTTTGGCTATAATGCTAAAACAGGTGAATATGTAGAAATGCTTAAAGCAGGAATTATTGACCCTAAAAAAGTAACTCGTGTAGCTTTAGAAAATGCCGCTTCCGTATCAGGAATGATTCTTACAACAGAATGTGCATTAATTGATATTAAAGAAGACACTCCTGCAATGCCAATGGGTGGTGGGATGCCAGGAATGATGTAAAATTCAATTTCTTTAAATAAAATAAAAATCCGGCAAGTTGTCGGATTTTTTTTATATTTATAAAGTCTTTAAAAAAGAAAGGTGGTTTTTATTATGAAAATATAGCACTTGAAATGAATTAAAGAGCTATTAAATAAAATATAATCATATATATTTACATGTTTCAATATATGTTATTATTTTTTATTTATATTTACCAAAATTTTCTATTTATAATCTATGAAAATCATGCCAAAAAAAAATCATATAATTGTCTTCTTCGTTTTATTTTTTTTAGCCACTAGTGCACAAGAAAAAGATAATCATCAAGTTATTTTAAACAGTCTTAAAGATTATTATAGTTTAGCAATCGAAAATATTCATTTGCATTTTAATAAAAACAACTACACCACAAATGAGACCATTTGGTTCAAAGGATATATAATTGATAAAAAATCTAATGGATTAAATTACCAAACCACAAATGTTTATGTTAGAATTTTAGACAAAGACAAAAACGAGGTTACTAATAAATTATTTTTAGCCAATAACGGAATCATTATAGGTCAATTTAAATTAGACAATTCTTTTAATTCTGGTCAATACTATATACATGTATATACTAATTTCATGAATAATTTTGAAGAAGATGAATCTTCTATTTATCCTATAGAAATAACCAACATAAAAGATAGTTTTCAAACAACCAATTCTAATAGTATTACTGACGCAACAATTGAATTAGCTGTAGAAGGTGGAAAAATATTATATGATAGCGACAATACTATAGGCATTCATATAAAAAGTTGTACAGGAAATGGAATTAAGCTAAATAATATAACGGTTTTAGACAGTAAAAATAATTTAATTAATCAGTTTTCAACAAATGAACAAGGCTATGGTAAATTTGATTTATTAAAAGCAAAAAATGAAGTATATAAAATTGTAATTGAGCATAATTCAGAAAAAGTAGAAAAGCAATTACCTCAAGTTGTTAGTGAAGGTATAAACATAAGTGTAAATAATTATTCTGACCCAAATAAAATTTTATTAAAGGCAAAAACAAATACTTATACTTTTGATAAAAATAAAGACAAAAATTATACACTAGTTATACAAAAAAATGATGAAGCTATTTTATCTGATTTTTATTTTGAAAGCACTACAAAGGACATTATTATTGATAAAAATGAATTATTTAAAGGAGTCAATATCATTAGAATTGTAGACGAAAACAATGTTTCTTTAACAGAAAGAATGATCTACAATCATATAAATAATTCATCAAATCTCATTATTGAAAAAGGGAGCATCAAATCAGACAGTATACAAATCAAAGGGCAATTAAAAAATAGAATTGCTAATTTTAGCATTAGTGTATTACCTACTGAAACGATTTCTTCGCATGAAAAAAATTCAATTATATCACAGTTTATATTCAACACTTATCTATTAAACGGTCTAGACAATTATTCTTATTATTTTGATGATTTCAACAGAAAGAAGCAATATGAATTAGATTTAGTACTATTAAATCAAAACGAATCAAAATACAACTGGAACAACATATTAACAAAAAAACCAACAATAAAATATCCTTTTGATGTGGGTTTAACAATAGAAGGAACATTAAATCAAACCCTTTCAAGCAAAGATACTTATACTCTAAACGTATCTTCAATTGCAAATGGAATCAATATTGACAGTCCATTAGACGATAAGAATAGTTTCAAAATTGAAAATATAATAGCGACAGATTCAACTACTTTTTATGTATCATTATTAAATAAAAAATCAAAATATGAACCTGTAAAGTTATATTCTAAAATAGTAAACAACAAAAACAGATTCCTAAAATCAATTGCCAATAATATTATAAATTGTAGTGACAAAACCTACACAGCTTCATCTGAATTCAATACAGAGTTTCCTTATATGGCTAACACTACAATTCTTAAAGAAGTTGTAGTAAGCGAAAAAGCTGTCGAAAAACTAGAGCACAAATCAAACATAAATAACAAAGCAGGTGTAACAGCTTATAAAATAACACAAGACCAAACAGACTTATACTATGACGTTCTGGGATTTATAGCTTCACACGGCTATGACGTTAGAACAGTAGGCTCAGATGTTAGAATAATAAGTAGACTGTCAAACTCATTTAGAGGCACTACTTCGCCTGTAATCTATGTAGATGATGCTCCTTCAGACGCGAATTTTTTATTAAATATGAGCTTAAATAACGTTGACGAAATCTACATTAATAAAAATGGATTTGGACAAGGTATGACAGCTCCTTCAGGATCAATCCGTATTTATACTAAAATGAAATTTGGAGGAATTAAGGATGAAAAAATAAACTCAAAATCATTAGTCATAAAAGATGGTTTTCAAAAAGAAATTCCGTTTAAAAATCCTACTTATTCCTATTATGAAACCCAATCATTCAAAAAACACGGAACTATAGATTGGATATCTAACATTTATACTGATGACAATGGTAGTTTTGAATTAAACATACCGACATTTAAACAAAAATCAATCCTACTGAACATACAAGGAATTGACAATGAAGGCAATTTCTATTATGAAAATGTAGTTGTTGAAATAAATTAAAAAAATCCCGATTAAAATTAATCGGGATTTTAGTTTTAACTAACTCAAAAAAACTCCTTACAAATCAAAGTTTCTTACAAATGTTGTTTGTAAAATTGGGGTTGATATATAGGTATTACTACCAATATTATCAAACTGACTCATATACCCTACTTGTAAATTAGTTTTACTATTAAATTTATATCCCAAACCAGCGTAGAACCAATTTCTAGACAATGATTTAGGTGTCAAATTATCCGTTTGAGGAATCCAAACCTCATCAAAAGCTTGAAAAAATAAAGACTGATTATTTTCAAATTTTTTAATATCAGTATTCACTGTCAATCTATATCTGAATCTATTAGCATAATCAGTTCCTGTTTTCTTATAAGACCCTTCTAAATTTTGTCCAACGGTATCAAACCATCTATTTTCTTGACGCAATCTATGTTGAAAATTTACTTTGCCAATTTTTGTTTTTAACAATACTTGCTCCCATATATTATTTTCAATTACACCAATTTTTGGATTGGGATTAGGATTATTGGGTTTATTATTTATATACGAATAACCAACACTAAACTCAACATTACTATTCAAATGATAATCAACTGATGGACGAACTAAAAAAGTCCCTTGCTCACTTAAAAAAGCGCCAGTTCGTTCATGAATTTCATTTGAAATACTCCAATTTTTATTAATATTTAAACGATTTAATAATGTAAACCATGTATTAGTTTCATCATGACGAATAATCTCTTGCGCAGAAATATTTAGTGAAAACAACAACAAAATTAAAGTCGTTATTATATTTATTTTTTTCATTATTTATTTTATTTTTAAATACGAGGTAAGAAGCATTTGTATTTTAAACACAAATACTTCCTCTCAAACTAGCTTATTTATATTATTATTTATTTTTTCTTGAAGATAACGGATGGTCTGATAAAGACTTATGTTTTTCTAAACCTATAATTTTAACTACACTATTATCATGTGATTCATAATCATGTTTAAAGTGCTCTAAATTTTCCATTACAGAATGATCTACTAATTTTGTTTTCTTTAAATCGATGGTTACATTAAAACCAGGAGGAATTGCATCTAACTTACGTTTTACCCCTAAATAATTGGTAAAAACAGCAGATTTATCTATTTCTACTAAGTAATTGTCCCCTTCGAAAGACACTAAAGTTGGTGCTTTAAAGAAAGAAGAAAGAGGTGTTCCGTTAAACAAATGTATAATCATTTTTAAAACAATTCCAGCAGCAATTCCTACTAATAAATCTTCAAATAAAGTAAAAAAGATAGTCACTAAAAAGATAGCTAATTGTTCTTTACCTATTTGAAAAGTGTGAATAAACTCTTTTGGATGCGCTAATTTAATCCCTACAGTAATTAACATTGCTGCTAATGCTGCGTTAGGTATCATTTCTAAAATCGGTGATGCTACTAAAACAAAAATCAAAATAAAGACCCCATGAAAAAAGTTAGCCCAACGTGTTTTTGCTCCATTATTAACATTCGAAGAAGAACGAGCAACTTCAGAAATCATCGGTATACCTCCTAAAAAAGCAGCAAATGTATTTCCAATTCCAACTGCAATTAAATCTTTATTCATATCCGATTTACGTTTGAATGGATCTAATAAATCAATTGCTTTAACCGTTAACAAAGACTCTAATGTTCCTACTAAAGCGAACATGATAACATATTTAATAAAAACACCTGTTTGAGACAAACCTGCAAAACTAGCATTCATACCTAAACTGTCAACAAAATTTCCAATTTTCACTAAAGCATAAGCTGGTTCAGTTTCCTTAAAGTGCATAAATAACTCACAAGGAATAGCAAACAACAACACTACTAATGGTGCAGGAATCATTTTTATACTTTTATTTTTAATATAAGGCCAACCCATCATTATAGTTAAACTTACCACACCAATAATAGATGCCTTGGGGTCTAAATTCATGATAAAATTGGGGATATTAGCTAATAATTCTAAAGGTCCTTTTCCTTTTCCTAAAGTAGGATTATCATTTAACAAAACTGGAATTTGTTTTGCGATAATAATAATTCCAATAGCTGCCAACATTCCATGTATAGCTGAAAGCGGAAAAAAATCAGCAAGTTTTCCTAACTTGAAAACCCCAAATAGCACTTGAACAATTCCAGCAACAACCATTGCTCCTAAGGCAAGTTTCCACCCTAAAACATTATCTCCTTGTCCAAATTCAGCGACAGAACCTGCAACAATAACAATTAAACCTGCTGCTGGTCCCTTTATAGTCAACCTTGAACCCATAAAAAAACTAACGACAACACCACCAATGATTGCTGTTAACAATCCCATTACTGGTGGAAACTCTGATGCTTTTGCGATACCTAAACTCAATGGCAATGCCAATAAGAAAACAATAAATCCCGAAATGGCATCTGTTTTGAAATTTTCCTTTAATCCTGCTAAACCATCAGCTGGAATATATTTTTTAACTTTTGAATTCATATTATTTTTTAAATTATTAAATTTTACTATAATGACTTATATAATTAAAGCTATATTTTGATTCTTTAAGAAGAACGATAAGGTAATTCATGATAAGTTTTAATGTGAGGTCCTAGAAATAGACGTGTATAAATTCTAATCCCTGCAATACCCGAAACGATAAAACTTGAAGCTATAAAAAAGGCTAGCATAACTTGGTTGCTTTCAATATGACTGAAGATTAAATCTTCACCAATAAAAGTGGTTGTAATGGGAAACCCAGTAACACCTAAAGCAGCTATTAAAAAGAAAAATGCAAATTTCGGATGTTCATAAACATGCCCCAAATATTGATTCAAATTGACATTTTTCTCCATTTTTTTAAGTTGGATCAAAGCTAAGTACCCAACCACTCCAGCCACAACAATGCCCGATAAATAGACTGCTAATTCTGAATAGTTTACTTTTTCATTAAATAAAATGGCTAAAGAAATCCAAAAATGATTTAATACAATTAGCATCCAAGCAATGAACGGACTTTTTCTTTCCGAAAAAGATTTGAAAACAAATAACAGTCCAATGAAAGCAAATATTTCTGGCAAAACATGTAAAATTCTTGTAGGAACTGCTTCTTGAAATTCATATAATACCATCCCTAAAACAAATGCAGGAATAAACACTAATATCAATCGCTTTAAATTTAAAAAGTCTAATGATTTTCCTAAAATTTTTAAAGGTCTCCAAAGAATCATATTCATAAACTTTTCAAGATTAAATTCTTTCAAACTCAAAATATATAAAGCATATTCAAATCGTTTAGGTAATGAATGTTTAATTTCTCTTTCCTTAGGTTGAAAATTATAAAACTGCTCTCTTATTAAGTAACTAACCACAGATGGAGAAACCAATAATTGATATGTTCTTAAAAAAGCATTTCCGGCAAAATGGAATAAAGCTAAAGTTTCTAAACCAAGAGCCACTTCAATAAAAATCAGTCCAATTTGCGAAATAGAGCTATATGCTACCTGACTTTTAACTGAGGATTGCACTTTTGCCATATAACTGGCCATTATACTAGTCGTTAATCCCATTAAACCAACAGCTATTCGCATAGACGTTTGGTGCTCCCAAAAAGGATACGTTCTCAACATTAAGAAAACACCTAAATGCACCGAAAGAGATCCATAAAAAATAGCACTAGAAGGTGTTGGTCCTTCCATAGCCCGTGGCAACCATGATGAAAATGGAATTTGAGCTGATTTTGCAGCAGCAGCTAAAGCTAATGATAAGGCAATAAATGTTCCTATCAGTGTATGACTTTGCAAATGCTCGTTAACCAATTCAAAGTTATTCATCTTCATAAAGGTGATGTTTTCATGAAATAAATGATGACTTGCCCACATGGCTAATATCATCCCTATATCACCAATACGATAAATAGAAAAAACTTTAAATGCATTTTTAACAGGCAAATAACGTTCCCTATAAAAAGCAATTAATAAGAATGATGAAATTCCAATAATTTCCCAACCTATAAAAAGCGTTTCAAAATTACCTGATAAAATGGCTAAGTTATACCCAAAAAAGAAAAATAATACCGTATTAAAGAAACGCTTATATCCTTTTTCTCTATGCAAATAATAACGACTATATGTTGTTATCATAGAAGTTAAAAGCGCTCCAATAAATAAATACACAGCAGAAATTTTATCGAAATAAAAATCTATAAAAAACTCATAATGATCTGTTTTTAATAGTGTTATTTCATTTAAATTCAAATGACCAGCTCCGTTTATAATCCAAAAAATAAGGAATATTACTAAGGCAACTAATTGTCCAAATACAGTTCCAAATGCCACCCAAGAAATCAAAGCTTCCTTTTTCTCTGGCAAAAACAAACTTATTATAAAACCTAATAAAGGTAATGCTATAAATAATTGTAATATCTCGTTCATACTATCCTAAATTTAAAACTCCAATGGGAAGATTATCTTGTGTTTGTTCTGCCAACTTTAATTCATCAGAAACAAGAACTTTTTCTTGTTGAACGGGCTTATACAATTCAAAATCACCTTCTTTAAAATGATATAATTCTAAAGTTTCAGGATGTACAACTACTAACTTAACCCATTCATTAATAAACCATTCATAGGTAGCTGGATTCTTCGTTATAGCATATTTTACTTTCTCAGGGAAATGTTCTACTATAACTAATAAACGTATTGGATCATGAACTTCAATCATTTGACTTGGTAAACCTGGTCGTAAATCTCCGTCAATGCCGTTAGCCACACCAATCAACCCCATTACATTGTGAGGTAATTTACTTCCTGCTCCCAATTTTTGATTGTCTACTCTTGAAAAATAATATTCCAAATTGATACCCCCTCCTACTGGAGCTACTGCTCCTAAAATTCCAGCTAAGAAATCACCCGTAGGGTCTATGGTATAATCAAATGAATTCATAAAAGAGCGTCTATCTAAAAACAAATGCTTAGATAAACTTCTTCTACCTACAACGCACATAGCATTTGTAGCATGGTTTAATTCTGGACGAGGTTCAAATAAGGATACTGAACGTCTTTTAATACTTTCATGTACATTCTTAAGAGATTGTGTTGAGTCAATAGTATCAAATCTGCGGGAGCGTTCTTTAGCATTATTATCTAAAGCAGCTTCAAAAATAATACTATTTTGTTGATGCAATTCTTTGTTTATTTCGTTTAATGTATCTTCATCATAGAAAGTAATTTCATCACGTGTAGTATCGTGCAAAGCAGGTAAAAATTGTGTTTCCTTAGGAATAGAGATACCCCTATCTACTAAAATTTTTCTAACTTCTGGATGATTGATGGCAAGACAAGCCACTTTTGCATTAACTGAACTTGGTCTTCCACAGCAAGCACCACAATCATATCCTGCATAGTGTGTATTATTCACACTAGTGGCTCCGTGACCTACTAAGTAAACTATAGGAGCAAAATTTTCAATCAGTCCATTACTTTTTAACAAACCTTCTACTCTGTTTGCCATTTCCTCAACCGTGAATCCTACTTGTAAATTATCTATTCTATTAGTAACATCTTTATTTTCTATTTGTAGCTTAGATTTTTTATTTAAATGCTTAAAAGATGCACTTGTAGCAGGTGTCATGGTAGGTTTAAAAATATTGATAAACAACTTTAATGCTGCGGAAAAGCCTAATGTTTGAGAAATTATCCAACCAAAAAACAAAGAATGTGATTGCTTATGGTAATGAAAATCTTTAGCATGTTTCTTCCTTCTATGCTCTTCTTTTATTAAAAAAGCAGGAGTCATTGGAGCCGGACATAACTTTGTATAAAACTTACCATCAACTGGTTGGTAAAAAAATTCAAAATTAAAGAAAGCAGCTGTACCAAAAGTTATAGCATTATTATCTAGATGTTCAATATGTCTTCTAAACGAGCATTCTCTATCATCCATGCAAAAGAAAGCTTGAAAACTTGGTTTTACTTTTTCATCTGAGGGTTTATATTCTTTAATTCCTGACAACACTTGGTCATACAAAGTCCACTCAAAGGCTTGTTGCCACAAAGACAACACTTCAAAGTGTTCATTAGCTTCTATTTCACCAAACAAGTCTTTTGGAGTTTCTCTAATTCTACTGGCTAATGGAGCCCAATTCTCACCAAATTTTTTATCTAGAGTATCTATTTCAAGAAGCAATTCAAAAATAATGAGTTCTTCAAAAGTGATTAATCTTTTATCTAAAAGAGCAGTTGGATTACTTTCCAAAGTAGCCACCATTCCACTCCATCCAGGATGAGAAAATTGTTGATCAAAAATATAAGTTTCATAAAAACGTTCATCTCCAACAATAATTTTTAATAAATCAGTTATGGAAGCACGTTCTTGCAATAATTTTTTGGCTCTTTTTGTAGAGAAAAAACCTGAAAAACTTGTGCTTTCTAATTCTCTAATTGATGATAGAAACCCTTTATTGTGAATGGGAAAAGACCACATAGAGATTCCTTGATCTAAATAGCTACAAAGAACTCTAAACAATATACTATGTGTAGATTTATCTAAATTTATAGCATATTGTGACTTCCAATTAGAACGCAAGCTTCCAATTCTTGAGCTTACAGATTCATCGTAAGTCTTTTTCAACATGTTCTCTAACCAAAGAGCACTATTCTCATTCCCTTTATTTTTTACAACGACTTGATTAAGTATGGTTTTATTAATTTCGTTATTATTAAAACGCTTTCTAAAATCTTCTATAGATAAATAGGTTTTATATCCAAAGATTTCAGAGGCTTCATGTAGTGCTTCAAAAAAATGTTTGTTTTGAAAAGCATGAAGCGTATTATGGTGCACAAAATCTTTCAGCGGATTTTGCGCTGGCAAATAATGTCTTAAGTGTTGAAGAACATGATGTTCGTCAAAACTTTTTTGAAATTGGTTCATTTTTAAAATGAAATAAAAATTAATACATAAGTGAATTATTTGCGATTACTATCACAAACAAATATTCTACAATCTAATGCATTAAATAAAATGGAGTTTCCAATCACAGAACAAATCATACAAATGAAATTTTTGATTTGCTACATGAATATTAATAGGGTGTAAATTGTTTTCTGATGTTAATTTTATATTCAAAAAAGCATCTCGAAAAGAATAAAATGAAATCCAAATTAACTCTGTTTCAAATTCAGATTTTTCTGCCTCATTATAAACTAATTCGTTTTCATCGGCAACTAAAAAAGTATATATGTCAAACTTTTTATTAAAAGAAAAAGAAGTATTGTTTTTTTTATTTATTCTTTCTCCATAAATATTTTTTGTAAAGCCAGTCAATGTAAGCATGATTGCTAACATTGGTAAAATAAAAATTAATTTCTGTAACCTGTTTTTAATTGTACTCACTTCACATTTAAAATATTAATCAAATGTATAACAAAAAATGAGGTGTGCTTTTTTTTCTTTACTTTTTTTTAAAAAAAAATCCCGAAAACGTTTTCGGGATTTTTTCATTTATTCTATTCTTTCATACTGACAGCAAGTGTGTAATTCTTCATATAAGTCATCTGTAGTTTTAGCTAATTCTGAGTCATGTCCCACTTTTGCAATCGCTTTTGCAACATCTTCAGCAGAGCATTTATTTTCATCGATAATTAAATGAATGTCTTTGTGATCAATATGCCAATCAGCACTTTTGACTCCTTTAACAGAAAAAGCGGCTGTTTCAATTCTTTTTTCACACATTTCACAATTTCCTTCTACTTTAAATTCAACTTTAGCGTTCTTGTTTTTTTTCTTTTCTTGAGCTTGCATTGAAATTCCAACTAGTGAAAGTAATACCACTAAAATTATTTTTTTCATATTTAACCGTTTAAATTATTTAATTTTAAATCGCAATCCTACGTAATACATTTGTCCAAAAACAGGACCATATATCATACTACTATCAAAATATGCGCCAAAAGGATTGTCTGCGCTTACAATAGCATTATCTTGTTTATAATTCCCTATATTTTCTCCTCCTACATACATTTCAAATGTACTAGAAAAAGTCCTAGTGATTTGAGCATTTACAACTCCAAATGCAGCACCATATTCTGGCAGTCTATATTGTGATGGATTACTTGCTGTTATTGGTAAACGTTGTTTTCCTAACCAATTGTATGTAGCATCAAATTTCCATTGTTGTCCTTTATCTAAAATATGTGTTTCATAAGCTAAGTTAGCAAAAAATCTATTTTTAGCTTGTAATGCTTTTTGAAGATTTCCGACGATATAATCAGTATTCACATCATAGTATTTATAAGCTGTTTTAAAATTCAAATGTTTTTTTAATTCAATATTAAATTCTGCTTGAAATGAATTAGCTACACTTTTACCTTCTAAATTATAAAACACTACTTGTTGTGGGCTATAATCTACATCAACAACGGCTTGATTTTGGAAATCAGTTCTATAATAATCTAAAACTACACCTGCTTCTTTTCCAAAAAACTTGAAATTTTGAATAAAACTTACTCCATAATTCCATGCAATCTCAGGATTTAAACCATACAATTTTCCATCAGTATTTAAAATAGAGAAATTTCTACTAGAAGCAAACAATTGCTGGTTTTCTGCAAAAATATTTGCTGCTCGTTTACCTCTTCCTGCAGAAGCTCTAATTACAGCATCCTTCCATGGGTTATATCTAATATGCAATCTTGGTGTTACAAAAGTTCCTAAACGATTGTGGTTATCTACTCTAATACCTGCTACCACTTGAAAATTATCTAAATTATCAAAATCGTATTCAAAGAACGCACCTACAGAATTATCTATTCTCGAAAAATCTTTAGCAAAATTCAAGGCTACAAATTCTTTATATCTATCGTAGGTAAAATTAATTCCTGTAGTAAATTTATTTTTAGTATTAGTGATAATGGAACTAAACAATAAATTAGAGTAATAACTTTTTTGATCAATATTGTATTGATTTAATCCAAAATAAGAATCTTGTGTATGGGATTGAAATGAATTTTGAAAACCAATGCTTTGATAAGGCATATCGGGAAAGACATAGCCTGTTTTATTTGAAACTTCTATCTTTTCTGTATTAATTTCACTTCCCCAAGCATTTGTTGTTAATTTATCTGTATCAGGATTAAAATCAACTTGCCCTGCTTGTTTTTCATCTTTCATATATCTAAGATTCAAAAAACTAACAATTCCTTTTTCTGAATTATTGTATTGCCAACGGTTTAAAAGGTTAACTTGTTTTCCTGTTGGGTTGTCTAAAAACCCATCATTATTATTGTCATTTTTACCTTGTCTTGTATTTCCATGAACAAATAAGGTAGAACTTAACTTATCTGAATATTTAGTATTAAAATGAGTATTTATTTCATATCTACCACCCATTCCTGCGTAAGCATTTAAGAAAAAAGGGATATCATTTATTGGTTTTAGCAACTCATAATTAATTTGACCTGAAATACTTTCATAACCATTAATAACACTTCCAGCTCCTTTGGTTACTTGAATACTTTCTACCCATGTTCCAGGCACAAAAGACAAACCATACGCTTGAGAAGCACCACGAACAGATGGTATATTTTCTTCGGCAATTAATATATAAGGACTTGTTAGTCCTAGCATTTTAATTTGTTTATTTCCAGTAACCGCATCTGAATAATTGACATCAATTGAAGGGTTAGTTGAAAAACTTTCGGAAATATTACAACAAGCTGCTTTCAAAAGTTCTTGTTGCCCCATAGTTTGTACATTGGTTGCTTTGTACAAAGAATGTTCGGTACTTTTTTTTGTTTTTGAAAGAACTACTTGTTCTAACTCTGTAACTGCTTTTAATTGAATGGTTAAAAAGGCATCATCAAGAACTTCAATTTTTTTAGTGTTATAGCCTATATAGCTAACTACTAAACTTTTTGTTTCTGGTGATTTTTTAATTGTAAACTCTCCATTCTCATTGGTAACCACACCAATATTTGTATTGAGCCAATAGACATTAGCTCCTAATAAAGTTTCATTATTTTCATCTACTATTTTTCCTTTAATTACATCGTTTTGAGCTTGTGTAATTGAAGAAATTAACAATAGTAAATACATTATTTTTTTATGCATAATTATTTATTAAATGTTATTTTAATCAAGAAATATTTGATAAAACATTTAATATTATGCGTAAAAAACTAACTGGCAATTGAGTTTATAAATAGGTGGAGCGTTTGATTCACAATAAAACGCTGGACACTTTTGAGTTGAAAAATTTTGACTTATATTACTAAAAACACAAGAAGCATTTGTATTTAAGATAGCACTATTTAATTCAAAATTAAGTGACTTGTTTATAAAATTATCATGTTTTTTCTCAACTTTAATAATTTTATTTGAGCAACAACTATCATGTACATTATCTTTTGCACAACAAGAGACAACAGGTTCTTGACAAGGTTCCTCAAAATTAGAATTCAATGAAACAGAAGCAATGGTATCATTACAGTAATGCACTGTAAAGCTATAGCCAATGTTTGCCAAAAAGACAAGCAACGCTACAAATACACTTATATGTTTTTTAAATTTCATTGATACAAAAGTATAAAATCAAAACTAATATCAAGTTAAAACTTTCTAAATTTCAATAATTTGTTCTAAACTTGGAATGACACAATCATAACCATAAGTTTCATTTATCTTTATTTTTAATTCATCAGCTGCACTGTTTTCACCGTGAACAAGAAAAACTTTTTTAGGTTTATTTTCTAATTCACTTAACCAATTAATTAAATCATTTTGATCTCCATGAGCTGAAAGCCCTTCAATTAAAAGAATATTAGCATTAACTGGATAGTATTTTCCATAAAATTTAATCTCTTTTGCCCCTTCTAATAATTTTCTTCCCCTTGTTCCTTCAGCTTGATATCCTACTAAAAGAACTGTATTTTTTTCATCAACAATATACCTTTCTAAATAAGACAACACCCTTCCTCCTGTTACCATTCCACTAGCAGCAATAATTACTTTTGGATTTTCATTATAAATAGCTTCAATAGTATCTTCATAAGAAGAAATCATGGTAAACATTTTACACATTTCTTCGCATTGATACGGATTTAATTTGTGCCATTTTGTACTATTATTAAAAACATCAAGTACACTAATACCCATAGGGGTATCTATTATATAAGGCATATTTGGAATTCGACTTTGTATTTTTAATTGCCAAAGTAAATACATTACGGATTGTACACGTTCAACGGCAAAACTTGGAATTACTATATTTCCCCCTTTTTGAAAAGTATTATTTATAATTTGTTCCAATTCAAACATTACATCATTTGATGGATGCAATCTGTTTCCATAAGTACTTTCCATAAAAACATAATCTGCTTTTTTAGGTTTTACAGGAGGAAAGAGCAAAACATCATTATCTCGACCAATATCTCCCGAAAAAAGTAAAACTTCATCTTCAATATGCAATTCAATTGAACAAACTCCTATGATATGACTTGCATAAAAGAATTTAAAATAGATAGTATCTGTTAATTTAACTTCTAAATCTTTGTCCACAACACTAAAATAAGGGAATACATTTTCTGCTGATTCAACAGTATATAATGGCTTAGCTGGATTGTGTTTAGAATATTTTTCTTTATTTGCCTTTTCAGCTTCTTCCTCTTGAATTTTGGCACTATCTAAAAGAATTAATTTGGAAATCTGTTTAGTTGGATTAGTACAAAATATTCTTCCTTGAAAACCAGCATTTACTAATTTTGGTAACCAACCACAATGATCTAGATGTCCATGAGTTAATAATACAAAATCTATGGTTGAAGGTAATATTGATAGAGGTTGCCAATTTAATTCGCGCAGGGCTTTATTTCCTTGAAACAGACCACAATCTACTAAAATTCTAATTTCATTATGTTCAATTACTATTTTTGAACCGGTTACTGTTCCTGCTGCGCCTAAAAAATAAATTTTCATTTGAATCATTTTAGAAAATTACACAATTGATTAGCTTCTTTTAATACATTATTAATTCGGTTTTGACTTAGACCTATTTTATTCAACCATTCCTTATTTGCAAGTAAATCCCTTGCTGTGATAATATTTTGCATTAACAATTTATCTTTCTCTGAAAGAGTCAAAGTTGTTAAAACAGTGATTGGATATATATGATAGGTATCAATTTTATCCTTCAAACTATTTCCAGAAGGATAATTCCAACTTAACAATTCTAAATTTGAGCATTTAGCAAATTGAATAGCATCTTCTGTAAATCGATTATTTGTAACAATCCAACAAATTGAAATTTTAGTAGTTTGATTAAACAGGGAATATTCTTGGCTAGTCAAATCATTGAATCTCGACAAAATATACATGGGAACTTTTACATCTGTTTTGACCTCCTGACTTCCATGAAATTTACATTCCACCATGCTTATGGTTTCATCTTTTTTAAGAATAATATCCACTTCATGAGAAATACATTTTCCATTTAAAATCTGATTTATTTGAGTTTGAAAACCCTCAATTTCAAAAACTTTTGCAATAAATTTTTCAAAATAAAACCCAGCTGGACCAAGAGCCATGATTGCTGTTCTTAAATTGTATTTTGCAGCATGAACATTTGAAACTTTTTTCAATAACTGAAAAGCTAATTTGTAGATTTTTTTTGTTGGAATTCCATCATACAACTCTTTTTCGATAGTTTCTAATACTCCATTCACATCTATTTCACTTGCTCCAGATTTGAGTAAAGATTTCTTGAGCTTATCTTTTTCAAATAAAACAACTTCACCAGAATATTTAGTAACTTTCATAATATTTTCTTTAACACCTAAAGATAATAATAAAAAGCGTTATTCGGATTTTTTCTGAAAATAAAATGCTGGAATTAAAAGAAGAATAAATAAGGGTTGAATTAAAAATCTTCTTACATAAAACAATAAAAGGTAATTTGGATTTTTTGAAAAAAACAACAAGTAAGCAAAGACTAGTAGTAGAAGTACAAGTAAAAACAAGTAAAAGAAAACAGCAACCTTAATGTGAGTATTATTTTTAAACAAAAAATAAAGTATTAAAACAGAAAACATTGCATTTAAGAAATACCTCAATACGACATTTACTATTAACTTTAATCCATCAAAATCAGGCAAGGGTTTATTTTGATATTCAGATTTAAAAAATTGCAAAAAAGGATCATAAAACAAATCTTCTTCAAAAAATCTGATGCAAATCAGCAAAAACAAAGCTACAAAAACACCTATATATTTGATTAGTTTATTTGGCATATCTTGAAAATTTTGTAACCCAAATTATCCACAAAACAAAAACAACTCCATAAATAAACAAAGGAAAGATAGTACCATGTAAAACTTCTTGATAAGCGGGATAGTAATAAATAGCCAAAACAAGTAATACAATTCGGATAATATTTAATATATATATCAAAATAGAGCCCACAATAATATATCCAAGTGTTCTTAGCCACTTAGAAGCAAAAGCAAAAACAAAGGCAGCAAACAAAATAATTACACTAATAGCATTACAGCCTTCAATTATTCTTGCCACAAATTTACCCTTGTAAATCACTTTAGTAGAAGCTTCAGTATCATTAGGCAAAACTCGATAGTCTTGATTAAAAACATCCATCAAACTAACAGTATGATTAGAAACCATTTTTGTTATAGAATCTAACTCATTTTTAGAAGTATCGAATTGATTTAAAAATAAGCTATAAGCAAATGCAAATACGAAATAAAATAGAGCAAACTTTATTAAAAAAGTAAAAAAGGGCTTGTATTGTATAAGAATTTCTTTCAAATGTATTTTTTTTCAAAAATATACATTTTTATATCAAATTGATTAGATACTTTTGTAAAAAAAATTAAAGATAAAATTGCAGCTCAAGTGAAAAATTTTCTTTTTTCTAAAAAGCAAAGACAAAGATGCGATACTCTATCCCTTAAAAACATTATCTTACTATGAATTTTGAATCATTAAAACCAACAATCATAACCATTGTTTCTGACGAATCATTATCAAGAGACGAGAAATTAAAAAATATTTGTCAATATTTACAAGACAGTATAACTTATTACAATTGGGTAGGTTTTTATTTTGCTAATCATGAAACAAGAACTTTACATTTAGGCCCTTATGTAGGTGCAGAAACAGATCATACTGTAATACCTTTTGGAAAAGGAATTTGCGGACAAGTTGCAGAATCAAATGCTAATTTTGTTGTGCCAGATGTAGCGGCTCAGGACAATTATATAGCTTGTAGCTTCACCGTAAAATCGGAAATTGTAATTCCACTATTTGTAGATGGAAAAAACATAGGTCAAATTGATATTGATTCACATGTTATTGATCCATTTACAGAAGCTGACGAACACTTTTTAGAGTTTGTAAATCAAGAAGTTGCCATATTATTCAAATAGTGCTTGTTTTATTTTAAAATAAGACTATCTTTGCACCCGAATTGCTACTATACAATTCATACATAATAATCATTAAAAATAATATTGGCATGTACTTAACTAAAGAAGTAAAAGCAGAAATCTTCGCTAAACACGGAGGAAAAGCAGAAAACACAGGTTCTGCAGAAGGACAAATTGCTTTGTTCACTCACAGAATTTCACACTTAACTGAGCACTTAAAGAAAAATCGTCATGATTATAACACAGAGCGTTCATTAGTGCTTTTAGTAGGAAAAAGAAGAAGTCTTCTTGACTACTTAAAGAAAAAAGATATCTTAAGATATCGTGAGATTATCAAAGAATTAAACATCAGAAAATAATCAATATGAGGGGCTTTGTGCCCCTTTTATTTTACGTTTTATATTAGAAAAAGTTCGGTTTTTCATTGGGTTTCAAACAACTACACACAACAACACAACTAACCCTTTGTTTAATTAAGAATTAAAAAAATTATGATTCCAAAAGTATTTCAAGAAGTTATCGATTTGGGAGATGGAAGAAGCATCTCAATCGAAACTGGAAAATTAGCGAAACAAGCTGATGGATCTGTGGTTGTTAGAATGGGAGATTGTATGTTGCTTGCAACTGCAGTATCAGCAAGAACAGCAAACCCAGGTGTAGATTTTCTACCATTAACAGTAGATTACCGTGAAAAATTTGCAGCTGCAGGACGTTTTCCTGGTGGATTTTTCAAAAGAGAAGCACGTCCTAGTGACAGTGAAGTTTTAACTATGCGTTTAGTTGACCGTGTATTGCGTCCACTATTCCCAGATGATTATCATGCTGAAACACAAGTTATGATTCAATTAATGAGTCATGATGAAAATGTTATGCCAGATGCATTAGCTGGATTAGCAGCATCGGCAGCATTAGCTGTTTCAGACATTCCTTTTTATAATTTAATTTCAGAAGTACGTGTTGCACGTGTTGATGGAAACTTTATAATCAACCCAAGTAATGAACAATTAGCACAATCTGATTTAGATATGATGATTGGAGCTTCTATGGATTCTGTAGCTATGGTTGAAGGGGAAATGCATGAAATTTCTGAAGCTGAAATGGTTGAAGCTATTAAATTTGCTCACGAAGCTATTAAACTTCAAATTACTGCTCAAGAGAAATTAAGAGCAAGTGTTGGAACACCAGCTTATAGAGAATATGAAGGCGAGCCAGAAGACGAAGCAATTTATGCTAAAATAAAAGCAGCCTCTTATGACAAATATTATGCAATTGCACAAGAAGCTTCTGCAAAAAGTGAAAGAGGAGAAAAATTTGCCGAAATTAAAGAAGAAATTAAAGCTTTATTTACTGAAGAAGATCATGCTGAAAATGCTGATTTATCTGAATTAATTAGTAAATATATTTACAAAACCCAAAAAGAAGCCGTAAGAAATGTAATTCTTGAAAAAGGGACTCGTTTAGACGGAAGAAAAACAACAGAAATTAGACCTATTTGGTGTGAAACTGATTATTTACCTTCTGTTCATGGTTCCTCTATATTTACACGTGGTGAAACTCAAGCATTAGCTACAGTTACATTAGGAACTTCTAGAGAAGCAAATGTAATTGATTCACCATCTGATCAAGGAGAAGAAACTTTTTACTTACATTATAACTTCCCTCCTTTTTCAACAGGAGAAGCTAGACCTTTGAGAGGAACATCAAGAAGAGAAGTTGGGCATGGAAATTTAGCACAACGTGCTTTAAAAAACATGATTCCTGCTGATTGTCCTTATACAATTCGTATTGTTTCTGAAGTATTAGAATCTAACGGTTCTTCTTCAATGGCAACAGTTTGTGCTGGAACAATGGCATTAATGGATGCTGGAATTCAAATGATAAAACCCGTTTCTGGTATTGCTATGGGATTAATTACTGACGGAACTAAATTTGCAGTTTTATCTGATATCTTAGGAGACGAAGATCATTTAGGTGATATGGACTTTAAAGTAACAGGAACTGCTGATGGTATCACTGCTTGTCAGATGGATATTAAAATTGACGGTTTGCGTTATGACATTATGGAACAAGCCTTAGCTCAAGCTAGAGAGGGTCGTTTACATATTTTAGGTAAATTAACTGAAACTATTGCACAACCAAGAGCTGATGTTAAACCAAAAGCACCAAAAATTATTACTAGAAGAATCCCTAATGCATTTATCGGAGCATTAATTGGACCTGGTGGAAAAGTAATTCAAGAATTACAAAAAGCTACAAAAACTACTATTGTCATCAATGAAGATCCAATTACAGAAGAAGGAATTGTTGAAATTTTAGGGACTGACCCAACAGGTATTGCTACAGTTATGGCTAAAATAGATTCAATTATATTTAAACCAGTTGTAGGAGAAGCTTATGAAGTAAAAGTAATTAAAATGCTAGATTTTGGAGCTGTTGTAGAATATACACAAGCACCAGGAAATGAAGTTTTATTACATGTATCAGAATTAGCTTGGGAAAGAACTGAAAATGTAACTGATGTAGTTAATATGGGAGACGTATTCATGGTAAAATACTTTGGAGTTGACCCAAAAACAAGAAAAGAAAAAGTATCAAGAAAAGCTCTTTTACCTAGACCTCCTAGAGAAGAGAAACCAATTGAGAAAAAAGATAACTAATAATTAAGGTTAGTTTTATTTATTTAATTCATAAAAAATCCCTTTTCAAATTAATGAAAAGGGATTTTTGTGTTAATAATGTAATTTCTTACTTTTTTATAACAAAAAAAGATTAAATTTGATTTTAACTAACAAAAAAAATGAGCTTAAACAAAGTACTTTCATCAATTACTTTCCTGTTACTTTTTAATTTTATAGGAAATGCACAATCTGAAAAAGAATATTTATCTGTCTACGACAGCATCATTGGAAAAGAAAACATTCTTATTACCAATGGTTTTTTTCACATTAATACCTACAGAGTAAACGATCATAAAAACATATATTTTTTAAATGAGAATTATACTAAAGGCTCAGTAAATTATTCAAATCAAAACTACTACAACTTAGATTTAAAATATGATTCCTATAATGATGAATTAATTTATAGACCTAATGGAAATTCAGAAAAAAATGGCGTCATATTAATTCAATCCAATGTGGCTTCATTTGAGTATGACGGATTAAAATTTGTAAATCTAAATTTAAAAAAAACAACCGATGATGACTTCATCAAAGGATATTATGAAGAAAAAATAAAAAACAACACTTTAGCATTTTACATCAAACATTATAAAAGTAAAAGAGAAGTTTTTGTTGACAAAAATGTCTTAGTTGAATTTAGTGATCAGATTGAATTTATTATTTACAGTAATAATAAATTCCATGAGATATCATCTAAAAAAAGTATTATCAACCTATTCCCTGAAAACAAAAACTACATCAATGAATATTTTAAAAATAATGGCGATTTAAAAAAGAAAGACAAATCTGCTTTTTTTACAAAATTATTTCAAAATATTAGCCAATAAATCCCTCTTTTAAAACATGAAAAAAATATTCTTTCTTTTATTTTTTGCCATTTCTCAATTCGTTTTTTCACAAGATATAGAAACTACTTTTACAATTGAATTTAAAGATGCCAAAACTGCTGATATAATTAATTATATTGAATCTAATAGTAATTATAGATTTTTTTATAATGAAAGCTGGCTTACAGAATACAATTTAAATATATCTAAAACATATACAAATGCTACTTTAGATGACATTCTTAATGATGTTTTCAAAGAAACTAATTTGAATTATTTCATTGACAATCACAAAGTAATACTTACTAAAAACAGTATTATATATGACAAAATTCCAGAGACTGTCATTAAAACAACTGTGGTAGCAACAGAAGAAATAACAAATGATAACGAGCCTATCTTTTATCAGCAATATCAAAACAAAAGAAATAATTCAATTATTCTAATTGGAAAAGAGATTAAAAATAGCTCTCAAAATGCTTATGTTTTAACAGGAGTAATAAAAAACGAAAAAACAGGAGAACCAATTCCAAATATTGTTATTAGAACGACTAACAAATTAAAAAATGTAGTTACTGATGAAGATGGGAAATATACCATTAGCCTTCCATCTGGACTAAATGAAATAGAAGTAGTTTCTCTTCATTACTTAGGAGAATTTAGAAAAGTAATGATGTATAATCATGGGAAATTAAACTTTACATTAACAGAAAAAATTAATCAACTTGAAGAAGTCATTCTAACAGGTAAAGAAAAACAAAACATAAACAACGTAACATCTGGCGTAACAACAATTACTTCAGAAGAAATTAAAAGTGTGCCAATGGTTCTTGGAGAAAGAGACATTTTAAAAGTAGCAACAATTATTCCAGGTATTAAAAGCGTTGGAGAAGGTTCGTCTGGATTTAATGTACGAGGTGGTAAAGAAGACCAAAACTTATTTTTATTAGATGATGCTGTTTTATATAATCCTGCTCACTTTTTTGGTTTTTTCTCTTCCATAAATGCTTACACCATAAAAAGTGCTGATATATACAAAGGAAGTATCCCTTCACAGTTTGGAGGAAGATTATCTTCTGTCTTTGACATTTCAACCAAAAATGGCAACCCAGAAAAACTTTCTGGAGAAGGAGGAGTTGGCCCAGTAACAAGTAACATTACAGTAAGCACACCTATTGTTAAAGACAAATCTAGTCTTTTAGTTGGTGGAAGAGCTACATATTCAGGTTGGATTTTAAGAACATTAAAAGATTCTCAATTACAAAATAGTAAAGCCTCATTTTATGATGCCATAGTAAAATACAACCATACTATAAATGACAAGAACGAAATAGAAACTACCCTATATTATAGTGATGATAAATTCAGTATATCATCAGATTCTATTTACCATTACAATAATAGTTTAGCAACAGTAAAATGGAAACACAAATTAAACACAAAAAGTAATTTCACATTAAATCTATCTAACAGTCAATATAAATTCAATATTGATTATGACAATGGACTGGCTAATTCATTTAAATATGGATATAAAATTAATGATACTCAATTGCAATTAAAGTTTAATACAAGCCTTAATGACACACATAAATTAAACTATGGTTTTTCAACAAAGCATTACAAATTAGATCCAGGAGAAATCAGACCCATAAATGATGAGTCTTTAATAGTTGCCAAAAGAGTTGACAGAGAAAAAGGATTAGAATCTGCTTTATTTATTAATGATCAAATAAAGGTAAATGACAAATTTACGGTCAACATTGGAGCTAGATATTCTTATTTTATGTCACTAGGAGAATCAACTCAAAATGTATATGATGCTAATTTACCTATAAGCGATGCCACAATAGTAGAAACTAAGAACTTTAAAAATAATGAAGTTATAAAATCTTATGGCGGATTTGAACCTCGTATTTCAGCAAGATATAAAATTACTGAAGACTTAGCCATAAAGGGAAGTTATGACAAAACCTATCAATACTTGCATTTATTATCAAGCAACACAACACAATCACCATTAGACACTTGGAAAACATCTGATTTAAATGTAAAACCTCAAAATGCCTCTCAATACTCGCTAGGATTGTATAAAAATTTCAAAGAAAATATATATGAAGTAAGCGTAGAAGGATATTATAAAAAGCTCAACAATATTTTAGACTACAAAGTTGGAGCAGAATTAGTTCTAAACAGCAATGTAGAAACAGAATTATTACAAGGAAAAGGAAAAGCTTATGGAGTGGAATTTTTATTAAAAAAGCAAACAGGGAGATTAAATGGATGGGTTGGTTATACATATTCTAGAACATTTATAAAACTAGACGGTCAATTCAATGAGCAAAAAGTTAACAATGGAAAATATTTTGCTGCTAATTATGATAAGCCCCATGATTTTAGTGCTATTTTAAATTATAGATTTACCAAAAGATATAGCTTTTCTGCCAATTTTATATACCAAACTGGTAGACCAATAACATATCCCGTTGGATCATACCAATATGGAAATGCACAATACACATTATATAGTGATCGTAACAAATTTAGAATTCCAGATTATTACAGAATGGATATTGGTTTAAATATTGAAGGAAACCATAAATTAAAAAAATTAGCACATAGTTTCTGGAATATATCCATTTACAACGTTCTTGGAAGAAACAATCCTTATTCTGTGTTTTTTGTAACTGAAAATGGACAAATTAAAGCTTACAAAACATCTATTTTTGCAATTCCAATTCCTACAATTACTTATAATTTTAAGTTTTAAAAAGCATAAAATGAAAAAGCATATCATAACTATATCACTCTTGTTTCTTGCCATTTTTATTAGTTGTACAGATCCTTATGTTTTTCAAACAGACACATTTGAAGATGTTATAGTCATTGAAGCAACCATAACAAATGAATTAAAAAAACAAGAAATAAAAATCAGTAGAACTTTTCAATTAGAAGAAAAGGAACCCACAATTGAAACAGGTGCTACAGTTTACATAACAGATGACTTAGGAAATCAATACAACTTTGTTGAAAACAATGAGAAATATGAATCCGTTGCTGAATTTCAAGCTATGCCCGAAAGACAATATCAATTATTTATTAAGACAAGCAATGGTAAACAATATTATTCTACTGCAGAAAAACTAACAACAAATTCAAATTTAACAGAAATAAACGCAACACTCAAAAACCAATTTGGAGTTGATGGAGTAGAAATAACAGCTAATTCAAATGACCCTACAAACAGTTCTAAATATTACAGATTTGAATATGAAGAAACATACAAAATAGTAAGCCCATATTGGACGGAAGAACAATTAAACCTATCCTACAATCCTACTACTTTTGTGGTAACAATCTGGACAACTCCAAAAAATTATGATAGCTCCGTTTGTTATAATACAGAATATTCAAATGAAATTATTCTTAAAAACACATCAAATCTTTCTGAAGATGTAATTACTGATTTTCCCGTTAGGTTTATTCCACAGCACAATTCAATAATAGCTCATCGATACAGTATATTAGTAAAGCAATATGTTCAAAGTATAGAAGCATATACCTTTTATAACACATTAAAAGATTTATCAAGTACGGCTAGTGTATTATCCCCTAAACAAGCTGGTTTTATCCAAGGAAACATTAAAAACAGTACAGATAATTCGGAGAGAGTAATTGGTTTTTTTGACGTTTCATCCGTATCAAAAAAGAGACTTTTTTTTAATTACAATGACTTTTTTGAAGGAGATGCCAATCCTAATTATCCATTTGATTGTTATTTAAGTGAATATTCTCAAGTATATCCCCCTGTAAATTGTAATGCTAATCCTCCACCAAAAAGCACCCCTCTTTATTGCAGTGATGGATTATATGCTTTATACCAAGTCTATCAGTACGAGATGGGGATATATTATAATTTTGCAAATGAAAGCTATACAACCACAAGCCCTATTTGTGGTGAATGCAACCGATTATGGTCAACAGAAGTACCCTCTTTTTGGGAATAAAATAAAATAAAACATGAAAAAGACACTCTATTTATTAGTAACATTAATTATAACAATTAGTTGCACCGATCCTTATGTACTTCAATCTGAAACATATGAAGATGTTATTGTAATTGAAGCAACTATAACTAATGAATTAAAAAAACAGGAAATAACAATTTCTAGAAGTTATAGATTAGAAGAAAAAGAACCCGTAATTGAAACAGGCGCTACGGTTTATGTAACAGATGATTTAGGAAACCAATACAACTTTGAAGAAGACAATGGAAAATACATCTCCGTTTTCCCTTTTCAAGCTATTTCAGAAAGAGAATACCAACTTTTTGTAAATACTAATGATGGGAAGCAATATACTTCTACTAGAGAAAAACTAAGCACAATTAACAATTTAAGTTCAATTGAGGCTACTGTAAAAAATAAATTTGGCGTTAATGGAGTTGACATTACAGCTAACAGTTATGACCCAACAGGTACTTCTAAATATTACCGATACAAGTATGAAGAAACATACAAAGTAATTGTACCCTACTGGGCATCAGACAGTATAGCCGTTTATGGCAATGCTGAATATTGGGATCTAAATGGACACATTGAATATGCCTTTACATTTCCTGAGCGATCAAGTGAATCAAAAACCTGTTACAGAACAGAAATATCAAAAGATATTATATTAGAAAACACAACCCTTTTAGCTGAAGATAGGATTAAAGATTTTTCTATTAGATTTATAAGCCAAGACAATTATAGTATTGCTAATAGATACAGTATAAAAGTTATACAATATGTTGAAAACCTTGCTTCTTATACTTTTTACAAAACCTTAAAAGACATATCTGCGTCAGGTAATGTTTTATCACCTAGTCAACCAGGATTTATTAATGGGAATATTAGTGCTATTGAAAACAGAAATGAAAAAGTAATTGGCTTCTTCGATGTTGCATCAGTATCAGAAAAGAGACTATTTTTCAATTATGAGGATAAATTTCCGGGAGAGCCAGCACCACCCTATTTTTATGATTGTGAAGTTTCCGAATATGATAAAACTAAAAAGAAAACAAATGGAGTTACCCCTTTTGATGGATTAACCTATTTAGTTACGCATATACGCAGTGGCAAATTAATTTTATTTCAAAATCAAGACCCGATTTTCAAAATGGTTCCTCCTCAATGTGGAGACTGTAGAACACTTGGCTCAAATGTAGTTCCTGATTTTTGGGAATAAAAAACAATAAACAAAATTTAAAAATGAAAAAAATAATCTTTTTTGTATTATTATCCGTTTACTCAATTACAAGTTGGGCACAAACAAACATCAATCAAAATGTTGTCAATACCTTTGATCAATCAATCAATGAATCTGTCTATATACATTTAAGTAATACTAGCGTACTGGTAGGAGAAACCATTTTTTACAGACTATATAATCTTAATTCAAAGAATCATACTTTTAGCACTGTTAGTAAAATTAGTTATATTGAAATTGTAGATTCAAATGGGAAAAGCATCATAAAACAAAAACTATTATTAGAAAACGGAGTTGCCCAAGGAGACCTTTTTATTCCAACTTCAATAAATTCAGGGTCGTATAAACTAATAGGTTATACTAATTGGATGTTAAACTATTCAAAATCCAACTTCTTTGAGACAAATATTACAATCATAAACCCTTTTCAAAGCAAGATAGAATTACCTGAATTTAACAATATAAAGCCTGTAAATACTAATAAAGCATTAACTATTAAATTAAATAAAAACAGTTATAACTCAAGAGAAAATGTTAAACTAACTTTAGATTCAAATATAGACGAATTAAATAAAGGTAAATATTCGATATCTGTTAGAAAAGTGGATGCATTAATTGAAAACAATTCAATCAGTGCTGAAAAATTCATTACTGAAATAAAAGACAAAACCGAATTTACCAATCAAAAAAATCTTGTCTTACCTGAATTAAGAGGAGAAACAATTAAAGGAAAGATAACAGCAACTGATGGAAGTACGGTTGAAGGCAAAACCATTTCATTATCTATTCCAGGCAAATCGTTTGAATTTAAGTTAGTAAACACCAATAAAAATGGTGAATTTATTTTCATACTAGATGAATTACCTAATAGTACAAATGCTATTTTCCAAGTTGTAGATGACAATAGAAAAGCCTATAAAATAGACCTAATCAATTCGTCATTTGATTATAAAATACTTGAATTTCCTAAAACACAAGATATTTCTAATGATAAAAAAGCAATTATAGAAAAGCGTTCTATTGCCAATCAAATTGAAAATGCCTATTTTTCAATTAAGAAAGACACTGTAAAAGACCAACTAAATACAAAACCGTTTTACACTCCATTAGAGAAAACAATTTCCCTTGATGATTATACTCGTTTTTCATCATTAAAAGAGACAATTGTTGAAATTTTACCAAATACATTTTTCAAAGAGAAAGACGGCATCTACACTATTAACTTAAGAGATAAACTATCAAATGGTGTTGATAGTGGTTATACCTTAATTTTAGTAGACGGTTTGTTAATACAAGATGTTAAAGAGATTTTTGAATACAACACAAAAAATATTGAAAAAATAGATTATATAACAGACAAATATGTTTATGGCTCAAAAATATTCAATGGAGTAATCAACTTTATCACAAAAAATCAAGATTATGAGTTAAAAGATAATGGAAATTATATTTTAAAAACTGAAATTCAAAGACCTGTTATTACAAAATACTATTACAAACAAGACTATTCAGATAGTGAGAAATATAAAAGAATTCCTGATTACAGATACCAACTTTTATGGATTCCAGATTTAGTTATAGAAAATCAAAAAACAATTACATTTTATACATCAGATATTAAAGGTAATTTTGAAATAGCAATTGAAGGATTTACAAAAGAAGGTAAACCTATTTCATTAAAAGAATACTTTGAAGTAAAATAATCTTTAACAAAACCCTTAATTCAAATAAAATTAAGGGTTTTGTTTTTTTATTGTCTATACACCACAAAGAAATCAAAATCTATTTCAAAAGAAGATAAAAATGTCAAAAGATTTTCTTTAATAGAATGCATCAAAAGATAGCATTTTATTAAACTAAAATAGAAAATTATATAATTGAATAATTTTTTTTAAACTTTTGTAACTTTTTGGTAACATTATACGTATAACTACCTGAATACTTAATTATAGGAGACTATTTAGATGAGACAACTCAAAATTACCAAGCAGGTAACAAACCGTGAAACTGCTTCCTTAGACAAATACCTACAAGAAATTGGAAAAGTTGACTTAATTACTGCTGATGAAGAAGTAGAATTAGCACAACGTATAAAGGCTGGTGACCAAAGAGCACTTGAAAAATTAACAAAAGCAAATTTACGTTTCGTTGTTTCGGTTGCAAAACAATATCAAAATCAAGGACTTACACTTCCCGATTTAATTAACGAAGGAAATCTTGGTTTAATTAAAGCAGCACAACGTTTTGATGAAACCCGTGGATTTAAATTCATTTCATACGCTGTTTGGTGGATTCGTCAATCTATCCTACAAGCATTAGCAGAACAATCTCGTATAGTACGTTTACCGTTAAACAAAATTGGTTCTATCAACAAAATCAACAAAATGTATGCGTTGTTAGAGCAATCTAATGAAAGACCACCTTCTGCTGAAGAAATTGCAAAAGAATTAGACATGACAGTAAATGATGTAAAAGAGTCTATGAAAAACTCTGGTCGACATTTATCAATGGATGCTCCTCTTGTTGAAGGTGAAGATTCAAACCTTTATGACGTTTTGCGTTCAGGTGAATCACCTAATCCAGATAGAGAATTAATTCACGAATCATTACAAACAGAAATTGAAAGAGCATTAGAAACATTAACTCCAAGAGAGGCTGATGTTGTACGTTTATACTTTGGTTTAGGAGATCAACACCCAATGACTCTTGAAGAAATTGGAGAAACTTTCGATTTAACTCGTGAACGTGTTCGTCAAATTAAAGAAAAAGCAATCAGAAGATTGAAACATACTTCTAGAAGTAAAATATTAAAAACATATTTGGGATAAACCCAATGAAAGCAAACAATAGTCTAAGACTATTCGTTTTTTGATTGATGATTGAAACTCCGGCTGATTACCGGAGTTTTATTTTTAAGGAATAAAACTCCAGTCTGTTCGCTAAAAAGCTCGGGTTTCCGGAGTTTTATTTTTAAGGAATAAAACTCCAGTCTGTTCGCTAAAAAGCTCAGGTTACCGGAGTTTTATATTTTTTAATCTTAACTTGTTTCAGATTCTCTTTATATAATTTATCTTTGCACAAACAACACTAACTAAATTTCAGTAATTTATAAGTTTCTGAAATCAATTTTCCAAAAAAATGAAAAACACTTTAATTGCACCGTCTGTATTAGCTGCTGACTTTGCTAACTTACAACGCGACATCGAAATGATTAATAACAGTGAAGCTGATTGGTTTCATATTGATATTATGGATGGTGTTTTTGTTCCCAATATTTCATTTGGTATGCCTGTTTTAGAAGCTATTGCTAAACATGCTAAAAAAACAATCGATGTTCACTTAATGATTGTTGATCCAGACAGGTACATTTCGACTTTTAAAAAATTAGGAGCAGATGTTTTAACCGTTCACTATGAAGCTTGTACTCATTTACACCGAACATTACAAGCTATTAAAGCAGAAGGAATGCAAGCTGGCGTAGCTCTTAATCCTCACACTAATGTAAGCCTATTAGAAGATGTAATTAAAGATATCGATATGGTTTGCATCATGAGTGTTAATCCAGGATTTGGTGGTCAATCATTTATTGAAAACACTTATGCAAAAGTGGAAAAACTAAAAGAAATCATCACGCGAAATAATGCTTCAACAAAAATTGAAATTGATGGTGGTGTTACAGATCAAAATGCAGCTCAATTAATCAAAGCAGGTGCAGATGTTTTAGTAGCCGGAAGCTTTGTTTTTAAAGCAGAAAATCCGATAACCACGATTGCTAATTTGAAAAAAATAACGCATTAATAAAAAAAGCTTCTAACGAAGCTTTTTTTATTAATATTGGTCAATTAAATATTTAATCAAATCGGTAGTAGTTACTATTCCAACTAGTAGATCTCCTTCAACAACAGGCAAAGCATGAAATTCTCTACTGGATAAAATTTCTGCCGCTTCTTTTATAGTAATATCTGGAGAAATAGTAATTAAGTTTTTTGCCATTACTTGTTCCACCGTAAACATATTATAAACAGTAACATCGATTACCTCATCTTCATCTACAGCATCTACAAAAGAGATTCGAAGCAAATCAGTAAAACTCAACATCCCTATAATTTTATTTCCATTAACCACAGGAATATGTCTGATTTTATTTTTCTTAAATAAAGTCTCCGCTTTTGTTAAATTATCTTGTAAATTTAATTTAACTACATTTTTGGTCATGATGGTTGACACAGGAACTTTTTGCTTCATAATAATCAATTTAGAGAATTAATAAATTCAAAGTTGCTCATAAATTTACAAAAAATACATGACATTTATTATAGAAAAACAAAATGTTTTGTCTTATTACTGAACCTCAGTATAATTAATCATCTCTTTTACTTTTTCAAAAAGTTCAGGAAACTCATGTTTAAATTGACTTGGTGTTTCAAAGAAATGTTCTAAAATCACAGCAATAAATTCAAACTCATTAGTGTAAGCATAAATTCTAAAATAATTAGAATCTATCAATCTTTTATAGTTCATAGGTCGTTTCACCTGTTCTATTATTTCTTGATATGCTGTAGCGAAAATAGTAGCTGATGTATCTGTATTTTTTAACCCTTGAAAATGCATAACATGTGAAAATTCATGCAATCCTAAATTCAAATTATCGTTACTGATTTCATATCCTTCAAGAAAATCCTTCCAAGAAAAAACAACAGCTTCCATTCTAGGGTTAAATTCTCCTTTATGATAAGCTTTATTCATATTAGAATAATATACATCTGGATAAATAATAATTTTATTAATTATAGTAAACAAATAATTACGCATTCCAAAAGTTAACATAATTGCTGTAGCTGCAATCAGCACTTTCATTTGATCCGTAACTTGCAAACCTTCCTTTCCATAAAAAGCATATTTATTAATAAATGTAGCTACTCTATGTTCAAAATAGACTTTTTGCTTGGGAGAAAGCTTCTTGTAAAAATCAAATTCATTATGCAATACATGCAATTGTGCCAAAGTCAATTTACTTGGAAAAGGATAAAAATGAACATAAATAGGCTTTCTAAAAAAAAAGGCATAAATAGGTTCCACAATTACATTGTAAGAAAAGAAACTAAAAAAAATTAATCCTAGGAAAAGATAAGCCAAAGAAAGTTGAATTAGATGATTCCAAAAATAACCTTTACAAAGAACTTCTCAAAATCAATTTACTAGAATTTTCAATATTTCTCTTTTCGTTTGAAAGCACCATATTAGCCAACAATCTTCCCATTTCAGCAAAATCAGTTGATATTGTTGTAATACCATTTTCAACTATTTTTTTTAAAGGTGTATCATTATATGAAATAATCCCAAAATCACTTCCTAGTTGCATGTTTTGAATTTTAGATTGTTCAATAACCTCAACTAAATGTCTATCATTTGGAATTATAAAAACTTCACCTTTATTAATTTTTATAGCATCAAAAGAAGTAACAACTTGGTGCTTAAATTTAAATTCAGTACAAAATTTTTGAAAACCATCAACCATACCAATAGGCTCTTTAAAACCGGGGAAAATTAAAATTAGCTTTTCATATTTTTTTAACCTTTCTCTTCCCTTTACTAAAGCATTATAAATATCCTTAATAAAGTTTTGATGAACTGAAGGAAAGTCCTTTAACTCGCTATTGGTTTGATCTAAAATATAAACATCATTCTTAGGCAAACTTCTTATAGTTGAAGCTATATCTTTCAAATTAGTTGGCATTATAATGTATTTAGAATAATTTCCATTGCTTTCATTGACTAATTTCTTAAACATTTCCACATTAAAATGATGAAAAAAAATATCAATTTGGGCTTTATTGTCAATTGTTTCTAAAAAGGCATTATAAATGTCTTCTTTAAAAACATTTAATTCATCAAATAATAAAAAGTAGCGCTGTTCAAAACTAAACTCCACACTTTTTACATAATATCCTTTTCCTAAAATAGCATAAATAATCCCTCTTTTTTTCAATTCATTATAAGCTAACAAAACAGTATCTCTTGAAATAGAAAATTCAATACTTATCTTGTTCACCGAAGGCAACTTATCATTTTTAGATAATCTTTTTTCTACAATAGCAATTTCTATTGCTAAAACAATCTGTTTATATTTTGGAACATTGGAGTTTTTGTCAATGGATATTACTTTCATTTATATAGATCATTAACTGGTAGTTAAAAATAAAAAACTGGTAGGTACTGGTATGCAAAACTAATATTAATTTATACATTTGATAACAATTTGATAAAAAAGTGATGTTAAAAAACAATATTCCACAAATTTTAGGTAAAAAAAATTACAAATTTTTTGGTTTCAATTCAATTGGAAAAGAAGTAATTAGCTATACATTAATTAATAAAAATGGAATTCAACTTGAGATTATTAACTATGGAGCAACTATTACATCATTAAAAATACCTATTCAGAATAATAAATACATAGATGTTGTTTTAGGCTTTGATAAGTTAGAAGATTATATAAAATCATTTCAAATGCAAGGCTCTCCTTATTTTGGCGCAGTTGTGGGGCGATACTCAGGTCGAATTAATAATGCAACATTTAATTTGAACGGAAAACAGATATTATTAAACAAGAATCATGGAAATCATTCACTTCATGGAGGAAGCACTAGTTTTAGTAATAGCCTTTGGGAAGTAAAACATATTTCAACAGATAACAATCCTTTTATTACTTTACAATATATTAGTCCTAATGGAGAAGAAAATTTTCCTGGTGAAATGACAACGGAAGTCACCTATACACTTACAGAAGAGAATGAACTAAAGATAGAATATAAAGCTATTGCTACGGAAGACACAATTATCAATTTAACCCAACATACTTATTTTAATTTAGAAGGGCAAAGTGCATCCGTTTTAAACCAAACACTAGAAATAAATTCAAACAAAGCTTTAGAAGTAGACACAGAAAACATTCCTTCAGGAAGATTTATAAACTTAGTAAATACCCCTTTTGATTTTACCTTTCCAAAGAATTGTCCAGAAAAAATAGACACCACTTTTATCTTAGAAAAGAAGAACAATTTTTCTGCCTCATTGTACAGTAAGAAAAGTAAACTTAAAATGTATGTTTACACCAATCAACCTGCTGTTCATGTTTATGTAGGAGGTAATTGCGCTAACTTGATTAAAGGAAAAGAAAATGCTAATTATCATAACACAAGTGGGATTTGTTTTGAAACTCAAAATTTTCCAGACGCACCAAATCACAGCCATTTTCCAAGTGCAGTTTTAAAAAAAGGAGAAAAATACATTCAAAAGACCATTTTTAAATTTGAAAATCAATAAAACTGTCATGAAAAAAACATTTGTACTATTAATTACTCTAGTTCTTCTCTCATGTTCATCAGACAATTCTTCTCCTGAGCCTGAAACACAACTGACATCGGAAATCAATGAAGAACTTAGAGGAGCTGATATGTCTTTTCTTCCATTAATTGAAAGCAACGGCACACAATACAAACACAACGGACAAATTCAAGATGCATTAGTAACCTTAAAAAATGCAGGTTGTAATGTTATTCGAATTAGACTTTGGCATAATCCTATAGATGTAAACTCGAGTATGGCACAGGTTAAAGCATTAGCTCAAAGAGTCAAACAAAATAATATGAAAGTATGGCTAACGGTACATTATTCTGATACATGGGCAGATCCAGGAAATCAAGCAAAACCAGCTGCTTGGCAAAATTTATCATTTAGCGATTTAAAAAATGCAATTTCAACATATACAGCCCAAATTATGGATGAAATCAATCCAGATATTATCCAAATTGGAAATGAAACTAATGATGGTATGCTTTGGCCAGAAGGAAAGCTATCTACAAATGAATCACAGTATATTCAATTAATTACAAGTGCTATACAAATGGTTAGAAGCAAATCAAGTACAACAAAAATCATGTTACATTATGCAGGTACTTCTGGTTCAGATTGGTATTTTAGTAAAGTAGCCTCCATGGATTTTGACTACATAGGTTTGTCCTACTATCCTATTTGGCATGGAAAAAGCCTAGTTGACTTACAAAACACAATGAATTCATTAGGCGCAACATACAATAAAAAAGTAGTTATTGCAGAAACATCCTATCCATTTACCTTAGGATATAATGATTACACCAACAATGTTGTAGGGCAATCCGATCAATTAATTCCTGCATATCAAGCAACCGAAACAGGTCAAAAAGATTATTTATCAGCTATTAGAAATACCATCAATCAAAGCACACACGGAATTGGATTTTGTTATTGGGGTTCAGAATGGGTAGCTTTTCGTGGACCAACTTCTACCAATGGTTCAACATGGGAAAATCAAGCACTATGGGACTTTAACACTAATTCACTTCCTGTTTTAGAAATATTCAACAACAATTAACATGAAAAAAGCCTTATCCCTTTTAATCCTAATTTTTGTTTTTAGCTCTTGCAACAAAGGAAGCAATATACCAAAAGAAGAAACCCCTTTTGCAAAAGGAGCTGATGTAAGTTGGCTACCCCAAATGGAAGCTACGGGTTATAAGTTTTATGATAAAAACGGCAATGAAAAAGATTGTCTACAACTATTGAAAGACAAAGGAATGGATGCTATTCGCTTGCGTGTTTTTGTCAATCCAAATGATGACAAAGCTAGTGGTCACTGTAGTAAAGAAGAAACAGTAGCAATGGCACTTCGGGCGCAAAAATTAGGAATGCGAGTAATGATTGATTTTCATTATTCAGACTCATGGGCTGATCCTGCTAAACAATTCAAACCAAAAGCATGGGAAAATCATTCTTTCCCAGAATTATTAAATGATGTTTACAACCACACTTTTGAAGTAATATCAGCCTTAAAAAAAGCAGGTATAACTCCTGAATGGGTTCAAGTGGGAAATGAAATTCCCGGTGGCATGTTGTGGCCAGAAGGAAGCACAAAAAATTGGAAACAACTTGGGCAACTTTTAAACAAAGGATATGATGGTGTAAAAGCAGTAGATAAAAACATAAAAGTTATAGTTCATGTCGATGAAGGAAACAACAAAGAAAAATTCAATGATTTTTTTGATAATGCTACCCAACAAAAAGTACGCTATGATGTAATTGGCCTTTCATTTTATCCATATTGGATTAAGAAAGATTATACAGAAGTAATCAAAGATTTAGAAGAAAACCTGACAGAATTATCTAAAAAATACAACAAAGAAGTTATGGTTGTTGAAGTGGGCGGAGAAGATTACAAAATTGAAAACACAAAAGAGTTATTGAGTGCCACTATCAAAGCTGTTAAAAGCGTACCAGACAATAAAGGGTTAGGCGTTTTTTATTGGGAACCACAAGGAGCAAAATCATGGAGTGGCTATGGATTAAGTGCTTGGCAAGAAAACGGACAACCTTCACCTGCTTTAGATGCTTTTAAAGAATAAATTATGAAACAAAATAAATCGTCTTATATAATTCAATTTATGTTAGTTCAGGTATTTTTAATACTGAATTACACTATTGTGAATGCTCAAGAAAAAATAAATTTTGATGAAGATTGGAAATTCCACTTTGGAAATTCATCAAATCCAGACAAAGATTTTAATTATAGTACTACATCGCTTTTTTCAAAATCAGGTGGAGCTGCAAAAACGGCTATTGACCCTAAATTTATGGACAGCACATGGACAACACTTAACTTACCCCATGATTGGGCTGTGGCACTTCCTTTTAAGTATTCTGATGACTTTGATGTACAATCTCATGGTTACAAACCTGTGGGAGGCTTTTATCCTGAAACGAGTATTGGCTGGTATCGCAAGCATTTTTCTGTAAACAAATCAGATACAAATAAACGATTTGAAATTCAATTTGATGGTATTTTTAGAAATGCTTCTATTTGGATAAATGGTTTTTATGTTGGAAACAATTTTAGTGGTTATATTGGTAAATCTTATGATATAACAGATTACATAAATTTTGACAAAGAAAATATAATTGTAGTACGTGTAGATGCAACACAATATGAGGGTTGGTTTTATGAAGGAGCTGGAATTTATCGTCATGTTTGGCTAAACACTTATAACAAGTTACATATACCTGAAAACGGCTTATTTGTCCATTCAAAAGTGGAAAATAAAAAGGCAGAAGTGATTATTGAAACAGAAGTGGAAAACAAAAATTTAAATGCTACAAATTGTGTTGTCTATTCCTACATTACAGATAAAAATGGAAAACAAATTGCAAAAACTAGGGAGCAAAAAATTTCTCTTTTAGTAAATGAAAAAACAACTCTTAAACAAAACCTATCCTTAAAGAATATTCATTTATGGTCATTAGAAGACCCATATTTATACAAAGTAGTTTCAGTAATTAAACAAGGAAATACAATTATTGACCAAAAGAAAAGTAATTTTGGAATTAGAACCTTAAAATTTGATGCTGATAAAGGTTTCTTTTTAAATGGGAAACACATTAAAATTCAAGGAACAAACAACCACCAAGACCATGCTGGAATTGGTAGTGCATTACCTGATTACATGCAATATTATCGCATAAAACTTTTAAAAAAAATGGGATGTAATGCTTATCGAGTAAGTCACAATGCTCCTACTCCAGAATTATTAGCTGCTTGTGATAGCTTAGGTATGTTAGTTGTTGATGAACAAAGACTATTAAACAGTAGTCCAGAATATATAGATCAATTTGAACGACTAATTCGCCGCGATAGAAATCATCCATCTATTATACTATGGTCAATTGGAAATGAAGAAGGTTGGATTCAAAAAACTTCTCATGGCAAAAAAATTGCACAAACCTTATTAGCAAAACAAAGAGAATTAGACCCAACTCGAACCAGTACGTATGCAGCTGATATGGCTAACGAATATGAAGGTATAAACGAAGTCATTCCCATTCGAGGGTTTAATTACCGTCAATTTGCCGTAGCTGATTACCACAAAAATCATCCTAAACAACCTTTAATAGGAACCGAAATGGGGAGCACAGTTACCACAAGAGGAATCTATGAAAAAGACAGCATTAGAGCTTACGTCCCAGATCAAGACATAACAGCCCCTTGGTGGGCAAGTAAAGCAGAAGATTGGTGGAAATTAGCCGCAGAAAACGAGTATTGGTTAGGTGGATTTATATGGACAGGATTTGATTATAGAGGAGAACCAACACCTTACAAATGGCCTAATGTTAATTCTCATTTTGGCGTTATGGATGTTTGCGGTTTCCCAAAAAACATATACTACTATTATAAAAGTTGGTGGACAGACGAAGATGTTTTACACATTTCACCTCATTGGAATTGGTCAGAAAAAATCGGAAAGCCAATTGATGTGTGGGTAAATACAAATGCTGATGATGTAGAACTTTTCTTAAACGGAAAAAGTTTAGGCAAAAAAACAATGCCAAGAAACAGTCATTTGCAATGGAATGTTATTTACGAACCCGGAACTTTAGAAGCAGTAGCCTATAAAAAAGGTAGAAAAATAACGGCAAAAGTAGAAACCACCAATCAGGTTGCAAAAATTAAAGCGCACTCTGATAAAAGCATTTTAAAAGCAGATGGTCAAGATGCCAATGTCATCAATATTTCATTAGTAGATGATCAAGGAAGAGAAGTGCCTGATGCAAACAACATGGTCTATTTCACTATTTTGGGTGATGCTAAAATAATTGGAGTTGGAAATGGAGACCCAAGTTCACACGAACCTGATAAATGTGCAGACGGAAGATGGCAGCGAAGTGCTTTCAATGGAAAGTGCCAAGTCATTATTCAGGCAGGAAAAACGGTTGGAGATATAAAACTCGAAATCAAAGCCAATGGTTTAATTTCTGAAACAGTGAATTTAAAAACAATAAAATAAAACCTGAAAAATTAAATTCAGTACAAAATGAAAAAAAAATTAGTTCAAAATACTTCCAACTATTTTCAAGAAAAGTTCAATACATATCCTGAAAATATTTTTCTTTCCCCAGGAAGAATTAATATTATTGGCGAACATGTGGATTATAATGATGGTTATGTTCTTCCTGCAGCTATTAATAAATATATCTGTTTTGCTATAACTAAAAACAACAGCACTCAATGTGAAATAATAGCAAAAGATTTAGACGATTCATACACCTTTGATATAATACAAAACATACAGCCTATTGATAAAATGTGGGCCAACTATATCTTGGGTGTTTTACAACAATTCAAAGAAAAAGGATTGTCTTTTTCAGGGTTCAAAATGGCTTTTAGCAGTACTATTCCAATGGGTGCTGGACTTTCCTCTTCAGCTGCATTAGAATGTGGAATAGCTTATGCTTTAAACAAATTATTTGATTTAGGATTAAGCAAAAAAGAAATTGCAGTCATCGGACAACTATCAGAACATACATTTGCAGGTGTTAATTGCGGAATTATGGATCAATTTGCTTCTGTATTTGGTAAAAAAAACCAAGTCATTCAATTAGATTGTAACACATTAGAACACCACTATTACAAAGCCGATTTTAAAAATTATGTATTAGTTCTATTAGATAGTTGTGTAAAACACACTCATTTAACTTCTGGTTATAATGACCGAAGAAATGAGGTTGAAAAAGGATTAGCAATAATAAAGAACCATTTCCCTGAAGTAATCACTTTTAGAAATTGTACCCCAGAAATGATTCATACTTTAGAAAATGAATTAGGGGAAATTATATATAAGCGTTGTCTTTTTGTAGTAAATGAAATAAATCGTGTTAAAAAAGCAGTAGAAGCTATTGAAAAAGAAAAATTTAGTACTTTAGGAGAGTTGATGAGCGAAACACACTACGGATTATCAAAAAATTACGAAGTAAGTTGTGACGAAATTGATTTTTTAGTAGAAAATGCTCTTGAAAACAAATCAGTTTTAGGGGCAAGAATGATGGGTGGTGGATTTGGTGGTTGTTCCATCAATTTAATTGAAAAAGGAAAAGAAAATGAAGTTATTAAAAACGTTTCCGAAGCCTATAAAAAACAATTTAACATTGATTTGAAACCTTACAAAATAAAAATTTCAAAAGGAACATCAGAATACAAAAAGACTTATGCAAACCTTTAACACAAACGAGCACCCACATAGAAGATACAATCCTTTGTTAGACGAATGGATATTAGTTTCTCCACATAGAGCCAAACGTCCTTGGCAAGGTCAAAAAGAAGTCATTCCTATTGACAACAGACCAGCGCATGACGAAAACTGTTATTTATGTGCTGGAAACACACGCTCAAATGGTGTAAAAAACGATAATTACACAGACTGTTTTGTGTTTGAAAATGATTTTTCTGCATTATTACAAGAAGAAGTTTCTTATGAAAAAAATAACCATGAATTATTTCAATTAAAACCCGAAAGAGGGATTAATAAAGTAGTTTGTTTTTCACCAAAGCACAATCTTACTTTAGCAGAAATGGAAGTTGATGCCATTGAAAAAGTAATACAAGTTTGGAAAGAACAGTATATCGAATTAGGCAACAATGATTTTATAAATTACGTTCAAATTTTTGAAAACAAAGGAAGTGTTATGGGTTGCAGTAACCCTCATCCTCATGGTCAAATTTGGGCTCAATCATCCTTACCAACTCAAGTAGACAAAACACAAAAAAGTCTTTACAACTATTATTTAAAACATAAAAGCAGTCTATTAAAAGACTATTTAGATTATGAGTTAAAGACACAGGAGCGAATCGTTTTTGAAAACAATCATTTTGCTGTTGTTGTTCCTTTTTGGGCTATTTGGCCTTATGAAACTATGCTTATTAGCAAACGTCATTTTGGAAACATAATTGCCATGACTAATGATGAAACCAAAGCATTTGCTGAAGCTTTACAAATTATCACCATCAAATATGATAATCTTTTTGAAACATCATTTCCTTACTCATCAGGAATCCATCAAACCCCAACAGACAGAATTGCGCATCCAGAATGGCATTTTCACATGCATTTTTATCCCCCTTTACTACGCTCAGCAACGGTAAAAAAATTTATGGTTGGTTATGAAATGCTTGGAGAAGCACAAAGAGATATTTCCCCAGAACAGAGTGCAGCTACCTTACGAGATTTACCAAATATACATTACAAACAAAACGATAATTAAAACCGAAACGTATGAATACAGGATTTGTAACCTTAGACTACATAGTATTTATTGCTTATGCTCTATTAATTTTGGGAGTAGGTCTTTGGATGTCAAGAGACAAAAAAGGGCATCAAAAAAATGCTGAAGATTATTTTTTAGCTAGTAAATCGCTTCCTTGGTGGGCTATTGGGACTTCATTAATAGCCGCTAATATTTCTGCAGAGCAATTTATTGGAATGTCTGGTTCTGGATATGCTGTTGGTTTAGCAATAGCTTCTTATGAATGGATGGCTGCAATTACATTGATAATTGTGGGAAAATATTTCTTGCCTATTTTTATTGAAAAAGGCCTATATACAATTCCTGAGTTTGTTGAAAAACGTTTTTCTACCAATTTAAAAACCATTTTAGCTGTTTTTTGGGTAGCATTATATGTTTTTGTTAATATTACTTCTGTTTTATATCTAGGAGCATTGGCAATGAATACCATCATGGGTGTTAATATGTTTTATGCCATATTAGGTTTATCCCTATTTGCGGCAGCTTATTCCCTTTATGGAGGATTAGCTTCAATTGCTTGGACAGATTCTATACAGGTGGTTTTTTTAATTATAGGTGGATTAGCTACGACTTATTTAGCTTTAGATACCGTTTCAAACGGGCAAGGTATGTTAGAAGGTTTTGGAATTATATATGACAAAGCTCCTCAAAAATTTTCTATGATATTGGACAAATCAAATCCTGAATACCTAAATTTACCAGGAATAGGTGTTTTAGTTGGAGGTCTTTGGGTTGCTAATTTATATTATTGGGGATTTAATCAGTACATTATTCAAAGAGCATTAGCGGCAAAGTCATTAAAAGAAGCACAAAAGGGAATTGTATTGGCCGCTTTATTAAAGCTAATTATACCTTTCATTGTAGTAATTCCAGGAATTGCAGCTTTTGTAATTGTAAATGACCCTGAAATACTAGCTCGTTTAGGTGTTGAAGGATTAATGAACATTCCTAGTGATGGTGCTGCTGACAAAGCATATCCTTGGTTGATTCAATTTTTACCAGCAGGTTTAAAAGGATTAGCGTTTGTGGCCTTAACTGCTGCAATTGTATCGTCTTTAGCTTCCATGTTGAATTCAACTTCAACTATTTTTACAATGGACATTTACAAACAATATATCAATAAAAATTCTGATGATAAAAATACGGTTAAAGTAGGAAGAATTACTTCAGCAATTGCTTTAATTATAGGCGCAATTGTTGCTCCTCTTTTAGGAGGAATTAACCAAGCTTTTCAATTTATTCAAGAATATACAGGTATTGTAAGTCCGGGAATATTAGCCATTTTCTTATTGGGATTATTTTGGAAAAAAACAACAAATCAAGCAGCCATATGGGGTGCCTTATTATCAATTCCTGTTGCTATGTTTTTTAAAGTTGGGCCAAAAGGTTGGGCAGAAGGTTCTTCATTAGAAGGAATTTTTCCAAAAGTTCCTTTCTTAGATCAAATGGGTTACACCGTCTTGATTACTATGGCGATTATTATGACCATTAGTTGGCTACAAAACAAAGGCGAAAATGATTCAAAAGGTTTCTTTTTAAGTAAAGATACATTTAAAACTAGCGCTTCTTTTAACATTAGTGCTTTTGCTATTTTACTAGTTCTAGTCTTTTTGTATGCTAAGTTTTGGTAAATAAGATACTAGATTAAATTTATTTTTATCATAAAAAAGAACCATTTTACTCATTTGTAAAATGGTTCTTTTAGTTATAGCTTAATTATTTAAATATTAATTCCAACCTCCACCTAAAGCGTGATAGATATTAACCATTGCGTTCATTTGTTGCATTTTGGTTTCAATAAGATCAAACTTAGATTCTAATGCATCGCGTTGTGTTAATAATACTTCCATATAATCGGCTCTTGCTGATCTAAAAAGATCATTTGAAATATCAACTGACATATTAAGAGCGTCCACTTGTTGTGATTTTAAATCATACGTTTTTGCCATGTTATCAATTTTTGCTAGTTGATTGGCTACTTCAATGTAAGCGTTCAAGATTGTTTTTTCATAATTATAAACCGCTTGAATTTGCTTTGCATTAGCACTATAATAAGTTGCTTTTATGGCATTTCTATTAATTAATGGTGCTACTAAATCTCCAGTAAGTGAATAAAGTAATGATTCTGGTGTTTTAAACAAATACTTTGAATCAAAAGCTCTTAATCCAACCCCTGCTGAAATACCTAATGAAGGGTAAAATCTAGCTTTAGCTACTTTTATATCCAACTTAGCTGCTGCTAAATCTAATTCCGCTTGTTTAACATCAGGTCTGTTTTCTAACAATTGAGATGGAATACCTGCATTAATGATATTTGGTATGATTTCATTAAAAGTTGTAGAACTCCTTTCAACGTGCTGTGGAAATCTACCCACTAAGAAATTAATTCTGTTTTCAGCCTCAACAATCTGTTGTTGAATTCCAAATTGAAGACTTTTAGTATCAAACACTTGCGCTTCAAATCTTTTTACAGCTAATTCGGTAACTCTTGCAGATTCTTTTTGCAATTTAACAATTAGTAAAGCATTGTTTTGAATCTCGATATTTTTTTGAACAATATCTAATTGATTATCCAAGGCTAATAATTCATAATAAGAGCTTGCAATTTCAGCAATTAAGTTAGTTATCATAAAGTTTTTACCTTCCACAGTTGCTAAATATCTACTAACAGCAGATTTTTTAGCATTGTGTAACTTATTCCAAATATCTATCTCCCATGTTGCATAAGCCCCAACCATATAATCCTGAAGAGCTTCTGGTGTTTCTACGCCAGGTTTAATTTCAGTATTAGCATCATTAGTTCCTTGACTAGTATATCTACCTACTTTTTCAACACCTGCTCCACCTCTTAAACCAATGAAAGGTAAATATTCTCCTTTTCTAGCTCTAATTTCATTTCTAGCAATTTCAATTTCCTGCAAGGTAATATTCAACTCCTGATTGTTCGTTAGAGCAGTTGTAATCAAATTATCTAAATAAGGATCTGTAAAATAATCTTTCCATTTAAGTTTTGCCGAATTCAGTGTATCTTTTGAATCATTATAGCTTAAAGGAACTTCTTTGTTTTCGGTTCTTTGAACTAAAGAAGGTGTTTTACAGCCTGTAAACGTCAATACAAAGCAAACTATTGCTACGTATATATAATTATGTTTATTCAACATTTTGATCATTTTATTTATCTTTTTCAAATTTATCTATTTGATGCACAAACTCTTCTGTTAAAGAACTGTCATCTTCATCTTTAATTAGTTTTCTACCATCCGCTAATGAGCCAAAAATGAAGTACAATCCAGGCACAATAATTACTCCGAATATTGTTCCAAAAAGCATTCCACCAAGTGCACCAGAACCTAATGTTTTGTTACCAATAGCTCCTGCTCCTGTAGCCAACATTAAAGGAATCAACCCTGCAATAAAAGCAAATGAAGTCATTAAAATAGGTCTAAAACGCACTTTAGCTCCTTCAATAGCTGCTTCTAAAATTGTTAATCCTTCATGATGTTTTTGCACAGCAAACTCAACAATCAACACGGCATTCTTACCGAGTAATCCGACAAGCATGATAAGTCCAATTTGAGCATAAATATCATTTTGAAGTCCCATTACTTTAAGTAAAAAGAATGAACCAAAAACCCCTACTGGTAATGAAAACACAACCGCTAATGGGATTATAAAACTCTCATATTGAGCAGCTAAAACAAAGTAAACAAACGCCAATACAATTAAAAAGATATAAATTGATTCATTACCTCTACTAGCTTCATCATAAGAAAGACCTTCCCATGCTATATCATAACCTTTTGGCAAAGTTTCTTTTGCAACTTCACGTACAGCTTCAATAGCTTCTGCCGTAGTGTATCCTTTTGCAGGTAGACCTTGAATAGCCGCAGAATTATACATATTGAAACGTGTAATTTCATTAGGTCCTTGTGTTTTTCTTAACTTCATAAATGCCGAATAAGGAACCATTTCTCCATTATCATTTTTGATAAATAGGTTCAAAACATCTGACGGAAGTCTTCTAAATTTAGGATCTGACTGAACATATACTTTGAAAAAACGTTCAAATCTAATAAACCCTTGTTCATAAGTACTACCAATTAAGATATCAAGATTATCCATAGCCTTTCCTATAGAAACACCTTTTTGCATTGCCAACTCATTGTCAATTTCCAATTCATATTGAGGATAATTAGCCGCGAAGAAAGTAAATAACCCTGCTAATTCTTTACGTTTACCTAGATCTTCCATGAATTTTTTATTAATTTCATCAAAGTCTTTGTAATCCACAGTAGTACTTTTATCTAATAAACGCATAGAGAATCCTCCAGAAGAACCAAATCCTGGAATTGCAGGTGGTTCAAAAAACTCAATTTTTGCTCCTAGGTTTTTAGATTTTTCTTCTAATTCTTCCATAATTTCGGTAACCTTATGTTCTCTATCAGACCATGGTTTAAGGTTAATAAGACAAGTTCCTGCATTAGATCCACGCCCTTCTGTCATAATTTCATAACCTGCTAAAGAAGAAACTGATTCTACACCAGCTACATCTTCACAAATTTTTTGAAGTCTTTGAGAAACTTGGTTAGTCGTTTCTAATGTTGACCCTGGAGGCGTTTGAATAATAGCATATATAGTCCCTTGATCTTCACTAGGTATAAACCCTGATGGAAGAATTTTACTCATATAGAATGTCCCTGCACAAAACGCAATTAATAGGGCAAATGTTAACCATCTTCTGCTAACCATTGATTTTAATAAGCCTACATATTTACCTGTAAGTTTATCAAATACTCTATTAAAACTATCTAACGATTTAGTAAGAATATTTCCTTTCTTTTCTTTACCATGATTGTTTTTCAACAACATAGCACATAATACTGGTGTAAGTGTAAGAGCTATAATGGCAGAAATCACAATAGAACTAGCCATAGTAATTGAAAACTGACGATAGAAAGTTCCAACTGGTCCAGACATAAATGAAATAGGTACAAACACCGATACCATAACCGCAGTAATAGCTATAATAGCACCACTAATTTCACCAAGCACTTTTTTTACTGCCTGATATGGTGTTATATGAGGATATTCTTCAAACTTGGCATGCACTGCCTCGACGACGACGATGGCATCATCCACAACAATACCAATAGCTAATACAAGAGCAAATAAGGTTACAAGGTTAATAGTAATTCCAAAAAACTGAATAACAAAAAAGGCTCCTATCAATGAAACGGGAACCGCTAATATTGGTATCAATGTTGAACGCCAATCCCCAAGGAAAATAAATACAACTAAAGCCACTAGTATAAATGCATCTCTTAAAGTGTCTATTACTTGTTCTATAGAAGCATCTAGGAACTTAGAGACGTCATAACTAATTTTATAATCTAATCCTGGAGGAAAGGTTTCTTTCATTTCTTCCAGTTTTTCTTTTACTTTTTCAATTACTTCATTCGCATTACTTCCATAATTTTGCTTTAATACAATAGAAGCTGATGGATGTCCGTCTAAGTTAGAATAGATGTCGAAAAATTCACTACCTAATTCGGCTCTACCAATATCTTTTAAACGAATACTTTCTCCGCTTGCATTAGCGCGAATAATAATATTGTCGTATTGTTCAGGTTCACTAAACCTTCCTTTATAGGTTAAAACATATTCTAAAGACTGAGCTTGGATTCCTGAACTTTGTCCAATACGTCCAGGGCGACCTACAATACTTTGCTCTCCTAAAGCTTTCATAACCTCTTCGGTAGAAACGTTATAAGCTCTCATACGATCTGGATTTAGCCAAATACGCATAGCATAAGTTCTACTTCCTAATATTTGTGACCTAGCAACCCCTTTAATTCTATTGATTTCAGGAAGCATCTTAACGTTTGCATAATTGTACAGGAATTTTTCATCCATGTTTTTACCTTTTGCATATAAGTTAATATACATCAACATACTAGGTTGAATAGGAGTAATTACAACTCCTTCTCGCTGTACAAGTTCTGGTAACAAAGGCATAACTTGGTCTACCCTCGTTTTAACCCTAATAACCGCTTGATTGGGATCGGTACCCGGTTCAAATATGATTCTAAGTGTAGCTTCCCCAGCACTGGTGGCATCAGTTGCCATATATCGCATTCCTTGAACCCCATTAATAGAGTTCTCTAATGTAATAAGGGTTGATTTAACTAATACGTCAGCACTAGCTCCAGGATAAGCAATAAATATATTTACTGTTGTGGGTGCAATATCGGGAAATTGCGACGTTGGCAACTTCATAATTGACAGCGACCCCATGAAAACAATAATAATCGAAATTACTATCGCAAAAACGGGTCTATGTATAAATTTACTAAACATGTTTTTATCTTTTTAAGTTATTCGATTATTCTGCATAAAGCTCTAAATGTGATAAAACAGATTCAGGCTTTTCTAATTTATACTCTATTTTTTCATTTTCTTTTACAAGACGTAACCCTTCAAGAAGTATCTTGTCATTTACAGTCAAGCCGTCTTTTACTATAAAAAGATGGGGTAATTCTGCAGCAAGAGTAATTTCTCTTGATTTTATTTCATTATTCTTATCAATTACATAAACATATTTCTTATCTAAAACTTCAAAAGTTGCTTTTTGAGGAATTAACATAGCATTTTTATAAGGGATATCAACATGTACATTACCTGTTTCTCCATGTCTTAAAAGTCCTTTTGGATTTGGAAAAGTGGCTCTAAAGGAGATATTTCCTGTCTCATTATTAAAGTCAGCCTCAATAGTTTCTACAATTCCTGGATAATCAAAATATTTATTGTTAGCCATTAAAAGATTAACTTTAGGTTTTGCATCATTAGTTTGTTTAGCTCTAAAATCTAAATATTCTGCTTCTGGAACATTATAGTACACCCACATTTTACTGTTATCTGAAAGATTAGTAAGTAAATCTCCTTCATCTACAAGACTTCCTAAACGTACATGAAAGCGGTCAACTATACCGTCAAATGGAGCTCTAATCTCTGTAAATTGTAAATGAACTTGAGCTAGAGACAATTCTGCATTAGCCTTATCTAATTTAGCTTTAGCCATGGCCAATTCATTTGGCGCTACAACATTACTATCTGCAAGACGTTTTGTATTTTTATATTCAATTTCTGCAAAACTAGCTTCTGCTTTTGCTTTTTGCATTTCTGCTTCATATAATTTTGGCATAATTTGAAACAATATTTGTCCTTGTTTAACAAATTGCCCCTCATCAATAAAAATCTTTTGTAAATACCCTCTTTCTTGGGCTCTCAATTCGATATGACGACTTGATTGAATTTGTGACACATAATCTTTAGTAATTATTGTGTCCATTTTAATAGGGTTAGTAACTAAAAACTTTGTTCTTTCTTCCTTTTCCTTTTTTTCTGTTTTACAGCTTGTATTCAATAACAAGACACAGAAGCTCATAAGCATGAGAATTCTTTTCATGGTAATTTAATTTAAAACGATATGTTTTTTTTGATTTTTTTTAAAGTGTATATAGAAATACACAATGATATCCATTTAGTTTTACACTATTTAGACATTTGGCAATGAAAAAATTGAATAAAAATTTCAAGCAATTTTACTTTGCCTAATAAAAATTACCTATCAAATTCTGAAGACACTGAATATGATATGTAATTTATTCGTTAAAAAACGAGCAAAAAACTTACTTTGTGGTAAGCGTTTTTTTATGTTATTACACAAACATCCTAATTGTTCTGCGTATAACACTGTGCTAAAATAAACACTACTTGTTTTGTCTTTTTTTATAGAAGCTACTTCCTCTTCTTCTGCTACTTCATTATCGGTAGCCCGAATTTTATTTATGTTTTGACTTACATTTGATTGTAAAAACTGCGTCATTAAGTCATGAAATGACTGCATTACATCAGAATTATTACATTCTGATTGATTACTTTCTTTAACTAATGAAATAGTTGTATTATCCTGATTGTCATTTGCGTACAGATTACCGCACCCACATAACAGGATAACATAAATTGATACTAAATATTTCATTAATGTCTTAATCATCGGGGCAAAATTACATCATTTTTTTATACTAACAAGTAATGTTGTATTTAATAAACTGTTAAAATATTTCTATTTGTTTGTGTATTAAAACAATTGAGTCTAAATTTTTGAAAGTTTAAAAAACAAGTTTGAAACTTTTAAGTCATTTAGAATTTCAATTTTGGGACAGTGCTTATCATTTGAAGACTTGGTGATTTATATATGAAGACTAAATACAATCAAAATATTTTAAAACTAACTTCTAAAAGCAATGATATAAAAAATATAAAGTAAACTTACTGTGATTATTAGCGTTAGATTTTTCATATTATAAATCTCTTTATCCTTTAAAATTGGAGAAAGATAAAATAAAAGATATTATTGTTTTAACAAAATAAAATCTTCACCAATTGGATAACTTATTGAATTTGTAGTAACTGGTTCATCTGCATTGCGATGCCCCATTTGATGATAAATCCATATTTTAATTGCTTCTTGACCGTTTTCTGTCACTTTTCTAATAAACAAAGTATCTACTGAACCACTAACTGGATCTTCTATACTTCCTCTTATCCATTTTTCATTAAGAGAACAATCCGTACAACCTAAAGTATTACCTGTTAATATGAAATTACCAGAAATTTTATAGTCCCAACCATCAGCATATATATTATTAATATCATTAAGAACATCAACTTTTGTTATTCCATTTTCAACATATTTATAGGCTCCTATAAGTATATCTTCTTGGCAATAATCATTATAATTAGATTGTACTTTTTTTTGTAAAATTATTTTAAAAAAAGTGTTTCCGTTAGTATATAAATAAGTTCCCTCAAATTGATTTAAAGTATTATTAAAATCTTTATAGTAATACCCCTGTTCAATTGACCCACGATTATCTAATGGTAATTCTTGCATTAATGTTTGTGCTCTACATGAAATATAAAGTAAACTTATTGTGATTAAAAGTATTCTTTTCATATTGTAAATATCTTCCTCTTTTAAAATAGGAGAAAAATAAAATAAAAAATTATTGTTTAATCAAAGTAAATTCTTGGTTTATAGGATGACTTATAGGTGTTGGTGCTGGCGCACCTTCTTCAGCAGTACCTTCAAAAGCATGATAAATAAATATTTTTATTGCTTCTTGACTACCAACTGTTGTTTTTCGTATAAATAACTCATTTACATGATGACCAACATTATCTTTTATTCTAGCTGCAATCCATTTTTCATTATTATCACATGAAGGGCAACGCATTTTTCCCTCCATAATATTATTACCATTAATTGAATAAGACCAACCATTTGAATATGTTTGATTTAGAGCGTCTAGAGTGTTTATCTTTTCAATACCATTTTCTATATAACGATAGCCTCCAATCAAAATATCTTCATAATAAATATTATTAACATTAGACATTACCTTTTTTTGCAAGACAATTTTAAATGATGTAGTTCCATTAGTATAAAGGTATGTTCCTTCAAATTGATTTAACAAATTACCAAAATCTTTGTAATAAACTCCTGTGTCCCTTGTAGTTCTATTCTCCAAAGGCTCCTCTTGCATAATTGTTTGCGCTTTACATGAAATGTAAAGTAAACTAATTGTGATTAAAAATATTTTTTTCATGATTTTTATTAATTTTAATTTGGACATGGGGTTTCTGTTATGGTATTTGTTAAAGGATCTAATGTCAATTTTACCCAATTTTGAGTCGAAGTATTATTCATAAGAGATTTTTTCTTATACAAAGATATACCATAAGAAGCAAATTGTCGTAAAAATGATTTTTCTAAATTACCTTCTCCTGCAGCTTTATATAAATTAGATTGAGTATCATGTATTAATTTTATTTTTTCATCATTATCTTGTTGTTGATTTCCACTAGGTGGAATGCTATATTTTGGGTCATTCAAAACTGTATTAATTGCATTTGATAATATTGCATAATTATCGACTTTAATTGCATAAGTATTGCAATTTTGAGATGGGTTTGTTGTTGGTATTAGAATATCACAAATCATTATGTTTGTTACAAATGGCTTATTTGAAGGTGCTGCATAATCATAACATTCAGCCAAACTTTGAACATCTCCCCATGAATACATTCCATATCCAGCTGTTGTGTGGATATGCATACCCCCTCTCCAATTCCATCCTTTAGTCAGAGGAGCACTAGCACTATTCCCTGTAACAAGTATATTAGTAGCGACCGCAGGTGAAACATCAACATTATATTTAAATTGTATTCCCAATTCATTTGTAACACCAGATGCTAATGTATCTTTTAAAATTTGTATTGATGGGTCAATGTCTTGATTTGTTGGTTCAGCTAATTTTTTTAAACTCTCACACGGTGTTTCTACTAGAATATTACTATCATCTTCATCCAAAGTAGGAGCAGTACTCACTCCACCATTACCATGAATACTTGGGTCAGAGCCATCGTAATTATTCTCTGTTGTGTCTTCACCACCACTACCTCCGCCAGAAGTACCTCCAGTTCCGCTACCACTACCTCCGCCTCCAGTTGATATAGTGCATTCCCCCCAAGAATAAATAGTTTGAGTTGGGTAAAGAGTAAAACTTTGATTGCAAATACAAATACCAGGATTTTCGATTATATCATAAATGGTATGACCCGCACAAGGACAAGAGTTTGCAGCAATTACTGTTGTATTTAAACACATTGTAGAAATATCAACTACTTCTTCTTTATTAAAAATATTTGTAACTAAACTTTCATCAACTAAATTAGTTATGATTACCTTATCGGATAAATTAATATTTACTGCCGCATGAAGTTGATTATATTCGCTCTCATTTATATCATATTGAACAATATAAGCATCATATCCTAAAGATTCATTAGAATTTAAAACTAAATTTTCTAACAAATATTGTGGGTTTTCTCTATTTATTTTGAATGTATAAGAATGCTTCCCGTTATTTTCAATATAAGTTGCAAAATCGGTATTTACTGTAAAATTATCATCAGAAGAGTTTACAATCTTGCCAGTAGTGTTGATTGGTTTTAATTTTTTAGATTTTACTTTATTAATTTGATTAAAAAGCTTTGTGTTTTTTGAATACTCTTTTAAATGTTCTTTTCTTAGTACAAAATTATCACTTGTTTGTGACGTTGTGGAATTGTTAATTCCATCATCATAATTACAGGATAAAATTATTAAGCCTATAAAAAGGAATGATAAGATTTTAATTTTTTGTTTTTTTTTCATATATAGAAAGTTACTAAGTTAATTTTTTTGTGTAGAATGTTTGTCTTATCATTTTTATAATATCGGGTTGGTAAGTTTTTATTAAAACTTATTTTAAGATTTCATCAAAAATAGAGTATTACATTGTAATATAATTACAGAAAATCTATAAATCTTAAGATTTTCGACCAAACACAAATTTAACTGGTTTAAGTAGTTTTTTTAAGCTATGCTATTTTATGGAATTATGTTTAAATCAAAAAACAACCTTGCATAAATCACTTTAAATGAGGTTGTTTTTAGGTAATTATTTTAAAAAATAAGTCTTGGAGAGAGATTGTGCAACAGCTACCTGTGTTAGCTGTAGTTTATTTTTCTACATCGAGAATTAATTTACCTGGAATTTGAATAGTTTTTCCATTATATGGAAGTTTTATTAAAAACTCTGGACTATTGTCTTCGATAGATTCTGGTATAAATTCATAATCAAACCTTGTCTCATCGTTTTCACCAACCTTAATTTCTTTGTTATCTATAATTCTGTAAATTTCATATTTTGGCAATTTTCTATTATAAGTTTGAAGTAGCATAACAATATTATTCTTCTGTCCTACTTTTAGAGTTTGTTTATCCGAAATTCCAATTAAAATTTGAGAGTATAAAAATTCAGCTTCACTTTTTGATAATGAATCTTTAAGTTTTTTATTTTGATTTTCTAGTGATGAAATTTTCGTTAAGAGGTTTTCAAACTCTTTCGGTTTTTCTGCTGATTTATTACAACTCAATGCAATTATACAGATAGTCGCTATTAGTAATTTTTTCATAAATTGATGATAACGTTTTGCCGCATGACAAGATTGGAAACTAAATTAAGATTTATTTTTCATTTAAGCACAAATTTAACTGGTTTAAAAGGTATTTTGTTTCTTTAATTTATTCAGTTTTACAACTGATTTTTAAAATCACGATTTACAAGTTAAAAATAGCTTTTTTTAAGCTATGCTATTTTATGAAATTATGTTTAAATCAAAAAAACAACCTTGCATAAATCAATTTAAATGAGGTTGGATTTTTATGATTTTGATTCTGAAGCTTCGGGATTTTTTAAAAAATGATAGTTGTGTAACAGTTACCGCTGTTGGTGATAGTTATTCTTTATACGTAAATTTGTCTATTATTTTTTTAAATTCAGGCACAAAATCACTTTGCAATATTTTACTATCTGTTAACATTGAATAATCAATTACATTTAAGTTTTCTATTTTGTAATATTTATCAGCGTCATATTCTTCGTCTTTTAGTGTTGAAGTTAATATTACTTGTTTATTTAAATTGATATATTCATTTAGCATTAAAATTTCTTTTGAAGATGATAATTCTCCTTCTCTGAAAGAATCAATAATTATTGGAAATTTATGTAATAATATTTTGTTTAAAGACAGTAGTTTACAGAAGTAATATTCTTGACCTTCACTTCCTGAATATGTTTCTCCTGTTTTAGTAAATAAATCTTCAAATATTAATAACCCTTGCGAATCTATTTTGGAATAATAATTTTTCATTTCCAAGATAATATTTGATAAAATATCTTTTTGCAAGTCTTTATTTGAGGATGTTTTAATTTCGTTATTTTGTATTTTTTTGTCTATTTCTTCTAATTCTTTTTGAAGTTCTGCTACGATTTTATCTACATCTTTTGAGTCTGTAATTTCGTCTTGAAAGAGAATATAGTTTTTAATTTCTGGAGTTGAAGTTTCTAACAATTTATTTATTTGAATTTGTTCTCTATAGATGTTTTGATTTAATTCATCTATTATTTCAAATTTAATTATAATATTATTTTTTATTGATTCAATAATATTTTTTCTAACGTAATTATTACTGACTTCAAATTCAAAATTGTCATTTGAAAATATGATTTTATTACTTCCGCAATCAAGACATTTAACTTTCCCTTCATTTAAACTTCTGTTAAGTGAAGATAATTCAGTTATCAAATTTTCTAATTTTATTTTTCTATTTTCTTCTCTATTTCTTTGCTTTTTTAATTCAGCAATATTTGAATGTAATTCTTTTAATTGATTAGAAGTGTTTTTAAAATCCAAATTATTTGATGCAGAGCTAATAAAAGTTGCAATTTGTGGATTTTGTTTAATAACTTTTATTTTTCTTGTTTCTGCTTTAATCTTAGTTTCAATAATTGACTTTTCTTTTTTAAGATTTTCAATATCATATTTATTACTTGTTGAAATTGAAACACCCAAAAGTGAATAAATCATGTTTAAAAAATCAACTTTGTTATTTTGTCCTTTAACAATAAGATTTGAGGTGTTTCTATTATCTTGACCAAGGAAAAATAATTCATATAAGAGACTTAAATCAACTAATTTTTGTTCTCCGTTTTTGTCAATTTTTGGAAGTTTAAATATCTCTTTGTCAAAATAATATTTGAACTCACTTATTGTACTAAAAACATTAAAATTTTCATCATTTATTACTAAAATTGAATTTCCTTTTCTTAAGAATTCAAAAATTGAATTGTTAAATTCAATTTTTGAATAAAAATAATATTCTTTTGGATTAAAGCTATTTGGAAATATAGATTCATAGCCGATAGAATAAATTAAACTTTGCATTAGCAAAGTTTTACCTCTATTATTATCATTGCTAAAAATTATATTTGTTTTATTTTCAAATCGATTCTCAATGAAAGCCTCATTTAAGTTTCCAAAAGCTACTTCTTTTACTATCATTTTGTTCCCTCTATTATAATTGATATTAAATACTTTATTGTCAAATCTTTTAAATATGAAATTCTAAAAGTGTAATCTTTAAAGGTTTCTAAATAAATATATTCAACATCGTTTGATTTATTTATATTTAAAAATGATATTATTTTTTCACAAACATCCCAAAAGACTTTATTACTGTTTTTATTAAAAAATGCACGTGAAAGATTAGAATTACATTCTTGAAGAATATCTTTTATATCTTCACTATCAAGGCTTTTTATTAATGGGAAAAATGTTAGTGGAATTGAAGAATAATTGAAGATTTCTACACCAATTATTCTACTAATAATTAAAATTTCTACGTCTTTAGTTGATAAATGCCTATTAAAGGTTAATACATCACGGATTTCTGAAATAACTTCATTTTCGATGTAGCTATTCTTTTTAGCACTTTGTATGTTTCGTAAATCTGTAAAAACACTATTATAAAAATCATCAGATTTAATGCCTACTTTCTTAAATTTTGTAACAGATTTTATATATTCATTTTCGGTACTATTGTCTTCTACTATGAAAACTTTTTCTAAGAATTTTTCAATTTCTTTTGTGTAATCTATTAAATTCCCTTTTACTCTTTCAACTTCTTCGGTTAACCCATTCGATATTCTTTTTAAAGTTTTTTCTTCAATATTATCAAGATTATATATGCTTAATTTAGAGTTTATTTTATAATCTTCGTTTAATATTGGAGAAAAAAAGATGAACTCATGAAATGAAAAAGTTGATATATAATTGTCAAATAAAGTGAAAAGATATTTTCCAATTTTTTTTGGACTTAATGTTTTTTCATTTTTTGATTGAACATCCCAAATTTTATCATGTCTTTTATTTACGCCACTTACGTCATTAAAACAATCAAAAGTAACGTATTCAATTTCTTTCTTGTTACCAATTAAATACAACAGAGATTTAGTTTCAAAATCAGAAGCTTTCTTATTGTTAATTTCTGTGTTTTTAAAAGTGTAATTCATTAATATATGTTTGTTTTATACAGTTCAGATATAATTACCACCAACGTTCTGGCGCTTGGCGAGGTTGCGAAGTTCGGAATCGATTATTTTCTATTAAAGATAAAATTTCTTGCGAAATGTAAACGTGAATTTATTACAAAATTCGCAATCTTGCCAAACGCTTGTTAGGCACAGTTTTTATTTTATTTTGTCATTTAATTGATTCAAAGTTATAATTTCAATATTGTCTTCTGTTTTCATTTTATCATTAAGACTGAATTCATTGTTAGTAATAATTAAACCTTTATTTATTTTTTCTTTTTCCATAGAATTTTTAAGTTTAATAAGAACTTGTCTTATGAAACTAAATGGCGGTCTATGTTTCCAATATTTTATTTCAATAGCAACTTTTTCACCGTTAATAATTGCAATTAAATCAAAACCATCATCTTTATTATTAGGTATAATTACATCTATTTTAAGTTTTCGAAGATGATTTACAACTTCACTTTCAAATTTAATGTAGTTTCGAAAAGGATTTCTAGGCAAATCAATTTCTTCACTACTTTCTTGGCTATCTTTTAATCTGTAAAATAAATACACTGTCAAAATACCAGTAATACTTCCTAATAATGTTACTAAAATATTTGAATTAAGAAAGCTATCTAGATTTTTTAATTTATCTATTGACACAATTGATACGCCAATTAGTGTTGAAATTATTGCAATTAGCAATGATAATACATTTACATATTTTTTTGATCTCCCTTTTGATTTTGCAAAATTACTTTCTAGATCTTGAGAATCTGTTTTCTTGTCAATTATAAAAAGTTCTGATAACCTTTCAATATTTTCATCTCTTTGCTCTTGTGATATAAGATCATTTTCAAATATTCGAGTATATATGGTATTTAATATTTGGTCTTCGCTTAACAAATCCTTTTGTTTTACTTTGTAATCTCTTGCTTTTCCTTCAATTAGCCTTTTAATATCTTCTTTTTTGGGAGTATATTTTTCTAATATTATACGCCTTAATATGGTTTCAATAAGTTTTTCATTACAAGCTTTTACCCTTTCTTTTCGAGCACCGATTGTTTGTCGGTAACCTAAAATGAATAGAATTACTGATACTAAAATTCCTAATGCTGTTTGAATATATTGTTCCATATTTTTTTGGTTTTCTAAAATTGTGGCTAACTAGTATATATACGAAACTCCACTTCATACATACAACCTCTTTAGACATATATACATTTGCTATAGCTTTCAAACATACACTATTTATCAGTGAATAAAACGGGTAGTTTTACTTGTTTTTATCAAAAGTAGCGTCTTTCTTTTGTATTATTTTACGGAAAACCGTAAAAGAGGTGCTTTTTTTAATAAAAACAAAAAACTCTTTGAAATCAATGTTTCAAAGAGTTTTTACTATTTTTTTTGTGACTTCGGCAGGGTTCGAACCTGCAACCCACGGAGCCGAAATCCGTTATTCTATCCAGTTGAACTACGAAGCCTATTCAATTGTTCATTGAACAATTTGAAATTATGAATTATTACACCAATAATTTTTTTACTACGGTTGAAATAGTTTTTCCATCTGAGTTTCCTCCTAATTGTTTTGAAGCTATTCCCATTACTTGTCCCATTGAAGCCATTCCTGAGAATCCCCCTTCAGCGATAATTTTTGCTACAGCTGCTTCTACTTCTGCTTCACTCATTTGTGCTGGTAAAAACTTTTCTATTACAGCCACTTGAGCTAATTCAGGTTCAGCTAAATCACTTCTATTTTGTTCAGTAAAGATGTTCGCACTGTCTTTGCGTTGTTTTACTAATTTTTGCAATAATTTTATTTCGTCTTCTGCAGAAAGTGCTTCTCCTGATCCAGAAGTTTGCGCTAATAATATTTCAGATTTGATAGCTCTTAGTGCTTCTAAAGCAACTGTATCTTTTGCTTTCATGGCTTCTTTCATTTTATCCATGATCTGTGTAGCTAAACTCATATTTCTTTTTTTATGTTTATTGTTTCTGTTTGCGGTTTTTATTTGTTGTACTATTCTAAATTAAAATAGAGTATTTATAAAACTAGCTTTAATAAAAACCAGTGCAAAGTTAATTAAAAAACCCGAAATAAATTTCGGGTTTTTTGAGGTTAAGCTTATGGGCGAATTAATCTACGTTATCGTGCAGGAAAGAATTGTTTGAACGAAGTTGAACATCGTCGTTACTATCCGTACCTAATGACATACGAGACTTATTATTGTTATTATAATTTGGTGTTTCTAAATCCACACCCATTCTTTTATAAGCTGGCTCTCTTTCTATTTCATCGATTCTTGATGAATTTGAATTGAACTTATAATTGAATTCTTTCATTTTTCTTTTACGCTCTTCTGCTCTTAATTTAAGCGTTTCTTCAATAGTAAGTTGGGTTAAATCAGCTCCTTCATAAATTGGCGTTTCCGCTTTTTCTTCATGAGATGTTTTAACTGTTATATCTAATTCTGGTTGAACTGGTTCAGCAAACGCTTTTGGTTTTGCATCAACTAATTCGTTCTCTTTTTCAAGATATTCTTCTAATGAATACTTAATAATTCCGTTTTGTTCTACTTCAGTAACTGGAATAAATTCTACATGCTCATTTACTTTAATATCTTTTGTTTCATCCGAAAGGTTAAAAACAATTTGGTTATCTGTTTTTTCTTCTTTGTTAGATTCAAACATATCTAAAGAGAACAATAAATCATTTTCATCAGAGCGAACAAATTCTGGTTCTACTACTTCAATTTCTCTAATAGGAGTTCTTGAAGAAGTAATTTCAAAAACAGGTTCTTGTTTTTCTTCTTGAGGAGCAATGATTTCAAAGGCTACATTTATATTTCTTAAAGCTTCTGTTGTAGCAATTAATTCATTTTCGTTAGCTACAATTGTATTGAACTCTTCAGTTGCTTCTTCTAATGTAAAGACAACCTTTTCTTGTTCAATTTCTTCTGTATAGTTTGAAGTTGAAGCTGCTTGAATAGGCTCTTCCACCGTTTCAGTTTCAACTTCTATATTAAAATTTACCTTATCAATTAGATTTTTAACCACTTTTTGTTCGTCTTCTAAAGAGTGGATGATTTTATTAGGTTCAACATTAACAATTTCATTTTGTTGTTCTACATTAAAGCCTGTTGCAATAATAGTAACTGAAACAGCTTCTCCAAGTGTTTCATCTTCACCAACTCCCATGATAATATTAGCATTGAAACCAGCTTCTGTTTGAATAAAATCGTTAATTTCTCCAATTTCATCAATTGTAATTTCGCTAGTACCAGAAACTATAAGCAACAATACGTTCTTAGCACCTGTAATTTTGTTATCATTTAACAATGGTGAGTCTAAAGCATTTTTAATAGCTTCTTTAGCTCTTTCTTCACCTGCAGCAACAGCAGAACCCATTATAGCAGTACCGCTATTTGAAAGTACCGTTTTTGCGTCTTTAAGGTCAATATTTTGTGTATAGTGATGTGTAATTACTTCTGCAATTCCTCTTGAAGCTGTAGCTAAAACTTCATCAGCTTTAGAGAATCCAGCTTTAAAACCAAGATTACCATATACTTCTCTTAATTTATTATTGTTGATTACAATTAGAGAATCTACTTGCTTACGCAATTTTTCAACTCCTTGTAATGCTTGTTCTTGTCGAACTTTCCCTTCAAATTGAAATGGAATTGTTACAATACCTACTGTTAAAATATCTCTTTCTTTAGCTAATTGAGCAATAACTGGAGCAGCACCTGTTCCTGTTCCTCCACCCATACCAGCTGTAATGAAAATCATTTTTGTGTTTGTATCAAGCATTTTCTCAATTTCTGAGACGCTTTCAATTGCAGATTGTTGGCCTACTTCTGGATTTGCTCCAGCACCAAGTCCTTCCGTTAGGTTTACACCTAATTGAATTTTATTGGGCACAGGGCTATTTTGAAGAGCTTGTGAGTCTGTATTACAAACTATAAAATCCACTCCTTTAATCCCTTGTTTAAACATGTGATTAATAGCATTGCTACCGCCACCGCCTACACCGATTACTTTAATTACGTTTGATTGATTTTTAGGTAAATCAAATGAAATGTTTCCAAATTCTGAGTTGCTCATCATATTATTTGGTTTTTTAATTATTCTGCATTGTCTAAAAATTCTTTGATTTTTTCAATATATTTATCAAAGAATGATCTTTTTACTTTTCCTTCTGTGCTCTCATCTTTATTTTGAGCTTCATTAACCATAGTGTTTTCTATGATTTCTTCTTGTTCCTCAACCTTAATTTCAGGTTGTTTCACAACAACTTCTTCCCTTTTAAGTTCTACAAATGGTGTTGCACTTTTTGTATTATTTCTAATACTATTCATTACTAAACCAACAGCAGTAGCATATAATGGGCTTGAAATTTCTTCATCAGAATCTCCCGCTAAATGTTCATTTGGATATCCAATACGTGTATCCATTCCTGTTATATATTCTACTAATTGTTTGATGTGTTTCAATTGAGAGCCTCCTCCTGTTAAAACAATACCTGCAATTAATTTTTTCTTATTGTCTTCATGCCCGTATTCTTTAATTTCTGCATATACTTGCTCAATAATTTCCACTACTCTTGCATGAATAATTTTTGACAAGTTTTTAAGCGAAATTTCTTTAGGCTCACGTCCTCTTAATCCCGGAATCGAAACAATTTCGTTGTCTTTATTTTCTCCTGGCCAAGCTGAACCAAATTTTACTTTTAATAGTTCGGCTTGTTTTTCAATGATTGAACATCCTTCTTTAATATCTTCTGTTATAACATTTCCTCCAAAAGGAATTACAGCTGTATGACGAATGATTCCATCTTTAAAAATGGCTAAGTCTGTTGTTCCTCCACCTATATCAATTAAAGCAACTCCTGCTTCTTTTTCTTCTTGACTAAGAACTGCATCTGCTGAAGCTAATGGTTCTAATGTAATTCCTGACAAGTCTAATCCTGCACTTTTGATACAACGTCCTACATTTCTAATAGATGCTGCTTGACCTACAACCACATGAAAGCTAGATTCTACCCTGGCACCGTACATTCCGATTGGCTCTTTTATTTCAGCTTGACCGTCAATTCGGAATTCTTGTGGTAGCACATGAATAATCTCTTCTCCAGGTAACATAGCTAATTTATGCACTTGACCAATTAATTGATCTATATCTTCATCTCCAATTACCTCTTCTGCATTAGGTCTACTGATATAATCGCTATGCTGAATGCTTCTTATATGTTGTCCTGCTATTCCTACTACAACATCATTAATCTTGTAATCTGAATTGGCTTCTGCTTCTTGAACCGCTTGTTGGATTGATTGAATAGTTTGTGTAATATTATTAACTACTCCACGGTGAACTCCTAAACTTTTAGATTTTCCAATACCTAAAATTTCTAATTTACCATACTCGTTTTTACGACCAATCATCGCAACAATTTTTGTTGTTCCGATATCTAACCCTACTGCAATATTATCTTTTTCCATAACCAAATTATTTAGCACAAATTACTTGCTGTGTAAAAATCAAATTCACTGTTTTATACTTCTCTATTAAAGTGTCCTTTGTTGCCTGTTGCAAAAATGCTTTATAATTATTGAATTTTAATTCAATGTTAGTTGCATTTCCAAAAATCACTTTATAATCATAATCTCTTACTGAGAATACAACATTCCCTTTTTGTGTCTTTCTAATATCTATGATATTATGTTTTAGTGTTTCATCATTTTCAATAAAATTGAAAAGAGTCACTAAGTCTTTTACCTCATTAGCATCTATTATTCCGAAATAAATAGGAACTCTTGGTGTAAAATTTTCTGATAATGGAATCTTATCTCCTTTTTTATCTAAATAGTAGGAGCCATTTTCATTTACAACTCTGATAATAGGTTTTTTCTGTAAGATTTTTGCATAAAGCAAGCCATCAATCGAACAAAAAACTTCAGAATTATCCACGTATTTATTGGCGTTCAATAAATTTTCCAACTTCTTCAAATCTACCCTTTCTTTTTTTATTTTCTGTACCCCTTCAAAATTTTGTATTAACAAGTTATTAACCATAGCTTCATTTAAAAACGGGTAATCATCGGCATTGAAAGCAATATCTATCTTTTGTATTTTTCTTTCATGGTTCTTTATTCCAGAAAAAGAATACAAAAAAATCATTAGTGCAATAATCAACACTAATCTGATATTATTCCAATTCAATTTTTTCACTTAACGTTTTTTTAATTTGTGGCACCATTTCTCCTAAATCTCCAGCTCCTATTGTTACAAACACAGTTGCATTTGACTTTTTTAATTCTTGAAAAACTTCTTCTTTATTTATTACTTTTTTATTTTTATTTTCAATTTTTTCTAATAACCAACTTGATGTTATTCCTTTCATTGGTAATTCTCTTGCTGGATAAATTTCCATTAAAAGTATTTCATCAAATTGCGATAAGCTTTTAGCAAATTCTGTTGCAAAATCTTTTGTTCTACTAAACAAATGAGGCTGAAAAACGGCTGTTATTTTTTGATTGGGAAATAATTCTCTTACCGCTTGATGCACTGCATTTATTTCAGTAGGATGATGTGCATAATCATCTATATAAGTTAATTTTTCTGTTCTAATTTGGAATGAAAATCGTCTTCTAATTCCTTTGAAACTTTCCAGTGCATTTTTAATTTTGTCTATAGCAACTCCATAGGTTTTTGCCATCGACAGTGCCATTAATGCATTTGATAAATTGTGATGTCCTGGCAAACCAAACTTTATATTCTCAATAGTTTCATTATCAAACTTAGCATCAAAAACATAATATCCATTTTCTATTTTGATATTTTTAGCTGTGATTTTTGCATCATCATTAACTCCAACAGAAACTCCTTCAAGCAACAAACCATTGGCATAAAATAATTTTGTTTTATCTGCCACTTTATCTGCAAATTCTCTAAAACTTGCTTCAATACTTGAAACATCTCCATAAATATCTAAATGATCCGCATCCATTGATGTAACACAAGCTATATCGGGATGGAGATGTAAAAAAGAACGATCAAATTCATCCGCTTCTACTACTGTAATTGTTTTTCCGTTTCCTACTAAGTTAGAGTTATAATTTTCTACTATGCCACCTAAAAAGGAAGTAACATCTAAGCCACTTTGATATAAAATATGGGCTAAAATGCTTGACGTAGTTGTTTTCCCATGCGTTCCTGCTACTGCAAAACAAAAAGTATCTTTGGTTATCATTCCCAAAACTTCTGCTCGTTTTTTTACAATAAAATCTCTTTCTATAAAATAATTCCATTCGGCATGCAAAACTGGAACAGCTGGTGTTATGACAACTAATGTATCCTCTACATAATATTCCGTTGGAATTAAACTAATATTATCTTCAAAATGAACCTCTATTCCTTCTTGTTGTAACTCTTTTGTTAATTGTGTTTCTGTCTTATCATAACCGCTTACATTTTTTCCTATATTCTTAAAATAGCGGGCAAGAGCACTCATTCCGATGCCTCCGATGCCTATGAAATAGATGTTATGTATTTGGTTTATGTTCATTTTTAATTACAATTACAAGTTCAAAATTCAATTTCAAACTTTTATTTTTTTTCTTGAGCTTGTTCTTGCTATTGAACTTTGCTCTTGAAATCTTATTTAATTAGTTTAATAATTTCTTCAACTATATCTTTTGTAGCATTTGGCAAGGCTAATTTTTTTATATTTTCGCTTAATTGCCTTTGCTTTTCACCATCAGAAACTAGTTCTTCAAAAACGGTTTTAAATTGGTTATCTAAATCAGACTCTTTTATCAAGATGGCTCCATTTCTATCGCATATAGCTTTTGCATTTTTCGTTTGATGATCTTCAGCCACATTGGGTGATGGAACAAAAATCGTTGGTTTCCCCACAATACATAATTCAGATACTGATGAAGCTCCTGATCTTGAAATAATAAAGTCAGCTGAAGCATAAACCAAATCCATTCTGTCAATAAACGAAACCACTTGAACATTTGCAGCATTGTATTTTTGATATTCGTCAAAATACAGCTTACCACATTGCCAGATAATTTGCAAATCCAGTTGTTTTAAAAACTCAATCTCTCTTGCCATTAATTGGTTTATTCTTCTTGCTCCTAAACTTCCTCCTAAGACCAGCAAGGTTTTTTTTGCTTTATCTAAATTAAAATAAGCGATGGCTTCTTCTCTTTTATTTTCAACCGAAATTAGATCTTGGCGAACAGGGTTTCCTGTTAATTTAATTTTCTCTTTTGGAAAAAATCGTTCTAAATTTTCATAGGCTACACAAATTGAACTTGCTTTTTTAGCTAACAATTTATTTGTAATCCCTGGATAAGAATTTTGCTCTTGAACCACTGTTGGAATACGCAACATATTTGCCACTTTAAGCACAGCTCCACTAGCAAAACCTCCTGTTCCAATTACAACATCAGGTTTAAATTGTTTCAAAATTTGAAAAGATTTTGACAAACTAGATAGCAATTTAAATGGAAACATTGCATTTTTTAAGGTCAATTTTCGTTGTAAACCTGCAATCCAAAGGCCTTTTATATTGTAACCTGCTTGAGGCACTTTTTGCATTTCCATTTTATCTTTAGCTCCTACAAAAAGGAACTCAGCCTCAGGGAAACGCAACTTTAATTCGTTTGCAATAGCAATGGCAGGATAAATATGTCCTCCTGTTCCACCTCCACTTATTATGAATTTTTTAGTTTTCATTGCTATTGATTTAATATAGGTTCTAAGGGATTTTTATCCGATTCCTCTTGTAATTCTTTTTCCGCTTCTAATTCTATTTCTTTATCTATAATGCGTTGTAAGGCTTGATTTCTTTTTTCTGTTTCAAGTAAATCAGCAGCTACTTCTTCTTCTTTTTTGGTAACACTTATAATAACTCCAATAGCAGCACAAGTCATCCAAATTGAAGTTCCTCCACTACTTATTAACGGCAATGTCTGACCTGTTACGGGTAAAAGTTCAACTGCTACTCCCATATTGATGAGGGCTTGAAATATAATAGGGAATCCTAGACCGATAATTAACAATTTACCATAAAACGAAGGTGCTTTGTGAGCACAAACAATAAATCTGAAAAATAACAGCATATAGACGAACAATATGCCAAGTCCGCCAATAAGTCCATATTCTTCTACAATAATTGCGAAAATAAAATCGGAAGAAGATTGTGGTAAGAAATTTTTTTGTACACTTTTACCTGGTCCAAGACCATAAATTCTTCCTGATGCTATGGCAATTTTTGCTTTATCTATTTGGTAGTTATCTTCATCTGTTTTATCAGAAGAAAGATAGCGATCAATTCTTGCTTCCCAAGTTTTTACACGATTAGGCATTGCATCAGGAAAAGCTTTTGCCATTAAAATAAATAATGTTAGCATTACTATTCCTGCTCCGATAATTGTTGCTAAGTACTTTAAAGGATACTGTCCTATGAAAACCAACATACAAACCATAGCAAAAATTAATGCTGTGGTTGAAAAGTTAGCTGGCAAAATCAGTATTAAAACTAAAAAAACAGGCGCCCACAATTCGATCAGAGAAGATTTAAAAGTGAATTCTTTTTCTTTAATTTTAGCTAAATATCTTGCTACATATACCATAAGAACTATAAACGCTAAAGAGGATGTTTGAAAACTCACCCCTACAAAAGGGATTTGAATCCATCTACTTGCATTTGCTCCACCAATTGTTGTGCCTTGAAACATAGTATAAATCAAGAGTACTACAATTAATGGCATTAACAACATGGAAAATGCTTTTGTATAATGGTAAGGCATTTTATGCACAAAATAGATTATACAAAATCCTAAAAATAAATGTCCTAAATGTTTTACTAAATAACCCAAAGTTGACCCCTTACCTATTACATATACAAGATTGGTACTTGCACTGTAAACAGGCATAAAAGAAATAAGTGCTAGTAAAAATACTAGTGCCCATATTCCTTTGTCTCCTTTTAGATTATTAATAAAATTATTCATAAACCTTTTTTATCGTGAATTTGCTACACAATTTTTACTTATAAATTTTGAACTGCGTTTTTAAATTGTGTTCCTCTGTCTTCATAATTTTCAAACAAATCAAAACTCGCACAAGCTGGTGATAATAAAACGGTATCTCCTTTTTCCGCAATTTTTTGAGCAATTTTAACAGCTTGTTCCATAGAAACAGTTTCAACCATTACATCTACAATATTATTGAAAGAGTCAATGATTTTTTTGTTATCTATTCCAAGACAAATTATTGCCTTGACTTTTTCGTTTACTAAAGGCATTAAATCCGCATAATCATTCCCTTTATCAACTCCACCGACAATCCATATTGTTGGCGTTTCCATACTTTCTAGAGCAAAAAAGGTAGCGTTAACGTTTGTAGCTTTTGAATCGTTGATGTATTGAACATTTTGAATTTTCAATACTTTTTCTAAGCGATGTTCTACACCTTGGAAATTAGACAGACTCTCTCTGATTGTCTGTTTTCTAATGTTCATCAACTGCGCTATGGTTGTTGCAGCCATTGCATTTTTCACATTATGCATTCCGTCTAAAGATAAATTTATTGTTGGCATATTAATTAGTTTGTTGTTTGTTTGGTTATACATTATTTTATCTTCTAAATAACTTCCTTCTTCTACTTTATGTTTTAATGAAAAAGGAAGCTTCTTGGCTCGAACTTTATTGTTTTTTAACCATGTTGAAATGGCTTCATCATCGTCATCATATATTAAATAATCCTCTTCAGTTTGGTTTAAAGTCACTCTGAATTTTGATTCTATATACAATCCATAATCATAATTATATCGATCTAAATGATCTGGACTTATGTTTGTAATTACAGCAATGTGTGGTCTATAATTTACAATTCCATCTAACTGAAAACTACTTAACTCTAAAACATACACATCTACTTTGTCTTCTGCTACTTGCCAAGCGAAACTTTTTCCAATATTTCCGGCTAGTCCCACATTTAATCCTCCTTGTTTTAACAGATGATATGTTAATAGTGTTGTTGTTGTTTTTCCATTACTTCCTGTAATTCCTATAGTGATTGCTTCTGTATATTGTGAAGCAAATTCAATCTCAGAAATCACTTGAATCCCTTTTTCTATAAGCTTTTTTACTATTGGAGCTTTTTCAGGAATCCCTGGACTTTTCATTACTATATCAGCATTTAGAATTAAATCTTCTGTATGCTTTTCATCTTCCCAGTTAATTTTATTAAGAACAAGAACTTCTTTATAATTGTTTTTTATTTTTCCAAAATCAGATACAAAAACATCATATCCTTTTTTCTTAGCAAGGATTGCTGTTCCTACACCACTTTCGCCTCCTCCAAGTACAACCAGTCTTTTCATACTATCTCATTTTAAGTGTTACAATTGAAAGAACAGCTAATATGATGGCTACAATCCAAAAGCGGGTTACGATTTTACTTTCGTGGTATCCTTTTTTCTGATAATGATGATGTAATGGAGACATTAAAAACACCCTTCGACCTTCTCCAAATCGTTTTTTGGTATATTTAAAATAGCTTACTTGAATAATTACGGATAAATTTTCAGCAAAGAAGATGGCACATAAGACAGGTAAAAGCATTTCTTTTCTTACAGAAATTGCTATAACAGCAATAATTCCACCAATGGTTAAACTTCCTGTATCTCCCATAAAAACTGATGCTGGATAGGAATTATACCATAAAAACCCAATTAATCCACCAATAAATGAGGCTATATATACGGTCATTTCTCCCGAATTTGGGATATACATTATATTTAGATAATCCGAAAAAATAATATTCCCTGATACGAATGTAAAAATCCCTAAGGCCAAAACGGATATTGCAGATGTTCCTGCTGCTAAACCATCAATTCCATCAGTTAGATTTGCTCCGTTTGAAACAGCTGTAATGATAAAAATCACAATTGGAATAAAGATTAACCAAGCCCAATTTTCATAACCATCACCCATGAAGCTTAATATTTCAGCATAATCAAATTCATTATTCTTAAAAAAAGGAATTGTGGTTGCCGTTGATTTTTCTTCTAACATTGATTTTAGAGCTGTATTTGAAGCTGTTACTCTAATTTCTGAAGTATCTTTTCTAACAGTAACTCCTTCGTTAAAATACAACACACATCCAACAATTATACCTAAACCAACTTGTCCTATAACTTTAAAAATTCCTTTTAAACCTTGCTTGTCTTTTTTGAAAATTTTTATATAGTCATCAATAAATCCAATTGTTCCCATCCAAAGTGTTGTAACAATCAATAATATGACATATATATTATCTAATTTAGCTAATAGTAAAACAGGAATTAATGTTGCCATTATAATGATAATTCCACCCATTGTTGGTGTTCCTGCTTTTTCTTTTTGCCCTTCTAAACCAAGTTCTCTAACCGTTTCTCCAACCTGTTGATTTCTTAAAAAGTTGATAATTCTTTTACCAAAAACAGTAGAAATTAACAATGATAAAATAATAGCCAACCCAGAGCGAAAAGTGATATATTGAAATAATCCTGCTCCTGGAACATTAAAATTATTTTCTAAATATTGGAAAAAATAATATAGCATCTTTTTCTATTTGTTTAGTTGGGTTAATAATTCTTTTACAATTTTTAAATCATCAAAATCATGTCTTACTCCATTTATTTCTTGGTAGCTTTCATGACCTTTGCCAGCAATTAGTATTATGTCATTTTCATTTGCCATTACACAAGCTGTTTTTATGGCTTGCTTTCTATCTACAATTGAAACTGTTTTCTTAAAGTTTTGAGGTTCAACACCCTTTTCCATATCTTCAATAATTGTTTCTGGAACTTCTGTTCTAGGGTTATCTGAAGTAAAAATGGTTTTATCGCTTAATGTTGAAGCTACATTTGCCATAATTGGTCTTTTAGTTTTATCTCTATCTCCTCCACAGCCTACAACTGTAATCAATTGTTCGTTTTTGGTACGTATTTCAGAAATGGTTTGTAATACATTCTCTAAAGCGTCTGGTGTGTGTGCATAGTCAACTATTGCTGTGATTTTTGATTTTGAAATAACAAACTGAAAACGACCTGCTACACTTTCTAATTCACTCAATAAGCGAAGTGCTTCTACTTTTTCAATTCCTAATTCAATAGCTACACCATAAATAGCCAACATATTATATGCATTAAAATTTCCTATTAGCTTTACCCAAACTTCATTCTCATTTACTTTTAGCAACAAACCTGTTAATTGGCTTTCCAAGATTTGAGCTTTATAATCAGCATAAGATTTTAACGCATAAGTTAATTTCTTAGCTTTAGTATTTTGAAGCATCACAATTCCATTTTTATCATCTACATTGGTTAACGCAAAAGCTGTTTTTGGCAAATTATCAAAGAATACTTTTTTAACATCTCTATATTCCGCAAATGAATTATGATAATCTAAATGATCATGTGATAAATTTGTAAATACTCCTCCTGTAAACACTAATCCTTCTGTACGTTTTTGATGAATTCCGTGAGAACTCACTTCCATAAAACAAAACTCACAACCTTCATTAATCATTTCGTTTAAATAATGGTTAATGGTTAATGAATCTGGCGTGGTGTGTGTAGCTTTATATTCTTTATTATCTACTAAAATTTTTACCGTTGAAAGTAACCCTACTTTATAACCTGCTTTTTTAAACAGTTGATATAAAAGAGAAGCAACGGTTGTTTTTCCGTTTGTACCTGTAATTCCAACTAGCTTCAATTTTGAAGAAGGGTTATCATAATAGTTATTAGCCAAAAAAGCTAAGGCTTCATTTGTATTTTTAACTTGAATATAAGTTACTCCATTTACAATTTTCTCTGGAAAGACTTCACAAACAATAGCTATTGCTCCTTGGTTAACTGCTTTTTCAATAAAATCATGCCCATCAGAAACCGTTCCTCTAATCGCAACAAAAACATCATCCAAAGAAATTTTTCTTGAATCAAAGTCAATTGCATTAATAGCTATATCAGTTGAACCTTTTACGGCTTCAATGGCTACTTTATATAATATGTCTTTTAAAATTTTCACGATAATTCTAATATTATGACTTGGTTCTTATTGAATTGCTGCCCTTTTTCTACTGATTGTTTTATTACTTTTCCTTTTCCGATTATTTTAACTTTTAAACCCATATTTTCCAAAAGAACAACGGCATCCATTGCAGGCATCCCTTTTACGTTTGGCATTGTATTTTCTTTTGGTTTTAAATCATATAGTTTGGCATATGATTTTTCTTGGCTCTCAATTTTTTTATCTAATGTTTTTATTTCGTTAGTTGAAGGGGCATCTGTATATATTTTTTGTGCTATTCTTTTAAAAACAGGTCCAGCAACATCAGCTCCATAATAACCTGCTTGCACATTTGGCTTATGCACTACTACAATACAAGAGTATTTTGGTTCATTTGCTGGAAAATATCCCACAAAAGAAGAAGCATAATATAGCTTCGATTTATCTCTATAATTCATTTGAACAGTTCCTGTTTTCCCTGCCATTGAAAAATTTGGAGAATATAACTTAGACCCAGTTCCTTTTTTTACTACATTTAATAAAATGGCTTGTATTTTTTTAAGGGCTTCGTCTGAGCAAATTTTTTCTTTAATAACTTCTGTTTCGTATTTCTTAATTGTTTTATTCCATTCCTTAATTTCTTTTACAAAAAATGGTTTAATCATTTTACCATCATTAGCAATTGCATTATACAAAGTCAATGTTTGTAAAGGAGTAACCGATACGCCATATCCATAAGCCATCCATGGCAAGGCAATACCTGACCAACTTTTTGAACCTGGTTGTGGAATCTTAGGTTTTCCTTCACCAATAAACTGCAACCCTAATGGTTTATTTAATCCATAATTATCTATTCTATTTACAAACTGACTAGGATTTTCTTTGTAATTTTCATAAACAGCTTGGACCAAAACTGTATTAGATGAAACTTCAAAACCTCTTGCTAAAGAAATTTTACCATAACCGCCTTTATGAGAATCTCTAACTGATTTACCATAATATTTAACAATCCCACCTTGTGTATCGTAAACTTTACTTGTATCAACTTTTTTATCGTCTAACAAAGCAATTAAGTCAACTAATTTAAAGGTAGAACCTGGCTCACTAGATTCAGCTACTGCATAATTTTGTGTTTCATAATAGGTTCCGTCTTCGTCTCTTCCTAAATTAGAAATAGCTTTAACTTCACCCGTTTTTGTTTCCATTACCACAACACATCCATGATCTGCATTATAATATTCCAATTGTTTCAACAAGGCGTGATGCGCAATATCTTGAATATAGACATCAATAGTTGAAACAATATCATAACCATCTTGTGGATCTAATTCATTAATATCACTAATAGGTTTCCATTGATTTTTGGCAATTTTTTGCATCATGCGATGTCCATTGCTTCCATTTAAATATTTTTTAAAGGCATATTCAATACCTTTTCCATTTATTGAACCATCTGCATTTAACCTTTCATACCCAATTGTTCTTTCTGCAATTTTACCAATAGGATGCTCTCTTACTGTTTTTTGCTCAGTGATTATTCCTCCTTTAAAAATACCTTTGTTGAATAATGGAAATCCTTTGATTTTCATGTATTCCGTATAACTTAATTTTCTTGCTATTAATAAATATCTGTTTTTTGAAGATCTTGCTCTCCTTAGTTCAGTTAATATTTCTCCTGAAGGTTTTTGTAGAAGCAACGCTAAAGAATCCGCTAATGGGCTTACGTATTCTTCAAAATCTTCTTTTTTAGGAGCCATTGCATCAAAGCGCACAGTATATTCGGGAATTGATGTTGCTAATAAACTTCCATCAGAAGAATAAATATTTCCTTTATTAGAAGGAATTTGAAAATTTTTAACAGTAAGCTCTTTTGCTAACTGACGATAATAAGGGCCATCCACCCATTGAATATTAGTCAACTTTATGACAACGAGAACAGCTACCACAAACATGATACCTGCAACCAAATACATTCGTAATGAATTATTTTTTTCCTCTATTGCCATACTTTTTTTAATAGACTTTTATCTTCTGTTTTTAATACTTTGATTTTTTGTGGTGGAACTTCCGATGGTTTTATGCCCCTTGCTTCCATTTTTGTTGTTATTGTTGACTCCATTTTTAGTTTCATTAAATCAGAACGGGTGTCTACAAACTTTGATCTTAATTCCTTTACTTCATTTGTTAAAGCAGTAATTCTATAATTTTTAGCATCATATCTATGGTTGTTAGCAATCATAATCATGGCTAAGAAAATTAAGAACACAATAAATTTCCAGTTTTTAAGAGAGTCGTCGCTCACTAAAAATTTTGCTCTTAATAAACTATATATACTACTCTTCATTTTGTTTTTATTTTTTTTCTGCTACTCTTAGTTTAGCACTTCTGGCCCTATTGTTTATTGCAATTTCTTCGCTAGATGGAACAATCAATTTTTCTATTGTTTTGAATGGGACTTCAAAATTTCCAAAGAAATCTCTTTCAGGTTCTCCTTCAAACATTCCGTTTTTCACAAAACGTTTTACTAATCTATCTTCTAATGAGTGATATGAAATAACACTTAATCTTCCTTGTGGTTTTAGAATTTCTAATGATTGGGTTAAAAACTCTTTTAAGGCTTCCATTTCTTGATTTACTTCAATTCGAATGGCTTGATAGATTTGAGCTAAAATCTTATTGCTCTTGTGTCCTGGTAAAAACCGGCTTAACACTTGTTTTAGTTGTTCTGAATTTTTAATAGGCTTTTCTTTTCTTGCACTAACAATAACATTTGCCATTGCTCCACCATTTTTCAATTCTCCAAATTCTAGCAATACATTTTTTAAAGCAGCTTCATCATACTCATTAATTACATGATATGCACTTAATTCGCCCTTTTGATTCATTCGCATATCTAGTTCCGCTTCAAAACGGGTTGAAAAACCTCTTTCAGCTACATCAAATTGATGTGATGAAACACCTAAATCAGCTAAGATGCCATCTACTTGTTTAATTCCATGAAAGCGTAAGAACCTTTTTATAAATCTAAAATTTTCATTTATTAATGTAAATCTATCATCATCAATTGCATTATTTAAAGCATCTAAATCTTGATCAAAAGCAAATAATTTACCAGATTCCCCTAGCCTACTCATTATCTCTCTAGAATGACCTCCACCTCCAAAAGTAACATCCACATAAACACCATTAGGCTGAATATTTAATCCATCAACGGTTTCTTTTAATAAAACAGGATTATGATATTCCATCTTCGTCATCATTTATATTACCCATTACTTCTTCTGCTAAATCAGCAAAATCTCCAGTTGCATTTTCTATTGCATTTTCATACAATGTTTTATCCCAAATTTCAATTATATTAATTGCTGAAGACAATACTATTTCTTTATCAATTTGACCAAAAACAACCAAGTCTTTTGGAATCAATAACCTACCCGTTGCATCAATCTCTACCACCTTTACTCCAGCAGTAAATCTTCTAATAAAATCGTTATTCTTTTTAACAAAGCGATTTAACTTATTGATTTTAGCCATCATCTTATTCCACTCACTCATTGGAAACAACTCTAAACAAGGCTGAAAAACAGAACGCTTCAATACAAAACCATCCTCTAAAGAAGCAAATTGCTTTTTTAGTGGAGCTGGTATCATAAGCCTTCCTTTGGCATCTACCTTACATTCATATGTTCCAATTAGTGTACTCAAAATGAAATTTGATGATTATTAGTTACAAAAATATAAATTTTTTACCACTATTTACCACAATCTACCACTTTGTTGATAAGTTTACCCACTTTTAAGACAAAAAGCATTTTTTATCTTTGAAATGCATTTTTTACACACAAACTGAAATAGCGAAAACACTTAGGGTTTTACATAAAAAACAATTCTTTTTTTAACACTTTACATTTTTTTTACCAATTAACTATCAAGTTGTTAATAAGATAGGTTTGTCAAAAAAAACAAAAAAATTTGTAGGAAAAAATGGGGATTCATAAATTGTTATTTTTTTGCTTTTAGCTATTTTTAAAAGTCTTATATTTGTCAAGATTTGTAGAAATTAGAGACCTCATTTTATGTTAAAAAAGGAAAGAAAATATACTTATTACGAAGTAGGAGAAGGTACCCCAATTATAATCCTTCATGGTTTAATGGGCGGCTTAAGTAATTTCGATGGCGTAACCAATTTTTTGCCTTCAAAAGGATATCGTGTAATTATTCCTCTTTTGCCAATTTACACACAAAGTATTTTAAAGACTAATGTTAAGTCCTTTTCTAAATTTGTTCATGATTTTATTATTCATAAAGGACTGGATAAAGTTATTTTACTAGGAAATTCACTTGGTGGACATATTGCATTATATCATACTAAAATGTACCCTGAATTAATGAAGGGATTGGTTATTACTGGAAGCTCTGGATTATATGAGAGTGGTATGGGTGAAAGTTATCCTAAAAGAGGCGACTATGAATACATAAAAAAGAAAAGTGAAGATGTATTTTACGATCCTAAAGTAGCTACTAAAGAGATTGTTGACGAAGTTTTTGCTACAGTTAATGACCGAATTAAATTAATAAAAACATTAACTATTGCTAAAAGTGCTATTCGACATAACATGGCAGTAGATTTACCCAAAATGACTACACCCACATGTATTATTTGGGGTAAAAATGATAAAGTAACACCCCCTAACGTAGCGGAAGAATTTGATGAGTTATTACCTAATTCAGAATTATATTGGATTGATGAATGTGGTCATGCAGCTATGATGGAAAAGCCAGATGAGTTTAATGCCATTTTATTAAACTGGTTACAAAAACACAATCTATAACATTATTCCCCTTATATGGGGAATTTTATTTTAAAATAATGAAAATCAATACTGCCGAATTTATTATAAGTAACTCTGAAGTTAGCAAATGTCCGAATGAGCCATTGCCAGAATATGCATTTATTGGTCGTTCAAACGTAGGAAAGTCGTCTTTGATTAATATGTTAACTGAGCGAAAAAAATTAGCAAAAACCTCAGCTAGACCAGGAAAAACGCAATTAATTAATCATTTTAAGATTAATAGCAATTGGTATTTAGTCGATTTACCAGGGTATGGTTATGCTAAAGTTTCTAAAAAGACTAAAGCTGTTTTTCAACAATTTATTACCGACTATTTTGAAAAAAGAGAGCAATTAGTTTGTGCTTTTGTTTTGATTGATATTCGATTAGAAGCACAAAAAATAGATTTAGAGTTTATCACTTATTTAGGTGAAAGCGAAGTTCCTTTTTGTATTGTTTTTACAAAAGCTGATAAAATTGGTAAAACCAAAGTTGATTCTCACATTGCTGCTTATAAAAAGAAAATTTTAGCTAACAATTGGGCCGAAATGCCTCAATATTTTGTTACCTCATCACAAGATGGTTTAGGAAGAGATGCTGTTTTAGACTTCATTGACGATGTGAATCAACAAATGTTCAAAGAAGGTATATAAAAAAACCGACTATAAAAATCGGTTCTTCTATTATTTTGTTAGTTCTAACTTTTCGGCAAAGTAATCACAAAAATCTTTCATGGTTGCAGTCATTTTCTCATCTGCTGTTGCTCTATAATAGGTATCAGACATAGCCACTAAAGTTTGATGAAAAAATAATTTCATTTCATCAACAGGCATATCTTTAGTCCACAAATCAATTCTAAGTGTTTCTTGAGCCTTATTATCCCATACAGACAACATTATTGCTTTTGTTTCCTCTAATTCAACTCCGCCGTCTTGAGCTGTCCATTTTAATTTTTCCGGAATTTTATTTTCGTCTAATTCAACTAGGAATTTTATTTCTGATGTTTTTTTTGGCATTATTTCTTTGGTTTATATTTTGATTTTTCAAATAACTCTTTAGCATCCATTGCTAGTAAATCTTGCAACTTTACATCTGGATGGTTTTCCATATAACTTCTTACAATTTGCCACCCTAACCAAGCACCAACTCTTCCAGGAGATTCATTATCAATTTCTAAATAAAATTTTGAAAAAGGAGCTTCATTCATGAAACGTTGTTCGTTCTTCGGATTGGTATCATAAAGCAATTTATTTTCAATAAAATAACTCCACATTTGGGCTTCATTTTCTTGGCACCACTTGTATTTTTCTTCTGTATAAGCTATTTTATCAAAATCCGCAACATCTGGAATTAATAAATCCTTCATATATAATTCTTTCCCTTTATATATCATTAAAGAAAGTAGTGTTCTATCTTTTGGTGTTGCAATTTTTCCATAAGAAAAGCTACTAACTATATCTGGTAACAACTGTGATTCATTAAATTCAAGTCGCATATATTCTGGAAAAGTTTCATAGAAGCGATGATTCTCTCCTAAATAACAATCTAGTGAGATAAAAAGAAAATCGTCTGCATAAATGGCTTTTGCATTTACATCAACTTCGGTAATAAGTGTAATAACTCTAGGTGTGTGCTTTTCTGGATAGTAATATTTTATATGCTTCAATAAATCTTCAATTCCTGGTTCGATTCTACCTAAACTCAAATATTTTTTTTGAACTTCATCAAACAATTCTCTTGAAATAGGATCTTTTAATTTATTGGTCCAAACACTGTCTGCATACATATCGGGAAACAAAAAAGGATATTCCTCTTTTAGTTTTGGTAAATCCTGAACTTCAGCTGTATAAAACTTTTGGTCAAATCGTTCTGCTGTAAATGAAACAGGAATTGCAGTAACATCAATTTCTTTTTTGGTTTCATTTTTACAAGATAGCATTAAAATAAGGACAATAAATAAAAAGAAATACTTCTTCATGGAAAAAAAATTTATATTTTTATAGAAAATAAATCAAGTTGCAAATATACATTTAATACTATAAATTTTTCTTAAAAAAAAATGACAGTTTCCTCACAATTTCAAGCCGAAAAAATTAATTCACATATTGTAAAATGGTTACTTGACTATGCTACTAACGCAAAAGTTAAGGGTTTTGTTGTGGGAATTTCTGGTGGAATTGATAGTGCTTTAACTTCAACCTTGTGTGCACAAACAGGATTACCTACACTTTGTGTTGAAATGCCAATTCACCAAGCAGCAAGTCACGTTAATAGAGCTAACGAACATATAGACCAATTAAAAGAACGTTTTTCAAATGTTTTTAATGAGCGTGTAGACGTGACCCCAATTTTTGAATCTTTTAAAAATCAAGTCCCTGATACGGAAAACGAAACTGTTTTAAATCTATCTTTAGCAAATACGAGAGCTCGTTTACGCATGACAACACTATATTATTTAGCTGGAATTCATGGCTTTTTAGTAGTCGGAACAGGAAATAAGGTAGAAGATTTTGGAGTTGGTTTTTATACTAAATATGGAGACGGAGGAGTAGATGTTAGTCCGATTGCTGATTTATTAAAGAGTGAAGTTCGTTTATTGGCTAAATTTGTAAAAGTTCCTGAGAGTATTATAAAAGCAAAACCTACTGACGGTTTGTTTGGAGATGACAGAAGTGACGAAGATCAATTGGGTGCAAGTTATGATGAATTAGAATGGGCTATGGCACAAAATGAAAAAGGGAAGGTTTTAGAAAACTTTTCTGGAAGAGAAGCAACAATTTTTTCAATTTACAAAAGACTGAATTTTCTTAATATGCATAAAATGAATCCAATTCCTGTATGTAAAATCCCACAAGAGTTAAAATAACAGACAGTTAAGATACAGGATATTATATTTTTTTTGTATCTTTACTTATACATATAATAAATAAAATGATTAAAATTTGCGTCGCTGATAATAATCCTGTAATTTATCAAGGCATTAAATCATATTTAAAAGATTCTGTTGATTTTGATGTTATAGGACACGTTACTTCACTTGAAGACCTTCATGAACTACTTGATAACAAAGTGGTTCACTTAGTAGTTTTAGATATAGAACTAACTGGACTATCCAGCATAAGGGATGTCAAAATTTTAGTTAAAGATTTTTCCACCACCAAATTCTTTATTTTTTCAAATGTTTCTGAAACGCTATATGCAAATAATGCGTTACGAGTTGGAGTGAGAGGTTACCAAGAAAAAAATGTAGCCATGAAAGATTTTGTTGCTGCATTAAAATCTGTAGCCATGGGAAATATTTATACCAGTGATGCTGTAAAAAAACTGACTCAAAATGAATCTAAAAATGCAGAACGTTTACATAAAAAATTATCTGCTAGAGAAATTGAGGTCTTAAAATATTTAAGCGATGGTAAAAAGAATAAAGAGATTGCTACCATTTTAAGTTTAGATGAAAAAACCATTAGCACATACAAACTTAGACTATTACACAAATTAAATGTTACTAATTTAATTGATTTAATAAACAAAGCAAAAACCTTTCAATTGGTTTAATGATGTCTACTCATTACCCTTCCTAGTTTTCTAGAAAACACATTTGTTAATCCTAAATAATCAACTACCATTGATAAGATTTCGGAATTATCATCTTGTTTTTTTTCTATTATATCGGATTTAAGTTCGTCAATTATTTTATTTACTAAATACCATCTTAAGGTTAGAATTGTTTCAGTTACATATTGAGAAACTGATTGCTCTTTTAGTTTAACAATAATTTGTTGTCCTTCCCAATTATGAATGACTTCTTTCTCTTCATTCATTAAGATTGATGTTACTTCTTGAGCAATTTCTTCAGGAATTTGTTGTAAATAGTGCTCTATATCAAATTTTTCTATCCTATTATAATAAGCTATAATATCTTTATAAATGGCTCCAAAAACAGGGTTTGCTAATTCTACTTCATCTTCTTGCAGACTTAGATAAATGCGTTGATAAACTTTGTATCTATTCATTTCTTTATGCTCATACAACTCTCCTTCTTCATTCGTTTTATACACAACATCTTCAAATTCTTCTTCAATATCACCATATAGCAATAGAATTTGAATAATTTGATGTTCTAATTCATATTGAATATCAATTTTAGAAGTTTGAGCAATCGTATCATTTTTAACAATATCAAATGCTTTTTGTTCGGATTTTAATTGTTTATTAGCCTCTGTAATATCTTTTTTTACTAATTGTGCCAATGTATTAAATAATACATCTTCGGAGATATCCATAATTCGAGCACATTCTTGGATATAAATTTCACGCTTAATTCTATCTGGAATTTTAGAAATACTCACCACCATATCTCTAATCAAATCGGCTTTTTTGATAGGGTCATTTTTAGCATCCGTCATTAATAAAGAAGCCTTGAACTGAATGAAATCTTTTGCATTTTCTTCTAAATAAAGGACTAAATCTTCATAAGAGGTTTTTTTAGCAAAACTATCGGGATCATCTCCATCTGGAAAAGTGCAGACTTTAACATTCATTCCTGCTTCAAGAATCAAATCGATTCCACGAACAGAAGCTCTTAAACCAGCTGCGTCTCCATCAAAAAGCACCGTAATATTTGGTGTTAAACGACTTATTAATCTAATTTGATCTGGTGTTAAAGCTGTTCCTGAGGAAGAAACAACATTTTCAATTCCTGCTTGATTGAACTGGATAACATCAGTATATCCTTCTACTAAATAACAGTTATTATATTTTGCTATAGCTTGTTTGGCATGATAGATTCCGTAAAGAACTTTGCTCTTATGGTAAATATCACTTTCTGGTGAATTTAAGTATTTGGCAGCCTTTTTATCGTTTGTTAAAATTCGTCCTCCAAAACCCAAAACTCTTCCACTCATGCTTTGAATAGGAAACATTACTCGTCCTTTAAAACGATCAAATTGTTTTTCTTCTTTAACAATTGTTAAGCCTGTTTTATCCAGAAATTCGAGTTTGTACCCTTTTCCTAATGCTTCTTTAGTAAAAGCATCCCATAAATCTGGTGAATATCCTAAATTAAATTTTTTAATAGTATCTGAAGTAAATCCTCTTTCTTTAAAATAAGATAATCCTATTGCTTTTCCCTCTTCATTATTCCACAGAATATCCTGAAAATATTTGCTTGCATATTCAGAAACTAAATACATGCTTTCTTTTTCATTGGCAACAGCCAAGTCTTCATCTGTTTGAACCGTTTCTTCAATTTCAATATTATATTTCTTAGCCAAATAACGAATGGCTTCTGGATAAGTAAAATGCTCATGTTCCATTAAAAAAGAAACTACATTTCCTCCTTTTCCACTTGAAAAATCTTTCCAAATTTGTTTTACGGGTGATACCATAAATGATGGCGACTTTTCATCAACAAATGGACTTAATCCTTTTAAGTTGCTTCCTGCTCTTTTTAAATTAACAAAATCGCCAATAACCTCCTCTACTCGAGCAGTTTCAAAAACGGTTTCTATGGATGCTTGTGATATCAACTTATTTAATTACAAAGTTAAGAAGTTGCTAAGTTACAAAGTTTTTAAACAAAAAAACCTACAAGATTATAGTAACCTTGTAGGAAGGTAGTAAAACAAACTCAAAATTTTAATTAATATCGAAACGAATTCCTAGTGAAATATTATTTTGGTCTACCGCATTATTTTTAAACAAAGGATTGATATCGTATTTCAAATACAAACTAGTTTCTTTATATCCAATATAAGCACTTAATCCATAAATAAAATTAGAGGCATTATAATCGTCTTTTATTTTTTGCTTAACCTCTTTATTGTTAACTTCATATTTTAATATTTGTTTTGTTTTTACTCGTAATCCACCATAACCACCAATACCTAACCTTAAAGATTGATGAGTTCTAAAATAAGTTTTATCGTTTTTTGTAGTACTACCAGACAAATCAAATTCTAAATGTAAAGGTGCCACTAGATACACATTTCTTAAGCGTGATTCTTTTATAGCAATACTATTCATTGCTGGGTCAGTAATATTTTCCATTAATACAGTTTGGTCTCCACTTTTTTCAAAAAATCTATTTTCCGTTGGACGAAGATTATTGTACATAACAGAAAGACCGTATTTAAAATGCAATAAATTATTATTTTTAAATATTCTGGTATTGTATGTTAAACCCCATTCATAAAAATGAGAACCCCAAAATCTATAATCTGAATTTTCTAAGTCTTCCCCTTTAGTAACTAAATTATTTAAACCCATAGCAAAGACAAATTGAGAAGTTGTTCTTCTTTCTCTATATTTTTTAGCTATTCTAGATTTTGTAGTATCCTTTTCAAACCTAATAACTAACCTACTACCTATTCTAACTAAAGTTGAGTCTGAAGTGTTTTTTAATTTACCATCTACCTTATCTTGAATAAGTTGGTTTAGTTTTGCTTCTTCAACAGCTACTTTTGTTTCTATATTTGCAGCACGTTCTTCTGCAATTTTTAACTTTAAAGCCTCTGCATTTTGTTTAGTAATTTTACCGTCTAAAACTTCTTTGTCAATAGCATCAATTTCGCTTTTTAAAGCATTTTTCTCCTCTCTTGTAATAATTTCAATAGTATTACCAATTTCCTTTGCTCTTTCTTCAAAAGTTTTATCTTGTGCTATTGCTTTTGTAACAAAAGAGAGTAGTAAGATTACGGTGTAAAAAATAATTTTTTGCATAATTTTCGTTTTTTTGATTTACTGTGTTAGCTTACCTAACAACTTGTGTGATGATTGATTTCTATTTATTCTTCGTAATTTCTATTAGCCAAAACCGTTTTAATGGAATTGAAATTTCTATTTAATCGTTCAATTGCATTGTCCTTAAAAGATTGATTTAATTCACTTTCAACATTTGTAAGTAAAACATTTGGGTTTACAGAAATTCCTTTTTTAGCTTTTTTAATCTCCTTTTTTACATCATTACTTTTAAAATCTTCTGCATTCACTTCTGCTAATAACTTTTCTGGAGAAACATATTTATTTTTAATGGTTGATGGTTGATGGTTGGTTTCAGAATTACTGAATTGAGATTGATTGACGATTGAAACTCCTTCATTTACTATGGTTACTTGTTGATTATTGATTTTAGAGCTAACAATATTTTTTTGTTTTTTTGTTGAATTTACCTGAGCCTCTTCTCTTATAATTATATTATTTTCAACTAAAACTTCTTGTTGATTATTTAGTTCTCTTTGATTTACAATCTCTGATTTATCTTCCACATCAACTACTACAGGTAATTCTTTAACTGGTTCAACGACTTGATTTTGGTTATAAAAATAATAACCTATTGAAGCAAAAAGTATAAATGAAGCAGCAATAAAAACCCATTTAAAGTTACTTTTCTTAACTGGTTTTTCTTGTACACTTAACATAGCATCTAATCTATCCCAAGAATTATCACTTGGTTTAATCTCTCGATTGCTTAGTTTTTGTTGGACTTGTTTTTCAAAATTATTTAGTTCCATTATTGCAATTTTTTAGTTTGTTAATTTGCTCTTGCAATAATTTTCTTGCGTGAGCTAATTGTGATTTTGATGTTCCTTCATTTATCTTTAACATTTCTGCTATTTCGTGGTGTTTGTATCCTTCAATTATATAAAGATTAAAAACCATTTTACAACCTTCAGGTAAATTGTCTATTAGTAATTGAATATCATCTGTTGAAAAATCTTGTTCCTCCGTAAAATCATTAGGCAAAACAGTTTCTTCTATATTCTGATGGTTAAAATTATTTTTCTTGACACGAATATAATCGATACATTCATTAACCATTATTCTTCTTATCCAACCTTCAAAACTACCTTTGTGTTCAAATTTTTTAATATTAGTAAACACTTTCATAAAAGCAGTAATCATAACATCTTCTGCATGATGCACATCTTTAATATATTGACGGCACACATTTAGCATTTTTGGAGAAAAAACAGTATATAATTGATGCTGTGCTTGTCGGTTATTTGCAACAGCCAATTGTATTAGGTCTTTTTCTTGCTGATGTAGTTGTATTACTTTCATATTAAAGTTCAATGTCAAACTCAAATTTCAAGTTCAAAATAAAATAATTGAAATTGACTTTTGCTCTTGCTCTTGTTATTGAATTATAGCCTTCTATTAACATAGACGAGAATGAATTTGAAATAGTTGTAACAAGGTAGAAATTTTCAAAAAAAAATTCCAAATTCCAGTTGTAAAATTCTTAAAATCACGCTAAATTCTTTCGGAATGGCCAGAATTTGAATAACTACAAAATGCTACTGAATTGAGTACTATTTACTAAACACTACTTCTTTCTTTCAATAACATAGTTGACCATTAAAACTAAAGAAGCTTTATATGCTGATTCGGGAAATCCCTGAAGTAATTGAAGTGCTTCTTGTTGGAATTCCATCATTTTTTTTTCTGCGTAAACTAAACCGTTTTTTTCTTTTACAAATTGAATTACTTCTTTGACCCTTTTTTTGTCTTTGTTGTGATTCTTTATTGAATTGATAACCCAACTCTTCTCTTTGGATGAACAATTATTTAAAGCATATATCAAAGGTAATGTCATTTTTTGTTCTTTGATATCAATTCCTGTTGGTTTTCCAATTGCATCATCCGTATAATCAAACAAGTCATCTTTTATTTGGAAAGCCATTCCTATGAGTTCTCCAAATTTCCTCATTCGTTCTACAACTTCTTTATTTTCTGGATCAACAGAGCAAGCACCAAGTGAACAACAAGCAGCAATAAGTGTGGCTGTCTTTTGTCTTATGATTTCATAATATACTTCTTCGGTAATATCTAATCGCCTAGCTTTTTCAATTTGAAGTAGTTCTCCTTCGCTCATTTCACGAACAGCAACTGATATTATTTTAAGTAAATCAAAATCATTATTATCAATTGAAAGTAACAATCCCTTTGAAAGCAGATAATCTCCAACTAAAACTGCAATTTTATTCTTCCATAAGGCATTGATAGAAAAGAAACCTCTTCGTTTGTTACTATCATCAACTACATCGTCATGTACAAGAGTTGCTGTGTGAATTAATTCAATAACAGAAGCTCCACGATAGGTACGTTCATTTACATCGCCACTTGAAATCATTTTTGCTGTTAGAAAAACAAACATCGGACGCATTTGTTTTCCTTTTCGATTTACAATATAATAAGTAATTCTGTTTAATAAAGCGACTTTTGAAGACATAGACTCATGAAACTTCTTTTCAAAAAGTTCCATTTCGGTTACTATAGGTTGCTTTATTTGCTCTACTATTTTCATATTAAGAACAAAAATAGGCTATTTGTTTGAAGCTAAAAAAGAAAATAATGTACTTCATTTAAATTTATGATTTATTAGCTAATTGTCCGCAAGCGGCATCAATATCTTTTCCACGACTTTTTCTCACTTTCACTATAATATTATTTTTCTCTAAGGCTGTTATATAATCATTTGTTGCTTGTTCAGAAGCTTGCTGAAACTCCCCATCATCAATAGGATTGTATTCAATAAGATTAACTTTACAAGGCACATATTTACAAAATTTAACTAAAGCATCAATTGACTGTTTATCATCATTTATTCCTTTCCAAACCACATATTCATAAGTAACGGCGCTTTTTGTTTTTTTGTACCAATATTCTAAAGCTTCTCTTAATTCTGGCAAAGGAAAGCTTTTAGTAAATGGCATAATTCTATTTCGTGTTTCTTCAATAGCCGAATGAAGAGATACTGCTAATTTGAATTTTACTTCATCATCAGCCATTTTTTTTATCATTTTAGAAACTCCTGAAGTAGAAACAGTAATTCTTTTTGGGGACATTCCAAGACCTTCTTTTGACGTAATCATTTCAATTGACTTCATTACGTTAGGATAATTCATTAAAGGTTCTCCCATTCCCATGAAAACAATATTTGACAAGGGTCTGTCAAAATACAAACGGCTCTCGTTATCAATTGCTGCCACTTGATCATAGATTTCATCTGGCAATAAATTTCGCATGCGTTTTAAACGAGCTGTAGCGCAGAAATTACAATCTAAACTACAACCCACTTGACTAGAGACACAGGCTGTTGTTCTTGTCTTTGTTGGAATAAGTACACTTTCTACAATCAAGTCATCATGTAAACGAACAGCATTTTTTACAGTTCCATCCTCACTGCGTTGCATTGTATCAACTTTGATATGATTGATTACAAAGTTGGCCTCTAGCATGGCACGAGTTTCTTTTGAAACATTCGTCATATCTTCAAAAGAATGTGCTCTTTTACTCCACAACCATTCATACACTTGATTGCCACGAAAAGATTTATCTCCATTTTTTTCGAAAAAATCACGAAGTTGTTCTTTCGTTAAAGCCCTAATATCTTTTTTTGTGATTTGCATGTTGCAAATTTAAAGGAAAATATTAATTAAAAATTGTATTTTTGTACAAACTATAATCAAATGAAGAAATTTAGCCTGCAACTAATTTTGCTTCTATTTGTTTTTTATAGCTGTAGTAGCACAGATCATATTATAAAAAATACTGAAGTAGAGTATCTTCAAGATAAAGATATTACTATTATTCATGATGCATTAATTGTTAACCCAGTTAAAATTCATGGAAAATGGGTAATAACTAATTATGAAGAAGAATTTGCCAATAAAAAGAGAGATTATCTTTTATATTTAAAAGATGACAAAAATATTATTGGAGTTTATTTTAAACAAAATAAAACAAAAAGTAATTTTATTGATAAGAAGAAATATTTTACAAATAGTCTTTCAAGTGAATTAAATGAGTTAGAACGTGTTGGTATAAGATACAAATTAGAAAACACTAACGAAGAGAATTATCAAACTTATAGATTCAAAGGTATAGATAATCTTGAATTTTATGGTCTTATTGGTTTATGCCAAAAAAAGATTTACTACATATCAGTTTACAACAATAACTTAAACGACAAAGAAAAAGAAGATTTATTAATTAGTCTTTTCTCAGACATGAATATTTAATATATGCACTTTATATCAGAAGATTTAGAAAATTACGTTGCTAATCATAGTCAAATTGAACCTCAACTTTTAAAAGATTTAGACAAAGAGACGCATCAAAAGATTATGCAACCGCGTATGTTAAGTGGTCATTTTCAAGGAAGGGTTTTGAGCATGTTATCAAAAATTATACGTCCAAAACACATTTTAGAGATTGGAACTTATACTGGTTATGCTGCATTATGTTTAGCTGAAGGTTTACAAAAAGAGGGAACTTTAGACACTATTGACATTAATGAAGAGTTAGTTGAAATTCAAGAAAAATATTTTAATCTTTCTGAATATAAGGCTCAAATCACAGCTCATTTAGGAGATGCCATGAAAATTATTCCTGCCTTGAATAAATCTTTTGATTTGGTTTTTATTGATGCTGATAAAGAAAATTATATCAATTACTACAAGATGGTTGTACCGATGATGAATAAAGGCGGTATTATCTTATCAGATAATGTTTTATGGAGTGGTAAAGTATTAGAAGAGCTTAATCCAAAAGATATAAGTACAAAAGTATTATTGGAATACAACAAATTAATTAATGAAGACTCTAGGGTTGAAACTGTTTTACTTCCTATTCGTGATGGATTAACAGTAACTAGAGTTTTATAATGCTCTTTGGTTGTATTTCCTCATGAATAAGCTATAAAGTTTATAGAACAAAATTCCGTTTATTATTCCAAAAACATAACCTGTTAAAATATCCAAAGGAAAATGCAATCCTAGATATATTCTGCTATAAGCAAAGATTAAAGGAAAAAAGAACAACAAGTAAGTATGTTTATAATATCTCCTAATAATTAAAAAGATAAACATTGTTGAAGCCATTGAATTTGCAGCATGACCTGAAAAAAAACTAAAGGAATTTCTATGAATTACAATTCTAATTATGTCTTTTATTTCTGGATCATTACAAGGTCTTAAACGTTGAAAACCATTTTTAAAAAGATTTGTAATTTGGTCTGTAAAAGTGATTAATAAGGCTAATGAAAGAATAATTATTCCGAAATTTTTCCAGCCTACTTTTTTTTGTATCAGGTAAAAAATTCCGATGAACAAAGGAGTCCAATAAATTTGCTTGGTAATAATACTCCAAAAATCATCATATGGTTGTGAGCCTAGACTGTTTAAAAAAACAAATAACTCTTTATCTAACTTTACTAATTCTTCCAAAATTATCGTTGTCTTTTTATTGGTCCAGATAAATTTTCAATATCTTCTTTTACCTCTTTTATGGGATTTGAAATATCAGAAGTTATGTTTTCAACAGGATTTACTGCTTTTGTAATTCCTTCTTTTGCTCTTTTAATCTCATCTGAAATTCCACCAGTAAGGCTATTTATATCGACACCACTTTCAGTGGCGCTTTTCTTGATTTCATTTTGAATTTCGCTAGAAGCATTTTTCAATTGCGCCATTGTTTTTCCCAAAAATCTAGCCACATCAGGAATACCTTTTGATCCAAAAATCATAATTGCAATTAATATGATGAAGATAAGTTCTCCTCCTCCTATGCCAAACATTGTTTTTACTATTAAATTATAATGGACAAAGTTACAAAGAAAAAAATAACCTTTGCCAAAGATTTAAACTTTGACAAAGGTTTAACTATTTTTAATTTATTTGAATGGTAAATTATTTGCTCTCTAATTCGTCGAACTTAGTTTTCACTTCTTCTTTTGGCCACATATTGTTTTCTACATCAATATCAGCTGTTTCTAATTTTGGATCTAATTGCATTTTTACAATCTTCTTATCCGTTGCAAAAACACGTTTAGCTGAATCGTTGTTTTTTCTCCAAATTTGAGCTGGGAAGTTTTGAATTTCCGAAGTTCCATCTTCAAATTGTAACTCAACAATTATAGGCATAATCATACCTCCTGGTTTTTCAAATTCAACTTCATAGAAAAACTTAGGTGTTTTTAATTCACGTTTTTCTTCTGCAGTATAATGTTCGTTAACATAATCCGCTAACATTTTCACATCTTTAACTTCAAATGCTTTTTTATTCTTTTTATTGAATTCTTTATGATTTTCATCAATTAAATAAATGAAAGGACCTTCGTTATAAGTAAAACGCCCTGTTCTCATTTTATATCCTTTCAACTCAGTTGTTGGTTCTTGAGAAACATAATATTCTTTTACCTCTTTAATTCCTAAATCTACATAATCTGTAGAATAGAACCATCCTCTAAAAAACCAATCTAAATCAACAGCAGAAGCATCTTCCATAGTTCTAAAGAAGTCTTCTGGAGTTGGGTGTTTAAATTTCCATCGTTGTGCGTATGTTTTGAAAGCATGATCAAACAAATCATGTCCCATAATGGTTTCTCTAAGAATATTCAACCCTGTTGCTGGTTTCCCGTATGCATTTGATCCAAATTGAAAGATGTTTTCAGAATTTGACATAATTGGCGAAATGAATTGTTGATTCCCTTTCATATAAGGCACAATTTTACTTGCTGGACCTCTGTCTGTTGGAAAATTAGGATCAAATTCTAATTCTGTTAAATATTCTAAAAATGTATTTAAACCTTCATCCATCCACGTCCATTGTCTTTCATCAGAATTAACAATCATAGGAAAGAAATTATGGCCAACTTCATGAATAATTACACCTAACATTCCATATTTTGTTCTATCTGTATAAGTTCCATCTTTTTCTGGACGACCAAAATTCCAGCAAATCATTGGATATTCCATTCCTTGATCTTGAGCTGAAACTGAAACAGCTTTTGGATAAGGATAATCAAAAGTATGTTTTGAATACGTTTTTAATGTTTGTGCTACAGCTCTTGTAGAATATTCTCCCCAAAGTGGATTTGATTCTTTTGGGTAAATAGAAATAGCCATTGGCTTAACAGTTTCTAATTGAACTGCCATTGCATCCATCATAAATTTACGAGAAGTAGAAAATCCAAAGTCACGTACATTTTTAGCTTTAAAATGCCATGTTTTCTTTTTATCTGAGAAGCTTTTTTCAGCTTTTTCAGCTTCAGCTTGCGTTACAATAATAACAGGCTTATCAAATGTGTTTTGTGCTTTTTCCCATCTTTTTACTTGGTCAGCAGTAAAAACTTCACTTCTGTTTTGAAGTTCACCTGTCGCTTCCATAACATGATCAGCAGGAACAGTTATACTAACATCATAATCTCCAAATGTTAAAGCAAACTCTCCTCTTCCCCAGAACTGCATATTTTGCCAACCTTCTACATCGCTATAAACAGCCATTCTTGGAAAAAACTGAGCCATTACATATAAACGATTGCCATCTTCAAATTCCTCATAACCAGAACGACCACCGTCTACTCTGTAATTATTAATATTATACCACCATTTGATAGAGAAAGTAACTTGTTCTCCATTTTTTAAAGGTTTATCTAAATCGATACGCATCATCGTATGATTAATGGTATATTTCATAGGATTTCCTTTAGCATCTTTTACATATTCTAAATTGTGTCCACCGTCAAAACCTTTTTCCATGAATTGTTTTGCAAATCTATCTTCTGTTAAAGCAGGGCTTATTCTTTCATTTTCGATTAAAGGTGTTTGTGAAGTTCTTGAACGCATATTTTGGTCTAATTGAATCCATAAATATTCTAATGACTCTGGAGAATTATTAGTATATGTAATAGTTTCTGTACCATATAATTTTGCTTTTTTATCATCTAACTCAACATTGATTTTATAATCAGCCTGTTGTTGATAATACGCTGGTCCTGGAGCACCTGATGCTGCTCTAAACATGTTTGGAGTCGCTAACAAATCATACATTTGACGAAACTTATTTTCGTTATAATGTCCCGGTTCTCTTTTTTTGTCTTCTTGTTTTTCTTGTGCACTTAATTGCCCGCTAATGACAAATAAGCTACATAAAAATAAGATTAATTTAGTTTTCATTGATTGATAAAGTTAGTTATTAAAGTTCTAGTTTGTCTTTCACATTAGTATTAGTAAACAAAAAACTCTTTTTGTTACCATTTATGTTTGTATGTAATAAATTTTGTTGTTCCGAAAACTGTTCGATTAAAATACTATTATAAATATTTATTAATTTAATTTTTCCTGAAAATGGCATTCTATGATAACAGATTAGTACATCATCTTCATATTCTTTAGCTAAAAAAATCATTTCTTGTGCTTTATTATTGACTGAAAATTTTAATTTTTCCTTAAAATATTCAGCAATAAGAGCATCCGTTTCTTTACTTTCTTTTTTGGTAGCTAAATTTAATTTCTTTTTATATTTAATTTCTAGGGCTTTTTCAATATCATCAATAAAAACTCTCGATGTAATTTGAAATTCTTTTTTATCTAGCTTATAATCTACTTGAAACACTCCGATATAGAATTTGTGAATAACAAAAGAGGTCATTACAAGTGAGATAAAAAATATAAATAGGGCTACTATACTCTTTTTCATTTAGCAAATATAAAATTTTATTCTTCTTTTTGTTGATTTTTAAATGCTTCTGCTTTAGAAATCAGGTATTCAATCAATTTTAGATGATTTTCTTGCTTTAAGTATTCTACAATTTCTACTGACGAAACTTCAGCAAAAGCTAAAAACAAAGGAACTTCTTCTTTTTTTAATTTCAATTGATCTTCAAAAAAATTATCCGAAAATTGTTCGTGCATATGAGTTGCAAAAGTTTTTGATTGTACTTCCCTCAGTCTTTTATTATCATAAGCTTGTTCTAAAGATGACGCTCTTTTTTTATCTGATTTTATTAAACTCCCTAATCCTTTCCCCACGAAACCAAATATTTTAATAAAATCAAACCCCGTTAATGTACTCATAGTTTGTGGCATTGCTGTATTAACTACTCTTGTATTTCTTATATCATCAGGTTTTAGATTTTTCATATCACCCATAGTAATTGTAAAACCATATGTTTTTATCTTATCTGTATCAACTTCTAGTATTCCTGTAAGAGTATAAGGGGAAACTTCAACTTCATTTAATTCATTAATTCTAATTTTTAAATAAATTTCCAAAACTTCTCTATCTAAATCTGTTTTCTGAATTATATATTTTTTTGACAAATATGACAGTCCTTGGATCACTAAGGTATCATTTTCTCTTACATCAATAGAAAAATTACCTGTTGCATCTGTTACAACGCCTTTGTTTGAGGAAGCATTATATACCGTTATTTTTTCAACCTCTAACGAATCTGATTTTATTATTCCATCAACCTTTTTCCTCTCTATTATTTGAGAAAAACAAGAAAATGAGACCAAAAAAATAAAGCATATAAAACTATTTTTCATCATTCTTCTCTTTTATTATTTCTTTTTCGACTTCATTAGATTCTCTATCCTCTGGTTGTAATGGAATTTCTTTTAACGTTAAAAAATCAACAGCTAATTGATTTAATAAAAAAGTAGCTTGTGTCTTATTCTTATTTTTCATTGCGTTAGAAAAAGTTATATCTTCAACAACATAATAAATAAATCCATCCACATAATCCTCAGGAATATGCAAGGTTCCAATAATATATTGTTTATTAAAATAATCTAACGTTTTATCCTGTAGCAATTCTTTCTTTTCAACAACAAGTTCTTTTTTGAGCATAGCTGTTCTTCCACTTATTTGATTTAATAAGCCATCTATTCCCATTCCTCCAAGTGGAATTAACAAAGGACTATACCATTTAAACTGACCTGCTGTAACAAGTTTTCTTTCAGCTGGCGTATATGTTCTTTGTCCTTTTGGAATAATTCCTAAAGCCTCAGCATTAATATCAGGATATTCGGTAATCACAACCTCTTTCAAATATTCGGTTGAAGGGTTTATAGGAACTAATACTAATTTATGAGCTAAATCTTCCTTAGTAATAACATATTTTTTCTTTTCTAAAAAAACAGCACTAAAAAGCAATGTGTCAGATACTTTTGCATTGATATAAAAATAACCTTCTTTATCAGAAACTGTTCCTGAAATCTTAGTAAGGTTTATAATATGCACACCTTCTAAATCTTGGATTTCTGCAATAATTCTTCCTTTAATTAAAGTGTCATTTTGAGACCAAATTAAGACTGGAAAAAACAAAGTAAGTAAGAGTAGTTTTTTTATCATATAAAACACAAATGTTATAAGATGTAAATATATAAGATTGAATTCATAACAAAATGTAAAAGGATTATAAACTTATGTTAAGGCAAAAATGTAATTTTGTAAATTAAAGAAAAACCGACTTCTATGAAAAAAATAATAATTGCTAGTACCTCAACACTTCACAATGGTGGTTATTTAGAATATCTATTTCCTGTTTTAAGAACACATTTTGAAGGAGTAAAAAACTTGATTTTTATTCCTTATGCAAGACCTAGTGGATTAACTCATTCTGCATACACAGAAAAAGTGAGAGAGGCATTTGCTAAAATTGACATTAATGTAAAAGGTATTCATGAATTTGAAAATGCTATTGATGCTATTGAAAACGCAGAAGGTATATTTACTGGAGGTGGCAATACTTTTGTATTAGTCAGTGAATTATATAAGCATCAATTATTAGATGTCATTGTTAAGGCTGTAAAAAGCGGAACTCCATATTTAGGAACAAGTGCCGGAAGTAATATTTGTGGGTTAACAATGGGAACAACAAACGATATGCCAGTAGTATATCCTCCTAATTTTAGAACATTAGGACTTGTTTCATTTAACATAAACCCCCATTATCTTGATCCAGACACTAATTCAACCCATATGGGAGAAACAAGAGAAACGCGAATAAAAGAATTTCATTTCTATAATCCGCAACCTGTTTTAGGTTTAAGAGAAGGTAGTTGGCTTGAAGTAAAAGGGGAGTCAATTAAGTTAAAAGGAACTTTAACGGCTCGTTTATTTAAACAAAACCAAACTCCAATTGAAATTGAATCAGAAACAGAATTAAAAGATTTAAAATAAAAAAGTCTAACCTTAATTAGATTAGACTTTTTGAGAGCGGAAGACGAGGCTCGAACTCGCGACAACCAGCTTGGAAGGCTGGAGCTCTACCAACTGAGCTACTTCCGCAGAAAAATTATTCAGTAAAACTAAGAGCGGAAGACGAGGCTCGAACTCGCGACAACCAGCTTGGAAGGCTGGAGCTCTACCAACTGAGCTACTTCCGCATTATTGAGGTGCAAATATACTTCAAAAGTTTTTTTAATTGCAAGTTTTTTTGAAAAAAATTTCACTTCCTTTTATTGTAAATTTACGTCAACACAGATTATCCTCTTAATTAATTAAATTACAATCCATTATGGAAATGCCAATAATAAAAGAACTCCATTCAGAAGCTATTTATCCCATACGCCATGAAGTTTTAAGAAAAGGAAAACCATTTGAAACCTCTTTTTTTGAAGGAGATAACTTAACCACTACAAAACATTTTGGTTTATTTATAGAAAATAATTTAGTTGGTGTTGCCTCTTTATTCAAACAAAAAAATGAAACGCTTGATTTTGAATCTCAATATCAGTTAAGAGGAATGGCTATTTTAGAAACCCATCAAAAAAAGGGATACGGTAATTTATTAGTCGAAAGAGCAGAATTTTTTTCAAAGGCTATGAATGCTGATATAATCTGGTTTAATGCAAGAGAAAGTGCTGTTAATTTTTACAAAAAATTAGGATATGAGATTTTTGGCAAACCATTTGATATAAAAAATATAGGGCTACATTATGTTATGTTTAAAAAATTAGCGTAGCTTTATATATATAACTCAAAATCAATATATTTGATTAATTTATTTTAAGTTTATGCGAATTTTTACTTTACTATTCTTACTATTCTTATTCTTCCAAAGTTGCAAAGAAAAAGTATCTGTTCCCAAAGAATCTACTTTTATTGTTGATCAGGATTCAATTGATCAGGTAATCAATCCCCTTTTTTTAGAAAAAGAATCTGAATTCATTCAAGAATTATATAGGCATTTTGAGAATAAAATCATTTGGTCTGAAACAAAAAATCGCATGGTACTTATTAATTTCATACAAAAATGCAATGAAGATGGCTTATTTCCAGAAGATTATCATATTAAAGAAATCAATTTCTATGAAAAAAATAGGCTTAAATTAAATTATAGTAATTACCAAACCTATGACATAGTTCTTTCTAATGCATTTAAAAATTTAGCTGATCATTTACATAAGGGAAAACTTAATCCAAGGGATTTGTACACTGATTGGGATTTGCCAAACAAAAATGCAATTCCTTTAAAAAGGATTATTGAAGCTATAGAAAACAATACTGTTAATGACTTACTTATTGATATTTCTGTTAAAAATATTATTTATACTAATTTGAAAGCAGGCTTATTAACTGTTTTAGAAAAACCATTATATGATTTTAAAAAAACAGTAGTTGAAACTAAAATTGTTCCTAATGATTCTTCTGAAACCATAAAAGTTATTAAGCAAAAACTTTTTTATTGGGGTGATTTAAAAAAGGAAAACAATTCACTAGTATATGATGAAGAAAGTGTAAATGCTGTAAAAAAATTTCAAAAAAGAAACGGTTTAACTCCAGACGGAGTTATTGGTAAAGGAACAGCAGAAGTATTAAACTTATCTAAAGAAAAAATTATTGAAAAGATTCAAGTAAATTTAGAACGCTGGAAATGGTTCCCTGATGAATTAGGAGAAAATTATATCTTAATCAACATACCTAATTATAGACTTGATTTTGTTTTTCAAAATGACACATTAGAAACCAAACGAATAGTTGTTGGAAAACCATCAAGAAAAACCCCTATTCTCTCTTCAAAAATAAACAATATTGTTTTTAATCCAACATGGACTGTGCCTCCAACCATTTTAAAAGAAGATTTAGTGCCTTCTGCTTCTAAAAACCTAAGTTATTTCACTCGAAATAAAATTACTATTTTAAACAATAAAAAAGACACTATTGCTCCTAAAGATTGGGACTATAAGAATTACAAAAAATACAGATATGTACAAAAAGCAGGATACAACAATTCACTTGGTTTAGTAAAATTTAATTTTCCTAATAAATACATGGTCTATCTTCACGACACCAATCACCGTGACTATTTTGTACGCTCATTTAGATCGTTAAGTTCGGGTTGTGTCAGGATAGAAGAACCGCTTCCTTTTGCAAAAACTATTTTAATGAAAGAAGATGAAGAAAAATGGAAAGAATCAGAAATTGACTCAATCATTAAAAAAGCAAAAACAAAAGTTATTCCTATAAAAAATAGCATTCGTGTGCATCAATTATACTATACAACTTGGGTTGAAGGCAATACAATTCAAATAAGAAATGATGTTTATAAATATGATGAAGAATTGCATGAGAAACTACGAAACAGCCCCATGACTAAAAGTTGATTTTCTTGAAGGGTGATAAATAAACAAGACTGATTTATCTTTAATTTTAAAAATCACATCATTAGCAATATTATTAGGCAAGGCAGGACATCCTTGACTTCTTCCTAGTCTTCCATTATTCTTAATAAAACTTTCACTTACATAATCAGCTCCATGAATTACAATAGCTCTGCTACGAGCATTATCGTTTACTCCTCTTTCTAATCCATCTAATTTAAGAGATGAACCATGCTTTCCAGAATAAATCTCACCTGTTAGATAAAATCCTAAACTACTTTTATAAGATTCTGATTTATTTGAAAAATCAGTAGCAAATTCTTGACCAGAATTCATACCATGAGCAACTAAGGAATGATATAAAACTGTATTAGATTCCATATCAATAACCCATAATCTTTTTTGATTTGAAGACAAACTAAAATCGATGATGGTAAGTATATTATTTTCCAATTTATTTTGTGTCTTCAAACTTTGATACCCTTCAAAAGCTATTTTAAAACTTTCTAATGAAGGAACCGATGTAGAATTCTCTTCAATCAAGTTAAACTTAACAATTGTCTTAGAAATTGATTTATCAACATTTATTGTTGCCAAATTTTTGTCTTTTGCAATAAAAGACACCTCTTTTCTAGGATTTGATAAAAAAACATTCAATAAGGCAATAAAAAAAATCTTGTAAACCATTGATAACTAGTTGCTAATATTTATAGTAAGGGAGGCAAATGTAAAAATTTATTTATTTAAACCAAATTTTATTGCAAAAAAATCTAAAAAAAAAATTTATTTCACCGATGAAATAGGCAGTTATAACGATAAAATTTTATTTTTATTACAAAAATTTTTATTTTTTGTTTATTTCGTTTTATTTCGTTTTATTTACGATTATAATCTCAAAAAAGTGTTAATGCCATTTAAGAATTACCAGTCTTTTATATTATTTTTTAGCGTAAATATTTTATTTTGTCAGAATCCGACAAAAAAAGTGACTCAAGCTTTGCGCTCAAAAAATCATATTTCAATTGACGGGAAATTAGACGAAATTGATTGGAAAAATGCACAAATTGCAAATGACTTTATCATGTTTTATCCAAACAATGGAAAAACGGAGAATCCAGACAAAAAAACAGAAGTAAAAATTTTGTATGATGATGACGCTATATATGTTGGCGCAACACTATATGACAGTCCAGAAAACATCCTTAAAGAGATTAAATTAAGAGATGAATTTGGAACATCCGACTTATTTGGAATTTTCTTTAATGGATTTAATGACAACCAATTAGAATATCGTTTTTTCATAAGTGCCGCTGGTGTTCAGTTAGATGCAATTGCTACTGAAGCGGGAGAAGATTATACTTGGGATGCTATTTGGGATTGTAAAGTTAAGATAACAGATATCGGTTGGATTGCAGAATTTAAAATCCCGTATGCTGCTATTCGATTTTCGGAAAAAGAAGAACAAACATGGGGACTAAACATGTTTAGAGATATTAAAAAGGATAATACTAGTTATTGCTGGAATTTTATTGATACTAAACTAAACAATGAAGTAGTTCAGGCTGGAATTTTAAAAGGAATTAATAACATCACACCGCCCACACGTTTGTTTTTTATCCCTTATACATCTTATTACCACAACAATAATGACGCTGGCTCTGATAATAAATTCAAGATTGGAATGGATATTAAGTACGGTATCAGTGATTCGTTTACATTAGACGCTATTTTAGTTCCAGATTTTGGGCAAACTACTTTTGATAATGTCAAATTAGTACTAGGTCCTTTTGAACAACAATTTAATGAAAACAGGCCTTTCTTTACCGAAGGAACTGATCTATTTAACAAGGGTAATTTATTCTATTCCAGAAGAATTGGAGGTGCACCTACGCTTTATCCTGAAACAAGTATTGATGAAGAAATTACTGACTATCCAACAGTTACTAATTTATTAAATGCTATAAAAATATCTGGTAGGACATCAAAAGGCTTAGGGATTGGTTTTTTAAATGCTATTACAGAAAACACTTATGCTACCATTCAAAATACAACAACAGGTCAAAACAGAAAAGAAATAATTGAGCCATTTACAAATTTCAACATCTTTGTATTAGATCAGCGTTTTAGAAAAAACTCTTCTGTATCATTTGTAAACACTAGTGTAGTTCGCAATGGTTTTGCTAGGGATGCTAATGTTTCTGCTCTAGTTTTTGACTTAAACACTAAAACCAATAGCTATAAACTTTCTGGTGATACTAAATTTAGTTATGTTAATGATATAGATAATATAAGAAAAGGAACCAATTCTTCATTATTTTTTGGAGATACAAAAGGAAAATACCAATATGGTTTTGGAGCTGGTTATATTTCAAAAGACTACGACCACAATGATTTAGGCATATTGTTTAAAAACAATTATCACTCATTTAGCACAACTGGAAGTTATCGAACATTGAGTCCTTCTAAACTTTTTAATAGCATTCGATTAGAGACTAATTTAAATACTGAATTTGAAAACACAACAGGTAGATTGCAATTAGGCACAATCAATTTTACATCTAATCTTTTCAATTTAAAAAACGATGGATTCTTAATTTCATTAACAGCAAGCCCCTTTGAAACTTTTGATTTTTATTATCCTGGTGTACAAGGAAGATTTAATTATACTCCAAAATATTTTGAATTAACAAGCGTTATATCAACAAATAAGAACCGAAAATATGCCATTGATTTTACGCCAACATTTACAAAATATGACCTAGAAAAAAGAAAGAGTTATTCCATTACCTTTTCTCAACAATATCGCTTTAGTGATAAGCTTTTCTTGCGCTTTGGAACAAGAGCTGGTAAAGACAAAAATGACATTGGCTTAGTCGCTTATGATGGTGATGACATAATCTTTGCAAAACGAGACATTAATACATTAGAAAATCAGTTAACGGGTAAATATTCCATTAACAATGTAATGAATTTCAACATCAAGGTTCGTTATTATTGGGCTTATGCTATAAATTCAGAATTTTTAACTTTAAGGAATGATGGTTATTTTGATAGTAATTCTGTGTATAATGCCAATAAAAATATCAATAGAAATATCTGGAATTTTGATTTATCTTATACTTGGTGGTTTGCTCCGGGAAGTTTAATTTCTGTTTTATATAGAAATAATTCAGACTTAAGAGAGAATGTTTTTAACACCAACCTAAGCAATAATTTTAAAAATGTGCTTTCAAACAATCCTAACAATACAATTTCTATTAGTTTTAGATATTATATTGATTATAATCAAGCAAAGAATGTGTTCAAAAACAAAGGGTAATGTCTTAATTTTTTCTTAAATAATGTTCTAAAAAAAAATTAAATTTATTTTTGTAGAAATTTAATTGATGAAATCACACTTAACAGCCTTTATCTTTCTTTTTTCAACAGTAATTATGTTTGGACAAGAGACTTCTTTGCCCAAAAAACACCTTGAAGCTATCTATACAAATGAAACTATTATAATTGATGGTGAATTCAATGAAGCCATTTGGAAAGAAGCAAAAGCAGCAACTGATTTCATCTCATTTGATCCCATAAATGGCACACCTGCACCTGACAATTTAAAGTCGGAAGTAAAAATAGTTTATGACAACAATGCTGTATATGTAGCGGCTACATTATACGATAGTGAACCATCCAAAATTTTAAAAGAAATTAAAGAAAGAGATGATTTTGGCACAAGTGATTTATTTGGTCTTTTTATAAATGGATATAATGATGGTCAACAAGATTTTCAATTTTATGTTTCAGCAGCTAATGGTCAAGCAGATTGTAATTTTACCTCACAGGATGGTGAAGATTATTCATGGAATGCCATTTGGAGCAGTAAAGCAAGAATAACAGATATTGGTTGGGTTGTAGAAATGAAAATTCCTTATGCTGCCTTACGTTTTCCTAGTACAGATATTCAAACATGGGGAATTAATTTTTTTAGAGAAGTCAGACGAAACAGACAGAAATATACTTGGAACTTTATTGATAATAAAATAGGTGCCTTTTCGCAACAAGCTGGAATTTTAGATGGTATACAAAAAATATCACCTCCAACCCGATTGTTTCTTATTCCTTATACTTCAGGTTATTTAAATTCAAATAAAGACGAAACTTCCTTTACAGCAAAAGGAGGATTAGACATTAAATATGGAATAAATGATGCTTTTACTTTAGATGCTATTTTAGTGCCTGATTTTGGGCAAACCAAATTTGACAATGTAGTATTAAATCTTGGACCATTTGAACAACAATTCAACGAAAACAGACCTTTCTTCACCGAAGGAACGGATATGTTTAGCAAAGGAGGATTATTATATACTCGTAGAATTGGAGCCAGTCCAGATTTTTATCCCGAATTAGCCGACAATGAAACCATTGATGAATTTCCAAACACAACTAATCTTTTAAATGCAGTAAAAATTTCAGGTCGAAATAATGATGGCTTAGGAATTGGTTTTTTAAATGCTATTACTGAAAAAACTACTGTAAATATTAGAAATATAGACGACAATACTTCGCGTGAAGCTGTTGTTTCCCCTTTAACAAATTATAATGTAACCGTATTTGACCAACGCTTTAATAAAAATTCATCTGTTACTTTTATAAACACAAATGTAACTAGAGAAGGAAATTTTAGAGATGCTAATGTATCAGGGTTACTTTTTGATTTAAACACAAAAGCGAACACTTATAACCTAGCAGGAAAGGTAACAATGAGTAATGTATATGATTCCAAAAACACAAACGGAATCAATTCGTCAATCTATCTGGCAGAAACATCGGGAAAGATTAGATATAGCTTAGGTGCTGATTATATCTCTAAAGGGTATGATAACAATGATTTAGGAATTAACTTCCAAACCAACTACTACGACTTTTTTAGTAACATGAGTTATCGCATCTTAAAGCCAACAAAAACGTTCAATTCATTTAGAGTAAACTTGAATAGTTATTTTGAATTTAACAATACTTCTAACTATATCCAAGACAACAATTTTAATGTAAACATCAATACTACGGATAAAAAAAACCATTACTATGGCATGGGTTTTAACGTAAGAGCATTTAGCAATCATGATTATTATGAACCTAGAATTGACAATCACTACTTAATAGTACCAGAATACAAAGGCATTTATTTTAATATTTCCACAAATTACAACTACAAGTTTGCGATAGATATCTATTCAGAATACGGAAAAGTTAATCAACTTGGTAGAGAAAATCTTGATTTTAGCATTAGTCCAAGATATAGATTTAACGATAAATTTTCTCTAGTTTATGCTATAAGTCCATCTATTCAAAAAAACAATGTAGGTTGGGTTGACTACTTATCAGCTTCCAATGAAATTATAATGGCAAGAAGAGATAGAAATACCATAAACAACAGTTTAACAGGAAAATTTTCTATCAGCAGTCAAATGAATTTTAATTTATCTGTTAGACATTATTGGTCTTATGCAGAGAATAATGCTTTTTACAGCCTTTTAAACAATGGTGAATTAGCCGAAAACACATTATATAATGAAAATAAAAATTCAAATTTCAATACTTGGAATTTAGACTTATCTTATTCTTGGTGGTTCGCTCCAGGAAGCCAAGCTACAATTTTATACCGCAACAATGCTTTTAATTATGATCGGACTATTGATAAAAGTTATAGCAACAATTTCAACAATCTTTTCACCGATAATTTAAATCATGCTTTTTCAATAAGCATTCGTTATTTTATTGATTACAACCAAGCCAAAAGTTGGTTAAATTAGAGCAATAAAGCTAAATCGTTTTCGTTTTTTTATTAATTCATTTCCTCATTAATTGCCTTCTAAAAAGAAGCAATTCGTTATATTTGTGAAAACAAATCACAATGAACAAGAAAGTAATTTTAATGATATTAGACGGTTGGGGGAAATCCCCTGATCCGAAAGTCTCTGCAATTGACAATGCAAATACTCCTTTTATAGATAGTTTATATACCCAATATCCGAATGCACAATTAAGAACCGATGGTTTAAATGTAGGTTTACCTGAAGGGCAAATGGGAAATTCTGAAGTGGGACACATGAATTTAGGAGCAGGAAGAATTGTTTATCAAGATTTAGCTAAAATTAACTTAGCTGTTTCAAACAAAACTATGAATCAAGAAAAAGTATTACAAGATGCTTTTCAATATGCGAAACAAAATAACAAAGCTGTTCACTTCTTAGGGTTACTTTCTGATGGAGGAGTACATTCACATACATCACATCTTCGAGGCTTACTTGATGCTTCGCAAGACTTTGGTTTAGAAAAAGTTTTTGTTCATGCTTTTACTGATGGTCGAGATGTAGATCCAAAATCAGGAGCATTATATCTTGAAGATTTAAACAATTATATAGATGGTAAAGCTATTAAATTAGCTTCTGTCATTGGTCGCTATTATGCAATGGATAGAGATAAGCGTTGGGAAAGAGTAAAATTAGCTTATGATTTATTAGTAAATGGACAAGGGAAACATTCAAAAGATGCCGTTTTAAGTATTTTAGAGAGTTATAAACACAAAATTACTGATGAATTTGTAGAACCAATGGTAATGGTTGACGAAAACGACCAACCTATTGCAACTATTAAAAATGATGATGTTGTTATTTTCTTTAACTTTAGAACAGATAGAGGAAGAGAATTAACAGAAGCTCTATCTCAAAAAGATTTCCATGAACAAAACATGCATAAATTGAATTTGTATTATGTTACTATGACTAATTATGATGATACATATTCAAATGTTCATGTAATTTATGACAAAGACAATATAACAGAAACATTAGGGGAAGTCTTAGAGAAAGCAAATAAAAAACAAATTCGAATTGCTGAAACGGAAAAATATCCTCACGTAACTTTCTTCTTCTCGGGTGGTCGTGAAGAACCATTTGTAGGAGAGACTAGAATTTTAAAAAATTCACCAAAAGTAGCAACCTATGACTTGCAGCCTGAAATGAGCGCATTTGAATTAAAAGATGCCTTAATTCCCGAATTACAAAAAGGAGAGGTTGATTTTGTCTGTTTAAATTTTGCAAACGGAGATATGGTTGGTCACACAGGAGTTATGGAAGCCGCAATTAAAGCTTGTGAAGCGGTAGATGTTTGCGTAAAAGAAGTTGTAGAAGCTGCTTTAGATAACAATTACACTACCATTATAATTGCAGATCATGGAAATTGTGAAACTATGATTAATCCTGATGGAAGTCCAAACACTGCTCACACGACGAATCCTGTACCAATCATTTTGGTCGATAAAGAATTGAAAAATATAAATAATGGTGTATTAGGAGATATTGCTCCAACTATTTTAGAACTAATGGGAATTAAAAAACCCGAAGCCATGACCTGTAAATCTTTATTATAATGAAAAAAATAGCCTTATTATTTTTATTCTCTCTATTTCTTAATTGCAGTCCAATAGGAAAAATAATAACCCAAGACAATGAACAAATGTTATTAGGTAAAGCAACAAAAGGCGATTTAGCAAAAGCCCCATTTGACACTTGGTTTAATTCAGGGTTTAGCGAATACAAACCAAATGACGAAATAGTTAACAAACTTAAAGACAAAGTAACTAATATCACTGTAACAATCTTTATGGGAACTTGGTGTGAAGATAGCCAAAATCAAGTGCCTGATTTCTACAAAATCTTAGAAGCATGTCAATTCAAAGAGAGAGGAATAACCTTAATAACTATGGATAGAAACAAATCGACTCCAGAATTATTTGAAAAAGGATTAAACATTACCAATGTACCTACATTCATATTTTATGAAAAAGGAATTGAGATAAATAGAATTGTAGAAAGTCCAAGAGTAAGTCTAGAGCAAGATATGTTAGATATACTTTCTGGAAAAGAATACAAACACACGTATGCAGAATAAAATAATCCGTCATAATTCAATCTATAAATCCTGATTTTTTCAGGATTTTTTTTTGAACAAATCCTAACTAAAAGTTAAACTTTTATATATTAATAGTATTACTATTATATTTGCAATAATAAATATCACAATCATGCATACCTTATTGAATAATTTTAAAATTACTATAAACAATAAATTATATGTAAAAGACCCTGAAACCTCAGAGTTAGGCAAAAAAATAATTCAAAACAGCATTTTATTAATTGATGAAATTGGTTTTGAAGCTTTTACATTTAAGAAATTAGGAGAAAAAATTCAATCTAATGAAAGTTCGATTTATCGTTATTTTGAAAACAAACACAAATTATTAGTGTATTTATCATCTTGGTATTGGTCATGGGTAGAATATAATTTAGTATTTGCAACTACAAATGTTTCAGGTCCATTAGAAAAATTGTGTAAAGGCATTAAAATAGTAACACAAAAAACTGAAAATGATCAAAAAACGCCTCATATAGATGAATCTGTATTAAATAAAATTATTATTTCAGAATTCACAAAAACACTTTTAACCAAAGAAGTTGATGAAGAAAACAAAGAAGGCTTTTTTATAGTTTACAAAAGGATAATCAACCGTATTATCGAAATGATAAACGATGTAAAACCAGATTATTTATATGCTAAAAGTTTAGCCTCTTCAATTGTAGAAGGAGCATTACATCAACATTATTTAAAAAATCATTTTGAAACTATTACCAATTTATCAGAAGAAGATTGCCTATCTGATTTCTACATTGACATGATAAAAAAAATACTAATATGAAGCCTATAGAAAGATTTAAGAACCTAATTTTAATTGATAAAAAAGACATTTATCAATTATTCATATATGCCATTTTAGCGGGATTAATTAGTTTATCTATTCCATTAGGGATTCAATCGATTATTAATTTTATTCAAGCAGGGCAAGTTAGTACTTCATGGATTGTGCTTGTTATAATTGTAGTAATTGGTGTAGCCTTAGTTGGTATACTAAAAATTATGCAATTTCGAATTACCGAAAATTTACAACAAAAAATATTTGTTCGATCTTCTTTTGAATTTGCATATCGTTTTCCAAAAATAAAATTCAATCAACTATATAATTATTCCCCTCCAGAATTAGCCAATCGTTTTTTTGACACCCTTACGGTTCAAAAAGGTTTTTCTAAATTAATATTGGAAGTTTCTACATCAGCACTTCAAATCATCTTTGGTATATTATTATTATCCCTTTATCATTCATTCTTTATATTTTTTGGAATAATGTTATTAGGATTACTTTATTTAATCTTTAAAATAAACTTCAAAAATGGGCTTAATACAAGTTTAAAAGAATCAAAATATAAATATAAAGTTGCCCATTGGCTACAAGAAATAGCACGAAATAATTTAAGCTTTAAAAACGAAAAATTATTTGACTTTTCATTGCATAAAAACGACAAACTTGTCACTGAATATTTATTGCATAGAGAAAGTCATTTTACCATATTAAAGAAACAATTTACTCAGTTAATTGGTTTTAAGATATTAATCACGGCAGGGTTATTAATCATAGGTGGAATGTTAGTGTTAAATCAACAAATGAACATTGGACAATTTGTTGCAGCTGAAATCATTATTATAACAATCATTTCAGCTGTGGAAAAGTTATTTTATGGTTTAGAATTATTTTATGATGTAATTACTTCCTTAGAAAAATTAGGTTCAGTTGCCGATTTAGAATTAGAAAAAGAGAAACAAGAAACTACTTATTTTATAAAAGATGAAGATATCATTCTTGAAACTGAACAATTAACATTCCAATTTCCTGATGCCGAATTACCAGTTATAAAAAACATAAACTTAACTATAAATCCGAAAGACAGAATACTAATTCAAGGCGAAAATGGATCTGGAAAAACAACATTACTAAGATTATTATCTAGACTAATTGAACCTTCTACAGGAACCATTTTTATTAACAACACCAATTACAAGAAATTTTCAATTGATGAATATCGCTCAAAAATTGGAGTAATAACCATAAATGACAGTTTATTTGAAGGTACTATATTAGAAAATATTACTTGTAATAATCCATTAATTACAATGAAAGATATTAATGACGTATTAGACAAATTAAAACTTACTTCATTAATAAAATCACTACCAAAAGGATTAGACACAGAATTAATCTCAGAAGGCAAACAAGTTAATTCTTCAACAGTACAAAAAATATTATTAGCTAGATGTATCATCCTAAAACCAAAAATACTCTTCCTTGAAGAACCAACAGATAAATTAGACAAAGAAACAGCTAAAGAAATCATAGATGTGCTAACCAATGAAAACAATCCATGGACATTAGTTGTTGTTGCCAAAGGAAACTATTGGAAAACAAAATGCAAAACAATATACACGCTTGAAAACGGGTCAATAAAACCTATTAAATAATCACATGTTAAACATCACTAACAACAGAATAGATAAATGGGTTGATATGAAGAAATACAAATCAGCCAAAATACTTGAAGAAAACAAAGGATATATAACCATTAAAAGAATTATATGGGGCTTGGCTATCCTATTATTAATCTTCATGTTTTTACCATGGACTCAAAACATTTCTGGTTCTGGCTCTGTTACTACTTTAAAACCAAATCAAAGGCCACAAACCATTCATTCAACAATAGCTGGAAGAATCGAAAAATGGTATATTAACGAAGGAGATTTTGTTAAAAAAGGAGATACCATTCTCTTTATTTCAGAAATTAAAGAAGATTACCTTGATCCTAATTTAGTTGAAAATACAGGTAATCAAGTTGAAGCAAAAGAAGATGCTGTCAATTCTTACGCATCTAAAGTTCAAGCTTTGGAAAGCCAAATTGGAGCAATTGGAAATGAGAAAGCTTTAAAATACAAACAAGCTCAAAACAAATTAAAACAAGCCTATTTAAAAGTGCAAAGTGACAGCATTGATTTAGAGGCTGTAAAAACACAATTAACAATTGCAAAAACACAATACAATCGTGCCATAAACCTAAACAAAGAAGGATTAAAACCCTTAACTGACGTAGAAGAAAAACGAGTAAAATGGCAAGACGCAGAAGCAAAGATTATCACACAAGAAAACAAATACATTACTGCACAAAATGAAGTATTAAATGCACAAATGGAGTTAAACCGAATTTTAGCTGAATATTCAGAAAAAACAGCTAAAGCCCAAAGCGACAAACAAACCGCATTGAGTTCACAATTTGACACAGAAGCGCAAGTAAATAAACTTAAAAACCAATACACTAATTACCAAATTAGAAATGGCATGTATTATATTGTGGCTCCACAAAATGGTTATATAAATAGAGCATTACAATCTGGTATAGGGGAAATTATTAAAGAAGGAACATCAATAGTAAGTATTATGCCTTCTGATTTTGATATAGCAGTAGAAACATATATTTCTCCAGTAGATTTTCCACTAATTAACAAAGGAGAAAAAATTAGAGTTTGGTTTGATGGATGGCCATCAATCGTTTTTAGTGGTTGGCCTGGGGCTTCCTATGGAACATTTGGAGGAGTAATAGTTGCAAAAGAAAATTTCATAAGCCAAAATGGAAAATATAGAGTATTAATTGCTCCAGATAAAGACAGCAAAAAATGGCCAAAAGAATTGAGCATCGGTGCTGGCGTTCAAACTCTAGCATTATTAGAAGATGTGCCAATTTGGTTTGAAATCTGGAGAACATTAAATGGTTTTCCTCCAAATTATTACCAACCTAACAACACTAACTCTAAAGAAAATAAAAAATAGATATCCCATTTGAAACATCCCTTATAACAATCCCTGTTAGAATAATTGCCTTTTTAGATTATAAAAAAACAAGAAATGAACAAATTATTAATTATACTATTTCTTTTACTAGCAAGTATTACAAATGCTCAAGAAAACAATTTAAAAGAATTCACATTTAATGAATACCTTGGCTATGTAAAAAAATACCATCCTCTGGTAAAACAAGCTCATTTAAAATTAAATGAAGCCCAAGCTATACTTATGGAAGCTAGAGGTGCATTTGACCCAAAGTTAGAAGCTACATATGATGAAAAGCAATTCAAAGACAAAAACTACTATTCAATCTTTAATGGAAGTTTTAAAATCCCCACTTGGTATGGTGTTGAAATAAAGGCCGCTTTTGATAATAATGAAGGTATTTATATCAATCCAGAAAACACCTTACCAAATAATGGATTAACTTCACTAGGAATAACAGTTCCAATTGGTCAAGGCTTATTTATAAACCAAAGAATGGCCGATTTAAGAAATGCCAAATTACAGCAAAAAGTAAACGAAGCTGAAAGAAATCTAGCAGTAGTTGAAACAATACATAAAGCCTCAATAGCTTATTTTGAATGGAAAAAGAGCCATACAGAAGTTAAATTGTACCAAGAGTATTTAAAAAATGCAAACATCAGATATCAAGGTGTATTGCAATTAATTGAACAAGGAGACAAACCTGCTATTGATAGTATAGAAGCGATGATTTCAGTAAACTTAAGAAAATTAAGTCTTGAAAACTCAAATTTAAAATTACAAAAATCACGTTTAGAATTATCCAACTATTTATGGTTAGAAAATAATATTCCTATAGAGCTAGATGAAAATCTTTATCCAGAAACAAATGTAGTAAGCACAATAAAAAACACATTAGAAACAAATAATCTAATGAATTTTGACATCAACAATCATCCAAAAATAAATGCATTATCTACTAAAATAGACATTTTAAAGACTGAACAAAAATTAAAAGCTAACAACCTTTTACCAAAAATAGATTTAAGTTATTATTACCTATCAGAACCAAGTGCATTTGATAACTATCGTATAGAAGATTATAAAATTGGAGTTAATTTTTCATTTCCTATTTTTTTAAGAAAAGAAAGAGCAAAATTAAAGTTAGCAAAATTAAAAGTACAAGACACCGAGTTTACTTTGGCTTCAGAAAAAATCAGTATAAAAAACAAGATAGAAGCACAACAAACAGAAATAATTTCTTTAGAAAAACAGATGAACATTAATAAAAAATTAGTAGAGAATTACAATACTATGCTTAAAGGAGAAAATCGTTTGTTTAGTCTTGGACAAAGTTCACTATTTTTAATAAACTCAAGAGAAAACAGTTTAGTTACAACACAAATTAATGCTTTAAAATTAGAAAATGATTTTTTAAATGCCACCGTAAATTTGTACAAAACAATTGCTAATCCAAATCTATAATAACAAAAAATCCCGATTTACATCGGGATTTTTTATTCACTGTTTAAGAAATATTAGTAACGACCTCTGTTATTGTCTCTGTCGTTATAACCACCTCTACCACCACCGTTTCCACCGCGGTTATTGTTAAAGCTTCTTCTTTCTCCTTCTGGTTTTGGTTCTGATTTGTTTACAACAATTGCTCTACCATCGATAGAACCACCATTTAACTCATCAATTGCTTTTTGAGCTTCTTCATCATTTGGCATCTCTACGAAACCAAATCCTTTACTTCTACCTGTAAATTTATCAGAAATAATTTTTACAGAATCAACTGCACCATATTCTTCAAAATAACCTCTTAAATCTGCTTCCTCAATATTGAATGGAAGACTTCCTACGAAAATGTTCATCTAAAAATTTTTTTATTGGGTCAAAGGTAAACTTTTATATCATACAAAAATTTTTTATTCTATTTATTTTCAAATATTTACAAAATAAAAAATAATTTTAAGGCAACAAATTGAATTACAAAGTATTTACTATTTTATAATATTCTTTTTCAATCCATTCTTGATGCATAGGATGTGCTATATTAACTAATTCTTTAACCCTTTGTTTAAGAGACTTACCATATAAATCTGCAATTCCATTTTCTGTTATAACATAATGTATATGCGAACGTGTTGTTACAACTCCAGCACCTTGCTTTAAGTAAGGTACAATTCTACTTTCTCCGTGTTTGGTTATAGATGGCAATGCAATAATAGCTTTACCTCCTTCACTTAATGAAGCACCTCTAATAAAATCCATTTGTCCACCAACCCCTGAATACATTTTAGCTCCAATAGAATCGGCACAAACTTGCCCTGTAACATCTACTTCAATAGCAGAATTAATAGCAACCATTCTTGGGTTTTTTCTAATTCGAGCCGTATCATTTACTATTGACGATTCTTTCATTTCAATAAACGGATTATCATTAACAAAGTCATATAATCGTTGAGATCCTATTAAAAATGTAGCCAAAGCTCTATTTCTAAAAGTGCCTTTGTAATCACAATTGACAACATCTTTTTCAATTAAATCAATCACACCATCTGAAAACATTTCAGTATGTAAACCTAAATCTTTATGGTGAATTAATTTTGACAAGGCCGCATTTGGAATCGAACCAATACCCATTTGCAAAGTACTTTTATCCTCAATTAACGATGCAATATAGCCCCCTATTTTTTCTTCTTCTAATGAAAAAGGAACCACATCATGAGCAAAAATGGGCAAATTAACGTCCACTAAATAATCTATCTCAGACACATGCAGAATTCCATCTCCAAAAGTTCTAGGCATTTGTGGATTGACTTGTGCAATAACTTTTTCAGCATTCTCAATTGCTGCAATAGAAGCTTCAACAGAAACACCTAGCGAACAATATCCATGCAAATCAGGTGGCGAAACTTGAACAAAAACAACATTTAGTTTTAAAACCTTTTTTCTAAAAAGCAAAGGCAACTCACTTAAAAAAACGGGTGTATAAGAACCATTCCCAGCTTTTAAAGTGTGTCGAACATTCTTCCCTATGAAAAATGAATTCACATGAAAGCTTGCTGCCAATTCAGGATTTGCATAAGGTGCTTCTCCTTCTGTATGAAGATGACAAATTTCTACATCTCTTAGCTCAGACGCTCTTTCTGTTAGAGCTTTTGTTAATACTGTTGGTGTAGCTGCTGCTGCTTGAACATATACTCTATCCCCACTTTTTACTACTTGCACAGCCTCAGCTGCTGTAACATATTTTGACATACCTAATAATTTCAGACAAAGATATCATTGTTCTTTTGACTAAAATATGACATTTCTCATCTTTAATTAAAAACCTATAAACCTATACATGTTACATCGTTTGTAAGCAAGATTCATTTTGCATTATTTGAATAAAAAAGTTTAGTACGTAGCTAGATAAAAAAGAGAAATAGAAATTCAATAGAAAATCGTACTTTTGCATCCAGAATTTTATATTATGATTGTAATAAAAACCCTAGAAGAAATTGAGATAATGCGTGAAAGCGCATTGATTGTTTCTAAAACCCTTGGTATGATTGCAAAAGAAATTAAACCAGGTGTCACTACTTTATACTTAGACAAATTAGCAGAAGAATTCATTAGAGACCATGGAGCAGAACCTGCTTTTTTAGGCATGTATGGATTTCCTAATTCATTATGCATGAGTCCAAACACTCAAGTGGTTCATGGAATTCCAAATGAAACGCCACTAATTGAAGGTGATATTATTTCCGTTGATTGTGGTGCTTATAAAAACGGTTTTTATGGTGACCATGCCTATACTTTTGAGGTAGGAGAAGTTGATGAAGCAACTAAAAAATTACTACAAATAACCAAAGAATCTCTTTATGAAGGGATTCGTGCTACGAAAGTTGGTAATCGTGTTGAAGATATAGGAAATGCTATTCAAGTTTACTGTGAATCTCATGGATATGGAGTTGTACGTGAATTATGCGGACATGGTTTAGGCAGAAAAATGCACGAAGATCCAGAAGTTCCAAATTATGGTAAACGAGGTCGTGGAAAAAAATTAGTAAATGGGATGGTAGTTGCTATTGAACCGATGATTAATTTGGGTACAAAAAACATTAAACAACATAAAGACGGCTGGACAATCACTACGGCTGACAACAAACCAAGTGCGCATTTTGAACATGACGTAGCTATTGTTGATGGAAAACCTGAGTTACTTTCTACGTTTGCCTATATATATGATGCATTAGGCATTGTGAGCAATGAAGAGGATGGCCTGCGAAAAGTGCCGTTTGTTTTATAAATACACATTAGAGAATCCTAATAAAAAAAGAGTAATCTATAAAAACCCGTAAAATCTGTGTTTAAATTCATTCTTAACACCATTCCAAGACCAATATTAATTCGTTTAAGTATTGTTGTTCGACCTGTATTGGCTTTTATATTAAAAGGGAATCGTTTTACAGATCCAATTGATGGAAAAAGTTTTAGGATGTTTTTGCCTTATGGCTATGGAACCCAACGAAACAATGTGTTATCTCCAAGTACACTTTCATTAGAAAGACATCGCTTGTTGTGGTTATATTTAAAAAATGAAACCAACTTTTTTTCTTCTAAAACCAAGTTAAAGGTCTTGCATTTTGCTCCAGAGCAAGAGTTTTATAAGCGTTTTAAAAAACAAACTAATATTGATTACACTACAACTGATTTACTTTCACCATTAGCAGATGTAAAGGCAGATATTTGCAATTTACCTTTTGAAGATAATGCTTACGATATTATTTTTTGCAATCATGTTTTAGAACATATTCCAGATGACACCAAGGCTATGCAAGAATTATATCGTGTTTTAAAACCAGGCGGTATGGGTATTTTTCAAATACCACAAGATTTATCTAGAGCAACTACTTTTTCTGATGATTCAATAACAGATGCTAAAGAAAGAGCTAAAATATTTGGACAATACGATCATGTAAGAATTTATGGTCGTGATTATTTTGATAAGTTAAGAAGTATTGGATTCAAAGTGACTGAGGAAGATTACACCTCAAAATTAAGTCCAGAAATGGTTGAAAAGTATTGTTTAGCAAAAGGAGAAATCATTCCTGTTTGTTATAAATAATTTACTGAAGTAATCTTTCAAAATTTTCATTTTTATATTGTTGTTCTTTATTATTGGCATCCGCATAAATAAAAAACACATATAAATCTGGGTGTTTTTTTGCAAAAATGATACTTTGTTCAATATCCATAACCATAAAAGCAGTAGCATATCCATCAGCCATTATACAAGTAGGTGCTAAAACTGTAGCACTTAAAATTTTCCCTTTTTGAGGTTTTCCTGTCTTTGGATTTATAGTATGAACAAATTTTTCACCAGTAATAGAATCTACAACTACTTTTCTGTAATTTCCTGAAGTTGCCATTCCTAAATTTTCCAATTTAATTTTAGCAATTAATGTTCGTTCTTCTGGTTTTTGCAAAGGATCATCAATTCCTATAACCCAGTTTTTATCATCAATAGTGTTTTTTCCAAAACCTAAAATCTCACCGCCAATTTCAACAATTCCATTTTCAATTCCTTTAGATTTTAAAAAATCTGAAACCACATCAACAGCATATCCTTGTGCGATTGCATTAAAGTCAAAATAAGTATTTTGAAATGTTTTTGAAATAGTATGATTTGGATTTAAATCCACTTTATTAAATCCTACAAAATTCAACAAGCTATCAACTTGTAATTGATTTAACTCTCTTCTTTGATGATTTGGACCAAATCCATAAGCATTAACTAGAACGCCTATTGTAGGGTCAAAAAGACCGTTTGTTTCATTGTAGATTTGATTAGATGCCTTAAATGTTTTGATAAAAAAATCATCAACAACAACAGTTGAATCTCCCTTATTAATTTTTGAGATTTTAGAATCTGTTCTATAAGTGGAAAGCGACAAGTCAAAAGCTAATAATAAAGAATCTATTTGATTTTTTGTAACTAGTTCTTCGTTTGCTATATATTTAATACTATAAGTACTGCCTTGAGCTTCTCCTTGAATGATTTGAAAATTAGGAGTATTCTTTTTGCAAGATATAAAAAGAGTTAATACAATTATTACACTACAAAATCTCTTGAAATCCATCATAATTAATAATATAATCTTGGTTATTATAAACAGGTTGTTCAAAATCCAAAGCATTGGCAAAGCCAACACCTGCATAAAGAACCTTAGCGTTTTTAGACTTAGCATGACTTAAAACAGTTTCCATAAAAATCACATCATACTTCTTTGGGTTTTCAGGATACAAAACGGCTTTAACTAAAACAAAATGTAATGTATTCGTTTTCTTATCAACACAAACAAATTGAGGGTGTTTTTTTAATTGACTATTAATTGCAATGAATTCAAAACCTGTTTTTTCAAGTTCTTTCCCAACATGATTCATGGCTAATTGATGTAACTCTTGTTCTGAAAATGTTTCCATGATACAAAGTTAAGCATTTCTACTGATTGTATAAAAAACTATTATCTACAGGAATATATTATAAAAATAATCAAAAGCAGAATAATTTTGTATAGCAATTGTTTTAACAAGAATACTTCTAAGAGTCTTTATATTAAACAAGGAAACAAACTAAGCCCTAGTTCTTTTCAGTATTTCCTAATTATAAATAGTGTGATATGATTAATTGGAAATACACAATAATTGATATGTTTCAAATTCAGCTCCAACTATATTATCCAATTTAATAAAAGTAGCCGCTTGCCCTTGTATTAATGTTAGTGATGTTCTTCCATTTAAATAAATATTCCTACCAAGAGTTCCTGTAGACGCATTAAACGGATAGAAAATCAATCCTCCTTTTTCTGCTCTTACAAAAATAGTTTCTCCAGTATTAATACTTGATTCTATACGATAAACATTCGACGAAGATGAACTTGTTGCATTTTCAACAAAAACTAACTTATTAGAATCAGAAACTAAACCAGTAACAGAATATCCATTACCATTTATTGAAGTAATATTTCTTTTTTGAACAATTCCATAAGTTTTACCTAATTTAGGAGGATCAAAATAATTATTTTCTAGATTTACTCCTAATGTATTTTGACCATCGCTAGAAACAAAATAAGTATCTTCTGTTTGACTTGGATCAATTACATAATTATTCTGTATATTAACTTGAGCATTGTTAACAAGTATAACCCTTCCGGAGTCAGGTGGAAGAAAACCAAATCTTCCTGCTGAATATAAAAACTTATTATTTTGTATATTAATATTTTTAGACTTTGCACAACCCTCAGGAAAAATTGCCCCAAGACAATCATTTCCTTTAATAAATATTGCTCTTTCAAAATTTTCAAACCATGAATTTTGAATATTAATTGTCTCACCAGATTGAATAAAAAAACCTAACTCACCAGATTGAAAAGTGCATGTATTAAAAGTTATATCAGTAGGATAAAACACCCTATCATCTACATTATCTAAATCCCCTGTTATACTTCCTATATAAACGTTTATTCCATTTATTTTATACAATGGGGTATTATTACTAAATAAATATGACCCCCCATCAAATCTACAATTAATAAAAGAATATTGTGCATTTTGACCAGCAATTTTAAGCACGGGTGGATATAAAAAAGAATTGCCTCCGGATTGCCTCGCTGGTATAGAACCAACACCCTCGGCTTCAACATTCTCAAGTGTATTGAATTGATTTGGTAAATTATATTCCGAATTTGCCCCACCTCCTTCAAAGTTTATTGAAGTCCCTGTAAACCTTAAAATTCTCAAATTCTTAAATCTTGAATTCCACAAACCTCCTACATTATTAATTAATAGATTAGGCTTAGCTTTAAAATTTAAACATCCTTTTATTGAATTTGGATCGCTCTCTATTGAAGAAAATGTAATATTCTCAATGGCTATATTATTAACTACACCTTCATCTATTTCTAATAAATAAGGATTCGTGTCCTTTATAGAAGCTATAATTGTGTTTTCTTTTGACTCTCCAATTAAAGACACACCAGATTTAAGGGTTAATTTATTACAGTGATATGAACCATTTCTTAAAAAAACTACATTCCCTTTTGTAAAAAAATTATTTTGATAATTATTAGATGCAAAATCAATAGCTTTTTGAATTTTCACTCCATCATCTATTTGAGAATGTCCTAAACATCCAAAATATCTAACATCTATAAATCCTTCAAGTTTTCTAAGCCATCTGCCAACACTATTATGGTTTATAGGCTTAATAATAGTTCCATCATTATCATCATATGTAGAATCATTAGGAACATTATCTATCCAATAAAAAAAACCTCCTCCTCCATCTTGTAAAAGACTATGACATTTAACATAAATAACTTTCAAATCTTCATTATGAAAATCAGAGTTTCTTAATTCGTTTATAGTATTAACAGTAATAATTGGAGAATTATTATCTAATTTATCAATTTTTTGAGCATACAAAGCATAAGGCACACTCATTAATTGACTTGAACCAACAACATAATTAGTTGTATTCTGTAAAGCAATTCCAATTTCTAGCCACTTATTACCTTCTGACCAATCAATTGCACTAAACTGTACAGGTTGAACTTCTCCAATATTTAAACTATATTGTCCATTATTGTTAGTCATTAAATTATGTATTTCACTAAAAACTTCTACTCCTCCATTTCCATTTAAAATTCTTACTTTAATAGAAACATTAGTACTTTGTAATATCACACCAGAAGAGTTATAAGCGGTTCCTCTATGGCTTATTCCTTGTGGAACTTGAGCAAAACTCACTATTGAAAATAGGATAAATAGAATCAATTTATTCATGTCTTATTGTTTAATTACTTTAAAGTTATATTCATTTTTCTTATTAAACCTTACATAATAAATTCCTGAAGGCAAACCTTCTAATGATACTTGTTCTGTTTTTTCAAATGATGAACAAATAAACTTTTGATATTGATCATAAATTTCTATACATTCAAACACAATTTCTTCTGGTATGTTATAATATAATAGATTAATAACTGGGTTTGGATACAATTTAATTTGTAAAACTTTATTATCAACATTATCCTTAAATTCTTCTAATCCAATTTCTTTAGAAGTAACAACATTAGAATTGAAATCATATTTAACAAATATTTCCCCTGTATTATATTCAATATAATTACTGAAATTAGATGAACAATTAACTAAGTTTATCACACTATTTTGACCACAGACAACTTTTGTTACCAATAAAAAAAAAATGATTATTTTAAAATTCATATCTGAAAAATTATGGAGAATCAACATAATAAAAAAACAAAATGCAAATATTTATTATATTAAAAAAGTATACATAACAAACATAATATTTTAACGTGAGTTTTACAAATAAATTTCAAAAAGAGAACTTAATTCTTATGAGTCAAAGATTAACTGCCACATAAAACAGCTCTATACAAAACAATAAACAATTGAGCATTTAAAATGAGGTAGCTTAGAATTTGACGTAAAAACCCTAATTTTATTTTTTTTATAAAAATAATTATCCAAAACACTATTTAAAAATAAAAAAAAACCGACTCATTTCTGAATCGGTTTCTATATTTTAGATTATCCTCCAAAGTCATCAAATCTAATATTTTCTGGATCTAAACCAAAGTCTTCCCCCATTTTTTGAACAGCTTTGTTCATCATTGGTGGTCCACAGAAGTATAATTCAATATCTTCTGGTTCATCATGTTTAGATAAATAATTATCAATTACAACATTATGAATGAATCCAACAAATCCATCTCCTTCTCCATCCACAGAATCTTTAACTTTCCAGTTATCTTCTGGTTGTGGTTCAGAAAGAGCTAAATAGAATTTAAAGTTAGGAAAATCTTTCTCTAAAGCTCTAAAATGCTCTGTATAGAATAACTCTCTTTTAGAACGTCCACCATACCAATAAGTAACTTTTCTTCCTGTTTTAACCGTGCGGAAAAGGTGGTATAAATGAGAACGCATTGGTGCCATACCAGCACCACCACCTACGTATAACATTTCTGCTTCAGATTCATTGATAAAGAATTCCCCATAAGGTCCTGAAACTACAACTGGATCCCCTGTTTTTCTTGAAAAAATATAAGATGACGCTATACCTGGATTCACTTTTGCCCATCCGTTAATGTCTCTATCCCATGGTGGAGTAGCTACACGAACGTTTAACATTATTTTTCTTCCTTCAGCTGGGTAAGAAGCCATAGAATATGCTCTTTCCACTAAATCATCATTTTTCATTACTAATGGCCATAAATTAAATTTATCCCATTCTGCTTTGAATTTTTCTGGTTCACCTGGATGTTCTTCAGGATGAGCAGTAATATCAATATCTGAATATTTGATTTCACATTTAGGAATTTCAATTTGAATATATCCACCTGCTTCGTAATGCATATCGTCTGGTAATTCAACAATAAACTCTTTGATGAATGATGCTACATTATAGTTTGAATATACTTTAGCTTCGAATTTTTTAATTCCAAAAACTTCTTCTGGCACTTCGATAACCATATTATTTTTAACTTTAACTTGACATCCCAATCTCCATCCTTCCGCTAATTCTCTTCTTGAGAAGTGAGGCACCTCAGTTGGTAATGCTTCTCCACCACCTTCTGTAACGATACACTTACATTGAATACAAGTTCCACCACCACCACATGCTGATGGTAAAAATATTTTATTATTTCCTAATGTAGAAAGTAAGGTATTTCCTGATTCAACTTCAATTTCACTTTCGCCATTAATTTTAATACTTACTGGCCCTGATGGTAATAATTTTGCTTTAGCACCTAATAGCATTCCTACTAAAAGAAAAACTATTGTTAAAAAAACTATTACACTTAATACTATTTCCATAATCTTTTCTTTTTCTGATTATATTTTAATACCCATAAAACTCATGAAACCAATTGCCATTAAACCTGTGATTATGAAAGTAATTCCTAATCCTTTTAATGGAGCTGGCACATTTGAATAAGTTATTTTTTCTCTAATAGCAGCAATTGCAACGATAGCTAAAAGCCATCCAATTCCTGAACCAAAGCCATAAGTTACTGCTTGTGATATTCCAGTAAATGCTTTTTGTTGCATAAACAATGAACCTCCTAAGATAGCACAGTTTACAGCGATTAATGGCAAGAAAATACCCAATGCACTATATAATGCAGGAGCAAATTTTTCAACAACCATTTCTACTAACTGAACCATAGAAGCAATAACAGCAATGAACATAATGAAACTTAAGAAACTTAAATCATAAGAAGCATATTCGCTTCCTAACCATGATAAAGCTCCTGGTTTTAAAAGATAGTTATCTAACAAATAGTTGATAGGAACTGTGATTGCTAATACAAACACTACAGCAACTCCTAGACCAACCGCTGTTTTAACAGTTTTTGATACTGCTAAATAAGAACACATTCCTAGAAAATATGCGAAAATCATATTTTCAATGAAGATACTTTTTACAAATAAACTTGCTAACTCTTGCATTTTTATAAATTTTTAATAGCTAAGCTATATTAGTTTTCTATTAATTTACGGTTTCTTGCACGTTGTGCCCATATTATTAGACCAACCACAATAAGTGCCATTGGTGATAACAACATTAATCCGTTGTTTTCATATCCCATTGCATATAATCCTGTAGAATCTGCAATAGTTGCTCCTTTGTGTCCTAGAATTTCAAATCCAAATAATTTACCTGAACCTAATAACTCTCTAAAGAAAGCAACTGTAACTAGAATTAAACCATAACCTAAACCGTTTCCAATTCCATCAACAAATGATTTTCCAGGAGGATTTGCCAAAGCAAAAGCTTCTAAACGTCCCATTACAATACAGTTGGTAATAATTAACCCTACGAATACTGACAATTGTTTACTAACATCGTATGCATAAGCTTTTAATACTTGATCTACTAAAATTACTAAAGCAGCAACAACAACTAACTGAACGATAATACGAATACGGTTTGGGATTAAGTTTCTCATAAAAGAAACAATTAAGTTACTGAAACCAGTAACAACCATTACAGATAATGCCATTACTATTGCTGGCTTTAATTGAACTGTAATTGCAAGTGCAGAACAAATACCCAATACTTGAACCGTAATTGGATTATTGTCGTCTAATGGATCAACCAATAAAGATTTAATATTATTTTTTTCTGCCATGACTTATTTTTTTAGTTTATCAAAATAATTTTGGTAATGTGTTAGTCTTTCTGCTATCATTGCAGAAACACCATTACTTGTAATTGTTGCACCAGAAATGGCATCAACATCATTAGCACTAGCATTAGATTTTACAACTTTAACACCTACAATTTTACCTGATTCATTTCTAACTTTTTTACCTACAAAACGATCTTGAAACCATTTTTGAGTAATTTCTGCACCTAAACCAGGCGTTTCACCTTTATGGTCGAAAACAGTTCCTTTTACAGTATTCATATCAGCATCTAAAGCTACATAACCCCAAATAGCATCCCATAAACCTGCACCTCTTAAAGGAATAATATAGAATTTCTTTCCTTCTTGTTCAGCAACATATAAAGGATAAGTTTGTTTATCAACTGGTTTTGCTAACTCTTCTTTTAAATCCACATCAAATGCACTAACATCTGTTTTAACTGTTCCGTCTTCATTTAATGAAAGTTGTTCTTTGATAACATCAGTAAACTTTGCTGGAGCAGCTTCTCTATCTACATCAACTCCTACCGAAGCAAGAATATTCTGCATTTTTTCTTTCTTTACATTTTCATCTTGAGCAGGCTTTAATGAAGTTGCCGTAAAAGCTAATAAAGCTCCAACAACGGTAACCATAACTCCAGCAAACAAAAACGTATATCCGTTACTATTTCTATCCATGATTAAGCAGTTTTAATTTGTTTTTTTGCAGCTCTCTTCTTTCTTCTATTAACATTAGATTGAATAACAAAATGGTCAATAGTTGGTGCAAAAACGTTTAATAATAAGATTGCTAACATAATTCCTTCTGGATAAGCAGGATTAAATACACGAATTAATATCCCGAAAATTCCAATTAAGAAACCATAAATTATCTTACCCGTATTTGTTTGAGCTCCAGAAACTGGATCAGTCGCCATAAATACAATACCAAAAGCTAGACCTCCAACAACTAAATGATTTAATCCAAAGTTCATAAGTGCATTAGCACCCCAAGCCTCAAATCCTAAAGCCATTATTGCAGCTCCGATAAATCCACTTATGATTATTCTCCAACTAGCTACACCAGTAATGATTAAAATAGCAGCTCCAACAAGAATCCACAAAGTAGATGTTTCTGCAACAGAACCTGGAATAAACCCTCCAAACATATCCATTGTACTATAAGCTACTTCTTTTCCTGCAGCTAATTTTCCTAAAATAGTTTCTCCAGAAATTCCATCAACAGTTGTAGCATCAGCTACCCAAACTTTATCTCCTGACATAAATGTAGGATAAGCAAAGAAAGCAAATGCTCTAGCTACAAGTGCAGGATTTAAAATATTCATTCCTGTTCCACCAAAAGCTTCTTTACCAATTACTACTGAAAACACTACTGAAAGTGCTAACATCCATAAAGGAAGATCTATCGGCATAATCATAGGGATTAATAATCCAGTTACTAGGTAACCTTCGTTTACTTCATGACCTCTATAAATAGCAAATACGAATTCGATGGCTAAACCAACTCCGTATGAAACAATAATCATTGGTAAAATTTTCCATAATCCAAATAAGAATAATGGCATAAATGTCATATCAGACCCAGCTATTTGAGAAAAATGTTGGTATCCCGCATTATACATTCCAAAAATTAAAGCTGGAATTAAAGCTAATACAACCGTAATCATTGTTCTTTTCAAATCTACTGCGTCACGAATGTGAGCTCCTTTGTGCGTTGTATGATTAGGCACATATAAAAATGTATCTAATGCATTAATGGCAGGTGCAAACTTTTCAAATTTTTCACCTTTACCAAAAGGTTTTTTAATTTGATCTATTTTATTTCTTAAAAATTTCATGTCTATCCTACTTCTTTTATCATTAAATTTAAAGCTTTACGAATAATTTCTTGTGCTTCTAATTTTGATGTGTTAGTATAATCAATCAAAGCAAAATCTTCAGGAGCCACTTCATAGATTCCTAGATTTTCCATTTTTTCTATATCATTTGCAATACAAGCTTTTAACAACTGCATTGGATAGATATCCATAGGCATAACGTTTTCCATTTCACCTGTAACAACTAATGCTCTTTCCTCACCATTTAAATTGGTATTAGGAGCGTATTTTTTTCCTGGCATTAACCAAGACAAACCTGTACGTTGAGCACTATGAATATTTGGACTAGCAAAAGGCATCCATCCAAACATTCTATATTCATTTCCTTCTGGAATTACAGTAACAGTATTACTATAAAACCCTAAGTATCCATTTGAAGCAACTTTTTTACCTGTTAAAACATCACCAGAAATAATTCTTACATTATCTTCTTTGATTTTTCCGTCAACTAAATCACTGATTTGTGCCCCAGGAATAATTGTATAATATTGAGCATTCTTAACTTCAGAACCTGATAACGCAACTGTTCTAGTTGGATTATATTTTCCAGTTAAGAATAATTCTCCAATTATAGCCACATCTTGAGGAGCTATAACCCAAACTCTTTCACCAGCATTCACTGGATCAATTTTAGAAATTTGAACACCAACATTTCCTGCTGGATGAGGACCATATACTTTATGCAAAGTAACTCCTGAAATATTTTCCAAAACCGATTGTCCTTTTCCTTTAACTGATAAATGAACTTTACCCTCTGTTAATTTAGCCAAAGCATCAACTCCAGCTTGAAAAGCATCCTTCCTGTTTTCCAAAACATAATCAACATCAGCAGCTAAAGGAGCTGAAGCATAAGCAGAAATAAAAATAGCTTTAGGAGTGTCTGCCGAATTAGCAATAACATCATAAGGACGTTGCTTGATAAATGGCCAACAACCTGAAGCTAGAATTTGTGCTTTCACTTCTTGAGTTGATAAATCTTTAGGATTTTTTTTGCTATGCTCTACGTGTACATCTTGAGAATCTGCTACGATAAGAATTTGTAAAATAACTCTTTTATCGCCACGAATAATCTCTTGAACTGTACCACTTACAGGAGAAACAACTTTTACTGACTCATCATTCTTTGAGTAGAAAATTACTTCACCAGCTTTAACTTTTGCCCCTTCTTTAACTACCATTTTAGGAGTTAAACCTTGAAAATCAGAAGGATTAATAGCATAGACTTTCGAGCGGGAAATATCAGATTTTTTTTTATCTGCATGACCCTTCAACTTAAGGTCTAAACCTTTTTTAATTCGAATGTCTTGTGACATGTTTATTGAAGATATGGTTAGTACTATTTTATAAAACGTGCAAATTTAATCATTTACAAATACCTGCACCAAATAATTAGAGATTGATTTTATTATTTAAAACAATTCTAAATAGTTGATTTTAAAGAATGAAGCATAATTATTGTAAAGTTGATTATAGTTTTATTAAATTTACACTTTCCTATATCATAAATTATGACAAAATTATACAGCTTAGTCCTACTAATAACAGGTGTTAACATAGCTTTTTCACAATTAAATATTGAGCAAGAAATCAACCCACCATACAACATTAAAACAGTTGCTTTTTACCAAAGAGACTCTGTTGCTATTCCTTTTTTTAGATTAGGCGATGGTTTTGAAATTCAATTTGACGATTTATTTGGCAATGAAGCAGATTATTATTACACAATTACACAATATAGTTATGATTGGAAGGCTACAAATTTAGCCAAAGTGGAATATCTCCAAGGAATGGATAATCAACGAATAATAACTTACGAAAATTCGTTCAATACATTACAACTATATTCTCATTATGTTCAAAAATTCCCTAATCGATTTAATCAAATAACAAAAAGTGGTAACTACATGCTAAAAGTTTTTAACGATGATGGAGAAATTGTTTTTTCAAGAAAGTTTATCCTTTACGAAGATTTAGTAAGCGTAGCAGCATTGGTCAGAAAATCAAGAAATATTGAAACAATACAAGAAAAACAAAACTTAGATTTTACAATAAACCTTGGAGAAACAACCTATCAAAACCCTAAACAAAACATTAAGATTAGTCTATTTCAAAATGCAAGATGGGACAATGCAAAGCATAATATTTCACCACAATACACCATTGGAAACGAATTAGTTTATCGTTACAATGAAGAAACACAATTTTGGGGTGGAAATGAATTTTGGAATTTTGAAAACAGCACAATTAGAGCCACTAGTAACACCGTTTTAAAATATACTGCTGGCGATATTTACAATACCCATTTATACGCAAATCATGAAAGGAAAAACAAAATATACACCTATTATCCTGATATAAATGGTAAATTTTTAGTTTATAATAGAAATGCAGAAGATTCAGCAATACAAGCAGATTACACATGGGTATATTTCACATTAGATGCTGCCACAACATTTACTAATAACAATATTTATGTTGGAGGACTATTCAACAATTACGCTAAAAGTGAAGAATATAAAATGGAGTATAATAAAGAAAGTGGATTTTACGAAAAAGCCCTTTTAATCAAACAAGGATTTGTAAATTTTGAATATACTCTAACTGATAAAAAAGGAAAGATAGACAATGAAAATGCAATAGATGGTAATTTTTATCAAACAGAAAATCAATACAACATTATTGTTTATTATAGAGGAAACAATGACAGATATGACAGAGTTATAGGTAACGGTACCACTACTTCAAAAGTAATTAAAAATTAATGATAAAGCGTAAAGAAAAACAATTTCGCGGAACACGTTGTTTAAACTGTGACACAGCATTAGATATTAGTGAAAAATATTGCCATCAATGTGGTCAGTTAAATTCCACCAAAAAACTTTCTATTGCAGATTTTTTTGAAGAATTTTTATCTAATTTCTATGCTTATGATTCCCGTTTGCGAAATTCAATTCTATCTATTTTTACAAAACCAGGTGTTTTAGCAAAAGAATACAACGAAGGAAAGCGCCAAAAATATGCCAATCCATTTCGGTTATTTTTAAGTGTTTCAATTGTACTATTTATTACATTTAATTTTAATTCAACAGAACAAACAAAAACCAATAAAAAAGACAACACAGAGCCTATTTCTGAAGAAGAGGCTTTAAAAAAAGAAAAAGACAGTATAGCTTTGGATTTTTTAAATTTGAAAGTTAAAGAAAAAGGAGTAGATAAATACATTATTAAACCTAGTAAAGATTCAATATACACTCAAGATTATCTTAACAAAAATTTCAAATCTGACTACAAACCTTTTACATACAGAATTACTTCATTTAGAAATTATGCTCTAAAATATCCTGAAAAAACAGAAGAAAATTGTTTTAAAGAACTGGGATATGACAACAATCAAATAAATAAATTTCTTTACAGCAAGTCAAAATTATTTAAAACTAATGACATATTAGAGGAGTTCCTTGATTTCTTTTATCAAAAACTTCCTTTTTTAATATTTTTAAGCCTTCCCATTATTACTATAATATTTTGGTTGTTATATTTTAGAAAAAAAATAAATTATACAGAACATTTAGTGTTCTCTTATACCTATTTTACATTCCTATTTATTTGCATGATATTATTTAATTTAATTAGCCTTTTCAGTGAAAGTTTATCTTCTACATTAATAGGATTAAGTTTTTGCATACTATTTCCTATATATCTTTACAAATCTTTAAGAAATTTTTATCAGCAAAGTCGTTGGAAAACCATTTTAAAATTTGTAATTTTGAATCCATTATTCGCATTATTTTTAATTATATCAGCATCTTTAATGATGTTAATAGGAATTCTATTATTCTAAATATTCAAAAAAATGGTAACCCAAATAACAAGAGGAATTAAAATTTCGGTTCTTACTAGTTTTGAAGGCACTTTCTTCAAGAACTACAAGATTCATTTTGCCTTTTCTTATCAGATTACTATTGAAAACCAAAGTAAAGATTCTGTTCAATTAAATTCGCGTCATTGGGAAATTTTCGATTCCTTAAATGATATAGAAATTGTTGACGGCGAAGGTGTTGTTGGCAAGAAACCTGTTTTAAAGCCTGGAGAATCCCATATTTATTCTTCTGGTTGCCTGTTAGCTTCTCCTATAGGAGCAATGAAAGGCTATTTTAATATGATTAACTTTACCTCAACTAGAAGTTTTAAAGTTGAAATTCCAACATTTAGACTTAGTGCCCCTTTTGCATTAAATTAGTTTTACATTACAACTTGCTCTATTTTTAAAAAAACCTTTGTACTTTTGTAAATAATTCAAAGAATCACTCTTTTTGAGCTGATTTACATCTAATTGTTTAATTTTTAATCATGCAACACTATGCCTAAAGGATTTTTTCACGTCCCAAAAGCGGTTAACGAACCCGTAAAATCTTACGCTCCAAATTCTCCAGAAAAAACTGCTGTATTAGCAGCTTATAAGAAAATGTGGAGTGAAACTATAGATGTTCCTATGTATATTGGTTCTGAAGAAATTCGCACCAACAATACTAAAACAATGTCAGCTCCACATGATCACCAACATATAGTAGGAACATATCATTTAGCAGAGAAATCACATGTAGACAAAGCTATTTCTTCTGCTTTAGAAGCAAGAAAAGAATGGGCACAAATGCCTTGGGAACACAGAGCAGCTATCTTTTTAAAAGCAGCTGAATTAATCGCCGGACCTTATAGAGCCAAAATAAATGCTGCAACCATGATTGCACAGTCAAAAACCATATTTCAAGCAGAAATTGATGCCTCATGTGAATTAATTGATTTTTTACGTTACAATGTAGAATTCATGACACAAATTTACAATGAGCAACCAAAATCAAACTCAGATGTTTGGAACAAAGTAGAATATCGTCCTTTAGAAGGATTTATATATGCCATTACCCCATTTAACTTTACAGCAATTGCCGCAAATTTACCTGCAAGTGCTGCCTTAATGGGAAATACAGTTGTATGGAAACCAAGTGATAGTCAAGTTTTTTCTGCAAAAATAATTATTGATGTATTTAAAGAAGCAGGAGTTCCTGATGGAGTTATCAATGTCGTTTTTGGAGATCCAGTAATGATTTCCGATACTATTTTTAATCATCCTGATTTTGCAGGAATCCACTATACAGGTTCAACTTATGTTTTCAAAGAAATTTTTAAGAAAATTGGGAACAACATTCATACTTACAAAACCTATCCAAGAATTGTTGGAGAAACAGGTGGAAAAGATTTCATTGTAGCACATCCATCAGCAAATATAAAACAAGTAGTTACTGGAATTACCCGTGGAGCATTTGAATTCCAAGGGCAAAAATGTTCTGCAGCTTCAAGAGCTTATATACCACAAAGCTTATGGCCAGCTGTTAAAGAACAATTAGTAATTGATGTAAAATCTATGAAAATGGGTTCGCCAGAAGATTTTAGCAATTTCATTACAGCAGTTATTCATGAAGGTTCCTTTGACAAATTAGCTAGTTATATTGACCAAGCTAAAAAAGACAATGATGCAGAAATTCTTGTAGGTGGAAATTATGATAAATCAAAAGGTTACTTTATTGAACCAACAGTTATTGTAACTACAAATCCAAAATACGCTACAATGGAAACGGAGCTTTTTGGACCAGTTATGACTATTTATGTATATGAAGATGCTAAATGGACAGAAACTTTAAAATTAGTTGACGAAACATCTGAATATGCTTTAACTGGAGCGATTTTTAGTCAAGATAGATATGCAATTGTTGAAGCAACAAAAGCTTTAGAAAACGCTGCTGGAAACTTCTACATCAACGACAAACCAACAGGAGCTGTTGTAGGAATGCAACCATTTGGTGGAGCAAGAGCTTCAGGAACAAATGATAAAGCAGGCTCTATGCAAAACTTATTGCGTTGGGTTTCTCCAAGAACAATTAAAGAAACATTCGTTACACCAGAAGATTATAGATATCCTTTCTTAGGAGAATAGTTTTTTCTGGTAATTATAATAAAAAGGGTTGAAATAATTAATTATTTCAACCCTTTTTTTATATAAAATCCACTTAAAAATCAATGCATTTCATTTACCTTGGTAAGTCTCTGAACTTTTACAAAAAGACAATTAAAAAAAGGTAATATACTTTTTCATAATTAAGCCTTAAACTTCAAAGGCAAATGCACCACTTTTTTAGTTTCAAAAAACTCTTCTTTAAAATAATCTGATAAATTATATTCTGTTGCTTTTGGAAAATCTTTTAATTCTTCGGTTAAATCACCTCCTTTTAAATATAAAATACCATTTTTAAGTTCATGCTTGTTTTGTTTTTTGATCTTATCTTTAATCCAACTAACAAAATCAGGCATATTGGTTACAGCTCTACTTACAATAAAATCAAAATCTCCCTTTACGTTTTCAGCACGTATTTGTTCTGCTTTTACATTTTTTAAACCTAAAGCTGTTGCTACTTCATTCACCACTTTTATTTTTTTAGCAATTACATCAATCAAATAAAAACGAGTATCTGGAAATAAAATAGCCAATGGAATACCTGGAAAACCACCACCAGTTCCAACGTCTAAAACATAAGTTCCTTTTGCAAACTCTTGAATCTTAGCAATTCCTAGTGAATGCAAAACGTGTCTTGTGTACAATTCATCTATATCTTTTCTTGAAATCACATTTATTTTGGAATTCCAATCTTCATATAAAGCTTGTAATTTTTCAAATTGTTCAATTTGTACAGGAGTTAAATTGGGAAATTGTCTTAAAATTTCTTCCATAAAGTTAATTTTTCTACAAAAATAGTGTTTTTAACGAATAAAAAATGACGATTATCATATTTGAAAAAATTATAATAATTATCTTTGGCACTTAATTAAAAAATTATGAATTCAAATTCACCAACTTTTTCAAATAATGATTCTTTAAAATTCTTTAGAACTCTAAATAAGAGAGTTAACGAATATTTTAAAGAAAACAAAATACAAAAAACAGGAAACTGGAAACTGCACTTAAAAACAATTGTAATGTTTACTATTTTCCTTGCACCATATTTCTTTTTATTAGCAATGGATATGCCTATTTGGGCTTATCTATTGGTCAACATTGTTATTGGAGTTGGAATGGCTGGCGTTGGCATGAACGTTATGCATGATGGAAATCATGGTTCATACTCATCAAAAAGTTGGTTGAATAAAATAATGGGAGGAAGCATTTATATTCTAGCTGGAAACGTTTACAACTGGCAAGTACAACATAATGTTTTACACCATACTTATACTAACATCCACGGACATGATGAAGATTTAGATGCTGGAAGAGTAATGCGTTTTACAAAACAAGCAGATTGGAAATACTTCCATAAATTTCAACACATTTATTCTGTATTATTATATGGTCTGTTGACATTTAACTGGGCAATTACAACCGATTTTCTTCAAATGAAGCGCTATTTGAAAAGAAAACTATCTTATGGAGAATTCAAAAAACCTTCTGTAAGATGGACAACTTTGGTTATTACAAAAGTAATTTATTTCTCAATTTGGTTAGTTGTTCCAATGGTTATAGGAATAGTTTGGTGGAAAGTTTTATTAGGCTTTGTTGTTATGCATTATACAGCAGGAGTTATTCTAAGCGTAGTATTTCAATTAGCACACGTTGTTGAAGATACTATTACTCCTTCTCCAAGCGAAGATGGTACAATGGAAAACACTTGGGCTATACATCAATTATTTACAACAGCTAATTTTGCACCTAAAAATTGGTTAGTAAACTATTATACAGGTGGGTTAAATCACCAAATAGAGCATCATATTTTTCCACATATTAGTCATATACATTATGATAAAATTGCAAAAATTGTAAAAGCAACTGCCCAAGAATACAATTTACCCTACTATGAATTCAAAACAATGCGAAGCGCTGTTTACTCACACTTCAAGCATTTAAAAGAATTAGGTAGACAACCACAGCTAATATAGATTTAAAATTTTCATTAATTTTTTACAACACGCAACAATGAATCCGCTTTCAGACAGAATCAATCAATTATCAACATCTCAGACTTTAGCTATGGCTGCTTTAGCAAGAGAATTAAAAGCACAAGGAAAAGACATTATCAGCTTAAGTTTAGGAGAGCCCGATTTTAATACCCCTGATTTTATTAAAGAAGCAGCTAAAAAAGCAATTGACGAAAATTATTCTACATATTCTCCAGTTGATGGTTATATGGATTTAAAAGAAGCTATTTGCAGAAAATTTAAAAGAGATAACGACTTAGACTACAAACCTTCAAACATAGTAGTTTCTACAGGAGCTAAACAATCATTATACAACATAGCTCAAGTAATGCTTAATGACGGTGATGAAGTAATTTTACCAGCTCCATATTGGGTTTCGTATTTTGAAATTGTAAAAATGGCTGGAGGAATTCCCGTTGAAGTTCCAACTACTATTGAAAGTGATTTCAAGATTACAGCTGAACAATTAGAAAAAGCTATTACTCCAAAAACTAAAATGGTTTGGTACAGTTCACCATGTAATCCAAGTGGTTCTGTTTATAATCGTGAAGAGCTAACTGCTTTAGCTAAAGTATTAGAAAAACACCCAAACATATATGTTGTTTCAGATGAAATATATGAACACATCAACTTTTCAGGAACATTTTGTAGTATAGCTTCTATTCCAGGTATGTTTGAAAGAACAATTACTGTAAATGGAGTTGCAAAGGCATTCGCTATGACAGGTTGGAGAATCGGATATATTGGAGCATCAGAAATCATTGCAAAAGCTTGTACAAAAATGCAAGGACAAGTCACTTCTGGAGCTAATTCAATTGCACAAAGAGCTACAATTGCTGCTGTAGATGCTGACCCAAAAGTATTAAACGGCATGGTTACTGCCTTTAAAAATAGAAGAGATTTAGTTGTTGGATTAATAAAAGAAATTCCAGGATTAAAAATCAATTCACCAGAAGGTGCCTTTTATGTATTTCCAGATGTTTCTCACTATTTTGGAAAAACATTAAAAGGAACAACAATTAAAGATGCAAGTGATTTTGCTATGTATCTACTTTCTGAAGCTAACGTTGCAACAGTAACCGGTGAAGCATTTGGAAATCCTAACTGCATTCGTTTTTCTTATGCCACTAGTGAAGAACAATTAACAGAAGCCTTACGAAGAATAAAAGAAGCACTCGTATAAAAGACATAATTAAAACAAAAAGGATGTAGATTTTTATAATTTACATCCTTTTTATATTTTAGCACTTTATTCAATAAAAAGAGCTGCAATATCTTTAGTAATTTGAGTAGGTGAATTGCAGTCACAATTTGACAAACCAATAACATAAACTTTCTCTTTTGGTAAATAAACACCCATTGATTTAAATCCAAAAATACTTCCACCGTGCTCTCGTGTTTGAGAATTATTAATTTCTTTTATATGCCATCCGTAGCCATAATCAATTTTTTCTCCATTATTAAGTTCATAATTTGTAAATATTTTTTCTTTTGTTTTTGAATTCACTAAACTATTAGTATCAATACCATTTTGCCATTTAAGCATATCATCTACATTTGACATTAATGATCCCGAAGAGTATGGCAGTGTAAAACTAATATAATCCATATTTACAAAACCTTCTCTATCATGATAACCAGACACTCTGTTTTTTATAATTTTTTGATGACTAGCATAATAAGTAGAAGTCATTTCTAATTTATCAAAAATATTTTTCTGAATAAAATCAGCGTAAGACTGTCCTGAAATTAATTCAATAATATATCCTAAAACAACATAACCAGAATTATCATACTTAAATTGTTCCCCAGGAATAAAGTCCATTGGTTCGTTTTTAAAGAAATCAACAAGCTCCTTAGGCGATAAATCATTTTTTGAAATATTTCTAAGCTCTTTTATTTTAGTAAAATCTTTAATACCTGAGGTATGTGTTAACAAGTTATGTATTGTAATTTTGGTTCCTTGCGTTGGATAGTCTGGAATATATTTACTAATTTCATCCTGAAAATTCAACTTGTTTTGCTCTTCTAACATAGCAATAGCAATGGCTGTAAATTGTTTTGTCATTGAACCAATCTCAAAAATAAATTCAGGTTTCATTTCAAGATTCATCTCAAGATTAGCTTTACCAAAAGCTTTTCTATAAATAACTTTACCGTCTTTTGCTGCTAAAAAAACAGCTCCAGGATTTTCTGTCTTAAATTTTGATTCTATTAAATTGTCAATTTTTGACTCTAGGGATTGAGCATAAAAATTAAATTGAATTAATAGAAATAATACCATGGGGAATTTAAAAATTGTCTTCATTATTTTATTATTTAATTGATGATTATATTTTTAGACCCTTTTATTTTTACTTTGGTTACACTAAATGGAATAAAAGTAAAAAGCGAACTGTATGTTCGCTTTTTGATTCCTATAAAAAAACAAGAAAATATTTTTTAAGTTTTATTGTGTTTATCAAAATGAGATTTAATAAAAAACACTTGTGATACACTAAATACAGAAAATATTAACAAAGAATATGTCACTGTTTTAGAAAATCTTAAATTAGAAAACAATTGTTGAATTGAATTATTAAATAACTTACTGGTCGGCGATTCTTCAATTTGCCAATTCGTAAAATAAAATATCAAACAAAAAAAGAATAAAAGACTAACAAAAATTAGCAACCACATTTGTCTAGAAATTAATGGTTTATTTTGTATCACTAATTTATTTTCTTCAATCAAGATTTGCATTACATTTATAGTAAAACCAGATGATGGTTTTTCCAAAACAGATTTATCCATTAATTTTTTAATAAAATCTTCTCTATTTTTTTGTTCTTCATTCATAGTTTTCAATAATTTCAGTTGGTAATTGATTTCTTAAAATGTTTTCAAACTTTTTTCTAATTCTAAATAATTTTACTTTAGCATTATTTTGACTGATATTTAACACTTTAGCTATTTCTTCGAGAGATTGCTCCTCATAATAATATAAAGTAAGAAGAATACTTTCTTCATAAGGTAATAAACTTAAACATTTTTGAATAATAACTTGCTGTTCTTTTAAAACTAAAGCGTCAAATATATTTTCTAATTCAGGTATTTGCTTTTCTTGATATTCATCAATTGAGATAAAATTATTTTGCTTATTATATTTTTTCAAAACATCTAAACAAGTATTATAAGCAATTTTATAGATCCAAGTTGAAAATTTCGAATCTCCTTTAAATTTTGATAATGATTTGAAAATTTTAACAAAAACATCTTGAGCTACTTCTTCTGCTTCTTCCCTGTTTTTAAGCATTCTTATAGCTATCGTAAAGATTAAATCTTTATATCGATCTACTATAATGGAAAACGAATTAACATCACCATTAAGAACCTTATTAATATAAAACTGATCTTCTACTTTATTCATACTTAGTATAAGACGATTAAACATTAAAATTGGTTACACTATTAAAAAAAATAAAATAAGGTGTAACCAAGTTATGTAAATCTTCGTCATAAGCTAAAACACATTTATATTCATCAATTAAAAAAGAAAAGTCATGGGATCAGAAATCATTATTGTACCTATTTTATTTTTATCCATTTTTGGAGTATTTTATTTATTTTTAAGTACACGAAACAAAGAACGTTTAGCCCTTATTGAAAAAGGTGTTGATGCAAACATTTTTGTTTCAAAAAGTCAATCATCTATAGTAATTTGGAGATTGATAGTTCTAAATTTAGCCTTTCTATCCATAGGAATTGGCGTTGGAATATTATCTGCATTATTTATTGATAGCGTATTTAAAATTAACAACGGCCCTTTATATCCAGGGTTAATTTTCTTATTTGCAGGAATTGGTCTTTTTACAGGCTTTAGAATGTCTAAAAATCATTAATAAGTAATTTCTAAACTAGATAAAATTGAATTACTGCTATAAAAAGTAGTTCAATTTTATTTGTTTAAAACATTAAAAGCCTAATTTTGTCTTGATAAATAATTCAAAATAGAGCTTATAATAATGAATAAAAAAATATTACTATTAGGATCAGGTGAACTTGGAAAAGAATTTGTAATTGCTGCACAACGCATTGGACAAACTGTAATTGCAGTAGATAGTTATGAAAACGCTCCAGCCATGCAAGTAGCACATGGTTTCGAAGTCATTAATATGTTAGACGGTTCAGCATTAGACCAAATAGTAAACAAACACCAACCAGATTTTATTGTTCCTGAAATAGAAGCTATTAGAACCGAACGTTTTTATGCTTATGAAGAACAAGGTATAACCGTTGTCCCTTCTGCAAAAGCAGCTAATTTTACTATGAATAGAAAAGCTATTCGTGATTTAGCAGCCAAAGATTTAGGTTTACGAACAGCCAATTATCGCTATGCAACAACAGCTGAAGAATTGCAAAAAGCAGTTAAAGAGATTGGAATTCCTTGTGTTGTAAAACCGCTAATGAGTTCGTCTGGAAAAGGACAGTCTACTATAAAATCAGAAGAAGATATTGCCAAAGCGTGGAATTATGCAGTAGAAGGTTCTCGTGGTGATGTTGTAGAAGTTATTGTAGAAGCCTTTGTAAATTTCCATTCAGAAATTACTTTATTAACCGTAACGCAAAATAACAACCCTACTCTATTTTGTGCTCCAATTGGGCACCGACAAGAACGTGGTGATTATCAAGAAAGTTGGCAGCCTGCTAGAATTTCAGATAAAGATTTATTTGAAGCACAAGACATGGCCGAAAAAGTAACAGAAGCTTTAGGTGGTGCTGGTCTTTTTGGTGTAGAATTTTTCTTAACAGAAGAAGGCGTTTATTTTTCTGAATTATCACCAAGACCACATGATACAGGAATGGTAACTTTAGCCAACACCCAAAATTTCAATGAATTTGAATTGCACTTACGTGCCATTTTAAGTTTACCTATTGCCGAAATCACTTTAGAAAAAAATGGAGCAAGTGCCGTAATTTTAGCTTCAGAAAATTCAAATAATCCAACATTTACTGGTATTGAAAATGTGGCTTGTCTACCAAAAACTGATTTTAGATTATTTGGTAAACCAACTTCTAGACCTTATAGAAGAATGGGGGTAGTTTTAGCTAATGACTCACTTGAAACACCTATAGAAGAAATTGTAAAAAGAGCAAAAGAAACAGCTACATTAGTGAAAGTAAATATTAACTAGTAACATCACTTATTTCTTCTGTTTCATTTATAAATAATTCAGTACAATAATCTTTTAGTTCAATTGAAGAATTAATAAAGAAAAAGAAAGAAGCTATAAATAAAAACATTTTTTCATAATCTTTAAACAATTCAAAATATTTATATGAAAAATAATAATCAAGAAACAAGCCTTTTATTATTGCAAATGAGCAAATAAAAGTTGATGGATCGGTTACTAATGATAAAACATCTGATATAGAAGTTTTAATTTTTTTAACTTCGATAAAACCTTTTAAACTAATTTGATTAAAATAAAATTTATGATAGATAGTCAAAGCAAAAACGATTAATGTTAACAATAAATTAAACCAATAATTTAAAAAGATAGCTTTAACAAATTCCAATATATTTTTTTTAAAAAAAACGACACTTAGAATTACAATTAAAAAAAAGAAAAAGTAAATTATATTTTTAAAATTAATAACTCTCATCATATTCCACTCTACTAGTATTAAAACGATTTACTATTTCTTTTTCTTTACCATCATTTGTGTTTCCAATTAATCCTCCAATAGTTCCACCAGCAATTGCAGTTAAAGGCCCTCCCAGTAAACCAATTAATCCTCCAACAACCATACCAGTTCCTGTTCCCGAATTATCTGGTTCAGCTAAAACTTCTTCCACAGTATAACTTTTCCCATTTACAACGAATCTCTTTCCTCCTATTCTTTTTGCAAGCATTTTTCTATTTGGAGCAATCTCTCTTAAATATATTTTAGCTCCATTTACGCTTCTAACATATAGTTTCATATTTCTAAATTTTTAAATAAAATATACTTAAAATCATACATGTTATCTAAACAAAAAGTAAATTTACAAAAAAGTAATTCAAAAAATAATAAATGGCTTTAATTATTCAAAATATTGAAAAAATAGTTAGTCTTACAGATGAAGAAAAAGACTTAATATTATCTAAAGTTGAAGTACACCAATACAAGGCTAAAACAGTTTTACTTAACGCTGGTGAAATTTGCAAATATTCCTATTTTGTAAATTCAGGCATATTAAGAAGTTTCAATATTAATGACAATATTGTAGAGCATGTATTGCACTTTGCATGCAAAGATTGGTGGATTGGCGATATGTATAGCTATTTTTCCGAAAAACCAGGTAATCTATTCATTGAAGTTAATGAAGATGCCGAAGTAGTATTACTTTCCAAAGAAAATCAAAATGAATTATACGATAAAATTCCAAAATTAGAGCGTTTTTTTAGAATCTTAACCGAAAACTCATTAGTAGCACACCAAGAACGTTTAATGGATAATTTAAGTTTAACAGCTGAAGAGCGGTTTGAAAAGTTTTGTTCTAAATACCGTAATTTAATTCAACATGTGCCACAAAAACAAATTGCTTCATACATAGGAGTTACTCCAGAATTCTTTAGTAAAATGAAAGCCAGATTGTTGAAGAAATAACAAAGAATCAACTTTTTTGCCAACTTTACTATCAACCCTTTCATCTACTCAACCTTTCTTAACCTACATTAAGTGATTTTCATACCATGTGATTGTAAATTTGTATCATAATAATTACTAAATTTATATCATTATGAAAAATACAGTATTACACAAAGCAAACACAAGAGGTCATGCTGATCATGGTTGGTTAAATGCATACCATAGTTTTAGTTTTGCCACTTGGTATAATCCAGAAAGAGTACAATTTGGCGTTTTACGTGTCTTAAATGACGACACTATTGCTGCAGGTATGGGTTTTGGAACACATCCTCATGACAATATGGAAATCATCACTATTCCTTTAGAAGGTGATTTAGCTCACAAAGACAGTATGGGAAATGCGGCAACAATAAAAACAGGCGACATACAAGTAATGAGTGCTGGAACTGGAGTGCAACACAGTGAGTTTAATCCTAACGAAAATCAACAAACTAAGTTGTTTCAAATTTGGTTATTTCCAAAAACCAGAAATGTAACCCCTCGTTACCAACAAATCACATTAGACAAAACGTTACAAAGAAATGATTTTGCTCAAATATTATCGCCAAATGAAAATGATGAAGGCGTTTGGATTCACCAAGATGCTTGGTTTTATTTAAGTGATTTTGACAAAAACTTTTCAAAAAAACTTTCGCTTAAAAAAGAAGGAAACGGATTTTATATCATGAATATGGAAGGTGAAATGGAAGTAAATGGAGAAAAATTAGATAAAAGAGATGCAATAGGAATTTGGGATACTTCTGAAATAGAAATTAAAGCCAATACTGCTGCAAAATTTTTAGTAATGGAAATTCCAATGGAGCAATAATTTTTAGCTAAAAAATTAAGAAATTCTAAATTAACAAAAAATGGAAACTGAAGTAAAATTAGAAATAAACGATAGAAAAGGCTATTTTCACATAGATATTGAAGGTAAAACAGAGGCAAAAATGACTTTCGTTTTTGCAGGAACTGATAAAATCATCATTGACCACACAGAAGTTAATGAAGGAAACAATGGAAAAGGATATGGTAAAATGATGGTTGCTAAAGCCGTTGAATTTGCTAGAGAAAAAAATATAAAAATCATTCCTCTTTGCCCTTTTGCAAAAAAAGTGTTTGACAAAACACCTGAATATAAAGACGTTTTATAACTATGCCAAATCTATTAGAAAAAAACATCACAGGAAAAATAGGTCCTCAAAAATATTTATGTACCATTTCATGGCGAAATGGTACATTTATTATGGATGAACCTGAAAATATTGAAGGAAAAGACCTTGGTCCAGATCCATATACAACTCTCCTAGCCTCTTTGGCAGGTTGCACCTTATCCACTCTACGAATGTATATTGACAGAAAAGGTTGGGATATTCCAGAAATAAATATTTCATTAAATTTATACCAAGAAAATGATATTGAACTAACAACAACTATTTCTCGTGCCATTAGTTTCCCAAAAACAATTGATGAAGAAACTAAAAACAGATTATTACTAATTGCTGAAAAGTGTCCTGTCTCTAAAATTTTGAAAAATAAAATCGTAATCAATACAACTATATAATTATGGATCCAAAAGACATAACAAAAGAATACACAAATGGTGAAGTAACCATTGTGTGGCAATCTGGAAACTGCATACATTCTGGAAACTGCGTTAAAAATAATCCTGATGTTTTTAAACCAAAAGAAAAACCATGGATTATACCAGAAAATTCAACTACAGATAAAATCATTGCGACAATTGAAAAATGCCCTTCTGGTGCCTTAACCTATTATAAAAACAAGTAAAAGATGCTTAAAAAAATTATTGCTTTCGGAGCATCAAACAGTAAAAATTCAATAAACAAAAAATTAGCTATCTACACCGCTACACTTTTTGAAAACGCAGATGTAGAAATAGTAGATTTAAATAATTATGAAATGCCTATTTTTTCAGTAGATAAAGAATCAGAAAGTGGCATTCCACAATTAGCTCATGATTTTTATAACAAATTAGGCACAGCCGATTTAATAATTATATCCTTAGCAGAACACAATGGAGCCTATACTGCTGCATTTAAAAACATTTTTGATTGGTCTTCTAGAATAAACAGTAAAACATTTCAACACAAACAAGTACTATTAATGGCAACTTCACCCGGTGCTCGTGGCGGAAGTTCAGTTTTAGAAATTGCAAAAAATCGTTTTCCATTTCAAGGAGCAGATATAAAAGGTAGTTTTTCGTTACCTAATTTTTATGAAAATTTTGATATTGCCAGTGGTATCATAAACGAAGACTCAAAAAATGAATTATTGCAAATAGTAAATACCATTAAACTTTAATTTCTTAATCTAGGTTAAGTGATAGATTTACAATTCTAAAATACCTTTGTAGTGTTATTATAAATTAATTAAAAATATATAAATTATGGCAACTACAAAATGGGCAATTGACCCAACACATTCAGAAATTGGTTTTAAAGTAAAACATATGATGTTTACAAATGTTTCAGGAAAATTTGATCAATATGATGGAAATTTTGAAACACAAGGTGATGATTTCACTAATGCAGCAATTTCATTTTCTGCAGATATCAATTCCATTGACACTAGAAATACAGATCGAGATAATCACCTAAAAAGTGCTGATTTTTTTGATGCAGAAAATCACCCAAAATTAAACTTCACTGGAAAGTCATTTACCAAAATAAATGACAATAATTACGAATTAACTGGAGATTTAAGCATTAGAGGAGTAGCTAAAGAAGTAAAACTTCCTGTTGAATTTAGTGGATTAATGCAAGACCCTTGGGGAAATACTAAAGTAGGTTTAAACATTGAAGGAAAAATCAACAGAAAAGATTGGGGTTTAAATTGGAATTCAGCATTAGAAACTGGTGGTGTTCTAGTAGGAGAAGAAGTAAAACTTACAATTGATTTACAATTAGTTAAGGCTTAATTTTAAAAATTACAACTATACAACCTTACAGATTTTAGTATTTGTAAGGTTTTTTTATGTTTAAAAAGTTTATTTTTGCTTTTAAAATAAACCTTCAGCATTGACAAAGTGCTGAAATAAATTCAGTTAAATGAAAGCATACGTATTTCCAGGTCAAGGAGCTCAATTCTCAGGAATGGGTAAAGACTTATATGAAAACTCGGCATTAGCCAAAGAACTATTTGAAAAAGCTAATGAAATTCTAGGGTTCAGAATCACAGATATTATGTTTGAAGGAACCGCAGAAGAATTAAAGGAAACTAAAGTTACACAACCAGCTGTATTCTTACATTCCGTTATACTAGCTAAAACATTAGAAAACTTTAAACCCGAAATGGTTGCTGGACATTCATTAGGAGAATTTTCAGCTTTGGTTGCTAATGGAGCTTTATCATTCGAAGATGGATTAAAATTAGTCTCACAAAGAGCAATAGCTATGCAAAAAGCATGTGAAATTACACCCTCAACAATGGCAGCCGTTTTAAATTTAGAAGATAAAATTGTAGAAGATATTTGTGCTTCTATTGATGGAATTGTTGTGGCGGCTAATTATAATTGCCCTGGGCAATTGGTAATTTCTGGAGAATACAAAGCTGTTGAGCTAGCTTGTGAGAAAATGAAAGAAGCTGGAGCAAAACGCGCCTTAATTTTACCTGTTGGTGGTGCATTTCATTCTCCTATGATGGAACCTGCAAGAGAAGAATTAGCAGCAGCTATTGAAGCAACAACATTCTCTACTCCTATTTGTCCAGTATATCAAAATGTACCAGCAAGTGCCGTTTCAGACGCCGAAGAAATTAAGAAAAACTTAATCATTCAATTAACCGCTCCTGTAAAATGGACACAATCTGTAAATCAAATGATTGCTGATGGTGCTACAAGTTTCACCGAAGTGGGTCCAGGAAAAGTTTTAGTAGGTCTAGTTAACAAGATAAATCGAGAAGTAGAAACACATTCTGCATAATTATAATACCTTAAAGACTCCGATAAATATCGGAGTTTTTTTTAGCTATCTTTGTTAAAAAGAAGGCTACATTACTATGGATTTAAATCTACGAACCGTAAACGTAACACGATATATAACACCTCTTCGAGAAGGAGGTTCTTTACCAGCATTAGCAGAAGCTGATGATGATTTTAAATATGTTTTAAAATTTCGAGGAGCTGGTCATGGAGTAAAAGCTTTGATTGCAGAGTTTTTAGGAGGCCAAATTGCCAAATACTTAGGCTTACCTGTTCCTGAATTGGTATTTGCAAATCTAGACGAAGCCTTTGGAAGAACAGAAGGCGATGAAGAAATTCAAGACCTATTAAAATTTAGCCAAGGATTGAATTTAGGCTTACATTATTTATCAGGAGCTATTACTTATGATGCAGCCGCGAATGACTGTGAAGCTTTGCTAGCTTCAAAAATCGTTTGGTTAGATGCTTTTATTACCAATGTGGATAGAACCTTTAAAAACACCAATCTTTTAATTTGGAAAAAAGAATTATGGCTTATTGACCATGGTGCTTCATTCTATTTTCACCATTCTTGGACCAATTGGGAAGCTACTGCGCTTACCCCTTTTGCATTAATAAAAGATCATGTTCTTTTACCAAAAGCAACACGATTAGAAGAAGCACATCAAGAATTTACTTCAAAACTAAACGATACTATTTTAAAAGAGATTGTAAATCAAATTCCAGAAGATTGGTTACACTGGGAAGATCAAGATATAACTCCAAATGAAATTAAGACTGTTTATTTACAATTCTTATCCTTACGATTAACAAACGCTCAACTCTTTTTAAACCAAGCTCAAGATGCACGAAAAACACTTATATGATTATGCTGTAATTCGTGTGGTACCTAAAGTAGAACGCGAAGAATTCATTAATGTAGGATTGATGCTTTTTTGTAAGCGTCAAAAATATTTACGTATTGAATACCAAATTCCAGTTAAAAAAATTAATTCCTTTTGTCCTGAATTTGACATCGAACAACTCAAAATTAATTTAGATTCATTTGTTAATATTTGCAATGGAAAAAAAGAAGGTGGTCCTATCGCTACATTTGAAATTGCAGAACGTTTTAGATGGTTAACCGCTGTAAAAAGTTCGAGTATTCAAACTTCTAGACCCCATTCTGGATTTAGTTCTAATTTAGATGCTACATTTGAAAAACTATATACAGAATTAGTTTTATAACCTACTTAATTAAAAATGAAAGAACTTTTAAAAAAAATACAAGCCCAAGAAATTGAAATAAAAGTTATTGACTCAAATATAGATTATGCTAATTATGTTGCTATAGATTTATCAGCAACACATACGGATGTATTAAATTTAAATTTAACAGATGCAAAAATATTTGAAGCCTTTATTGAAAATCACTTAGAAAAAAACAAAGCAAAAGTAGCTTTTGGAGGCTATTTAGAAACCCGAAACTTATACAAAAGAAGTACTGTTTTTAAAAACACAAATACCGAAGAAAGAAACATTCACATTGGACTAGATTTATGGATAAAAGCTGGCACAAATGTATTAGCAGCTTTAGATGGAAAAATTCATAGCTTTAAAAATAACACCGCTTTAGGTGATTATGGACCAACACTGATTTTAGAACATTACTTTGAAAATACCACATTCTATACTTTATATGGTCATTTAAGTTTAGATAGTTTAACAGATAAAAAAGTTGGAACTAAAGTAAATAAAGGAGAAACAATTGCAAAACTAGGTGCTCCACCTATAAATGGAGATTATGCTCCTCATTTACATTTTCAAATTATCAAGGATATGCAAGGCAAAAAAGGAGATTATCCGGGTGTTTGTAGTAAAAGTGAACTTGCATTTTATTTAGAAAATTGCCCAAATCCTAATTTATTATTAAGTATTTAAGAAGTTTTTTATATATTTGAATATAACTTTTATTAATTCAAAAAATATTAAAACATGAAAAAAGCAATTTTAGCATTAGCGTTTGTATCAACATTAGCGTTTGTATCTTGTAAAGAATCTACAGCAGAAAAAGTAGATGATGCAACTGAAGCTATTGGTACAGATGTCGAAACAGCAACTGATAATGCAGCTGAAGCTATAGACTCTACAGTTACAGAAGCAGGAGACAAAATAGAAGAAGGAGCAGAAAAAATGGGCGACAAAATAGAAGAAGCTACTAAATAGTTCACTTCAATCTTTTTAAAATCATAAAACCCCAAACTTATAGTTTGGGGTTTTATATAATATGTCTTGTCCTGAAAAAGTTAACTACAAATCTGATTTATATTAACTTCTAACTTTCTGTTCCCATTTCCAAGCACTTGACAATGCTTCTTCTAAGCTTAATTCTGCTTTCCATCCTAAAACATCATTTGCTTTATCTGTATTAGCATAAGCTTCGGTTATATCCCCTTCTCTTCTTCCTACAATTTGGTAGTTTAATTTTTGATTAGCTACTTTCTCAAAAGCATTTATAACTTCTAAAACGGAGCTTCCTTTACCCGTTCCAAGATTAAATGTTTCCACTTTTTCTAGGTTTTGCTTATTTAATAAACGTTTCAAGGCTACTACATGTGCTTTTGCTAAATCAACTACGTGAATATAATCCCTAACAGCAGTTCCGTCTGATGTAGGATAATCTTCTCCAAAAACAGAAAGTTTTTCGCGCAAACCCATAGCTGTTTGTGTAATAAAAGGCACTAAATTTTGAGGAACTCCTAAGGGTAATTCTCCTATTTCCGCTGTAGGGTGTGCCCCAATAGGATTAAAATAACGCAATAAAATGGAATTGATATTCGTGACCTTAGCAGTATCTGTTATAATTTCTTCTCCAATTTGTTTAGTGTTACCATAAGGAGACATTGCTGATTGAACAGGAGCATTTTCAGTAATTGGCATTTTTTCGGCTTGACCGTAAACCGTACATGAAGAGCTAAAAATAAAGTTTGGATTAGCTAGTTCTTTTAATTCTTGTAAAACATAAACTAATGCATTTATATTGTTTTCATAATACAAAAGCGGATTTTCAACACTTTCTCCAACTGCTTTTGATGCTGCAAAATGAATAACTCCTTCTACATCATTGTGTTTTTTAAAAAAACTTTGAACTGAATTTTTATCTCTTAGATCTATCTTTTCAAAAATCGGTTTCTTTCCTGTAATATTAAAAATTCCGTCTAAAACACTCTCAGATGAATTAGATAAATTATCAATTGCTACAACCTCAAAACCTTCATTTTGTAATTCAACTACTGTGTGTGATCCAATAAATCCTAATCCTCCAGTTACTACTATTTTCATTACTTTTTTGTTATTAAACAAATTCCAATATAGAATCTGTTATAAATTTAATTTGTTCATCTTCTAATTCAGTATGCATTGGCAATGCTATAACTTCCTTACACAATTGATTTGTAACAGGGAAATCTTCCTCTTTATATCTTGCATCTGCATAAGCTTTTTGACTGTGTAATGGAATTGGATAATAAATAGCACAAGGAATTTCTTTACTTTGTAAATGCGCTAATAACCCATCACGTTTTCCATTAGTCACTCTAAGTACATATTGATGAAAAACATGATCGTCTCCATTAAAGTCGAATGCAGGTACTACTATATTAGGATTAACAGCTAATAATTCATTGTATTTTTTAGCTGCTAATTTTCTTGCTGAATTGTAAGCATCTAAATGAGGTAATTTAGTTTTTAAAACACCTGCTTGAATGCTATCTAAACGAGAATTTACACCTACTACATCATGATGATATCTTTCATACATTCCGTGATTTACAATTCCTCTTAAAGTATGAGCTAAAGCATCGTCATTTGTAAAAATGGCACCACCATCTCCATAACATCCTAAGTTTTTAGATGGGAAAAATGAAGTTGCACCTACATGACCAATTGTCCCAACTTTTGACTTAGAACCTTTTGCTGAAGTATAATTTGCTCCAATAGCTTGTGCATTATCTTCAATAACATATAAATTATGGGCTGTTGCAATCTCCATAATCGCATCCATATTAGCTGCTCTACCAAACAAATGAACAGGAACAATTGCCTTTGTTTTTGGCGTAATTGCCTTTTTAATAGCATCCAAAGAGATATTCATATTCTCCATATCCACATCAACTAAAACAGGCGTTAATTGTAGCAAAGCAATAACTTCAACCGTTGCAGCAAAAGTAAAATCAGCTGTGATTACTTCATCACCAGGTTGTAAGCCTAATCCCATCATGGCAATTTGTAAAGCATCTGTACCATTAGCACAAGGAATTACGTGTTTAACTCCTAAATATTTTTCTAAATCTGCTTGAAATTGATGAACTAAAGGACCATTTATATATGTATTTGTATCTAAAACTTCTTGAATTGACGCATTGACTTCGTCTTTAATCTTTTCGTATTGACTTTTTAGGTCAACCATTTGTAGTTTTTTCATTCTAATATAATTAAGAGATACAAAAGTAAGAAATTCTGTCTTACAATTTAAAGTTAAACAAAAGAAACGTATTTTTAACGCATCAAAAAAAAATCCATGTTTATCGTTTATAATTTCATCATTTTTTTAGCTTCTCAGATAGTAAAATTCATTGCTGTTTTTAATCCAAAAATGAAGCTTTTTGTTGCAGGCAGGAAATCCGTTTTTCCAACCTTAGAAGAGAAAATTAAATCCTCAGATAAAACCATTTGGTTTCATGCTGCATCGCTTGGTGAATACGAACAAGGCTTACCTGTTATTGAAAAAATTAAGGAAATATATCCCAATCATAAAATTGTGATTAGTTTTTTTTCCCCATCTGGATATGAAGTAAGAAAAAACAATACAATTGCTGATGCTACGGTATATTTACCACTAGACACAAAATCAAATGCAAAACAATTTATAGCATTAGTTCATCCAGAAATGGTTTTCTTCATCAAATATGAATATTGGCCCAACTATTTAAAAGAATTAAAGAAGCAGCAAATCAAAACCTTTTTAATTTCTGGGATTTTTAGAGAAAAACAAGCCTTTTTTAAATGGTATGGTGGTTTTTATAGAAATGCACTTACCACTTTTGATTATTTCTTTGTTCAAAATGAAAGTTCAAAAAAATTATTACAAAGCATTGGATTTAACAATGTAAAAATTTCTGGAGATACGAGGTTTGATAGAGTTGTGTCTATTTTAGAAAGAGATAATTCACTCGATTTTATTGAAGAATTTAAGAACAATAAAACTATGCTTGTAATAGGAAGTTCTTGGCCAAAAGATGAAACCTTACTAGTAGACTTCATTAATAATTCCTCAAATGATTTAAAAATTATCATTGCCCCTCATAATATTAAAGCGGAACAAATTCAAGAATTAAAAAACTCAATTATCAAAAAAACTGTTTTATTTTCACAAGTAGAGACAGGTCGCGACCTGTCTCTACTTGAATATGATGTTTTTATAATTGATACCATTGGAATATTAACTAAAATCTATTCCTATGCAGACATTGCGTATGTGGGTGGTGGATTTGGCAATCCTGGAGTTCATAACATCTTAGAACCTGCCACCTTTGGAATTCCTATTATTGTGGGACCAAACTATTCTCATTTTGCAGAAGCAACAGCATTAATTAACATGGATGGCTGTATTTCAATTTCAAATTATAATGAATTAAAAAACGCTTTAGATTTATTACTCCAAAATGAAGATGAACGACATGAAAAAGGGCATATTTGTAGCACTTTTGTACAAATGAACAAAGGAGCAACATCCATTATTTTAAAACAAATTATTAACGAAACCCTAAATTAATTTTAGTAAAATAGCAAAATGTGTAACTTGCAGTCGATATCAAACCAAAACAAACATGAAACATATTAAATTACTAGTACTATTCTTTGTTATCCAACTTCAAGCCCAACAAGGAGGCATGTGGATTCCTTCCTTATTAAATGGGATGAACGAAAAAGAGATGAAATCACTTGGTATGAAGATTTCTGCCAAAGATATTTATGATGTAAATAACTCCAGTTTAAAAGATGCTGTTCCTCAATTTAATGGAGGATGTACTTCTGAAGTTATTTCTCAACAAGGATTAATTTTAACTAATCACCATTGTGGTTATGATGCTATTCAAAATCATTCAACTGTTGAACATGATTACCTACAAGATGGATTTTGGGCATACAAAATGGAGGAAGAATTACCTAATAAAGGTATGGTTGTAACCTTTGTAGTTCGCATTGAAGATGTAACTGAAAAAATTATTGAAGGAGTTACTTTACTTACTGACGAAAGTCAAAAACAAAAGAAAATTCAAGAAAACATATCAAAATATAGCGAATCTCTACCAAAAGAGTCTTGGCAAGAAAATAAGATTAGAACTTTTTTTGATGGAAATCAATATATCTTATTTGTAACTGAAACATTTAAAGATATAAGATTAGTAGGTGCTCCACCCAGTTCAATAGGAAAGTTTGGATCAGATACAGACAACTGGGTTTGGCCACGTCATACAGGAGATTTTTCTTTGTTCAGAATTTATGCTGATAAAAACAATCGTCCAGCAGAATATGCCACAGACAATGTTCCTTATAAACCTAAACACTTTTTACCTATTTCGACCAAAGGAATAAAAGAAGATGATTTTACAATGGTAATGGGCTATCCAGGAAGAACACAAGAATATTTACCTTCATTTGCAGTAGAACAAATTATGAATGATTTGAACCCTGCAAAAATTGAAATTCGTGAAGCAGCTCTAAAGGTACAAGATGGTTTTATGAGAAAAGACCAAGCAATTAAAATTCAATATGCTTCAAAATATGCCAGTGTAGCTAATTATTGGAAAAAATGGATTGGAGAAAGCAAAGGATTAAAGAAATCAAATGCAGTCAATATCAAGCAGAAATTCGAGACAGATTTTAGTAATAGAGTAAACAAAGCAGGAAAACAAGCTGAATATGGACATTTACTTTCAGAATTTAAAACCAATTATGAAGCCATTAAAGACTATGCTTTAGCTAGAGACTATTTTAGTGAAGTCGTATTAAGAAATACAGAATTGCTAAGTTTTGGCTTTAGACTATACCAATTAGAACAAGTTTACAATTCAAAAGGAGAACAATCGTTTACGGATAGAAAAAACAATTTACTAGCAAGTTTTGAAGACTCATACAAAGATTTTAACATAAAAGTAGATGAAAAAGTTTTCGAACAATTAATTCAATTATACGCAACAAAATCTCCAAAGCAGTTTTTACCTACTTCATTAGAAAATGTTAATGCAGCTGCCTTGGCTACAGAAATTTATACACAATCTAATTTAACGAGTTATTCAAAAATAAAAGAATTATTAAATGGTGATGCTAAATCTGTAGTAGAAAAATTAAATGCAGACAAAGGATTTCAATTAGTTAAATCTTTAGCAGACGCTTACTTTACAAAAATTGCTCCTAGCTATGATGAGATTAATTTAAAAAATACAGCTTTACAAAGAACCTATATGAAAGGCATTTTGGAATTATTTCCAAATGACAGAATTTTCCCAGATGCAAATAGCACTTTAAGAATCACTTATGGAAAAGTAAAAGGATATAGTCCACAAGACGCTATCTATTATGAGCCCGTTACTTATTTAGATGGAGTAATGGAAAAATATGTACCTGGAGATTATGAATTTGATGTTCCTCAAAAATTAATTGACCTTTACAATAAGAAAGATTATGGTAATTATGCCCAAAATGGAAAATTACCTGTTTGTTTTATTGCTACAAATCATACTACAGGAGGTAACTCTGGAAGTCCTGCAATTGATGCAAAAGGAAACCTAATTGGATTGAACTTTGACAGAGTTTGGGAAGGTACTATGAGTGATATATATTACGACCCAGCAATATGCAGAAATATCATGGTTGACATCCGTTATGTTTTATTTATTATTGACAAATATGCTGGTGCAAAAAACATTATTAATGAACTAAAAATCAGTACTAAATAATATTATTTTGACATTTTTATGGTATGAAAATTGTTGAATTCACACAAGGAGATTTAAGGCAAAAAATATTTTGAAAAAAAATTGAAAAAAAATTTTGTCATGTCAAAAATTTTATATCTTTGCTCCGAATTAATAATTAACCTTTTATAATAAAAAAGATGAAAAAAGTTGTATTAAGCTTAGCATTAGTTGCTATGATGTTCGTATCTTGTAAAGAAACTGAAGCTACTCCAGAAGAAACTCCAGCTACTGAAGAAGTTGCTCCTGTAACTGAAGAAGCTACTCCAGCTGTTGAAGCTGATTCTACAGTAACTGAAGAAGCTGCTGCTACTGAAGCTCCTGCTGCTACTGAAGAAGCTGCTAAATAATTAAAGCAAGCTCAAAAAAATAAGCTCCACAATGTGGAGCTTTTTTTTTGCTAATTTTTAAACTGTTTATTCTAAATCGTCAAAAATATTATCACTAGAAGAAAAATCTAAAACTTCTGATTTATATAAATAATTAGAAATTTCGTCAATTCCTTTTTGCATTAATAATTGTGTAGTGTATTTCCTGCTTACTGCAATTTCTTTCTCTTCTAATACAAGCTTAAAATAAAATTTACCTCTTGTAGATTTAAATCTCATAAAGAAAACGTCTTGTATTTTATCTCTTAAATATTCTATCTCTTCTTCGCATTCAAAACGCAATTCAAAATCTTTACTTGTAAAAATAGGTTTCCCTTTTCTGGATACAAATTCGTATTTATATGATTCATTAATTCGTTTAGTAATTACAAAAGTTCCCATAAACTGATTTTGGTATAAATAAAAAAAGCTCCAAACATAGTTTGAAGCTTTTTAGTACTCCCACCCGAACAAATCTCGAAACATTTTGTAGAGGATTTAGAGTGTTTATGTGAATTAATCACAAAAACTTCGGGAAGCAGTAAATTGTTAATAGCTAATAGTGAATCCGAGGACATTCGGAATTTTTAGTCCAAAGATATTCTTTTTTTGATTACTCCACAACTTCGGAATTAAAAACAGAAATCAAACAATATATCGACTATTATCAAAATTAATTATTAGTTTGTCCGACTTTTTATTGCAAATCTAGTAGTAACTCCAAATTTACCGTTAGTTGCAATTAAAACCAAGACCACGGAAAGATTTAGCAAAAATTTCTATCTTTGGAGTCTGTTATACTAATTCAACATATTATCTGAGTCTTTCTAAAAAGACATTCTCGAAAAAACGAGTCTTAAACGCATAGAAATCTTCTGATTTTTTAATGCACAGATAATCATATCCAGATATTTCAACAAATTTTAACCAAAACCAATTGATTACAACTCTATTGGTTTATCACTTTGCAATGTACTCAACATTTCAATATGTGATGATAATACAATGATTAGAAATGAATAGTAAACAATTAATAAGCAAGAATATAGAAGTATTTTACAATAAAGCGTCCGAAGAAACCAGACTTGATAAAGGAATGGGCATATTTGAATTTGAAAGAATTAAATCACTCATAGAAAAGCATATTCCATCCTCATCGTCAAAAATAATTGATATTGGAGGCGGTACAGGAAAATATTCAGAATGGCTTGCAAAAAAAGGACATCAAGTTCATTTAGTAGAACCAGTTCCTAAACATATTAAATTAGCCCAAAATAGAGCGAATAAGTTAAGAAACAGATTTTCCGTTCAATTGGGAGAATCTCGAAAATTAGAATTTAAGAACAACTTTGCCGACCTAATAATACTTCACGGACCACTGTATCATCTTCAAAAAAAAGAAGACAGAGATTTAACTATTAGTGAAGCTAAACGAGTTCTGAAAAATGACGGAATAATATTAGCTTTTGCCATTAATTATACTGCATCAACTTTGGTTGGTCTTTTAAATGGTCTAATTCATAAAAATTCATTTTTTAAAATGTGTAAAGAAGAATTGACATCAGGAATACACAATCCACCAGATGATTTCCCTTGGCTTTTAGCAGAAGCATATTATCATAAGCCTGAACAACTAAAAGACGAGTTTGTAAACCAGGAATTAACCTATATTAATACTTATGCAGTTGAGGGAATGGCTTGGTTAGACAAAGAATACTTTGCAAATATGATGAATAATGAAAAGAAAAAAACATTATTAGAACTTATCAAAATCACTGAGAACGACAGTTATCTTTTACCCTTTAGCCCACATATGATGATAGCTGTAAAAAAACAAACTACTTATGGAAAATAAAGACAGATATTTTAAAGGTTTGATTGAAAATAACGGAGCGTTGAATGAAATTGACCTTGGAACAAAGTTTGGAATTGATGAGAAAGAAACAAGAGAAATAATTGTACAACTTCTATCGGAACATAAAATCGAATATGTAGTAAATAGGTCTTGCAATTATAGACAGAACAAACCCTCGAAACGGAAAAATAAAAGCAGGTAACAAAATAAAAGCAATAACGGTTTGGGTGTTAACTCAAAGTGTTATTGCTTGAATAGGGTGGACAAGGTGACATCTTGAGCGGATTAACGTAAGATACTATTAACCCTTTTTATTGTTTCGGATGGAATACGTTTTTAAGTGGTTAGACTTGCAACAAAAAGTCAGACAAATTTTCTAAGATCTTTTTTTAAACAGTCTTAAAATTTATGCCCGAGTAAATGTAGTAACTCCAAACTACAATAAGCCTAAAGAAGAGAAAAACACCGAAACCTTAAGAAGAAATCGAACTTAAATAATCAAACAAATAGTTTGTGTCACAGGTTTTTATTGCCATAAAAAAAGGAGATAACTGCTAAGCAGTATCTCCTTTAGTACTCCCACCCGAACAAATCTCGAAACATTTTGTAGAGGATTTAGAGTGTTTATGTGAATTAATCACAAGAACTTCGGGGAGCAGTAAATTGTCAATAGCTAATAATTAATCCGAGGACATCGGAATTTTTATTTCAAAGATATTCTTTTTTTGATTACTCCACAACTTTTTGACTTGATCCTCAATACATATTAAAACCACTCCATAAGAGTGGTTTTAATATGATTTTAATAAGGCTTTTATTTTAAAGTTTCAGGGAAAAAGTTGTATTGGTTGAATACAAAGCTTTTATAAGGAATACCAAAGGTGGCTAGGTAACGATTTAGTAACGGTTCTTACTACACTACATTTCAATATGTTTCCATATGACTCAAAACAAATATACGAATTTTTAGTATTAGTGCGTATTTGTATAGAAAAATAAGAAACCAAAATCGATATAATAATTACAACGATACCCTGAAAATTAAAAAAACAAAACCACTCTTTTAAAAAGAGTGGTTTTGTTTTTACGTTTATTTTAATACAATGTTTTTCAATCATATAATAACTAAGATTTAACTATCGACTCTAATATGTACCATTACCTTCTAAATATACCTTAATCTTATTTTTTTATAACTATAGATAATTCTTGTTTAAATATTCTATTAATTCTTCTTTAAAATTATCTTTATTAAAGTCTTTGACACTTTTTGGTAGAAAATCTAAATTAGATAATGAATCTATTATTTTATCAATTAGAATTTTTTCACCCTTAATTACATCAGATTTAATAAATTCTTCATATAATTCATTATCAATCTTGCAGTCAAAACTAAATGATTTTTCAATTTCAATGACTACTCCCGTTAGTTTATTTACTTTTTTTTTATAATCAGTATATTTTGGTTTTCTAATTTTGTACCAATTTTCATAACCTTTTTTTGTCTTGATACATATTAAGGCTATTAAAATTTCTTTTAAATCTGAACCGTAATATTTATTTATAAGGAATGATTGAATACTATCGGATAAGTTAATTATATCCTTAACTTTACTTTGAGCATCATTATCTATTTCTAATGTTATTTTAAAATTCATTATAATTATCTAAATATTTTGTTTCCTGGAGGTAATTGACCATTTGTAATAAAGTAATTATATATTTTTACTTTTTCCATTGCTTTTACTTGTGTTTGAGTTCCTGTAAACTCATTATATTGTGTTACTCCACCTGCACCAACTGTACTTAAATCATCTGCACTATATCTACCTGACGGATTTGTAGTTTCCCCATACTTCCATACATCACCAGCATTCAAGTGCATAGTGCCAGTTGGAACGCTACTACCAGAAGACATTATAGGATATTCTCCACTTGAATTAGCTCTTAATGAATATTGAACACCGGGTGGACCATCAATAGCCCTATCTAATATTCCGTCTATTTCAGCATCCCTCTTCATTATTACTGCACCTGCAATAGTACCTACTACAGCATAGGCTATCCATTTTTGTACTGCTGCATCTGTAGGCTCAGGTGTGACACCGTCAGCAGTTATTGCGCTTAAAACTAATGCAGAACCAGCATATGCTTTATTAACTTCTGAAATTTGCCCTTCAGTACTAGCCATGTCATAAGACCAGCCTAGTACACCATTATCTTTAAAAAATCCTAAATCACCAAGAACTATATTATCTCCTTCTCTACTAGTGTATGAATAACCTACTTCATGATACTTTGCTTCCTCTCCATAAAGTTCAGTAGCAGATGCCTGATCTGTAACTCTACTATCATATTTCATCTCATCATTAACATAAACCCAGTCATTCGCCTGCATTCCATCAGGGTCAACAAAATACATTGGGTTGTTATAGGCATAGTTGTATGGTGTCCATCTTCTAGAAGTTTCAGATAATGGGTCAATATTCATCCAACGTCCTAAAGCTGGGTCATAGTTACGAGCTCCATAATCATACATATTAAGTCCCAACTCATCTTGTAGCTCTTTATTTCCAAACTTATATGCAAAGCTTCCATCCCCCACAAACTTAGGTACTTCTTCAAGTACATAGTTTGTAATCTCACCTTCATCGGTGTAAGTACTATATCCTAAATGTTGGGTGTTGTAACTGTCATGTTTAAGTCCAAAAGGGTAGTAATGATTTTCTTCCATGATTCTTATCATACTTGTATCGTTATCATAGGTATAACTCAAACGAATATTACCTAGATGGTCGGTGTAATGATATACATAAAAGAATTTACCCTCCTTATGTAGCACATAGCCTTCTGCATGAGGAAAATATTGTAACTCTGCTGTGCTTTGATCGCCTTGTGCTTGCGTGTAAGAACTTCTGTATTGGTAACCTGTTAAGTAATCAGTGTCCGCATATTCTGCTCCTGTTTTTACCTTTTTACTTACTTTTGTTCCAATTGCATTGTAAAGATAATCAATATTATTTCCATTTGCAAACTGAAAATGTGTTGGTAAATTTAAGTGGTTATAGGTTATTGAAGTAATTTTTTTGTTGGCATCCGATATCAAGTTGCCATTAGAATCATAAACATAATCTGTTCCACTTGGGTTTCCATCATTAAACCCTTGTGGTGAACCAGAATCATCTTTAACGGTTTTTAATTTGTTGTATTCATAAGTGTAGGATAATATATCAATGGGTGTGATATCGGAATATATTTTTCCATTTCGCTCTAAATGGGTGATATTTCCGTTCTTGTCGTATTGCAGACTCTCATTAAAAGCATTCTCTTCCCCTCCAATTTTAGGTTGTATAAAAATAGCTTCCTCTAAACGGTTTAAATGGTCATAACTATATCCATAGTGCCTTACCGTATTATCGGTAGAGGTTACCCATTGGGTTTCTGATATATTGCCGTTGTATAGTCTTTCCACATTTCCTACAGGATACATTACATCATCATAACTTACTTTAAAAGCAAACAAATCTCCTGAACCGAGTTGTACATAGCCATCCTCTGAGGGTGCTATTTCTTTATCATTTATGGAAGTAAGCCATCCTCGGATATTGTATTTGTAATTGACTTCTTGTAAATAGCTTCCTGTATTTTTGGTGATTAATTGTCCTAACGGGTCATAGAAGTTCTCGGTTAGAGTTTCTTCGGGCTCTCCATTTACTTGGTGCTTGTGTATATACAAGCGGTCTTGATCCGTATATTCAAAAGTTTCGGTTGTGGTTAGGGTTTGGTCAGAATCCTTTCGTTTGTGTGTGGTTATGATTTGTAGTGTTTTACCTGCCCAGTCTAAACTTGTGTCTACTTGGGTAAATCCGCCTAAATGGTTTTTGGTATAACTTCTCACGGGTCTATACCTGTCATCGTATAAGGTATAGGATTGTTCGGCATTGGTTTTATCTTCGCCTTCTAGTACTCTTACCCAGCTTCCTGTAGGTAGTCCTTTTAATGATGTGGCTAGGGTAACGCCTGTGACTGTGTAGTTGATTAGGTTGGCATGTGGAAAATTATAGTCGTCGTAATAGTTGACGCTTAACAGTTTGTAAGGTTCATTGTTAAAACGAGGATAGACTTTATCAGTATATGAAATAGTGATGTTGTCCACCACATTGGTTCCGTTGTTTAGTGCTTTTGCTTCATAGTAAGAATCTCCTGCACTATTCATTTTGTTTTGAAAAGTAAGTCTGCCTGCTGCTGTGGGTTGCAAGCCATCAAACCATCCTGTTGAAATGGGTCTGTTTAAACCGTCGTATTTGGTAATTATCCATCCTGTATTGGTACCTCCAAAAGGAGAAAAAGCAGGTCCTGTGGCAACAGGTAGGTTTACTTTGTTATATACAATATATTCCCATTGTTTGCCCGGAATAGCCTTTGCTACTAAACGGTTTCTGCTGTCGTATTTGTATTGATAACAAAGGTTATCTAAAATGGTTTGTGTTATTGCTGCTTGTTCAGCGGCTAAAGGAGGAATAACATAGGTAAGGTTATCGTATTGGTCATAGACATAGTAAGTGTCGTATGCCACGCTATTGTTATAGGTTCTTTTAAGAATGACTTGTCCTCTTTTGTTTTTAAATTCTTCGGAGGTGTTGTTTACTCCTGTTTTCCAGTTTTCGTCTTTGGTAACGGTTTTATAGAGTTGGTTTTTGGCGTAAAAACTGTTTTGTACAAGGCTTATATTGTAAATCTCATTGGTGGCATCCCATGTAGCATTTGCAGTGAATAATTTAACATCGTTATCTGCATTGGTTTGATACTCCATTTTTATTTCATTATTAGAGCCTAAAGCCCATGATTCTCCCGGAGCAGCTTGTTTGAGAACTCTACTCAGTGGGGAGTTTTCGAGTTGTTTTTCGCTATAAGGTACTGTTGTGTTGACATTGTAGGTACTGGCATAGTAATTCATTACATCCGTTTGTCCGTTAGGATTATAACTAAGACTTGCGGATGAAGTAGTATAGGGCAAATAATCTTTGATTTGCCTACCAAATTGATCGTATTCTATATGGGTTACTATGTCTTTACCATTTGCAGCTTGTTTATGGGCTATTTGTTGGATAGGTCTTCCTAGTCCATCGTAGTAAGTAACTTGGATAGCAGCATCAGCAGGGTTAGTGATATCTACATTACCCTGTGTGGTTGGTTTTTTATAGGTTATTACTTTTGTAAAGTTTTGGTCTGCATCTTGTGCCTGAAGACTTAAGGTAAACAAAAGGACCGCTAAAAACAGGTGTAATTTATTCATCTTAGTATCTTTTGTAGTTAGTTTCAAACTCTTTAACAATATTTTCGTCATTGTCTTTTATGTTTTTTAGTCGATGAAGCGCATCATATTCATAATAAGTGGTTTGGCAATTGGTATCTATTATTTGTATTAATAAATCCGTTGCTGATTCATAAACATAACTAGTAACTATTGAATTAGGGTAATTGGTGTTGTTTACACAAATACCTGTGGTTGGCGTTGTTTCTGTTATTTCAGTAAACTCAGAACCTGGAGGCAGTGAAGTGTTCACTTGATAGTTCTCTATTTTTCCTATTACTTTATTTTTGTAATCATAAAAATACTTCGTTATTGAGCCATCTGCTACTTTTACTTCGTCTGGATTTCCATTAGCATTGTACTTATTGAATATCACTCTATCTTCAAAACTAAGATTGTTTTTACTAGATTGAATAACCTCTGGAAAAACATGGTTTGTATTTCCATTGAAGGTTTTATATAGTGTTCTAATAGTCTGTTGCTTGTTTCCGTTTAAATATTTTTTTTCTACTTGAATAGGACTAGTTATTTTAAATTGAGTAACCAGTGCATTAACAGCATCTATTTGTACTTGGGTTAAGCCTGTTAGCTGACTAACTTGATCTGGATAATAGTAATTAGTTTCTTCCTGAAGATTGTCGCCTGAGTTGGTAGTTACTTTTATAGGGGAACCTCTCAATGTACCATATAGGTAATCTTTAGTTGTTGTAATTTTATTATATGTAGACTCATCTGTAACTCCTAAAGGTACTGGATCAATATACTCTTTAGTTTCCTCAGAAATAATTTCATTTTTAGCTGATATGATTATATATGTACCTATAGTATAATTAGATGCTACATTAGCTTCCTCAGAACTAGCATCACCTCCAAAAACCAAGTCCATATATTCTTTTTTACCAATAATATTGTTTAGACGATGAACTGGATTAGATTCGTATACATAAGAGTTTTCTCTTATTTTTTTTAAGGTATTGTTAAAATATTTCTCTTTTAGTAAATTTCCATTTCTTGGAAAAGGAATATTTATAGTATTTAGTAAGTCTCCAGGATTTGTTAACTCTTGATGTGAATTGGTATATGCATCTGGATTAATTTTTGTTTCAATTTGCATAGCTCCAATGTCGTCAGCTACTTCAAATGTTTTTTCAACGCCTCCTTTTTCAAAATTGTCACCACCATAACTTATAGTAACATGTTCAAATTTCCCATAGTCTGATTTATTACTTAAGTCAATTTTATCAGATAATAAGCTTAAGTATTTTTGTACATTAATGTTAACTCCACCGGTGGGGGCATCTAAATTTTGACAAACGTAATTATTAATTCGGTTTTGATATTTTTTACTAACATTGGACCCATATAAAGGTAATTCTTCTAAAGAAGGATTTAAGTTGTCAATTGTGGCATAATAATATCTTTTGATATCCTCAGGAAAATTGTCTGCCGTATAATTGGTTTGTCTTTTTAATCTAACTCCTAAATTATCAACAATGGAATAACCATCATAATATTCAATATTAACATTGGCTTCCATTGGTGTTGGTGACTGATTACCAGAATTAGGGTTAAGTTTTATTTTTACTTCATAATCATGACCCGTAACTATAGTTCTTTGTATTGTAATCATTTTCTCTTTATAACCACTAAAATTCATACTTCCTATTGGTGAAGGCATTGCAACTAATGTACTATCAGCAGGAGTATTAGCCGTTATATCTCTAAAGTATACGTAGGCAAATTCATTTTGTGGAATAATTGAAGTCTCTGCTGCAGGACCTGCTTTTAAAGTTACTACAATATCCATTTGTTGGTCTTCATACACATTGTTTATACCTAATGGATTTCCCTCAAAATCAATTTCATTGGTTCCCGCTTCTAACATGTTTGGGGTATTATATTGTGTTTGATTTCTATAGGCCCATAAATGAATATTTTTATTGTTTTTTACTTTTGCTTTTGTTCCTTCGTATTCAAAAGACGTAAATCCACCTGTTGGATAAATTATTTTAGTAAGTGTTCCCGCTGAAGCATTTCCAAAAACGGGTGTTCTATCAGCAAAATTAGATTGATTAGAAGGATTAAAAAAAATATCATCTGGAATTGAGCTAGAATTAGGTTTACCATTATAAAAACCTAAGTAATCTTGTGAATAAGAAAATCTATTAGGTAGTTGGTCATAATTATTATATTCAAAGCTGTACACCTCATTTCTTCTACCAAATTGGGTGTTGTCTGCTATGGGGTTGTCTTTATCAAAAATTATCTTTTTTAGAAAGAATCTCTTTGTAAGATCTGAATACCCTAATGGAGATCCTGATGGAGTAAATGGAGTGTATTCAAAATCAATAGTTTTAAATAATGTGTCTTTTTTAATTTCAATGTCGTTCAACACTCTTTTAAAATGCATATTATCAACGGCTTCAGAATTAAAACTTACAACTTCACTATTATTTAATGAATTTATTTTGATTAAATATTTTGGATTAACAATTTTAGTAGCAATTGAAGTTAGTTGGGCGTTAGTAGTCCCACTACCTGCAGGATCACAACCTTGATCAACAGTACTTTGATAAATTAATTTTTCAATTTTTTGTAGTTTTTGTGTTGAGATTTCTTTTGTTGGTAATCCTTCGGTATATTCAAAATTAATTTCTCCCTTAATAGGATGTGTGATTTTTGTTAAATAAAAAGCAGTTACACCTCCAGAACTTAACGAAGTAGAACCATCTTGTACATATATTCTTGTTGTTTCTTCTATGGCATCTGCTCCTCCAAAATAGTATTTAATTCCCTCTGTGGTTGTAATTACAATTTCTTTGTTTTGGAATAGTCTTGTTTTATTATCTTGCCCTACTGTGCCCGTTAATTCAATCTTAATTTCTTTATCATATTTAACTTGTCTAGGTTCAAAATTTTCATCAAAATAAAAACTTCCTGAACCTCCTGGAAATGAAAACTGAAATAGATCCGCTTCTGAATCAATTTGATCATTATCTATTAAATTTCTTATATATTTAGCGTCAATTGTCCCATCAAGAGTGTGAACTGAATAATAATCTATTTGCGTATCGGATAGGGTTACTCGTTCTGAAGAGCTTTCATCTGCTATATCATTGACGTTTCTGGTGATAACTCCTGCTGCACTTAATGTCCAGTTGATACCCGTCCAAGTTGGTATATCATCTACTTTTACACCTGCTCCAACATAACTAATGCTAATGGGTAATTCAAGTTGTCCTGCTCTATAGGTATACAATGGAATAGTAGAATTTACCATTCCTGTGAATTCATTAACAGGAACATCTCCATATTTTGTTATTGAAAAAGCATCTGGTGATGGCGGGGTATAGTTAGGTAATGTAAGTGGTCCCGTAAATTGTGAATACCCTAAATTATAGACTAATCCAATAATTACTACTAAAATTATCTTCTTCATGTTTTTTAATTTTTCATTATTTTAATGCCATCTTTTTGAATATTGGTATCTATATCGATGATATAAATGCCTTGTGGTAATCCGCTTAAATCAATAGGAATGGTTCTGCTTCCCTCTATTTTTTCGGATTTGATTAGTCTGCCATTTAAATCATAAATGGTTGCTGTTCCAAAGCTGTAATCATAATTGATAATGACATTGGTAAACGTTTGTGCTGGATTTGGAAATGCCTCTACATTGATTTTCTCTTCTGGTTTTTTGTCTTTGTCTTTTAATTTAATGGTTAAAAAATCAGAAGATCCTTTCTTCTTTCTGGTACCTGATAATAAATAACCACCATCTCTAGTTTCAATTACTTTTCTCAAAATATCATTAGCTTGACTTTTGATTTCGTTATCCCACAATTGCTCTCCTTTGTTGTTTATTTTAAAGAGCAGGTAGTTTGTGTTTTTTTGTCCTGTTTTTGATTTCTTTTCAACATATCCTCCTATAACATACGTATCATCGTTACTAGGAATAAGGGTTGTTAAAACATCTTTATCTGAAAAATCATAAGTTTCTTTCCAAAGGGTTTCTCCTTTCTCGTCTAACTTCAAGACTAGCATGTCTTTGTTTTTTCCACTGTCTTTGTCATTTGTAGAACCCGCTATAATGTAGTTGTGCTCGCTATCTTGTAATACTGAAGCCAATTGGTCGTCATAACGGCTTCCAATTGTTTTTTGCCACTCTTCGTTTCCTTCGCTATCCGTTTTGATAAGCCAAAAATCATTAGCTCCTTTAGTATCTTCTAATTTGTTTCCTGAAAAGGTTGAGTTGGAATATCCTCCTATTAAAAAACCACCATCATGGGTTTGTATAACGCTCTTGAGTTCGTCGTTATAAATACCTCCATAGCTTTTTTGCCATTCGACTTTGCCTTTGTTGTCTAATTTTACAATCCAATAATCTAAAGCGCCGTACCCTATGGTTTCTTTATTTCCGTTTTTACCCGAAGCTGAACTTCCTGCTAAAAGATAGCCGTTGTCTTTAGTAAGTATGACTTGAACTAGATTGTCTTGTGCAAAACCGCCTAAGGTTTTTTGCCACTCTTCATCGCCTTTAGCATTGAGTTTTAAAATCCAAAAATCTTCGTTTCCAAAGCATTTTTCTTTTTTTAAATTGGGTTTGTCTTCTATGATTTTATCATCACTGTTTGATGAACCTCCTAATAAAAAACCACCGTCTAAGGTTAGTTTTAAACTGATTAATTGGTCAGAACCGTTGCCTCCAAAACTTTTTTGCCAATCTAAACTACCGTCTTCTTTCATTTTCCAAATCCAGTAGTCTAAGTCGCCTAAGTTGTTCACTTCTTTATCTCCTGATTTATCAGATAAAGAGCTTCCTGCCAAAATATAGCCATAATCAGCTGTAGGTTGTGCATCGTATAAAAATTCAGCGTGTTTGCCACCAAGCGTTTTTTCCCAAAGAACGTCTTGAGAAAACATTGAAAAGGACAATATAAAGAAAGCAAGACTAGTTGCTTTTGGTGTAATTTTAAAAATCATTTTTTATGTTTTATTTTATGTGAATTGAAGAAAAATCTTTCAAACCTAAGTACTTTTTTCGGTATACGATTACGGTTTTACCGTAATTTTTTCATTTTTTTTACTTTACTAAATTAGTTTAGCAACATCCATTATATCAGATAGTTGCTTTAATTTATCTCCTATTTTATGGTTAAATCCCCTGTAAACAGTACGATTTTACCCTTAGATATGTACCGCTTTTTTACATTCAAAAAAGGCGTGCCATTTTCTTTTTTTTAGTAACATCTTTATAAACTATTTATGTAGTACCAATTCGTCCATTAACATTCAATATTTTATTGTGAATGGTAAAATTAGGATAGATAAAAACTATGATCTTAAAAAGAGATGTATCTGGCTTTCAGATATACCCTTTGGCTTATTTTTTTATTATACGAAAAGAACAATTTTATAAAAATGTAAAGCCTGCTAAAGAAGCAGGCTTTTGTGTGTGGAGACTATTTAAGTTCTTTAGTTACTACTGTTAAAGTGAAAACTCAACTGTTTTTCATTTCCAAAGTTATCGGATATCCATATCTCAAAAGATTGTGATATACTAGAGAGTGAGGTGTAATACAAACGGAATTGCTCATCCGGTAAGTGATACAAATCGTTAGGGAGATACGCAGGGTCATTATTGTACCGCAATTCCCCTAGACCCTCAAACTGGAAATAGCGAATATAAAACTTGGTATCGCTGTAATTACCCCTTGGTTGTATGATAATCCTGATTTCTACGGTTTGCCCATTTACTACATTTTCTGGAACGGGCATCACCTTCATCTCAAATGAAAAATTATCTTGAATCTCTAGCGTGTCTTTACTACATGAGGTGAATAAAAAAAAACTGAGTAATAAGGTCATAAACAACCCTGTATATTTCAAGGATAGTTTGCTGTTGTTGAAAATTTGTTTCATGTCTATTGGTTTTAAAAATTAAATCGTAATCCCACTCCTGCTGATGGACGTAGCTGCACTAAAGAAGTTCCCCACAATAGCTTTGTGCGTCCTTGTATGAGTAATACCCAATGGTCTGATAAATAGGTTTCCAAAGACAATCTTCCCCCTAAACCATAGATAAAATTTTCTTCACTGATGATTTTTGCTCCATCATAGAGCATATCCTTTCCCTCATTTATAGTTTCATAGCCCATAACTCCAGTAAGGGCTGCGTTAAGGGCAATACTTCTTCGTGCAACGCTCAATAGTTGCAAGCTGTAACCGGCTTCAGCAGTATAGGTTTGAAGCGGTATACGCAATTCTTTATAAGGGGCATCCCTATGGGTATACTCCAAAGCCCATAGCTGATAATTCCCGTTTCTAGCGTTTATGGTTACTCCTATTTGAAGGTAATAGTGCGTATCCCAATTCTTGTTGGATAAGGTTCCTGTACTTATTTCAAGCCCCTTTTGTTTGGGGATCATTCGCTGTGCCTTAGCTGCGGTAATGCTCATCACTATGAGCATTACGGTATAGATATATTTTTTCATTTGAGTATTAATTAATTTTTAAATGCATGTCTTTAATGCGTTTTGCCTTTACCAAATCTGAGTTTTCCACTTGCAACACCTGATGTCTTCCACCATTTCTCTCAAAAATTTCAATAAGCAATACTTTGTCATCCGTTAGGGTGAACTGATCCAAAAGGAATACATTTTGTTCAACGGAATTACCCTCTATTGGCATTAGGGGTTTGTACATGCGTAAAGGCATCAAAGGACGCTCCTGAACCACGGTTCGTTTGGCTATTTTCTTATCCACCACCTTGAAATTCACAAAATCTATCTGAAACGGTACGTTACTATCATTATAGAGTTGGGTATGGAAATAGAATTTATCGTGGTGGATATAAATACCTTTGAGTAAGAATTCAATACCGTAACTTTTAGAACCGATATGTTTTATAATTCTTCTGTCTCTTTTATAGATTGTTTCCAAAAGCAATTCCGCTAGCGAAGAGGAATAGCCAGAGAGTTCTTCAAAAAAGACTTCTCCCGAAGTTTCCCTTTGAACCAATTTGCGCATTTTAAGCAAATCATAGTTCATCGTCTTGGGATACGGGTTGTATTTTACATTGAAATTGTAAAAACGACCATCTTCTGTTATGACAGAAAAATTAGTTTCTTCTTCAAAATTGCGAACGGCAGCCTTTACACGTAACACATTCTGTGCGTCTTCAGCCTTCCCAGCAATGAGGTAATCACTTCCTAGGTCCACATAACGGATACTGGCTGGAAATATCAAATGGGAGGTTTTATTATAGGTGACTTCCATTAGATAAGGCTCGACTTTTCCAAGGTTTAGTTTGGGAGTACCTACTATGGATTTTTGAGCAAGTAGGCAGGTATGGCAGCCTACCAAGAGGCTCAATACCATTATTGTTTTTAATACTGTTTTCATATTTTATTTTTATATAATTGTATTGAATTGCACATTTATTTTTTAGAAACTAGCAGCAACTGATGCCCTGCCTTTAGGGTAATTTTTGGTGTTCTTATTTTTTTGGAGAAATAGCCAGAAATACCCTGTACAACGCCTCGGCTTAGATCAGCGGCAACCTGCTGTCCTGCCGATTGGGTAAGCATCAGACTCGTGCCAGATTGCTGGCTCATATTGCCCGCCATTTCAGTAAAAGCATTCATCTCAGCAGAATACGGCACATACAAACCTTGTTGACCATCAAGGTCATAAATCGCAATATCAACAGGGATGATATCTCCATCGAGTTCTATAGAGGTCACTTTTAACTGTAACCGTCCTGCCTGAAATTTGGCATTAGCCGTTACAATGGTTCCTTGTGCAATGGTATGATTGGGTGTCTGAGCAGCCTCCAATAAACGCAAGCGTACTCCGCTTTCACCAATAATGGTTTGCGCCTCATGTACGCAAGCCTTGATGCTATTTTTAGGTTGTACTATCTGCTGTAGAGCTCCTGCCGTATAAAAATCTCTGTTTCTTTTCTCGCCCCAATTGGCTATAAAAGCACTATCGGTAGGTTCACGATACAAGGTTGATACCGTGCTTTTTCGTGTAGGTGTAAAAGCTACAAAATGTTCTTTTTGGGTGGAAGAAGCTGGAGTAACTTTAACTTCTCCCGTATTCGTTCCCGAAGGAAGGTATTTTGCAGCCATCTGATAGGATTTCTCCATGAGTGCCAATTGGTTCTCAACGGTAACGGTCTCGGGTACGTCCTTTTCTGCCAATTTTTCCTTTAGCTCTTCCAATTGCTTTTGGAGTTCCAGCGTTTGGGAATCATCTTTTTGATAGAAAGAACCCAATGTACTTTGCGCATTATGGTAACTGCTCAATGCCGGATTAGGGTGTCTTTCATATCCACCGCCATCGCTATGTTCTTCTTCATCAAGAACCTCAACGGGTTCTTCATTATCATCCGTATTCCAATAATCAGAAAGGGATAATAAGGCGTTTCGTTTTTCCTGTTCTTTAGCCTCAAGCATTTCTTGTTCGTATGCCTTGCCTTTATCGGCAGGCATTCCAGCTCCTGTTGCCTGTGGCACCACATCGTTCAATCCAACCTTCTCGATTTGTGTTTTATCGTCGGATGGTTTAAATATTAGGTACATACAGCCCAAGAATACGACAACCATCAAAGCGAAGATGATTGGTTTTTTTAGGTGTTCAACTTTATGCTGTGTACGCTCCGGCAGTACATCTGCGGTTTGTTTCGGGCTACCTTCTGTTACCCGAATAACTGTTTTTTTGTTCTCATTTTCTTTCATCTGTACTATTTTTATTGGGTTTAAAATTTTTTAATGCTGGGTTTTCAATTGGCTCGATGACCATACCTTTTTGAGAGGTTCCTGCATCGTCCCATATTTTAGCAATGACCACAGCGGTAAGCAGTAGATAAACTGCAAAAAAGTACAGCGCATACCTATGTTGTTTCCTGATTGGTAATGCCTGCCAGCGCTTGTCCTGTTTATCCACCCATTTGTCCATATTGATTTTTAACTTTTTCATACCTTCAACTATTATTGTGTTTTTAAAACCTGAACCCTTTACCGTGAGGAACTCCCTTTTGCTTTGGCGTGTCACTGACCATTGCGATTGCTTCATTTGCTTTTGGTAAAGTGGTTAATGAAAGGTTTGTTAGTTCTGAATGTTTTAGTAATTGCCCAAAACGGTCTTTTTTGGTAATCTCCATTTTTTGGAGGTCAAATGTTCCGCTTTGCTGTTTTACCCACATGTGGCATTGAATACTCGGTTTATCATCTCCTGCCCATTGCAGGTAGCCTGTCAGTAGCAACATAGGCTTAGATATGTTTTCCATACCACTTTGGCAATTTTCCAAGTAGGTGCTAATGCTTTCCTTTAGTTTGCCCGGATAGGCTCCTTGCGTATGGAAGTACCCGTTGTAACCCTTGTCTGTAAGGATTTTTGTGAAGGTGTCCAGATTATGTAATTTTTCCATAAGACTGTTTTTTAACGCTGGATGACCTCGATGTCCCTGTTTTCCACCACTGCAAACTTTTCGATATTGAAACCTTGCGGGTTATTGTCCGAGCGCACGGAGTTGACCAAGTAGCAGGAAGTAACCAGATTGCGTTTGGTCACATTGCTAGAGCGGATGATGAATTGTCTACCGTAGGTGCGTACTGCATAAGGATAACTATCAAAGTTGCAGACTACACTATCAACTTCAATGCGCTGTTGTACGTTACCCGATATAATACGGCTGAAATACCCTTTTTCTGAAAGGTCTTTGTAGTAATCAAAGGCACTTTTATCGGCCAAGTTAAAAGCCCTTCTCATATTGCTTTCAATAGCATTCTTATCAGGAGCTAGAGTAAAGAACAATTCATGAAAACGTCTGACATGTTCTCTTGCTTCAACTGGACGATTGATGGCTGCATCCTGCGAGAGAGCAAGCATCAAGGATTTGCCATTATCCAGTACATAAATCTTTTGGCGTTGTTCCTGGGCAAAGCGGTAAGATTTCCAAAGAGAAAATCCCGTTATTCCAAGGCAGAGTATAGCGAATACAAGGGCATACAACCGTATTTGCCGAAAACTGTTTTCAATATTTCTTAAGGTTTTAAATTCCATTTTTAAATTTTTTAGTGATTCATTACTTTAATAGCTGTCCTCCGATATTACCTGCTGCTGAACCAGCACCAGCACCAGCAACATTTCCTGCTTTCATCGCTGTTTGATTTACATTACGGGTAAAGTTCCCTGCACCTCCTGCCTGAATGATCCAGCCTGTTACGGTGGGGATGGTAAAATAACCCACTATGCCTATGATCATAAAAATGGTGTAAACCGTATTGGAAGTATCGGGAATAAAAGTGGGGTCTGACAGCATTGCGATATCCTTTTCAACAATCAGGGATTGGATCTTGGCGAGCATAGAACTGAACAAATCAGCCACTGGAAGCCATAGATACACACTGATATAGCGGGTGAGCCATTGGGTAAGGGTGGATTGAAAACCATCCCAGACTGATATAGCAAAAGCTATGGGCCCCAAAATGGACAACACAATCAAAAAAAACGTCCGTATGGTATCAATGACTAGTGCGGCTGACTGAAAGAGAATTTCCAACAGTTCTCTGAACCAATTCTTAACCGATTGCTCCATACTGTACATTCCTCTTTCCATATACATTCCCGATATAGTAACCAGATCGGAGGGTGACCAACCGAGCTCTTCCAATTTTTTATCAAATTCTTCGTCCGATACTAAATAGGCGGTTTCAGGATTGCGGAGCATCGCTTCTCGCTCCAGCAGGTCTTTTTTTGCCTGAAGGTCATTCAGGTCGAGCACCTGATCTTCGAGAATACCATGAGTTCCTTGTACCACGGGACTTAAAATGGTATTAATGGTTCCTAGTACAAGAGTTGGGAAAAACATAATGCAAAGCCCTAAAGCAAAAGGACGAAGCAGTGGATACATATCAATTGGCTCTGCCCGACTGAGTGCCTGCCATACCTTAATGGCTACAAAAAACAAGGCACCCAAGCCGGCCACCCCTTTGGCTATCCCCGCCATATCAGCGGATAGTGGTAACATCTCATCATACAATGAGCGCAACAGCTGGTGAAGATTACTGAATTCCATAGCTTACCAGTATTTTTGATTGGCCGTTCCGTAGAGTTCCAATACCCTAGTAGTATCGTTTTGTTTTTTTGCTCTTAGAAAACTTACCGAGATATTTTTATTGGTGTAATAGCGTACTAGGTTGTGGTATTCTTTGACTTCCTTATATACCCTGTCAATAATGTCCATACGCTCCTTATCGTTTAAGGAAAGCGAGGAAGCATTGATAATCTGTTTGAGTTCTTTTAAGAGTTCAGTACTCTCCTTAAGCAGTGCCGAGTACCCATTGGCAATAGCGGACAGTTCCGAAGGGGAAAAATTTGGATCGTTAATCATTTTCCCAAAGTTGTTTACATATATTTCGGATACGTCACCCACCAAGAGGACAGTCTGCTGTACCTTACGGGCATCTTTCACAAGGTTGTTTACCGCTTGCAGCTTGTCGTAATATTCCTTGCCCTGTTTATATACCTTTTCCACTTCCTTGAAATTTTTAATGACATTGGATACGGTGGAGGATGTCTGTACAATTTCATTGGCACTGTTGACAATACTCTGTGCCAGATTAGTAGGATCGGTCACTACCCATTGGGCTGTCGCTGGTGAGCTAGCTAATAATAGCATGGTACTCACCATTGTAATTAACTGTTTCATTGCTTTTCGATTTTTTAAAGAATTAATACTTATTTTGTTTCCCTTTTGTGGGAAGCGATACGTTTGATAGCGAGTTCTACATTACCATCTAGTTCTGAGGCAAGCTGCATGACTTCCAGTTTTTCGGTTTCTTCTGTGGTGTAAGCCAAATATTCCTCTGTGGATACTTCAGTAGCGTACACGGCAGAATGGGTTCCGCCGAGACCTATCCATACTTCTTTGTAAAGCCGTGAGGGATCATTGTTCATATTGATGGAAAGTACTTGTGCCTTTTCCTTGTCGGTTAGTCCCAACATGGCTTGGATGTCATTAAACTTGTTCATGTATTTGCGCTGGTCGAGTAGGATTTTGCAATCGGAGTTATTGATAATACTTTCCTTTACGATGGGCGACTGGATGATGTCATCGACTTCTTGTGTTACCACAATAGCTTCACCGAAAAACTTTCTCACCGTCTTAAAGAGGTATTTTATATAATCTGCCATCCCTTCCTTGGCTATGGCTTTCCAAGCTTCTTCAATCAGAATGAGCTTACGGATACCTTTGAGCCTACGCATCTTGTTTATGAAGACTTCCATAATGATAATGGTCACAATGGGAAAAAGGATTTTATGGTCTTTAATCGCATCAATCTCAAAGACTATGAAGCGTTTGGAAAGCAGGTCCAATTGTTTATCGGAATTCAGCAGATAATCATATTCGCCACCTTTGTAGTAAGGTTCCAGTACGTTCAGAAAATTGGCAATATCAAAGTCTTTCTCCCTTACCTTTTTTTCTTCCAGTACCTTGCGGTAATCACCCTGTACATAGTTGTAGAAACCATTGAAAGAGGGAAAAACATCGCTTTGTTTGATGATTTCGATATAACCACTTACAGCATTGGAAAGAGCAACCTCTTCCGAACGGGTCGGTGGTTCATCATCCCGTTTCCATAGCGTCAGTATCAGTGTTTTGATACTTTCCCTTTTCTCAATATCGAATATCCCGTCATCGGTATAAAAAGGATTAAAGGCAATCGGATTGTCTTCTGTATAAGTGAAATACACCCCATCTTCTCCTTTGGTCTTTGCTTTAATGAGTTCACACAATCCCTGATAAGAATTACCGGTATCTACCAATAATACATGCGCACCTTGTTCATAGTATTGCCTAACCATGTGGTTCGTGAAAAAGGATTTTCCACTTCCTGAAGGCCCCAATATAAACTTGTTCCGATTGGTAATAATACCCCGTTTCATAGGCAAATCAGAAATATCCAAATGAATGGGTTTTCCGGTCAGGCGGTCTGCCATCTTGATACCGAACGGGGATGGTGAATTGTGGTAATTGGTTTCTTCAGTAAAGAAGCACAAAGCGGGTTCTATGAAGGTATAAAAGCTTTCCTCACTTGGGAAGTCTCCTGCATTGCCCGGCATACCTGCCCAATAGAGCGTTGCCACGTCAGTAGTATTATGACGGGGTTTGCATTCCATCAGAGCCAGTGCGCTACCGCTATCGTTTTTTAGTTGCCTAAGTTCACTAGGGTTGTCCGACCATGCCATGACATTGAAATGGGCACGTATGGAAGAAAGACCAAAGGAATGGGCTTCGTTCAAATAGCGCTCAATCCACTCCTTGTTGATTTGGTTGGCACGACTGTAACGAGCCAGTGAATGCATATTGCGTGCGGATTTCTCAAACTTTTGAAGGTTGTCTTCACTATTATCCAAGAACAGATATTGGTTGTAGATGTGGTTGCAACTTAAGAGCAAGCCCACGGGAGCAGCAAATGACAAACGGCAATCGCTTCGATCGGTGGACAGCTTTTCGTATCGGGCATCTGCCGATACCGTACTGGGCAAATCATCGGTATCGGATAAGGTGTGCAAACACAACCTTTTGTTACCGATACGGACTTCTTCAGTTCCCAAGGCGATGTCCTGCATCGGTGCTGTAGCTTCCCATGACAAGGTTAAATACTGTTCCAATAGTCCCTGCTTTTTATTCGTACCAATGATATCTTGCTCTGTAAGGCGTTGCAGGGTAATTAATCCACTATCGTTCACAATACGCTCAAACTGCGTTACCGCTTCCATAAAGCGATGAATTGTTTCTTTATCCCTGATTTCCTTTGGAATCAGCACGCCTTTGCAAAGCGAAGAGAAATTGCTCTGCATGCGCATGCGCTCCTTGGTGGTTTTGGTTAGGAACAAATAGCAATAGTGGTTCAAAAAAGGACGCTCGTTAAAATGTTGCTGGTAAGACTTCCCTAAAAAACTTAAATCCTCTTTAGCCATATCGGGAGCGTAGTCTTCCTTGATATACCAATCCTGTTTGTGTATCACCGTATAATCGGGTAAGGTCTTTATGGCTTTGTGCCAAGCGGAATGAATAGCTTCATATTCCGCTGAAGCTACCGTGAAGAGCTCTGGTAAGCGTACCGCAAAACAAGCCGTAATATCGGCATCTTTAGACAGGATGCAATTGTTCTCTACAGCCAGCAAGGGAAACTTGTTCTCCAGAGTAGTGGTCTTGGCTATATTTCTCATACAGCATTGGATTTAGGGGAGAATTTTAAATAGCGGTGTATGGGTTTACGGCAGATGATATAACGGGGATGTTTTTTTTTGGTTCCCACTTTCATAAGCCCATGTTCTCCATGCTTTTTATTCAGTAAAAAGGTCTGCCATACAATCAGTGAAGCACCACCAACTCCTAAAAACAGGCAGATATACGAGTTAACACCTGTCATATAAAGTATCATCACAAGAATAAGCGTTCCGAGCAGTCCACCTGCGAAAATGAACAGGTACTGTGCTTTGAGCCCCTTGAATTCCACCGTTCTCCCAATCCCTTTATTAATATTATATTTATGCATAAGCTTATGGATTAAAGGAAGAATGATTGTAAAATGGTAGCCGCTACAATTAAGAAGATACAGGCACCAAACCAGCTTGCCGCTGTTTTGCTGGTATCTGGGTCACCACTACTGAACTTGTTATACACCTTAACACCCCCGATAAGACCGACCACCGCTCCAATGGCGTAGATGAGCTGTGTGGCGGGAGCAAAATACGAGGTGACCATTTGGGTGGCTTCATTGATACCAGCGGTGCCGTTTCCTTGCTGTGCCAGCAAACCCAAACTGGATAGCATTCCGATTGCTACCAGTAAAATTTTTTTTCTTTGTTTTTCCATGATTAAAACACATTAAATTGTTATTGTCTTCCCGTACCATACGGGGTTTGGGGACAAATATCTCATGGAAAGAGGGGTGTTGTAACAAACTGGTAGTGAGGGGAATTGTTTGGCGTTACGTGGTGGTCAGAAGGAAGAAATATAGTACATTTGAAAAGTTCAATTTTATAAATCTCATCTTTTAATGTATATATCTAAAGTTAGCCTCATCAATTACAGAAATTTTGCAAATGCAAATTTTCATTTTCAGAAAGGAATAAACACCATAATTGGTGAGAATGGATCTGGGAAAACAAATATTTTCAAGGCTATAAGATTGCTTTTGGAAGATGCTTCTTTGCAATATGCTTACAAGCTTACCGAAGGAGATTTTAATAGGACTTTAGACAAGAATAAATGGAAAGGACATTGGATTATAATCAGTATTGAGTTTGACGAACTTAATGATGAAGAAGCTATTCAATCTCTTTTTATACACGGTGCTGGTATTGCGGAAGAAGATTATGTAAAAAAAGCCACTTACAACTTATTTTTTCGTCCTAAAGCTGACATTAGACAAAAACTATCTGAATTAGACGAAGGAGATACTGTTGGATTGCAAACCTTACTTGATGATATAACTATTCAGGATAACTACGAAACTTTCTTTACAGGAAAAAGCACCGTTGATTTTAATGATCCAGCAGTATATAAAGAGCTGGTTGGTGATTTTGAAAATGTTATTTTTCCTCCCACAATAGATTCCTCAAAATTTGGGTCTAAAATCCCACATCAAATGTCCGTTGCTAAAGAAATTTCTTTTACCTTCATTCAAGCCTTGCGTGATGTTGTAAGTGATTTTCATAATAACAGAACCAACCCATTATTTACACTTTTGAAAAATAAGAGTGGCGAAATTAAAGATGCAGATTACAAGCCGATTAGTGATTTGGTAAAAGATTTGAATGAAAGCATTGAAGCACTTCCCGACGTACAAAATATTAGGGATGACATCAAATCTACAATTCAAGATGCTGTGGGGCTTACTTATTCTCCATCATCCTTGTCTATTAAATCCAGTGTTCCAGACGAAGCAGAAAAATTGCTTCAATCTTTAAAGCTATTTATTGGCGAGCCTGGAGAAAAATATGAAGGTGGTATTCACGAACTGAGTTTGGGTGGAGCAAATCTAATTTTCTTAACCTTAAAGCTTTTGGAGTTTAAATACCGAAAATCCAAAGATACTTTTGCTAATTTTTTAATCATAGAAGAGCCTGAAGCCCATATCCACAATCACATTCAGAAGACTTTATTTGATAAGCTGGATTATGGCGACACGCAGATTATATATTCTACACATTCTACACAAATATCTGAAGTAAGTAATGTTGAGAACATTAACATTTTGGCTAAAAAATTGAATTATGCTGAAGTATATCAGCCTTCTACAGGATTAGGCGCCGAAAATATAAATCAGATACAACGCTATTTAGATGCTGTAAGAACCAATTTGCTTTTTGCTAAAGGAGTAATTTTAGTAGAGGGCGATGCCGAGGAAATTTTAATCCCCATAATGGTTAAAAAAGTTTTTGGAATAAGTCTGGATGAACTTGGTATCAGTCTTATAAATATTAGAAGTACTGGTTTTGAAAACGTGGCTCAACTTTTTCATAATGATAGAATACAAAGGAAGTGTGCAATTCTTACAGATTTAGATGATGCTATCTGTGACACTACAGAAATTGTGGGTGATAGTGATGCAGTAAAAAAGTATAAAAAGAAAGTTGCTGGTTCCAAACAAAAAGGTTTAGCTAGAAAGGTAAAATTAGATGTATTTGAAGCTGGTAATATTTGGATTAAAGCTTTTTATGCAAAACATACTTTTGAAGTAGATTTTGTTACAGCTGGTAATGATTGGGGAGTAATACAGATCATTGATCAGGTATATGTAGATCAAAATACTCGTGATAATGCAGAGGCAGAACTTGAAGACGATGATGTTGCTATATATGGGAAACGTATTCTCACGATGGCGAAACAAGAAGGAAAAGGTTGGTTTGCTATAATGTTAGGGAAACATATTTCTTACAAGACTATTATCCCCAGTTACATAGTTGATGCCATCTTTTTTGCTAAAGAAACTTCCCCTAATATAATTGCAGACATAATTGAATATAGAATAAAGAAAAATTTAGAAGATAATAACGCCTTGGATTTTTCCAGTTGTCAAGCAGAAATATTAAAATATAAAAATGGCGAAATCAAATTGGAAGACTTAGCTTTTGACTTCGATCTTGTTGTACCTGACGATCAAATTTTAACCTTAATTGATAAATTGAAATAGGTATGTTCGTTTGGGAAAAAGATAGTATCAATAAAGAACAGGAGGATGCAATTTTAGAAAACAACAGTGTTCTTCTTATTGCTTGTCCTGGTAGCGGTAAAACAAGGACGCTGACATTCAAAATTGCTTACGAATTAAGCCGATTGGAATCTGATAAGCAATTTGTAATTGCTATAACCTATACCAATAGAGCCTCTGATGAAATAAAAGAAAGAGTTGAATTATTAGGTGTAGATACAACTCAATTATGGATAGGTACCATCCATTCTTTTTGTATGGAATGGATTCTAAAACCCTATCATTTGTATTCTGAAAGATTGAAGAATGGTTTTAAGGTCATTAATTCTTTTGATTCAGAAAAAATTCTGATAGAATTGTGTAAACCTTATAAGAAAGAGAAAATAACCTACTATGATTGTGGTATCCTTGCCAAAACAGATAGTTTTTATTTAACCTGTCTAGACACCCGAAAGCATAATTCCCTAAAAAAGATTCTTACGGAATATTTTAATATCCTCGAAAAAAATAGACAAATCGATTTTGAGCAAATTTTATTCTATGCTTATGAAATACTTAAATCAAAACCGGTTATAGCTAATATTTTATCCAAACTATTTCCGTTTATTTTAATTGACGAATATCAGGACACTAAAGAAATACAGTATCACATTATATCTAAAATATTAAGCGTAAACAAAGGCTCTTCAAAAACATTAATTGTAGGTGATCCAAACCAGTCTATTTACGATTCGTTGGGAGGATATCCGATGCCGAAAGATGAATTAGAAAAATTATTGGGATTTGAGCTGACCCCATTAAGCCTTGACAAAAACTACAGATCATCTTCGGCTATCATCAGCTATTTTGATTATTATAAAACTTTCGAAACTCCAATTGTTGCTTTTGGCAATGGAAAAGATTATCCAAGTTCAATCACATTCAACTCTTCCGTTTCAGTAGATGATTTAATTGAAGAATTGGCTCAATTAATACTGTATAATGTTGAAATAGCAGGAATCAGTCCAAATGAAATATGCATCACTGCACCACAATGGGTACACATAGCAAGTATTACAAGAAAACTTATCATCCGACTTCCTGATTTCAGTTTTGATGGACCAGGAATGGCACCGTTTTCTCGGGATATCGATAATTTTTGGTTCAAGGTTTCAAGAGTTGCATTGACAGAACCATCTCCTTTTATGTATTTAAGAAGATTAAGGTGGAGTAATGAAATTTTAAATGAACTTGATTCCGTAGGAGTTGATGTTTCAAATATGACTAATAAGAAATTTTTGAGAATTTGTAATTCTTTGGAGATTATCGAGACAGATGGATTAACTTATTTAAAAACTTTCTTTAATCAGATCTGCGAAAAACTAAAAATTGCATTACCCAATTTTCCTTTATTAGATGAACATTTTAATTCATTTTTTGCAAGTTCTGAAAGTAGAATTCAGAGGCTGATTGACGAAGGAAATCCATATATTGGTGATATTGAAAACTTCAGAAAAGTATTCAGACAGCGAGATGGAATTACAGTATCCACTATCCACGGTACTAAGGGCGAAGAATATGATACAGTTATAGGTTTTGGCTTGTTAGATGGATATGTTCCTCATTTTAATGATAATAATGGTCTTGAAAACTCAAAGAAGCTATTGTATGTTTTAGCTTCAAGAGCGAGAAAAAATTTACATCTTATTTCGGAAAGAAATAGAAATGTACATAAGTTTTATGCTCCGGATGGAAAACTCCCAACTTCACATTTAACTGATTACGATTTCAAATATTTTGATATCCTGTAACTAAAAAAAAGTAGCTTATTCAAACAAACTCCCCAATATCAAAATCCTCCAAATCATTTTTCCGCAAGATGGAAGAACTGGTATCCGTTTCAGAAGAAAGACTACCGTCCAATAGCTCCGCTATTTTTCGGGAGGCACTTTCCATAGAATTTTCCAGTAAGCTAAATAATTCGGTTCCCTGTAATTTCTGAACAATGGCTACCGTTGTTTCCTTTTGAGAGGGCTCCAATGTGTCCTTTTGTAGCAACATCCCCACGGTGCTTAGTTCTTCAAAGGTAACCCCTTGAGCAAAACCGTTATGCTCATCAGATATTCCATACCTGTTCCATTCCTCTTCCTCTTGTTCCAAATCAGGTATATTTCTGAAAACTTCATCCAGCTCTTCCTGCGGAATTTGTATATCGACTTTCTTATCATCAATATCTAAATCAAATTTATCTGTTTGTGGCTCCTGTTCTTTCTTTTGACTTCCTGTGGCACGTTTTGACGCTGAAAGGCTACTTGCTGATTTAGGCTGCCCCATAATATCAGGCAGGTTCGGATTAGGTTTTTCTTCTGTTGATTTTTGTTCGGTCCTTTTAAGGATAACAATCTTATCCTGCAAGAGCAGGGCAATTACAATTAACAGACAAATGACTATTATTGTTTCCATAACAGCACTTATAAAATAGGTTTGTATTTTTCGTTAAAACTTTTAATAATCTGTTCTCCAAATTCCTGAAAATGATGTTCCAATACATTGTTTAAATAAGCATAAATAGTCAGCTTATCCTCACCGATAACCTGAACAATCCGAGATAGCTTTTCATGAAAATCGGGCTGGATATAGACTGTTTTGCCATCACGGGCATTGGTATCAGTCTTTTTGAAAAAAATATCTTCATAGTCTATATCAATTCCTTTTTTAATTCTACTGCGTTCTTTTATTACAGGTTTCTCCTGTAATTGTTCTACTGGAGGTTTAGGCACTTCAACAGGAAGTTTTAACCCTTCCTTTTTAACCCCATCAACCATTATATCCATCATCAGGTTTTCATTAATTTCTGGAATGACTTTTTTCTTATTATCTTTTTCCATAGGATTATAATTGAGTAATGTTTAAGAATTCTGTCATGAACTGGTCGAGATGGCAAGCCTTCATCAAGCGTTCGTCAGGAGGCATTAAAGAGGAGCGAAAAACTAACTTTGTACCTAGTTCACTCTCTTTTCGGAAACGTGTACTGTTTTTGATGCGACTTTTCATAAGGCTAAATCCTAATTCATCTATAAGTTTATTATAGATATCGTATAAAGGAGAACGCTCACGACCATCAACCTGGTTCCAGAACAGGTTGATGGTTTCAATGGATGTTTCTCCTTTTTTCATAATGACATCCCGCATCAACTGTGTAAAAATAAGTGTGCTTTCCATCACTACACGGTCAGCGGTTATAGGTGTAAAGATGTGGTGCATACCAGCCAAAGCTTTCAAAATGCCAGGGGTGTTTACTGTTCCGGGAAGATCAAAGAAGATGACATCTATTGGAACAGTTGAGGATTGCAAAAAGTCGTGCGCCGCTTCCAATACACCTTCAGCTTTATGCTGTATGATTGGATAGGATTTTTTGTTGATTGTGGTAAACTGTGTATATGCTATCCTTTTTAAAGCCTCATTTTCCATGACCATTGCTAGATCACGGGTTTTCATCTTCATTAAACTATGTTGGGGGAAATCGGCATCGAATACGACTACATTGTAGCCCAAACGATAATGTAGCGTACTGGCTGCAAGAGTGGTAAAAATACTTTTGCCCACACCTCCCTTTTGGGAAGAAAAGGCAATGAATAAGGGTTTGTTTTCGGTTTTCATTTCTTAGTGTTTTTTAATTATTTATACTTATTATCTATGTAGTCAATCAAGCAGGTACTCATCTATCTCTATCCCTACATGTCGAGCTACAAACCTGATTACGCATGTCTTGTCCTAATCAACTACCTCGGTATGCCAATACCTTTTCAGATGATGAAATACATAAAGTGATACTTATTCAATTATATTTCCAGATTGGTATCTAACCCTATCCGTAGACAGATATTTACCGAACTACTTGTTCATATCCTTAGGAACAGAATTAACGACCTATGTACGATCCTATCTCGATATCTACGTTGTTCTGTAAATAGATACAGAGGTAATTAAGAGACTACCTTTCAATATTCCTACCTACATGCATCTGCTTTCAAAGACAAAGGAATATAGATATATATAGACTTACTACATGGTGGTACTCATTGGCGTTTATAGGCACTTTATGGCACTGTAACACGTATCAATGTTCTAAAAAACAAGACTTTACTTTGTGTAATGATTTTTATGAACAGACTTATGCATAAGCACACAGACATTGATGGTAAGAAAGTAAACAGCCCGAAGCTGTTTTTCCCTGCTATATTTAATCCCGCCCTAGCGGGATTTTTGTGTTCACCAGAACACGGCAAGTTGTGTTTTGAGGCACTCGAAACTCAGTTCGTGCCCCAAAACAACTTGCCCTTGCAGGGAGCAGAAAACACCTTCCGAAGTCAGGGTTTTTGTGGAAGTTAAAAATGGATGAATGATGAATGGAAACAATAGCAGAAAATACAATAAAGGTGGACGGACACCCAAAAGTGACCCGAGCATCCACCGTCATGTTTTTCGCCTGACGGACGATGAGAATGCTAAATTATTAGCCCTTTATGAAGCATCGGGAATGACCAATAAAGCAAAATTTATCATCTCAGTACTCTTTGGAAAGGAGATTAAAGTAGTCAAAATCGACAAAGCAGCGATGGATTATTATATGAGGCTCACCACATTGTACGGTCAGTTTCGCTCCGTTGGAGTAAATTATAACCAGATTGTAAAGCTATTGTATCGTAATTTTTCAGAAAAAAAAGCGGCTGCTTATCTCTATAAACTGGAAAAACAGACGGCAGAAATGGCGATATTATGTCAAAAGATAATACAACTAACAGCAGAATTTGAAGCAAAATATTTGAAAAAAGACGTTTGAAATGGTGGCGAAAATTGGAAGAGGAAGCAATTTATATGGAGCTTTGACATACAATCAGCTCAAAGTGGAGAAAGAAAACGGGCAAATTTTGTTGACCAATAAAATCATAGAAACCCCAAATGGTCATTATTCGGTGTCACAATTAACCCAATCTTTTGAACCATATTTGATAGCCAATCACAATACAGAGAAAACAACTTTGCATATTTCACTTAATCCCGATCCAAAAGACAAAGTAAGTGATGAAAAGTTCAAACTGATGGCGCAGGAGTATATGCAGGAAATGGGGTATGCCCAACAGCCTTTTGTGGTTTTCAAACATACCGATATTGAGCGCACTCATATCCATATCGTATCGGTCTGTGTAAATGAAGAAGGCAAAAAAATTTCGGATAAGTTCGAGAAAAGACGCTCTATGAAGGCATGCAGGGAGTTGGAAAAAAAACATAGGCTAATATCGGCTACAGAGAAAGAACATAAACAGAACGACAAGATTTTCCACCCAGTGAATTATCAAACAGGTGATATTAAAAATCAAATTGCTTCAGTGGTTAGACATTTGCCTAAGTATTACCAATTTCAAACTTTGGGACAGTACAATGCCTTGCTTTCGCTTTTTAATATTACTACTGAAAAAGTGGAGGGCGAACTAAATGGAAAACCTCAACAGGGACTTTTGTACTTTGCCCTGAATGACAAAGGTGAAAAGGCAAGCAATCCTTTCAAAGCCTCTTTGTTTGGGAAAAATGCGGGACTTACAGCATTGGATTTGCATTTCGAAAAATGTAAAGAAACACTAAAAAACAACGGTGCAAAGGCAACCCTTAAAGCTACAATTACCATTGCTTTACAATCAGTAGACAATGAAAAAGATTTTAAAAAACAATTAACACAGCAGGGGATTAATGTTGTTGTCCGTAGAAATGATTCTGGGCGTATTTATGGCATCACCTTTATTGACCATAATTCCAAGACCATTTGGAACGGCTCGCATTTAGGAACAACCCTTGCAGCCAATATCTTTAATAACTATTGGAACAATAACATCAAGCCAGAAATAAAAGATCTTGTTGAGGCTAAATCTAAGACACATCAACAGAATACATTGGAAGACCTGCCTACTGTAAAGACACACGAACTGTTTGATTTTTTGAATAATGATACCCCTGTTTTTAACACCTATGATACCAGTATCATAGCAGGTATGGGCGTATTATTGCCTGAGATACAGGGCGAGGATTATGAAGAACTGGATTTCCAAAATCAAATGAAGAAGAAAAGAAAGAAAAAACATAAGAAATCAGGAAATGGCTAGCTGTATTTCAAATTTTAGCTATATTTGTAAGAAGCTTTCAACGGAAGCTTGCCACTCATCATTGCAAAGCTGTATCAGCACCGTATTTATTTAGTAGATTAATCATCGAAACAAGTTCTCGTTTCGAAAGATGGTTGGTGAGTGACATTTTTTTAGCGAGATTTTTTTTAATGATGAATCGAAAAATAAATGGGCACACTGGCGATTATATAAAACGTCAAGCCAAAAAGATTGCAAAACAACAAAACATCCCTCACCATCAAGCATTAGAGAAAGCTGCAATAAATGCTGGTTTTAATAATTGGAACCATTTTGTTAATTCCAGCAAAGGAACTTCCCCCTCGAAACAAAAAGGGAAGACTGAAAAGTTAGAACTGAGACCGTCTGATACCTCAGGATTAGTTAAAGTGAACCCTTATAGAAATCTGCTTGTAGCAGCAATTAACGAACTTCTCAAAAACGGACTTATTTCTTTGAGCGCCCAAACTAATGTTGTATCAAATAGAGAAGATGGACATTTTTTAACTACATTATTCGGTTTCCCATCTGTAGTCTTGTGGCAGGACATCGGATTTGAAGAGCTAAGAATATCAGTTTGGTGGAAATATGATCATAGCATGCACCCGCAGTCTAATCTGAAAGGAAATGCCAGAGAGAATTTTAACCATTCAAGTCCTTTAGCAAACAGACAACATTACAAAAAATTCGTAGGTGTTGTAGCAAGTGCATGGCTGGAAAGAAAAACGGGCAAATATATTCAGGGCAAAAACAATGAATCTATTTTTGACGTGTATACACGAAACGGTGAAAAAGCTGAATTGGAAAAACTTCCCATACAGAACCCTAAAGGTTTTAAAATAGAAGGTAAATTTCGTTTTTAATACCCAATAGTATTGGTTACAGTTTATGACACAGATGAACTGTAACTAATATTATAAGACAAATACCGTCACATCCCGCAAAACAGTTCCACTTTCTTTTATGCCGTATTAACACCCTTTACATTCACACCCGAACTTTAATTTCTTAAAAATGCAGGGAGAAGATGATTTACGGGGACTGGCCAAAATAATGGCTTTTATGCGGGCGGTAAGCATTCTTTTAGTGCTGATGCACCTCTATTGGTTCTGTTACGGGTTCTTTGTTGAAAGAGGTTGGACACTGGAGATAATTAATAAGATATTGAGCAATTTTCAGCGGACGGCTGGACTATTTTCGCATACTATATATACCAAAGTATTTGCCATACTATTATTGGCTTTGAGTTGCCTTGGAACAAAGGGAGTTAAGAACGAAAAAATAACTTGGTCTAAAATTTATGCGGCTATGGGCATTGGTTTTGTACTGTTCTTTCTCAATACACCACTTTTAAAGTTATCTCCAACAACAGGAACCTTCCTTTATATACTTACACTTGCTTTAGGCTATATTGCTTTACTTATGGCAGGTGTATGGATGCACCGTTTGCTCAGTAACAACCTGATGGACGATGTGTTCAATATGGAAAATGAAAGCTTTATGCAGGAGACCAAACTAATGGAAAATGAATATTCCGTTAACCTTCCTACTAAGTTCTGGTATAACAAAAAACAGCATAACGGTTGGATTAATATTGTTAATCCTTTTAGGGCAACGATTGTTTTGGGCACTCCTGGTTCTGGTAAATCCTATGCTATAGTAAACAGTTATATCAAACAGCAGATTGAGAAAGGTTTTTCCATGTACATCTACGATTTTAAGTTCGACGATCTTTCTACGATTGCTTATAATCATTTATTGAAACATGCAGATAAGTACAAAATAAAACCCAAGTTCTATGTCATCAATTTTGATGATCCCAGAAGAAGCCACCGCTGCAATCCACTCAATCCTAATTTTATGACCGATATATCCGATGCATACGAGGCGGCCTATACCATTATGCTTAACTTGAATAGAAGTTGGATACAGAAACAAGGGGATTTCTTTGTAGAATCTCCAATTATCCTTTTGGCGGCTATCATCTGGTTTCTGAAGATTTATGAAAATGGCACCTATTGTACTTTCCCTCATGCCATTGAACTCTTGAACAAAAAATATTCGGATGTATTTACTATTCTGACTTCCTATCCAGATTTGGAAAACTATCTATCCCCATTTATGGATGCCTGGCAAGGTGGCGCACAAGACCAGTTACAGGGACAGATTGCTTCTGCTAAAATTCCACTATCAAGAATGATTTCACCGCAATTGTATTGGGTCATGACGGGAGATGATTTTTCATTGGATATCAATAATCCCAATGAACCGAAAATCCTTTGCGTAGGTAACAATCCCGACCGTCAAAATATCTATTCCGCCGCTTTAGGCTTGTACAATTCCCGTATTGTAAAACTTATCAATAAAAAAGGACAACTAAAGAGTTCAGTGATTATTGACGAGCTTCCTACTATTTACTTTAGAGGATTGGATAATCTCATAGCTACCGCTAGAAGTAACAAGGTGGCAGTATGTTTGGGTTTTCAGGATTTTTCGCAATTGGCACGTGATTACGGAGACAAAGAAAGCAAGGTGATCCAAAATACAGTGGGAAACATATTTAGTGGTCAAGTGGTAGGTGAAACCGCTAAAAGTCTTTCGGAGCGTTTTGGTAAGGTGTTACAAAAGCGACAAAGTATGACTATTAACCGCAACGATAAATCAACTTCCATATCCACACAATTGGATAGTCTGATTCCAGCCTCAAAAATAGCGACTCTTACTCAAGGAATGTTCGTGGGAGCGGTATCAGATAACTTTGATGAGCGTATCGAGCAAAAAATATTCCATGCAGAAATTGTGGTGGACAATGATAAGGTGATTTCAGAATCGAAAGCCTACCAAAAGATACCGCAAATTTTATCCTTTACAGATGAATACGGAGAAGACATGATGAAACAAGAAATAGAAGCCAATTACCGTCAGATAAAACAAGACATTGTTCAGGTTATTGAAATTGAATTGGAGCGTATTAAAAATGATCCTGATTTACAGCATTTGGTACACTAGGGCTAATCTTTAACTAAAAATTTATCCCCATTGCGATTTCCCGTAAAACAGAACCAATCAGATGATTTATTTTTAAAAACAGGTAAAAATACGTGTAAAAATATTAAGGAAATAGAATATCTTTAGTTTTAAGAAAAAATAAAAGTATTTTAAAATAAGTATGTATATGCTCAATAAACAATTAAAAGACTGAGTATGTAAAAACAAGTCATAGCCAATGCTAAAAGACGACCAGTATTATGACAGCAAAAGAACGAAAAGCTCAACAAAGATTTATTGACCTGATGCTTAAAGCAACTTTCAGGATTTGCAATTGGGACAAAGGCGGAAAGCTGACATCTAGAAGTTCTGGTTTTTTATACAAGAAATCAGAAAGTTCACCAATATTGGTAATTACAGCGGGACACGGAACACCACCAGAAGGCTCGTTCATTGAGACTACTTATATTTATAAAAACCAAACTGCGGCACTCAACGCGGGAAAATTTAATGTTTTCTATCGGCTAGACGGAATAGATTATGCATATAGTGAACTACCCTTAGAACTCATTCAAAAAAGTATAGAACCTGAAATGTCCTTTGAATTTACTTGTTACAAAGAGCTATTCGTGAACGCAGTCAAAAATGAAGCGTACGGATTTGCGGTAAGAAATAACTATGAGTTTGTGAAAATGGGAGACGCTTTAGTTGCACCAACATATTTATGCACCGAATTATATTTGGAACTTGAAAAACAAGACGAACATATTAACTATTTTAAACCATCACGACCAATACAAGAACACGAGTATTACGAAGGAGCAAGTGGAAGTCCGATTGCCGACCCAACAGGTAAAATTTGTTCAATATTGATTGGTGGAACAGACCCACGTGAATTTTTAAGGGCATTTAGACTTGATAATATTGACTTACCATAAAAAACATGAATGAGACTGACATAATAAATATTTTGCGAAACTCTTTTTCCAATGACACAATAAAGCGTAAAGTTCTTGACGAAAATTGGTATCAAGAAAATATTAACAATGGTATTGACTCAACAGGATTTTGCTTTGCAGCTTCTGAGGTTCTTTATCGCTTGACAGGAGGAACAAATATTTGGCAGGTTGTTTCAATAAATGACCCAAGAGATTGGAATAATGGAACACATTACTTTTTAAAAAGAAGAACAAATAGTGAAATAGTTGATATTACGGCAGACCAATACACATCAAGAGGAATAAACATACCTTATGAGGTAGGACGTGGACGTGGACTTCGCTATGTGTCTAATAAAGCAAGACTTCTTGCAAGACTAACTGGATTGGAAGAACTGTAAATAAAATAAAGCACTGGCTATAACAGCACATTTGCAATAGGCGAGGTTTCGTGCTCCGAAGACATCAGTGGTGGCAGAAAGTTTTTTGCTCAGAATAATCCTCCATATACCGAAGAATTAACTTCTTGTGCTAACATAAAGGTGAAAGGCAAGGTAAATGAGAGAGATAAAAATTATATTTGTAATATGTTGATTTTCAATAATTAACAAAAATCATTAATCAAAAACTGAAAAATGACCGATGAATAGAACAATTTTATATTATCCGACAATCGACATTCCAAGAAGTAGTTGGCTTAAACACGCACTACTTTATTGGGATGAAGTTAGTTCAATTGTCCCAACGAGTTACGATGGTCAATTTTTATATGACTTATCACCTGATATTCAATATTTAATTGGAGAAGAACAATTCCGCCCAATCCAACCAGAAACACTAATATCTGGAGAAAATAATTGGGAAAAGTTTCAAGAGTTTCAAAACGAATTTCAAGAGGTCGTTCAAAATCCATATTTTGAAAGATTTAGAAATCGGAATTTATACAGCATTAATAGCCACAGAATACATCAAAATAAAGTAGTACAGAAAAAGGGAAGAATTCATAGAAATAAGACTTCAGATGGACTTTTTCATTTTCTTGAAGATTTAGGATTAGCAACACGAGAAGAAAATGACGAATGGTTAAAATTTGAGCATAATACAGCTTTGCTCTATATGTCACTTTTAGCAAAATATTTAGCCGAAGTTGATAGCGAACAAACAACTATAGGAACGGATTTTCTTGCCTACGAGAAGTTCAATTTTAACAGCACTCGTAAAAATGATGGTTTTCCAGTTGTATCTTTTGACTTAAATAATATTTTACCAACACCAAATGAAAATATTTCATTGGAACAGATAATTAATTTTAAAAGACAAAGAGCTGATAACCTTCGCCATTTTAAAAAAACTATTACTAGTGATGCGTTAACTTTTTAAAATATTTTATAATAAATTATATATCAATAATATATAGACGTTCTTTGATTTTTTGATTTGATTTGAAAAGTAGCTTTGCAAGCTTAATTGTAAGGCTATGAATTCTGGTAAATATGTTTTTGCTCAACTATTGCAGTTCATTAATCGATATGAATTTGAAAAATATGTATCGATATATAATGGTGATTATCGAACAAGGGATTTTAATTGCTGGAACCAATTTATTCAATTGTTCTTTGGTCAATTGACCTCAAGGAATTCCCTCCGAGATATTTGCACCTGTCTTAAAGCCCATAGGAATAAATTGTATCACTTGGGAATTAAACAATATGTGAATCAATCAACACTTTCAAGGGCAAATGAACGTAGGGATTTTCGCATTTTCGCAGACTTTGGTAATTACCTTATTCAACATGTAAGACCAATGTATGCGAGTGAACCAATTCCTAATGTTGACATTGACAATGAAGTCTTTGCTTTGGATTCAACAACTATATCTTTAAGTCTTAAGTTATTTAGTTGGGCTCCTGGCAAGTATTCCAGAGGTGCTGTTAAAATCCATACATTGCTCGATTTAAGAGGAAGTATTCCTTCTTTTATATTGATTACGGATGGCAAATATCATGATAGTAATGCCCTTGATGTATTTATCCCTAAATCGGATGCAATTTACGTTATGGACAAAGCCTATATTGATTTTAAAGCCTTGTATCATATGCATGAACAGGAAGCATTCTTCGTTTCAAGAGCAAAATCCAGTATGGATTATTCGGTGAGTGAACGTAATTATAACATCGACGAAAATACGGGGTTAAGAAGTGATAAAATCATTGAACTCAACGGATACAAATCCAAACAACTTTACCCAGAACCATTGCGGTTAGTTGAGTTCTATGATGAGGAGAAAGATATAACCCTAACTTTTTTATCAAATAACCTTGATGTCACAGCCCTTGAGATTGCAAACCTATATCGGAATAGATGGCAAATCGAAGTGTTTTTTAAGTGGATAAAACAGAACTTAACCATTAAAACTCTTTGGGGGCACTCCGAAAATGCTGTAAATATCCATGTTTGGGTTGCAATCTGCACTTATTTAATTGTGGCAAAACTCAAGCATGCTTTTAAAAGTAATCTTTCAATCTATGAAATAATGCAGATTTTAAGCATATCTGTATTTGATAAAACCTCTTTACAAGAGTTGCTCACAGAATATCAAACCAATCAAAATGTCAAAGAACAAAGAAATCTATTTAGTGACTAAATTTTAACGCATCAGTAGTAAAAAACTATTTCAGATTTCCAAACTCAAATTTCAAACTCAAACTCAAATGCGGAACTAAAAGAATCTGCAATAAATTTTCAAGAGGATTTGATAAATGGCGTTCAAGATTTAACAGCTGTTTTACGGGATTCCAACATTGAGAATACTTTAAAAACTTTTAGAAGTTTGATAGACATTAAATCCCCAACTTTATGGACAGCTGCAGGAACAATTTTAAATAGTCATTTAGACTTTGTTCATCTACCAATTAATTTGACAACAATAGGAATACCAGCTATGGCTGCTTTAGAATTATCAACTAAATTTATTGAAGGAAAAAATAAACGAATGGCTGAAACAAGACAATCCCCCTTTTCATATATATATTACGCAAGAAAGAGTGGAATAATAAGTAGAAGATGGTAAAAAGTCAGCTCACAACCATGGCTATTATACCCAAATACAAACGAAAAAATGAACATAGAAACATTTATTCACCAAAAAGAGTTTAAAAACATTAATAAACGCTTACAAAATATTCAAAATGAAAGACAACTTAATAGTTTTAACTTATTTACAGTTTCATCCTACAATTCGTATTTAGAAAACTTTCATAGTGATGTAATTGCTTTATTATTGAACCCAAAAGAAAGACACAATCAAAAGAATAGCTTTTTAAATCTTTTTTTGGATTATCTTATAGAATTCGGTATAAAAATAAATAAAGACGATTTTGCACTTTGTGAAATAACAAGAGAACAAGGGAGAATTGATATTTGGATAAAAGACAATACTTCAAGAAAGTCTATAATTATTGAAAACAAAATTAATAATGCAGGTGATCAAGAAAATCAACTTGAAAACTATTATAATTATGCTAAAAATTCAGGCTTTGAAATTGACTCTATTGTTTATTTGACTTTACAAGGAAAAAAGAATGCTCCTTTAACAGACATAACAGAATTGAACAAAAAAATTCAAAATATTCCAGCATTTACCAATAATAAAACTGATTTATGCAATGGTTGGTTAAAAAAATGCTATGAAAATTCTAAAGACGAAGATAACCGTTCATTCATTTTTCAATATTTAAAACTTATTAAGCACTTATCTCAAGTTGGTATGAACAAACAAATACAAGAAGACTTTTATTCAGCAATTAACAAAGAAGATGGCTTTCTTAAAACAAAAGCAATCGCTGAATTAGTTGCAGGTTTAGAAGAATATCGTGCTGATTTATTCTCTTCAAGAATTGGCAACGATTATTCACCATTTAGAAAAATATATCGTTGGAGGCCAAATCATTGGCTTTATGAAAACTTCAATGATAACGGAGTAATTTTTAAACTTGATGTTTATTTTAATACTGACGGAAGTGCCCGAATTGACTTTTGGAATCCTAATCAACCAGAAGAAATTCAAAAAATAAATACTTCATCAAAACTAAAATCTATTGGATTATTAGAGCAGTTTGTATTTGGTGGGTTTGGTGGTGGAATGTACAGAGTTTTTAGTCTTGAGAATTTTGAAAACATTAAAACTCTTGACAATGAAACATATAACTTTGTAAAACAACTATTTGAAAAATTGAGAACATAAAATTACAGCTACCACAAAGGATTTGGGTAATTGGCTTGATGAGAAGTTGGTTTTGTATTTGATCAGATTTTGCAAATCCAAAAAATGAAAAAAGTAAAAATTTTAAAAAAACACTTTATTTAGTTCGGTTGTCAATTCTTATTCTGAATCAAAAAAATACCATGGATAGGGAACACTGAAATCTTTTGATGTTTTAAGTGTCACACATTCAACACAAGGTTTGAAGAAATGATAACACGAGGCGAAATGTTTGGTGTAGAGATTAATAGATTAAAATGTAGTATCAATAATAAACCGTTTCAAAAATATAAGAGGGATGGGAGTTATCAAATAGTCTTTAACCGTACAAGTGGTTTTTCCTGAACTTGATCTTCATTGATTTTAGCGGATTCTTCCTGCTCTTCAACCTGTTCTTCTGGAGAATCGGGAGCAATAGACAATTGTATTTTCCTTTCAACGGCTGCCAGTTCTGTTTTGAGGTCGCTTAGCTTATTTTCCTTGGTCCAAGTACCATTGACTACTTGTTGAAGCACAGGTAAATCTTTCTGTAATTCAGTAATTTTCTTTTGCTCTTGTTCGATATAACTAGGTAGTTTTTCCAAGGCTTTTAAAAAGTTCACGGCTGCCGTTTCAGGATCTTTGGCCATGATACCATTATTGTAGGTGTATTTGATATTGCCTTCGCCCTGTACAAAAAACCGGTTAACCTTTATATCCACTCCTTCCTTTTCAGACATTTCGGTTTTGACGAGCAAGATAAATCCATACAGGCTGCCTATTTCTTCATACTGACCTCCTGTGCGGGATTTATCAGCCAGTTGATTTAATTTCAATCCGATTTGTTTCATATCGATATTGGGTGTTAAACCATGCAGTTGAACTTGGTTTGCAATGGCTCCATCGGAGCGTTTCTGTATGCGCTTTTGCAAATTTTCCCAATCCAAACTCATACGCTCCAAACGCGATTCAGCACTTTCGAGCATGGTGGTAACATCTTCCAATTTATATTTGGAGCTAAATTTGGAACGATTAAATGCCTGTTTTTCGCTTTCCAGTCCTGCTATCTGTTTTTCCAGTTTGGCTTTGTCCAACAGATCCGTATTTCCGGATAATATAGCTACATATTCAGAGAAGTTCATACCTGATTTTTCATCCATACTACCTTCATCAATGGTACGTTTGCCTAAACTGTTGTTCTTTAACTGATCAATAAAAAGCTGTTTGTTATACAAAAGATTGAACTTGTAGCTATCCAATGATTTTTCCACGGCATAGATAATCACATCTACTTTATTATCGGCAAAGAATTTGGCAATCTCATTGCCTTTACGGATAGCCCTTCCATCCCTTTGGGCTAAATCACTAGGGCGCCAAGGTGTGTCCAAATGGTGAACAGCAACGGCTCTTTTTTGTGCATTTACTCCCGTTCCAAGCATACTCGTAGAACCGAAAAGTATCCGTATCTTTCCTTGGTTCATATCCTCAATAAACGCCTTACGTTGCTTATCGGTTTTAGCCTCTTGTATAAAACGAATTTCATGTGTTGGAATGTGGTGGTCCTCTACGAGCTTGCGTTTGATTTCCCCATACACATTCCATTCTCCGGGTTTGTAAGTTCCTAAGTCCGAAAAAACAAACTGGGTTCCTTTTTGGGCTTTGAAACGGTTATAGTACTGAGCCAACTTTGCCGCACAATGGGAGGCTTTGTTATCGGGATGATCCTCATATTTACCACTGACCATTCGCATATCCAGCGACATCTTACGGGCATAATCCGTTGCAATGAGCATCTTGGCTTTCTCTTCTCTTTCTGTCAACGGTGGTCTTCCCAATAAGGTCGCATTTCCTGATTTAGCAAATTCCATCAGATTTTTGATAAAGGCATCCTGATCGGGTGTAGGTGGAATGTTATACAGTACCTCATTCTTCTCTGGACGGTCAATACCAATGTCCTTTGCTGTTCGGTAATCCGTAATTTCAGAATAAAATTGAGCGAGTTCTGGTACTTTAATAAAGTAACGGAAGCGTTCTTTTTGCACAATAGTATTGGCAACAGAAAACTCATAATCGGTTGTTTTTCGTGCATAAATAGCTGCCCAAGCATCAAAGCAATTGATACCCTGTTTTTCCAATGCTTGTGGCCGCAGGTATTTAAACAAAAGGTATAGTTCCGTTAGTGAATTACTGATAGTAGTTCCCGATAAAAAGGTGGCTCCCAAATCTTTTCCAGTACGTTCTTGTATGGTTCGAATGGCAAAGAGCAGGTTAAGCGCCTTTTGGCTTCCTTGTACATTGCCCAATCCCGCTACACGCTCATGGCGGGTATTGAACATGAGGTTTTTGAACTGATGGCTTTCATCAACCAATAAGTGGTCGATGCCCATCATTTTAAAGTCCACCACATCGTCCTTTCGGTTTTCAATATCGTACTGTAACGTTTTAAGTTTTACCTCTAAATTCTGTTTTCTTACGATAACGCCTTTTAACATGCCCCTTGAAATTTCTTTACCCTGTGCTTCCAAAGCAGCAAGATTATCTTCCACATTGTTTAGTTCTACTTGCAGGATTTCCTTTTGCATTTCAGCCGATTGTGGCATCATCCCAAATTGGTCATGGGTAAGGATTACACAGTCCCAATCGTTGTTTTTAATATCCCCAAAAATGCGTAAACGCTTTTTAGGGGTAAAATCCTCTTTACCAGGATACAGGATTTTAGCATGCGGATAGGCTGTTCGGTAGGTTTGGGCTATCTCGTGAACATTGCTTTTCAATCCCATAATCATAGGTTTGTGAGCCATCCCTAAGCGTTTCATTTCCTGTGCTGCCGTACACATGATGAGTGTTTTTCCAGCGCCTACTTCATGGTCACAAATAGCGCCTCCGTTGAGCTTTATCATCCATACAGCATCCTTTTGGCTAGCGTATAAATCTTCTATGCCCAGTGCATTGCGATCCAGCCCCGGAAAATCCTGATGACTTCCATCATACTGTGGACGGACAAAGCAGTTAAAGGTATCGTTGTATTGGTCGGTCAATCTTTTTTTAAACTCTTCGTTTTGAGCATGAAGCCACTCTGTAAAAGCATTGCGTATCTCATCGATCTTGGAATTTGCCATTTGTATGGCTTCCATGTCCCGCACCTTGACTTCCTTATCTCCAAACATTATTTTTTTGGTAATATCGGGAGTGGTATTTACCAGTGCGTGTTTGATAAGGGCAATACCATCAAAGGTCCTGCTTTGGGATTTTACGCCATATTTATCCCATATATGCACGTTCTTTTGGTTGCATTTTATAGAAAAATCGTCACTACTTTCACTGTAATGGATGTGTACCTCGGTATCGAAAAGATGGGAAACAAAACGGGCATAGACTCCTGTGGGTATCCAACGCTCTCCTAAATTGAAATCCAGTTCTTCAAATTCAATACGCCTTGGTCGGGCTTCTTCCAAAGCTGTAAGGCTTTGTTTGACTTGTGCATCTTCAGAATTGGTTTGTAGATATTCCTTGATTTTTTCGGCTTTCTCTACCACATTACCTGCTATCCAACGCTCTTTTATTTCATATTCCTTTTGGAGTGGGTTATAAAATATGCGTCCTTGTAATGCCGTTTTCAAATCATCGGATGCCATTCCACTGATTTGGGACATATAATCCATATTTACATGTCCGTATTTGTTCAGCGAAGCGGCCAACACCTCATCGGGATTGTCCGTAGCTAATACAGCTGTTGAAAAACTTACTGGACGCTGAAATATGTCCGCTTTGTGTACCACACCGCCCACAACACGTTCCAGATAAGGGATTTCATTTCCTGAGCTATCGGTTTTGATAAGCATGATATTATCAGCTCTGTTCAGGTTGCCATACCTTTTTACAAAGCCATCGTAAAGGCTGTTGAGATTTCCCCGTTCTTCTTTATGTTCTAAGTGTGTTGTGGCTTCCTTATGATATAGACCTAGATAAGCATCCCGAACGGTAATATAGGCTTCGGCTCTTGTTTTCTGTAAGGATGGTAATTGCAAAGGATAGAACATGGCCTGTTGTGTATCGCTATTAACATCTTTGAGATAACCCACCCAACCGTTATCTACAACAAGGCAGTCATTTCGGTGAAAAGGCTGTATTTCTTTGGTATAAATAGCAGGTTCTGGAATTGTGCTCGGGGTAGTTTTTTCAGTCTGACCATTTGTGCTTGCCCCAGAAAACAAATCGCCAATGACCTCAGGCTTGTGGTTGTTATTTGACGTGCTTCTATTATGGTGTATGAGACCACTGAACAGATTAGTCTGATAAGTCTTATTAGTTCTCCTCTTTTGTTTGGAGGGTTGCTTTTTGGTCTTGGTAGGTTTTACTGGAGCTTGAGCAACAGTTTCTTTTATATTCTCAAATAGATCAAAAATGCTCAATTGCCTCTCCTGATCTTCCATACCATTGTTTGGGGTGGACTGAAATTCCTGTTTTTTAGTTATTGGTTCTGATTGTTGTTCAGAAGTTGCCACAGGAAGCTTTATGACCACTTCGTTATTAGACTGCCCCTTGTATAATGAAGTATCAAGGTGACTGGAAAAATCTTCTAAAAGCATTTGCTCTAGGTCTTGAACAATGCCTTGTACACCGTCTCTATGGGTATAGATAAGTGCAGGTTGCCCGTAAGGATTGGTGTCCAATATATGGTCGGTATGTATAATCCTTTCGTTATTGTCAAACAAGGCGTTATTTGGTGTATTAAATTGGGTCAGCTTGCTTTGACAAAACAGTTCTTCCCTCTGAGTCAAATGTTCTTTTTGGGTATTCTTTTGTAAAATGATTAAATCACTGCCGACTTCTGTACCTGCATAATCAGTAAAGAGATTATTGGGCAAGCGAACGGCAGAAACCAGATTGTTATCCTGCATGAGCACCCGACGTATGGGCTCATTTTTGGGACTGTTTAGTACACCTTGTGAGGTGATAAAAGTAAGTATGCCCCCATCTCGGAGCATATCGGTTCCTTTGAGGAAAAAGTAATTATGCAGACTTCGGGCAGCTTGTATTTTGGCTATGTCCTTACTTCTGGAATAGGAAAGGTCAAATACAGAAGTATCACCAAAAGGGATGTTACTGGCTATCACATCGTAGCTGTTTTGTTCCTTTTCGGGAATTTCTTCAAAACCGCTAATGTGAATTTGGCTATCAGGATAAAGCTGTTTTAAAATTTTACCCGTGAGTAATTCTTTTTCATAAGCAGTGATACTTGATGCGTTGCCCCCAAAGGATTGGATAAAAGAACCTATACCAGCAGAAGGCTCCAGAAATTTTTGGATATGTATGCCACTTTTATTTAAAGAATCAGAGATGGCATCAATAAGCAAAGGAGGTGTGTAAAAAGCAGTGAGTACCGAATTTCGTATGCTATCCACATACCTACGATATTGCTTTTCATCAGTGGCATTTTCTTTTAAAAGCTCGTGGAGCTCCTGTGTGAGTGGAAAAAGTTCATGTTCAGTTTTTCTCCAGTGGTTAATGTCAATGGGGTTCTGGACGGGATTAAGCACGAATTTTAGACCGCCAAATCCGCTGTATTGCATCAGTTGCAGTCTTTCCTCTTCGGTAGCTTTACGTTTCTCCTGTTCTAATTTGAAAGCGATTCGTAGGGCATGGATATTCGATTGGAGATGTTGTCGTTTATTGAAGCCCATTTTCTTCAATCCATAGGGCTATGGTTCCTGTCAGTTCAGTATAACAAAGGTCAAACGCTGTAGTATAAGCGAAATCGTCCGTAAGCTCGTAGCCTGTAAAAATCTCTTCACAAACAGGGAACATTTTCAGGGCAAATGGTCGCAATTCTTCGTCTGCCATTAGGGTGTCAAATTCACTGCAAACGACTTTGAATACCGTATCGAATTTTGAAAAATGCAACCCTTCGAAGAGGATATAATTAGCAATTTCATCACACTGTTGGGGTGCATTTCCTGCCATTAAAGCCCCTTCATAGGCATGGGAAGCTAGCCGAGAACGATAGGCTATAAATTTTTGATCAGATGCTTTTTCAGGAAAACTAATATTTAATAGTTCCTGTAGCCTTAAGGCAAAATAGGATAGGTCTTTTTGTTGTGTATCCATACTGTATTATTTGAAATTTGACTTGATTACTAAAATTAGAAAAGACACAACAAGCCTTTATAAACGTGGAATAGTTTGGCTTCTGAAGGTAAGATTTGGCTTATTAGTGCTGTAAAGTAATTGAAAAGTTTATTTTTGCACTTTATTAATAATAATTTGTACAAATGAAAGAACTAATCGAAAAAATTTCCGTAGAGTTTGAAACATTCAAAACAGATGCAGATATGCAATTAGAAAAAGGAAATAAAGCGGCTGGAACAAGAGCTCGTAAATCTACATTGGCACTGGAAAAACTTTTAAAGGAGTTTAGAAAAACCTCTTTAGAAGCTTCAAAAAGCTAAAAAACAAACCCTCTGAAATTTTCAGAGGGTTTATTCTTTATATAAAATTTGGAGCATCCTGCCAAGTTGCGCATCCATTTTAGAAAAAGCAAACCATTTCTTCCCCAAGTCTTTCAGTGATGCCCCAATATGGTATAGTTCTCGATCATCAATAATCAAAAAACGGTCATGGGAATCGGAAAAAATTTTGACTTCAATCACTGGGTATTGGCTATTGTATCGTTGCAGATCCAACCGTAACTGGTTGCTGATACTCCTAGTGTAAATAATTGTTTTTACATTATTGTTTCGTTTGCTCAATAAAGTCAATACCGTATCATCTACATAATTGTCAATCAGTATAATGGAGTTTTTGGCGCTTCGAATAATATCCGAAACAAAAGCATAGGCATCAAAGATTTGCCCATTGTAGAAAATACCTTTTTCACTATGGGGTTTGTTGCCTTCCAATGCCTTAAAAATCTCTTCAAATTTCTGGTCAGTTTCCAATTGTTTGAGTTCCATCTTATCCATTCGCTGAAACAAGGACGCATTTCCAATAAGCGTTCTACGCATCACCACAAAAGCATTCATAATCTCAATGCTTACTTTTATGGCTATAGCACTGCGTAGTACGGCTGAAAGCATGGCGATACCCTGTTCGGTGAACACATAGGGTAAATAGCGCCTTCCTCCATAGTTCATACTTGAGGTCACAATTTGTGACCTCAAGTTGATAGTGTCAAATTCATCTTGGGTCAACTGGAAACGGAAGTGCTGAGGAAAACGTTCTGTATGGCGTTTTACAGCCTGATTAAAGACTTTGGTTTCTACTTGATAAATCTTGGCTAAGTCACTATCGACCATAACCTGTTGCCCCCTTAAGGTATAAATTCGACTTTCAATTTCTTGACGATTTATAACCAAATTATGTTCCATTATTTTTTATAGCTTTTGTTTTTCTCAAATTCAAAGGAACTTTCTCCTTTTTCATTCAGTACGATATAGGCATTGAATTTTTTTCCGGATTTGCTCTTCATTGCTTTGATAAGAGTTGTTTTCCCTTTATGGATTAAACTTTCTATATCAGCAATGCCAATTTGAACACCACATACATAGCGGAACTGTACCCAATTGCAGGCTTCATTAGGGCATTTGACGATTTTATCTCTGATAATAAGTGCCTGTTTTTTACATTTGGGACAGATAAGCTTAGGTAGGTTTGTCTGTGCTATGGCAGTCTGCAACAATTCATGGGTAATGGATGCCGCATAGGTTTCCATTTCTTTCTGAAAGGCTTTGGCATCCGCCGTGTTATTTTCGATTTTCTGTAAGGCGAGTTCCCACTGGCCGGTCATAGCAACATCCGAAATTTTTCGATCTTTGACGAGTTCATATACTTGCAATCCTTTTTCGGTAGGGATTAAGGATTTGTTTTGACGTTGGATATAATTGCGTGTAAACAATGTTCCGATTATGGCAGCTCGGGTTGCCGGAGTACCGATACCGATATTTTGCAATGCTTTTCGCTCTTCTTCATTTTCAATTTCCTTTCCAGCAGTTTCCATTGCAGATAATAAGCCTGCTTCGGTATAAAGCACAGGTGGTCTAGTTTTCTTTTCCAAGACGGTAGCTTCTTTTATTTTGAGTTCATCGCCTGTTTTTAGTCTTGGTAAATCCTGCATATACTGGGAATCATCATCGGAAAAATTCCCTTTAATAGCACGCCAACCCGGTTCCAATACCTTACTACCCTTTAAAGCAAAATCATAGTGTAGTACTTGTAAAGTAATGTCGGTTATCTCTGTAATGCAGACCCCAGAAATGGCTTCAAGTAGTCGAAGGGCAATCATATCGTAAATAGCATTTTCCTTTGCGGGCAAAGCCGAAGGAATTTTGCCTGAAATGAGCAGACCATGATGGTCAGTTACCCGAAGATCGTTCACAATACGTTTATTGAATTGCCCCCATTTGACTTTACTTACACCCGTTTGGCAGGAATCCTTGTCCTGCAAAGCCCTAATGAGAGGGGGAATTTCAGCCCACATATCCTCTGGAATGTATTTGCTTCCGGTTCTGGGGTAAGTGATAAATTTCTTTTCGTAGAGGCTTTGGGCAATGCTTAAGGTTTGTTCGGCAGAAAAGTTCAGCTTTTTGTTAGCTTCTTTTTGCAAACCAGTCAAATCAAAAAGTAGTGGAGACTGCTGGGTCACATTTTTGTTTTCTACGGATGTAACCGTAGCACTCCCGTTTCTTTGAATAGCTCTAAGGGTATCTTCTGCTGTTTTTTTATCCCCCCATTTGGTTATGGAAAGACTCTTAAAATCAGTGAACTCTTTGGTATGCAAGAGCTGCAATTGCCAGTATTTCACTATTGGAAATTCTTTGTTTTCTAGATAGCGTTTGACTATTAAAACTAGCGTAGGGGTTTGCACTCTTCCAAGGGAATAAACACCATTTCCTACTGCTATACTGAGTGCCTGCGATGCATTGATGCCTACCAACCAATCTGCTCGACTTCTGCCTTGTGCGGAATTGTACAAACTATCAAAATCATCTCCAGGCTTCAGATTGTCAAGCCCTTTTTTTATAGCGGTTTCGGTAAGGGAACTGATCCATAGACGCTCAAAAGGCTTGTTGCATTTCAGATATTGATAAATATAACGAAATATCAATTCGCCCTCACGTCCCGCATCAGTAGCCACAATAATACTCTTACAACGATTAAAAACCTTTTCAATTACTCTTAATTGCTTTAAGGCTGCTGGATCGGTGGTGTATCCTTTATTTTTTTTAACCTTACGTACCGTTAATAAAAAAGGATTCGGCAGTATGGGTAGCGCAGTTTTCTCAAATCCAGAAATGCCATAATCTTCCGGCATACCCAATCCTACTAAGTGACCCAACGCCCAAGTAATTAGATAGCCATTACCCATCAGATAGCCTTCTTTTTTTTCATTAGCACCTAACAACAATGCGATTTCGCGAGCCACACTTGGCTTTTCTGCAATTACAGCTTTCATCTCTTAGCGTATTTAGATCATTACATTTTTCTGCCTTTGGATTTAGCAGGTGCTTTAGGTTGCTCTTTTTCTTGTTGTTGCTTGCTATCAGGGCTTTTTTGTCCTGATTTCAAAGGTTCTTTGACATGCTTGGTCGCTTCATTGGTTTTCCCTTGAGAATTGACAGCTGTTTGCGTTTTATGAGCTTCGGTGGGTGTTGCTTGTTCTTTGACTTTGTTCGGATGCTGGAATGAAAAGGCTGTTTTGCCCGTTTCTTTGTTAAAGGTGATATAACCGTTATACTCCTTGTCTTTTTTATCCAATAAGCCACTTACATAAATCGTTTGACCGTCTTTGAATTTTTGATATTGCTCATCATCCAATTTTTTTCCTCTGAAGACCTCTGGAGCCTGTTGCGATTGGTTTTGCTGGCTGTTTTGAGTCTGTTTATTGGTGTTATTCCTGTCAAAGAGAAACTCGACATAACGCTTGTCGGCATTGAATTGAACCGATGCATTGAATGGTTCTCCTTTTTTGGAAATCATGCCTTCAATATAAAGGGGTTTGCCATCCATTAGGGTTTGTTTTTGCTGCTCATCCAGTTTTATTCCTTTGATCTCATTGGGAATTTTTATAAAATCTGTTCGAAGGGCAACCAATTCATTGGTGAGCCTATCCACACTGATAATGGATGGAATGGTTTCACCCGTTTTGGGATTGGTCAGATTAACAACACGTCCCATATTTCCAGTAGTTAAAAGTTGGTCTTTATCTTCTTTGCTAAACTCATGTCCAAAAAAGGCAAAGTTCAAATTTGGTGCTTTACGGATGCCATGAATGGCTACCACAACCTGCCCCTTGTCATCAGCTTGCAAAGAAAGTCTGGCATCCATACGGGTCATGGCAGTGCCCAAATTAAGGCTTACAGGTACAAGTTCGTTGGTTTTGTACCCTCTAAGTAGTGGGTCAAGCAGGTTCATCTTTTCAAGTTTTTCTCTGCTCAATCCTAGATTGTTCATGGTATCCCAATCAATTTGCTCGGGCTGGTAGCGGTACTCGCTAGTTTCAGGTGTTGTTTGTGTTGTTTCCATCGTATTTTGATTTTCTTGGTTTTGTTTTTGTGCTGCTTCAGGTTTTATCTCGTACTGCTTCATCAATTCTTCTGTTTCTTTGGTGGGAGCTTTGAGTTGTTTCTGCATCTGTTTTGCCGTTTCAATAGCAACAGGTGCGGGAACTTTGAAAAAGGAAAAATGGGTGGGATTCCTGAGTTGACTGAAAAAATTGGAGAAGAAGTTGGAAAATAAATCACCATGCTTATCTACCCGCATAAACTGGTTCTGGTTTTTTTTAGTAGGATCCACGGTTTCCAGTTTACCATTTTCATCCATGCTTTTTACCGCTTGAATTTTCTTTTTTTCTTTATCCAATACCAGCAATATCTCTGATAATTGTTCGGGAGTTTTTGACTTATCTAAATTTTGTTCGCTCATAATCTGATATTTTAAAATTCAATTTCCAAAATAAATGCGGCTTTTACTGATTTGCTTTAGTTGGCTTTGGTTGGCAGCATTTGTCACTTACTGGCTTTCGTTTTAGATATAGGAACCGTAAGGCACTCCCTAATAAACTGATGTATATCTGATAATTTGTAGTACAGTTTTCCACTTATGGTATAATAGGGTAACTTCCCTTTTGAGCGGTAACGCTGAAGAGAGCGAGGGCTTATTTTTAGCATTTGAAGCAGGTCCTGATTGTCCAACAATTCTTCTCCGTCAATACTACTTTGTTGTTTCTTTACGCCACTTATATCTTCACTAAGGATGTCGAAACGATTCATAATACGCTCCATCCATGCTATAAATTCCATTTTATCAATATTCATACTAAAAACTTTTTATTGTTGTCTGTACAAAATTGAAGCCTTTGACTTTGATTGTCTGCCAAGTCGTACCCATTGAAATAGCGATTTTTTGAAATTTTAACAATCGAGATAATGTCCCGAAATACAACGGTTTTGCTTTTATTGAAGCAAATAACAAGAAGGGAAAAGTTAGGTTTTGCCAATGGGTGAACATGGGCATAAAAAAAGGCAGTGAATCTAAATAGTACTAATTATGGTAATCGATAATAAGATTACAATCCTTTGTTCATGTATTCTTCCAATGAGGATTTAAGCTCATCTAAAAATGCGGTTCTTGAACCAGCACGATCCTTCATACGATGAAAGGCATGATGGATATCTCCCAAAGGGATACGAAAGAGAATCTGAAACACCAGACTTATTTTCCGAATGCCAATTTTACCATGTGAAACAGCACCAGATACATAAAGGGCATAAATAAGTTCTATTAATGCATTTTTGGAATTTGTCCAGAAAATATCTTTTCCACTGGCAGGGGTCTCTGGTGAAAACACCCCTTGTGTCTCATCTGGAGCTATTCTTGAAAGAAGGTAACCATAGAGCAATTCATTGGCAATAATATGCGCAACTTTATAATCGTAATAGGTAGAAAATTTGGAGTCTATTTCAAAAACAAAACTGTTCAATCCTATGGGAAGCTTTAGTTTTCCCAATAGGAAAAAATCATGATCACGGTCTGTTCTTCCAGATTTATAATACCGATAAAAATCAGAATTGCAGATATACTCTTTATACTCTTGCTTTAAAAGTTGTAACTCATTTGAGAAATAGTCATGGTACATTTTTCCGTTATTTACCGGGCAGCCACTTTCAATTCGGTATACTTTATTGTAATAAATTAATTTGCCCAATATCTGGGGCTTAATTTTTCTGAAAAAATCAATCTCTTCAACAGGGCTGGTAAAGCCTGAAACTGGAATCTTTTTTTTCATATCGGACAATAATTCCCGTAGAAAAAGTGTCATTTGATACGCTTGCTCAATAATGTGTTCCGCTTTTAAGTTTAATTCTTCTTCTTGCTTATCAATGCTCTTAAGAGCCTCTTTATACATAGCATACATCATGTGATAATATTTAAAAATGAAGCAATAAGCTTGGATAGCTTTCGTGTTACATAAAGTTCTTTTTTTTGCGATATTCTAAAGGAGAGAAGGACGTATGTTTTTTAAAAAAACGACAAAAAGCCGATAGATTTCGAAAATGTAAAACCGCACAAATGCTTGAAAGGGTCAGATACTTATTTTGAAGTAAAAACTTCGCTTGTGCTATTAGGGTTTCATTGATACTCTCTTTGGCTGTTTTTCCCGTTACTTCTTTTAGTATCTTGTTAAGATGACCAGAACTTATCCCAAGATATTCAGCATAAAACCCTACTTCGTGCTGGGCTTTACAGTGAGTTAGCAATATATTGAAAAAGCGCAAGACAAGTGTCTCTTTACTGGTCTTATCACTGCTTTGAAGAGCAACATAAGTAGAATACATTCCTATGATTTCATATAACAGAGCATTGAATTTGAACTGTATAATTTCTTCTTTAAAAACGACATTATTTGGTTTTTTAATGCCCAAACATAAAAGTCTAATTAAGTCTGTTAAAAGAAAGACTTCTTCCTGTTTTAATAAAACCGCCTTAGAGAATTGCATCGTTAAAAGTTCAAGAAGCCTCATATGAGGCTTCTTGATACTGTTTTTTAAAGCAAAGTCAGGTGTAAAGGTAATGATGTAAATTACCCCATGAGAACTTATATCCAGGACCTTGCAAAAACTCTTAACAGGAATAGTAATTAGGCTATTGCTCGTTAAATACAATGGTGTTGCATTGACCTGAATTTTTACGGTACCGGCGCTTACCAAAAGGAATGAAAAATGGCTGATATAGAATACATGTTTAAACTCCTTTTCAAGCAATGTATCTTTTAGTATTCCTATTTTCAGTCCCAAATAATGGTATTTACGATTCTTACTGTTCAAAATATCGTTTGTTTTACAATTAGGTTTTTTCCGAAGAAATTAATTTGGCCATTATTGATATACTGAAGAAAAGCAAGTTTACAACCGATATAAGAAAAAACACCAGCGTTAAATAACGCAGATTCAGGCTTATTTCAATACCATTGTCCAAATAGCCTACAATCTCATCATAGCCATATAAGACGATGATGAAATAAAGGCCCACTAGATTCACTACAATTAGGAATATTGATAACAAAATCATTCCTTTAGTTCCGATTGTTATAAATGGATGCATTATCAATTCTATTGGTTAATGTTCAGGTAGAGTTCCATAGTAGCACTCATAATAATTGCTGTTGTGGAGTCATACATAGTGCCTTGGAATTTGGGAGAAATATTTCTGTTTCCTACAGAGGTTTCCCAGTCTTTGTCTTTCCTTTTATCAAGGAAAATAAAGGAGTAATGAATGAGCGCTGTTGTGCTAAGGAGTATGGCTTTATCTTCACTAGTAAAATTGGTGTTATTAGTAACAAAAAGCTCATAGTCCGTTATAACGTCATAAAGAGTTTGATAATCTCCTTCATTAATTAACGAAAGAGAAGTAACAAAATCTGAAAAACTGGCTTGCGCGGCACTACTCAGATTCGAGTTTTCAATAAATGTATCCAAAGAACTTTGTGGATTATCTCTGATATACAATAAATCCTCTAAAGGAACTGTGCCCCTAGTATATGTGGTATTGGTAACGGTTTGGGTGATAAGGGTCACCTCTTGGAATATATCTTCTAGAGACGTATAAGTATAATCCTCTGATAAATAGATTTCAAGAACCTGGTTCTGGAGGATTCCCAAAGTATCGTATGGATTGACACTTCGTGAAAGTACATGGATATCCTTTTCTTGGATTTTTTTGGATTGGGTATTTGTTTCCTCTTGGCTCAAATTATCTGCACTGCAACAGATAAGAATTGGAATAATTAAGACGATTGTACATAATGAAATTTTGTTCATAATTAACGTTGTTAAAATGTGACTGATTATTTTTTTTAGTCAGTTCATTTTACCCGGGTAAGCAGAACTTGGATGAGCACTTAGCTAATCCTTTTTGCTTTTGAATTCGAAACAAATCTATTGGTACAGAGATACACCTGCAACCCATTGTGTATTGATTTACCGTATTTATGGTATGGATTTTGCGAAAATCCACACCCTTTTTTTTAATATAAACTCCCTGTTAATCTACTCTTGGAGTTGCTTTTTGAAAAATCTTTTAAACTTTGAAAGATTTTTATAGGATTGTTGCGTATATTTAATTATTACAGTTTTTTTAAGCACCCCAATCCTTTTTACCAAGTATAATGATTAAATTTTGTTCACTTGTAACATTTATATGTTGGAGCCAACATATAAATGCAGTTAACGTTGTGGTTAGCGACACCCTTACCAATAGGGATTACGATTATCTTTTTGATAGAATTGAAAGCTTTAGTAAAAATCAAAGCACACAATTAATTTACCTTACTGCTTTTTTAAAAAAAGCAAAGAAGGAAAAGAATTGGGAAGAATGGGTCAATGCCTATAAAAACTACTTACATTATTCACCATTAAAGCTAAAACTAGTCTATGCCGATAGTATGATATATACGGCTAAAGAATCAAAAGATAATGCGCTTATTGGTTCTTCTTATCTCTCAAAAGGAATTGTCTACTACAGTCAAAAAATGCACAACCAAGCACTGGATAATTATCTTATCGCTAATGATTTTATTGAAAAAACAAATGACAAATACCTTAAAAATAAGGTAAAATACAACATCGCCCATATCAAATACTACTTGGGATTCTATGACGAAGCTTTGGTGCTATTCAAAGAATGCCTTGCTTATTTCAAAAACGAAAAGGATAATGGACGTGCTTATCTCAACACCTTGCATTCTATTGGACTTTGTTATAACAGGGTTGGGAATTATGGTCTTTGTTCGGAGGTCAACGAGTTAGGCCTTCAGGAAGGCCAGCGACTTTCCAATCAGGAAATGGCTCCTTATTTTAAACACTCGGAAGGAATTAACCAGTTTGGTAAAAGAAATTATACACTAGCCATAACCTATATTTCTTATTCCATCCCTTTTATAAGAGAGGATCAAGATTTTGCCAATGAGGCAGTGGGCTATTTTTATTTGGGCAAAAGTTATTGGGAATTAAAAAAGCCTGAGATAGCCATGTCATTTTTTCGTAAAGTAGATCAAATATTTACCAGTAAAAACTACATTCGTCCTGATCTTCGGGAGAACTATGAACTTATTATTGCCTATTATAAGTCAAAAGACAGCCCTAAAACCCAACTCCATTACATAGAAAAACTCTTAAAGGCTGACAGTATCCTAAGAAGTAAATTCAGGTATTTATCGGGTAAAATTCACAAGGAATACGATACCAAAGAATTACTCAAAGAGAAAGACAATATTCAGCTATTGCTTCAAAAAAGAAAAAGAGATGATATTGTACTGGTCTCTACCATTGTCCTTTTGTTCATTTTGCTATTACTATTGGCCTACCGGCATTTTATGAATAAAAAATTCTACAAACAAAAGTTTGAAGAACTCATGAGAAAAAATGGAACTGATGATTCAATGCTCCAAGAATCCAAATCATCAGGCAAAACAATTTTAGATATAAATCCCGATGCGGTGGCATCCGTACTAAAACAACTCGAAAGATTTGAAAACGACAGGAAGTATTTGGAAAAGGATTGGACATTAGGAAAATTGGCCGTTTCCTTTAATTCAAACAACACCTATCTATCTAAGATTATTTTCCATTACAGGGGTAAAAAATTTGTGGACTATCTCAACGATTTAAAAGTTGATTATATCATTGCGCTATTAAAAAAAGATAAAATAATACGCAACTATACCAATAAAGCGTTAGCGGAAGAAGTAGGCTTTAGCAGTACCCAACGTTTTACCAATGCCTTTGTGTCCAAAACTAAAATATCACCGACTTATTTTATACAGGAGCTCAAAAAATCAGAGCCTACCCTAAAAGAATAGAAATAATATTATCTTTGTTTAAAGGGTCTTCGAATGAGCATCAGTAAAGTCATTATTTTTACGCTAAGCTTGTTTTTTAATATATTTACGGCCTTTCCAACTTGATTTTCCACAGTCTTTACGGAGATATCCAGTTTTTTAGCTATCTCCTTTTGTGGCATACCTTCTTGCTTATGGAGCAGGAAAATCTCACGGCAACGGGGTGGTAGATGGTCAATGGCTTCTTTTAGTTCATGAAGTTTTAATTCCCAAGATTCCTCACTTTCTTCCGCAAGTGGTGCTAGAGCCTGTAGTTTAAACTCATCGAGTTCTTTATAATACCGTTTTTCTTTTCTAAAAGCGTTTACAAACTCGTTATAAGTCATACGATACAGATAGGCCTTAAGAGAACCATTGGGGTGAAAAGACTCCCTTTTGGTCCACAATTTTAAAAATACTTCTTGAACGATGTCTTCGGCTTTATCTTGATCCGCTGTAAAGGTTAAAGCATAGTGGTAAAGACGCTCGTAATAGTAATAGAAAAGGGACTGATAGGCCTGCTGATTACCTCCCCTGATTTCAGGAAGTATTCTATGTTCATATTCAGGGGAATAATCCATGCCAGCCAAATAACGGAAAAATAAAGATAAGATAACCTTTGTTTAAAAAAAATATTTTTTGCGTAGGGGATTTTCAAAATTTTGAAGTGTTAGAGATAACACAATCGGTATAATCCCATAAAAATGGAAAACAAAGACAACAAACTTATAGAAAAATTCCTTAGCGGCAAACTAGATGAACAGGATGCAGAAACTTTAAAAAAGTGGATGCAGCATCCAGATAATGCTCATTTTCTAAAAGAAGAGACCCAGTTGTATTATCGTCTTAATGCATTACTACACTCCACTGATACGGAGAAAGCGTACCAAAAAAACATTTCCATACTTCCTAAAAAAGCAAAACGAAAGTTCCCATTTGCACCTGTGTTTAAATATGCAGCTGTAGCAATTCTAGTTATAGCATTGGGGGCAACCTACCTTTTAAGAAACACTATTTTTAAAAACCAAACAGAAAATAATATGCCTCTGATTGTCAATAACCAGATTGAGCCAGGTAGTGACAAGGCAACTTTAACCTTAGAAGACGGCACAGAAGTAACATTAGTAAAAGGAACGTCTGTCCAAACACAAAACGCCATAAGTAACGGCGAAGAAATCATATATAACACCATTAATAGCAACACCTCTGAATTAGTCTACAATTACTTATCGGTACCAAGAGGCGGACAGTTTTTCCTAAAACTGTCCGATGGTACCAAGATATGGCTCAATTCCGAATCACAGCTAAAATACCCCGTGAGCTTTACCGAAGGCGAAAGCCGTCAAGTAGAGCTTGTATATGGCGAGGCTTATTTTGAGGTGTCACATAGTACGGAACATAAAGGATCAGATTTTAAAGTTTTTCATGATACACAAGAAATACAAGTATTAGGTACCCAGTTCAATATTAAAGCCTATAAAGATGAAACTAACATTATGACGACACTCGTTACAGGTAAAGTCGCTGTGAAGTGTTTCAATCAGTCAAAAACGCTAATGCCCAACGAGCAGTCAGTGGTTAATCTTTCTAATAAAACCATTAAAATAAACGATGTCGATACTTACAGGGAAATAGCTTGGAAAGATGGTATTTTCAGTTTTAGAGATAAACCGTTAAAAGATATCATGCTTGTTTTATCGCGTTGGTACGATATGAATATTGAATTTAAGGATTCAAACATTGAGTCTGTAACGTTTAATGGTGTGCTTAATAAAAATCAGGATATTATAGCCATTCTCAATATGGTAAAAACCATCACACAAGTAAATTATGAAATCCAAGGCAAAAAAGTAATACTAAAATAAAATTTTCAATAACCTAACATAACACCAAATCCGAATGCCTATGAGAGAATAAATTAATATGTAAAGTCCCTAAATCTTAAATAATTGTAGCCTTTCAGGGTAAAAAAAGAGAGAGATCGAAGCCAAACATTTGCGGTGTACCAGCTTCGTCCCTCCATGCGTATTAACTAAAACAAATGTCTAACTAACACAAAACAAATTTATGGAAATTAATTTGACAACCATGCTTTTTAATAATAGAAAGTATGTTTTAAAACTTATTATGAGAGCTTTCATATTCTTATTCTGTACGGCTGTTTTCAGTTTATCTTCAGGAGATATTCTGTCACAAAATGCCAAGGTGGTAATTAATGCCGATACAGTTATGTCAGCTGACGAGGTCTTTAACCTCATTGAAAAACAAACGGACTATAATTTTTTATACAGAGCCGATTTGTTTAAGGATGCTCCAAAACTAAACCTTAAAAAGGGAACCGTCAGTGCTTCCAAATTATTAAGAGATATAGTAACCCAGGGAAGTTTCAACATTATTCTTACAGAAAACAATACCATTCTTATTAAAGAGCCAAAATCTCAGCAGCAAATTCAAGTATCTGGTAAAGTCACGGATGAAAAGGGCGCTCCTATACCAGGTGTAACGGTTTTAATTAAAGGAACAACAATGGGTTCAGCGACTGATTTTGATGGCACTTACACCATAATTGTGCCCAACCCTGAGAATGTACTCGTGTTTTCCGCTTTAGCGTTTAAACCACAGGAAATAACCGTTGGCAACCAATCCGTGATTAATGTGACACTTATGGAACAGGTGAATGAATTGGGAGAAGTGACCCTGAGTTTTAATACGGGATACCAGCAATTGCCAAAGGAACGGGCAACGGGAAGTTTTGTTCATATTGACAATGATTTATTAAATCGTAGCGTCAGTACAAATATTTTGGACCGGTTAGATGGAGTAACCAGTGGTTTACTATTTAATAAAACAGTTAGTCTTATAAACAATCAATCTACTATTTCGATACGGGGTCGCAGTACTATTTATGCAAACCCTGAGCCATTAATAGTCATTGATAATTTTCCTTATAACGGTGATTTGTCTTCGATTAATCCCAATACTATAGAATCAATAACAGTACTAAAAGATGCCGCAGCGGCTTCAATTTGGGGTGCTTTTTCAGGGAATGGGGTTATTGTTATTACAACAAAAAAAGGAAAACTGAACCATGCTCCTAAAATTGAATGGAATAGTAATATTACATTTTCAGAAAAGCCAGATCTCTATTATACACCTCGTTTGAGTTCGGGTAGTTATATAGATATCGAGCAATTTTTATTTGAAAAGGGATATTTTAATTCAGCAATAAATAGGTCTTCCCATCCAGTACTCTCCCCAATTGTAGATATCCTGGCGAACGCGAGAGATAATATTATTTCACCAGCTGAATCTGCAAGGCTTATAAATCAGTATAGAGGACAGGACAGTCGGGATGATATGAGTCGGTATCTTTATAGGGCATCGTTCAATCAACAATATTCACTTAGCGTTTCTGGTGGTGGAGAAAATAATATTTATTATTTCAATGCAGGATTTGATAAAAACCTAAACAGTCTGCAAAGAAATGATTTTTCCAGGATTAGTATAAATGGTTCCAATACATATACTTTTTTTAGGAATAAACTTTCTCTAACTAATGCTGTTTATTTTACCAAAAGCAAAAACGATAACAATGGATTGAATGCAAACAACGTATTCTATCCCTATATGAAATTAAAAGATGAAAATGGTAATGCACTAAGCGTACCTTATCAGTATAGACAAAGTTATATAGATACTGTAGGACAGGGTAATCTCTTGGATTGGAGTTACAGACCATTGGATGAACTTAATTTGAGGGACAATACCACTCAGCTTATAGAATACAGAATTAATACACAATTACGATATACAGTCTTTCCGGGGCTTGATGTTTCAGCACAATACCAGTATAATACAGGTAATTCAGATGGAAACCTTATGTATAGTCAAGATAGTTATTATGCAAGGGACTTTATAAATAAGTTTACGCAATATGATGCTAGTACTGGTATTTATACAAGACCTATACCTTTAGGAGGAATACTGGATAATCTCACAAAGAATTTTTATTCTCACAATTTTAGGGGGCAATTGGATTTTAATCACCAATGGGGAGATCATGAGCTGTCTGCACTCGCAGGATATGAAGTGAGGGATATAAATACTAGTAGTGCTAATAGCAGGATATATGGTTATGACGAACTTGGCACCAATGCTCTGATTAATTATACTACTTTTTACAAGTATTTCTACAGTTCTTCATCCTCCAGAATACCATCAAATACTTCTCGAAGGGGTACTACAAATAGGTTCTTATCCTATTTTGCAAATTTTGCCTATACAATAAAGAATCGATACGTTTTATCGGGAAGCGCTAGAAAGGATGAATCGAATATATTCGGAGTAAAGTCGAATCAAAAAGGGGTTCCATTATGGTCAGTCGGAGGCAGTTGGGACATCAGTAAAGAGGAATTTTATCATTTGGATTGGCTCCCTTATTTGCGTCTAAGGATTACAAACGGCTATAATGGGAATGTTGATCATACACTGTCTTCGTTAATCACGGCAACTGTCAGTTCAGGGAATTATTATAATGTACCATACTCTAGTCTGACTAATCCACCCAATCAGGAATTACGATGGGAAAAGGTGAATACGACAAATTTTGGTGTCGATTTTGCAGTCGGCAATTTTTTGAATGGTAACATCGAAGCTTATATTAAGAATGGTAAAGACCTGATTGGGAACCGTCTTGTTGACCCCACGTTAGGAGTATCAACCTTCAAAGGGAACTTCGCTAATATGAAGGGGAAGGGTATTGATATTACATTGAATTCAAAAAATATAAAGAGAAACTTCACGTGGAATACCACATTACTTTTTAGCTGGACCAAAGACAAAGTGACCAAGTATTTATCAAAGCCGACTACGGTAAGTGATGGATTAAGTTCAAGTATAAACCCTATCGTAGGGAATCCATTGTATTCGTTATATACGTTCGAGTGGGCAGGATTAGATAATGAGGGCGACCCTTTGGTGTATTTAGACGGTGCTATAAGTAAGGATTATTCTGCTGTGTATTACTCGACAAATCTTTCTAACCTAAAATACGCAGGAACAGCAAATCCGACTGTATTCGGAGCCTTACGAAATGATTTTAGCTGGAAAGGGATAACCTTGTCTGCCAATGTTACCTACAAATTAGGATATTCTTTCAGAAGGTCTTCATTAGAATCCAATAGTTTATATATTGGGCGATACTATTTTTCTGATGTTGACTATCAAAACCGTTGGCAAACCCCCGGTGATGAAGCTGTGACAAATGTTCCCGCTTTGAGCTATCCTGCTAATAGTATAAGGGATATTGTTTATAGGAACTCAAGTATTTTAATAGAAAAAGGAGACCATATTCGCTTACAGGATATCAGTTTAGGATATCAATTTGACAAAAAACAATTTCCCCAGATGCCTTTCAGAAGTTTGAATATTTATATGTATGTAAATAATATCGGGATTTTATGGAGAGCAAATAAAGCGGACTTAGACCCTGATTACATACCGAGCCCAGGAGGAAACCTCATATATCCAAACCCAAGAACCTACTCTTTAGGAGTTAAGGTAGGACTATAACTTAAAAATATTATTACGATGAAATCTAAAAAGAAAATACAAAACAGAATATTATTTGTTGTTTTATTGATGTTGTCATTTAGTTGTGAAAAAGAGTTTTTAGATGCTAAACCGGCAATGGACCTAAATGTGCCGACATCATTAGAAGACATGCAATTATTGTTAGACAATACCGGTTCGTTAAATAAAAGCCCTGCTATAGGAGAGGAATCGGCAGATGATTACTATATGACTGCCGATAGCTGGAACAATCAATATGCCAAATTCAATACTAAAATTTATATATGGGCTAAGGATATATGGGAAGGCACTGGTGATATTGAGGACTGGAATAAACCCTATACGCAGGTTTTGTATGCAAATGTGGTACTTGAACAACTCAATAAATTAGAGAGGACTTCGCTTAACAGTGTGGAATATGACAATATTAAAGGCAGTGCTCTTTTTTTACGAGCATGGTCTTTTTTTGATATAGCGCAGGTCTTTGCCCTTCCGTATGATTCTGATAGTGCGGTTACCGACCTAGGCATTCCTTTGAGACTTACCGCAGATATAAATGAGACATTAACTAGGTCTACCATGAAGGAAACCTACGAGCAAATCCTCAGGGATGCTACACAAGCAGCAGACCTTCTGACTATTGCTACCTCACCGCAAAATGGAAATCGCCCTTCTAAAGCCGCAGCTTTTGGGCTTTTATCAAGGATACATTTGACCATGAGGGATTATATGAAAGCAGGATTGTATGCAGATAATGCATTACAAATTAGTAGTATTTTGATGGATTATAATACACTCAGTACAACGGCAAATACACCTTTCGCTTTTGATAATCCAGAGGTTATTTACCAAAATTATGTAGTGGATTGTGAGCCGCTGATCTATTTGGGAGTATCAGCAGGGTATTCAATAGACACGCTATTATATAAAAGCTATGAAGTAAACGATTTGAGAAAGTATCTTTATTTCAAGGATAACCAGGGTTATATTAATAAAAAGAAATTATACTCAGGCACCATAAAAGCATCGAACGGTATAGCAACCGATGAGATGTTAATTACTCGTGCAGAATGTTATGTGAGAAATGGCAATTTAGATGCTGCTCTGAAAGACCTAAACGATTTGCTTGTCACAAGATGGAAATTGGGAACATATATCCCCTATGAAACTTTTGACGGGAATGAGGCACTCAATAAAATTCTCAAGGAACGCCGTAAGGAATTGGTTTTAAGAGCTCTGAGATGGAATGATATCAGACGGTTGAATAAAGAAGGTTATGATATTACCCTAACCCGTGTTCTGGGCGGGGAGACCTATACGTTACCTCCAAATGATTCCCGTTATGCCCTTCCAATTCCCCCTGATGTAATTTCAGTTTCAGGATTTCCACAGAATAAAAGGTGATTAATATAAAAAAGTAAAAGTTATGATTATAAAAATATCGAAGAGTATAGTGTTTATATTATTGGTTATATCCGTATCTTTTTCATGCTCACAACAAAAAACAGATAAAGACCAGTCTAAAACCATATTGCAGGATACCACAGAGATAATGGATTTCCCCTTCAAGGACTTATTGGATAATACTGTCTATATTTCAGATTTTCGGGGTAAGTACGTTGTAATTGATATGTGGTACTCAGGATGTGGATTCTGTATTTCATGTAATAAAGGGTTAAAAAAGGTACACAAATCGCTCATAAAAGAAAATATCATTTTTCTGAGTATATCGGTAGACGACAATAAAGAAATATGGATTCAGAGTATTACCAAAGATGCCTTAAAATCTAAATTAAATCCTTGGGCAGGAAAATATTATCCCGCTCCTGGAACGGTTACGCTCAATACTGGTGGAAGCGGTTATAATAATGAATTTGTAAAAAAGTATGTTCCAAATAACGGTTATCCAAAATTGTTACTGATTGATCCCACAGGCAAAATAGTCACAGACGACCTGCCCAGACCAGATAACCATCCAGAGAATTTAATTAGTTATCTTCAACAGGTATTAAAAATGTAAATTTAAAAATGGGGATTACTTAATTGGTAATCCCCATTTTCTTTTTATTGCAGAGTCCCTTTTGTGTTTTGGGTTACTTCACCACCAACAATATTGTAGGTACAGATATTATTTGATGGAGTACAGTCAGGTTCACCAATTACTTCTGAGTAATTGGAAACATTCTGATCAAGCGAAGGGTCATTCCAAGCCTGTGGTGATCCATCGTATCTGAATACTGCAAAAGCTTCAGATTCGTCATTTGCTTGTGTAAAAGCACTAAATCCAATAGCAAGGACTGCTACCAGCATGCCCATTGCAAGTTTTTGAAAATTTTTCATTTTTTATTGTTTTTAAAAATTGATTTGCTAAGTCTCAGGGCAATCACAGCGAATGCAATACATGCACTGTTAAACGCCAGATGACCACCCCAGCCTAGTCTTTCGATAATCAGATTACATTGACATGGAAGCTTTTCAGCCCAGAAATACATGCTGACTATATAGAGTGTGAAAACACCCATTAAACCTGTAAAGGCATATAGTCCGGCACGTTGCGTTTTGGGGATGATAAGCAATAGCGATATAGCGATTTCACAAATCGGGACCATCCAGCCAACAAAAGTTGCCAATGACCCCACAAATGTTACCTTAGCAAGGCCTAGAATAAATCTTTCGTGATCCACTATTTTAGTATAAGCGGAGGTCAGAAAAAGAAATACACCGCCCAAGCAAATAATAAGGACAATCGCGTCCTTTAGCCTTGGACTAAGCCCAAAAAAGGTTTTTTTGCTCACTAAAGTTTCCATGATGCAAACTGTTTAAAGGTTAGATAAAATAGTTGTAAAAAGCATACATCACAGAAAGGGCAATTAGGCCTATGTGACCCTTTCCACATTACCAGCAAACCGCGCATTTTGCCAATAGCATGCTTTTTACTTACATCGGTAAAACATAAAAGCCATAAAATGCTTATTTTCTACCGTTACAGTCGGGCAACTACAATAATTTTGCATTGCCAAATCCAATCCATACCTTATTAAATATAAAATGCTGGTTCCAGCTTAGTAAGGTAATCGCACCTCTAGAGGAATTGTGTTCTTCTATTAACTTACTAAAAACTACATAAACAAATAATAAGGACCTAAATCAAACAAATAATTTCAACGATAATGGAATGTGTAGGTTTATTACTTATTATAAGGTAGGATTTGGATTACTTGGTTTATAAAGTTACTAACTATAATTTGAAAAAACAGCATACAAAATCAATCATTTCGCGTGCAAAATCAATCATTTTGGGTGTTTTTGCGGTTTTTTGAAAAATCGGGCGCGAGCTAAGGCTATTTTTTGAAATTAAAATTCAAAAATTATCAACCAATAAATTTTGGAAAAACACATTGTAAAAATCATTTTAATTTGTTCTTAAAAGCATAACCCAATCTTATTACTTACTAAAGTAACACCTAAAAAAATAAGGATCCTCTCAGTACAATTTTTGAATTATTTTTTGGAAGATTTAAGTAAATTATCATCCTTAAAATAAAAATTACTTTAAGATTAGATAATTTTTTTATTAAAAATAGCTGTAAGTATATTAAAACCTTTGCTGGTTGCATAAATATTGGACACAGTTTTAATTAAGATTCCTGTTTAAAACTTTAAGCAATTTTTTTGATAGTAAAGAATTTTGTTCTAATTAAATCATACCCAAGAACAATTAGCCATTGATTTTGATATTTCTGATATCAGAAGAATAAGAATGGGAAAATAAGCACATCTCTGGTTTATTTAAAAATAATGGCTGATGTTATTGAAATTGTAAATAAGGATTTATTTGAATTTTAAAAATGGTCTTTTTATTTATTCTTCCCAGATTACTGAAATAATTGTTTGGTACTGCTTAGTTGGGATACAATACTCAAAATAAACCGTGTCATCTTCGTCATCTTTTAACTCAAACCAAATTGATTTATCGATAGTTTGAGCTTTATCATTACCTGTATAGATATATTCATACCTTGCTTCAATATACTCTTCAGCAACAGAATTGCTAGGAGGAGGAAGTTTCGTAATATTCTGAACTCTTACCCAAAAATTATTTGATTTACTCCAATACCTAACAATTCCACTGTTAATAAAGACTACAAACAGAGGATAAATATCTAATGATAATAATCTATAAATTATTGATGTCAAACTAGTTTTAAATCGAATGGATAGCTGTTTAACTAAATCTGGTGAAAATTTTTTCTTGAAGGTTTCTTTTCTAACTAATACTTCGGGCATTAGTAATTCTGCTGCGAAATCGTTTGCCTCCCACTCCTGAACTCCTTTTTTAGCCTGTTGTTCTGCAGAGTTGAACCAATTTAAAGAATTAGAAGTTTCATTATGCACTTCCAAGTCAAGCTTATTATGTAGAAGATAATGACCAATTTCGTGAGCAATAGTAAACCGCTTTCTTTCCTCAAATTTAATATCTGAATTAACTTTTATTAATGTTTTAGTATTACCTCGGATAATTTTTCCATCAGAATTAGGAAGAGATTCTTCAATTAATGTTGCTCCAAGTGCTGCAACAAATATATCCATCGGAATTTCTGTGATTTCATCAAAACCAATTTCCTCAAGTAACATCTTAGCTTTATTAGAACCTCGTTTATTTTTAATCATCTTCTAGCTGCTCCAATAATTCCAATAAGTTCTGATCTTTAATAATTTCCTTTATTTCCTCAATACCAAGATTATCAAGATTACGATATTGTACTTGAAATTGATTATTAGCAATTAGATTTCTTAAATAACTAATTGGTTTATCAATATTTTTCTCAATCGCGTTATGTAATAATAAGGAAGCTTTCTCCAATAGCAATAAGTCTTTTTGTTTATTAATAAGACCTTTTAAGAGAAATGAATGTTTCTTGAAATTCTTATTTGCATAGTTTTCTATATCACTAATATTGTGACCCTGCTCTTTAAGAATTTCGTCATAAGCACTAGAATCTCCTTCAATAATTTGCGAGATAATGGCTTCGTCAATTTTTTTGATGAAGTTATTTTTCATAATTCAACACTTTCAATTTTTCCTTGATAAAAGATAGTTTACGATCTAATCGCTTTTTGATATTTGTTAGTTCTTCGTTGCTAATACCAAGCAACTCTGACAAATCATTTCGCTTCATCCCGTTAATAATGTAAGGCTCGAATAATAGTAATTCATCATCTGTGGCTCCCATTGTTATCAATTCGTCATGGCACACTGATAATAGGGATTGATAATCGGAATCATCAAAAGACATTTCAACATCATTATCCAGAATTTCAAATGTTTCGTTTGCTTTTTCCAATTCGGCTGTTAATGTATTTGAAATAACACTATCTAACGCACTTATTATTTGCTTTCGGAAATCAGGAAACTTATCAAGATACCAATTCCGCCCCCCCTCTCTTAAAAAGGCTTCGATTGTATCATTAATCATGTCTTCAATCATAATACCTCTAAACCCCTTTTGATGATTGTATTTGATTCCAAAAAAAGTCTTAAGCCTTATGATAGCGTGTTTGAAAAGAATAGCATAAAACTCCGAAGTGTAAACCTCCTGAAGCGCTCTGCATTTCTCATCAAAAGTTGCAACCTCTCTATTATTTGACTTCATTTATATAGTAATGCTTAAATTTTTTGAAAATTTTCCATAGCGATGGCAATTTATGAAATTTATATAGCATTACAATGTATATGAGAGGTTTAACTTAAAGAAAAAAATATGGGCAAATCAGCAAATTATTTAATATCTGGCGTGTGGAAGGATTCAAATGATAATATTACACATGTAATGTTGCATCCGGTAAATGATGGAGATTCTTTCAACATGGGTATTAAAACTTCCGAAGAAGATACCATAGGATTACTAAAAAAAGGGAATATTATTAAGACGGTAGTATGGGGTTATCCTGGATGGAGTATTAAATCTAAGGTAACATATGTTCAGAGTGCTGGAAAAGAATATTTAAGGAGCGATGCAAATGCTACAACAAAAGATAATTTAGACAATTTAATATCAATGAAAGCAATTAAATAATTATAAATATGGATAAGAGTTTACATTTAGATTCGGTAATTAAAACGCATCAAATTACCAAAGAGGAGGAGCTTTTAAATAAGCACAAAGACAAAAACAAAGAAGTTAAAGAGGCTTTAGAGCAGAAGTATGAAAGTAATATTTACTCTCCTTTTAATTCTGGTTCCTATGCAAAAAATACTGCTATGAATACCAAATTTGATTTTGATATGGTATGCCCTTTTAAAAGAAATGCGTTTGGTTTTAATGGCACATTAAAGCAGATGTACGAAGATGTTTTTGATTTTTTATATGAGAAATACAAAGATGAGGCAAATGTCAGAAAGCAAAAAGTTTCTATTGGGATTGAGTTTTTTGCAGATGAAGACGGGGATGTTGTAAAAATTGATGTTGTACCAGGGCGTGAATTGAATCAAGATCAATACAAAGATGATGAAAACCTTAATCTCTACGTTTACTACAAGTATGGAAACTTTGACCAAGGCAGTGAGAGAATTAAAACCAATGTGCAGGCTCAAATCAAAAATATTAAAGATAGAGCAACAAAAGAAAAAGATTCCATTAGAAAGATCATCCGTCTGCTTAAAGTCTGGAAGAATACCAAGTATAATAACCCTGCAAAATCCTTCTTTTTAGAATTAATTACAATTAAAGCTTTTGACAATAAAGATGTGTCGGGGAATTTATGGAGTAAGCTAGAAACCGTATTGCAATATATCCGAGACGAAGTTACCGGTGAAAGTTTTACATTGAAAGATCCAGGAAATGGTTCTAATGATTTAATCGATACTTTAACAACAACAGAGAGACAGACTCTGTCTGATGATATGAAGAATATACTTGAAAGAATTGAGGATAACGATGAAAATATCAAAACGTATTTCCCTGAAAATTCAAAATTTCTTGAGGAAGAAGAAAGTGACAACAAATACGAAAACAAAGGAAACGGATTCTATTCTAATCCACCAAAAAATGAAAGATTCGGTTAAATGATAGACAAAAGACTAAATACAATCCAGCAGTTTTTTTCTGAACTAAATGGGATTTCAATTGAGACCCCATTTAGTTCAGATTTAGAATTTAATATAGTTGGAAAAATTAAAGTTCCAGTTGAGTCAACAGACGATTGCTTATTTTTTGATGTTAAGATTTACCCTGAGTATCCATTAAAAAGAATGGATACAGAATCTATTACTTTTTCCAACAGCGATTATTTAGAATATGGTCATGTGATGGGAGACGGGTCTATATGCAGGCACACTTCTCACCAGACCGATTTAAAGAAAAAAATTGAGATCGATATTAATTCACTAAAAAGATGGATCTGGAAATATTATTTAAATAAAGATAATGACAAACATTATGAACATTTGATTTTACTACCTAAAGAATTTAAAGGCAATCATTTCTCTTTTTTGTTTACTGAAGTCGACTATATTTTCAGCAATCAGCAATTTGGTTTTTTCGAGTATTCAAAAATAAATAATGGACTGTATCATGAAAAGATTATTTTTAATAATGTTATTCAGGAATTTAGAGATTCTTCAAGTAAAAAGGTTACAGAGTGCAAATGGAGTAATGCTATAAAACAATTGCCTAGTAAAGACCTTGGTATATATGTTTATTTAGATAATCCTCCTGCTAGGATGGGTAAATTTATAATAAGCAATTGGGAAGATTTAGAAGGTTTAGTTAATCAAAATCTTCATAGTTTCCTCTATAGTGTACAGAAAACCAATTTGAAACTGAATGGAAAACCAATTCCTTTTTTAATAGGTTATAGGATATTAGATAAAGAAATACACTGGCAGGTTGCTATTTTAGAAATCGGAAAATTTCCAGTTGAGTCTTATAAAGAAGATAAAGTATGGAAAGGTGGATTTATCGATGAAGAGATTGTATGGGGTATCACTAAAAATTGTTCTTATGATTATTTCTTTGGCAGAGGTAGATTAACCGAAAATATTACTAAAAGCAAAATACTTATTATTGGGATAGGCGCAATAGGTAGTATGGTTGCCAAAACATTGACAAGATGTGGCTGTACAAGCATTGATGTAGTTGATTATGATATTAAAGAGCCTGAAAATGTATGTAGATCAGAATACTCATTTTTGTCAGGAATTTGCAACAAAGTAGATGATTTATCAAATGAATTATTCTTAATATCTCCTTTTATTGAAGTTGGAATAATTAATCCAATATTGTTTCATGTTGATTCAAAAATAGCACAAGGATTGAACAGTACTAATAATGAATTGCAAAAAAAACTGCTTCATTATGATATTATAATAGATTGTTCTACGGATAATGATTTGCTATATATTTTAAATAAGTTAGAACTTAATAGACTTCTGACATTATCAATAACCAATAATGCTAAAGACCTTGTTTGCTCAGTTGAACCAAACAGTTATAATTGGGTAATGAATCAATATGAAAATGTTTTGGAAAATGAATTGGAAGATCTGCATAACCCAACTGGATGTTGGAGTCCAACCTTCAAGGCTTCATATAATGATATTAACACATTGGTTCAATTTGCTATTAAGCATATTAACATGAAGTTGAGTGATGATAGCAAAAGTTTGAGAAACTTTGTTTTAAAAACGAACGTAAGCGATATATTTTCCATAAAATTAGATGAGTTTTGATATATATAATTAATGAACTAGGTTTAACATTGGAAATCGAAGATAATCTATTATGTAGTTTAATTGACATCGGAATAAAACATTATCCGAATGAGTTTGGTGGTTTTTTAATTGGCAATTATTCAGAGACGCAAACACATCTAAAAATAACAGATACAATTTTGCCAAATAAATTTAAAGGAACACCCTACTTGTTTGAGAGAGATACAATAGGCATAGATATTAAATTAAAGCAATTTTATGATGAAGAACCAAAGAAATATTACCTTGGGGAGTGGCATACTCACCCAAACAATTTACCAATACCTAGTAGTACAGATATTATTGCCATTAATTCAATTGCAAATCATCCTGAAGTTTCAATTAAAAACCCTTTAATGCTGATTATCGGTTACGATAAGACCAACGTAGAATTTGGTTTTTATGTTCAATTTAAAAATAAATTATATAGATATGAAAAAAATTAAACCATTTGCTTTTGTTGCTTTTTTTACATTTTTAACTATAAGTGCAAAGGAAGCTGACTCTACTAAAATTGCAACCCTAGAAAATAGAGTTAATCAGTTAGAAGATTATAAAATAAATATTGAAAACGTTTACAAAGCTGAATATCAAAAATCACAAAATGATTTAGCAAAGGATATAGATGAAAAGTATAAAGATGTTAGAAATCTTTTTGCAATGATTCTTATTTTGGGAATTCCTTCTTCTTTATATGGCATATATTTAGCTTTCTGGGGTATTAAGAAAAAAGTAAATCAATCTATTGCAGAAAAAATAGAGACGATTGTTGAACAAAAACGAGAGGACATAATAAAATTAATTCAATCTCAAAAATTTGAAAGACGTTTGAAAGAAACTAAAAAAATCATAGTAATTAGTGAAAACGGAAATTCTCAAGAAGAAATAAAGAAGACAATTGAAACATTTAAATTTAAAAATATTATTTATAGAATTAATAAATCATTTGATACTTTACCTGAATATGATTTAATAATAATAAATAATTGTGATGGTGAATTTAAACAAGATGATGTAACTAATATTATAAACTCTAACGACGATGACGATGTTTGCTTTGTTGCATATACAAGCAAACAATTAGATAGAAATTCTAGGTTAAATTTTGCTAATTCAAAATTTACATTGTACCATAATATTTTAACAACCTTAAGTTTTTCAGAGGCAATAAAAATAAATAATCATGAATAAAGCTAAGAAATATGCTCAAAATGGAGCTTTAATTTTAGGATTTGGTAATGCATTTATTAATTTACTTAAACAACTAAATAATGATGACCCAAACAATAAGCTTGATTGGAATCAACTTGCAATAGCAGCAACTAAGGGTGTTATTTTAGGAGGGACAGGGGGTTTGGTAATTGGTGCTATACGTGACAATAAAATGGAAAAAGTTATGTTGAAATTTAATAGCGTACCAAATTATTTACATAAAACATTGGACTATTATAAAGATGATAATACCTTACTTTTAAATAAAGCAGAACAATTAAAATCAAATTTACAAGATAAATTTAAAGGTGATTTAGCACTGAAGCCTAAAATCACTGGTTCTGTGGTTAAAGGCACCTCTATATATGGATCTGATGTTGATATTCAACTTCCTTTTAAGAGAGATTTCGGTTCTATTGCTGATGTATATGATATAGTTTCTAATTATATCTTTGATGAACTGAATATTAAAGAAATCAAAGGAATAAGAGAACAAAAACATTCTATTGGAATTGAATTTCAACTCCGAGATGAGACTAAGAGAATAGATATAATTCCAACTCGTTTGATTGAAAATGGCAAAAATGATGTGCAGTTATTTGTCAATAAAACTGGATTTTTTGAAAAACCAACCTATAAAAAAACAAATCCAATAAAGCAAATATTGTCACTTAAGCTAAATTACAAAGAGCAAAGAATCGTAAGATTACTTAAAGTTTGGAAGGTTGAAAATAATTTGAAAATTAAATCTATTTTTTTAGAATGGTTAGCAAAAAAATCTTTTGAATCAAAACCAATTACAAATAAAATTGAGAAGGATTTAACCAATGTAATCTATTTTATTGCACGAAATATTGAATTCATCAGGATAGTTGATACAGCAAATTCTAATAATGTAATCTCTAATACACTTACATTTGAAGAAAAGAGCAGTATTAGTCGTTTTTGTTTTAAAATGCTAGATGATATGAGAGCGGATAAAAAAAATATTATAGATTATTTCCCTAGTTTAGAGTCAACTATATAATTTTTAGCACCTATCCCTTTTACGGATTGTTTTAGCTCTTAATTAGTTGATAATCAAAATCATATACTTTTATCAAAAAATAGAATTAAATTCTATTTAAAAAACTGATATACATATACTTACACTCATTTAATATCCATAAAAGGGATAGATGCTTAATTTTTTATAATAAATCAATTTCCAATAAAGGAATAACGTGGTTCATAATTGTAACAAAATATAAAATATTAAAAAAATTAGCACTATAATTATCCAATTACATTCATTATTTTTCTGCAGAATATCAGAGTTTACAATAGAAGCATTATATAAATTTTAACCTTCTTTCTAAGCTTAATATAATTGCAAAATATTTATTATTGAAACAGCAGTTTATAGCAGAAAGATTATAATTCTATGAATTATTAACAACATTTAGTCTCATGTGAATATTCTTATTTTTCACAAGAGCTTCAACCCTTTCAATAAGCATTAAATTGAGACGATCAGCACTTCCTCGAGCGTGACCTATATACTGCATAAATTCTCGTAAATCAACAACGTTAAGATATATTTTGTTTTCAGCCATAGCCTTAAATATCTTATATTTTATTGTTTTCCAATCACCGAAAGGTAATAATTCAGAAACCAGAACAATACAGTGCGGAAAAGGAGTTTTGTCGAAAATAATTTCCTCTAAATGCCTATCATATATTGTTGTATTGGCAGTGACCTTTTTCGAAGCCCCAACAATCTGGTCTATTCCGGTGGAGATTTGCTTTTGTAGACCCTTAACTTTTTTCTCCATTAGTTTGTTAAGTTCACTGTCCATAACCCCTACCGCCTTACTTTCAATTAGAAAAAGACCATTATCAGAAATCGCAAGAACATCTGTTAATTCACGGTAACCATTAGTGCGTGCAATTTGAGGATTCAAGTATAGCTTTTGCTTAAAAAGATCATCAAGAATGATCGTCACTTCCTTTTCGAGAATGCTGCCTTCATCCTTATCATCAACCATTACATGGTTTATTTTGTTAAATCCAATGACTGTATTTTTCATAATAATCCAGTCCTGTAGTTTTCCCTCAACTGCAATGGTTTCTATTTCGTAGACATTCTTGTGTTTACTTTCCATTTTAATACTATGGTCAAAACAATCCAGTGAACGAGAAATTCTTTCATCAAATTTACCGCAGTACAGGCTTTCGGGATTGCCTTGTAGATTTAGTATCCGGAACTGGTCGGCAATGCTGAATGAGAGCTTTGCAGTCGCAACGCAAATACCAAGTTCATTGTGAAAATGAATGTGGGTAAAACTACGGTTCATGATTGCAGCAAGAGAGGTATGCTCGTCAGGGAAAAGTTCTGTCCCTATAACTGCTGCGAAATTTATTGGATCATCGTAAATTCGTAACCCTGAATGAAATATTGCAGGTTGGTGAGAGCCATCCTTGCCAAACAGGAATTCAACCTTACAGCCTTTCATTATTGATTTTATAATAGGAGAAGTAATCTTAATCATTACCTTCGCTCCAAAATCGTCATTGATAAACCATATTGAAGCAGGTTCGTGTAATAGTTCTTCGCATATCCTTTCCTCAGTTGTCATAATTACTGGCTTATTTTTTATCCAATCATGATTTTATGTTTTAAATATGTCTCGTTTTATATAGCCATAAATTTAATATCATAAGGCATTATGGTTAATTCGGTATTATATTCCAGATATACCATTAACAAAAGTATCCACAAAATCTAAAATTTTATTCAATATTCGGTCGCCCACTTCTTTAGATTTTAGAACACTAGGTCTTCCTTCTATACGAAGGTCTAAAATTTCTTTTCTTAAGGGTTCTCTTTCTGTAAAAAGATAATTTTCTATCAATTTTTCAGTTTTTTCATCAGAAAGGTTTTCTGTTTTTACCAAATTTTGAAGTGCTTTTTCTTGTTCTTCATTCCAGAATTTTTCAAATACCTCGGGAATTATATCGGTGTCGTCAATGTAAGGTAAACTTTCTTGAATAAATTTTTCAATCAGTTCTCTTTTACTTCTTAATGACACTTCGGTATTTAATAAATTTGAAATCTCTTTTTCAATACTTTCCTTATCTTTTGAACTGTGTTTTAATTTAAACTTAATCAATAATTGAATAATGTAGGTAACGTTGATTGTATCACGTCTAATCAACTCCAATTCAAAATCAATATCATTTAAGATAGATGTTTTTTCTATTGTCGTGCTATTGCTAAGTTTATCCTTCAAATCCAAATACTTACTTGTATAATCAGCAAATAACTGTTCCTCAATTTGCAAATCATCCCAAGTAAACTCGGAGTAATGGCTCATTTTTTTGTGTAAGCGTATAAGTGCTCTGAATATCAAAATAAACTCTAACTTATCTTCTTCAGTATATAGATTATCTACAGAACTACTCTGGGGAACAATTTCTAGTAATTTTTCGATTACTTCATTGAATTTTTCGGTATAGACTTCATAAGGTTCAACGATAATTTCATCAATTGCCTCTTTATTACTAAATAGTGCAATTGCTTCATCTGTTTTATCTTTCAGATTTCGAAAACATACAATATTACCCTGTGTCTTGTTTTTGTCTAAAGTGCGATTAGTACGGCTAAAAGCCTGAATAAGTCCATGGTATTGAAGGTTTTTATCAACATACAATGTATTCAGGTTTTTACTGTCATAACCCGTTAAAAACATATTAGCGATTAATAAAATATCTGTTTCATGTTTAGGATGTTTTGATTTTCTAGCAACAGCATTATAATAATTGTAAAAGCCTTCACTATCCTTAATATTTTCTGCCATTCCAAAAAGTTCGTTGAAATCTTGCACATACGTTTCCAACAATTCTCTACGGTGCGGTTTGAAGACATATTCTATTTGTGGCTCGGCAGCCAAATTCAGTTGACTAGCCAATTGATCCTCTATCTCTTCCTCGTTTTGAGCATAACTGAAAATAGTGGCTATTTTTAAATTATGTTCACCATTCAGTTTCTTACGTTTAAAAATTTCATAGTACTCAATAATGGCATCAATATCTTGAACACACATCATTGCACAGAATTTTTTGGATTGTGTTTTCTGATCGTGGTGTTGAATGATGTAATCAACTATTGCTCCTTTACGTTCGGGAGCTTCAAAAACCTCAGCTTCATTGATTTTTTCAACCTTCAAGTCAATGATATTATCTTTTTTCTTGAAAGTTTGAATATATTCAATCGAGAATCTCAAAACATTTTCATCTCTAATAGCATCTGTAATTACATATTTATGGAGGCATTTACCGAATAAACTGGCTGTGGTTTTTTCTCCATTTGCATTCTCTGCCAAAATAGGCGTCCCTGTAAAACCAAACAATTGAATATTATGAAAATAACCCACGATGTTTTGATGTGTATCTCCAAATTGTGAACGGTGACATTCATCAAAAATAAATACCATTCTTTCGTTTTGAAGGGCTTTCATTTTTCCTAAATTACGACCGGAAATTGCATTATTCAGCTTCTGAATAGTTGTGACAATAATTTTTACATTCGGATCATTGAATTTTCTAATAAGGTCATCTGTATTTGTTGCTGAACTTACTGATCCTTTACTGAAGCTATCGTATTCCTTATTGGTTTGATAATCTAAATCCTTTCTATCTACTACAAATACTACTTTTTTGATAGCTGCAATTTTTGATAGAATCTGGCTGGCTTTGAAACTTGTTAAGGTTTTTCCACTTCCTGTGGTATGCCAAATATATCCGTTTTTCTCTACATTATAGCCATTTAATATTTCGTTTTCGGTTACTCTTTTTATAATACTTTCCACAGCATAATATTGATAGGGACGAAGTACCATTAACCGCTTATCTGTTTCATTAAGAACAATATATTTACATATCATTTTACTGATATGACACGGTTCTAAGAAAGTATCAGTAAAACCATTCAGAATATTATTAAGGGGATTATTGTTCTCGTCTGTCCAATGGAAGGTTTGCAGGTATTCCTGTTTATGGATACCGAAGTTGCTGAAATACTTGGTGTTTACGCCATTACTAATAATAAATAGTTGTACAAAATGAAACAACCCTTTTCCTGTTCCAAAACTATGCTTCTGATAGCGGTTGATTTGATTGAAAGCTTCTTTCATTTCCAGCCCCCTACGCTTTAGTTCTATCTGGACTAATGGTAGTCCATTAATTAGCAAGGTAACATCATAACGATTTTCGTATTTCCCTTCCTGTGTAATCTGATTGGTAACCTGATACTCATTTTGACACCAATGTTCCACATTCAAAAATTCAAAATATAGATTATCTCCATTATCTCTTAAGATATGATGCTTGGTTTCACGTAATATTTTGGCTTTTTCAAAAACAGAACCTTTATTCAGTATATTTAATACTTTTTCAAATTCACTATCGCTAAATTGTAAATTATTGTGTTTTTCTAATTGCGTTTTCAGATTTGCAAGTAAAGCTTTTTCATCAGCAATGGTAATGTATTTATGACCCAATTTTTGTAATTGGATTATTAGTTGTTGTTCTAAGATTTGTTCTGACTGCTTGCTCAAAATGATTATGAATTAGGAGTTATTGTGTTGGCTTTAAGTATGTACAAATTTAACAAAATAAAGGGTTTTCTTTCACTTCTCCTAATTCATAATCTAAAGTTTATCTCAAAGCTTTAAACATTTGTTCAATCGCCTTCTTCTTCTGCTCCATGTTAGGATGGACATAGAGATTTAAGGTTGTGCTGATATTGGAATGTCCCAAAAGGACACTAACAGTTTTGTAATCGCAATTACTTTCAATACATCTGGTGGCAAAACTGTGTCTAAGTCCATGAAACTTTAGATCTGGCATTTTTAACTCTTTCATTAGGTTTTTATAATAGCTGCGATAGGTTCTGGGTTCAGTAGGCTTGATATCATTAGTTAATACAAAGAACGACGGATTAACAATTTTTTTAAATGGTTTGAGTATTCTTAATAAATCTTTGCTTATTGGAATTTCTCGAATGGAATTTTTTGTTTTTGGCGTATCTAAAATAAGTTCCGTTTTTCTACTTCCATCTTCTATAACGTAAATGCGTTGGATTGTTCTGTTAACGCTGATAATACCATTTTCTGTATCAACATCTTCCCAAGTAAGGGCGCAGACTTCTCCAATACGCATGCCCGAGCTTAGGCAAATATAGACGCCTAAATTTCGAAATGTAAAATGCTCTTGTATATAATTCATGATTTTTTTCTGATCCGAACGGTTTAAAACCTCTATCGTATATTTCTCTCGTTCTGTTGGAAATTGGATGTCAAATGGATTATAATTCATCCATTTGTGTTTAGCTCCATACTTGAGAATCATTTTCAGAACAATTAGAATATCCTTTATTGTTTTTTGGCTCAAACCTGATTCCAATTTCTGGAATACAAAAGCCTGTACTTCTCCTTCCTCAATCGAATATTTATCACCAAATATGGGTAGCAGATGATTCTCAATTAAAAGTGTATAAGCAGAAAAACTTGATTTCTTCACATACTGTTTTTTGTTTGTTTTCCATAGGTCAATTACCTCTGAAATTTGTTTTTGATCATTCATTATTATTTAATTTTTGTGAACTCCAAAGGAAAGAAATAAAGAATTGAAGATTTTATTATCACTAAAGTTCCTAATTTGAGATTTCCTGAGTTTTCAGGTGATTGGGGACAGAAGAAACTAGGAGAAGTTTTTTCAATATTTAATGGTTACGCATTTCCAAGTAGTAAAAGTGTAGATAATGGAGCTCTTTGGG